>OOCI01000013.1_pt1 | contig 220211 bp, 195 predicted proteins | sample 1671761 | NCBI WGS metagenome assembly OOCI01 (sample SAMN06348190, study PRJEB24527) | human gut metagenome | biome: human gut; feature: ankylosing spondylitis patient; material: feces | host: Homo sapiens | place: China | collected 2015-10
TGCGCGCAGCTGGGATGTTCGGCGGAAAAGCCCCTTTAGGGGATTTTTCGACGGTCTGAGACCGTCCGGTTATCCGGGCGGTCTTTTTATTGTGTAAAGTGCAAAAGTTGACTTTGGTTTATTCTGCACAAGTGAGAATACGCCAAATTGGTGATTTTGCACTTCTATGCGAAATATACATGTTGATATATCACTTTAGCAATACCAATGCGGTAACATTTGTGATACAATTATAGTAATGCTGAACAAAAGTTATTTGCGGCGGTGGAAAAAATCCGTCGTATTAACAAATCGTCTTATATAATCAGGCAGATTTTCCGGCAATTTCCGCATAACAGCTAAGGAGGTACATTCATGCAAAGCACCATTCAGCTTGCCGAAGTCGATGAGATAATCGACCGTATCGGCTGCGAGGAAAAGAACATCATCTCCATACTCCAGGGAGTACAGGAGCATTACCGCTACCTGCCGGCAGAGGTTTTCCCCCACATCGCGAAGCGCCTGGGAGTAGGCGAAGCGCGGCTTTTCAGCGTGGCAACGTTCTATGAGAACTTCTCGCTTGAGCCCAAGGGGAAATTCGTCATCAAGGTCTGCGACGGAACTGCCTGTCATGTGCGCCAGTCGCCGCCTATCCTGGCAAGACTCCGGGAGGAGCTGGGGCTCTCCGAAACAAAAAAGACCACCGATGACCTTATGTTCACGGTGGAAACCGTATCCTGTCTTGGCGCCTGCGGACTTGCACCTGTAATCACCGTGAACGACCATGTGCACGCAGAGATGACCCCGGACAAGGCTTCTGAAATACTCAAGCAGCTGAAGGAGGGAACCGCAGAATGTTAAAGGACAGACAGGACTTAAAGAAGTTCCGCGAGGAGTGCGTGAGATCCTACAACGCTTACACCCGTAAAATACTGGTCTGTGCCGGCACAGGCTGTGTTTCCAGCGGCTCGCTGAATATTTACGCGAAGCTGCGCGAGCTTATCGAAGCGAATGGGATCCACTGCGCGGTGGAACTTGAGGAGGAGCCGGAAAACAGCGGCGTTGCCCTTAAAAAGAGCGGCTGCCATGGATTCTGTGAACGTGGTCCGCTGGTGCGAATCGAGCCGGAGGGCTGGCTTTACACCAAGGTAAAGGTGGAGGATTGCGAAGAAATTGTTGAAAAGACCATCGTGAACGGCGAGCACATCGAGCGCCTGGCATTCCAGAAGAACGGCGAGATATTCCGTACCCAGGAGGAGATCCCGTTCTATAAGAAGCAGACGCGCGTGGTGCTTGAGCACTGTGGTCACATAGATTCCCTTTCCATTAAGGAATATCTTTCCCAGGGCGGATATTCCGCATTTGAGAAGGCTCTGTTCGACATGACGCCGGACGAGGTGATTGAGGAGGTTTCCGACTCCGGACTGCGCGGACGCGGCGGAGGAGGATTCTCGGCGGGACGCAAGTGGGCGCAGGTGAAGCGCCAGACTGTGCCGCAGAAATACGTTGTCTGCAACGGCGACGAGGGCGACCCGGGCGCATTCATGGACCGAAGCATTATGGAGGGCGATCCCCACAGAATGCTCGAGGGAATGATGATCGCCGGCGCAGCGTGCGGAGCGACCGAGGGTTACATATATGTCCGTGCGGAGTATCCGCTTGCCGTAGAGCGCTTAAAGACCGCTATAGCGCAGGCTAAGGAGATAGGGCTGCTGGGTAAGAATATCCTCAACAGCGGATTTGATTTCGAACTGCACATCAACCGCGGCGCCGGCGCATTCGTATGCGGCGAGGGAAGCGCGCTGACCGCCTCCATCGAGGGAAAGCGCGGAATGCCGCGCGTAAAGCCGCCGCGTACCGTCGAGCACGGACTTTTCGACAGCCCGACAGTGCTCAATAATGTTGAAACCTACGCGAACGTGCCTTCCATAATCACCCGTGGTGCGGAGTGGTTCAAGGGGATAGGCGTGGAGAAATCCCCGGGAACCAAGGCGTTCGCTATCACCGGCGACATTGAGAATACCGGACTTATCGAGGTTCCGATGGGAACCACACTGCGCGAGGTAATCTACGACGTCGGCGGCGGAATCCGCGGCGGCGGAAAGTTCAAGGCTGTGCAGATAGGCGGACCCTCCGGCGGTACGCTGACCGAAAAGGACCTTGACCTGCCCCTGGATTTCGACTCCGTTAAGAAGGCAGGCGCCATGATAGGCTCCGGCGGACTTGTTGTCATGAACGACAAGACCTGCATGGTGGAGGTTGCAAGATTCTTCATGAACTTCACCCAGAACGAGTCCTGCGGAAAGTGCGTTCCCTGCCGTGAGGGCACCCGGAGAATGCTGGAGATACTTGAGCGGATAGTAGCCGGAAACGGCGAGCCGGGGGACATCGACCTGCTGCTGGAACTGGCGGAAACTATCTCCGCAACGGCGCTCTGCGGCCTGGGTAAGTCTGCGGCTTCACCCGTTGTCAGCACGATAAAGAATTTCCGCGACGAGTACGAGGCGCACATCAACGAGAAGCGCTGTCCTGCCGGCGTCTGCCAGAAGCTGAAGCGTATTGAGATACAGCCCGACAAGTGCAAGGGCTGCTCCAAGTGCTCCAGGGGCTGCCCGGTCGGCGCGATAAGCGGCGTGATCAAGTCGCCGTTCGTCATCGACCAGAGCAAGTGTATCAAGTGCGGAGCGTGCGTGACCACATGTCCGTTCCATGCAATAGAGGTGAAGTGATATGGACAAGAACAGATATATGACCATCGACGGCATTCCCGTTGAAATAAACGGCGAGAAAAATCTTCTTGCCCTTATCCGCAAGGTCGGCATAAAAATGCCTACTTTCTGCTACCATTCGGAGCTTTCCACCTACGGAGCCTGTCGCATGTGCATGGTTGAGGACCAGTGGGGGACGCTGCATGCTTCCTGCTCCACTCCGCCTAAGCCCGGCATGGAGATACGCACGAATACCGAGCGACTGCGCAAATACCGCAAGGTGATCCTGGAACTGCTGCTGGCTAACCATTGCCGCGACTGTACAACCTGCGACAACAACGAAAAGTGCAAGCTGCAGGATATTGCGCGCCGCTTCCATATTGAAGGTGTACGCTTCCCGAATGCTGCGTCGAAGCCTGATATTGACGACAGCTCCCCCTGTATTACCATCGACCACCACAAGTGTATTCTCTGCGGCGACTGCGTTCGAACATGTAATGAAATTCAGCAGGTCGGTGCGATAGATTTCATGAACCGTGGTTCAAAAATGAAAGTCGGAACTGCGTTCAACAGACCTATTGGCGAAACCGACTGCGTTGGATGCGGTCAGTGCTCCGCGGTATGTCCCACCGGCGCCATCGTTGTCAAGAACAACGTCAGCGAAGTATGGAAGCAGCTTTCTGACAAGGATACGTTCGTTACGATTCAGATTGCGCCGGCAGTGCGTGTCGCTATTGGACGGGAACTAGGTCTGAAGGACGGTGCAAACTCCATGGGAGTTATCGTTGCTGCCCTCCGCAGAATGGGATTTGACCAGATCTACGACACCTCCACCGCTGCTGACCTCACGGTAATTGAGGAATCCGCCGAGCTTGTCGAGCATGTCACAGCCGGGAACGACATTCCGCTGTTCTCGTCCTGCTGCCCGGCGTGGGTGCGCTACTGCGAAACAAAGCACCCGGAGCTGATGAAGCATGTGTCCAGCTGCAAATCCCCCATGCAGATGTTTGCGGCGGTTATTCGCGAGCAGTTCAGGGAGGAGCCGAAGAAGCATATTCACATCGCGCTCATGCCCTGTACCGCTAAGAAGCGCGAGGCTCTCCGGGAGGAATTCCGCGGCAAGGACGGCACCCAGATGGTGGATTACGTCCTCACCACGCAGGAATTCGTGCAGATGGTCAAGGAATCCGGCATACTTATCTCCGATATCGACCCCGAGGCGGTTGACATGCCGTTCGGAACCATGGCAGGTGCCGGAGTTATCTTCGGAACTACCGGAGGAGTTACCGAAGCGGTACTGCGCCACATCTCAGGCAACAAGCGTGGTACTGGAATCGAGTATCAGAGCGTTCGCGGACTGAATGGTGTAAAGGAAGTTGATATTCCATTCGGCGAAAAGATGCTGCATATCGGCGTTGTCAGCGGACTCGGCAATGCTGAGAAGCTCATCGAGCGCGTAAAGGCAGGGGAGCACTTCGACTTCATCGAAGTAATGGCTTGTCCCGGCGGCTGTATCAACGGCGCAGGTCAGCCTTTCGTGCATGAAGCCGAGAAACAGGCGCGCTCCCACGGACTTTACAACGCTGACAGAATGTGCAGCATAAAGTCCAGCGAGGAGAATCCGCTTATGTCTGCGCTTTATGATGGAATTCTCAAGGGCAGGGAGCACGAGCTTCTGCACGTTGAGTACAAGACGGCTGAATGATAGATCGTTACTAAAGCGTGTGCGTGTAATTCCGCCCGCATGCGAAAATCCCCCCGGCGCACTGTTGCACGCCGGGGGGACATTTCATTCATTTATTGTGACATCGGGTCAGCCGATGGCGATGTACTTGTTCTGCTTCTCGGGGAGAGCCTCCTTCTTGGGGATATCCAGCGTGAGAGTACCATTCTCAAACTTAGCCTTGATATCCTCCTCGGTGACAGCGTCGCCGACATAGAAGCTTCTGGAATAGGAACCGGAGTAACGCTCGCGGCAGATGTACTTGCCCTTCTCGTCCTTTTCGTCCTTGGAGGAGTTGTTCTCAGCGGTGATGGTCAGGTAACCATCATTCAGTTCCGCCTTGATGTCGTCCTTCTTTACGCCCGGGAGATCTACGGTCAGTTCGTAGCCGCCGTCATGCTCCTTGATATCGGTCTTCATCATGTTCTGCTCACTTCTGGTGAAGAACGGGGTGTTGAACAGGTCGTCAAATATATTGTTTCTGTAGGTTGCTAACATAAGTCATTACTCCTTTCGCAGGTTCTTGGGTCTGCGCTTAAAATCAATTTTAGTGAACTGAAGGAGTTTCAGATCCCCGGGATCCTGTCCCTTGATCCTTTCCTTTCGTTCTGATCATATTATAGCACAAGCATTTAGCACTGTCAAGTGGAGAGTGCTAATTTTCCTGTAATTGTCACAGATATCACCAAATCTTCATATTCCGGCGGAATTCCGGAGCAGGTGAATGAGCTGTCATACCGCTCCTGGAGAGGGTTAACGAAGATTCAAAATCGCATGTTTTTGCAAACAGGTAAATTTCTACAAAAAATTCGTCACCTATTGACAATGGTATTGGAATGTGGTATACTGTAACAGATGTTACACAACCTGATTCGGCAAGGAGATGTTAAAATGCCGCCAAAAGCAAAATACACACGCGAGGAGATCGTCCAGATAGCCCTGGATCTGGTGTCCGAAAAAGGAATAGGCGCGCTCAACGCCCGTAACCTTGGCGCCGCGATGGGGACTTCCACCAGACCGGTATTCACCGCGTTCAAGAATATGAACGAGCTGACCGAGGAGGTCAAGATTGCCGCAATGCACCGGTTCGATGAGTACGCCAAGAATGACCCCGAAATCGGCGTTCCTGCGTTCAAGAACGTGGGATTGCAGATGATCCTCTTTGCGACGGAGCAGCCCAAGCTGTTTCAGCTGCTGTACATGATCGAGAACGAGCAGAGCGTAAGTTTCGATAACCTTTTGGAGTCGAAGCTCGGCGGGACAAGCCAGAAGTGCATTGAGTTCATCATGCGCGACTATGGGCTGAACCCGGAGGAATCCAAGCTGCTGTTCCGCAGCGTGTGGATGTTCACGTTCGGCATAGGCGTGCTGATTGCGTCTAAGGTGTGCCGCTACGACGAGGAGGAAGTATCCGTCATGCTGTCGCAGCAGTTCCGTTCAGTAATGGGGCTTATCAAGTCCGGAAAGGCATTTGAGCTTACTCCTCCAGGAATGGGCTGACGTGATTTTACGATTTTGTAGTGAAAATTATTAATTTTTAACAAACAGGAAGAGAAAATCAACAATTAGGAAGAGTTCCTTGACACCTACTTTCTTACATGTTATACTCTATGTACGGACTATGTAAGGGAGGCGGAAAATGCAAAGGGATTTCCAGTTTTATGATAATGAGATAATCAGCTATTCCCACACCGGGGACACGCTGGTATTATACTGCATGTACGGATTCCACGAGAAATGGCGCACCTGCTTTTACAACGTCGCTTCCGTGAAGGGTGAGGACAACCTGGTGGGAAGTGTGATTGCATTTTTCGGGCGTGAAACTCCTGAGGGTGATTACACTATTTTTTTCCGGAATAACGTCAATACCGCCGTTGTCGGAACAAAAGATCACTGGCGCAGACTTTCCGGCTGGGAATGATCTACATAAAAATAATGTGGGCTGTAATATTTACAGCCCACTTCTTTTATTTCTGACAGGCGCCGATTCTTACCTGCGCATTCTTCACGCGGTCAGCGGAGGGAGGATTCGTGTCCTCCAGGGTGTACTTGATGCCGAGATTTTCCCACTTGAACTTGCCTAGTGTGTGGTAGGGTAGTACCTCCACCTTCTCAACATTCCTGAGCGACTTGATGAATTCGCCCAGCTTGTCCAGATCCTCGTCGAAGTCGGACAGCCCGGGAACCAGCACATGGCGTATCCAGACCGGCTTCCCTATTTCACTGAGGTACTGCGCCATGTCAAGAATATTGGCGTTGTCGAATCCGGTGATATTCTTGTGGCGCTCCGGATTTATTTCCTTTATGTCCAGCAGGAGCAGGTCGGTGTACTTCATCAGTTCCTGGAACTTTGAGAAGAACGGCTCCTCCCGGGTGAACGGATTTCCGGCGGTATCGATACAGGTGCTTACACCCTCGGATTTCGCCAGTCTGAAAAGCTCCAGCAGGAAGTCGATCTGGAGCAGCGGCTCGCCGCCACTTACGGTAATACCTCCGCCGTTCTTCCAGTAGCTCTTGTAGCGGAGCGCTTTGTTCAGTACTTCCTCCGGGGACATTTCAACGGTAGTGTTGTCGCCCTCCATGCTCCAGGTGTCCGGATTGTGGCAGTAGCGGCAGCGCATGCGGCAGCCCTGCACGAATACGATGAACCGCACTCCGGGGCCGTCGGCGGCGCCGAAGCTCTCGGTCGAGTGGATTCTTCCCAGGATCTCGCTCATAAAATCCTCCTTATTCAGATAGCAGAACAGCGCCGCTTTCACGACGCTGTCCTTTATATTGCCGATTATAAATTACATATGATCGTGGCAGGTTCTTGCGATTACGTCGAGCTGCTGCTCTCTGGTCAGGTCGATGAACTTAACTGCATAACCGGATACGCGGATAGTGAAGTTTGCGTACTCTTCCTTTTCAGGGTGCTCCATAGCGTCGATGAGCTTTTCCTTACCGAATACGTTTACGTTGAGGTGGTGTGCGCCCTTGTCGAAGTAACCATCGAGAACGTTAACGAGGTTGGTTACGCGCTCTTCCTCAGTGTGACCAAGTGCGTCGGGGTTAATGGTCTGGGTGTTGGAGATACCATCAAGTGCCCACTCATAAGGAAGCTTAGCAACGGAGTTGAGGGAAGCAAGCAGACCGTTCTTCTCTGCGCCGTAGCAGGGGTTAGCACCAGGAGAGAGGGGCTCGCCAGCCTTACGGCCGTCCGGCAGAGCGGAAGTAGCCTTACCGTATACAACGTTGGAAGTGATTGTGAGGATAGATGTTGTAGCCTCGGAATCACGATAGGTGTGGCACTGCTTCAGCTTCTTGAGGAAGGTGCCGAGCAGCCATACAGCGATATCGTCAGCACGGTCGTCGTCGTTACCGTATCTGGGGAAGTCACCATCGATCTCGAAGTCAGTAACGATACCGTCTTCGTCACGGATGCACTTAACCTTAGCGTACTTGATAGCGGACAGGGAGTCAACAACGTGGGAGAAGCCAGCGATACCGGTAGCGAATGTACGTCTTACGTTGGTATCAATGAGGGCCATCTCAGCAGCCTCGTAGTTGTACTTGTCGTGCATGTAGTGGATGAGGTTCAGGGTGTGTACATAGATGGAGGCGAGCCATGTCATCATAGCGTCGTACTTCTCCATAACCTCATCATAGTCGAGGTACTCGGAAGTGATCGGTCTGTAAGCAGGACCAACCTGAGCCCTGGTCTTAGCATCGATACCGCCGTTGATAGCGTACATCAGGCACTTAGCGAGGTTTGCACGAGCACCGAAGAACTGCATTTCCTTACCGGTCTGCGTTGCGGATACGCAGCAGCAGATGGAGTAGTCGTCGCCCCAGACAGGACGCATAACGTCATCGTTCTCATACTGAACGGAGGATGTACGAACGGAGATAGCTGCTGCATAGCGCTTGAAGTTGTCAGGCAGCTTGTCGCAGTACAGAACAGTCATGTTCGGCTCCGGGGACGGGCCCATATTCTCAAGGGTGTGCAGGAAACGGAAGTCGTTCTTGGTAACCATGGAACGACCGTCCTGACCCTTACCGCCGATGGACAGTGTAGCCCATACCGGGTCGCCGGAGAACAGCTCGTTGTAGGAAGGAATACGAGCAAACTTAACCATTCTGAGCTTGAGTACGAGGTGGTCGATGAGCTCCTGAGCCTCAGCCTCAGTCAGGGTGCCGTTGTCGAGGTCACGCTTGATATAGATATCGAGGAATGTAGAAATTCTACCGATGGACATTGCAGCGCCGTTCTGGGTCTTGATAGCAGCCAGATAGCCGAAGTATGTCCACTGAACAGCCTCGCGTGCGTTTGCAGCAGGCTTGGAGATATCGCAGCCGTAGGAAGCAGCCATAACCTTCATCTGCTTGAGAGCGCGGATCTGGTCAGCCAGCTCCTCACGCTGACGGATAACGGAATCTCTCATCTTACCGTTGCCGCAGTTAGCGAGGTCGTACTGCTTAGCCTCAACGAGTCTGTCGATACCGTAGAGGGCGATTCTTCTATAGTCGCCAACGATACGGCCACGGCCGTATGTATCGGGAAGACCGGTGATGATCTTGTTCTTTCTTACTGCACGCATCTCAGGGGTGTAAGCGTCGAATACGCCCTGGTTGTGTGTCTTGTGATATTCTGTGAAGATCTTGTGCAGCTCGGGATCGGGGGTGTAGCCGTAGGTTGTGCAAGCCTCTTCAGCCATCTTGATACCGCCGTAGGGCATGAAAGCTCTCTTGAGGGGCTTATCGGTCTGAAGACCAACGATCTTTTCAAGATCCTTCATCTCGGGATCAATGTAGCCAGGTTCGTGAGAAGTGATGCCGGATACGATGTGGGTATCCATATCGAGAACGCCGCCCTTAGCGCGCTCCTCCTTCTGAAGCTGCTGAACCTTGCCCCACAGCTTGTTGGTGGAGTCAGCCGGACCAGTGAGGAAGGACTCGTCGCCGTCGTAAGGGGTGTAGTTGTTCTGGATGAAGTCGCGTGTGTTTATCTCTTCCTGCCAGATTTTGCCTTTAAAGCCTTTCCATTGTTCGAAAATTGCCATCTTTCTAAAATACCTCCATATTATTTTGAGCGTGAATTTCAGCCGGGTCAACGCCTTAACTACTGCTAGTTCAGGGAGCAACTCGGGCTGACGCCCTATGTTGGTGATCCAACCTGACAATATTATAACATATGCGATACTTAAAGTCAATAGTAATTTCTGATTTTACAAAAAAAATACTTATTCTTTTTTTATATTTGCGGTATTATTCGTAAAGATGTACACAATATGTTGTATTACACACCTGTCCGGTAACGCAGAATCTCTGTGTGGAAATATCTGTTATGCCGCAAGTACGACTTCCACCAGTTTGCCATATCAAATTCTATATGGCATTATGCAGTAAAACATGTCAAATATTTAACAAAATGTTGGAGTGCCTTAACAATTCCTTTACACACCGCATATTCTGCCAATGTGCGGTATACTATGATAATATAAGCTTCGGTCATAGGGACTGTCCGGTTTCCAGAGTATTATCGGGATATCCTTGCTGGAGAGTGACAGGTACTTGACAATCCGGTGAAAATGAAGTATAATAAATACATATGTCCGGTAATAGTATCCGTAATTCACCGTGACCTTTTATACCAGTAAACAGCCGCTTTCCGGTTCACGCTGTGAATATTCATGGAAAGGCGGTCAAATATATATTCAGGAATTATTTTGCAGTTACGATATATCTGCCACAACATAAGCAGTAACCCCGGTACGCCGGGCTGACATCAGCTGACTGTATCCTGCGGCTCCATTCGCCGCCGGACGCGGTTTGTTCCGCACTGCCACATTACTCACAACGTATCATTCCCGGCTCCGCCATTGCCGGGGGTGATGCTGACTTATGCGGCTCTATGCCTTCCATTCAGGGCAGGGGCTGTCTGGTACTTATCCATGTGCGGACGCTTTTTCGTATTATTCTTTAGTTGCGGTACCCGGGGGTAGTATGCCCTTACGACGATATATCCCACTGCATTTGCAGAAAGGACATTTTATGGGATTATTGACAAACAGCAAACTCCTCACAGAAACAGAAAACATCGCCCCCAAGAACAAGACTGAGCGCATACAGCCGCAGAAGTCCGAAAAGCAGGAAAAGCAGCCTCAGCGCGAAGGAAAAAACGACAAGAAGTACCGTGCGAGATTCACCCCCGTCAAGAAGGCGGAGAAATCCCGTCCCCAGGAGCGCCAGCGCCGCGAGGGTAAGGATACCGAAAAGCCACAGCGCCAGCCGGTGAAGAAACAGCCGCGCGAGATCCGCTCTGCTCCCGTGAAGTTCACGTCTCTCGGCGGACTCAACGAGATCGGAAAGAACCTGTACGTTTACGAGTGCTGCAACGATATGTTCATAGTGGATTGCGGACTTGCTTTCCCGGACGACGACATGCCCGGCGTTGACCTTGTCGTTCCGGATTTCACCTACCTGGAGAAGAACCGCGACCGCTTCCGCGGAATCGTGATCACCCATGGTCACGAGGATCACATCGGCGCGCTTCCGTACCTGCTCAAGAAGATAAACGTGCCCATCTACGGTACTCGCCTTACATTAGGACTTGTGGAGGGCAAGCTCAAGGAGCACGGACTGCTCTCCCAGGCTTCGCTCAACGTTGTGGAACCGCGGCAGAATGTCCGCATGGGCTGCATGTCCGTGGAGTTCATTCGCGTTAATCACTCCATTCCGGACGCCTGCGCGCTCGCTATCCACACTCCGGCAGGAGTTATCGTGCACACCGGCGACTTCAAGGTGGATTACACCCCCATCGAGGGCGGAATCATCGACCTTGCGCGTTTCGGCGAGCTTGGCAACCGCGGAGTACTTGCGCTCATGAGCGAGAGCACCAATGCCGAGCGCCCCGGCTACACAAAGTCCGAGCGTTCCGTTGGCGAAAGCTTCAAGAACCTTTTCAATTCCGCAGAGGGTAAGCGTATTATAATTGCGACCTTCTCCAGTAATATCCACAGAATACAGCAGATAATCGACCAGGCGGCGATACACGACAGAAAGGTCGCAGTGTCCGGCAGAAGCATGCAGAATGTTATTGCCAAGGCTGTCGAGCTGAATTACGTCAAGGTGCCTGAGGGAATGCTCATTGACATTGAGGACGTCAACAAATATCCGCCCGAGAAGCTGGTTATTTGCACCACCGGCTCCCAGGGCGAGCCGCTTTCGGCACTTTCCAGAATGTCCAGCGGCGACCACAGACAGGTCACCATCACTCCTATGGACTTCATAATCATCTCCGCAACGCCTATCCCCGGCAATGAGAAGCTGGTGACCAAGGTAGTCAACGAGCTGATGAAGCAGGGTGCTGAAGTAATATACGAGAGCATGTACGAGGTACACGTTTCCGGACACGCCTGCCAGGACGAGCTGAAAATGATGATCTCCCTTACCAAGCCGAAGTTCTTCGTGCCTATCCACGGTGAATACAAGCACCTCAAGAAGCACAGCAAGCTGGCTACCAGCATGGGTATTCCGGAGCAGAATATCTTTATTGCAGACCTGGGTCAGGTACTGGAAACCGATGGCGTCGAGATGAAATTCACCGGCACAGTTCCTTCGGGCAGGGTGATGGTGGACGGCTACGGAGTCGGCGATGTAGGCAGCGTGGTGCTCCGCGACAGAAAGCACCTTGCAGAGGACGGCGTAATGATAATCGTTGCCACTATCGACCGTGAATCCGGCTGCGTGCTCGCAGGTCCCGACATTGTTTCAAGAGGATTCGTCTACGTCCGCGAAAGCGAGGAGCTTATCGACGAGGCAAAGCATCTTATGAAGCAGGTCATGGAGAACTGTCGCGAGCGTAATATCCGCGAGTGGGGAAATATCAAATCCGCAATGCGCGACGCGCTGAGCGATTTCATCTACTCCAGGACCAAGCGCAGCCCGATGATCCTGCCGATCATCATGGAAGTGCAGGGTAAGGCGGACTGAGCCTTTTCCGCAGGAGCGGTTTTTTACAGGAGGTTCTCCCTTGAAGAATTTTTACAGGAGCAATATTCTGCTCGCGCTGGTACTGGCGCTTGTGATCTGCCTTGTGGCAATGGATATCATTCTGTTCTCGGATCAGCCCGGGGCTTTCTGGATATCCCTGCCGCTGCTTATCCTGGTTTCGGGGCTTACGCTGGGCAAGCTGCTCCAGATACGCCTGAATGAATATGCGTACTACGACCGGCTGGACAAATCCATCGACAACGCCAACCACAAGGCGCTGATGAGCTTTCCGCTGCCGGTGGCGCTTGTAAACGACGAGCGCAGGATACTCTGGTGCAACGATGGATTCACCAATGCGTTCTTCCGTCCCAGCGAGGACGAGAGCAGCCTTGACGTACTCACCACCGAACACCTTTCCCTTTTTGCAGGCGACGGCAGGGAGGTCCGGATAAACGGCAGGTGGTACCGCGTTACTGCGCGCGACGTGGTGTATTCCGCGGAAACCAAGGACAGCAGCCGCAGGCTCATACAGACATCGGCGATAGATTCCGCCAACAAGGTCAATATCCTGTATTTCACGGACATAACCGGCTTCAAGAGCCTCCAGGAGGAATACAGAAGATCCAAGCCTGTGGTGCTGATAATCTCCGTTGATAACTACGACGACGCTCTCGGCACCGGCCGCGAGAGCGACAAGACCTTTGTCAGCGTGCAGATAGACCGACTGCTGGAGGAGTACTTCTCCGGCATGAACGCAGTGCTCCGTAAGATAACCGGCGACAAGTTCATTGTCGTGGTGGAGGAGCGCTTCGTGCAGAAGATGATAGACGAGCGTGTGAAGCTGCTGGAGCAGGCGCGCCAGATCAAGGTCAACGACCGTACTGTGGTTACTCTTTCCATCGGAGTCGGCAGGACTGCCGCAAATCTTTCCGAAAGCGAGAGCTTCGCATGGCAGGCTCTGGATAAAGCGATAGGCAGAGGCGGCGACCAGGCGGTGGTGCGCAAGGAATCCGGATACGACTACTACGGCGCTGAAACCCAGCGTACTGAGCGTAACGGCAGCAGCGTGAGAACAAGGATCACCGCAGACCGTATCAAGGTGCTGATAAACTCCGCGGACGCCGTGTACATAATGGGTCACGGCTACGGGGACTACGACAGCGTAGGCGCGGCGATAGGACTTGCAAGCGCCGTGCGCCGCATGGGAAAGCAGGCTTATGCCTGCGTGAGCCGTGAGCTCGACCGCAACGGTAATGTGAAGAACCTTTCTGAGCAGCTTCTGGTGCGGTTCTCTGAATACGATCCGCCGATTATAATTGAGCCGAAGATCGCTGCTGTGAGGTTCACGGAAAGCTCCATGCTGGTCATCGTTGACACGCACATCGAAAAGAAGGTGGACAGCCGCGAGTTGTTCGAAATGGCAGACCCGAGCCATGTGGTGGTCATAGATCATCACCGCAAGGCGGATAACGAGATCCAGGCAGTTATAAGCTGGGTGGATCCGAATGCTTCGTCGGCTTCCGAGATGGTTACGGATCTGCTGCAGTACTTCGGGGACGCGGGTACATTACAGCCACTTGAGGCGGAGGCGCTTCTTGCCGGAATCACGCTGGATACCAAGGATTTTGTCATGCGTACCGGCGAGGCGACGTTCGAGGCGGCGGCAAGGCTGCGTAAGTTCGGCGCGGATACTATACTCGTGAAGAAGCTGTTTGCAACGCCGATGAAGTCCAGAATGCGCAAATCCGCTGTAATTGCTGCTGCGGAGATGTACCGCGGATTCGCGATATCCGTGGTGGACGAGTCCTTCGAGGATATCCGCGTGGTATGCTCCCAGGCGGCGGACGAAATGCTTAATATCACCGACGTTGACGCGGCGGTGACCGTATATCCGATCGAGAACGGCTGGAGCTACAGCGCCCGCTCCCTCGGGAAGATCAATGTTCAGGTGCTGATGGAGAACATCGGAAACAAGAAGGACGACGGCGGCGGACATCTCACGATGGCAGGCGCCCAGATCTACAATATAACAAGAGAAGAAGCGGAACAGAAACTTCGTGAGGCGATAGACCGCTATTACGACAATCTTCCGCAGGACTGATACAGGAGGTCAACGACATGAAGGTTATCTTATTACAGGACGTCAAGGGCACAGGCAAGAAGGGCGAAGTACACGAGGTAAAGGACGGCTACGGCATCAACTTCCTCATCAAGAAGGGGCTTGCCCAGGAGGCCAGCGCAAAGAACCTCAACCTTCTCCAGGGTCAGAAGGATTCCGCGCAGCATAAGATAGACGTTGACGTTGCCAACGCAAAGTCGATCGCAGAGCAGCTCAGGGACAAGAAGATCACCGTAAAGGCTAAGGCGGGTCAGAACGGCAGACTGTTCGGCACCGTTACCTCCAAGGAGGTTTCCGCGGCGATCAAGCAGGAGCTTGGCTGCGACGTTGACAAGAAGAAGATCGTGCTGAATCTCAAGATAGAGGGCTTCGGGGATTTCGCGGCTGAAGCAAGACTGTACTCCGGCGTTTCCGCAAAGTTCACGGTTTCCGTCGTAGAGGGCTGATATGGCTGAATACGACTTATCCGGGGTAAACATTCCCTATAACCTCGACGCGGAGCAGTCCGTGCTTGGCACGGTGCTGATGGACGGCGAGGCTATGTCGGAGCTTGCCACGATACTCCAGCCGGATCACTTCTATGTGGCGGTGAACAAGGCTGTGTACGGCGTTATGCTGAATATGTTCATCACCGGCGAACGGATAGATGTCGTAACGGTGCTTGAGGCATGCATGCGCCAGGGCATATTTGAAACCAACGAGCAGGCGAAGGAATACCTGACCCGTATCATGACCGCCGTTCCGAGTATCTCGTCTGTGTCGAAATACGCGCAGATAGTTGTGGATAAGTACATGGTGCGCAGCCTTATCTTTGCCGCCAAGGAGATAATCGACAACGCCAACGAGGGCGCTGAGGACGCCAACACGCTGATAGACTTCGCGGAGCAGAAGATATTCGATATCCGCAGCGGAGCGGAGATAAAGGGACTCACCCACATCAGCGGAATCGTCCTCGACCGTATAAACGCACTTAACGACCTGTACAAGCAGGCGAAATCGGGCGGCGGAGCCTCCATCACTGGACTTTCCACGCTCTACAAGGAGCTGGACAAGCGCATTTACGGACTGAACCGCTCCGACCTGATAATCCTTGCGGCGCGACCCGGTATGGGTAAGACGTCGTTCGCAATGAATATTGCGACCAATGTCGGTAAGAAGTACCAGGATACCGCCATTGCAGTATTCAGCCTTGAGATGTCAAAGGAGCAGATCGTCAGCCGAATGATAAGCAGCGAGGCTTCGCTGACTTCCGAGGCGATGAAGACCGGCGTTATCCCGGACGAGAAGTGGAAGGACATCGGCAGGGCGGCGGAGGTGCTGTCCAGGCTGAATATCTACATCGACGACACCCCGGGAATCACCGTTGCCGGAATCAAGGCGAAGCTCCGCCGGATGAAGAACCTGGGGCTGGTGGTCATAGACTACCTCCAGCTGATGTCCTCAACGAAGAACTACAACGGTAATCGCGTAGTCGAGATCTCGGACATCACCCGTAACCTGAAGATCATGGCGAAGGAGCTTAACGTCCCGGTAATCACCCTGTCGCAGCTTGCGAGAGGCCCGGAGCAGCGTCCGGACAAGCGTCCGCTGCTTTCCGACCTGCGTGAATCCGGATCCATTGAGCAGGACGCGGATATTGTAATGTTCCTGTACCGCAACGCATACTATGACAAGACGGATCCGAACGTGAACGCCTGCGAGTGTATCGTTGCGAAGAACCGTCACGGCGAACCGGGTACTGTTCCGCTGGGCTGGGACGGAGAATTCACACGCTTCACGAATGCGGAATTCGTGCGCCAGGAGAACTGATATGGATTTTCTTGACAAGATCACTGCGGCGTGTGCCGATCATAACATGTTTGAGAAGGGGAACGCTGTTGTCGCCGCATTATCCGGCGGCGCGGACAGCGTTTCCCTTCTGCATGCACTGAATACTCTGGCGGACACGCTGGGAATAACGGTTTCCGCCTGCCACATCAACCACCATATCCGCGGCGAGGAAAGCGACCGGGATATGCGCTTCTGTGAGGAACTCTGCACCCGTCTGGGGATTCCACTGACGATAAGGGAGGCGGACGTTCCGTCGCTTCAGCAGAAGCATGAGAGCCTTGAGGAGTGCGCGCGCCGGGTTCGTTACGACTTCTTCGCGGAGGTTTCCGAGGGGAAGAAGCTCGCCACGGCGCATAATTCCAACGACTGCGCGGAAACGGTGCTTCTCAACATGATGCGCGGCACCGGATTGAAGGGGCTGTGCGGAGTTCCGCCGGTGCGTGGGAATATCGTCCGGCCGCTAATTTACTGCACTCGCGCTGATGTGGAGGAATACTGCCGCACCAACGGACTGTCCTGGGTGACCGACAGCACGAATCTCGACACGGACTACACCCGTAACCGTATCCGCCGGATAATCCTCCCGGAAATGCTCAAGGTAAACGGGTCGCTTTTCGCCACGATGAACCGAATGGAGCGCAGTCTGCGTTCCGACAGCGAATTCCTGGAGGAAATGGCGGAGCAGAAGCTGGAGGAAGCACGCTGCCCGGGAGGGTACTCCGCGAAGATTCTGGCAGAGCTGCCGAAGCCGCTGCAAAGCCGTGCGATACGCCGGATATTCAGCGCCGGTGGAATCGAGCCGAGCGCGCTGCGTATAAACACCGCCGCGGATATCATTGCCGCAGGGCACGGGAAGTTCAACCCCTGTCGCGGAAAGTTCTTTGTGGTTAAGAGAGGCATTGCATTTGTGCTCACTGAGGAGCAGCACTACAAAAAGCACGAAACCACATAAAAATAGTTCAATAAATTTTCAGATAATGTTCACGAAAATAGTTTGCATTTTGATTGAAAGTGTGATATAATATTTCTTGTCCAAATCAATAATAGGACAACTGCACACGTTTGTGGGGCAAATTACAGAATTCAGCGTGATATACTATATAATATAAGGGAATCCATTTCCGGAAAGGCGGTATTAATGAATTCAAACAAGTTCAAGGGTGTAATTATTTATCTGGTAATTATCTTCCTGCTTATTTTCGGACTTGTGTCCGTACTTAACATGGCAAGCGGCGCGTCAAGGTCCGTGACATCTTATTCCAGCGTAATGGCGGAGTTTGATTCGCTCAATGTGTCGGAATTCCAGCTTGACCTGGGCAGTGGTTCGCTGACATACCGGCTCAAGGGCGAGGACGGCTCAAAGGCGGCGCATTCCTATACGGTGCCGAATGTCAGCATTTTCATCAACGACATAAACTCCGGATACACCGAGGAGGGCAAGGTAGCAAACTACCGTCAGCGCTATAACGAGGCAAATCCGGACTCCCCCCTCAAGGAGGACTATATCCCGATCAGCGACAATACGTTCCTTACCAGCGTACTTCCGTATCTTCTGCTTGTTGGCGTGATGATCATATTCACAGTTATCGTAATGCGCCAGAGCACCGGCGGCGGAAAGATGTCCAGCTTCTCCAAGGCTAACGTGCGTCAGCACACCGGCAAGAAGGTGACATTCGACGACGTAGCCGGCGCGGATGAGGAAAAGCAGGAACTTGAGGAGATCGTTGACTTCCTGAAGAATCCGAACAAGTACCGCGAGATCGGCGCGAGAATCCCGAAGGGCGTGCTGCTCGTAGGCCCTCCAGGAACCGGTAAGACTCTGCTGGCAAAGGCAGTCGCAGGTGAGGCGGGCGCCCCGTTCTTCTCCATCAGCGGTTCGGACTTCGTTGAGATGTTCGTCGGCGTAGGTGCTTCCCGTGTGCGCGATCTGTTCGAGCAGGCGAAGAAGAAAACTCCGTCCATCATCTTTATAGATGAGATCGACGCAGTAGGACGTCAGAGAGGTGCAGGCTTAGGCGGCGGTCACGACGAGCGTGAGCAGACACTGAACCAGCTCCTTGTCGAGATGGACGGCTTTACCGAGAATGACTCCATTATCGTAATGGCGGCGACCAACCGCCGTGATATCCTTGATCCGGCACTGCTCCGTCCGGGACGTTTCGACAGACAGATCGTCGTGAACTATCCTGACATCAAGGGCCGTGAGGAAATACTCAAGGTACACACCAGAAACAAGAACATCGGTCCCGATGTAGATCTCAAGACTATTGCGGCAACCACCGCAGGATTCACCGGCGCGGACCTGGAGAACCTCGTGAACGAGGCGGCTCTGCTCGCTGCCCGGGCAAACCGCAAGGCTATCACCAAGAAGGACATAGAGGAAGCTACCATCAAGGTGGTTGCAGGTCCCGAGAAGAAGTCCAAGGTCGTAACTCCCGAGGAGAAGCGCCTGACCGCTTATCACGAATCCGGTCACGCTATCACGACTTACTTCTGCAAGACACAGGATAAGGTGCATCAGGTTTCAATTATTCCGAGAGGAATGGCAGGCGGATTCACCATGCACGTTCCCGAGAAGGACCGCTCATTCGTCAGCAAGACCTACATGGAAGAGGAGATCATAGTTCTCCTCGGCGGCCGTGTTGCTGAGAAGCTGATACTGGACGATATTTCCACCGGCGCTTCCAACGACATCGAGCGTGCTACTTCCGTTGCAAGGAACATGGTAACGCGTTACGGATTCTCTGAGAAGCTCGGTCCGATACTCTACGGTCACGAGAACCAGGAAGTGTTCCTTGGCAGGGATTATTCCCAGGGCAGGAACTATTCCGAGAACGTTGCGGCTGAGATCGACGGAGAGATCCGCGAGCTGATCGAAACCGGCTACGAAAAGGCAAAGGAGATCCTCACCGAACATGGTGATCTGCTGGAGCGCTGCGCTCAGTACCTCATGAAGCATGAGAAGATCGAGGGGGCGGATTTCTATAAGCTGATGGCTGATGAGATCGACATTGACGGCAATCCCAAGGTGAAGCTGGAGAAGTCCGAGGAGGAAGCTCCCGTGCAGTCCGCTGACGAAACTGCCGCTGAAGAATCCAAGCCGGAATCCAACGACGGAAACGACGGGGAATGACCCACTGAAATAACAACAAGAGCCGTCCGGTAGGGCGGCTCTAGCCATGGAAGTGCAATATAAAAGAGAATATAAAAGGGAGATTCAGATGGAACTAGAATTTATCGACAAGGCGCCCACCCTGGAGGAATACAAGGAAATGCGGCGCCAGGTGAATTTCATGCCGCTGTCAGACCGTATCTGCCGGAATGTGCTGAATAACGCATTTCATATAACGACAGTACGTGATAACGGGCGCTGCGTGGGAATGATACGGGTGCTTTCCGAGGGAGGGTATGCAAATTTCATTACGGACGTGATCGTGATTCCGGAGTATCAGCACCAGGGGATCGGCAAGAAGATGATGCGCCGCACGATGGATTACCTCTACTCCACACTGGAACCCGGCGAGAAGATCGTCGTGTATCTGATGTCGGCAAAAGAGCGCGAGCCGTTCTACAGGCAATTCGGGTTCCGTGACCGTCCGAATGAGCTTCTAGGGGCAGGAATGAGCCAGTGGCTGGAAAAGTAAAAATCAGTTTCTGGAATCTGGCGTCCCGCGTTTGCCCGGTTGGTGTACATATCGTGAAATTTATGTGTAATACGCGAATTTGGTTGACATGACAGAATTATTATGATAAAATACAACTGTACATAGCAATAACGAATGCTGATTGTACATTTTTATTCTGGTGGGTTTTGGATTTTGTGAATGGAGGTTTTTTATGCAGAGGATTTGTTCTAGTTGTAATACACTGGTCACTGGCGAGGGCTCATTCTGCCCGACCTGCGGCGCTCTGCTTCCAGCGGCTGTCGATCTTGACAAGCAGCCCGCGCCCCAGAGCGTACAGTTTACTGCCTCCGCGCAGGATACTCATAAGGCGGAGATGCCCAACTATGGCACACAGACAACTACGGCATATGCTAACAACCGGAGCTTCAATTCGGCTCCTGCTCCCTTTTCGGGTCAGGAAATGACTTTAGGTCAGTGGGTTGGCACCGTTATCTGCTGCACATGGTTCGGTATAATCAGTCTTATTCTGTCTATAGTATGGGCAGTAAGTTCTGACACTCCGATTGCAAAGAAACGCTACTGTCAGGCTATGATAATCATTCAGTGCATCAGCGTTGCTCTGTCTATCATATTCTTCATCGTGTTCTTCGCAATTCTCGGGGCAGCTGGCAACAGTTTTTCTGATATTCTCAGCGAAATGACATGATCAATTTAGGAAGAATTATCGCAATTACCGGGCATTACGGCTCGGGCAAGACCAATCTTGCAATTAATCTCGCGGTGGATTTCGCAAAGGCAGGGGAGAAAGTGACGATCATCGACCTGGATATCGTCAACCCCTATTTCCGCACCGCAGATCATTCCGACCTTTTCAAAAGGCTCGGCATAAAGCTGATAGCGCCACAGTTCGCCAATACCAACCTGGATATTCCGTCCCTGGGATTTGACATGGCTGCGGCGGCAAACGGGTGCGAAAGGCTCATCATTGACGTGGGCGGCGATGACTCCGGCGCAGTGGCGCTGGGGCAGTATTCCACGGTGCTCAATAACATGGGCTGTTCGCTTTACTATGTTGTAAACCGCTACCGCTACCTCACAAGAACTGCGGACGAGGCGGCGGAGGTGCTCAGGGATATCGAGCAGGTGTCCCGTATGAGGGCAAAGGGCATAATCAACTGCTCAAACCTGGGCTCACAGACTTCCGCCGATGATGTAAAAGTCACGGCGGATTATGCTGTACAATGCGGAAGCCGCGCCGGCATACCGGTGGTAATGACCGCAGCGGAGCGCTCCCTCGGGGTTGAGTGCGCTTATCCGGTGGACGTGTATATACGTCCGTTCTGGGAGGAAAAATAGAACAGCCCCATAGGTATGCATTTCACCTGCTTCGGCAGGCACTCCGGATTCCGGAGGAGGAAAGGGAAACAGAAATGGCAAAGATGAACGTGGACTTTGAAGCCTGCAAGGGCTGTGCGTTGTGTACTACCGCATGTCCGAAGAAAATAGTTGAGATCTCTCACGACAAGCTCAACGCGAAGGGATATTACACCGCCGTCTGTATTGATGACGACGCCTGCATTGCCTGTGCGATGTGCGCGATGATGTGCCCGGATTGTGCAATAACCATCAGGGCTGACGGAGGTGACAAGTGATGGAACGTAATCTCATGAAGGGAAACGAAGCCCTTGCAGAGGCCGCTATAAGGGCAGGCTGCAAATGCTTTTTCGGCTACCCGATTACGCCACAGACCGAGATTTCAGCGTACATGGCGAAGCGTATGCCGAAGGTCGGGGGAGTGTTCCTCCAGGCGGAGAGCGAGATCGCGGCGATAAACATGGTTTACGGCTGCTCAAGTTCCGGCGTTCGCTGCATGACTTCCAGTTCCTCCCCGGGAATCTCCCTGAAGAGCGAGGGCGTGTCCTACATGGCAGGTTCCGACCTTCCCTGCGTTATCGTCAACGTAATGCGCGGCGGTCCGGGACTGGGCGGAATACAGCCGTCCCAGAGCGACTACTGGCAGGCGACCAGGGCGCTGGGCCACGGGGATTTCCAGATACTTGTGTTTGCACCGTCCTCCGTACAGGAGATGGCGGATTACATCGGCAGGGCGTTTGACGAGGCGGATAAGTACAGAATGCCGGCAATGATACTCGCCGACGGACTTCTCGGTCAGATGATGGAGCCGGTTACCTTCCGCACGGAAGAGATACAGCACCACGACCCGTCGGAAAAGCCCTGGGCAACCACCGGACATAAGAACAGGCGCAAGCATAACATAGTAAACTCCCTCTACCTCCAGGCTGAGGAGCTGGAGCGGCTCAATTTCGAGCGTTTCAAGCGATATGAAACAGTAAAGCAGGAACTCCACGAGGCGGAGCTTTACCGCACTGAGGACGCAGACATAATCGTGACTGCATACGGCTCCGTTGCAAGACTTGCGAAAGCAGCTGTTGACAGCGCCCGGGAGCAGGGGATAAAGGCAGGATTATTCCGCCCGATAACCCTATGGCCGTTCCCGGTACAGGAAATAAACGTGGCTTGCCGGAATGCGAAGCGCGTACTGTGCGTCGAGATGTCCATGGGACAGATGATTGAGGACGTGAAGCTGGCTCTGGACTGCCGTCTGCCCGTTGAATTCTACGGACGTACCGGCGGAGTTATCCCGAAACCGTCGGAGATCCTTGAACAGATAAAGACCCTTGCAAAGGAGGCTGAGTGATATGCCGGATTTCAACAAGCCGCACGCGCTTACTGACGTGCCTTTCCATTATTGTCCGGGGTGCACTCACGGAATCGTACATCGTCTGGTGGCGGAGGTCATTGACGAAATGGGAATTGAAGGCGACACCATCGGTGTATGCCCGGTCGGCTGTTCAGTAATGGCGTATGACTACTTCAATTGCGATATGATCGAGGCTTCTCACGGGCGCGCTCCTGCGGTAGCCACCGGCGTGAAGCGCGGAAATCCCGATAAGTTTGTTTTCACCTACCAGGGCGACGGCGACCTTGCCGCCATCGGTACCGCAGAAACAGTCCATGCCGCAACGCGAGGCGAGAATATCACCGTCATTTTCATCAACAACACGACCTACGGCATGACCGGCGGACAGATGGCTCCTACCACGCTGCCCGGTCAGGTAACTCAGACCACTCCATATGGCAGAAATCCCGATGTGGAGGGATTCCCGGTCAGGGTTTGCGAAATGCTTTCCACGCTGTCCGGCGTTGCACTGGCGGAGCGCGTCACAGTTACGGATCCGGCGAATATCCGCAAGGCAAAGGCGGCTATCCGCAAGGGATTCGAATTCCAGAAGAACAAGCAGGGATTTTCCATCATTGAAGTACTTTCCACCTGTCCCACCAACTGGGGATTATCTCCGGTTGAGGCGATCAAATGGCTCAAGGAGAACATGGTGCCATATTATCCCTTGGGCGTATTCAAGGAGGGTGCAATAAGATGACCACAGAAACAATACTCGCCGGATTCGGCGGACAGGGAATACTCTTTGCCGGCAAGCTGCTGGCGTACCTTGGTATGAACCAGGATAAGAACGTATCCTGGCTGCCGTCCTATGGACCGGAAATGCGCGGAGGTACTGCAAACTGCTCCGTGTGCGTCGGAGATGAGCCGATAGGCTCCCCCTACGTCACCGACCCGGATGTACTCATCGCAATGAACGGTCCCAGCTACGACAAGTTTATCGACAGCGTGAAGCCGGGCGGGATCGCAATAATCGACAGCACTCTCGTAACCAAGGAGTGCAGGCGCAAGGATATCCGCAGCTTCTGTATCCCGTCCACCGCACTGGCGGCGGAGCATGGGCTTCCGGGAATGGCGAACATTATCCTCATGGGCAAGCTGCTCAAGGAAACAGGTATTGCGGTAATTGAGGCGGTCCGGCCCACTCTGGAGAAGATGATCCCTCCGAAGAAAGCGGGTCTTATCGAAGCCAACATGAAGGCTCTTGCAATAGGAATGGCTCTTTAAAAGGAAAACATGCCCGGCATTCGTGTCGGGCTTTTTCTGGAATGTGGAGGGAATGTTGAAAAAATACAGGATCCACCCGGCGCAGGCTGCGGTAGCAGCGGTCGCGGCGGCGTTCTGCATGTGGATATGCCTGCCGGGATTCGTGAACGCCGGCACATTCCTTGGTGTGCTTCTGAGCGTGATCATAGCCCTGTGCGGTATTTTCGCGCCGCAGCTGGGCAGATTCCTGCGGTGGGCGTGGAGGTACGCCGCCGGGAAGCTGGGACTCATCACCCTGGGCGCACTGATGGCGCTATTTCTGGGGATATGCGGCTATAACGGGGCGATGATGGCACGGTATTCCAGCGTTCCGCTATCGCAGGTGAAATGCGTGATGATACTGGGCTGCCAGGTGCACGGCGACGACCCCGGCGGCGAACTTGAGAACCGTCTGAATGCCGCGCTGCCGCTGATACGGGACAATCCCGGAATTCCGGTGATAGTGACCGGCGGACAGGGCATGGGGGAATCTGTTACCGAGGGTGAATGCATGAAGCGGTGGCTTATCTCCCACGGTGTGGAAGGAAGGCGTATATTTACCGAGGAGGACTCCACCTCCACCGAGGAAAATTTTGCGAATTCCGCACCGATATTTTCACGGCTTGGAATAAGCGATGGGATAGCGGTGGTGACGAACGATTTCCACCAGTACCGCGCGGAACTCAACGCCCGGCGGCAGGGGCTTTCCGTCGGACATTATTCCGCTGGGACCCGGGCGCTGGTGTTCCCGAATTATCTCATAAGGGAGCTGGCGGCGCTGTTCTTTGAGTTCATGCACTGGTAATAAAAAATCTGTTGCAAAAGTCGGCTCTTTGTGATATAATTAGTTTATCAGAAACGCAGTGTGCGTTATCACGATTAAAGCGGTATATTATTGTTGAATAAGGTGAGCAGATGAATTATTCACTGGACGCCGGGGCATGGAGCAGCGTATTCGCAGTGCCTTCCAGCGTTGTTGATAAATATATAAAACTGGCGGACGGAACGAGTCTTAAACTCCTGCTGTTCCTGCTGCGCCACGGAGGCGAGAGCTTTGACGAAGCGAAGCTCCGGGACGCGCTTGGAATAAAGCGTGACGGCGAGCTTGAGGACGCGGCTATGTTCTGGTTCCAGCGTGGGATTATCCGCATGGACGAGGGCGAGCTTATCCCCACGGAGGAAGCCGCGCAGGAGCACCTGCCGGAGGTCGCGGCGGAATCCCTGGAGCAGAAGCCCTCCAGCCTGCGCCGCGTCGCAGATTCCAGCGCCGGGGCGGCGATATACACCTCTCGGGATATCGCACAGCGGATAAATACCGACAGCGCGGTGGATTTCCTGTTCCGGGAAGTGCAGGCGCTTTACGGCAGGACGCTCAAGACCACCGAGAGCCGCATGGTGCTCCAGCTGACGGACTTCTACGGACTGCCGGCGGAGGTGGCGGTAATGCTGCTGAAATACTGCTTCCGCATTGGAAAGACCACGCCGAACTACATTCTCGCCGTTGCGCAGGACTGGGTCAACGAGAATATACGCACCGTTGCGGAGGCTGACGCGCACCTGCTGAAGCTTGAGAAGCGCTTCACCGTCGAGGAGAATCTGCGCCGCGCTATGGACATGAAAACGAAATTCTCCCCGAATCAGCTGACTTACATAAAGAAGTGGACTGAGGAATGGGGCTTCGCCGAGGACATGGTGATACTGGCGTATGAGATAACGCTGGACAAGACCGGCTCCCTTAATTTCAGCTACACAAATAAGATACTCGAAAACTGGAAGACCTCCGGTATTTACAACACCGACGACGCCAAGCGTGAGAGCGAGGAGCGCCGCGGAAAACCCACGAAGAAATCCGGCGGAAGTTCCTCCATCGACATGGACGATGTCATGGACGAGCTGCGCCGTCAGTATCAGTAAACAGAGAGGGTGACGCATGAGTTTTAACGAGCATTACTTCAATGCGGCGATGGACAGGCTGAGCAAGCGCCGCAGCGACAACAGGATAATCACCGACCTGCGCCGCCAGGAGATATACGAGAAGCTGCCGGAATACCGCGAGCTTTCCGAAAGGCTGGCGGAAACGGGGCACAAGCTGATCTTGCTGATAATGCAGGGAGGAGAGGTCGCCGAGGGAGTTTCACAGCTGGAGCAGGATAACCGAAACACTCAGCGCTGCATGGCGGAGCTCTTGAAAAAGGCAGGGTATCCGGCGGATTACCTTGAACCGGTGTATACCTGTCCAAAGTGCAAGGACAAGGGCACGGTAAACGGGAAGTGGTGCGGCTGCTTCCACCGGCTCATGCTGGAGGAGGCTGCCCGGGAGCTTAACGAAAACTCCCCACTGGAGCTTTCGTCCTTTGAGAGCTTCAGCCTGGATTACTACCCGGATCTGATAAATCCCGACCTGCATGTGTCGGAGCGCGTGATAATGGAGCGTAATCTGGATTACTGCCGCAGATATGCGGAGGGCTTTTCCACCAAAAGCGAGAGTATCCTCATGAGCGGAGCCACCGGGCTCGGAAAGACCCACCTTTCCCTTGCTATCGCCGCCCGGGTCATCGACCACGGATTCAGCGTTATCTACGGCTCCTCACCGGAGCTTATGAGAATATTGGAGCGTGAGTATTACGGTAAATCTGACAATGATACGATGTCGGCACTGACCGGATGCGATCTGCTGATACTTGACGATCTTGGCGCGGAGGTGGACAAGCCGCTGGATTCGTCGCTGCTTTATGAGATAATCAACGGCCGCGTCAGCCGGGGGCTGCCGATGATCGTAAGCACAAACTATTCTCCCGGAGAGCTGGGAAAGCACTATCAGGACAAGATCTGCTCCCGACTGCTGAGCTTCCATCTGATGCCGTTCTATGGCAACGATATCCGCATGAAGCTCAAGTCCAGGAACCGCAGCTGAGCTGACAACAGGTGAACAGCCGGTGTCATATCCGGAGAAATAAAACGCAGGAGGACAACGAAATGGGAAAACTAAGAGTAGGAATGCTGACGAGCGGCGGCGACTGCCCGGGACTTAATGCCACGATACGCGGCGCTGCAAAGGCAATCTACGAAACATTCGGCGAGGACAATGTGGAGATAATCGGTATCCACGATGGTTATCACGGGCTTATCCACGGCGTATACAAGAGCATGCAGCCGTCGGATTTCTCCGGAATACTGACCCAGGGCGGCACTATCCTCGGTACCAAGCGCACCCCGTTCAAGATGATGCAGATCATCGAGGACGACAAGGTGGACAAGGTAAAGGAAATGAAGGACACCTACAAGGACCTCAAACTGGACTGCCTCTTCACTCTTGGCGGCAACGGCACTCACAAGACCGCCAACATGCTTTCCGAAGAGGGACTTAACGTGATCGGACTTCCCAAGACCATCGACAACGACATCTTCGGCACCGATGTGACATTCGGATTCCACTCTGCGGTGGATATCGGCACCGAGGTCATCGACCGTATCCACACAACTGCGAACTCCCACAGCCGCGTCATGGTCATAGAGATAATGGGCAACAAGGCAGGCTGGCTCACCCTCTACAGCGGACTTGCAGGCGGCGCGGACATAATTCTGCTGCCGGAGATCCCCTACGACATCAAAAAGGTAGCCCAGGCTTGTCAGCGCCGTGCTGATGCCGGGAAGAACTTCTCGATTCTCGCAGTTGCCGAGGGCTGCTTCGACATTGAGGAAGCCAAGCTGAAGAAGAAAGAGCGTGCCCGTCTGCGCGCCGAGGCAGGCTACACTACCGCCACCGTCCGTATCGCAAAGCAGATCGAATCAATGACTGGTCTGGAAACCAGGACAGTCATTCCGGGACATATGCTCCGCGGCGGAAGCCCCTCTGCGTACGACAGAATACTTGCAACGCAGTTCGGCGCGCACGCAGCGCAGCTCCTCAAGGACAAGAAGTTCGGCTACACCGTTGCGATGGTAGACGGAAAGATCACTGAAAATCCCCTGGGAGATGTGGCGATGAAAACCAAGTTTGTTCCTGTAGACTGTAAGATGGTGAAAACTGCCAAGGATATCGGTATTTCCTTCGGCGACTGATGGAATACTTGACGTATACAGGGCAGGTTCATTCCTGCCCTGTATTTGTTTCTGATAAAATATAAAAAAGCTATTGACCTGGAGCATTATTTGTTGTATAATATTTATATATTCCTGTGAAAAGAGGTATTTCAATGATAGCGATCGGTTCTGATCACGCAGGCTACGGTCTGAAGTGTGAGATCATAAAGCACCTTGCGGAAAAGGGCGTGGAATTCATCGACTGCGGCTGCAACGGCGAGAGCGTGGATTATCCCGACATTGCTGAGGCTACCTGTGCAAAGGTTACTTCCGGCGAGGCGGATAAGGCTATTCTCATCTGTGGTACTGGCGTGGGGATATCCATTTCCGCAAACAAGATCAAGGGCATTCGCGCCGCGCTCTGCGGCGACTGGTATTCCGCAAAGTACACCCGTCTGCATAACGACGCAAACGTGCTGTGTATGGGCGGAAGAGTGATCGGCGCAGGTCTTGCTGCCGAGATCACGGATATTTTTCTCGACACGGAATTTGAGGGCGGACGCCATGCGCGCCGTGTTGACAAAATCATGAAGCTGGAGGAAAAGTAATATGAGCAACATTATTCAGTGCGATCACCCGCTGGTTCAGCACAAGATTTCACTGCTGCGGGACAAGAACACAGGTTCCAAGGAATTCCGCGAGCTGGTTCAGGAGATCGCGATGTTCATGTGCTATGAGGCTACCCGTGATCTTCCCCTCAAGGAGGTTCAGATCGAAACTCCGCTGGGTCTTGCGAATTCCAACATTATCAGCGGCAGAAAGGTCGCTTTCGTTCCGATCATGCGTGCCGGACTTGGCATGATGGACGGCGCGCTGGCGCTGGTTCCTGCGGCTAAGGTTGGTCATATCGGACTTTACCGCGACGAGGCTAACGGCAACGCTCCCCAGGAGTATTACTGCAAGCTTCCGTTCGACATCGCGAACCGCGAGGTAATTATCCTCGATCCTATGCTTGCCACCGGCGGCTCTGCTGTCAAGGCTGTTGACATCGTGAAGAAGGCTGGCGCAAAGCAGATCAAGTTCATGTGTATCATAACCTGTCCCGAGGGATTAAAGGCATTCCAGACTGCTCATCCCGATGTGGATATCATATGCGGTGCTGTTGACAAGGGTCTGAACGAGAATTCCTATATTGTTCCGGGTATCGGCGATTGCGGCGACAGACTTTTCGGCACAAAGTAAAATACAGATAGAAATAATCAAGCGTTCTGAATGGGGAATAGTCGGCGTGCCGGGGGAAACTCCGGCGGGACTTCGATTCCCTTTTCAGGACGTTTTTGTATTTTATGGGTGTAAATGGTTACACCGCATAGTGGCGCGGTTTGCGCGTGTCAAGGGTAAAAATATACGAAAACCTGACCCGGATTTCTACATATTTATTATAGGCATATACCGGAATTCCGGTTGACAACTACAATCAAAAGTGGTATTATAGATATGCTGCTACCAGATATAGAATAATATCATAATGCAAATATACAAGCGAAAGGATCGTCGGAAATGATAAAGGTAATCAAAAAGGACAACACCAAAGAGGATTTCAATGTTCAGAAGGTGGTGAATGCGGTCAACAAGTCCGCCACCCGTGTGATGTATACCTTTACCAAGGACGAGATTGATTTCATCTGCAGGTTCGTGACCGAAAAGGCAGAAGCGCTGCATTCCGGTGAGATAACCATCGCACAGATGCACAACATCGTGGAGGGTGCGCTGGAGGCCACAAATCCCGCTGTTGCGAAAAGCTACAAGGACTACCGCAACTACAAGCAGGACTTCGTCAGCATGCTGGACGAGGTCTATAAGAAGAGCCAGTCCATCATGTACATCGGCGACAAGGAGAATTCCAATACGGATTCCGCGCTGGTTTCCACAAAGCGCAGCCTTATTTTCAACGAGCTTAATAAGGAGCTTTACCAGAAGTTCTTCATGACCACTGAGGAACTCCAGGCATGCCGCGACGGATATATCTACGTCCACGATATGAGCGCACGCCGTGATACCATGAATTGCTGCCTGTTCGATGTCAAGAACGTTCTCGAGGGCGGATTCGAGATGGGCAACCTGTGGTATAACGAGCCAAAGACCCTTGCAGTCGCATTCGACGTTATCGGCGACATCACGCTTTCCGCTGCCAGCCAGCAGTACGGCGGATTCACGGTCCCCAGCGTAGATCTGCTGCTGGAGCCGTATGCCGAGAAATCCTACAAGAAGCAGTACGACCGCTACAAGAGCCTGGGACTTTCCGACGAGGTAGCTGACCGCGAGGCAATGGCTGACGTCAAGGTGGATTTCGAGCAGGGATTCCAGGGGTGGGAGTACAAGTTCAACTCCGTAAGCTCCAGCCGCGGCGATTATCCGTTCATCACCATGACCGCAGGAACCGGTACCGGCAGATTCGCAAAAATGGCGAGCATAACGATGCTGGACGTCCGCCGCAAGGGGCAGGGCAAGAAGAACTGCAAGAAGCCCGTGCTTTTCCCGAAGATCGTATTCCTGTACGACGAGAATCTCCACGGCGCCGGAAAGCCCCTGGAGGACGTATTCATGGCAGGCGTGGAGTGCAGCTCCAAGGCGATGTATCCGGACTGGCTCAGCCTTTCCGGCGATGGCTATGTGGCTTCAATCTACAAGAAATACGGGAAAATAATCAGTCCGATGGGCTGCCGCGCATTCCTGTCCCCATGGTTCGAGCGCGGCGGAATGGAGCCTGCTGACGAGAACGACCAACCGGTATTCGTGGGAAGATTCAACATCGGCGCCGTGTCCCTGCACCTGCCGATGATCTATGCCAAGGCGCAGCAGGAGAGCCGCGACTTCTTTGAGGTGCTGGATTACTACCTGAACCTTATCCGCAAGATACACATTCGCACCTATGACTACCTCGGCGAGATGAAGGCGAGCACGAATCCGCTGGCATACTGCGAGGGCGGATTTCTGGGCGGTCACCTTGGTATCCACGACAAGATAAAACCGCTGCTCAAGTCGGCTACTGCTTCCTTTGGAATCACCGCGCTCAACGAGCTTGAGGAGCTTGCGGACAAGAAGTCCCTGGTCGAGGACGGCAGCTTCGCCCTCAAGGTCATGGAGTACATCAACAAGCGCATTTCCGAGTTCAAGAAGGAGGACGGCCACCTCTACGCTATCTATGGTACGCCTGCCGAGAATCTCTGCGGATTACAGATACAGCAGTTCCGCAAGAAATATGGCATTATTGAGAACGTGTCTGACCGCGAGTATGTCAGCAACAGCTTCCACTGCCACGTTACCGAGGACATCACCCCGATACAGAAGCAGGATAAGGAAGAGCGCTTCTGGAATCTGTTCAACGGCGGAAAGATACAGTACGTCCGCTACCCCATCGACTACAATAAGGGCGCCGTTGAGACCCTTGTCCGCCGCGCGATGAAAAAGGGATTCTACGAGGGTGTGAACCTGTCCCTGGCATATTGCGACGACTGCGGTTACCAGCAGCTTGAAATGGACGTGTGCCCCAAGTGCGGCAGCAAGAATCTGACCAAGATAGACCGCATGAACGGATACCTCAGCTATTCAAGAGTAAAGGGCGACACGCGCCTTAATGCTGCGAAGATGGCGGAGATCGCCGACCGCAAGAGCATGTAAAATAACCGAAAGTGAATTGATATAATGCGTTATCATAATATAACAACAGACGATATGCTGAACGGCGACGGATTGCGCACCGTCCTGTGGGTAGCCGGCTGCGAACACCGCTGCCGCGGCTGCCACAATCCTATAACCTGGGATATTGACGGAGGAATACCGTTTGACGAAGCGGCGGAGCAGGAGCTTTTCGAGAAGCTCTCCGCAGACTACATCAGCGGAATCACGTTCAGCGGCGGAGATCCGCTGCACAAGCGCAACCGCGAGGAGATAACCCGGCTCGCCAGGAAGGTAAGGGAAACGCTCCCGGAAAAGACCATCTGGCTCTACACCGGCTACAACTGGGAGGATATCCAGGACCTTGAGATAGTGCCGCTTCTGGACGTTATCGTGGACGGGCAGTATGTCGAAGCCGTCCGCAATCCCAAGCTGCACTGGAAGGGAAGCGCCAATCAGCGCGTTATCGACGTACAGGAAACGCTGCGACTCGGGAAGCTCGTGCTTTTCGATTAAGGAGGGACTATGAAGAAAATAGCGAAATTCGAAAAGGTGAGCCTGAAGCAGTTCGTGGAGGGCTGCGAGCGTCCGGACGCTGAATCTGTTTATAATGAGATCAAGCTGCCGAAGCGTGCTACGGCAGGCTCTGCCGGGTATGATTTCTACGCGCCGTATGACGTGAAGCTGGCTCCGGGGGAAACCGCGAAGATTCCCACCGGTATCCGCGCGCTTATTGAGCCCGGCTGGGTGCTCAAGCTGTATCCGCGCAGCGGTCTTGGATTCAAGTACCGCCTTCAGCTGAACAACACTGTGGGAATAATCGACAGCGACTACTCCCAGTCGGACAACGAGGGACACATCTTTATTAAAATCACGAACGACAGCAACGAGGGGAAGACCCTTGAAATCCCGGCTGGCACTGGTTTTGCCCAGGGAATTTTCGTGGAATACGGTATCACCGTAGACGATGACGCGGACGGAGTACGCAACGGCGGATTCGGCTCCACAACAAAATAAAAGAAATCCGGACGGGTACACCGTCCGGATTTTGATTTACTGTTCGTTTTTCTGCTTCTCGTAGAACTCAATGTACTTTTTCGCGATAGGAAGTATTTTGTCGTACCCTGGGTCGGAATTCTCGACGACTGCCCGGAAGAACGCGTAAACGTCCTTGCTGACAACCCGGGAAATCCGGTTCGCGATGTATTCATGCGTCGCATTAAGTTCGTGATTGTCCAGAATGTTCAGCGAGAACTCGATGAATTTTCTGGGATTCGTGAATTGAAGATAATTGCATGCAGTCACTATGCTTGCGTAGAAGTTCGGCGAAATGATGATCTCTCCGTTGCACTCGGTTTCGCCGGAAAGCAGTGCGTCCAGCTGCGCCTGGGTCAGCTTGTCCACCGCGAAAACGGATTCCATGATCTCGCTGTCCGGCATTTCCTCGCAGTTTTCGAGAGCCGGTCGTGGGATTATCTTGTTGCTGTAGGATTTCTTGCGAACCTGCGGAAGTTTCTTCATCAGCGTGCGGTAGTGGGAGGGCTTGTATTCGAACCGCGTTTCGAGAATCGCGCGTATCATTTCTCTCGGGATAAGCTCCAACGGAATCTTCACCGACGCGCTGCGGAATCCGCTGATTCCTTCATGTTCCTCCTGTATCTCCGCTGCCTGAGCTGCTGGTGCTTCCTGCTCGGGAGCAGGTTCCTGGGCGCCCTCGGGGGGATTCTCCGGTGCAGGCGTTGGAACTGACGCCTGGTAAATATCGGTGTAAGGTTCGTTTATCTTTTCGATAACCGCACACTTGAACGGGATCTTTGCGGCAGCGCAGGAAACTGCGCCGTGGTGTCCCTTCAGCAGCATGGAGTGCAGTCCGGTTGCGTGCAGGACGATTCCCTGAACGCTTCTTGCCTTGACCGCAACGTCAGTCATCTGCGTGGTCTTGGAGTCGTAGGTATCAAGCGGCGCGCCGGGAATCAGGAAGCAGGGACGGTAGGTCTTGTCCCTGCCGATAGTGCGGCTGTGCTCCGCTGTTCCGCGAATCTCATGCATGAGGTTATACGCGCCCCAGAAGAATGTGCCCGAGCCGTCCGTAGGGTAGTAATCCGCCAGGTAGAGCGTGTAAACTCCGTCCGGGAGGAGCGCCAGTGTGTCGTGCAGCCCGGCTTCAAGGGAAGAGCCGCGGTTAAGCTGATTCAGACAGTCCGTCAGTGTGGCGTGTATGTCGTCGTCCATACCGGAGTATCCGGCGCAGAGCGCAATCATCTTGTCGGAATTGCTGCTGCCGTGATTAGGGCAGAGTATCTCCGCTACGGGATTGTTGCCGATATACAGCAGGCGCGTGCGTGCGGAGGTGTCTCCGCGCTTCACTCCGTAGCCTGCTGAGCAAGAGCCGATGACAGCGCTTCCTCCCCGTACTGACACCAGGATAACGCTTCTGCCAGTTATATCAATGTGTTCGCTTTTTATTTCAACGCCCACTTGCCGTTACCTCCCTTTAACGCTGCTCAAGTCTGAGCGAAATGATGTCCGCTATGCCGCCGATACACTTTTTGTCGAACGCCTTTTTGGGCACAAATATGGCGGTAGAGCCGTCCTTGTAGAAAACGAACATCTTGTCGGATTCAACGAAGTAATCCAGAGCGCTCCACGGAATCAGTTCCTGATTATCATAAATGCAGGATTCACACGCTGCAAATCCCAGCGGACTGATGAGGAACGTGATACTTTCTTCAGACGCTGGGTCGCATCCGGCAACGGATGTGTATTTCCTCCTGGCGGCGACGTGGCAGATTATATAGATGATAAGCGTCATAATTGCTCCGCTGATCATGGATATCGGAATGAAGTAAAGCACGTTGCTGCGTGTAACGCCGAAAATGAGGTGAAGTCCCAGGAATATAACAAGCATAAGGATAACCGAGAGCAGCCAGAGAACTTTCATCAGACGGAAATTCATCAGCAGGATGAAAGTGGAGGCAGCGTCGTTCTCGTCAATGATACAGCTGCCTGTGTAGCAGTCCCTGCCGGGGTCGGTTTCTATGTACTCGCTCTTGAGTGGCAATATCCGGCGCTGGTGCTCGTAAACGAACCCGCCGGATCTCTGCGCACATTCGATTATCGCAATGGCACGGAAGTAGTCCTCTCTGGCGGAGAAGTCCTTCTTGAGAATGATGTAGTCAAAGTTCTTTGTTTTTATTGTGACGCTGCGGCGCTCTTCAATTACGGAATTGACCTGGTCCCAGCTGTAGATCAGCGGAGTCGGATCGTTGGAATATATCGCAAACACATCGCCGACTATGTATGTGATTCCGGAAGTTTCGCTGTTTATCCGGACGGGTTTTAAATCGCAGAATGCCATAGCTGCCACCTTCCAAATATATTATACTATTATTTATTATAGCATATTTTCTTCCTGTTGAAAAGGGGTTTGCTTAAAAAAAATAGAATATTTTTGTAAAAAAACAGACAGAACGCAATAGCATCCTGTCTGTGTGGATTTTAGAAAGCAAGTTCCTGTGCCTTGCCCTTTTCGGTTTCAAGGCTGATAATACGTTTTCCGCTGTTTGTGGGGATCTCAAGAACGCATTTTCCGCCGAGTTTGGGCATGATACGGACGTGGTTGACCGCGCCATTTTCCCAACTGGCGTCGATCACGAATCCGCCCCGGGCGCAGAGTCCCGTGAAGCTGCCGCTGCGCCATTCGTCCGGACGTGCCGGAAGAATCCGGATAAGTTCCTCGTGGCTCTGTATCAGCATTTCCGCGATTCCGGCGGAGGCTCCGAAGTTTCCGTCGATCTGGAACGGCGGGTGAAAATCCCACAGGTTCTGGAATGTGCAGCTTTCCAGAAGTCCGCGGAGCAGCTTGTAGGTGCGGTTTCCGTCGCCGGTGCGTGCCCACAGGTTGACCTTGTAAGCCCTAGCCCAGCCCGTGGATTCATCTCCGCGGTCGTTCATGGTGGCGATGGCTGCCTTCATAAGATCCGGACGGGAGCGGTTTATCTGCTTGCCGGGATAAAGTCCCATAAGGTGGGAGATGTGACGGTGGTTCTTCTGGATCTTGCTGCGGTCGAAGTCCGGCTCGTCCTCCTCGTACCATTCCTTGAGAAGCCCGGTCTTGCCGATGTGGTAGGGCTTGAGCATGGGGAGTATCTCGCGGACCTTTCCTGCAAGCTCCGGGTCGGTGTTAAGTTCTGCGGACGCCTTCAGGAAGTCGATGAACAGCTGCTCGATAAGGCTCTGCTCGTAAGTGTTTCCGATAGTTGCCGGGCCGTGCTCCGGGGAGTACGTCGGCGAAGAAACCATTCTGTCCTGCTTCTTATCGTAGATAAGCCACTGGACGTAGAATCTCACGCTCTCGCGCATGATCGGGTAAATGCTGTCGCGCAGGTAATCCTTGTTGCCGGTGAATTCGTAGTGCTCCCAGAGATTCTGCATGAGCCACGCCACCGCCGCTGTTGACCAGCCCCAGTAGAATTCCCAGCCGGGTGCGGTCCAGCCGAACGGAGAGCACTGCGTGTGGGCAGTCCAGCCATTCTCGGGTTTGTCGGGAGTGCTCTCGATACCGTAGTATTCCTTGGCGGTAATGCGTCCCGGCTCCCTCAGCGAATTCAGAAAATCCGTGAGCGGAGGTACAGTTTCCGCGAGGTTGGTGTTGTAGGCTCCCCAGTAGTTCATCTGGAGATTCACATTTATATGGTAGTCGCAGCACCATGGCGGAGTATTGCTCTCGTTCCACACTCCCTGGAGGTTAGCCGGCAGCGAGCCAGTCCTGGAGGAGGAGATGAGCAGATATCTGCCGTAGCTGAAATACAGCGTTTCAAGGCGGTTCATTGCTGATCTGTCACCGGCGCGGTAGGCTTCCAGCAGCTTGTCGGCAGGGAGTTCCTTTTCATCGTTGTTGAGCCGGAGGGTGACCCTGGAGAACATCGCGGAAAAGTCGTTGAAGTGTTCCTCGTAGAGGGCGTCCCAGCCAAGGCGCTCTGCGGTGTGCAGAAGCGGCATGGTAACGCTCGCCGGAGCGGTTTCAGTGCGGTATTTCGGGAACTTCATGTCGTAGTCCGTTGCGGCGCAGAAATACACGACAGCTTCCGAAGCGCCCTTTACGATGATGGAATCCCCACCGGTGATAACTTCTCCGTCGGAATACACGCGGAATCTTGCGTCAAAGCGCATGCCGTTGTCCTCGGCAACGCCGGAGCAGATGAGGGTGGAGTTTTCCGAAGTGATTTGTCCGGAATGGGTCTTATCAAGAGAAAGCCTGAATCCCAGCGCACCCTTTTCGGATGCGGTGAACCGGAATGCGATAACTCTTGCCGGGTAGCTTGCGAAGGCCTCGCGGGTGTGCTTTACGCCGCCGGAGGTGAATTCGCATGAATACAGCGACTTGCCGAGGTCAAGGCTGCGGCAGTAGCCGGAAACGTCCTCGTCCGGCAGGTCGAAATTTAGCACCATGTCACATAGAAGCAGGTAGCTTCCGAAATCGCCGTCGCCGGTCAGCATGGGGAGGAGTTCCTCCGCCTTTTTGTTTTCGCCGGCGGCGAGATAGTCCTGCACCTGCTTTACATATTTGTAGCGGTCACGGTGATTTCCGCCATAGTAGTCTGGGCGCGCTGCGCAGGGACCGCCTGCCCAGAAAGTTTTCTCGTTAAGCACCACGCGCTCGGTCCGGATTCCGCCGAACATGCTTGCGCCCATGTAGCCGTTGCCAATGGGCAGGCAGGTCTGTTCCCAAAGACCGAAATCCCCGGGATGGTCAAAATATATGCGATCTGTTCTCATTTGTGCAAAAAAATCCTTCCGTAGATGTATTTTCATACACTGATATTTTACCACAAAGTCAGCGTAAAGTCAATAAGAGTTAGATTTCTGCCGATTTAAGTTCGGAGATAATGCAGTTCGTTATACGGGTGATGATCTCATATTCCTCACAGCTGTCCGGTTCCTTGTCGGGGGAATTCTCAGCAACGGTGTAGAACGTTCCCTGGATTATGAATGTGAGCACCACGTCGTTCTGCCTGGAGTGAAGCCCTGGAAATTCCGCATAAAGCCGCGCCTTGATGCGCTGTTCTATCTTGTTGGCGAAATTCCCGTGCCGGGAGCCGGAGAATATGCTGTTCAGAAGCCGGCGCTTGTTCATGAACGCCCGGAAAAGCTCCGAGGCATGCTTCCTCGGGTCCTCAAGATATTTATTCAGACCCTGGATATCGCTGAGAATATCGTCGATAACCTCGTCCTCAATCTCCTCCGCCAGCGAATAAATATCGGAATAATGCAGGTAGAAAGTAGCCTTGTTGATCTCAGCCAGCCTGGAAAGCTCGGTCACGGTGATCTTCTCAATGGGCTTCTTGCGGCGCAGTTCCAGAAATGCTTTCTTGATCGCCGCCTTGGTTTTTTGTATTCTGAGATCCATATTTTCCTCCGGTTAATGGACAAATATTTATCATAGTCGCATAATAGACTTATTTCGGCTTCTGTCGCTTGAACGTTAGCCGTTTATATTATATAATGAAATATAGTATAATTATATCGTAAAATGCCCAGGTTGTCAACCTATTTTTTACAATTTGGAGGTATTATTTTGAATATTCGGGAATTCAACTCCGGCGACTGCTTTGATGTCTATAAGTGGCTCGGGGCGCATTACAACGGCTTCGGGACGATGTTCAGGGTATATGCGCCGAACGCAGACGGAGTGTCTGTAATAGGCGATTTCAACGGCTGGGAGGACTGGTATCTCAACCGCACCGGCGACGGGAAGTTCTGGGAGCTGTTCATTGACGGAGCGAAGCCGGGGCATATGTACAAATACAAGGTGTACCACGGCGGAAACTGCGTTGAGCATTGCGACCCGGTAGGTTTCGGCATGGAACTGCGCCCGAAATTCGCCTCAATCATCAGAAAGATGGATTTCGACTTCGGTGACCTCGACTGGATGCAGAACCGTCACACCTGGCACGGGGACGCGCTGAATATTTACGAAGTACATCTTGGCAGCTGGCGCACGGATCCTGATGACGAGAACGGCTGGTACAAGTATGAGGAGATAGCGCCGCGGCTGGTGAAGTACTGCAAGGAGCACGGCTACAACTGCATTGAGCTAATGCCGCTGAACGAATATCCCTGCGACGAAAGCTGGGGATACCAGGCGACGGGATTTTTCGCGCCGACCTCCAGATATGGCACGGCGGACGGACTGAAGAAGCTGGTAAGCATCTGTCACAAGAACAACATCGCCGTATTGATGGATTTCGTTCCGGTGCATTTTGCGGTGGACGGATACGCGCTGGCACAGTTTGACGGAACTCCTACCTATGAGTCGCAGTTCAGGGACATCGCATACAGCGAGTGGGGCAGCTGCAATTTTGACTTCACCAAGGGTCCGGTGTGCAGCTTCATGAAATCCGCGGCTAATTACTGGCTTTCGGAATACCACTTTGATGGATTGCGCATGGACGCCATCAGCCGCGTTATCTATTACATGGGCGATCCGTCGAGAGGAGAGAACGTGTGCGGTATACGTTTTCTGAAATCCCTGAATCGCGGGCTGAAATGGATCCACCCGTCCGCAATACTCTGCGCGGAGGATTCTACCGACTATCCTATGGTGACCAAGGCTGTTGACGAGGGCGGACTTGGTTTTGACTACAAGTGGGATATGGGCTGGATGAACGACACGCTGGATTACTTCCGGACGCCGCCGGGAGAACGTGTTGACCATTATCACAAGCTGACGTTCTCCATGCTGTATTACTACAGCGAGAAGTACATCCTGCCGCTTTCCCATGACGAGAATGTCCATGGAAAGGCTACCATAATCCAGAAGATGGCAGGCGGATACGACGACAAATTTCCCCAGGCGAGGGCGTTCTATATGTATATGTACGCGCACCCGGGCAAGAAGCTGAATTTCATGGGCGGCGAGATAGCGCAGTTCCGTGAGTGGGACGAAAAGCGCGAGCAGGACTGGGATATACTGAAATACCCCATGCATGATGGATTCATGCACTTTATGAAGAAGCTGTGCCGCATGTATCTGGATCTCCCGGCGCTTTCCAGGTGGGACGATTCTGCGGAGGGATTCCGCTGGCTGGATTGCAGCAGTCCGCTGCGGCGCTGCTATACTATATTAAGGAGCTGCGACGGCGGCAAGCCTGTTGTGGCGGTATTCAACTTCTCTGATGTACTACAGGAGGGATACACGCTGAACATCGGGGCAGGGAAGAAGCTACGGCTGCTGCTGGATTCCACGGAGGACAGGTACGGCGGCTGCGCTCCGCATTATCCGGGCACAGCAACTGCCGGTGCAGACGGCTGCGTGAAACTGAACGTCCCGAGGTATTCCGCGGCGTATTACGAGCTGGACGATGTTCCGGCGACTGCTTCCGCGAAGCCCAGGAAGCGTACCGTAAAGAAAAAGTGATATGTGATTTCCCCCGGAACATTTCCGGGGGAATATCTGGCTCTGTTATCGCATTCTCAGAGATTATGAAAAAAATATCGAAAAAAATTTTAAAAAGGGGTTGACAAATTTACCGGGGTGTGATATAATAGACAAGTCGATGAGAGATACGACGAAAAACAAAATCTCCAATAGCTATGAATGGACAGGTGGCTGAGCTGGTCTAAGGCGCACGATTGGAAATCGTGTAACGATTAAACCCGTTCGAGGGTTCGAATCCCTCCCTGTCCGCCAAGTATCCCCAGGTTTTTTCCTGGGGATTTTTTTGTTAAAGCTTGCATAAATTATTGACAATTCCGCATTTTAGTGATATAATAAATTGTTGAATTATGCGAAAGGCTGTGATATTATGCGGCATAACAATGCCGGTCATAATTATGATGACCAGAAGTAAGTACTTTTCCCGTCGTGAGCGGCGGATATTATATTTGAAAGGATTGAATCAATTGTTCAGAGAGAACGAATACCGCACGCAGTACTGCAACGCGGTGACAGAAAACGATATAGGCAAGAAAGTAAGAGTTGCCGGTTGGGTGGAGAATATCCGTGACCACGGCGGAATCATGTTCATCGACCTGCGCGACCACTACGGTGTGGTACAGGTGGTGTTCCACAACGAGTCCCTGCTGGAGGGTATCCACAAGGAGTGCGCGGTTTCCATCTCCGGCACTGTGCTCAAGCGTGATGAGAGCACCTACAACGACAAGATCGAAACCGGTACCGTAGAGGTAGAGGCGGAGGAAGTCCGCATTCTCGGCAAGGTTACCGAGCAGCTCCCGTTCGAGGTTGCTACTTCCCGCGAAACCCGTGAGGACGTCCGTCTGAAGTACCGCTACCTTGACCTCAGAAACAAGAAAATGCACGACAATATCGTGCTGCGTTCCAAGATTATCAGCTTCCTGCGCAACAAGATGAGCAGCATGGGCTTCCTGGAGCTTCAGACTCCTATCCTGTCCACCTCCTCTCCCGAGGGCGCGCGCGACTACCTGATCCCCAGCCGTAAACACCACGGCAAGTTCTACGCTCTGCCGCAGGCTCCGCAGATCTTCAAGCAGATCTACATGGTATCCGGCTTCGATAAGTACTTCCAGATCGCACCCTGCTTCCGCGACGAGGACGCAAGAGCTGACCGCTCTCCGGGTGAGTTCTACCAGCTCGACTTCGAGATGAGCTTTGCTACCCAGGAGGACGTTTTCGCAGTCGCTGAGGAAGTTCTCTCCGCAGTGTTCTCTGAGTTCTCTGACAAGCAGGTTTCTCCGGCTCCGTTCAGACGTATCACCTACAAGGAAGCTATGCTGAACTACGGCTCCGATAAGCCTGACCTGCGCAATCCGCTCATTATCAAGGAGCTTTCCGACCTGTTCGTTGACAGCGACTTCAAGCCTTTCTGCAACAAGGTCGTACGCGGTATCAGAGTTCCCGGCATGGCGAAGCAGTCCAAGACCTTTTTCAAGAGCATGGAGGAATTCGCTACCGAGGAAGTCGGCATGAAGGGACTCGGCTACTTCAAGGTTGAAGAGGGCGAGAACGGCATGTTCAAGTACAACGGCCCGATCGACAAGTTCCTGAACGACGACCAGCGCAAGGAGCTGGCTGCACGCTGCGAGCTGGAAGTCGGCGACGTTCTGTACTTCATCGCTGACAGCAAGAAGAATGCGCCCAAGTTCGCAGGACAGATCCGTACCGAGGTCGCTAAGCGCATGAACCTCATCGACGAGAGCCGCTTTGAGCTGTGCTTCATCGTGGACTTCCCGATGTACGAGCTGGACGAGGAAACCGGCAAGATCATCTTCACACACAATCCTTTCTCCATGCCGCAGGGCGGACTGGACGCGCTCCTCAACAAGGATCCGCTGGATATCCTGGCTTACCAGTACGATATCGTATGCAACGGCGTTGAGCTTTCTTCCGGCGCGGTTCGTAACCACGACCTGGACATCATGATCAAGGCGTTCGAGATTGCAGGCTACACCGAGGAGGACGTAGCAAGCAAGTTCGGCGCACTGTACAACGCATTCAAGTTCGGTGCTCCGCCTCATGCAGGTATGGCTCCCGGCGTGGACAGAATGATCATGCTGCTGACCGGCGAGGAGAGCATTCGCGAGATCATCGCATTCCCGCTGAACTCCAACGCGCAGGATCTGCTCCTGGGCGCTCCGACCGAGGTCACAGAGCAGCAGCTGCGTGAAGTACACATCAAGGTACGCAAGCAGATGTGATCTGCTCAATAGAGCAATTCAGCGCCCGTCTGGTTACAGACGGGCGCTTTTCGTATATCAGCAGCATATACAAATAAAACCGGGCGGATTCCAGATCCGCCCGGCAGCTTTATGCCTGGGAGTACATTATACTTCCGCAATTACCTCTACTTCGACGAGAGCGCCCTTGGGGAGGCTCAGTCCGCCGACGCAGGAGCGTGCCGGCTTGGTGGTGAAATACTCGCCGTAAACGGCGTTGAATGCTGCGAAGTCGTTGATGTCATGCAGGAAGCATGTGGTCTTGACTACCTTTGTCAGATCGGAGCCAGCTTCGGTAAGTACTGCCTTGAGATTTTCGCATACCTGCTTGGACTGCGCTTCTATTCCGCCTTCAGCGATGTTGCCGGTAGCAGGAACTATTGCGATCTGACCGGAGGTGTAAACCATGTTGCCTACTATCTTTGCCTGGGTGTAGGGTCCGATTGCTGCTGGGGCATTGTTGGTGTGAACGTCTTTCATAGTTGTTCTCCTTTTCGATTAGTCGATTATTTTGAAACCGGCTTCTGTCAGAGCCGTTCTGATCTGATTGAGGTGGTCGAAGTTTCTGGTTTCCATCTCGATACGCAGGTAGCAGCCGTTGATGTCGGAATTGCCGACATGCTCGTGGTGAACGCCGACGACATTGCCGCCGAGTCCGGCGATGATCCTGGAAACGCCGAGCAGCTGACCGGGCTTGTCCATAAGCTCAATGTTGAGCAGGGCAGTTCTGCCGGACTTGACAAGACCGCGGTGAATGACACGGGACAGGATTGTAACGTCGATGTTACCGCCGGAAACCAGGCAGACTACCTTCTTGCCCTTTACGGGGATCTTGTTGAACATCGTCGCTGCAACGGAAACGGCGCCGGCGCCCTCGGAGATGAGCTTCTGCTGCTCAATGAGCGCGAGGATAGCGGCTGCGATCTCGTCGTCGGTTACTGTAACGATTTCGTCAACGTACTTGCTGCAAATGTCGAAAGTGTGCTGACCGGGTTCTTTTACCTTGATTCCATCGGCGATAGTGGATACATTGTCAAGGCGTTCAATTTTGCCGTCCCTTATGGAGTTGACCATGCTCGGTGCGCCGGCTGCCTGTACGCCGTAAACCTTGATCTTAGGATTGAGCTGCTTGATGGTGAAAGCCACGCCGGAGATGAGTCCGCCGCCGCCGATCGGAACTACGACCGCGTCAACATCGGGGAGCTGCTCGAGTACTTCCAGACCGATGGTGCCCTGACCGGCGATCACGTCCTCGTCGTCGAAGGGGTGGATAAAGGTGTAGCCCTTCTCGTCGCGCAGCTGGAGCGCCTTTGCATAGGCGTCGTCGTAAACTCCCTCTACCAGGCATACCTCAGCGCCGTAGGACTTCGTAGCCTCCACCTTGGAGATAGGTGCGCCGTCCGGCAGGCAGATAAGGGACTTGATCCCGGCACGGGAAGCAGCCAGTGCAACACCCTGCGCGTGGTTACCTGCGGAGCATGCGATAACGCCCTTTGCCTTCTCTTCGTCGCTGAGCTGGGAAATCTTGAAGTAAGCGCCGCGAACCTTAAATGAACCAGTCACCTGGAGGTTCTCGGTCTTGAGATAAACATCGCAGTCATTGTTGATCTTGGGAGCCTTGATGAGGTCAGTTTCGCGGATAACCTCCTTGAGAACGTGGGACGCCTTGTAAACCTTGTCTAATGTCAGCATAAAATAACTCCTCCTGCCGTTGCGGCAAATATTACGCCGGTGTGCTTCCGGCTTTTCGGGTGCAGAGGAGCAGCTAAAACAGAAAATGCCCTCTTTACGGGTGGTAAGAGGGCATAGTATTAAGCCAAAATCAGCCTCTGTACATCCATCAATGCACTTCCCTTTAACGGTGGAAATCCGTACAAGCTTACCGGCGGAAAAGACCGTGTTCAGCTCGTCTGCTACGGGCGGATCGTACACGAACGCTTTACTGCCTTGCACCTGACGGCAGCTCTCTGAAAAAGACGGCTTCGGATACGGCGATGAACGCACCCCTCAACGCATTTATTTGATTTGCTATACGGAGTATATCTCCGTACAAATGAATTATACACCCAACATCAATATTTGTCAAGTGCTTTTTTATAATTCCGGTTTTTTTGTCCTGGATATGGATTTCCGCCATATGATGAACGAGATCGCTGCGGTGAGCAACTCGGTCACCCAGAACGCATTCCACACTCCGTCGGGGCCGAACCAACGGCTCAGCAGAAATGCCACCGGCACTATTATCACAAGGTACCTGCACAGTGAGATCATCAGCGACGGGACGCCCTTTCCGAGTCCCTCCAGAGCGCCGGATGAGGTGACGGAAACCGCCGATACGATGAATCCGGCGCTGATAATTCGCAGAGCGGATTCCCCGGCGTTGATCGCCTGGGGATCGTTGCTGAACAGTCCCATCAGCTCCCCGGGAATTGCAAGACAGATGATCGTTCCAACGGTCATGATCACGGCGCTTATCAGGAGCACCAGGCGGTACAGCTGATCCACCCTGCGGTACTCCCCGGCGCCGTAATTGTATCCGATGAGCGGCCGCATTCCTTGGATCATTCCGTTTGCGGTCAGATATAAGAATGTCTGTAGCTTGTAGTAAATACCCAGCGTGAGGATATAGACCTCACCGAATTCTGTCAGTATTGCGTTCAGTGCGGAGATCAGCAGGGAGGGTAGCGCGAGATTAAGCGCCGCAGGTATCCCTATGGAATACAGCCGTGCGGCGGTGTGCCTGTCCGGCAGGAAGCAGTCCCTGCGCAGGCGGACTCCGATCGGTCGCCGGAGGTACACCACGATGTACACAGTCAGCAGTACCGTCTGCCCTATTCCGGAAGCCAGCGCCGCACCCTCTATTCCCATTTCCGGGAACCCTATGCCGAAGATCATGAGCGGATCGAGGATAATATTCGTGACGCACCCGGCGAGGAGTGCCAGCATGGAGATCTTCATTTTACCCACTGCCTGGAATATCTTCTCAGCCGCCATGCCGAGATTTATCACCAGCGTGAACGAGAATGCGATGGTGGAGTACTGCACGCCGAGATTCACGACGTTCTGCGACGAGGTGAACATGCTCAGAAATGCCGGCATTATCGCAATGCTTGCCGCGGTTAGTATCACGCTGTGGACTATCGCGAAGAACATTCCCTGGGAAGCCGCGCGGTCTGCCTTGTCAGGCTCCCCGGCGCCTTTGAAGAACGCGATGACTGCGTTTATTCCTACGCCGAAACCTATTCCGACGGCATTGATGAGATTTTGCACCGGAAACACCAGCGAAAGCGCCGTCATGGCGTCGTCGCTTATTTTCGCAACGAAGAAGCTGTCCACGATGTTGTACAGCGAATTCACCAGCATTGAAACCACCATAGGCAGCGCCATGGACATCAGCAGGGGGAACACCGGTTTGTCCTTCATAAAAGTATCGTTCATTTGACCTCCAGGGATTCCAGACACAAAAACAGCCACACGATTTGAATCGTGTGGCGAAAAGGTGATCAGATCCGGAAAAATCCACATAAAAAATTTTCTGTATGACATTGTATCATATAAACCCGGATATGTCAAGTGAAATATTATCGGCTCACATTGTGTAGAAGCGCAGCCCGTCGTCGGAGAACTTCAGCGATATCCCATGTCCGCCGAAATACTGCGTCAGATACTCGTGTAGTTCCGGGCTGCTGCTGTTCATGCTGAAATTCTGCCCACCGCAGGAATCCCTGTAGTGAAGCTCTGCGGAGAACTGCTCCGCCACCTGCTTTTTGAGTTCCGCCATTTCCGCAGAACTGATCACTCTTCTTGCCATATTGCCTCCATTAAAATGCGTTGTATTTGTCCTCACAGCTCCTCATTGCAAGGATAGTGTCTGTGATAAGTTCATCAAGTGATACTTTCATAAGTTCCGCGCCGCGTTCTATTACCTCCCGGGAGCAGCCGGCAGCAAAATTCGTGGATTTGTACTTCTTCTTCACCGATTTAAACTCGATATCCTGCACTGATTTTGACGGGCGCATGAGCGCGGCGGCGCCGATAAGTCCCGTGAGCTCATCCACGGCGTACAGCACCTTCTCCATCTCGTGCTCCGGCTGGATATCCACGGTCAGCTTCCAGCCGTGGCTCGCCGTCGCGTGGATTATCCGTTCGTCTATCCCACGACTGCGCATTATTTCCTGTTCCTTTATGCAGTGCTGCTCCGGGTACATCTCGAAATCCAGGTCGTGGAGCAGTCCGACCAGCCCCCAGAAATCCGCGTCGGCGCCATAGCCGAGCTTCTTCGCGTACCAGCGCATTACTCCCTCGACAGTCATTGCATGCTTCTGATGAAAGTTGTCCTTGTTGTATTCCGTGAGCAGAGCCCAGGCTTCGTCCCGGGTTGGAATTCCTGCCATATTATTATATCTCCTTTCTAATCTTATAAAACCTATCAAAACAATAAGTATAATATACACCTTTTCTGATGGTTTGTCAATAGGCTTTTGAAAAAAACCGGAAAATTTGAAATGCATGTCCCGGCGTATTGACTTTTTATTTCGTGTGTGATATAATACATATTAAACTAGTAGGTCAAGTGAGTATTGATCTCATACAGATAAAAAAGGGACGGGTTCGGAACATTGGAAAGCTTTGTATGTGTGAGCATAAACTATAAACGCTGCGGCGAGGAAATACGGGGGGAGTTCACGCCGGAGCCGGCGCGCCGCGCGGATTTCATCACGCTCCATTCGGAATTCAGCCCCGTGCTTCTCTGCACCTGCTGCCGCACGGAGCTGTACATCACCGGCACTCCGGATAATGCGGTCTGGCTTCTCTCGGAACTGAGCGGAGTCCCGGAGGGGCGCGTGCGCAGCTGCTCCATGCAGTTTGACGGAGAGGGCGCGGTGCGGCACCTTTTCAGGGTCGCCAGCGGAATCGACTCCGCAATAGTTGGCGAGGACGAGGTGCTCGGGCAGTTGAAAAACGCGTTTGCTTTCTCGGCGGAGAGAATACGCCTGTCCGACCGGACGAACATTATATTCCAGAGCGCAGTGACCACCGCGAAGCGTATCAAGACGCAGACCGCCCTGTCAAAGACGTCGGTTTCCCATGCAACGCTTGCGGCGAAGATGGCGGCGCATTCCGCTGCGGAGCCGCTGGTAATGCTGATAGGCGCCAGCGGAAATACCGGCACCAGCCTGCTGAAGAACCTGTTGTCCTACCGGAATGTCAGGGTACTTGCGACAATGCGTTCCCACAGCGGCGCGGTGGTGCTCCCGGACAGCCCGGCGCTGACGGTGATACCGTATGAGCGGCGGTACGAGTACATATCCGGGTGCGACTGCGTTGTTTCGGCGACCACAAGTCCGCACACGGTGATCTCGGCGGAAAGGCTGGAAGCCCCGGGCAAGCCGCAGCTGTTCATTGACTTGGCGATCCCCCGGGATATTGACCCGGCAGCGGCGGAGATCTCTGGGATCACGCTGCGCAGCGTGGACTATTTTAAGGAACTTGCCGCCGGGAACGACCAGCTGAAACAGGACAGCGTAGAGCAGGCGAAGCAGATGATAACCGAGGATATCGACGAGCTTAAAAAGACCCTGCTCATGCATGATATTCAGCCGGAACTACGCAGCTCCGGAGTGCTCATCGGAATGACCGCAGAGGAGCTTTTCTACAAGCTGCGCTCCGGGCTGGACAGCCATGCATTCGGCGCGGTCGTGGAAACAGTCAGAGAATTAGGAGGTAAGTGAATGCCGTATTTTCCTTTCTTTGCGGATATAACCGGGCAGCCCTGCCTGATAGTCGGCGGCGGCAGGATAGCGCTGCATAAGATAAGGAAGCTGCTCCCGTTCTCACCGGAAATACATGTTGTGGCGGAGGATATTTCCCCGGAAATATCCTCGCTCCCGGAACTGCATATTACCCGTCGCAGATTTGAGGACAGCGACCTTGACGGAATGCGCTTCGTGATTGCCGCGACGGACGACCACGGCGTGAACTCCCATGTGGCACGGCTGTGCGAGCGCAGGAGGATTCCCTGCAACGCCGTGGACGACCCGGAGAACTGCACGTTCTTTTTCCCGGCGCTGGCGCAGCGCGGCGATATCACCGTGGGGATATCCACCGCCGGAAAAAGTCCGCTGCTCGCCGCGGAATTACGCCGCCGGACGGAGCAGCTGCTCACCCCGGAGATGGCGGAAATATGCTCTCTGATGGGATTTATCCGCTCCTATGTCCGCAGCAGATTCCCGGAGGAAAAGCAGCGCGCCAGGGTAATGGCGGCGGCGCTGGAATACTGCACGGGCGGCACAGTCCCCGATGAAGAGCAGCTTATGGGATTCATAGATTCGCTGGAGATCAACGTATGATTATAAGAATTGGAACGCGCCGCAGCAGGCTGGCTCTGGCGCAGACCGCCATGGTGGCGGCGGCTCTCACGGAGAGATTCCCCGGGACTGAGATACATACCGTGGAAATAGTCACCCACGGCGACCGGGTGCTCGACAAGCCGCTGGACAAAATCGGCGGCAAGGGCGTATTCGTAGAGGAAATAGAGCAGGCAATGCGCTCCGGGGAAATAGACGTCGCAGTGCACAGTGCGAAGGATCTTCCGGTGCAGCTTGGGGAGGGTCTTGAGATAGCCGGAGTGCTCTCCCGGGGGGACAGCCGGGACATGCTGATAACACGGTGCGGCGTGGAGTATTCCGGCAGCGACCGGTTCACGGTCGGCACCGGCAGCCTGCGCCGCCGCCGGAATTTCACGGCTCTGTACCCTAACGCGGAATTCGCGGATATCCGCGGAAACGTGGACACGCGCCTGCGTAAGCTTTCCGCCGGGGAATACGACGGGATAATCCTTTGTGCCGCCGGAATACAGCGCCTGGGGCTGTCGCTGGACGAATTCACGGTCCGGAAGTTCAGCTGCCGGGAGTTCATTCCGGCACCCTGCCAGGGAATTATCGCGGCGGAGTGTAAGTCCGGTAGCGCCGCTGCCGGAATGCTCCGGGAGATATCTCACCGGGAAACGGCGCTGTGCTTTGCGGCGGAGCGTGAAATAATCGCGGCGCTGGGCGCGGACTGCACCGTGCCGGTAGGCGCGTATACCGAGATAAACGGCGGAATAATGGATATCGTGATATCCGGAAGCACCGGGAAAACAGTTTCCGGAAGCTGTCCGCCGGAGGAATATTCCGGCAAGGTAAAGGAGTTGACCGCACAGCTATGACAGGAAGAGTTACACTGGTCGGGGCAGGCTGCGGCAGCTTTGACCTGATAACGCTCCGGGGACGTAATGCGCTGGCGCAGTGCGACACGGTAATCTACGACAGCCTTATCGACAGCCGCCTGCTGGATTTCTGCCCGGGGGCGGAGAAAATATGCGTGGGAAAGCGCGCCGGGCAGCATTCCGCCGCGCAGGAGGAAATAAACTCGATGCTGGTGGAAAAGGCGCTTTCCGGCAGGAATGTCGTGCGGTTAAAGGGCGGCGACCCGTTCGTTTTCGGCAGGGGCGGCGAGGAGATCCTGGAGCTCCGGAAGCACGGAATCCCGTATTCGGTCGTGCCTGGAGTTACCTCCAGCGTTGCGGTGCCGGAGCTTGCCGGAATCCCGGTCACGCACCGGCGCACCGCCCGAAGCTTCCATGTGATAACCGGGCACACCGCGGACAGCTGCACCCCGGAGAAGCTGGAGCAGTACGCGAAAATCGGCGGCACGCTGGTGTTCCTTATGGGGTTGAATTCCCTGGGGGAGATAGCTTCCGGGCTTATCTCCGGTGGAATGCCCGGAGATACTCCTGCGGCAGTGATTTCCAATGGGGCGACTATCCGGCAGCGCACGGTCAGGGCGCCGCTTTCCGGTATCGCGGAGGAAGTCCGGGCGGCGGATATTCCGGCTCCGGCGGTAATTGTCGTGGGGGATACTGCGGAGTATGACTTTTCCGCGACCTGCGCGCCGCCGCTGGACGGAGTGACGGTGGCGGTGATATCCTCCCCGGACACCGGGCGCAAACTCACTGACGGGCTGAATTCCCTGGGAGCGTACGCGTTCCGTGCCGGGGGAATGGAGCTGCGCGAGGTGCACAGCGCCGACGTCAGCGCGGCTCTGGCACATCTCCGGGATTACACCCACGTCGCGCTGACAAGTCCCAACGGGGCGCGCATTTTCCTGCAGAAACTCCGGGAGGAGCGTATTGACCTGCGCGGACTTTCCGGGCTGCGCTTCGCAGTGGTCGGGAAAGGTACGGCGGCGGTGCTGGAGCATTCCGGGATATATCCGGAGCTTATACCGCAGGATTACAACACTGCGGCGCTTGGCAGGCTGCTGTGCGGTGAACTCACGACCGCAGACCGGCTGCTGATAATGCGTTCGGCTGAAGGCTCCCCGGAGCTTGCGCCCATGCTGGGCGCCGCCGGGATTAAATACGATGATGTGACGATCTACGAGCCGGTGTATTCCGCCGGAAGTGCCGTTGACTGCGACTTCGTGGCGTTCACCAGCGCCGGGGCGGTCCGTGGATTTTTCGGAAATGGCGGTTCGCTTTCCGCCGGGATTACTCCTGTTGCGATAGGGAATGTCACCGCAGAGGAACTGAAGAAAAACGGCGCTGTCCGGTGCCTTATTCCGGCAGAAAGCAGCGCCGACGGAATTATAAACAAAATATTGGGGGCAGTAACATGCAGAGATTCAGACGACTGAGAGCAAATCCGGCAATGCGCAGAATGGTGAGGGAAACCAGGATTGACCCGGCGGAGCTTATCTATCCGATATTCGTGGCGGAGGGCGAGAACATAAAGACCCCGGTGGATTCCATGCCGACGGTGTATCAGTACTCCATCGACCGGCTGGAGGAGATACTTCCGCAGATAGCCGGGAGCGGGATTTCCGGGCTGCTTATATTCGGGATCCCGGCGCATAAGGACGCCCGTGGCACCGAAGCTTACAACGACGAGGGAATAACCCAGCGTGCCATCAGGTATATCAAGGCGCACTATCCCGACATGATAGTCATAGCGGACGTGTGCCTGTGCGAATACACCGACCACGGTCACTGCGGCCTTGTATGCGGCTGCAGGATACTCAACGACGAAACGCTGCCGCTGCTTTCTGCGATGTCCGTAAGCCTTGCGAAGGCGGGCGCAGATATTATTGCTCCCTCCGACATGATGGACGGGCGCGTTGCGGCGATCCGCAAATCCCTGGACGAGAACGGATTCACTGATACGCCGATAATGGCGTACAGTGCGAAGTTCGCTTCCGGGTATTATTCACCGTTCCGGGACGCGGCGCATTCCGCACCGGGATTCGGCGACAGAAAGACTTATCAGATGGACCCGGCGAACGGCAGGGAAGCCCTCCGGGAGATTGAGGACGATATCCGCGAGGGTGCGGACATGGTGATGGTGAAGCCGGCGCTGGCGTATCTGGACGTGCTGAAATCCGCCCGGGAGCGCTTCGACCTGCCGCTTGTCGCATACAATGTCAGCGGCGAATTCTCGATGGTCAAGGCGGCGGCGCAGATGGGCTGGATAGACGAGCGGCGCATAGTCATGGAAAATCTCACGGCGATAAAGCGTGCCGGCGCGGATATCATCATAACCTACCACGCGCTTGACGCCGCCGCATGGATAAAGGAGGAAGCATGAACACACAGAATTCTGAGCGGCTCTACGAAAGAGCCTGCAAATTCATGCCCGGCGGAGTGAACAGCCCGGTGCGCGCCTGCCGTTCAGTAGGAATGTCGCCGCTTTTCATCGACCACGCGAGCGGTTCCAGGATATACGATGAGGACGGAAATGAGTTCATAGACTACATCTGCTCCTGGGGACCGAATATCCTGGGACATGCGGTCCCGGAGGTAACTCAGGCGGTAAAGGCGGCGTGCGACCGCGGACTTACGTTCGGTGCCTGCCACAAGGGCGAGATAGAGCTTGCGGAGCTTATCCAGAAGCACTTCCCGTCTATGGAGATGCTGCGCCTGGTGAATTCCGGAACTGAAGCCGTGATGAGCGCTATAAGAGCCGCCCGGGGATTCACCGGACGGGACAGGATAATCAAATTCGAGGGCTGCTACCACGGGCATTCCGACGGATTGCTGGCGAAGGCAGGCTCCGGGCTTATGACTCACGCGATTCCCTCCGGAGCCGGCGTCCCTGCCGGGTATACCGAGAATACTCTGCTGGCGAGGTACAATGACGAGGGATCCGTGGAAAAGCTGTTCAAAGCCTGCGGAAACGAGATCGCAGCGCTTATCGTGGAGCCGTGCGCGGCAAATATGGGAGTAGTTCCTCCGAAGCCGGGATTCCTGAAGTTCCTCCGGGATATCACGGAGAAATACGGCGCTGTGCTGATATTCGACGAGGTTATCACCGGATTCCGCCTGTCCGATGGCGGCGCGCAGAAGTACTACGGAATTACCCCGGACATGACCACGCTGGGAAAGATAGTCGGCGGCGGAATGCCCCTGGCGGTCTACGGCGGAAAGCGTGAGATAATGGAGTGCGTCGCGCCGTTAGGCTCCGTCTACCAGGCTGGTACTCTCTCGGGAAATCCCTGCGCGGTGGCGGCAGGAATCGCGCAGCTGAAACTGATCGAGAGCACTCCCGACCTGTATTCACGGATAGACTCCGGCGCAGAGAAGTTGCATAACGCGTACCTGGAATCCGGACTGAACGCAAACCGCTGCGGCTCGCTGCTGACGGTGTTCTTCACGGACGGGGAGGTCACGGATTACGACGCAGCAGTCAAGTGCGATACCGCAAAATTTGCGGAGTACTGGCGGCATATGCTGGGCTGCGGAATTTACGCGGCTCCGTCGCAGTTCGAGGCGATGTTCGTGTCATACGCGCATTCTGACGAGGATATCGAGCGGACGGTCCTGGCGATAAGGACATTCCGCCAGAAATAACATATGGGAGGCGCAATTCCTCCCATACATGATAAATGCTCCGGTCACATCACATGACCGGAGCTTGTTTTTACTTGTTTTCGATATCCTTCTTGTTGACGGAAGCAACGCAGAAGTCGATACGCTCGTTCTCGTCCTCCTCGTCGCCGTTGGAGCCGGTGAGTGCGATCTCCTTGGTCGGGTCGATTCCATCGACCGGGGTCGCAACCGCTTCGCCGGTGGCTGCGCCGGGAACTCTGAACTTGGCGATATCCAGGGGTTCAATGGAGGTTTCCGCGGGCTTTTCGAGCTGCGGTACCCACTCGTAGGGAACGCGGTACGCACGGTAGATCATGTTGCACTTGAAGTTGCCGCCAAAGTGCTTGAAGTACGGATTAACGTATTCCCACACGATCTCGTGATCGGGGGTTACCTCCAGCAGATGACCGTCGGAGCCTTCGGTGATGAGGGTGTTTCCGTTCGGCAGGCGCTGCGCGGAGCTGATGTAAGAGCTGTAGAACTTGGAAGCGTCGGTGAACAGGAAGCTTCCTGCCTCCAGCGGAGTGTACTGCCAGGTGATCTCCAGCGTAACCGGGTTGAACTGGAGCACTCTGGAATAGTCACGGTGCGCGTTGTTCACGCCGATAGGAGAAGCCGGGTTCGGAACGCCGTAACCGCCCTCGCCGCCGTTGTCGAATACCAGCAGGTCGCCCTCCCCGGGAAGCCCCTTGGGGATCATGTGGAGGTGGTGCTGACCGATTATCCAGCCGAGCTTCCTGGTTGCTTCGCTCTCGTTGAAGTCGGGACCCACGCGCCATACGATCTTTCCGGTGGATCTCTCGATTATCGCGAGTATGTTGGAGTTACGCGCGTCGAAGATGATGTTGTCCGGGTGGAAGCGTGTATCTCCGGCGTCATACCACTTGTTCTCGCCGAGAGTGGAGAAGTTGTTTATGTGCATCCAGTCGCCGCCTGCTTCCTCGTGGAGTCCGGGATTCCTGAACAGGACGTTCTTCGCCGCTTCGTCGAAGCCCAGCTCGTCAAAGTGGTCGGAAGCGCGCCAGCTCCAGAGAATATTGCCCTCCCAGTCAACTTCGATTATCTTGTCATCAATAAGGCGCTTGTCGGAGATGTTGTGGTTGTAGAGATTCTCATGCGTGAGGATAAGCGTCTTGCCGCCGTCAGTGCGCGGATTTCCGTTGGGGTAGTAGTAGCCTACGGTGCTTCCCTCTCGCTGGTAGTCATGGTGCTGACGCGCCATGTATACAGGCTCCTTGCCGGGGTCAGCGACTAATTCCGTTTTGTCGAACTTCCAGACGATGTGACCGTCCCAGTCAACCTGGACGAGGTCGATCTGATCCTGGAATGCGTGCTTTCCGCTGCGTGTTCCGGTGGTGCCCATTACATAGCCACCGGGGAGTATCTTGTTCGGGAATCCTCCCAGACCGGCCCACAGCTTCACCTCGTTGCCGTTCATGTCGATGAGCAGCGCGCCCTTGGTGGTGGGGAATACGGTGTAGCCGCCGTATGCCTTGTCCTTGTTGAATATTGTAACTCCTGTAGGATAAATGCTCGGATAACCCATGATAAAATCCTCCTTATTACTGATTTACGCCGGAAAGGTCAACGTCCGTGTTTTCGGGGAATGCCTTCTCAGCTGCCGCAGTGTAATAGAACTGCCTTATGTTGTATTCGGTCGGGAACTTACCATGCTGGAACGCCCATGCGTTCACCTCGTCAAGGTGTGCCGCGGACTTCTCGGAAAGCCCGAACTGGATTGTGTACTGCTGCCAGTTGGATTTGAATATCTCCTCGTCGATACCGAACTTTGCGGAAACCGCCTTCGCGGATTCATCAAGGTGATCGTTGATGTACTGCGCGCTCTCGTTCAGTGCCTTGAGGTAATCCGCCAGCAGGTCGGTGTTGTTCTCGGCGAAATTCCTGGAGGTGATGAGGTAAGCGGAAATCCTTATGTCAACGTCCTTGGATTCAGCGACCTTTACCCAGCCCTCGTTCTCGACTTTCTCCACCATTGCGCCGCTGGTGACTATCGCGGAGGCGTTTCCGTTGTGGATAACGCCGAGGATAGTGGAAGCGTCAGTAGCGTTTACTGCGTTCTGCTTGTCGGGGTCAAGTCCGAGGTAGGTCTGCGCCTGCCAGTTGTAGTATTCGCTGACTGTACCGATGTTTGTGATCCAGCCCTCGCTGCCGTCCAGGGAGGAGATATCCTCCGCATACTTGGGAGCAACGAAGATACCGCCGGTTGTGGATACACTGGAGGAGAGGTCAGACGCGATAACGAGGTTGTTCGCCTCGAGAGTGTTTCCGAAGCGGTTGGCCGCTGCAAAGTCCGCAAGAAGTCCGATATCCGCTGTGCCTGTTACCACAGAGTCAACGGTGTTTATGCCAGCAACGAACTCGGTTGTCTGAAGCATTATGCCATACTTTTCGAAAATGCCCTGCTGGGTACCAATGTATCCTGCGTACTGATCCGGCTCGCCGGTCATGTTTGCAACGCGGATAGTTCGCAGCTCCGTGCCGTCAGAAGCGGTCTGGGAGCCGTTATTTCCTGCGCATGCGGTCAGCAGGGAAGTGGAAACTGCGAGTGCTGCTGCGGTCTTGAATATGTTATGTATCTTCATGGTGATTCTCCTTTATTTAACTCCGAAATGTCTGAGAAATTTCTTTCCGGCAAGTTGGAGCAGTCTGTCGGCAACGAAGCCGATTATCGCCAGTGTGACGATACCTGCGAATGCCCAGCTGGTCTTGTAGTAAAGTTTCGAGCTGTTGATGAGGTAGCCCAGACCGTCGCTGCCGACCAGCATTTCCGCTGCGATGACGCAGATGAAAGCGGAGCTGAGCCCAAGTCTTACGCCGGTGTATACGTTGGACACCGCCGAGGGGACGACAACCGTGAAGAATGTGCGTGCTTTCTTCGCGCCCATGCAGGAGGCTGCCTCCATCAGGGATGTGTCAGTCGTTGCAACGCCTGCGATGGTATTCACGAGGATCGGGAAGAATGAAGCGTAGAATATCAGCGCAACCTTGGATTCCTCTCTTACGCCGAACCACATCAGAAACAGCGTAGTCAGCGCGATCGCCGGAACGAATCGGAAGAAGCTGAGTATCGGTTCCACAAGCCAGCGCACCGGGCGGAAGTTACCCACCAGTAGTCCCAGTGGAACTGCAGTCACGATGGCGAGTGCCCAGCCCTTGACTACGCGGCTGAGGCTGGCAGCGATATCTGTCCAGAGAGTGCCGTCCTGTGCGAGCCGCACCATACTGCCGATGGTTTCCATCGGGCTTGGCAGAAAGTACTCGTCATACGCGAGGGAGCCAAGTCCCCATATAGCGATTATTACCGCCCAGGATACCACGCCGCTGCGGAGTATCTTCTGGAGAGCGGCTGAGAATTTCGTATTCTTTTCCATCACGCGCCCTCCTTAAATGTAGTAAACGTCGGAAACATCCAGCGCCTTGTTTACGATTATTTCGGTGCTGTTGTTCTCCACGGTGTAAAGCTTCTTGATGAATATTTTCACGTTGTCGCCCTTATGCAGACGGGGGAGGTTGAGCGGATACTTGCCGATCACCTGGATATCTCCGATATCCGCGGCCACCTCGAATGCGTTTCCGCGGAAGGACACGCTGCGTACCACAGCGTCCTCCATGGAGCTTTCAAAGTCGTGGTGTCCGTTGTCCTCGAATTTGTGTATCTCGATGAATTCCGGGCGGACGAGGGCGTTTCTGCTTCCTCCGGTGGGGAAGCCCTTCAGTCTGCCGAAGTCCTCTATCATTACTGACTGCCCGATGAACTGCGCCACGAATGCGGTCTGCGGCTCGAGATATATTTCCGAGGGAGTTCCGACCTGCTCGACTCTGCCATTGTTCGTGATAACGATCTCGTCTGCAACCTCGATAGCTTCGTCCTGATCGTGGGTGACGAAAATACTTGTTATGCCGATCTTGTCGATGGTTTCGCGGAGCCATGTGCGGAGTTCCTTGCGGACTTTCGCGTCGATAGCTGCGAACGGCTCGTCAAGCAGCAGAAGTTCCGGCTGGGGAGCGAGCGCCCTTGCGAGGGCTATTCTCTGGCGCTGACCGCCGCTCAGTTGATCGGGGTAGCGCTTGCCCACGTCCGGGAGCCCTACCAGTTCCAGAAGCTCCTGCACCCTGTCGGCGATGAACTTCTTGCCCTTTTTCTGGACCTTCAGACCGTAGGCGATGTTCGCGTTCACCGTCATGAAAGGGAACAGTGCGTAGTTCTGGAATACGAACCCGATACCGCGTTCGCTGGAGGGAACCGTGTTGACGTTCCTGCCGTTTATGCAGATGTCGCCGCTGTCCTGCTTTTCAAGTCCGGCGAGCATTCGGAGGATCGTGGTCTTTCCGCTGCCGCTGGGGCCGAGAAGTCCGACCAGCTTGCCCTTTTCAAGTCCGAAGCTCACGTTGTCGGACGCCTTGAAATCGCCGAAGCTTTTGTTTATATTTTTTAGTTCAATGTACATCTCTGTCACTCCTGATCGTTATTTACTGTGAGGAGATCACACCGTACATCGTCCGAACCGGAAGTTCCTGCGGAGCAGGATCGTAAAAATCGCACCCATAACCATTAACCTCAATCTCTATAAGTAATAGTAAAACTATCAACTTACTATGTATTTGCTTTTTGTCTATTATAACCCCGACCTGGGGATTTGTCAACCGTTTTTTCGGATTTTCCGGCAATTTGTAGTAAGGTACACAAATCAACAGAATATCCCGTGATAATTTGGCAATAATCACAGTGTTTGAAAATCGGGGCAAAATCTATTGACAAGCAGCCCGAAACGTGGTATAATCAGTAAAACCTATTAATGAGATAGGAAAGATATGTATTTATCTTACAGGAGGATAACACAATGCTGACTGAACTCACGAATCAGAACTATAACGAAGTTTTTTCCACCGAAAAGCCGCTGGTGGTTGAATTCTATTCTCCCACCTGCACTCACTGCAAGCGCACCGAAGCCGGACTTAACGAGGTAGCCGAGGAGCAGGGCGAGAACGTAGTCATCGCGAAATGCGACATCACTGCGAATCCCGCGCTGGCCCAGCAGTACGACGTAACTCAGCTGCCGACGCTGCTCTTCATAAAGAACGGTGATATCCGCGAGAAGCTGGTAGGATTCACGCACAAGCTGATCATCGCCGAGAACATCAAGAAGCTGGTCTGATGTATAGGGGCGGAGCCTGAATCCGCCCTTTCATCGTTTTCTGGGAGGGAAGCACCCTCCCATTTTTATTCGGCGTTCAGGTACTTTTCTGCGGAGGTCACGGCGTTTGCGCCGTCCGCAGCCGCGGTAATAACCTGCCGCAGCGGAGTCGTGCGGATATCCCCGGCGGCGAAGATTCCGGGCGCGGAGGTCACGCAGTCCTCTCCGGCGCGGACGTATCCGCCGTCAAGTTCGCAGATACCCTCCAGCGGCGCGGTATTCGGCACGCTTCCTACTGCAACGAAGATCCCGTCAACGTCCAGGTGCTTCTGCTCGCCGTTCTGGGTGTAGTTTATCCCGTCTGCGGAGCCGTCGCCGGTTATCCCGGTCAGCACTGCGCCGAGCACCGGAATGATGTTCGCGGCTTCCGAAACGTGCTTCTGAAGGCTCTTGTTCGCGCGGAATTCCTCCCGGCGGTGCACCAGGTACACAGTCTTTGCAAGCTTGGAAAGATACAGTGCGTCGCCCAGCGCTGTATCACCGCCGCCGATAACCGCAACGGTCTTTTCCTTATAAAAGAAGCCGTCGCATACCGCGCAGTAGGAAATACGCTGTTTGTCGACCCCGGGGACTCCCGGCTTGCGGTGGGAGGCGCCTGCGGCGTAAATCACTGTCCGGGCGGATTCTGTCTTTCCATCAGCGAACTTGACTGTCCAGTTCCCACCGGATTTTTCAAGTCCGGTGACCTCGCCCTCGATGAACTCCGTGCCGAGCTGCTCCGCGTGGCTGCGGAATTTCTCGCCGAGGTCGTATCCGCTTATACCCGGCAGTCCGGGGTAGTTGTCCACCTGCTCTGTAACGGCGATCTGCCCGGTGCCCATGTAGTCCTTTTCGATGACCGCAAGCTCCAGCAGGGCGCGTTTTCCGTATATCGCAGCGGATAACCCGGCAGGTCCGCTGCCTATTATTAATATGTCGTACATATTTGCCTCCTCACTTATAAAACCTATCGGATAGGTATAGTTTACATTGTTTCAACTCTTTTGTCAATAGGGGTATTATCCCCCGGAATCCCTCCGACTATCACTGAAACGCCTTGTTATAATGCCTGGAAGGATTTTTTGTTGAAATGATATAAAAATCTTATAACACGCTATAAAATTTTCAGATAACTAATTTCCGCAAAACCTATTGACTTTATATGCATTGTAGTGTATAATGAGAAACATAAAAACACGGAGGTGTTCAGATGGAATTCAACACGCGGCTGCTTCACGGCGGCTTCGGAGCCGACAAGGCTACGGGCGCAACGCTGGCGCCGATATATCAGGTGAGCGCATTCGCACAGGAATCCGCGGAAAAGCTAGAGGCGGTGTTCAATAACCGCGCTCCCGGATTCGCGTATTCCAGGATCAGCAATCCGACGGTGGCGTCGTTTGAAACGCGAATGAACGCCCTCGAAAAGGGGATAGGTGCAGTAGCCTGTTCCTCCGGAATGGCGGCGGTCACGATGTCGCTGCTTAACATTCTGGAATCCGGTGACGAGGTTATCGCAGGCGCAGGGCTGTTCGGAGGAACGATCGACCTTTTCGGCGACCTGAAGGCGTTCGGTATTACGACGCGGTTTGTCGAGCATGTCACGGTGGAGGAGATCGCGGCGAACATCACCGACCGCACAAAGGCGGTTTTTGCGGAGCTAATCGGCAATCCGGGGCTTGAGATAGTGGATATCCGGGCGGTGTCCGCGCTGTGTCACGAGCATGGAATTCCGCTGATACTGGACAGCACCACGGCAACGCCGTATCTGATAAGACCGTTTGAGTTCGGTGCGGATATCGTGGTACATTCCACCTCCAAGTACATAAACGGCGGCGGAAACTCCATCAGCGGCGTTATAATCGACAGCGGCAGGTTCAAGTGGGATTTCGGCAGATACAAGGGGCTTGCTGAATACAGAAAGCTCGGCGCGCTGTCATATCTCGCGAAGCTACGAAGCGGTATCTGGCGTAATTTCGGCGCGTGTCTTGCTCCGATGAACGCGTTCATGAATTCCGTCGGAATGGAAACCCTGGGACTCCGCATGGAGCGCTGTTGCGAGAATTCACTGGCACTGGCGGAATTCTTCCGGGACTGCAACGGCATTGAGCCGAATTACCCGGCGCTGGACGACAATCCGTATTACGGGCTGTGTAAGGAGCAGCTCGGCGGAAAGGGCGGCGCGATACTCACGATACGGGCAGGCAGCAAGGAGCGTGCATTCAGGCTGATAAATGCGCTGAAGCTAGCGACGAACGCCACGAACATCGGCGACGTCCGGACGCTGGTTATCCACCCGTCCAGCACGATATACGCCCACGGCAGCGAGGAGCAGAAGCGCCATGCCGGGGTATTTGAGGATACTATAAGAATAAGCGTAGGAATTGAAGATAAAGAAGATCTCATAGCCGATTTCAAGCAGGCTGTGGAATGTCTGGGATAAGGAGAACGAAGATGGCAGTTGATTATTCAACACTCAAAAAAGGCGGATTCATGCGCCAGAAGCAGAAGAATAACTTTTCGCTGCGGCTGAGGGTGGTCGGCGGAAATCTCACCGCAAAGCAGCTTGCGACCATTGCAGAGGTATCAGACAAGTTCGGTGAGGGATATGTTCATCTGACCTCCCGTCAGAGCGTGGAGATTCCGTTCATAAAGCTGGATAACATCGACGAGGTCAAATCAGCACTGGCTCTTGGAGATGTAGAACCGGGCGTATGCGGTCCGAGAGTGCGCACCATCACCGCCTGTCAGGGCGAGGCAATATGTCCCAGCGGCTGCATAGACACATATGCGCTTGCCAAGGAATTGGACGACAGATACTTTGCCCGGGAACTGCCGCATAAGTTCAAGTTCGGAATCACCGGCTGCCAGAACAACTGCCTGAAATCCGAGGAGAATGACGTCGGAATCAAGGGCGGGATCCAGGTCAAGTGGAAAGAGGACGCCTGCATTGGCTGCGGAGTCTGCGAGAAGGCGTGCCGCCGCGGCGCGATCTCCATCAATGACGGAAAGGTCAGCGTGGATTACGACAAGTGCAACTTCTGCGGACGCTGCTTCAAAGCATGTCCTACCGAGGCGTGGGACACCGTTCACGGATACATCGTATCCTTCGGCGGACTTTTCGGCAACACCATCAACAAGGGCGAGGCGATAATCCCGTTCATCGAGAGCAAGGAGAAGCTGCTGAAGGTGTGTGACGCAGCAATCGTGTTCTTTGAGCAGAACGCAAACCCCGGCGAGCGCTTCAAGTTCACCATCGACAGGGTGGGCAGAGAGAAATTCGAGCAGGTAATAAAGGAGGCTTACAGCAATGGCTGATTACAATATCGACGACACTGTGGACATCACTGACGTGGTGTGCCCTACGACTTTCGTAAAGGCAAAGGTAGCGCTGGAGGAACTTGACGAGGGTCAGGTGCTCTCCATCAGAATGAACGACGGCGAACCTGTCCAGAATGTTCCGCGCAGCATCAAGGAGGAGGGTCACAGAATCCTCAAGCTCATCAACAACAACGACGGTACCTACGACCTCATCGTTGAGAAGGTGGGTGACTGAATGTCCGTCAGAGCAACCAACGACACGTTCAAATCCGAGACAGCAGACGGCATAGTCCTGGCGGATTTCTACTCTGACAGCTGCATTCCCTGCAAGAGAATGTCCCCGATTCTGGCGGAACTTGAGGAGCAGGATCCGGACATCAAGCTCGTGAAGCTGAACATCAACTACGACGCGGAAACCGCAGCAGAATACAACGTGACCTCCGTTCCCACAGTAGTATTTTTCAAGGACGGCGCGGAGCAGCAGAGAATCACCGGCGCAGTGAAGAAAGCACAGCTGGAAGAAATAATAAACAGCATAAGATAAGGAGATACAGACATGACTATCACAGTAACAGGCGTAAAGAAGGGAGTTGCAGACGGACTGACACTGGCTCAGCTGGTCGTTGACGAGAAGGTCGAGACCCCGGAGTACGTCACCGCCAGCGTGAACGAGGAATTCATCTCCAGCAGCAGTTTTGAGGACACAGTACTCAAGGACGGCGACAACGTAGAGTTCATCTATTTCATGGGAGGCGGTCAGTAATGGCATTCACAAATGAACAGCTGGAGCGCTATTCCCGTCACATAATCCTCAAGGAAGTCGGCGCAAAGGGACAGAAGAAGCTACTCAACGCAAAGGTGCTGATAATCGGCGCCGGCGGGCTTGGCGCACCAGCGGCTATGTATCTCGCAGCCGCAGGCGTGGGCACCATCGGGATTGCGGACGCTGACGAGGTGGATCTCTCAAATCTCCAGCGGCAGATAATCCACGCCACCTCCGATGTTGGCAAGGCAAAGGTGCAGTCCGCGAAGGAAACGATGGAAGCCATCAATCCGGACGTTACCGTAAACACCTACCGTACATTCATCGACAGCGAGAACATCATGGACATCATCAAGGACTATGATTTCGTTATCGACGGAACGGACAACTTCCCGGCGAAGTTCCTTATCAACGACGCCTGCGTAATGGCGAAGAAGCCGTTTTCCCACGCTGGTATTATCCGCTTCAAGGGACAGCTGATGACTTATGTTCCGGGACAGGGTCCCTGCTACCGCTGCGTATTCAAGAATCCGCCGCCCAAGGACGCAGTTCCAACCTGCAAGCAGGCCGGAGTTATCGGCGCAATGGGCGGAGTAATCGGAAGTCTCCAGGCGATGGAAGCGATAAAGTATATCCTGGGCGTGGGCGACCTGCTGACAGGATATCTGCTGACCTACGACGCACTCAAGATGGAGTTCCGTAAGATCAAGCTGCCGTCTGACACCAGAAAGTGCCCGATCTGCGGCGAGCACCCGACAATAACCAGGCTCATCGACTATGAGCAGGTAGAATGCGATGGTGTGCACTTATGATAAAGCTTTCCAAATCCGACTATGAGAAGATACTCAAGCATGCTGAGAGCGAACTGCCGAACGAAGCCTGCGGACTTATCGGCGGTGTGACCGAGGGCGGCGACAAGCTCATCAAAAAGGTGTATCTGCTGACGAATACCGACCACTCCAACGAGCATTTCAGCATGGATCCCAAGGAACAGCTGGCGGCGATCAAGGACATGCGCGCGAACGGATTCGTTCCGCTTGGTAACTGGCACAGCCACCCGGAGTCCCCCTCCCGTCCCTCCGACGAGGACAAGCGCCTTGCCTACGACAGTAAGGCAAGCTATATGATACTTTCCCTGATGAACAGGGAAGAGCCGGTGCTCAATTCGTTCCACATCTCCGGAACGGATTCCGAAAAGGAGCAGCTGGTAATCGAATAAGGGAACCTCTAAAAACCGGTTTGAAAAGGGAAAATGTGTAGAGTGCGCCGAATGCGATGAAAGCCGACGAAGTAAGGCTGTATGCCTTACGAGGAGGTTTGAAGAAGCAGGCGGTGTGCTATACACATTTTCACTCAAACAAGGTTTTTAGAGGTGACCATAATCTAAAACCGTCCCGGATGCGGGGGACATCAAAGGAATATAGTCGCAAATCCACATTACAAAAGGAATTGTAGTGCCGCATACCCAAGACCATACCCTAACCAATAATAAGGGGCTGTAAAAAATCAACAAAAGAAAAGACTGCATCTGAAAAAAGAGAAGATGCAGCCTTTTTTGGTGTAAGGATATTGTCAATATAGCTTTACACATTTCACTCAATGATTTTGAGCAAAAGTGCAATGGAATAAATATTTTATTATACAGCATCAATTTTTCTGTTGCATTTTTTGGAAAAATATGATATAATTCAGATGTATTGACTTTATATCTACCAAAATAATTAGTATTGGAGAGTTAAAGATGGGTTTTCTTGATTTTTTCAGAAGCAGCAAAAAGAAACAGGACAGCGTTTCCGTGCAGCAGAACCAGACAGCTGATCAGCCGAATATGATGGCGTTTGCGTCAAGCATAGGCAACCAGAATGCCGGTCAGATGATGACACCTCAGGGAGAAAATGCAAAAGCAATGAAAAGCATACAGCAAAACCCTGCAATGGCGCGGGACAGCCTGAAAGATCTCTATACGGAACTTCGTCGCAGCCAGAAAGGCGGCGTACCAGTCTGGAATTCCAGTTTATATAATAAAGTTGTCAATAGCCTTAAAGCCATCAACAACGCGATGAGCGTGAATTTCACCGATAATCCTACCCAAAACCATAAAATGCTTAGTGAAATGGACGACAAATACCGCCAACTTATAAGCGCCTGCAACGAGTATACTTCACGCTCGCCCAGGACTGAAGCCGGTATCGCGCGCAAGAATATCGTGCTGCATATCCAGGAAAAAGCCAGCACCGATCTGATCGCACTGAGCGCGGTTAGAACGGATTTCTGCTCGCTTTCGCCAGAAGAACAGCGCCAGAAAGACTGGAACCAGCTGCTTGACCAAAGCCGTACCATTCATCTGACTGTAAAAGATTTTGCGGCATTTGGCAAGGAGACAGGTGGTCAGGCGTCCGAGGTGTACAGAATCACTGCCCAAAATGCCACTGTAAAAGGGGCAGACGGTACACCGGTTCAACTTTCGGATACGCATTACTTCAAGCCTGAAGACGAATATGACATGTCTCAGAAAAATGTCGCAGCTCAAATTGCAGAAAAAACATTTGAGCGTTTCCCAAGCCTCACGAAAAATGATAAAAAGCTTATTCGTGAATGGGCTTCTCGGCCTCTTGTACAGGGAACCGAAAGTCATAAGGACTCACAATTAGAATCAAAGCTGACCGGGCTGTCTCAAGACGGAATTGCTGCCATACACTTTATAGATGACAGAGTACCCTCGGCATATATAACATCGGATACTGTTATGGAACGCCTGAAAATAGGCGAAGGCAGCGAAAAGGTCAACATGACAAGGCGAAATGTCGCGACAAGCCGTATGGCGGCATTGCTTGGAGTTGGCAACCTCGTTGCAAAATCAGAAACAGCCGAAATATACGATGAAGCCACCGGTTCAACCATACGCGGAAATCTGATGGAACAGGCAAGGGGGCAGAGGTCAGGAAATGACATAACAGCTAAAGCAAAAGAAGACAAAAAAACGATCACCTATTCAAGCACAAAAGAACGCCCGGATGTTCTGCTCAATTCGACAGGTAATTTCCAAAGAGATCTTTGCAGCCTCCAGGTATTTGACAACATTTGTGGTCAGATAGACAGGCATGGTGGAAATTTCCTTGTCACCCAAAATGAACAGGGTGAGCTCTCAGATCTACAGGGGATTGACAATGATGGCGCATTTGGACTGAATGAAAACGGAGCTTTTATCAATGGACAAGGCAACACCAGAAATGCATACAATATCCAGACAGGCGAAATGGAACTGCCCTTCCTGGACAGGGCATTCGCTGAAAGGATAAAGGCTGTTGATAAGGAAATGATAAAATACGCCCTCAAAGACTTGCTGACCGAAAAGGAAATAGATGCAGTCATCACAAGACTTGAAGACGTCAAAAAAGCAATCAGCACAATGGACGAATCGCGCCTGCTGAGAGATGAAGACTGGAATGATGACACCGCGCAGACGCTCATTGATCAGGCTTGGAAAGCAAACCAAAGATTCAACGAACTGGACAACGATCCAAACACCAAACGCCAAACTACTTTAGAGAAACTGAACCAATCAGTTCTCTATGAGAATTATTTTGGAGAATTAATGCTCAATTCACTTCCCATAATGTTTTTCGACAAGGGTGCATTAGGAGAAGACGCACCTCAGCTTCTCCGCAGGAAACAGAGAATGCAGCAGAAATAAGCAACTCGCATACATAACAAAAATCCGGCGCTGGATAACCAACGCCGGAAATTTATATGGAGCACGCTTTTCAGAGCAGTCCGAAATTATTCCGGGATAGCGGAAGCGTTCATTACGTCAGCTGAACCGTTGCCGATAAGGTCAGCAAACAGCACAGATGCCCACGGAAGTACGGCGTCCGGCGCATTAAGCGCCTATTTGCACGGTACCTTCAGTTCCTCGCTGGCTCGCTTTAGCCAGCTTTACTGCTGCTTATAAATCCTGTCGTATTTTTTTGCGTCTGACATGTTCTTCACCATTCTGGTTTTAGTATATTCTTTTGAGCGTGGAGTGCCAAATTTTATTATATAGCATCAGGTTTTGAAAAATACCTGCATTGCGACACAGTGCTGTCAGACGGGCAGGTGAGGTCAGGCAGGGTGCACATTCCTTCCTGCTGCCAGCGACAGTTTTCCTTACAGGGTACTATATTCATACTACACCTCCGGTGGTTTTGCAAGTATTCTGTGCAGCAGTTGCTGGATTATTCCATAAGCCGTTCGCGGAAAAATGTACCGATGTTTCCGGAGAGATATTCCAGGGTTTCAGTCCGTCCGAGTTCAATGCGCAGCGCGGCATTTCCGCCGTCGAAATCCAACGTTCCTGCCTTGAGGAGCCTGCCCTCGTTCTTTCCGAGAAGTATCTTGTCCGACGGGTACAGCTCCAGAAAATCCGCGTCAGGGAATTCCGACAGGTCAGCCGAAACGCTTCCGAGGTAGCTCACGATGAACTTCCGGAATCCGATGTCGTAAAGCGGTTTTATTGGCGTGTTGTCGGAAAGTCCGCCGTCGCGGTAGAATATGCCGCCGATCTCCTTTGCCGGGAAAACCGCCGGTATAGCCGTGGAAGCAGTCAGAATATCCGTTATCCTGTCCGGAGGATAAGCGCTCATGTCGAAGTATTCCGCGCGCCCGGTGTCGCTGTTGTGGCAGCAGGCAAAGCAGGGCATTCCGCAGCCGGAAACACAGCTGTTCACGCCGTTGTCCTCTATCTTGCCGATAAGTCCCTGGGATGAGAATATACCGGCTCTGGCGGCACGCTCCGGGTCGGGCAGGTCGATCGTGCGGTTATCAGAGCCTAGGAAATTCATCACGCCGAACAGCATTCGTCCGGCGGTTTCCGCCGGATCGGTTATGTCCTGGCGGCGCAGGGAAGTCCACACGTTTTCCGCGAGGCTGATATTGCCACAGGCGAACAGCGCGGCGTTCAGAGCTCCGGCGGAAGTCCCGGAAACTCCGTTAATGTATCTGTCGAGCCCTAGTTCGTTCAGCGCCTGCCATACGCCGATCTGATAGGCGCCGCGTCCGCCTCCGCCGCATAGTACAAGTCCGATGTCTGGTGTAGAGTTCATAGCGCCCTCCGTCTGAATTCAGTTACGTTTGCGGATCTTCGGCTTGGTGAGTTCAAAGCTGATATCCAGCAGCATTCTGAGTTTGTCGTCGGGAACGCTTCCGTCAAGCGCCACGGATATCCAGCTTTCCTTGTTCATGTGGTACGCCGGGAATATTCCCGGTTCAGTGCGCAGCGAGCCGGACATCACCGGGTCGTTTTTTAGATTCACGATGGAGATCGTGCCGCAGTCCAGATTCAGCCTGGCTCCGGGGATATCCATTATGAGTGCGAACCACTTCCTGTTTCCGGCATGGCGGAATACCGCATAGTCCGGGTCGGAAGCCCAGGGGTGGTCGGGGTCCGTGCTGTAGATTTCAGCAATGTATTCTGTGAGTTCGAATTTGTTCATTCTGTCATTATTCAAAAGATGCCGGAATCCCGGCTTCAGTACATTATATGAATTCAGTGATTGTTTTTGAGCCTTTCCGGCAGGAACACGAATACTGCCGCCGCCATCACGAAAGCCCCCAGCCAGAGGAATCTCAGCGGCTGCGCGGTAAAATATGCGCCGACCGCCGAAAACCGCTCCGTATCCCAGAACAGCGTAATTCCAACGATAACCGCGAATATGGCGGAAACCAACACCGCCCCGGCGGCGGTATCCTTGCTGCGCTTTATGTGCTCGTCCTTTTCCGGGGAAACCTTGTCGCACAGCCGTTCGATGGAGGTGTTGAACAGTTCCGCAGAGATAACCGCCGCAAAAGTCAGCAGTAATACCGCCCATTCAGCCCGGGAAAGCCCGTAGAATCTCACGGCGAACCATGTCACGAATCCCATGGCACAGATATGCACCCGGAAATTCCGTTCGGTGAATCCGTGAATTATTCCGGCGGCGGCGTAGGCGAAGCCCTTCAGGAACTTTCTCATGCTTCCCGGGTTATGCCCAGCTTATCCAGGACTTTTTCCTGCTTGCCGAACATGATCTTTTCCTCTTCCTCGCTGTTCACATGGTCGTAGCCCAGAAGGTGAAACAGCGAATGCGTGATAAGGAATGCAACCTCGCGCCGGTAGGAGTGCCCGTATTCCTCAGCCTGCTGCGCCGCCTTCTCCAGGGAGATCACGATATCACCCAGCATTATCGCGTCGTTGTCCGGGTCTACCTCGTAGCCGTCGTCGTCGCCAAGAGGGAAAGAAAGCACGTCTGTTTCGCGGTCAATGTCGCGGTGCTCCCGGTTTAGTTCGCGTATTCCCTCGTTGTCCACCAGGGTAACGGATACCTCGGCGGTGTTGTCGATTCCCTCTTCCTCAAGGGCGGCGGCGGTGCATATTTCTATCAGGTGCTCGATGTCCTCGGGCGGCGCCAATTTTTCCTGTTCGTTGCTGAGAAAAGTGATTATTTTCATGCGTTCCTCCTGTTTCCGCGGTAGGGTTTCTTGTCCTGCTCCTGCTTGTTCGCCTGGTTGTAGTTGTCGTATGCCCGGACGATATCCTGCACCAGTCTGTGGCGCACTACGTCCTTTTCGGTGAAGCGGTTCTGTGCGATGTCGTCAATATTCCTGAGCACCCGGAGCGCCTCTATAAGTCCGGATTTTGAGGTTTCCGGCAGGTCTATCTGCGTGATATCGCCGGTGATCACCATCTTGCTGTTAAATCCCAGACGGGTAAGGAACATCTTCATCTGTTCACGGGTGGTGTTCTGCGCTTCGTCAAGGATTATGAAGCTGTCGTCGAGAGTACGGCCGCGCATGTAGGCAAGCGGCGCCACCTCGATAACTCCACGCTCCTGGAGCTTTGCGAAAGCCTCCTGCCCGAACATCTCGAACAGCGCGTCGTAGAGCGGACGCAGGTAGGGGTCCACCTTGTTCTGGAGGTCGCCGGGGAGGAATCCCAGCTTCTCGCCGGCTTCCACCGCCGGACGTGTGAGGATTATGCGCTGTACCTCATGTGCCTTGAACGCGCTGACCGCCAGCGCCACCGCTAGGTAGGTCTTACCGGTTCCGGCAGGGCCTACGCCGAAGGTGATGGTGTTCTTGCGTATCATCTCGCAGTATTTCTTCTGACCGAGAGTTTTCGGGCGGATAGGCTTTCCGGCGTAGCTTACGCACACGCAGTCCGACGAGATGGTGTCCGCCTCTCCCTCGGAACCTTCGTTCACCAGGGAAATGACGTAACGCACGTTCTGTTCGTTTATCGGGTCGCCTTTGTGGAACATTCTGGACAGCGATTCCAGACAGCGTTTTGCGGAATCCACCGCTTTTTCGTCCGCGCCGGAGATCTTCACATCGCTGCCGCGGCTGAATATCGTAACGCCGAACGCTTTCTGTATCGTATTCACGTTGCAGTCAAGATCGCCGAACAGCGCGTGGGTCTGTTCAAGGCTGTCCATTGTGAGTGATTCTTCTGACATAATGAACCTTTCTTTGTTGATCGTTTTTTACTGAGTTAGCCGAGCAGCCGCAGCACGTTACGGGAGAGGATATCTTCCTGCTCCTCCGCCGTCAGCGGAAGTCTGCGGAAGCGCTCCAGTTCCTCAACAGCGCTCCACATCGGGTAGTCAGTCCCGAAGAAAACGCGTTTCGTCCCGAGCTTGCGGATAAGCTCCGCAGCGTGCTCCGGAGTCATTGCGTACAGGCTGCTGGAGAGGTCGGCGTAGATAACTCCGCCGGAAAAAAGCTCGGCGGCTTCGTCCCATTTGGTCCAGCCGGCAAGGTGCGCGCCGATGATGGTAAGCTTCGGGAAGCGTTTCATCACGTTATACAGCCGCCGGGGGTGGGAAAAGTCGTAGCGGTCGTCGCCACAGTGGAAAAGTATCGGCAGCCGCCCCTCCGCCGCCTCGTAAATCGGGAATGCTTTCGGGTCGTCGATGTTGAATTTCTGGAAGTCCGAGTGCAGCTTGATTCCCTTCAGCCCCAGGGAAATAATGCGCTCAGTTTCTCCGGCGATGTCGGGAAAATCCGGGTGGAGCGCGCCGAAGCCGATGAATTTGTCCGGGTGGAGCCGTACCTGCTCCGCGATGAAGCTGTTGATATTGTGGACCTGCTCCGGCACAGTCGCCACGGACTGCACCACAGCCATGTCGATGCCGGCTTCCTCGTTGATTTTGAGCAGGGAATCCACCGTGCCGTCAAAGCGTACTTTCAAATTGTAGAAGCTGCTTATTCCGTCTGCCGCCCTTGCGGCAACCTTATCTGGAAATATATGTGCATGTGCATCGATTATCATTTTCATTCTCCTTTGACATAATGTATTATATCACTAAATCGCGGTTTTGTCCATAGGGGCGTATGCTTTCCGTGGAAAAAGATTGATCGGCTGTTGTGTTTGCACACAATTATTTCAATTCAAATAGTCATTATCATGAAAACATATATAGGGCAACACCGCACAATTAACGGCTAACGCCTTTGCCGCACGCTTGCTTGCATCTTTCTAGTTTGGCGCAAAGAATCACATGATTGTTCAACGGATATGTTCTGTGTTGCGCCAAACTTGCATCTTGCACAATTCGTCCTAGCAAGGCGACAGCCTTGCGTCGTCCTCATTTTACAATCTGACGAAAAATCTGATGGCGCAATCGCACGACAATAATTATGCGGTATTGCCATAGACATATCAAAGCGATTCTGTTACAACTAAGAGTGGATTATAGCGTTTTATAGAAAAGGTGGCGTTATCATGTCTAAATTCAAAATACTGGTCAATTGCAGAAACGACCAGAAACTCCAGAATGTCCTGACCAACATGGACGGAATCTGCGACTGTATCAGCACTTCTGGATTCGCCGAGGATATCATGATGCATAGACAATTGAATCGCCTTAAATACTTCCCACAGGAACCGCTGTGGGAAGTATTGCTTCGTGTGTTGCTAAAGGACCAGGTATACTGAGGCGGAGCAGTGAGTATTCTTATTCCAGTGGGAAAGTTGAAAATATTTATGCATTCGGACAATACGCTGATGTCGGATTTTCTTGACTTGAGCCGGAGTTTGTGATATAATTGATTTGATTCAAAAATCAAAGTTAGCTGATTCTAACAATCGGCGCAGACCAGGCAAAATACAGGTCCGCGCTGAGAATATAAAAGGCTCCTGGAGGACACACCTATGACCATGGACGAATTAAAGCCGGGACAAAGCGCGTATATAAGCTCCGTCGGCGGAACCGGCGCGCTCAGGCACCACCTTCTCGATATGGGATTGACTCCCCAGACGGAAATAACGCTGCAAAAAGTTGCCCCGATGGGGGACCCGGTGCAGTTTCAGCTGAGGGGATATGAGCTGACTCTCCGCCTGGAGGAGGCAAGGAAAGTAACCGTCGAGCAGATACATACCAAGCCTGTAAAGGCGTCTGTAGTCGGCGCCCGGCGCAGCAGCACTCCGCACCCGGGAGTCGGCGAGCTGGTGAAATCCGGCGGATATCACACGGTGCATGACGGAGTCGCGCTTCCGAAAGGGGCTCCGCTCACCTTCGCGCTTGCCGGGAACCAGAACTGCGGAAAGACCACGCTGTTCAATCAGCTGACCGGCTCCAACCAGCATGTCGGGAATTTCCCCGGCGTGACCGTGGACAGAAAGGACGGCACGATTCGCAGCCACCCGGAGGCGACAGTGACCGACCTGCCGGGAATATATTCCCTCTCTCCATATTCCAGCGAGGAGATAGTCACCCGGGATTTCCTGATAAACACTCACCCGAGCGGAATAATCAACATCGTGGACGCATCGAACATCGAGAGGAATCTCTACCTCACAATGCAGCTTATGGAACTTGGGATCCCGATGGTGCTGGCGCTGAACATGATGGACGAGGTGAGGGCGAACGGCGGTTCGATTCTTGTCAACGAGCTTGAGGAGATCCTGGGAATACCTGTAGTCCCGGTGTCCGCCTCCAGGAATGAGGGAATCGACGAGCTGATAGACCACGCGATACATGTGGCGAGGTACAGGGAGATACCCGTGCGCATGGATTTCTGTCCCGAAAGCAGGGATTCCAAGGATAAGGTCGGAGCTGTCCACCGCTGTATTCATGCGGCGTCGCTTCTGCTTGCGCCGGATATACAGGCGGCAGGGCTTCCGGTGCGCTTTTCCACGACGAAGCTTGTGGAGAATGACGCGCTGATAGAGGAAAAGGTGAGAATACCCGAGGAGAAGAAGCAGGCGTTCGACCAGCTGGTGAATATTATGGAGCAGGAAACCGGAATGGACCGCGAAGCCGCGCTTGCCAACATGCGGTTCACATTCCTGGAGAACCTCTGCCTTAAAACGGTGGTGCGCCCTCACGAAAGCCGCGAGCACAAGCGCAGCATGCAGATAGACCGGCTGCTGACGGGAAAATACACGGCGATACCGTGCTTTATCGGGATCATGGCGATAGTGTTCGTGATGACGTTCAGCCTTATCGGCGCGTGGCTCTCTGACCTGATGGGAATGGGCGTGGATATTGTCATCGGGTGGATTTCCCAGGCGCTTCAGTATCTGGAGGTCAACCCTGTGGTCCAGTCGCTGGTGGTGGACGGAGTATGCGCCGGTGTAGGCAGCGTGCTGAGCTTCCTGCCGACGATAGTCACGCTGTTCTTCTTCCTGTCGATACTTGAGGACACCGGCTACATGGCGCGAGTTGCCTTTGTAATGGACCGTCCCCTGCGTAAGCTGGGGCTTTCCGGGCGCAGCTTTGTGCCCATGCTGGTGGGATTCGGCTGCTCCGTTCCTGCGATAATGGCAACGCGCACACTGTCCAGTGAGCGCGACAGAAAAATGACGATACTGCTGACTCCGTTCATGAGCTGCTCGGCTAAACTGCCGATATACACCCTGATGATCGGCGCATTTTTCCCGGCGGAATACCGGGCGCTTGCGATGATTGGGCTTTATGTTTTCGGTATTCTGTGCGGAATGCTGTATGCGCTTCTGCTGAAGATCACGAAATTCCGCGGCGAGCCGGTGCCGTTTGTCATGGAGCTGCCGAATTACCGCCTGCCCAGCGCAAAGAGCGTGGGACAGCTCATCTGGGAGAAGGCGAAGGACTTTATCCAGAAGGCGTTCACGGTGATATTCGCGGCTTCCATCGTGGTGTGGATACTCCAGACGTTTGACGTGCGCTTCAACATCGTGGATTCCCCGGAGGACAGCCTGCTGGCGCTGCTCGGCGGACTTGTCGCCCCAATATTCGCTCCGCTGGGATTCGGCGACTGGCGCGCTTCCACGGCGCTGCTGACAGGGTTCACTGCAAAGGAGAGCGTGGTTTCCACTCTTACGCTGCTGCTGGGCGGAGATACTTCCCGTATCTCGACACTGTTCACTCCGTTTACCGCGGTGGTGTTCCTGGTGTTCGTGCTGCTTTACACTCCGTGCGTTGCCGCGATTGCCACGGTCAAGAGGGAGCTTGGCAGCGCCCGGGCTGCGGCGGCTACGGTGCTGATACAGTGCGCGATAGCCTGGGTGATGGCGTTCCTGGTGCACTGCGTCGGCGTACTTTTCGGACTAGCCTGAAAGGAGCCTTTATGAACTTTATCAGCATACTGCTTATACTGGCGGTCGCCGCCGGATTTGTCGCAGCAGTGCGGTACGCACGGCGGAAGGGGAATTGTTCTTGCGGAGGTAACTGCCCGGGGTGCGCGGCGAAATGCGGCAGGAAAAAGCATGACGTGACCGAGCAAAAATAAGACAACTCCCGGACGGCACCGTGACCGCCCGGGAGTTTTGCATACCCGTGTCAATTCTGAAAACGCTGTTTGCTGTGCGATATCCTTTTCCAGACCACGGTGCAGCTTATTCCCACCGCCGCGGAGGTGACCACCCAGGTTATCGGGAACACGATGTACAGGCTTTCCAGGGTGCCGTAATTCCGGAATACCGTGAATACCCACACGATGCGGAAAATGCAGATGCCCAGGATAGTTTCCACGGCCGGGATGGTGGAATAGCCCACTCCACGCAGTGCCGCCGGGATTTCGTAAAAAGAGCATATCTGCTCGAAAACCAGGATCAGCATAATCCTTTTGCAGGACATCTCGATTTCCTCCGGGACGGATGTGAATACCGCCAACGCCTGGTGGCAGAACACCGCGTCCTGGAGCGCCGTGGGGTACTCCCGTCCGTATTATTTTAGCGAATCAGCTGCGGTCGAATCCCCGGAGCGTGAGTCTGCCCCACCCTTTTTTCCCTGATGAGCCAAAGGTTCACGATAATGAAGTGCAGCCGCTGCTTTGCTTCACAAATTTGCAAACAAATCCGCAATATCAGCGTCAATGCAGACGGACCGGTCCTCAATTTCCTTCGGCGCGTAGGATTCGCCGAAATTCAGGCAGGCGTAAAATGCGTTCGGATTCTGGAAAGTCATTCTCCAGAACGGGAATTTGATGATTCCCGGAGTATTCATTCCAACGCCGAGTTCAAGGAATAATATGTGCTGTCCATCGTGAGAGCGCAGGTATTTTTCGTATCTCTGCGCCGCTTTATGCCAGCCGCTGTCCTCGACGAACTTGTCGTCCGCGCGCAGATTCATCGTCAGCGGCTTTCCGCAGCGCGGACATCTCGGGATAAGCTCGGTCGGAATTTTCATGTTTTCCTGTGAATCCATCATCGCAATTACGCTGTCCTCGTTGTCCCAGGTTTCCTTGCAGCATGGCTTGGAGCACTGAAACAGTCCGTAATCCCCCTGGGTGTAAAACAGCCGTTCCTTGTCAAATCCTGCTTTCTGAAACTGATGGTCAACATTCGTGGTTAGCACGAAATGATCCTTGTCCCTGATAAGCTGAAACAGCCGCTTGTATGTACCGTTATCAACGTCCATATAGCGGTTGATGTAGATGTATCTAGACCAGTACGCCCAGTATTCCTCAGGAGTATCAAACGGGTAGAATCCACCCTCGTACATATTCCGGAAGCCGTATTTGGCGATGAAATCTGAGAAGTATTTCTCGAACCGTTCACCGCTGTAAGTGAATCCAGCCGCCGTGGAAAGCCCTGCTCCAGCGCCGATTATTATTGAATCAGCGGAGTTTAGCTCGGTTTTCAGCCGTTCAATTTTCGCCGAGTATTTTTCTGTATATGTCATAGTCCTCGCTTCCGAATACATTGAAAATCACCTTTATTCTGTGAGATTTCATAAAGTCCCGTACTGTCCGGACAGCGATTTCAGCCGCCTCCTGCTTCGGGAATCCGAACACCCCGGTTGAAATACAGCAGAATCCAATGCTGTCGATTCCGTCCTGTACCGCAATTTCAAGGCATGACCGATAACAGCTTTCCAGCAGCCTGCAATGTTCCGAAGTCAGTTTTCCTTGTACGATAGGTCCAACCGTGTGGATTACATATTCACACGGCAGATTGTACGCCGGGGTAATTTTCGCCTGTCCTGCGGGTTCCGGGTATCCCTGTTTTTTCATTATTTCGGAGCAATTCAGCCGCAGACGAATTCCCGCAAAGGTGTGAATGCAGTTGTCGATACAGTTGTGGCAGGGCTGATAGCAGCCGGTCATTCCGCTGTTTGCGGCATTTACTATTGCACCGCATTTCAGCGTGGTGATGTCGCCGCGCCATAGGTAAATATCGTCCTCAACCGGCGATAGATCCGCAATATCCGTGATACCCTTTTCGGCGGTTTTCTGACGGAGGTATTCGTCCTCTGCGGCGAGATATTCCGCTGAAATTTCATCGGCGGGACGGACGTTTACAAGGCTTCTGTAAATCCGGAATTGCTCGTTTTCCGATGTTGGTATTCGTACTTTACTGTATTTCGGATTTTCATTCAGCAGGTATTTTATCAGCTTCTCGGCGGACATTTCTCACAACCTTTCTATCGCTCCCACTGGACAATTTTCAAAGCAAGCGCCGCAGTGCAGGCAATTGTTCTTCCTTATATTATACGGCGTGGGAGCGCCTTTGTCAATGCAGTTCTGCGGACATACTGTCGTACATTTTCCGCAGCCTATGCAGTTGTCCGTAATGTGGTAGCCCTTACGTTCTGCGCTGCCGTTTCCAATTGTGTAGACCTCGCGGAAAATCGGATTTACGCCGAGGTTGAAATACTCAATGGAGGCGTCCTTTATTTCAAAGCAGATACCAATATTCCGTTTCTCACCGGGGTAGAGATTCGCGAGGTACGGCTGCTCGGCAAATATAGTGTCAATACACGTTTCCTGCCGTTCATCAGCGACAGGGAGCGCCTTTCCGGACAGCCGTATCATCTCCTTGAATTTCGTGTAGACAAGTATCTGCACGCGCCCGTCCGTGAGAAGTTCCTTTGCTACATTCTTACCCCTTGCGGTGAAGAAATACAGCGAATCCTCATCGTAATGCACCGCGCTTATGCAGCGTATCTGCGGAGCGCCGTGCTCGTCAACAGTGGCAACGTTCAGAACTCCTACAAGCTGCATTTTCTTTAAACAGGTCTTTGCGTCCATTATTAATACCTCACTCTATAATTCTGATTCTGCGACCATCATGCTGCGCTGACCGCCGCCGGCGTTTGGGGCGTAGTTCCCTGCTTCAAGAATAAGCTCTAAGTCCTTGTGGCTTATCTGTTTATCGGTATATTTTCTGATGGAGTGACGCGCTTTGATTATATCCATTAGCATAGCTTTTCTCCTGTAATTTCATTGCGTTCTTTCCAGCACTGCGGGTCTGGGGCGTACATATTTCCGGTGTAGCCGAATGTTACTGCGGGACAGCCCCTGCAATAGCCGCGAAGCTCGCATTTGCCGCATTTCTCGAACTTGCTCCACTGCCTGTATTGGTCAAGCTCAGCACCGTTGAACAGGTCGTAGAGCGAGGTTTCGAATACATTTCCGATTCTGGATTCCATGCGGCGGCAGGCGTAAACATCGCCGGTCGGGATTATAGTCATGTGACCTGTTCCGCAGTGGCAGCCGTCGTAAATTACGTCAGGGTCGCTGTTTTCCGGGAGCTTGAATAAGCCGTTTTCGTAGAGGTACAGCGTCCAGAGGTGATCTTTTAGCTGGAACGTAGTGGTGCAGCCGTTTGCCCTGTGATGTTCGAATCTCCTGTGGCACATATCCATGAATTCGCGGTACTGCTGCGGGGGAATGTGGTATTCCTCGGACTTCTGACCGCTGGTGGGGCAGTATCTTCCGAACGCGAATACGTCAACGTTTTTTTCTGCGCACAGGTCGATGAGCTGCGGAAAATCCCCGATATTCGCGCTGGAAACTGTGGACATTATCGCGCAGAACATTCCTGCGTTTTTTATGCAGTCAATCTTCTCAATGGTGGTGTCGAACGAACCGGGCTTGCGGAACATGTCATGGGTTTCGCGCATTCCGTCAAGGGAAAGCTGGTACTTCACACAGCCGTGCTCACGGAGCTTCCGGCATACTTCGTCGTTCAGGTGAAACGGATTTCCGAGGATAGCCCAGCGGATATTCTTTTCTTTCAGCCTTGCAGCAAGCTTCCAGAAGTCCTTATGTAAAATCGGGTCGCCGCCTGTGATGTAGATATAGGGTGTTCTGCCGAGCCTATCGCACATGTCCTCTATGCTAGCGAGTACCTGTTCCATTCTGTCGAACGGCATTTCGGTGAGCTTTTTGCAGTTGTCCTCTGCGAAGATGTAGCAGTGCTTGCAGCGCTGGTCGCAGGTGTCGGTAATGTGCCACTGGAAGGCAAAATAGGGTTTCATAGCGGTATCCTCCGATGATAGTTGCTCAGGGACAGCCGGAAATCCGGCTGTCCGGGGTTGCGAAGTTTGTTTTACTTCTTGTCAGGGTCGGCTGCGCCGCATGCAGAGCCGCAAGCGGAAGCAGGAGCCTTGGGGTCAGCTGCGCCGCAGGCAGAAGCGGGAGCCTTGGGGTCGGCTGCGCCGCATGCAGAACCGCAAGCGGAAGCAGGCTTGTCAGCAGGGTCAGCAGTTCCGCAGGCTGTGCCGGAAAATACAGCTACATTCTTTAATGTTTCACTCATGTTTGTAACCTCCTGTATTACTCGGATCTCTCCTGTGATTACAGTATATCACGAGTTTTCAGCGCGCACAAGTACGCACTTTCAGGTTACATAGTTACCTCGGGGTTACCTTTGCACAGCAATGCCGTTTGTTCCACGAAAAAAATTTTGATTATTGTTTTCAGCATTTGAAGCCGGGGAGCGTGGGAAGCTCGTTTATCTCTATACCGACAACTTTGTTTGACATTTTGTGAGTTTAGTGTTATAATTGAAACATCGACAAATTCCCGTTTATCGGACATATACGCAAATTCGTCCTCATAATTTAATAGCTGCACATGGGGCAGTAGGAAGATTGCTCTATTTTAATTTACGGAGGTGCCGATATGCAGGCGCCGTGTGCGGATACAATGTCGGCAGCATTTCTACAAGCAGTGCATTGGCAGATGTTTCCGGCGACATTGCTGTCGGCGGCGTGTGCGGAGTCGGCAAGAGCAGCAATATCACCAACTGCTACTATAACAAGTACAGGTGCACAGAAAGAAATCTTTCCGGTGACATGAACAACGACGGCGTATCCAACGCCCTGGACGCTTCCGCAATACTGAAATATATAGTGGGTATTGCGGCGTAACGGCGTGATCATTTGAAACAGAATCTCCCACCTGGCGACAGGTGGGAGATTTCATTTTATAAGTAATTGCGCTGGGTAATCTCACTCGATTCTGACCCATATAGCAGGGAAGACTAATTCAGGAGTCGTGGTGGATACCGTGGAATCCGCGTCAAGCACTCCGTCGCGCCCCCAGCTGTGTAGAGTGGCGTTCTTGGGAGTTTTAAGCATGGTGCATATGGTGCTTGCATACCTGTCCGGATTCAGAGCCCTGGTGAACATGGAAGAAGCCTGGGCGTAGTTCAGCAGAAAGACATTATCGCTGCCGTCGGCGGAAATAAGCGTTTTTTCATAGTCAGAGAATACGCTGTCATAGAACTCCCCGTTGAGCCAGGCGCGCAGTGAGCAGTCCGCCCATGCGGAATTCCCGTTGGTGTCAAAGGGCAGGTATTCCACCGCCTCTTCTGTAACCAACAGCGCCCGGTTGCCCTCTGTTTTGAGGACTTTCCAGTCGATCGAGGTCTTTATTTCGGTGTCGCTTATGTAGTATTCCCCGAAATTCACAGCGCTCTCCCAGTTGTCGCCGTTCAGCAGCTCGTTGCGGAGCGTGGCAAGATAGGGTCTGGCAGGCTCATAGTCGCGCAGCTTGAAGGACAGGATACTGTATGCGCTTCTTTTGTCATGCTCCTCCAGCTTCTCAAGCGCTATAGTAAGCCAGCAGTCGCAGTACATTTCATGGCTGTCGAGGTAATTTCCCAGCTTGGAAAGCTGGTCTATCGCTTTGTAGTATTGCTTGGAGTTGTACAGCACCTTTGCGTAATTGTACAGCGAATCCTTCGCCCGGTCATCGCTGTCCGACCACCCGGAAATCTTGCTGAACATCTCATACGCGGTCTGATACGCTCCTAGGTCGTATTTCTCCTCGGCACGGACATACTGTATCCTTTTCAGCTGGTCGTTGCTGCCGGAAAGTGATCTGATCTCCTTAAGGACAGCTTCGGCTGAATCAAGGTCGCCGCTGTCAATAAGTTCAAGCGCATATTGGTACAGACAAATGTTTTTCCGGCTGACAGAATCGTAATACGAGCCAAGTGCGTCAAACGCTTCCGCGGCTGACTTGAGGTCGCCGGCGTTTTCGATCTTCTCCGCAAGTTTATAGCTGCACTCATTTGCTTTCTGGGCGGAATCCTGGTAGCCGCCGAGCCGCAGATACATACTCTGCGCGGTTTCCGGATCGCCGCTTTCAAGAAGCTGTCCTGCCTGCATGTAGCGGCATTTCTTTACCCAGTCCGCGCTGTCCTCGTAGCTGCCGAGAGAAATAAAGACAGCCTCCGCTTCCCGGAATTCCGCGTTTTCGTACAGGGATTTTCCCTGCTCGTAGCGTGGGTCCACGCTTGAAATTTCGGGCTCCGGCGCGTCTGTCTGACCGTTGGGGAAAAGCACGATCACCGCTCCCACGATAAGTCCTGCGGCGACTATTCCGGCAGGCAGCAGCCGGAACGGGAAGCGCTTCTTGACCGGCTTGACTTTCGCGGAATACACCTCGCTGGCACTGTCCGGGATCGCGCTTTCAAGGGCGCGGTCCTTTTCCGCGAGTTCCTTCGCATGCAGCTTCTCCTGCGCGGAAAGCGCGTATTTCTTCAGCTTCAGCCGTATCGCTTCGCTTCCGTACTGCATGGCAAGGCGGTAGTTTTCCGAGGTGGTTATGTCGGCAGGTAGGTTCCCCAGTTCCTCCTCAGCGGTCAGGCGGTATTCGCACAACAGCCGGATAAGTGCGGCTTCCGCAGGGAACTGCGCTTCGATTTTGCCGCAGATCTCCTCCGCCTCGTGGAATTCACGGTCGGAGAGCATGATGTATGCCCGGCGCACCAGCGGCGAAGCGCCCTGCGCTGTTTTGTCGTGGGATTTCCCGGAAATCAGCGCCGCTATGCTCGCGATAATATCCTGCTCGAATCCGAGGTTCGCCGCATTTACCGCCTGGAAGCGCGATAATTCCGGCGGAAGATCGCCGGGAAGCACACCGTAGAGGATCGGTATGACCGCCCTGCCGCGTAAATCTTCGGACAGGAACCGACCGCAGATATTCATTACCGTGACATCGTTGAAGATATCAGCGCCGGTCACCGCGATCAGCAGCACCTTTGTGGAATTCACGGCTGCGTAAATATAAGGCTCCCATTCGCTCCTTGCCCTGTCCGCAAGCGTAATGTCGGTGCAGAACACGTTGAATTTTTCGGAAGCCAGCCTGTTGTAAAGCTCCGTGGAGCGCTTTGCCGCTTCCGGGGAACTTCCGCAGCACAGCAGCACGTCGTATTCTATCCCGACCGCCAGCCCGGAGATCTCACGCTGCTTTTCGGCGATGAGCGCGGCGATACTCTCCATGAATCCGCGCTGCTTGTCGCCGGCGAATTTCACAGCCTGCTGAAAGTCGCTGTCAGAAAGGAAGGAGTGCGCCTGGGTCCTTAGCAGCGTCAGTCCGCCGTCCGCAAAGAACAGCACGCCGTATCTGCACAGTGCCAGCGCCCAGTAGAGGTCGGCGTCGGTGGGGGACAGGCTTATCATCTTTTCATAGAGTTGGATAGCCTTGTCGTATCTCTGCTCCTTCCGGAGCTGCTCCGCACGGGTGAGCAGTCCGCGCTTTTCCGCGCTGTCGATGAGCGGAACGCTCTGGAGCCGGTTGCAGCCCGGGCACTCGCAGACGGTTGAGCCGGAAAGCTCCAGCGGTGTTCCGCAGAACCTACAGATAAATGCAGCCAATATTTCTCACCTGCCCTTTGCTTAATTCGCCGAGCTGCCGGAATCCGCGCTCTTCATGTTCAGGGTCTCCACGATCTGGGCTTCCGCGTCGGAATAGTCGCCAAGCTCGTTGAATATGGTTATCGCGTCGTTGTAATTCCCGGCTTTGCGCAGCTGAATGGCGTAGTTGTACTTCGCCTTGTTGTACTGCTCCGCCGAATCCTTGTAGTCGCCCAGATCCTTAAAGTTTTTCATTGCAACCTCGTATTTGCCGCGGTCGCAGAGATTTTGGGATTCGCGATAGAGGCAGCTTTTTGCGCGCTCCGGGCTGTCCGAAAATTCGCCGATTTCAGTGAATTTCTGCGCTGCCTGGGCGTACATTCCGCGCTCCTCCCAGTCGGTTGCCAGCGCGTATTTGCAGAGCACCGCGTATCTGCGGCTGTCCTTGTAGTTCCTCAGACGGTCGAACAGGTCGGCGGCGTCAGTATATTTACCTTTTTCGTACAGATCCATTGCCGAAGTGTAGTAATCATTAATCAACGAGCTTTGCTGATAGTACAAATTATCAGTGTACTCCTGCCTTGTGGTTAGCAGCGTACTGTTGAACCGCTCTATTCTTGTGTTGTTTTTTGCAGCACGGATACCCACTCCTGCGATGGTAAGGACGGAAGCGAAGACCGTGGACAAAATCGTGTACTTTTTCCGCTTCGACTTGTGGGAACGCTGGGCGATCATCAGGTTCTGCAGCTGCTGGCTTTTTTCCTGCTCCTCGTGGGCTTTGATCGTTTCGTTGCACTGCCTGTAAAGCTCGGCGCAGTCCAGATAGTCGGTCATATCTCCCAGGAGCGACCTTGCTTCGAACAGTTCTGACTTGCTTTCCGCGGATTCCAGCAGATGTTTTGCGCGCTTGTAATTACGCTCGTTTTCAGTCTTGCGCTGCTCCTCAAGCATTCTGGTGTACTCTTTCATGGCGACAGAATGCTCGTTCTCGAGCCAGGATTTCAGGTCATCGTCGCCGAAGCGCAGAATTTTGGCGTAGTTTCCCGATGTGGAGAAATCCGAACTGGTGTATTCATGCAGTTTGTCCGGCTCGGTGATGTGGTATTCCGCAAGCAGTTTTATAAGGTAGGCGCCGGCGTTTTCCGGATCGCAGTCCAGCGCCTTTTCGCAGAGCTCGTCGGCGCGTGCGAACTGCTTTTCCTCGAGGAACATCTGTGCCCTGCGGAGCATTCCGGAGGTATCCGTGGGTTCGTCCGGCTTCTGCTCCGGCTCCGGCACAGAGGATTTCCCGATGATCTTGCGTATTCCGCGGATAAGCTCCTCCTCGAATCCCGGCTCGGACATATCCATCGCATGAAGGTGGCTGAACTCAGCCGGGAGATGCTCCTTCAGCATATCCTTGTACAGTGTGACGAGCGTGCCCTCGCCCTTTTCCGCCATTCTCGCAAGGTATCTGCTCCATTCGTTTTTCACCCAGACCGCATTCATGTTTTCGGGAGAGGTGCCGACAACAAGCATGACCTTTGCGGAATTGAGCGCCGCGAATATGTACGGCTCGAACTCCGTGCCTGCCTTGTTTTCCAGGGTGATATGCGAGAAGAACACCCTCCATCCCTCGGCGCAGAGCGTCCTGTAAAGTCCTGCTGCAAGCGCGGAATCCTCGGTCCGTCTGCCGTACCTGTCGCTTTCCTTGTAGCATATGAAAATATCGTAGGGCTGCTCGTTCAGCGAAACTGACAGTATCTCTGCACGGAGCTTGTCAAGCGCCTGGGCTTCCAGTATGTAGATACGCTTCTGGTCGCCGTTTTCCGTTATCCGGACAGCCTTGCGGTAATCCTCGTCATCAATGACGGAGGTGTACTGTATCCTGTTGATGGTCGGAATACGCCGGTGGGATTTCGGCTCCTCGACGTATTCCACGCCGTAGCGGCAGAGTACCTTCGACCAGTAGACGTCGGGTTCGTCCGGGCATTTCCGGGCTATCTGCTCATATATTGACGCCGCGCGGTCGTATTCACCGTTGCGGCGCAGTTCCTCGGCGCGCTCCCAGAGAAGCGATTCCTCGTCGAATCCGAGAATAGGAACGGTCTGCTGAACTCCGCAGTAGCCGCACCTGACTACTGACGTCCCGGGCTTTATTTCAAGTCGTGCGCCGCAGCAGCGGCAGAGTAATACTGGCATATGTGGCACCTCTTAATGTTTCGATTTCATCTGTCGGTAGTAAACGCAGAATAATCCCTTTTGGCTGGTGGGAGGAAGTGTGTTTTCATGTTTGCAATATAAACTATCGCCTTGGTATTATTATAACATTTTCCCGAAAAGATGTCAATATATCTGGAAAATCTGCTGAAATCAGGAAATCAATCAGCCGTTTGTACAGAAATCTTGTTGGAGGAAATCAGCGTGCCCCGGAAATCGCCGCATGATGCTGTCCTCATTTCAGGCTTTCTTAACGGTATCGTTTGATTTATTATACCACTCTAAGAGGAAAAAGTCAATATACCAGCCCGAAAACCGAAACATTTTCCTTTTTCGTTTGTTTTATTAAGTGAAAGGGTAATTATACGAAAGGAGGCGGCGGAATGGACAAAGGCGCAGAGGCATACAGGCGGTTCCTGGCAGGGGAGGATAACGCGCTGGAGCAGGTCATTGACCTGTACAAGGACAGCCTGATATTCTTCCTCATGCAGTACGTCAAGGGAATGGACATCGCGGAGGAACTCACGGAGGATACCTTCGTGGCACTGGCGGTGAAACGTCCGTTATTCCGGGAGAACGCGAAATTCCGGACGTGGCTGTTCACGATAGCCCGGAACAAGGCGCTGAACTACCTGCACAGCGCAGCATTCCGGAGGAATGTGCCGATAGACGAGGCGGAGGAGGTATTCCTGCCGGGCAGTCCGGAGCAGCGCCTGCTGGAGCAGGAACGCTACCGCTCGCTGTACGGCGCGATGAGCAGACTCACGGCAAACCAGCGTGAAATGATCTGGCTCGTATATTTCGAGGATATGAGCATTTCCCAGGCGGCGAGCATTATTCACAAGACGCAGCGGCAGGGGAACAGCATTCTGTTCCGGGCAAGGCAGAGCCTTAAAGCGATTCTGGAAAAGGAGGGCTTTGAGTATGAAAACAAGTCATGAAATGGCGCAGAGCGTCCTCAAAAAGCGCGACAGGATACTCCGCCGGCGGCGGATACTTACTGCCTCCATCGGCACGGCGGCAGGAATCACGGCGGTTGCGGCGGCGCTTGCCGTAACCTTCAACTTGAACCGTCCGCGCGGAGTTGACCTTATCGACCCCGGAACGGTTTCTCAGCCGTCGGGTCCGGATATATCGGATCTCTCGCCGGTCAACGGCAGCTCTGTCGAGGTGCCGCCGCCGGAGTACCCCTACAACGATGTTGAGATAAGGGAGGACAGCGTCACCGGCTCCCCGGATTCCTACGAGTCGCTGATGGAGCAGCTCCAGGTATACAGCGGAAACATGAACCTGTTCGAGTTCACCATCACGGAGCAGTACACGCCGGAGAAGGCTGTGGAGCTCACCGGCACGGATATATTCAGCAGCAGTTCAACGCTGTTTTCCGCGCATATCAGCTACGACTACCTGAGCGGAAGCAAGAAGAACATGGACATTCTGCTTGCCCAGGCAGGAACCGCGGAGAGCCAGGTGAAAAACTATCCGCTGTACGGCGTGGGGAAAACATATATCGCGTTCCTTTCCGGCTTCGACAAGGATTCCTGGAATGTGGCATGCCCGGAGCTTGTGTTTTTTCTGAACAGCGGAATATGCACGCATATAAAGGCGGAACAGATCAAGTTCGTGACCGCAGACGGAGTTCAGCTCGGGAAGGAGATCCCGGAGGATATGCAGTATCTCTACACCACTACCAGCAACAATCCGGTGAGATACGTCCGGGAATATGACATTACGGAGCTTGCGGATTTCCTGCGCTCAGACTGGATCGCGCGCGGTTTGTTCACACCATCCGGCGCAGGCGTTCCGACTGAATTTTACGATTACGATACTTCAGATCTTCCGATGATCGCGCCGGAGGAGCGTGGAACTGAAGCGGATGGCGCCAGAAATATACTCTTTGATTCAAAGCCGGCAGGGAATCTCACAATGCTTCTTGTGGGGGATTATGTGAGCGCAGATCCAGATAGTCACAATGGAATGGTAAACTGCTTCAGCTTCGGTGTTTCGGCTTATGACGGGACTGCTTTCAGCAGGATCGAGGGCGTTCCGCTTGATATTGGTCAGGACGGCTACTGGATATATACCGACAGGCTGGACAAATATATGAGCGTGTACCAGTTCGGGGAAAATTATATTATAGTGCTTCGGTATTATGACAGCGACAGCACTTGCCACGCGGTATTCCATGCTGTAAAGGGCGGAACATTCTACCCGACGCTGATGGGGGATTACACGGCGGTGACCGGCGTTCAGACGGGAGTCACGACCATGCTCTCTGAGAACCTTTCGGTTGACGTGGATTCCTGCACCATAACCGATAACGACAGCGGAATTTCCTACGTTTTCGACTTCGACGCGATAAGCGATACCTTTACACGACCGCATTATACGGCGGTGAAATCCACCAGCAATGAAGCCGTAAGCGACCGCCTTGCGGAAATGTGGCTGAATAAGTGGACGGAGATCACTGCAAGTATGGATCTTCTCCTTCCGAATGTGAGCGTATTAGGCTTTGAACTGAGTGATGGAAGCAGGCTTGTCGCGTTTGTATATCCGAACTACAAATCCTACGGGGCGGTGTTCTACCGGATCTCCGGTTCGGATATTACGGAGCTTGGCAATGAAACGTGCGGCTCAGATTTCGAACTGCTCGATAATTCCTCGGGACAGTATCTTCACACAACAACCAGGTTTGCAGGCGGAGTCATGAATGCGGACAGCATATATGTTGACGATTCTTACTACCTGATAACTGAATCCTCGCTTGACCCCGTGCTCAGGGTAGGGAAGGAGCTTTATAATGAAGAGGCGGTTTACTGGTCGGTCTATGAGAATGAGGAGTCCGTTTCCGTCACCGCTGAGGAATATGAAAACCTCATCAATTCTGCGCTGCCCGAGTGCCCGGTTGTAAGCGCAGCCAGCCTTGATAAGGACGGCGATTACAAGATCGACGATTTCTGCGCTTTTGAAGATGATACGCACGGATTAAAGACGGCTATCCTGTCTGCCCTCTGATATTGAGCCAATTATACAAGTGGAATAAAGACGAAAAACCTCCCGGAAGCCCTGCGTAAATCGCAGCTCCCGGGAGGTTTTCATTATTGACCGAAATTACTGTCAGGCGTACCAGATATCGTTGTATTTATCCGTAACATTATCCTCGCCCAAATACCAGCCGAATTTCCATGTTCCGTCTTCCTGTACCAGCCGCCCCTCGGCAATACCTGTGAGAATCAGCTCGTCCATGAGATCCTGCCTGATGGGGTAAGTGAAGATGATCTCATCGTCGCTCATGGCGGCTATTTTGGAATACGCGAATACTCCTGCGCTGCCGCGCGAGCCCATTCCGGTATCCTTGTACATTATGCCGTCAATTTCGAGGTACTTGGTAAGGCGCTTCACGGGCTCTCCGGATTCATCATGTGCTATCTCGACATATATACGCCCGTTTACGCCGTCGGCGTGGTAATAGCTTTCGTCTGTTTCTTTCACCTTTTTGCAGATGGTGACGTTATCCATGAACCTGTCTACAATATCTGCGGAGTAGTACTCCGACAGGCTTTCGCGGTATTTTTCGGCGTTTTCAAAGGGACCGTCGCTGTTTATCCTGCCGTAAATCACGATCTGCTCGTCGCCATCAATACAGACCTCAACATCGCCGTTGCAGCCCATGTATTCCAGCTGTACATATTTGTTCGCGGCTTCAAAATTCTGCTCAATGAAGCTGTGGAGCCACTCTTCGTCCTCGGTGAATGTGGTCGGGACCGTGATTTCCCCCACAGATTCCTCCGCCGTGGAAATTGTCTGAGATGTGGTCGTTTCAGATGAAGTTCCGTCCTGCTTGACCTGTGAAGTAACTGTACTGCTCTCACAGGAGCATAAAACCATGCAGGCGCACAGGAGTAAAACTGCTCTGAGTTTCATATATTACCGTCCTTACTTAACCAGTCGATTTCAGATTTCGTATAATTACTTTGCTGCCGGGCTTTTGTCCCCGACGAACCAGTAGTCGCACATTTCGCCGCCGGAGGCCAGCGTCTGTTTCCTGATGAGCTTTGCATGCATAAGCCCGGCTGAGAGCAGGTCTATCTCGCACATGACCGGGAGTACTTCAAGGTAGCCCTCCCTGCGCGCGAAGGTGTTCAGCGGACACTTGGTGAAGTGGTAGTAGAACCCCTCGGTGTGCTTCGTCTTATCGAAGTTGAAGTCCCAGGAAAACTCCTTGTACTGCGGGTGGACTTCCAGCCATTCGGCATTCTGGTGCATTTTCTTTTCCAGCTTCGCAAGTCCGTTTTTGTTGGCGTTCATGAACAGCCCGGTCATTTTCAGAAGCGGAAATCCCATCACTTCATGGGTGATCTCGCGCAGGTCATCAACGCTTATCTTTCCGTCCGCGGCTTCCCATACTGCCAGGAACAGCAGGCATTCATACAGGTTCGAAGCCATTGGGTTGTCCTTTCCGATGTCGTCCGCGCGGTTGAGCATATCCCGGTAGACCGCGTCTGTTCTCTGTACCAGATTTGCCGTTTCTTCCTTTCCGAACCGCTTGACAAGGCTTTTCCTTACCAGCGGCATTATCATCTTCCAGTACTTGTCCGTGTATTCTATCATATGTCCATCTCCTGTATTCAAACAAGTTAGCTTTAACTACTCAACTTGATTATATCACAGTATGTAGATTATGTCAAGTGGGAGGAGCCAATAACAGTCGCTCCTTACCCGGAGCGGCTGTTTTTATTATTCCGGGAAATGACGGAATGATTTCCTGCTATTGACTTTTTCCGGTTAATATGTTATAATTTTTGCAGCCAGAAGGAGAATGAAAATGAATCATAAATACGGAATCGCGGCGGCGCTTGCTGCTGCAACTCTTTTGCTGACTGCATGCTCCGACGACGATTTCTGGGATTTCCAGACCGCCGAGCCGACTGCTGACAGCGTTCAGTCCGCCGAGGACAGCCACGAATACCAGGAGGAAACTGTCGAACAGCCAGCGGAATTGCGGCCGCAGGGAAGCGCCAGGACCCTTGAGGGAAGCTCCGTTATCATGACGGTGGTGATGGAAACCCCGGACTCGAGCTTTACGGACGAGGAACTGGAGTTCACCAGCAGAGCCATAGACAAATCCTGCCGGTATCTCGAGGAGCAGGGGCGCAAATACGGGAAGGAAGTCACGCTGTACAATTACTCCGATGAGCACCCGGATCTGATGTACTGGATCACTCACGACGAGGACGCGACCATCGCCGCGGACAGCAGCCTGGCGTATTCCAACGGGTACATACAGCGGATTCAGCAGCTGCTTATTGACAGCATTCCGCTTGACGATATCTATGAGGAATACGGCACGGACAGCGTGGCGTTCATGGTGGTTTACGACACGCCCGGGACTTCCTATTCCCAGGTGTACTACCCGGGGTACGACGACAGGTACTATGAGTGGACTGCGCTGTTCCAGTACGACATGTACGGTACCAGATACGAGAATCTGGCGTGCGTGGCGCATGAGATACTGCACCTGTTTGGCGCGGTGGACCTGTACAGGGTTGCCGGGATCGACGGCGTGACCGAGGAGATCTACAATAATGTCCAGAACGATCCGGCTTACGAGATGGCGCTGATGTACAACACCTACAACGAGGACGGCAGTTACGATTACGACAGCATTCCGCAGTACCTGAGCGACATCACGCTTGCCATGATCGGATTCACGGACCCGGAAGCGGTTTATGAGAAATACCCGTCCCTGGTGCGGGAATACACCGCGGCGTTTGAGATAAAGTACTACTGATAATAAGGTCACCTCTAAAAACCTCGTTTGAGTGAAAATGTGTATAGCACACCGCCTGCTTCTTCAAACCTCCTCGTAAGGCATACAGCCTTACTTCGTCGGCTTTCATCGCATTCGGCGCACTCTACCCATTTTCCCTTTTCAAACCGGTTTTTAGAGGTTCCCATAAGAAAATACCCTCCCGGAATGGGAGGGTATTCTGATTTTAGCATTTCCTGTTCAGGCTGTCCAGTATTTCGTTGGTCTTCAGGTCGTCCCTGTTCTGACCGGGAACAGGAGTAGGCGTCGTTGTGTACATATTTCCGCTCTTGATAAGGGAAGTGATCGCCAGAAACTCAGTTCCTATGCGGTTCGCGATCTCCTTCTCCGGGAACATGCACATCTTTGTCGCGCAGAGGGCGCTGATTCCGTAGGTGTAGGTCCACATGTGCTGGAACAGCACCTTCGCCTCCTCGGCGTTCAGCCCGTAGTCTCGCATTATCACCGTGGTGCAAAGCTCCTCATACTCACCCAGGCTGCCGAAAAAAGACCCGGGATTGACCGACTCCTTGGTTTCAGTCATGAAAATAAGCTGGAACAGCTTAGGCTCCCGGATTGCAAAGCGAACCATGCGGATACCGGCTTCCTTGAACGCAGGGGTGAATTCCACTATCTCGCGGATATAGCTGTTGAAGCGCTCCATCGCGGCTTCGTGGACAAGGGCAACCACTTCGTCCATGCTCTTGAACACGGTGAAGATGGGACGCGCGGAACTTCCCAGCCATTCGCCGAGGTTCCGGGTGGTAAGATATTCTATTCCTTTTTCGCTTACCAGTTCGAGCGCACCATTGACGATCTCTTCTCTGGTAAATTTGGGTTTTGGTGGCATTATGCTATCTCCTCAATTGTCAGTTGAAAGTCCTGAAATTATCTGGCAGATGCCGATCATAGCTTTACACATTCCGCAGGACTCTTGTTTTATATACACAGTGATTTAATTATATCACAAATAGCATTTTTTGTCAACAATTAAGACGTGTAGTTGCGAAAATGGCAGACTATTCAGGTCAGCACCTGGTGCCGTAGGCGCGGAATCTGCATGTGTCCTTTGCGTTGCAGTCCTCGCAGCTGCGGCGCTTCTTGTCCAGCTCGCCGCGGTAAAGCCCGACAACTCCGATGATGGTTTTTCTGGGCGTGAGCATATGCGTTGCTGTGCAGCATACGCCGATCTTGCGCACTGCGTCAACGGAAGCGATGAGCAGTGGAGCGCATTCGATCGGGAAATCCCCGTATCCGGCGCCGTAGCACCATGTCGTGCTGTACCCTGGCATGTTCGCGAGGATATCTTGGCGAGCTTCCTCGCTGACCTGTTCGATCATCGCATTGGCGAGAGCGTCTGATATCACAGCCTTCATCGAATCAGACACGTCAAGCTTCTTGAGAAACCTGTCCGTGTCGGAGGAAAGCGTGGAACAAACTACTGCCGCCTTATCGCAGCCGCGCAGGTGTTCCGCGATGTCCTTGCCCTCGAGGTAGAAGTCGCAGTCGGAAAGATACAGGTCGTGGCCGGCGCGCATGATATTGAACACGCGCCACACGAACTGCGGCCGCGCTTCCTTGAGAAGCTCCGCTTCGCATTCGTCAATTACGGCGCTGATACGGGCGTCCGGTTCTTCGGTGTAGCCCATGTAGCGCAGCGCTTCAGCACGATTTATACGGGTTATTTCACTTGTCACAGCGTATCACCTTTTCTACACTTTCACTGATTTTTCTTGCTATGTAGGGGTTATTCATGGTATAGAGGTGGATCCCGTCCACGCCCTGCGCCACGAGGTCGATTATCTGGTCAACCGCGTAAGCAATACCAGCGTCGCGCATAGCCTCCGGATTATCGCCGTAGCGGTTTATCATCTTGGTGAACTTGAGGGGCAGGCTTGCGCCGCACATAGTCACCATGCGCTGAATGGACTTCGCATTCACACAGGGCATTATTCCTGCTTCAATGGGGACATTTATCCCGGCAATACGCGCCTTCTCCAGAAAATTCAGAAAGGAGCTGTTGTCGAAGAACAGCTGGGATATCAGGTGGGAAGCTCCGGCGTCTACCTTCTTCTTGAGGTTGCGTATGTCGTCAACCATGTTCGCCGCCTCGGGGTGTATCTCCGGGTAGCAGCCGCCGGAAAACGACAGGTTCGAGCGCGGCTTCATGTATTCGATGAGGTCGCTCGCGTGGAGGAATTCGTGCTTCGGCGGAATATTCGGATTGATGTCGCCGCGAAGCGCCAGCACGTTTTCAATGCCGTTGGCCTCGAACTCCTTTATCTTCTCGTCGATGTCCGCATGGGTGGAATTCACACAGGTCAGGTGCGCGATGGACTCCGTGTGGCAGTGCGATTTTATCCGCTTGACAAGGTCAATTGTGGACGCTCCGGCGGCACTTCCGCCTGCTCCGTAGGTCACGCTGATGAAATCCGGGTGAAGATCCCCCAGCTGATCCAGCGTGTCGTAGATAACGGAAACGTCATTGTCCTTCTTGGGAGGGAAAACCTCGAAAGAGAACACGGTTCGTCCGTTTTTGAACAGTTCTGGTATTTTCATTTGAGTTTATAATCTCCGATCAGTTTTCTGCAAGATACTTTTTGAGTGCCTCCGCTATCTGTGCAGGACATGACGTGGGCTTGCTGCCGCAGGTGATTCCCTCCAGCCGGTCGATGACGTCCTGGGGTTTCATTCCGGTCACGAGTGAGGAAATACCCTTCAGGTTGCCGTTGCAGCCGCCTACAACTTCGAGGGACTTTATCACGCCGTCCTCGATATTAAAGATCATTTTACGGGAGCATACTCCCCGGGGATTGTATTCATATGTCATTGTATTGCACCGCCTTGATTATTTGCTGTTCTTGAGCCATTCTTCCGCAACTGCGTCAGCAACTGCGTTGGCAACGGATTTATCCAGAGCGCTGGGGATAATGTAATCCACGGAAAGCTTGTCGTCCGTAACCAGACCTGCGATAGCGTAAGCCGCAGCCAGCTTCATTTCCTCTGTGATAGCCTTTGCGCGTACTTTGAGAGCGCCCTTGAAGATACCCGGGAACACCAGGACGTTGTTTATCTGGTTCGGGAAGTCGCTGCGTCCTGTGCCGACAATGTAAGCGCCGCTCTGTTTTGCGAGGTCGTAGGTGATCTCCGGCTCGGGATTTGCCATCGGGAAGAGTACGGGCTTCTCCGCCATGGACTGAACCATCTCGGGAGTTACGAGGTTCGGCTTGGAAACGCCAACGAATGCGTCAGCGCCCCTGAGCGCGTCCACAAGGTTGCCCTTGATGTTGCGCTTGTTGGTGAGCTTCGCGATTTCTGCGTGCGCAGGATTCGTGTAGTTTTCGTCGCGGTTGATAATTCCGCAGAGGTCCACCATGATGAGGTCGCCTACGCCGAGCTTCAGCAGGAACTTGCCGATGGCGATTCCTGCGGAGCCTGCGCCGTTGATTACGACCGTGATGTCGGAAAGCTTCTTGCCGGCAAGCTTGATCGCGTTGATCATAGCGGCGCCGACAACGATCGCGGTTCCGTGCTGATCGTCGTGGAATACTGGGATATCAAGCTTTTCCTTGAGCTTGGCTTCAATCTCGAAGCAGCGCGGCGCGGAGATGTCCTCCAGGTTGATTCCGCCGAAGCTGTCGGAGATAAGCTCTATGGTGCGGACTATCTCATCGGGATCCTTGCTCTTTATACAGAGAGGGAATGCGTCCACATCGCCGAATTCCTTGAACAGGCAGCACTTGCCCTCCATAACGGGCATGCCGGCAAGTCCGCCGATGTCGCCCAGTCCGAGGACAGCGGTGCCATCGGTGATGACTGCAACGAGGTTGCTGCGGCGTGTGAGTTTGTAGGAAAGCTCTGGATCCTTTGCGATCTCCAGGCAGGGCTGCGCAACGCCTGGAGTATATGCGAGGGAGAGATCCTCACGGGTATTGATGGGCGCACGGGAGATTACCTCCAGCTTTCCGCCCCATTCGTAGTGCTTCTGAAGTGCTTTTTCTTTGATGTCCATTGTCTTGTCCTTCTTTTGAGTTATATCAAGGGATCATGCTTTGCCCTTATGATTGATGATCTTTCCGAGGGATTCCTCAGGAGTAAGGTTAGAGCCGATCTGGATAGCGTAGTGATTGTAGAACCCGTGGAAATCCGAGCCGCCGGTGGTAAGCAGACCGTGCTCAGCGGCGATCTTCTGGAGTTCCTCCTGGTACGCGGAGTCAGCGCTCTGGTGCCATACCTCCACGCCGTCGATCTCGCGTTTCGCAGCAAGCTCCTCAAGGAGCTCGGTGCTGTCGTAAACCTTCGGGTGTGCCATAACTGAGATACCGCCGGAAGCGCGTATCAGCGTGGTGACAAAGTGCACGTCAGGGTAGAAATCCGCCTCGGAAGCCACTTCCGCTGCGCAGATACCCTCCTTCGCATCGAAGATGGAATCGTACACGTCGCCGTAAAGCTCGGTGGTGTATCCGTAGTCCATAAGCGCGTGCATTATGTGGCACTTGTAAATCGCCTTGCTTCCTGCTGAGTAACGCAGAATGCTTTCCAGGGTGATGGGGTACTTATCCAGTACCTTCACCGCCATGCGCTTGCCAAGTTCCATTCTACCGGTGGAGGTGCGCAGGCAGAGTCCCTCGAGCCTGTCGGGCTTTGCGGGCATATAGCACAGTATATGTACCTTTTTCTTGCGGTCGTTGTCGAACGCGGAGAATTCCACCGCCGGGATAACATTCACGTTGTAGCGCTTTCCGAGAACTGCGGAACGTGAAAGGGAAGCCAGGCTGTCGTGATCGGTTATTGCAAGGCAGCGGACATCGTTTCTGTCCGCCTGGCGGATCACATCGGAAATACCGAGCGAACCGTCTGAAATCGTGGTATGGCAATGCAGATCAGCTTTCATTAAGTCACCTCGTCTGTAATTGGATCCGGCAGGCGCCGGAAATCAGGGACGTTCGGAGGTGTCGTGCTTCCAGTCAGCTGACAGGAGCACATACACTATTAAATATTATACCACGAATGCTGATTTAATGCAAGTGTTTTTTTACGATTTCATCAATTTAATGTATTGAGGTGGCATAACTGACAATTGTGCAATAACCTGTCAGCCGGATTATAGCCCTGTCCTATTACCAACCAGGCAGTATATAAAAACTGTTGACATATCCGGCAGTCAGTAGTATAATAATGTATATAAAACATCAGAGAGGGAATACCATGACTTTACAGCAGATGAAATATGTACTGACTATTGCCGAGGAAGGCTCCATGAACCGTGCGGCGGAGCGGCTTTTTATTTCTCAGCCGTCCCTTACCAGTTCTGTCAGAGAGCTTGAAAAAGAGATCGGAATACAGATATTTGTACGCAGCAGCCGTGGCGTTTCTGTCACCGCGGAGGGCGCAGATTTTCTGATGTACGTCCGGCAGGTGTATCAGCAGTATGAGCTTCTGCGGCAGAAATACGGCGAGAGCGGCGGCGCGCGCCGCCGGTTCGGGGTGTCCACGCAGCATTATTCCTTCGCCGTAAAGGCGTTTGTCGAGATGGTGAAGAACTTCGGCACGCTGAATTTCGACTTTGCGATACGGGAAACCAGGACCATGGACGTGCTGAAGGACGTGGGAGGATTCCGCAGCGAGGTGGGGATAATCTACCAGTGCGATTACAACCGCCGCATAATCGGGAAGATTCTGCACGACCTGGAACTGGAGTTCGTTCCGCTGATAGACTGCCGCGCGTATGTCTATCTCTGGAAGAACCACCCCCTGGCGAACGAGAAATCCATCGGCCTTGAGCAGCTGGCGGACTACCCCTGCCTGGTATTTGAGCAGGGCGACGGCGCCTCCGGATTCCTGGCGGAGGAGATACTCACGGACAACGACTATCCGAGAATGATACGCAGCACCGACCGCGCGACGCAGCTGAATCTCATGGTGGGACTTAACGGCTACACGCTGTGCTCCGGAATAATCTGCGAGGAGTTGAACGGGAGCGAATACCGGGCGGTGCCGTTCCGGGAGGACGAGCACAACCGCAACACGACCATGCAGATAGGCTACGTTGTGAAGAAGCACAGTATCCTCAGCGACATTGCCGATGTGTACATAACCGAGGTGCGGCGTTATCTCAGTGCCTGCGGCGAACTGAAGGAGGATAAGCGGTGAAATACAGGTTTGATTACAGTGAGGTGCTCAGGCTCAAGGCAGCGTGCGCAGAGCGATTCCCGGATCATGTGCATTTTCACGACGGGTGCGGCGGTCAGTATTTCAACCTTGATTCGAAGAACGACGGGCTGCGGCGGTTCATCTGCGAATACTTCGAGGGGCAGGGAATGCGCGCGGATTTCTTTGAGGACGAGATTACTTTCACGGTTTCTGGAAAAAACCGATCATAAATCTTCATTTTTGGAGATTACTGCCGATAAATAAGATGATGGGGCTAACACTGGATTATGCAGAAATTTACTTTTCCTATTGACTTGAACGGGAAAATATTATATAATTATAACGTATACTTGGTATATACGGAGGTATTGGTATGAAGATCAGAAATAAGATTGCGGCTGCGTTCACGGCAGCGGCGTTGATGTTTACAATGACCGATCCGGCGGCGCTCGGCGGAATGCTGAACGCGGCAAGTACGGCGTTTGCGGCGATCCCTGTAAGCCAGATAGAGCTGTCGTCCAGCAAGCCGCTGAGTTCACCGGTAGCAGACCAGGCGCTGTGGGATTCCAGCGCCATCAGCGTGAACGGAAGCCAGGTTTCTTCCGGAGATACAAGAGTCGAGTGGTACCGCGAGGACGGCACCCAGGAAACAGGCGGCGTTGCCGATTATAACGAAAAATACTATGTTACATTGAAATTCCGTCTTGCGCAGGGATATGAAGCAGCAAGCAGCGTAACGCTCTATTATTACACTGTCGAGGACGGCGCCACCGCCCAGAACGTCGCTATGGTCAAGGACGGAGATTACCTGACTGGTACGATATACTTCAAATCACGCACCGGGCTTCCGAATGCGGAGCAGGCTGTATTTCCTTCAGCAACTACCAATCGAACTGGTATTGATATGCCTGTGTATTCTAACAAGAACAACATTCTTGATAAGCTGCCTAAATACGCAACTATACTTACAGGAACAAGTTCTCATCGTGGTAATCCAATTGAAAACGTGAAGATAAACTGGACGAATTCTGCGGGAAACTTTGTTTTCGAAAAGGGAACGTTCAGCGAGGACGACGTAAACGGACAGGAATTCACGTTGACTGGCTCGGTTTCGATGGCAGGCTACAGCCAGTACATCAATAACCCCGCGGCTTCGTTCAATCTGTATTGTATCGTAAGGATCGCAGCCGCAGACCAGCTGCTTCCGCCGGAGCCGCGTGATGATACCCCGGCTGGTGAATATAAATCTAACATGACCGTCTACCTCATCACCACCGAGGGTACCATCTACTACACCGTCAGCGAGAGCAAGGACGGCGCGAACCCCGTCGGCGGAAACGCTGCGCACAAGTATTCCAACGGTATCCCGCTCGCGGGCGTTGAGGGAGACACCAAGACGTTCTACATAAAGGCGCTGTCCTACGATCCCAAGAAGCTCACCAGTGAGATCGCGACCTACGTTTATACCATAACCCTGGAACCGTCGTCGCTTACAAATATTCCGGAGGTACACCTGATCATTGACCCACCTGTCGGTGGTCAGCCCCTCGACACCACTGCGGAATTCGACCCGGAGCCTAAGGGCGTTGCTGTGAAATCCGCAGTCGCGTGGATAGGAAGCGTTATGAACGGCCGCGCCGACTATAACAGCTCCTATTCCGTCAGCGTTCAGCTCACTCCGAAGAATATGTACGCCTTCAACAAGACCCAGGCGTACGTCAACGGAAGCCTCGCGAACTGCTCCACCAACGAATCCGGTACGCTGACCGTGACATACAAGTTCCCGGGCAGGACCGGAAAGCTGGCGCTTTACAGGGTTATTCCGCCGGCGGATACCGTTGTGGTTGACAACGGCACGGATATAAAGGAGATCGGCGACCGGCTGCCGACCATGCTTGACGTGGAGGCACCCGAGGGAACTCTTCTGGAGGATCAGTACCCGGTAAGGTGGGATCTCAATACTTCTGAGCCTTTGTATGACCCGAAGCTCGCAAAGTCCCAGACATTCACGCTGACTGGTACTGTCACCATGCCGGACTTCATCACCTATAAAGAGGACCAGAACAAGGTCAAGGTAAATGTATTCGTCGGCGCTGCCGGCGCGCTGGCATGGCCTACCGCCGCTCCGTCGGATTCCACCCAGGGACACATGTTCTATGACGCGGTGGACGTTACGCTGTCGGCTTCCGAGGGCGCAACGATATACTACACGATCGGCGAGAACAAGGACGCCGAGGTTCCAACAGTCACCGGAGGCAGAGCGTACAACGCGCCCATCAGGCTGTACGGAAATCCCGGCGAGGTAACTACTTACTACATCAAGGCTATTGCCACCGCTCCCGGAAAGAATGACAGCCCGGTAAACTCCTTTGTGTATACGATAACGCTCCCGAAGCGCACGGTCGCGGATCCTACTGCGAATTACGCGTCTGGAACCTATCAGCAGTCGCTGGACATTGCTCTGAACTGCACCACAGTAGGCTCCGATATCTACTACACCACCGACCCATCTGCTAAGCTGGCGGAATTTGTGAAGTACACCGGCGTATTCAGGCTCGCAGGTCAGGCGAACAGCACCAAGACTTATAACATCAGATTCTATGCGCTTGACCCCAGTGGAAAGATGATACCGTCAAATGTCGTTTCAAGGGACTATACACTTTCCCTGCCGAAGAACAAGGCACTGGCACCATATCCGAACTATACTTCCGGTGTGGCGTATGAAAAGAGCATAAGCATTACGCTGAAGTGCGATACTCCGAATACCAAGATATATTATACGCTGAACGGCAAGGATCCTTCCGTCAGCGGAAACGGTACAGAGTACAAGAATGCGTTCACACTCAAATATGTGAAGAACGAGGTTACCACCTACACTCTCAAGGCGTATGCGGTATGCTCTGATCTTAACGTGGATCCCAGCCCCGTAGTCACCTACACCTACACCATGGGTGTGGACTACGGCGTGAAGTCCATAAAGATCACGAAGCGCCCGAACAAATCCTCTTACTACCTGGGCGAGAGTCTTAATGCGTACGGCGGTAAGATTGAGGTAACATACGACGATGGCACAACTGAAACCATCGACATGGACGAGGACATGATTGATGATTTCGACAACTGGACTATCGGTCAGCAGACTCTGACGGTATATTACAAGGGCTGCACCGCGAAGTTCAACGTAGTTGTCAGAAAACGCCCGTCAGCAAGCACTGAACCGGACACACCGTCCAATCCTGCTAAACCGACTGACTCGGATAAGCCGAAGGACGACACTACCACGACTGACGACAGCGAAACAGTATCCGCTCCCGTTGTTGACGGAACCACTGTCAAGGGATGGACGCAGATACAGAAGAAGATAGCTGCGGCAGAAAAAGGCTCCCGTGTAAAGATCAAGCTTAATGGCACGACCTCCGTTCCTGCGGACGTGATCAATTCCGCCATCAAGCGTAAATTAACGCTGGAGTTCATCGTAAACGACAACATCAGCTGGGTAGTCGATACCGGAAAGCTCAAAAAGACCGTAGCAAGCTTCAGCGCCGGAATCAAGACCAGGGACGTTTATATCCCGTCTGTGCTTATCGACAACGCCGGTGGAAGCGAGGTCATGAGGATGCACACCTACGGCGCAAATAAGATAGGCGCAGTCCTCTATGTCAAGACCGGAAGCAAGATCAGAAACCGCTTCGCTAACCTGTTCCGCTACAATGAGGACAGAGAAAAGCTGGAGTTCCAGGATACGTCAAAGGTTTCCACAAGTACAGGCATTGCAACACTGGTACCCTCCGCAGGCGGCGAGTATGTGGTGATGCTGGATACCCAGACAAGACTTCCCGGCGATGCTGACAACAGCACAACGATCGACGCCCGGGACGCTGCTGCAATACTCAAGGCGATCGTAGTCAGCAGCGACATTGACGACAGCTGGGACTACAACGGCGATGGATTCGTCAACGCCATCGACAGCGCAAAGATACTCAAGGCTGTTGTGGGCGCCAAGTAATATAATAACGCGGCACTGTTACGGTGCCGCGTTTTGCTATTGATTTTTGTGGGAAAATGTGATACAATAGGTTATACCCTAGTAAATCAATAGGAAAGGAACACTGAAATGGACTACAAAATGCTTGAGGATAACCTCGCAGATGTGATACTTGAAGCGCAGCTGAAGCTGGGATACGAGGGCAGGAGCATGAGCATGAACTATCCGCTGCAATCGCTCAACCGGCTGCTGGGTACTTCCGAGGACGGCGAGGGAATGAAGCGGCTGCTCGACGGATTCGCGGACTTTGCGCAGGAGCGGCTGGGCAGGGTGGAATACAGCCGGCATGACGGCGACATATTCCGGCTGTGCGTTCCGGAGAAGGGCGTGGAGTATATCCATGGGCTGTCCGGGAGCGCTTCCTCCGGATTCCTGGCGGAACTAATCGCGCAGGTTAAGCAGCCGGGAACCACCATGGAGCAGGTGCTGGAGATATTCCGCAGGCACTCCGACAGGGTGCATGTCGAGGATTCCGACAGTGGGGAGTTCGACAAACTTGTTTATTTTGAGGACGGAATCCCGGACGATCACTTATACTGTCTGACTGACGAGGGAATATGCGTTACCTACCACCGCTTCACCCGGGAGGATTATACTGATCTTGGGTTCTGATAAAAAAGCGAGGGCGTCAGCCCTCATTTTTTATGTGATGTCGGTTATTGTACTTGAACATAATGAATGCCGCCACTATTATAATGATATACCCCACGAAACTCAGTATATCCGGTACCTGACCGAACACGATGAGTCCGAGAAGAGCGGCGAAGATGATCTGCGAGTAGTCGTAGATGGACACTTCCTTTGCCGGCGCGTAGGAGTACGCAGTGGTAATGCAGAACTGCGCTATCGCCGCGCTTACTCCTGCTCCGACCAGCATAAGCAGCTGCTGCCAGGACGGCATGACGAACTGCGCGATAGTAAGCGGAAGCGCCGCCAGCGTAGAGAACGCCGAGAAGAAGAACACGATGTAGAATCCCTTCACGCCCTTGTTTGTCGCCCTTCTTACGAAGGTGTAGGCAGCGCCGGCGCACATTCCGCCGCAGAATCCTGCGATGGAGGGGAACAGCGCCGCGTTGGCGAAGGTGGGCTTGATGACGAAAAGCGCTCCGGCGAACGCCATCAGAATGATACCCCACTGTACCTTGTTTGCGCGCTCTTTCAGCAGGAAAGTTGAGAACACTATCGCGAAGAACGGCGACATCTTGTTCAGCAGGGAAGCGTCTGAAAGATCAAGCCTGTCGATGGCGTAGAAGTTGCAGATTACCCCGGCGTAGCCGAACACGGAGCGGCAGATAACGTCCAGCCGTGCGCCCTTTGGTGGAATCACGGAGCAGCGGTTCTTTATCATTGCTCCAGACGCAATGAACAGCGCGAAGAAGTTCCGGAAGAAGGTTTTTTCAAAAGTCGGAATGTTTCCCGAAAGCCGCACGAACATGTTCATCAGCGCAAAGAAGAACGCCGAAGCGATCAGAAACAATACAGCGCGGCGGAGTTTTCTTGAATCAGCCATTTGAATGCGCCTTTCCGACGGCGTCCAGCATGGCGATGTAGTCCCCGAGCACGGGCTGGAAGTGTATTCCGTAGAATCTGCGGTCAGGTGCCTCCGCGGTGTACTCTACTGCGCGGTAGGTGAATTTTGTCGCGATCTCCAGAGCCGCGGCGTAGTCCGCGCCCCGGAGCACCGCTCCCAGCAGGGCGGAAGCGAATACGTCGCCGGTGCCGGAGCATGCAACGTCCTTCCGGGGCGTGAGGCATTCCGTGAACTTTCCGTCGTAGCAGCCCACGGCGCCCAGCTGACCCTTTTCCGAGAATCCGGTGATGACAGCGAATTTCACGCCCATGTCGCAGAGTTCCAGGAGCATTTCCTTCGTTTCGTGCAGAGTGGGGCAGGGGTTGAATCCCCGGCGAGTGAGCAGACACGCTTCGGTGATGTTGGGTGTGATGATGTCCGCGCCGGAGATGAATCTGCGCATCCTGTCCGGGTAGTCGTCGTTGAGCGCGGCGTACATTCTGCCGTTGTCGCCCATTACCGGGTCGATGAACAGCGGCGCGCCCGGCTTTCTGAACTGGCGGATAAACTCCTCAATGTGATCCACCTGGTCAACGGAGGCAATATAACCGGTGTATATCCCGTCAAAGTCGATGTGTTCCTTCTGGAGCTGCGCTCCGATGGGGGCGAGCTCGTCCGTGAGGTCAATGCTGTAGAATGTGGGGAATCCCGTGTGGTTGGAAAGCAGCGCCGTGGGTATTCCGCAGCACTCCACTCCTGCCGCAGAGAGCACTGGTATCGCTGCGGTCAGCGAGCAGTTTCCCACGCAGGAAAAATCCTGTATCGTAACGATTCTCTTCATAATGATCAGTCCTGTTTGTTTTTCTGTGGGAGCCAACGGCACAGCTCTGCGCTCAGCGCAGGAATATCAAGCGGCTTGGAAACATGTCCGTTCATGCCGTGCTCCTTTGATTTCTTGACGTCCTCAATAAACGCGTTGGCGGTCATCGCGATTATGGGAATCTCCGCCGCGTCCTTTCTCTCGAGGGTGCGTATCTTGTCCGCCGCCTGGTAGCCGTCCAGAACCGGCATCTGGATATCCATGAAAATAAGTCTGTAGTAGCCCTCGGGGGATTCGCTGAACTTCTTCACGGCCTCTGCGCCGTCGTGGGCGATGTCGGTGATGATATTCGCTTCCGCCAGGAATTCCGACGCGATCTCCGCATTGAATTCAAGATCCTCGGCGAGAAGCACCCTCGCCCCTCCGAAGTCGAAATCCGACATGCGCACCTTGCGGTTCTCTTCCATGGAAATACCGCCGATGTATTCCGCCGTACCCTCGCCCTTTTTCAGACAGACCGTGATGTCGAACCTGGAGCCTTTGCCAGGTGCGCTGTTCACGGAAATGTCGCCGTTCATCATTCGCGCGATATTCAGAGAGATGGGCATTCCAAGCCCGGTTCCCTGTATCCCGCTGACGCGGTTGTCGTCCGCGCGCACGAAAGGGTCGAACACATGCTCAAGGAATTCCGGCTTCATGCCGATACCGTTGTCCCTGACTGAGAAAAGATAGCGGCACACGCCGTGGTGGTCAGGCTCCAGTTCGATGGTGCGGAACTCGATCCTGCCGCCCTCGGGGGTGTATTTCACAGCGTTGCCGAGAATATTCATCAGCAGCTGACGCAGTTTGGTCTGGTCGCCAAGAACGCTGGTGTTTATACCGCTGGCGATCTTGAAATCCAGAGTGTGGCGCTTCTTGTCTGCGAGCGGCTTTATCATACGCACCGTGTCCTCAAGGAACACCCTGAGATCGAACTGAATGCAGGAAAGCACAGTCTTTCCGCTTTCAATGGCGGAAAGATCCAGTACGTTGTTTATGATCTCAAGCAAGTGTTTTCCGGAGGCCTCGATCTTGTCCAGACAGTCGGAGACCCTCTCCATGTCGCCGATGTGCTCCTGTGCGATTGCGGACATTCCCAGAATGGAGTTCAGCGGAGTGCGTATATCGTGGCTCATCTGGCTCATGAACAGCGTTTTTGCGGAATTGGCATGCTGCGCCTGGTCGAATGCGTCCTGCAGCGCCTGCTCAACCCGGGCTGCCTGTTCGTGCTCGTCCGTAATGTTGCGGACATAGGTCAGTCCCCACAGATCTCCGGTTTCAAGGTCTTGGGTGAGAATTATTGCCTCGCGGAAGTAGCCGGTGCGGTTCCCGATACGGAACTGGTATTCTGTGTCGAAGCTGCGGCGGTGGCTGTTGAACATATCCGCTAGGGTTTCCGTGCAGAACGTCCTGCCGAATACCTCCGCAGTGTTGGTATCCGTGAAATACTGCTTCTTGCGGCGGATATACTCGTTGTATGAGCAGGGCAGGGTCAGTCCCATCTGCGGAAGCAGCGGAAGCGCGTCCTCCTGCTCGATTATCTCGTCGTAGATCGTATCCCGGGTGATGTTGAAAGTATACACGGCGATGGCGTTGGAAAGTATCGCCTGCCGGTACTGGCTTTCGGACCGGAGCGCACGCTCCAGCCGCTGCTGATAGCGAAGCTCCTTGAGCTTGTCGGCGGTTATGGGCTGCACTGCGAGTATTGCGACCTTGGGCGAGCCGTCGGTTTCGTATCCCGAAACGAAGCACTGAAGGCGCAGCCACTCCGGCTGACCGCTGTTCCGGCGGCAGATCTCGCATTCGATTATCTTCTCGCCGGACGTAAATCTCCGCCGCATATTCTCGATGTTGAAGTTGTAGAGTATCGCGTTCTTGTCTTCCTCGCTGCATTCGCAGTGCTCGGCAAAGTGCCTGACCGCCTCGTTGAAGTCGCCGATGACATCGAAATTCTCGGCGAACAGCCCCTTCTTGTCGGTGGAGGAGTAGAAGCTTCCGTCGTGGAGGTTTATGAGGTCAAGTATCTGGTAGGGTATGGCGAGCCCGTTTATGAGCTGATTCCGGAGTTCCTCCAGGAACAGCGCCTTGTGGTCGGCTGTGATACGCCTTGCGACGATGAAGGCTGGGTATTTTCCGGCAAGCCGCTGCTTCATCTTGACGAAGCGCAGGTTTATCCAGATGTATTCCCCGTTGAGCTTCATGCGGAACTCCCCGTGAAACTCATCGTTGACGGAGAATGTGCTGCGTATGGAGCTTTCAGATATCAGCTCTGCGAAGCGCACGCGGTCGTCCGGGTGTATCCTGTCCACTACCGATCTGCGCCACTCGTTATAGGAACTTTCGCGGCCGGCTGAAAGGCTTGTGTTAAAGCCGTCATTCAGAATGAACATGCGGTCCCGTTCGAGGTCGAGCAAGGCGCAGAATCTGAAGCTGTCGATCAGCTTTTCGGTGAACAGGCTGGTCAGCAGCTGGATATCCGGGTCGTAGCGGTACAGCGGAGTCCTGTCCGCCGGGATTCCCTTGAAGAAGCCGTAAATAACGAGCACCCCGTTGTCGCTGGAAGCCAGCATTCCGGAGCTGTAGGCGGTGAACATGCCTTTGGTTTTGTGCCGCCAGCGGTATTTGACTTCGGCCTTTACGCCGTGGATAGTGGTCTGAATAGCTTCCTGTATCATGTGCACGTCGTCCGGGTGAACGCATTCCAGCCAGCGGCGGTAATTAAGCTCCGGATCGGAGTTGTCCTCGATATCCATTATTTTCAGGAAGTCATCGTCAAAGTAAAGCTGCTGCGGACTGCCGCCTCGTATTACCATTCTGAATGTGCCTGATATGATGTATTCCAAGCTGCCGCCCCCCTTTTTTAAAAAAAAAATTCCGGGATATCCGGAGATATCAGAGTGCGGCACTCCGGCTCAGTAAGAGGTTTGCCAGATGTGCCGCTGAATGTCGTTAATCCCTGCTGTAGAGATCTCTTGTGTAGACTTTTTCCTTTACGTCCTGGAGTTCGCTGCTCATGCGGTTTGCAACGATCATGTCCGAGCGCTTCTTGAACTCCTCAAAGTCGTCGCATACCTCGTAGTCAAAGAATTTCTGACCAGGCTTCAGCGTCGGCTCGTAGATTATGACGGTGATACCCTTCTGACTCAGGCGCTTCATGATTCCCTGAATGGAGCTCTGGCGGAAGTTGTCCGAGTTGGATTTCATCGTCAGGCGGTAAACTCCCACGGTGCGGGGGTTCAGGGAGGCTATGTGGTCGGCTATGTAATCCTTGCGCGTCTTGTTTGCGGCAACGATGGCGCCGATGATGTCGTTGGGTACGTCCGCGTAATTCGCGAGCAGCTGCTTGGTGTCTTTGGGCAGGCAGTATCCGCCGTAGCCAAAGCTAGGATTGTTGTAGTGGGAGCCGATTCTCGGGTCAAGTCCCACGCCGTCGATTATTTGGCGCGCATTCAGCCCCTTCATCTCGGCGTAGGTGTCCAGCTCGTTGAAGTATGCCACGCGCAGTGCGAGGTAGGTGTTGCTGAACAGCTTGACCGCCTCAGCTTCCGTGGGATTGAGGTGCAGCGTCGGGATATCCTGCTTGATGGCGCCCTGCTGGAGCAGTTTCGCGAATACGTCCGCGCGCTGTACTGAATCCGCCCATTCCTGGGGAGCGCCGACGATTATTCTGGAGGGGTAGAGGTTGTCGTAGAGCGCCTGACCCTCCCGGAGGAACTCCGGCGAGAAGATCATGCGGTGCGCGTTCTCGGGGTACTTCTCGTGAAGTCCCTTGGTGAAGCCGACGGGCACGGTGGATTTCACCACGATGGTGCAGCTGTCGTTCACTGAAAGCACCTGGTCGATGACGCTCTCGACGGAGGAGGTGTCAAAATAGTTCTTGTCCGCGTCGTAATTTGTGGGAGTTGCGATGACCACCAGCTCCGCGGAGGTGTAAGCCGGGCGCCAGTCGGTGGTGGCAGTAAGGCTGAGCGGCTTTTCCGCAAGGTATTTCTCGATGTATTCATCAGCGATGGGCGACTTCCTGGAGTTCAGCAGTTCCACCTTTTCCGGAATGATATCAACAGCGGTGACGTCGTTGTGCTGGGCAAGAAGCACAGCCATAGACAGACCAACATATCCTGTTCCCGCAACAGTAATTTTCATCATGGTTTTCCCCCTGATTTTATTGTTCTGCGCCTTTCGGCGGTATTTCTTTTCTGTACCAGGCGGTACGGTGCATAATTAACTATTATATTATAGTACCATATGCGAAAATTGTCAAGAGTTGTATTGTGGATAGGTCCACAAATATTTTTCCAGATACTCCGTTAATTTTTACATGCTGCGATAAAGAGCTTAACCCTCTTGATTTATCAGAAAAAATGGTGTATAATGTATCATGTACTATTATGTTTATAAGATTTAAGACAGGAGAATCAACATGGATAATTTCATTCAGGCGGATATTTACACCACTTCACAGGCTATCGACGGAATCACCGGCGCGCTCCAGGATTACGGCGTAACCGGCTTTATCATCTGCGACAGCGCGGATTTCGAAAGCTTCCTTGCGGACAAGAACGCCAACTGGGACTACGTAGACGACGAACTGATGGGACTGAGCCGTCAGGAGCCGCACATCACCATTTATGTCCACGACAACACCCAGGGCGCGGAAACACTCGCGGCAATACGCTCCCTCATCGAGGGCTGGAAGCAGTCCGACACCGAGGGTTACTACGGCAACCTGCGCATGGAGCTTGCCAACGTCAAGGAGGAGGACTGGGCAAACAACTGGAAGAAGTACTACAAGCCGTTCCGCGTTGGTAAGTCCCTGGTGATCAAGCCTTCCTGGGAGGATGTAACTCCGATGCCCGGCGACCGTATCCTTGAGATAGACCCGGCTTCCACCTTCGGCACAGGACAGCACCACACCACCAAGCTGGTCATGGAATCCCTCGAGAAAGTCGTGAAGCCCGGCAACAAGGTACTCGACCTCGGCTGCGGCAGCGGAATCCTCTCTATTGCGGCGCTGCTTTTCGGCGCGGAAAAGGTCACCATGTGCGATATTTTCGAGAACGCAGTCAGGACTGCTTCCGAGAACGTTGAGAAGAACCACTTCACCCACGAGCACTACTCAGCTTACTGCGGCAACATAATCGATGACGCGGAACTTCGCGGAAAGCTCGGCACGGGCTACGACGTGGTATGCGCCAACATCGTGGCGGACGTTATCATCGGCATGAGTCCGCTGTTCGGCAGCTTCATGAAGCCGGACGCGACCCTGCTGGTATCCGGCATAATCGACGAGCGCCTGGACGAGGTGAACGCAGCGCTCTCCGAAAACGGATTCAAGGTGCGCCAGAGCCGCAACGAAGAGGGCTGGAACTGCATAATCCTCACAAGATAACGCGTAGCCCACGGACTGCATATAATGCCGCAGGAGGCGGTGTATATGCAGTTCCTTTACGTTTTTTCGCTGATGTTCCTTTCGATATTCGGGCTTGCAGTTCTGGTGAAGCTGGCGGCGTATGCGGTCATGACCCGCGGAATGCACCGTCATGACGTGTACGTCCGCAGCGGCGAGGATATCAGCGGATTTGTCGAGCATGTGCGCAGAAGTCCCGGGGTGAACAGGGTTGTGATACTTTCCTCCGGGGACGAGAATGACGAGGAGGCGCGGCGGCTCGCACAGAAATACAGCAACGTATATTTTATTAATGACACGACAAAGCGGTGATGAATTGGATAACGAATCTGCTGTGACCCTTTCCGGAACGGTGGAGGGCGTGGTTTACAGCAACGAGGACAACGGCTATACCGTTGCCGACCTGGATTGCAACGGCGAACTGGTGACAATTGTCGGGGTTCTCGGCGATGTCCGCGAGGGCGAGAGTCTGACGCTCATCGGCGAGTACGTCAACTCTCCGAAATACGGCAGGCAGTTCAAGGCGGAGGTCTGCGAGCGCGCCCTGCCGAATACCGAGAGCGCGGTGCGCAAGTTCCTTGGCTCCGGCGTAATAACCGGCGTCGGTCCGGCGATGGCGAAGCGTATCGTCACGGCGTTCGGCAGCAGTGCGCTGGAGGTCATCGAAAACGACCCGGCGCAGCTTTCTTCCATCAAGGGAATATCCACTGAGAGCGCCCTCAAGATTGGCGAGGAGTTCCGCCGGATAGCCGGACTGCGCAAGGCTGTCACATATTTCGCGCGGTACGGACTGTCGTCCTCCGTGGTGGCGGCGGCGTGGAAGAAGTTCGAAATGCACACGATACAGGCGGTGGAGGACAATCCCTGGTGCCTGTGCGGTATCGGTATTGACCTGCCATTCCGGGAAGCAGACCGGCTTGCCCGGGAGATGGATCACCCCATGGACAGCGAAGAGCGCACACTCGCCGGGATAATCTGGTGCCTGCGCACAAACGCGAATAACGGACATACCTGCGTGCGCGAGAACGACCTTTCCGACGCAGTGACCTATGAGCTTAACATCACGGAGAAGCAGTTCTGGGAGGGGCTTATGCTTGCGGAGCAGCGCTGCGAGATAGTGCGCAGCGACAAATACGACGATAAGTTCGTGTTCCTGGCGGAGTACTACCGTGCGGAATGCTACATCGCGGAGAAGCTCGCAGAGATGATAAAGCGCAACGACTGCGGCGGCGTGGATTATTCCGAGGAGATCGCCGGAATAGAATGGGAGCAGGGAATACAGTACGAGAAGCTCCAGCGCGAGGCGATAAGCGGCTGCATGAACAACCATGTGTTCATTCTGACCGGAGGTCCCGGTACCGGTAAGACAACGACGCTTAATGCCGTGATATCTCTTTGCCGCCAGCGGAAGCTGAAGATGAAACTTGCCGCTCCCACCGGTCGCGCCGCAAAGCGAATGGCAGACCTTACCGGGGCGCCTGCGCAGACGATACACCGTCTGCTGGAGGTGGATTTCGCCACGTCGTCGCATTCTTTCAAGCGTAAGGAAGAGAATCCCCTTGCCTGCGACGTGCTGATAATCGACGAGATGTCCATGGTTGATACCCTGCTGATGGAATCCCTGCTGCATGCGGTCAGACCGCGCACGCGGCTCATCATGGTGGGCGACAGCAATCAGCTGCCCTCTGTAGGCGCCGGAAACGTGCTCAGGGACCTTATCGCCGGGGGAAGAGTGCCAACGGTGGAGTTGAAGGAGATATTCCGACAGGCGGCGCAGAGCCTTATAGTCACCAACGCCCACCGGATAGTCCGCGGCGAAATGCCGGTGCTCAACGATCGCAGGAACGACTTTTTCTTCATGCCCACCCAGTCCGAGGAGGATACTCTCCGGCTGGTGATCGAGCTGTGCAAGACCCGGCTTCCGAACACTTACGGCTATTCTCCGCTGGAGGATATTCAGGTGCTGTGCCCGTCCAGGATAGGGGTTGTCGGCACTCAGAACATCAACAAGGAATTACAGCTTGCGCTGAATCCGCCGGCGAAGAACCACCCGGAGGTAAAGTACGGCAGTACGCTGTTCCGCACCGGAGACAAGATAATGCAGACCAAGAACGACTACGACGCCGAGTGGCGCCGGGGCGCGGAGCTGTCCCACGGAATATTCAACGGGGATATCGGAATAATCCGCCGGGCGGACAAGGTGAATTCCAAGCTGGATATAGATTTCGACGGCAGAATGACCACCTACGACGGCGATATGATGAAGAAGATCGAGCATGCCTACGCGGTGACGATACATAAGAGCCAGGGAAGTGAATACCCTGCGGTGATAATACCGCTGCCGAACGGAATGGACAGGCTCACTTACAGGAATCTGCTGTATACCGCTGTCACCCGTGCCAGGAGCATTCTCATCATCATTGGCACGGAAGCCAAGGTGCGCAGCATGGTGGAGAACGACCGCAGAATGCTGCGGTATTCCTGCCTGCGGCCGATGCTTGAGGATATGTTCCAGTGAGGGCGTGGGAGCTGCGCCGCGCAGCTGCGGCGTTCTTCATGCCGAACCGCTGCCCGTTCTGCGGCGATATCATCGGCATGCGCGAGTTCTGGTGCACGCCCTGCTGCGACAATCTGAAGATGCTGGATGATCCCGGTGAAATCCCCGAGGGACTGGACGGGTTCGCGGCAGTGTGCGCATATACCGGCAGGGCGAGAAGTGCAGTTCTGCGGCTGAAACAGGGGTACTACCGCTATCCGGCGGACGCGTTCGCGGTGCTGATAGTCGAGAATGCAGCGGAACTGATACAGCAGGCGGATATTATCACGGCGATACCTAGCACCCGGGCGCGCAGACGTGAACTTGGATACGCCCAGAGCGAACTTATGGCAAAGATGGTGGCGGAAATTTCCAGAAAGCCATTCCGCAGGCTGCTGAAGGCGGTTCCGCAAAAGCAGGAGCAGAAACAGCTTGACGCAGCGCATCGGCGCGAAAACGCCCGGGGAGCATTCGAACTGGCGCTGCCATGCGGCGTTGCCGGCAGAAACGTGCTGATTATAGACGATGTGTGCACCACCGGAGCAACGCTTTCCGCTGCCGCCGGGCTGATACGGAATGCCGGAGCGGCACTTGTGAACGGCGCAGTATTTGCCAGGACGGTCAGACACTGACGGCTTGATTTTCCGGCGGATTTGTGATATAATAATCTCTTACGCGGACAAAATACAATAAGGATAACACATAATGACGACAAAAGTAACCGCCGCGGAATTAGCGGCACAGAAAGAATACGCCAGGAAGGTCCGGGAGCTGAACTGCGCCCGGGAGCAGCCGCCGGTGGCGCATGTCCACAGCTTCGGCTGCCAGCAGAATGTGAGCGACGGCGAAAAGATAAAGGGAATGCTGGCGGATATGGGATACGGATTCTCGAACTCGGCGGACGGCGCGGATCTGGTGCTGTTCAACACCTGCGCAGTCCGGGAGAACGCCGAGGATCGCGTTTTCGGTAACCTCGGCGCGCTCAAGCACAATAAGAAGCAGAATCCGGACATGCTGATAGGGGTATGCGGCTGCATGGTGCAGCAGGAACATATTACCGAGCGTATCCGCAAAAGCTTCCCGTATGTGGATATGGTGTTCGGGACGCATGTCCTGCACACGCTTCCGCAGATAATCTACGAGGCGATGACCACTCATAAGCGGCAGATATCCATTCCGCAGATGGACGGTGTTATCGCCGAGGGAATTCCGCTGCGGCGCGAGAGCGCGCTGAAGGCAAGCGTGCCGATAATGTACGGCTGCAACAACTTCTGCACCTACTGTATCGTGCCGTATGTCCGTGGGCGCGAGCGCTCCCGTGACCCGGAGGATATCCTCGCGGAGGTGCGCCAGCTGGTGGAGAACGGCTGCAAGGAGGTACTGCTTCTCGGGCAGAACGTGAACAGCTACGGCAGGGGCACCGACGTGAACTTCCCGGAGCTGCTGCGGCGTATCAACGACATTCCCGGGGAATTCAGGATATGCTACATGTCCAGCCACCCCAAGGACGCCACCCGGGAGCTCATCGACACGATCGCGGAATGCGGGAAGGTGACGCGGCACTTCCATCTTCCGGTGCAGTCCGGCAGCAACAGGATTCTGAAGCTTATGAACCGCAGCTACACCCGGGAGCACTACCTGGAGCTGATAAACTACGCCAAGGAGCGTATTCCGGACGTGGCGCTGACCTCTGACATCATCGTGGGATTCCCCGGGGAAACCTACGAGGACTTCCAGGACACGCTGAGCCTTATCCGCGAGGTGAAGTATGACTCGCTGTTCACCTTTATCTACAGTCCGCGAAAGGGGACGAAGGCGGCGGAAATGCCCGACCCCATCTCCCAGGAGGAGAAGGGAAAGTGGTTCCGTGAGCTGCTGGAGGTACAGGGGGAGATAGGCTGCTCTTCCTATCACGACTACATCGGCAGGACGCTGCGCGTGCTGTGCGAGGGACCGGGACGGACGCGGGACGGCTGTCTGACCGGAAAGAGCATACAGAATATCATCGTCGATTTCGACGGGGACAAGTCGCTCATCGGCAGCTTTGTCGATGTGAAGATAACCGACGCGCTCAACTGGGCGCTGATAGGCGAATTAGTAAAGGAGAACTGAAATGGACGCAATACAGGCAGTAAGAGAACTCGGCAAGGCAATTCAGGAGGACGAGCGGTACATCGAGTACGCAAAGGCAAAGAAGGCTAACGACGAGGACGTTGAGCTTCAGAACCTCATCGGCGAATTCAACCTTATCCGCCAGAATGCTGCGATGGAGTACAACAAGCCCGAGGAGGAGCAGAACAAGGAGAAGCTCCAGGAGCTCAACGCAAAAATGCAGGAAGCCTACGAAAAGGTGATGACCAACGAGAATATGGCGCTGTTCACTGTCACCAAGCAGGGAATGGACGACCTGATGAGTCAGGTGAACACAGTGCTTACCCTTACGCTCCAGGGCGCTGACCCGATGACCTGCCCGACAACCCAGGGCAGCGGCTGCACCGGAAGCTGCGCTACCTGCGGCGGCTGCGGCTGATCCGATAGTTTTCAACAAATGATCCCTGGAGGTGCAAAAAATGGCGCAGGAAACTGAAAAGCTGTCCCCTATGCTCAAGCAGTATCTTGACATCAAGAAGAAATACAGCGACTATATATTATTCTTCCGGCTGGGGGATTTCTACGAGATGTTCTTTGAGGACGCGGAGAATGTGTCCCGGGAACTGGAGCTTGCGCTGACCTCCAGGGCTGGGTCGCCGATGTGCGGCGTGCCATACCACAGCTGTGAGATATACATAAAGAAGCTGATCGATAAGGGCTACAAGGTCGCGATATGCGAGCAGCTGACCGACCCGGCGGCTTCCAAGGGACTGGTGGAGCGCGACGTGATCCGCCTTGTCACCGCCGGCACCGTGATCGAAGCCAGCATGCTGAACGAGGATTCCAATAACTATATCGCCTGCGTGTTTCCGGACGATAATGGGACTTCTGCAGCACTGGTGTTCGCGGATATCTCCACCGGCGAGGTGCATGTGTTCCTGAAATCCGGGAAGGACCTGGAGCAGGACGTAATCTCAGAACTTTCGCGTTTCAGTCCGGTGGAGCTGCTTATCAACAGCAGATTCCTGGACATGAAGGAGGTTCATGGATTTGTACATGAGCGGCTCAAGCGATGCCTGTGCGAGCTGCTGGACGACAGCAGCTTCGATGATTCCGACATGAGCATGATAACCGACCAGTTCGAGAGCGGAGCCGACCTCGGTATCTCCGACATGCCGCTGGTGAAGAAGGCACTGTGCGCCATGTTCCGGTATTTCGGGGAAACTCAGAAGGCTACGGTGAAGCGCTTTGTGTCGCTGACGGTGCATTCCGACGGCGAGTTCATGGGACTCAACCTCACCACCCGGCGCAACCTGGAACTGACGGAAACCATGCGCACCAAGGAGAAGCGCGGCTCCCTGCTGTGGGTGCTTGACAGGACCGTCACCGCCATGGGCCGCCGCAAGCTCAAGACCTGGCTGGAGCAGCCTCTTATCGACCCGTCCAGGATACTCAAGCGCCTTGACGCGGTTGAGGCTCTCACGAAGGACGCCGCTGGGCTTTACGACATCTGTGACGCGCTGAACGGGATCTACGACCTGGAGCGGCTCATGACGCGAGTTATGTATAAATCCGCGTCCCCGAGGGATATTTACTCCCTGGGGCAGACATGCGCGCGCCTGCCGGGACTGAAGCGCTGCATTTCTGCAGTGAAGTCACCGTTGCTGGAAAAACTGAATTCTGGGATAGACGAACTGAACGATGTTTCTTCCCTGGTGGAAAACGCGATAGTTGACGATCCGCCCCTCACCATGAAGGACGGCGGAGTTATCAAGGACGGCTTCAACGAGGAGATCGACCGCCTGCGGAAAATAACCGGCGGCGGCAAGGATATCCTCGCGGAGATAGAGGAGCGCGAGCGCGCCGCAACGGGAATACGCACGCTGAAAGTGGGATACAACCGCGTATTCGGATATTACATCGAGGTTTCCAAGGGGCAGATCGACCAGGTCCCGGCGCACTATATCCGCAAGCAGACGCTGACAACGGGCGAGCGCTACATAACCGACGAACTGAAGAAAGTCGAGAGCGACATTCTCGGTGCGAACGACAAGATATTGGCGCTGGAGCAGGCTATTTTCGGCGAAGTCCGGGATTTCATCGGCACCCGTCTGGAGGCAGTCCAGGCGGCGGCAGCGGCGGTCGCTGCGGTGGACGTACTTTGCAGCTACGCGCAGGTATCCATCGAGAACGGCTACGTCAAGCCGGAGATCACCCTCGACAGCGTGATCGAGATACGCGACGGACGCCACCCGGTCATTGAGAAAGTCCTTACCGACCACCCGTTCACGCCGAACGACGCGTACCTGGATACCAACGGCAACCGGCTCATAATTATCACAGGGCCGAATATGTCCGGTAAATCCACGTTCATGCGGCAGACTGCGATAATCGTGCTGATGGCGCAGATAGGCTGCTTCGTTCCGGCGGCGTATGCGAGAATAGGCGTGGTGGACAAGATATTCACTCGCGTTGGAGCTTCCGATGATCTTACGTCGGGGCAGTCCACGTTCATGGTGGAGATGAACGAGGTCGCGGATATTCTCAGAAACGCCACGAAAAAGAGCCTGGTTATACTTGACGAGATAGGCAGGGGAACCTCCACGTTCGATGGAATATCCATCGCCAAAGCGGTGGCGGAATACATCAGCGGAAAGAATATCGGCTGCAAGACGCTGTTCGCAACGCATTACCATGAGCTTATCTCAATGGAGAAGGAGTACGACGGAATACGCAACTTCAGCGTTGCGGCGGTGAAGCGCGGCGATGAACTGAAATTTCTGCACAAGATATGCGAGGGCGGAACTGACGACAGCTACGGAATCGAGGTCGCGAAGCTCGCCGGACTCCCGCAGAAGGTCATTAACCGCGCCAAGGAGGAACTGAAGGACCTTGAGGTACTCGGCAGGCAGAAGCTTTCCGAAACCATTGAAAAGACCGCCGATCACCAGTTCAGCTTCAACGCCATAAACGAGCAGAATGCCATTGCGAAGCTGCGTGCCGCGGATATCAACACCATGTCCCCGATGGACGCGCTGATGTTCATAAAGGACATAAAGGATACATTATAATGCCTGCCGGGAATCCGGCTTAGACTGGAGCAACAATGCCAAAGATAAACCTGCTAGACAAGAGCGTATACGAGCTTATCGCCGCCGGAGAGGTAATAGAGCGACCCTCCTCGGTGATAAAGGAGCTTGCGGAGAATTCCATCGACGCCGGAGCCACCTCCATAACCGTGGAGATAAAGCGCGGCGGAATTTCCTACCTGCGAGTGACCGACGACGGCTGCGGAATAGCCTACGAGGATATCCCGACGGCGTTCATGCGGCATGCTACCAGCAAGGTGTACACTCAGGACGACCTGGACAGCATTAATACGCTGGGATTCCGCGGTGAGGCGCTTGCCTCCGTGTGCGCGGTAAGCCGGGTGGAATTGATCACGAAGCAGCGCGAGGACAAGCTCGGCAGCCAGTACCGCATTGAGGGCGGCGAGCCGGTGGAATACGACCGGGCAGGCTGCGCGGACGGGACTACCATCATTATCCGGGACTTGTTCTTTAATACTCCGGCGCGGCTGAAGTTCCTGAAAAAGGACGTCACCGAGGGAAATTACTGCGCCTCTGTGATCGAGAAGCTGGCGCTTAGCCACCCGGGGATATCGTTCCGATTTATTCGCGATGGCAGGCAGACGATGATGTCCAGCGGCGACGGCGAGTATTACAGCGCGGTCTACGCGGTGTTCGGCAAGCAGTTTGCGGCAGGGCTTATCCCGGTGGAGAACGTCTACCAGAACACGGCGGTAACGGGATTCGTGTCCTCGCCGCTGTTCACCCGGGCGAACCGTTCCATGCAGCATTTCTTCGTGAACGGCAGAAGCGTGAAGAGTCCGCTGTGCTGCGCGGCTCTGGAGGAAGCGTTCCGCAATACGATAATGGTGGGAAAGTTCCCGTCCTGCGTGCTGTGTGTGAATACCGACCCGGCGCAGGTGGACGCGAATATCCACCCCACAAAGACGGAGGTCAGGTTCACCAACGAGAAGATAGTGTTCGACGCGGTGTATTTCGCGGTCAAGAACGCTCTGATGGGCTACGATGAGAGCCGCGAGATAAAGCTGACTCCGGCGCCGGTGCAGTCGGTGCAGCATATTCCGCAGCCCGAGCGCGCGAGGACTGTCGAGCCGCAGCGGACAGCCTCCGCTGTCGTGATCGAGGAGCCGCCCAAGACCATGCACATTCCCTCCGGCAGGGACGCGGTGCTTCCCGGAGAGCCGGAGCCGACGAAATACACAATCCGCCAGGAGCAGCCGTTCCGCATGAAAACTGATGAGCCGAAGGCGGAGCAGACGTTCATTCCGGAAATGACTCCGGAAAAGAAGCCGGAGCCTGCTGAAACTCCGCTGTCCGAGCTTCCTGGATTTGCGTTCCTGAGCGAGAAATCCTTCGAGAAGAAGCCGGAACCGCAGCCGCAGCAGACCGCGCAGCCGGAGCCGCGCGAGGAACCCCCGAAGAAGCAGATACGCGTCGTTGGGGAGCTTTTCAAGACCTATATAGTCTGCGAGAGCGACGAGGGAATGATACTCATAGACAAGCACGCGGCGCATGAGCGCGTGAACTTCGAGCGGCTGAAGAAGGGATTCGACAGCTCTGCGCAGCTGCTGATACAGCCGGAGGAGGTATACCTCAGTCCGGAGGAATACAACGGCATGCTGGAGTATTCCGACAGACTGGCGGCGGTTGGCATAATCATGGAGTTCAGCGATGGCAGGGCGCATATCACCGGGCTTCCGCAGATGCTGGACAAGGTGCCACCGGCGGAGGTGGCGGAGTGTATTGCGAAGCTGGTGGCGCAGGGGAATACCAACGCCGAAGGGGAGCTTTTCGACGATATGCTGCACACCGTGGCGTGCAAGGCTTCAATTCGTGGCAACGAGGACAACGACATAAGAGAGTTACAGGTTCTGGCGCAGGAGGTCTTCAACAATCCGGATATCCGTTATTGTCCGCACGGCAGACCGGTTCTCACGCAGATCTCGAAGAAGCAGATCGAGCGCTATTTCGGACGTGTTACCTGAGGAGGCGGCATGAACAAGATAATCGTGGTCAGCGGTCCGACCGCCTCCGGCAAGACGGCGCTGGCGGTGGAGATCGCGAAGAAATACGGCGGCGAGGTGATCTCCGCTGACAGCATGCAGATCTACACTGATATGGACGTTGCGAGCGCAAAGGCAACGCCGGAGGAACAGCAGGGGATTCCGCACCATATGATGGATTTCCTTGACCCGGCGGAAAGCTTTTCCGTGGCGGACTGGGTGAGAATGGCGGGCAAGTGCGCCAACGATATCCTCTCCCGGGGTAAAATTCCGGTGATATGCGGCGGCACGGGGCTGTATATATCGTCCTTCGTGGATAATCTGCAGTTCGATGAATCGGAGTGCGACTACGCATTCCGGGAGGAAATGCGCAGATTCGCCGAGGAACACGGCGCGGAAGCGCTGCTAGAAAAGCTCCGTGAGGTGGACCCGGAAACCGCCGGGGAACTCCACGCGAACAACATGTCCCGGGTTATCCGGGCGCTGGAGGTCTACAGGACCACCGGGCATACCATCGCAGAATCCAAGCGCGCGTCCAGGAGCGCACCTTCTCCATACGAGTTCATTCTGCTCACGCTGGATTTCGAGAACCGCACGCAGCTCCACGACCGCATAAACCGCCGCGTGGACCTGATGATCCGGAACGGACTTGAGCAGGAGGCACGCGCGTGCTTTGAACAGCCGGAGCGCCCCACCGCGGCGCAGGCGATAGGCTGCAAGGAGCTGTATCCGTATTTCCGGGGCGAGAGGACGCTGGAGGAATGCGTGGAGGAGCTGAAACTCCGCACGCGGCAGTACGCGAAAAGGCAGCTGACCTGGTTTCGCCGGGACAGCAGATTCCACCGTATCGTCGTACGTCCCGGCGACGGACTTGCAGAAGTTACCCGAATGGCGTCGGAGATAATCGACAGGGAACTATGAAAGAGTGAAAATACCAGGATATGTAAATATGTTCCGTTATATACCAGATAATTCAGAAAAAGATAAAACTTTTTCTGAATTTTTTTTATTTTTCTCAAAAAAATTATAGCTTTTTTTGAAAAAGTATGTTATACTAGTCTATATAGGAATACTATGCAGTCATGCAACTCGTGTATTTCTATCGGGGTACAGGGGAAATCCCTGCGTATTGAATTGCAGAGAGAGAAAAGGTGATTTAGTATGGCAAAAGACATCAACTTACAGGACGTGTTCCTTAACCAGGCAAGAAAGGACAAGATCCCGGTAACTATATACATTACCAATGGGTTTCAGTTCAAGGGCGTTGTCAAGGGCTTTGACAATTATACGGTGATACTTGATACCGACGGCAAGCAGAACCTCATCTACAAGCACGCAATATCCACTATCACACCGCTCAAGCCCATCTCTATTCTTGACGCCTACGAAAAGGCAGACGAAGAGTAATGGAATCCCGGTGGACGTCTATTATCATCATCGTGCTGGCGCTGTTCGTGTTCGTGTTCTTCATCGGTCAGGTCTTTTTTGCTGACGGTGGGAAGGTCAACACGGAAACCGCGTATACATACAGCATGACTGAGGACGTTCCGTTTGAGGGAGTGTTCCTCCGGGACGAAACTGTTGTGTACAGCCCCGGCAGCGGAGTGCTGGATTACGAGCATTCCGATGGCTCAAAGGTGGGGAAGAGTTCCGTTATCGCGCGGCGCTACCGCAGCGAGGCGGATATCGAACGCCGCCGCGAGATAGAGAAGATAAATGAGCAGATCGCCGTCCTTACCGACGCGCAGAAGCTCGCAGGAACTGACAACAACCAGCTTGAGAATATCTCCAGTCAGATAAACGAAAGGCACTCTATGATCCTTGAGAGCCTTATCGACGGGGATTATTCCGCGGCGCAGGCGCAGGAAACCGCAATGCTCGGGGTGCTCTCCAAGCGCGAGATCTCCCGCGGCGACGTCAGCGGCTATGAAACCAGGATCGCAGCGCTCAGAAGCCGCCTTTCGGAGCTCCAGACAATGATTTCCGGCGATGTTACCGATATCTACGCGGACGGCACCGGGTATTTCGTCAGCCATGTTGACGGGTATGAGGGCAAGCTCTCCACGGCGGATTCCGGCAGTATAACCGCCGACCAGATCGACGATATAATCAGCGAGCCGGACCTGGGCAAAAGTTCCGGCGCTGTCGGGAAACTCATTGCGGATTACCGCTGGAGGGTAGCGGCGGTGATAGATTCCGAGCAGCTGTTTGGCTGCTACGAGGGAAGCACTGTGACGCTCAGAGTCCGCAGCGATCCCACGCCCATCGAGGCGGAGATCGTTTCCATAACGGACATCGGCAGAGGTGACGGAACTTCCGTGTACGTCTTTGAGTGCGACACGCTGACTTCCTCAGTGGTGTCGGGCAGGACGGCGCAGTTCAAGTACATCGTCAACAGCTACGGCGGACTTCGGGTTTCCAGAAGCGCGCTGAGGTTCAACGATGACCAGGAGCGCGGCGTATTCGTCGTTGTCGGCGGCAAGCTGGTGTTCAAGAAGATCAGCGTTGAATACTGGGGAGATGACTACCTCATCTGCACCCAGGAGGACGACGGCGATTATCTCAAGCTTTACGACAGAATAGTAACAGAAGGCAAGGATTTGTATGAAGGAAAAGTTGTTGAGTAACACCCAGACAAGCTTTGACGACATAAAAGAAAGCTATGCCAGGATCTGTGAAAACATAGAAAAGGCAAGAGCTGCCGCCGGACGCACGGACAAAGTGCGGCTGATGGCGGTGACCAAGACTGTTTCACCGGAGCGTATTAATTACGCTATCGGGCTGGGAATAGACCTGCTGGGCGAAAACCGCGTGCAGGAGTACATGGACAAGCGCGGGCAGTATCAGCCGGCGGAGGTGCACTTCATCGGCGGATTGCAGAGCAACAAGGTCAAGTACATCATTGATAAGGTTTCGATGATACATTCCGTGGATAATCTGCGGCTTGCAGAAGAGATAAGCAAGCGCGCGGAGCAGCACGGACTCGTCATGGATATACTCGCTGAAATCAACATCGGCGAGGAGGAAACAAAGGGAGGCATCACTCCTGAGAGCGCGGAGGAATTCTGCGCGCAGGTGAGGGAGCTTCCGCACATCAGACTGCGTGGTCTGATGACAATACCGCCGCCCGGCTGCGGAGAGGACACATTCGAGAGAATGCAGAAGCTTTTCGGCGACCTGGGTTCGGACAAGTCCGTCAATCCTGACGGCGCGTTCGACACGCTCTCCATGGGGATGTCGGGAGATTACGAGATGGCGGTAAGGCACGGGTCCAATATTGTCCGGATAGGCTCAGGGCTTTTCGGATACAGAAAATATTTATAATAATTGGGAGGAAATATCATGGCACTCAGCGATTTATTTGCAAAGTTCAGACAGAACGATGAGGAATTTGAGGACGAGAGCTACGCAGGCGGCTACGACGACTCTTCTTCCGCTGTAACCGAGGAGGAGGCAGAGGCTCCCTCCAGATTCACTGCGCCCCGCGCAAGCGAGAAGGTCATCAGCATGCATAACAGCGGCTACCACGGCGCTTCCGTCAAGGTTATCCAGCCCCTCAAGTACGAGGACATCATGAAGGAGCCGGTTCGCTTCCTCAGAGAGAACACCAGCGTTGTGCTGAATCTCGAGAAGGTTGCAAGCGTTGATTCCAGAAAGAGGATTGTGGATTTCATGGCTGGCGTTGTTGCGGCTATCGACGGTCGTATCGTAAGAATTGCAGAATGCACATATTTTGTTGTTCCGAGATCCGTTGACCTCAGCGGCGACATGATGGAAAACGAGCAGTTCTGATCATGAATCCCGGGCTGCTTACTGAAGAAGAACGTTTCCTTTCCGCTCACATAGCCGACCTCCAGAGGGCGGCTGAGCGGACCGGTGCACCGAGATTCTCGGCGTTCCTCAACGAGCGCGAGGCGGTCGTCGCCAGGTGCGCCGTCCGTGGGGAGCCGGTGTTTTACGGAGGTCACGACGGGGCTATGCGCACTGTGTGCGGCTTCGTCGGTGGAACCTATGCGGAGGAGCTTCCGCCGGAGGATATCTTTCCGGTCGGGGCAGTTACGTTCAGCTTCAGGAAGAGCGACACGCTGACGCACAGGGATATCCTGGGCGCGCTGATGTCGCTGGAGATAAAAAGGGAGCTGCTCGGGGATATTCTTACAGCGGAGGGCTACGCTGTCGTGTTCGTCCATGAGAACGCCATTGAACTTGTGAGCTCCGTGGACAAGATCGGCAGGGTGGGGGTCACCGCGGAAATCGGCGTCACAAAGCCGCTGCCGGAGCAGAAAGTCCAGCGGACGGAGCTTACGGTTTCGTCGCTCAGGCTGGATTGCATCGTCAGCGCCGCCGTAAATACTTCAAGAGAAAAATCCGCATCGCTCATTAAATCGGGCATGGTCAATGCGGACTTTTCACCATGTACAAATGTAAGCGCAGAGGTCCGGGAAAATACCGTGATCTCAGTAAGGGGAAGCGGCAGGTACCGCCTCTCAGAAATCTCCGGAGAAACCCGTAAGGGAAGGATCCGCATAACTATCGAAAAATATCTCTGATTCTCAGAGTGACACATATCGCACCGTTAGCCGCACTGCGGCGTTTCAGGAAGGAAGTACAATACAATGAATGCTAAGGACATTTTGTCAAGACGTTTCGAGAAGGCTACCTTCAATGGATACAAGACAGACGACGTTGACGAGTTCCTGCGCGAGGTATCCAGCGAGTATTCTCAGCTACAGAAGGACAAGAACGAGCTGGAGCGCAAGCTGGAGGTGCTTGCGGACAAGATCCGTGAATACCGCGACGATGAGGACGCCCTCAAGGACGCGCTTCTGCTCGCCCAGAAGCAGGGAAACCAGATCGTGAACGACTCCAAGGCTGCCGCTGAGAAGCTCCGCAAGGAAACCCAGGAGGCTGTCGATAAGCAGATCGCCGAGGCTCAGGCAAAGGCTGACAAGATCAGCGCAGACGCCGATGAATATGCAAAGCGCATAACCAAGGAAACCAACGAGCGTGCCGACAAGATGATAAAGGACGCCCAGGCGAAGGCAAAGGATATCGACATTCAGATGAAGAAGCAGATCGAGATCCAGCAGAATATCCTCCAGAAGACGCGCAAGGAGGCGGACGAGTACAGAAACCGCCTGCTCACCGCGTATAAGTCCCACATGGATCTTATCGCGAAGCTGCCGGAGATGTGCGAGAACGAGTATATCCGCAACACCGCCGCCGAGGTAGAGAAGCGCGAGGCTGAGAAGGCAAAGGCTGCCGCTGCTGCAAAGCAGGCTCCGAAGCCGGCTCCCGTTGAGGAGAAGTCTGCCGCTCCTGCAAAGCCCGCCCCCGAGGTGAAGACTCCCGTTACAGCCGGAAACGCTCCGGCGGAGGAGCCGTTCCAGGCTATGCCGCACGACACGGGCAAGACTGCGGAGAACGATCTTCCGTTCTTCAGCTCCAGCCAGGAGAAGAAACCGCGCCACACTGACCTTCAGTTCGGCAAGGGCAACACGATGAAGTAAAACCACTCCGATATACGGAGAAAGATATAAATTTTAAGGAGACATAGCTGATGTCAGAGGATTTCAACAACACATTAAATCTTCCCAAGACCGACTTCCCGATGAGGGGCAATCTCCCCCAGAGAGAGCCGGAGATGCTGGACAAGTGGGAGCAGGACCGCCTGTATTACGCCCTGTCTGAAAAGAACAAGGGCAAGCCGTCCTATACCCTGCATGACGGCCCTCCCTATGCAAACGGTAATATCCACATGGGTACCGCGATGAACAAGGTGCTCAAGGATATCATCGTAAAGTACAAGAGCATGACTGGCTTCAACGCTAACTACGTTCCCGGCTGGGACTGCCACGGTCTGCCCATCGAGCTGAAGGCTATCAAGCAGATCGGAATTGACAGCGGCACCATCGACCCGGTAACCCTCAGAAAGAGCTGCCGTGAGTTCGCTCTGTCCTGCCTGGACGGTCAGAAGAAGCAGTTCAAGCGCCTGGGCGTATGGGGCGACTTCGATAATCCTTACCTTACCATCAGACCTGAATTCGAAGCAAAGCAGGTCGAGGTATTCGGCAAGATGATGCAGAAAGGCTACATCTACAAGGGACTCAAGCCGGTTTATTGGTGCGCAGACTGCAACACCGCCCTGGCTGAGGCTGAGATCGAGTACCAGGACGACCCCTGCTACTCTATCTATGTAAAGTTCCCGATAACCGATTCCAAGGGCAAGTTCGACGATCTCGGAATTGACCTGAGCAAGGCTTACGTCGTTATCTGGACAACCACCACATGGACTCTTCCGGGCAACCTGGCTATCTGCCTTGGTCCGAACTATGAGTACACCTTCGTAAAGGTCGAGGACGAGGAGAGCAAGTCCTTCGGTCAGTATCTTCTGATGGCTACTGAGCTTGTTTCCACCGTTATGGACGCTGTAGGAATCAAGAAGTACAGCACCGTAGGCTCCTTCCTTGGCTCCGAGCTTGAGCTTATCGAAACCGACCACCCGTTCATGGGCAGAAAGTCCCCTGTAATTGTCGGCGACCACGTTACTCTCGACAGTGGTACGGGCTGCGTTCATACCGCTCCTGGCTTCGGTCTTGAGGACTTCGAGGTATGCAACAAGTACAAGGGCATGTTCAAGATAATCGTGCCCGTTAATGAAAAGGGCGTTCTGACCGAGGAAGCAGGCGACTTCGCCGGCTTAAAGACTGCGGACGCCAATAAGGTCATCGCAAAGCGCCTGGGGGACGACAACACTCTGCTCGCAATGCAGAAGATCGTCCACCCGTATCCGCACTGCTGGCGCTGCCACGAGCCGATAATCTACCGCGCTACAGACCAGTGGTTCTGCAACGTTGACATGTTCAAGGCCGAGACCGTCAAGGCTATCGAGGACGTTCAGTGGATCCCTGAATGGGGCGAGGAACGTATCAAGAATATGGTAAACATGCGCAGCGACTGGTGCATTTCCCGTCAGCGCCGCTGGGGCGTCCCGATCCCGATCCTCTACTGTGAGGACTGCGGAAAGGTAATCGTAAACGACGAAACCATCAAGGCTATCTCCGACATGTTCCGCAGGGAAAGCTCCGATTCCTGGTATTCCAAGAATCCGTCCGAGTTCATTCCTGCAAGCGTGAAGTGCGAGTGCGGCTGCAATAAGTTCCGCAAGGAAATGGATATCTTCGACGTATGGTTCGACTCCGGCTGTACTCACGCTGCTGTTCTCCAGGAGCGTCCCGAGCTTTCCTGGCCGGCTGACCTCTATCTTGAGGGCTGCGACCAGTACCGCGGCTGGTTCCAGAGCTCCCTGCTGACCTCCGTTGCCACAACCGGCAGAGCGCCTTATAAGGCTGTCTGCACCCATGGCTGGGTAGTTGACGGCAAGGGCGAGGTTATGCACAAGTCCAAGGGCAACGTTGTACTCCCCGAGGAAGTAATCAGCAAGTACGGCGCTGACGTGCTCCGTCTGTGGGTGGCTTCCCTGGACTTCCACAACGACGTAAGAGTTTCTCCGGAAATGCTCAAGCAGCTTTCCGAGGCCTACAGAAAGATAAGAAACACCGCGCGCTTTATCCTGGGCAACCTGGGCAACGGCGATGGATTCAATCCCGACACTGACATGGTAGCGCTTGACAAGCTCAGCGATTTCGACAAGTGGGCGCTGTCCAGACTTGACGCCGTTATCGAAAAGGTAAAGGCTTCCTACGAGGCGTTCGACTTCTACCTTGCATATCATGCGATCCACAGCTTCTGCGTAGTTGACATGTCCAATTTCTACCTGGATATCGTCAAGGATACCCTGTACTGCTCCGCTGAGAAGTCAGAGGAAAGACGCGCAGTCCAGACCACAATGTATATCATTCTGGACTCCCTGGTAAGACTGGTGGCTCCTATTCTGACATTCACCTCCGATGAGATCTGGAAGTACATGCCGCATAAGTCCACAGACGACCTGCGCGGCGTTCCGTTCAACCAGATGCCTGAAAAGACCGGCGTTGAGATCAGCGCTGAGTTCGAGGCTAAGTGGAACAAGATCCATGAAGTACGCGACGATGTACTCAAGGCTCTTGAGGAGAAGCGTACCGCAGGCGTTATCGGTAAGTCACTTGACGCCGGCGTGACGATCTGCGCTGAGGGCGCCGACTTCGAGCAGCTGTCCGGATATCCGGAGCTTGCACAGGCGTTCTCCGTATCCTATGTGAACGTGAAGAACGGCGCTGACGGCGAGTTCAAGGGCGCTGTCGAGGGCGTTTCCGTTACCGTTGAAAAGGCGGCTGGCGAGATGTGCGAGCGCTGCTGGAGTCACGCTCCGTCAGTAGGTTCTGACGCACAGTATCCGCACCTCTGCGCACGCTGCGCGGCAGTCATGAAGCTTGATCTGGGCTGATAATTTCCGGCAGGGGAGGGGATTTTCCCTTTCCCTGCCGGATTTGTTAATGACGATCAGTTCGGAGAAAGGGCATAATGAAAGCATTTCTGAATAAATACAGGCAGTATGCGGCGCTGGTTCTGGCGCTTCTGCTTGTGGGAGTAGATCAGCTGACAAAATGGCTGATCAGCACTAACATGGAGCTTTATTCCACCGTGCACCTTATAAAGATCGGCGACACCGAGGTGCTGAATCTGTACTACTGCCTCAACAGCGGCTCGGCTTTCAGCATGATGGAGGGCAAGACGATCTTCCTGGTTGCGATAACTTCCATTGTCATAATCGGGCTGATCATCGGTCTGCTGACAAAGAAGATACGCCGCGCGCCGTATGTTGTGGCGGTTTCGCTGATAATCGGCGGCGGAATAGGAAATCTTCTTGACAGGCTGTTCAACGGCGGCGCTGTCGTGGATTTCATCGATGTTCGGATAATCAATTTCGCGATATTCAACTTCGCGGATATCTGCGCGGTTGTGGGCGGAATACTCCTTTGCCTGTTTGTCATAATAGACGAGGTGAAGGAGAACCGCCAGAAGAAGCTCAGCAAGTCCGGGGACAGCGCTCCGGAGAAACCCAATGCCGATGGAAACGATTGAGCTTATTTCCCCCGGCGGAGTCCGGCTGGACAAGCTGATAGCTGACGTCACTGAACTGTCGCGCAGCGCTGCGGTCCGGCTTATCGAGCAGGGAAGTGTTCTGGTGAACGGAGCGCCCTGCGGAAAAAAGGATATTCCGCTTGCCGGTGCGAAGATAGTCGTTACAATACCGGAGCCGCAGAGCACGGATATTTTACCAGAGGATATTCCCCTGGAAATAGTCTACGAGGACGACGACCTGCTGGTTGTGAACAAGCCGAAGGGCATGGTAGTCCACCCGGCGGCTGGGCATTATTCCGGGACGCTGGTAAATGCGCTGATGTTCCACTGCGGCGACAGGCTTTCCGGCATAAATGGCGAGATACGCCCGGGGATAGTCCACCGGATAGACAAGGACACCAGCGGATTGCTGATGGTGGCGAAGAACGACTTTGCCCACCTGGGACTTTCCGGGCAGATAAAGGAGCACAGCTTCACCCGGGAGTACGAAACCGTAGTCTGCGGCGCAATAAAAGAGGACGGGACCGTTGATGCTCCGATAGGACGCCACAAGACCGACCGCAAGAAGATGTGCGTTACGACCGAGAATTCCCGGGAAGCGGTGACGCATTACTTCGTGCTGGGCAGGTACGCCGGATACACCCACCTTCGTGTAAGGCTGGAAACCGGCAGGACCCATCAGATACGCGTGCATATGGCGTATCTGGGGCACCCTGTCGCCGGAGACCCGGTCTATGGCAGCGGGAAGCCCGCATGGCTGGAGGGACAGTGCCTCCACGCGAAGAAGATCGGATTTGTGCACCCGAGAACGGGAAAGTACATGGAATTCGACAGCGAGCTGCCGGAATATTTCAAGAAATTCTTAAAGAGCATAGAGGGCTGACGATGGATTTCAGCAAGGTTATACTGATGACGGACCTCGACGGTACTCTGCTGACAGACGACAAGCAGATACTCCCCGGGGATTTCGAAGCAATAGAGCGCTTCCGCAGGGGCGGAGGTCTGTTCACGATGGCGACCGGGCGCGGTTACGCGATGGCGAAGCACATCGCCGACATGCTCCGGCTGGACTGCCCGGCGGTGGTCTATAACGGCGCGGCGGTGTACGACTTCCGGCAGGAGAGATTCCTGTGGCAGTGCGCCATCGGCGACAATGCGCCGTGGATAATAAAGCGTATCGCGGAGGAATACCCGGATATCGGTGTGGAGGTGCTGCGCGGCAATACGGTGTATGTTCCGTTCCTGAACGAAATGGAGCAGTGGCACCTTGACCTGGAGCACGTCCCGGCGGATTTCACTCCTCTTGACGATATCCCGAGGGACGGCTGGCTGAAGGTACTTTTCGCGTACCCTCCGGAAAAGCTGGACGGGCTTGAGAAGTTCGTTGAGAGCACTCCGGAATTCCAGGGCGTGCACTGGGTGCGCTCCGCACCGATGTTCTTCGAGTGCCTGCCCGAGGGAATAGACAAGGCGGCAGGTTACCGTCAGCTGATAAAGGCGATTGGCGCGGAGGACAGATTCACCGTGGGAGTCGGGGATTTCATGAACGACCTTGCGATGATACAGTCCGCAGATCTGGGCGCGGCGGTGGCGAATGCGCAGCCGTCCGTGTGGGAAGCGGCGGATATCGTTCTTTGCGACAATAATTCCGGCGCGATGGCGCAGCTTATTGAGCACATTGAAAAAATGTAAACCTGCGGGAAACCGCTTGTATAATGTTAAACCGGGCATAAGCCCATAATTCACAGGAGGTCTATATGGACGCACTACTGAAAAAGCAGCTTGAGATCGCTGCAACCAAGGTCAGAATGGGAGTGATCGAGGGCGTACACGCAGCCAAGGCTGGACACCCCGGCGGATCCCTTTCCGTCGCTGACACACTGACTTATCTCTACATGCACCGCATGAACGTTGATCCGAAGAATCCCACCATGCCCGACAGGGACAGACTGGTTCTTTCCAAGGGACACACTGCTCCGGCGCTGTATGCTGTTCTTGCGCAGAGAGGATTTTTCCCGGTTGAGGAACTCAAGACCCTTCGTAAGATCGGCTCCAGACTTCAGGGACACCCCTCCATGGGCAAGCTTCCGGGTATCGACATGAGCACCGGCTCACTCGGTCAGGGAATCTCCACCGCATGTGGTATGGCGCTCTCCGGCAAGATCTCCAACGACACCTACAAGGTATACACTATCCTCGGCGATGGCGAGATCGAGGAAGGTCAGGTATGGGAGGCTGCCATGTTCGCAGCTCAGTACAAGCTTGACAACCTGGTCGCAGTCGTTGACAACAACGGACTCCAGATCGACGGTAAGATTGAGGACGTAATGTCCAGCTACCCCATCGACGAGAAGTTCAAGGCATTCGGCTGGCACGTTATCTGCATTGACGGTCATGATTTCGATCAGATCGAAAAGGCATTCAACGAGGCTGAAACAGTACTCAATAAGCCGACTGTTATCATTCAGAAGTCCGTAAAGGGCAAGGGCGTATCCTTCATGGAGAACCAGGTAGGCTGGCACGGCAAGGCACCGAACGACGAGGAGTACGCCGTTGCAATGAAGGAACTCGGCGATCATCTCGCAGAGCTTGAAAAGTAATTCTGAACATCGAAAGGATCTATAGATATGGAAAAGAAAGCAACCCGTGACAGCTACGGCGAAGCTCTTGTAATGCTCGCCGAGAAGCGCCCCGACCTGGTAGTCCTGGACGCAGACCTCGCAGCAGCTACAAAGACAGGGACCTTCAAGAAGGCATATCCCGACAGATTTTTTGACTGCGGTATCGCAGAGGCTAATATGATGGGAGTTGCCGCTGGTATCGCAAGCACCGGCAAGCTCGTATTCGCAAGCTCCTTCGCGATGTTCGCGGCAGGCAGAGCGTTCGAGATCGTCCGCAACAGCATTGGCTATCCTCATCTGAACGTAAAGATCGGCGCTACGCACGCTGGTATTTCCGTCGGCGAGGACGGCGCTTCCCACCAGTGCAACGAGGATATCGCGCTGATGAGAGCAATCCCCGGCATGACCGTTATCAACCCGGCTGACGACGTTGAGGCAAAGGCGGCGGTTCTGGCAATGGCTGATTTCGTAGGCCCGACCTATATGCGTTTCGGCAGACTTGCCGCTCCGATATTCAACGACGCTGCGACCTACAAGTTTGAGCTTGGCAAGGGCGTTCAGCTCAAGGACGGCAAGGACGTTACAATCATCGCAACTGGTCTGATGGTTGCAGAAGCAATCGAGGCAGGCAAGGCTCTGGCAGAGCAGGGGATTGACGCACGAGTCATCAATATCCACACCATCAAGCCCATCGACCGCGACATCATCATCAAGGCTGCGAAGGAAACCGGCAAGATAATCACCGTTGAGGAGCACAGCGTTATCGGCGGACTTGGTTCCGCAGTTGCAGACGTTGTTACTGAGGAATGCCCTGTTCCCGTTATCAAGATTGGTGTAAAGGACGTTTTCGGCCACTCCGGTCCTGCGGTTGACCTGCTCAAGGAGTTCGGTCTGTGCACAGAGAACATAGTTGCCGTTACAAAGGCAGCGCTCGGCAAGTAATTCCGCGTTTTCAGGATCATTCGGGGACTGGCTCGGGTCAGTCCCCGTATTGTTTGACACTAAAATGTAACCTTTTGCGGCTATCGGCTGTCTGAATTATCAGAGGTAATAAATCTGATAAAGGAGTGACTGGTATGAATTCACAGCAGTGGAAAAACGTCCTTGACCACCTGGACGAGGACATAGTGGACTCAGCGGCGGAGCACTTGAGCAGTGATGACGCCGACGAGGATTCAACCGAATATCACCCGGACAGCAAGCCCCGGGAGTATAGGAACATCAGCCGCAGAACCCGGCACGGAGGGCTGTTCATCGGAATGGGCACGGTGGCTGCGGCGGCCGCGATCACGGGAGTTATAATTGTGAACAACAGCGGCAGCATACAGCAGCCAATGCTGTCCACCGGAGCCGCGCTGAAATCCGCGTCCGTCGAAGCTGCGGATTCCCTCGTCATAGAGGATTCCGGGGAGCTGACAAGCTCGTTTATGATCTCCAGCGACATATCTGCGATTCCAACTGGATTTTCTGCGGCGGAACTTTCGCTGTTCGAGGATTTCTTCTACGGTACCTGGACAGACACCGACACAACGATCGACCTGTGCTACAGCGCGAATTCCGCGTTCAGCGATGATTACATATGCACCGGCATTGAACAGACGGACGGTGGCTGCTACATGGGGGCGCTGAGCAGCGTTGACCAGTACGACCTGTGGTATGTACGTCCTGCGGATAATTCGGGAATGATGTACATTTTCAGGAACGTTTCGCTTTCCGACGGAGTGATACAGTATAACGCCGACGGGACGATATCCTGTGAACGCATGGAGAAATTCCAGCTATCCAGCGCCAGCCCGAACGAGTACAACGTGCTTGGATATTTCGGAAAGGTGAAGCTGGCAGACGATATCGGCATGACTCCGGACGCCCTCTATAACAAGGTAGAGCTTGACACCTACGCCGGAAGCAGCGCAGGCGCAGCCCACTGGACGCGCAGAAGCGGCGGCTACACTTCCCCCTGGGACAAGGTGGTCCTCCGGGAACAGACGGAGGACAGCGTTGTCATGTCAATGTCGTTTACTCAGTCCGAGGACGATTCAAGGACCGTGTACTTTGACATGTACTGGTTCCTGACTGACGCCGGCTCCTGGGATTTGCAGAACGTGCAGAAATCCCGGGACGTTTTCGCATTGACTGCGGACGACCTGCGAGTAACGCTCAGGCAGAGCGACCTGGATATTTTTGAGCAGCATTTTGCCGGTATATGGACATCTGATACGGAAGAGCTTGCCCTGAATTACTCACAGGATATTTTCGGCGTCAGCAATGTATGCGGCGGTTTTTATGCCGACGAGGACGGCTGGTACATGTACCAGCTGATGGGATCCGCAGCAGAGCCGTATATTCAAGTGTATTACATTCCGTATGACGACCCGTTCACGATGTACCTGTACGAACCGGATAATTTCGGTTACGCAATGCAGGACAATTACCTGGCGGTGTACACTCATACGGATTGCGGACTTGACGAGCCTGTCACATGGCATATGTCCTGGCTGGGATTACAGCGCTGGATTCTGGACAACGCAGGCAGTTCCGATGAGAATTCGCTGGCAGACGCGATATATTCTGCGTTAACAGTTATCTGGAATGATTCAATGAGTGCGGATAATTATGACGGAAGCGGCGATTCGTTTGAGGGATACGTTATGGAGGAACTTTCCTCAGTAAAATATCGGCTGATGTTCCAGGTGTTTGACCAGGACAACAACAGCCAGTGGGTGTCCGTGGTGATCAGATTTGCGGACGGTGCCTGGGAATTACTGCCGGCGGACGGAATCGCGGCAGAAACAGTGGGCTGATAAAAGGCAGAAAAGCGAGGGGGGAACGGCGATGGACGACAGTTTGATAATAGACCTGTATTTTGAGCGCAACGAGCAGGCAATAGCGGAAACGCAGTCAAAATACGGCAGACTGTGCGCAAGTATCGCCGGAGGAATTCTCAAGTGCCACGAGGACGCCGAGGAGGCGGTGAGCACAAGCTATGTCAAGCTGTGGAATGCGATCCCTCCCAAGCGCCCGGAGTCCTTGTGCGGATACCTGTGCAGGATAGTCCGGAACACTGCGCTGAACGTTTACGACAGCATGAAGCGGCGCTCCTGCGAGGAACTTTACGGTGAGCTTGCCGATGTTATTCCCGACACGAAAACCTCGGACGATCACTTTGACAGCGCGGAGATTGCAGGTCATCTGAACGAGTTTCTCCGGAACAGCAAGCCGAAGAACCGCGATATATTCACCGGACGATACTATTTCAACCTTTCTGTGAGGGAGATTGCGGACCGCATGGGAATGACGGAAACCGCCGTAAAGACCAGGCTTTCGCGTATCCGCGCGGATTTGAGGGAATATCTCGTCGAAAACGGGGTTAGCGTGGATTGAATGAATAAAAGGGGCTGTACGACTACAGCCCCTTTTTGTATGCGGTTTTATTTCATGAACACGAAGCTGTCCAGCATAAGAAGCTGCCTGCCCTTCATCTCTCCGGCGAACCAGCCCTCGTATCCGCTCCTGGCAACCAGGTATATAGCGTGTTTTCCGGTGACAGCCTTTATCCTGCCGCCGATAACTCCGCCGTCCTCGCCGAACGGAATGCACCCGAGTTCCTCGCCGTCCTCGCTGTCAAGGTGGATATGCAGAGTCCCCCTGGAGCCGGTGCCGCGGACTTTCAGCCGTATCTGCATTGTCCGTGATGAGTAATCCTCGCCGAAGTCGAAGTACTTCCAGCCCATTACGCAGCCGTCGGTAATGTTTGTTATCGGGCGGTCGAATACGCTGGTTTCGGTGATGTAGCAGCCGCCCTTGAGTACGCAGGCGGTGTCTGCGGCGGTCGGCTCGTATGGCGAGAGGGATTCCTCAAATCCCAGCGAGGTCATCTCGACCTGCGGGATCGTGCCGTCCGGGAGGATTTCAATGCGCTCCACGCAGCCGCGCCGGGACATTATCGTGCCGTTGGTCATGCGGTGATAGAAGATGTACCACTGACCGTTTATGCAGCAGACGGAGCCGTGGTTGTTTCCGCCGGGGAAGTCAATGCCGTTGTCTACGATTGTGCCGCGGTAGGTAAACGGACCCGTGGGGCTGTCGGAGGTCGCGTAGTCCAGGCAGCTTCCGCGCTGGGGGGAGTAGATAAGGTAGTAGGTGCCGTTGATCTTCCTGGGAGAGCATGCCTCGAAGAAGCGGTGCGGCTCCGCCGTGGGGATTATATCCAGCTGGTAGCTTCCGGGAACCGCCTCGTACATGTTGTCCTTCAGCTCGCACATGTAGCTTCCCTGGTAGCCGCAGTAGATGTAGGTTCTGCCGTCGTCGTCCACGAGTACTCCGGGGTCGATGAAAGTGCCATTGTCGTAGTGGTTCGGAATGTCGTATTTGTACTGCGACAGCAGCTTAAAGGGGCCCTCCGGACGGTCAGCGACCGCAACGCACCCCTTTGAGTTCACGATGTAGGCGTACAGGTAGTACTTCCCACCGCGTTCAACCACGTCCGGCGCGAAGAGCAGGTCGTCGGTCCAGTCAACGTCTGAGGGGGAGTCAGCGCCGTCCCGGGTACGGAATATATCGCCGTGGCATGTCCACCTGGAGGGGTCGCTCACCGGAGCCGACCACACCTTTAGTTTATAGTCGCAGAAATCGATGGAGTCCTTACGGTCGTGGGAGCCGTAAACATATATTCTGTCGCCGAATACCCGGGGTTCGCCATCAGGAATATATTCCCACCTGGGAAGATACGGATTTGCCATAATAATACACCTCTTCAAGTTGATTAACAATTCCATAGCATTGTATTCATAAGTTGATTATAACATGTTCGGTCAATTTTCACAATAAATAAATGGACAAACCCTAGCATTTTTTTGCCTTTTTCACGAACATTGAACTTTTCAACATCACTTGGGCATAATTAACAGTTTTCGGTTGACAATATGGGCGAATAGTGCTAAAATAAAACTGTAACCTGGTTACATAACGTTGTGTAATAAAAAGGAGAACGAAAATGAAGAACCTGAAAGTTTCGGCGAAGCTTATGTTATCCTTCGGACTTGTCATATTGATGATTCTGGCTACAATGGTGACGAGCGTTATCGGGATTTACGGAGTTTCTGGCAACCTCAAGGAAATTTACAACGTTGATCTCATGGGGATCGACAACATGGGTAATATTGAGGTGTGTGTTGAGGAGATCACAAGAAATACCCTCATGGCGGTAGTGACGGACGAGAATTCCGAGAAATCAGGGTATCTTGATAAGGCGGTAAGTCTGTGTGACGAGTTGAGAAACGAGCTTGACAAGATAAAATACCAGTCGCCGGAAACAGACTCCCTCAAGGCTTCATGCAATGAGCTGATCGCCAATATCGGCGTTGCGGCAGAGGAAATCAGGGCGGGCGATGGAATGGCGGCATTTGACAATTATATCGCCGTTCCCATGGATAAAAGCATATCTGTAATTGAATCTATTAATTCAGATATAACGGTTTCTGCTCAGAACACTTTTGATAAAAGTATTTCTTATGTCAAATCAATAAGCCTGGTGATTATGAGCGTTGGTATTGTAAGCGTAATTATCGGCATAGGCACTTCCACCTTGCTTTCAAGATATATTAATGGTATAATTCGTGAAATTGAGCACGCTATTGTAAGCATTTCCAGAGGCGAGCTTGACGTTGATGTCAAGTATCAGAGCAGAGATGAATTCGGCGTGATGGCGGAGGCTGCGCGAAATACTGTACATAGGCTTTCAGTTCTCATCAAGGATACGTCAAGAATGTACGGCGAGCTTGCTAACGGCAACTTCGACGTGCACACTGAGGCAAGGGATGTATACATCGGTGAGTTTGCTCCTCTGCTGGATAATATGAGAGTCCTCTCACAGCAGCTCAGCAATACGATGGCACAGATATATCAGTCCGCTGACCAGGTGGATTCTGGCTCCGAGCAGGTATCCGCAGGCGCGCAGGCAAATGCGCAGGGCGCTTCCGAGCAGGCCGCTTCCATTGAGGAACTTGCGGCAACTATCAACGAGATCTCCGAGAAGATCAATAAGAACGCAGCGGATTCCCAGCAGGCGAGCCGCAGTATTGCTTCTGTCGGAAAGCAGGCTGAAGCCTCAAATGACCGCATGAAGGAAATGCTGGACGCAATGAACGAGATCAGCGAAACCTCCGACAAGATCAGCGAGATCATTAAGACCATCGAGGATATCGCATTCCAGACCAACATACTTGCGCTGAACGCCGCTGTCGAGGCAGCAAGGGCAGGCGAGGCAGGCAAGGGCTTCGCGGTAGTTGCAGACGAGGTACGCAACCTTGCTTCCAAGTCTGCGGTAGCTTCCCAGAACACGGCGGAGCTTATCCAGCGTTCTATCAGCGCGGTTGATAATGGTTCACATATTGCGAACGAAACTGCGGAGTACCTCGGCGGTGTAGTACAGCAGATTGAGGATATTGTGGGTACCATCGACAGCATTTCCCGCGTCAGCGGCGAGCAGGCGGATTCTATCACCAAGGTTACCGCCGGTGTGGATCAGATCTCTAGGGTGGTTCAGACGAACTCGGCGACAGCAGAGGAGAGCGCTGCCGCTTCCGAGGAGCTTTCAGCGCAGGCGGCTGCAATGAAAACTCTTGTTTCAGGATTCAAACTCAGACAGGCGAAGGCATGAATATAAAAACGAGGGGACTTACCATTAAGCCCCCTCGTTTCTGTTCAGAATCTACTGATTCAAGGCTGGTAAATTCCAGTTGACCGCCATGATCACAGTGCCGGCGGTAAGCAGCACAAGTCCTATGATGGCGCGCTTCGGGAGCTTCTCGTGGAATACCACCCTGGAGAACAGTACCGACACCAGGATACTCAGCTTGTCCACCGGAACGACGACGCTTGCCGGACCGTCCTGGAGTGCTTTGTAGTAGCACAGCCAGGAGGCACCCGTGGCAAGTCCGGACAGGCAGATGAACAGAAGCTCCCGGCGTGGTATCTTGCGGACTTCCCCCGCCTTTCCGGAAATGAACACCATCACCCACGCCATGACGAGTACCACCGCGGTGCGGATAGCAGTGCCGAGGTTGGATTCCACGCCGTCAATACCGATCTTCCCGAGAATGGAGGTCAGCGCCGCAAAGACTGCGGAAAGCACCGCGAACAGCAGCCAGCCCTTGCCGTGAGCCCGGGTCCCGGATTCCTTCTTCTCGATCATGAGGAATATTCCGCAGGCAACTGCGACAAGACCTATCAGCCTGGGCAGTGAGATCTCCTCGTGGAGGAAGATGAGCGCCAGCAGCATTGCGAGAACGGTGCTGGATTTATCCACCGGCACGACCTTGTTCACGTCCCCCACCTGAAGCGCCCGGAAATAGCACAGCCAGGAAGCACCCGTGGCAAGTCCAGAGAGCGTGAGGAACAGCCAGGTCTTTCCGCTGATCCCGGTTATTGTCCCGGCGGAACCCACTATCAGCACCATCATCATGGACATGATCAGCACGACGATCGTGCGCACCGCCGTTGCCACGGTGGAATCCGTATTGCGGATTCCGCACTTCGCAAGTATTGCTGTAATTCCGGCGAAGAACGCCGAGCCAGCCGCAAATAAAAGCCACATATGTAATTCCTCTTTTCTTGCAGCGGCAGTGGATATATTCCAGCCGCCCTATGTGATCCTTTATCTTAAGTATAGCATTTTTCTCCGATGAATTCAATAGGTTATCTAATAAAAAACAGCCCCTCAGTAATAGAGGGGCTGTCAGACTGACGATAAAGGCACATCTGCACCTTTATCGTCAGTCCGGGGAGTATCATTCGATAAGTCCACTTTCCTTCAGCAGGATCTCCAGGTCGGTTCCCTTGACCTTCTTCATGACTACCTTGAGCATTTCCTTCTCGACAAAGGAGAGCTTGGCATCGGTTATCGGCTTCTTGTCGATCGCGTAATAGCACGCCTTCAGCAGCTCACGGACATCGTATTTGCTGCCCCATACCTCAGGCACGCCGCGGTCGATATCCAGCAGAGTGTAAACGGCTTCCATACCGGTACGCATGGAGTACTCGATGGTGAATATGGTGTCGCGCGGAGTTTCAGTGAACTGTCCCAGGAATGCGAAGTTCACGGAGCCATCCGGCACGATGTGTGGACGATCCTCGTTCTTGCGCGGCTGGAAGAATGCGTTGATATACGGCATGAAGCAGGTGGTGGTGTTGCAGGCTTCTTTTGCAAGTGTGTCGATCTTGTCCTCGGGGACGCCGATGTGATACAGCCACTCGCGGCATACTTCCTCGCCGGTGCAGTCGCGCATTGCCTTCTTGACGTAGTTGCCCGGCTTGTTGGTGTTCAGGGAGTACAGCCATACCAGCACCATGTTCTTGTCCTGGGACTTGAACTGCGGCTGACGATTGATTGTCCAGGAAAGATACCAGTTATCCATGCTGTCCTTGACGGTGACGATACCGCCGGTAGTTACCTTGCCCTCCCTCGGGTCGCGCTTGCAGACGTTTATGATATGCTGGATAATCTCCTCGTTGGAGGTAGCCACGGTGGCGCTCATCCAGTTGGTGGCGTCGATGTTGTTACAGAATGCGTCAGGATTGCCGTATTCGCCGTGCTCAGCCTGGGCAGCGATAGCCTTCCACATATCCCAGGATTCGCCGCGTCCGTCGTGGAGCTTTGACAGGTCCGGAGCGTGGTTCTGGTCGCCGTAGCAGGTGGAATCCGTGCAGCAGCCGTTGGTGATGAATACCAGGTCATCCTCGATGAGGTCGAGGGTCTGCTGCTCGCCGTCCTTGACGTAGACGATCTGCTTTGCGATCTTCTTTCCGCCGACGTTCTCAATTATGACGTTCTTAACGTCCATACCGTATTCAATGCGCACGCCGTGGGATTCCAGATACTTTACCAGCGGCATGATAAGGCTCTCGTACTGGTTGAGCTTCGTGAATCTCAGTGCGCTGAAATCCGGGAGCCCGTCTATGTGGTGGACGAAACGGCAGAGGTAGCGCTTCATTTCAAGCGCACTGGACCAGCGCTGGAATGCGAACATTGTCTGCCAGTAGAGCCAGAAGTTCGTGCTCCAGAAGGAATCCGGCAGCACCTCGGAGATTTTCTTCCCCTCCAGATCCTTCTCGGGAGTGATGAAGAGCTTGGACAGCGCCATTGCGGATTCCTTGTCCAGGTTGAACTTGCCGTCCGTGTGGGCGTCCTCGCCGCGGTCAATGGTGGCGCGGCAGAGGGAGTAGTTCGGGTCGTGCTTGTTCAGCCAGTAGTACTCGTCAAGTACTGAAACACCTGGAGTTTCCAGCGAGGGAACGTCCCTGAACATATCCCACATTACCTCAAAGTGGTTGTCCATCTCACGACCGCCGCGCATGAAGAATCCCTTGGTGACGTCGCGGCGTCCGTCGCAGCTTCCTCCGGCAAGCTCCAGCTTTTCGAGAAGGTGGATATGCTCGCCCTTCATCTGACCATCGCGGACGAGATAGAACGCGGCGGTAAGTCCGGCAAGACCCGTGCCGATGATGTAGGCGGATTTCTTGTCAACGCCTTTCGGCTTCTCGGGGTGTGCAAATGATTCATAAGTTCCGGCTGAGTAATACATAATAAATACCTCCTGTGAACGGTTGGTTCCTTGGTTTCTGGTTATATTATAACCCGGAAAACGCGGTTTTACAATAAACAGAAAATCCCCCGTGATAAAAGACTTATCACAGGGAACGGAAGTGTATAAATTTTAATCAAAACCGCCGGATTGATAAAATCACACCCGGAAGCGCGCCAGGGCGTAGGCGATGGAGCCTTTTATCAGCCGGGCGAGGCGGTCAACGATGGGCTTGGGGTCCTCACGCATGTCGTCCTTTATCCAGTCCAGCATGAGTCCGATGAAGATGTAGGAATATATCTGTGCGATGAAGTCCTTGTCCTCCTCCCGGACGGTCATGCCGGCTGCCTCCTCGTTAATGACGCCGAGAAGCAGGTCGTCCACCAGCGGCTTGAGGTATTTCTCCACCTGCTCCTGGTGGACGCAGCGGTATACGTTCATGATGAACGGCTTGTTCTCCAGCACCGCAGCGAAGATTTGCAGGAATCCATGCTGCCAGGTGTCGTAGGTCTTGTTCTCCTCCAGGGCCTTGCGCGCGTCCTCCATACAGGACCACTCCACCAGGTCGTAGATGTCCTTGAAGTGGTAGTAGAACGTCATGCGGTTTATTCCGCAGTCCTCTGCGATGTCGTTTATCGTTATTTTGGTGAGCGGCTTTTTCAGCAGCAGATTCTTCAGCGACTGCTCAAGAGCGCGTTTGGTGACCTGTGACATAGAATAGACCTCCATATTGATTATAATATGATTATACCACTTCCACAGATTTCCGTCAATCCCACAGCCGATGTAAGTTATTACATATTTTTTACAGTGATTGCGCATTTTTATGTTGACATATCCCTTTGAATATGATACAATTAATATGGTTCGTTATTTTAAAGGAGGCTGCTCTTGAAAATAAAATGGAATAAGAAATACACTACGGTTGCCACATACGCCTTTATTGTGATCGCGCTGGCGGTTCTGTTTGTGGTGTTCGTGTTCCGGTTTGATTCCTTCTCGAAGGGATTTTCCTGGATAGGGACAGTCGCAGCCCCTATAATTTGCGGCATAGTCATAGCGTACGTCATCAATCCGCTTGTGATGTGGATCGAGCGGACTTTCTTCCGCAAGCTCGTGGAGGGAACTCCCCCCGAAAAGAACATCGTCATGCAGAAGCTGTCGGAAACCAAAGCCGGCGACACCGCGGTAGTCCGGGCGCTGGAGAAGCATTCCGCGCCGATGGAGAAGAAGCTGAAAAGGCGACGCACAGCCGCCAGGGCGCTTTCCGTGACAATATCCTACCTGGTGGTTCTTGCGATACTCGCCGGGATATGTATCGCGGTAGTCCCCAGCGTTGCCAAGAGCCTTATCGACCTTGCAGACCAGATGCCGGGATACATCAAGAAAGCGGACGCATTCATCACGGATTTCTTCGCGAACAACGAGGAGCTTGCCGGGCTGATTTCCGATGGAATGGTGGAGATTGGTTCAGTGCTTCAGAAGGTGTCCGGTATGATACAGCCGATGGTGGGGGATATCGCGACGGTGCTGCTGAGCTTTGCCAGCGGACTCCTCACCGGACTGAAGAACGTTGTCATAGGTCTCATCATCGGAATTTACCTGCTGTTCAGCAAGGAGCGCCTGCTTGCCCAGCTGAAGAAGATATTCTTCGCGTTCTTAAAGAACAGCACCTGCCAGCGTATTTTCTATGTGGCTGGAAAGAGCAACGGCATATTCAAGAATTACATCATCTCCAACCTTATAGATGCCCTCATTATTTTCGCTACCATGGCAGTCGGAATGGTGGCAATGGGAATGCCTTATCCCATGCTGCTTGCGGTAGTCTGCGGCGTTACCAACCTGATCCCGTTCTTCGGCCCGTTCATCGGCGCGATTCCCTGCGGAGTGCTGATAATCCTGGTGGATCCGGTCAAGGTGATCTGGTTCGGATTGTTCGTGCTGATACTCCAGCAGCTTGACGGAAATGTCATCAAGCCGCACCTGTTCGGCGAATCCATGGGACTCCCGGCGATATGGGTGCTGGTTGCGATCACCGTCGGCGGAAACCTGTTCGGCGTTGTCGGAATGCTGCTCGGCGTTCCGGTGTTCGCCGTGATCTACCTGCTGTTCGCGGAGTTCGTTTCCGGAAAGCTCAAGAAAAAGAACATGCCCGAAAAGACTTCGGAGTATTCCGGCGACACATCGCTGTTCCTGGACGGCTACGAGGAGGTCCCTCCGGAGGAATCCACGGCGTGGGAATCCGTCCCGGCTGAAGGATCCGTCGCTGAGCCGGCGGAATCAGAAGCCCCGGCAAATCAGCCAGAGCCTGTTGCCAGGAAATCCACTTCCCCGGCAGGCAAGCACAAGAGCGGCTCAAAATCCAGGAAGTAAATAACCTGACAGCCCCGGAATCCGGGGCTGTTTTTGCGTGACATTGGCGTTGTGTTATTTGATTTCTACAAAAAAAGTTCTATTTTCTATTGAAGTTTTGGGCAGGATATGATATAATATTTGTAGCATATTTTTTATATATTAAAAAATGCCCGGTTTATCGGCAGAATACAAATAGAAAATCATGTCGATATAGGGTTTACAATCATCAGACAACGGGAAATTACGGTGACATAATGGCGTTTGATTCAGATTTTGAGCAGAGAATGAGCAGTGCCCTGGAGGAATACCGCCGCAGCGACAGCGAAATGCGCATGAATGCGCCCGGCTCGGAGCCTGCTCCCAGACCAGAGGACAATCCCAGGCAGACCAGCGAAAAGAAGGAAGCGGTAGACGGCTCGGTGGAGATAACCTTCGACCCCGAGGGGAATACCGCCAACATGATACTGCACAAGCCGTTCAACGGCGGCAGACCGATAACTCCGCAGGGCGTTATGGCGGAGCTTGCAAAAAAGGGGATAACCACCGGCATTGACGACCTTGACATCAAGGACATGGTGGAGGGCAAGGTGTACGACACTCCTATATGCATTGCCCGGGCGATTCCTCCCAAGCGCGGTGAGAACGGTCGCATAAGCTTCCGGTTCGAGAAGCAGCGCGTGCCCAAGCCGAAATATGACGAGTTCGGCATTGCGGATTTCCGTGAGCTTGACCTGATCGTTCCGATAAAGAAGGGCGAGGTTATCGCGGATATAACTCCTCCCACTCCCGGAGAGCCGGGGCTGAATATTTTCGGCAGGGCGATAAAACCGGAGCCGGGAACCATGCCTAACATCACCGTGGGGAAGAATACCCTCATGACCGCCGACGGAAAGAACATCGTTTCGGCGTGCAACGGGCATATAATCTACGGAACCGGCTGTTTCAACGTTGAAGACACCGTTACGGTGAAATCCGACCTGGATATCTCTGTGGGGAACATCACCTTCAACGGCGATGTCGTTATCAAGGGAAACGTTATGGAGGGATTCTCCATAAAGGCAGGGCGCAGCGTCCGTATCGAGGGCACTGCATTCAGCGCTTCCATAAACGCTGGCGGAAACATAATCATCAATGGCGGCGCGATAAATTCCCAGATCGACTGCGAGGGAGATGTGTCGATAGGGTTCTGCGAGAATACCACGATCAAGGCTAAGGGAAAGGTTGAGTCCGCGCAGTTTGCTTTCTGCGACGTGTTCTGTTATGGGGAGCTTATCGCCAAGGGGCGCACCGGCGTGATCACCGGGGGAAAGCTCACCTGCATGAAGAACGTCACCGCCGGAATCATCGGCTCGGAGAAGTACACCTCCACTGAAATAAATATCGGCGACGGCTCTGTGACCTGCGCCCGGAAGCGCGATGCCGAGGCGGAGCTTGCATCTGCTAAGACGGCGTATTCCCAGGCGGCGAAGAACGTGGAGTTCCTCAAGACGCGTAAGAAGCGCCAGGGAGGGAAGCTCACCGACGTACAGAGCAAGCAGATGAAAACCGAAACCCAGAACAAGGTATTCTTCTCCGTCCGCTGCAAGGAGCTGGAGGAGCTTATCTCCCAGCTTGACGCCGACCTCAAGCACCGGGACGACCTGTGCGCCAGGGTAGGGACCGCGATTTACCCGGGCAGCCATTTCTGCATAAACTACCTTTCGTTAGATGTTACTCAGGTATACAGCCGTTCCAGAGTCTGCGTCGTTGACAACGAGATACAGGTGGTACCGTTATAAAATTATATCCGCTCCGGCATGAGCCTGGGCGGATAATGATTACGCAAGAATGTAAACGATTAATCGGAGCACTGAACATGACTGACAAAAGACTTATCCGCACATGGAGCGGAGTTTTCTTCTCTCCGCTGGAACCCCACCCGGAGGATATCTGCCCGGAGGACATCGCTCATGCGCTGTCCCTGCTGTGCAGGGCGAACGGGCACTTCCGGTGCTTCTATTCGGTGGGGCAGCACTGCCTTGCCTGTGAAGCCGAAGCGCACGCCGCCGGACTTCCGCGCAGCGTCCGTATTGCATGCCTGCTGCACGACGCCAGCGAAGCGTACATCTCGGATATTACGCGCCCGGTGAAGTTGGGGCTTCCGGAATACCGCGTGATAGAGAAGCGGCTCCAGGACACGATATACCGGCGCTTCGGGATAGACCCGGAGGATTCCGCGGTGATGTCCGAGGTAAGCCGTATTGACGATACTATGCTGTATCATGAATTCCTGGCGCTTGGCGGCTGCGCCCTGTTCGATGAGGCACCGCCGAAGATTACCGACCCGGAATTCGCGTTCCGCCCTTTTGACGAGGTGGAGGTGCAGTACCTGAAAACACTCATGGAACTTTTAAATTCGGAGGAACAATAATGACCGCGACCAACAGACTTTTTAACGACGGCTGGCAGTTCTGCCTGTGCGATATCGGCACCGGGATATCCTCCCTGGAGGGGAAGCGCTGGTACGACGTGGAATTACCGCACGACTGGCTGGTAAATGACACTGCAAACCTATACAAAACCGGCGAGGGCTGGTACCGCCGCAATCTGGATTGCACCGCCGGAATGCTGTCCGGGCGTGTGCTGCTGAATTTCGACGGGGTGTACATGAACTCCACCGTGTACGTCAACGGCAGGGAAGCCGGCAGCTGGACCTACGGCTATTCCGCGTTCGAGTTCGATATCACCGACTTCCTCCGGGAGGGCAGCAACGAGATCATGGTGCGCGTTCAGCATGAAGCGCCGAACACGAGATGGTATTCCGGCGCCGGAATATTCCGCGATGTCACGCTGAAACTCCGCCCCGGAACCTATATCCGCACGAATGGCGTGTATATCCACTCCGACAAGCAGGAATCCGGCTGGAACACTGAGGTCGAAACCGACGTAGTGGGACTGGCTGCGGATATCCGCATGGTGATGGAGGTCATCGACCCCTACGGGAATGTCGCCGCGGCAGGCAGCCTTGAGGCGAATTTCGGCGGCGGTGAGGAAACCTTCTCCACCAGCTTCGCCAACAGCGACCCTGTTCTGTGGGATATTGACGACCCTATGCTGTACACGCTGCGGATAAGCCTATACAGCGGCGAGGAACTCCTGGACTGCGTGAGCGAGAATTTCGGCTACCGCACGACGGAATTCAGCCCGGACAGGGGATTCCTGATCAACGGCAGGGAAGTGAAAATGCACGGCGTATGCATGCACCACGACCTGGGCGCACTGGGAGCCGCGATGAACACCTCCGCGCTCACCCGTCAGCTGAGGATAATGAAGGAAATGGGCGTCAACGCTATTCGCACCTCCCACAATATGCCGGCGCGGCAGTTGGTGCAGCTTTGCGATGAGATGGGACTGCTGGTGGACAGCGAAGCCTTCGATATGTGGGAGAAACCCAAGACGGAGATGGACAACCACCGCTTTTTCGTGGAGCATGCCGAGCGCGATGTCCGCAGCTGGATAGAGCGCGACCGCAATCACCCCTGTGTGATAATGTGGAGCATAGGAAACGAGATAAACGACACCATCGATCCCCACGGACTGGATATCACCAGACGGCTGTATGACTACGTTCAGAAGTACGACCCCAAGGGGAATGCCGCCGCGACGATAGGCTCCAACTACATGGGCGACGAGAATGCGCAGAAGTGCTCCGATGTGGTGAAGCTTGCCGGGTATAACTACTCCGAGTACCTCTATGACGAGCACCATGCGAAGTATCCCGACTGGTTCATCTATGGCAGCGAAACTGCTTCCGCAGTGCGCTCAAGAGGAATTTACAGATTCCCGGCGGATACTCCGTCCCTTACCGGGGTGGACTACCAGTGCTCCTCCCTGGATAACAGCGTGGTGGGCTGGGGCTCTTCCGCGATGAAATCCTGGCGGCTGGACCGCGACTGCGGATTCTGCGGCGGTCAGTTCATCTGGACCGGATTCGACTACATCGGCGAGCCAACGCCGTACAATACCAAGAACAGCTATTTTGGCATAGTTGACACCGCCGGATTCCCCAAGGATATCTACTATTTCTATCAGAGCGTGTGGCTTTCTCCGGAGCAGAAAAAGGTACTGCACATCGTACCCTCCTGCTGGGATTTCACCCCCGGACAGGCGGTAGACGTTATTGTCTACAGCAACGCGCACCACGTTGACCTGTTCCTTAACGGAGAGCATATCGGCAGCCATGTTATGAATCTCGACACGGACGCGGAAATGCGCGCGCATTTCACCGTGCCATTTCAGCCGGGAGTTGTCCGCGCAGTAGGCGCCTATGAGGACGGCAGCGAGATTTCTGAGGTGCTGCGTACTCCGGCTGACCCGGCGGCGGTAGTCCTGAGGGCTGACCGGGATTCCCTGATGGCGGACGGAAGGGACATCGCATTCGTTGAGATATCCGCGGCGGACGTGAATGGCGTGGAGGTCGGAAATGCGCGCAACCGCATAAAGGTGGAGGTATCCGGAGCCGGACGTCTTGTCGGACTGGACAACGGCGATTCCACGGATTACGACAGCTACAAGGGCGACAACCGCAGGCTGTTTTCCGGAAAGCTGCTGGCTATGGTGGAGAGCACGCTGGAATCCGGCGATATCGTGGTGCGCGCGTATTCCGAGGGGCTGGAGCCTGCGGAGATCACGCTGCGCGCAGAGGACTGCGGCAGCCCGGAGGGTGTGAGCGTAGTCAGTGAGAACGGATTCCCGGCTGCGCAGACGGAATACACCCGGGAGATTCCGGCGCGCCGCCTGGTTCCGGTAACGGATTCCTCCGTATTCACCCCGGAGCGCCCCACCGGTGAGCTGCGCGTGAAGCTGTTTCCGGAGGGCTGTACTTACAGCGACATCAAGTGGAGTGTAGTCCGCCGGAACGGCGTTGAAAGCAACCTTGCCACGGTGGAGTGGGACGGCGAAAAGGCGCTCGTCACTGCAAAGGGCGACGGGGAATTCTGCGTGCGTGCGATGGTGCATAACGGCGCTGAGCATCCACAGGTCATCGAGGATATCTCGTTCCGCGCGGAGGGGCTGGGAGCCGCATTCAAGGACGCCTACGGATTCATCAGCGCGAACACTCTCGACAGCTCCAATGTGCCGACCAACATGATAGAGGACGGCGCAATATCCAACTTTGACGGGCGTACTGTCATGACGTACAAGGACGTGGACTTCGGAAAGACCGGCTCGGAGATAGTGTCGATAAACATAGGAGCGTGCTTTGACGTGCCCGTGGAGGTCTGGGAGGGAATCCCCGGCGAGGGAACTCTGCTTTGCAGCGTGAAATTTGGCAACAACGGGCACTGGTGCGGATTCGCCGGACAGGATTTTCCGATGTCGCAGCGGCTTACCGGCGTGCACGACATCAGCGTTGTGATAAGCGACAGGATAATTTTCGGCGGAATCGGGTTTATTCCGGTGCAGCGCGCGTATGATACCAACTGGGTCGGCGAGGCTGACAGCGTTTACGGCGATGACTACAGCATTACCGGCAGGAGCGTGACCGGAATCGGCAACAACGTTATCATCAACTACGAGGGTCTGGACTTCGGCGTTGCCGGCACGGACGAGCTTGTCATCAGCGGAGTCACCAGGAATCCGATGAACCAGATACAGCTGAGGTACACTCCGGAGGGCGGCTCCCAAAAGACCGTCCTGCTGGAATTCACCCAGGACGGCGGCAGGGAGCAGCGCTTCACGATTCCTGAGATAACCGGAGTCAACGATATCAGCTTTGTATTTATGCCTGGCTCGAGTTTTGATTTTGACTGGTTCAGATTCGAATGATCGCTCGCCAGCCATCTGCCTGGCTTGAAATTTGACTTTGACTGGTTCAGATTTGAAAGACAGCTGTATATCAATTGAATAAAAGAACCGGATTCTGGGCAATTGTCCGGAGTCCGGCTTGCTGTAACCAAATTGTAAGAATATTGTAACCAAAATACCCTTGCATTCTAGTACAAGTCTGTTGTATAATAAACGCAGGACTAAACTCTACGCAAACGGACAGTATATGACAGAAGGGACGGTGCCTTCATGAAGAATAATATTATCCTTATACTTGTTGTTACAGTTATAAGCATTGCTGTGATTATAATAAGCGTTACGGTCAGCCTTGGCGGTCATTCCGATGACAGCAGTTTAACGCAGACTTCGGAGGAAACCTCCGGTACTACGAGCCGTACAGAGCCTGTTACCGACCCGGTTGTGATAACCAGCGAACATGAGCCGCCCCAGTCGGAGTCCCCGGTGGAGCCGGAGGATACCGCTGAATCCGTGGAGCCTGCCGCGGAGGACATCATCGCGCTGGCGCGTTCCCTTATCGGGACGGATTTCGCGGACGGCGGTGAAACCCCTGCGTCCGGATTCGACAACAGCGGATTTATTTACTACGTCCTCCGGGAGAACGGTTATATCACCTGCCCCAGAGGAGTTGCGGCGCAGTCACAGATGGGTGCTCCGAAGGAATACAGCGATCTCGCCCCGGGCGACCTTGTGTTCTTCTCCGAGGGGGATTCGGCGGAATTCGGCGGAATATACACAGGCGGCGGAGTGATGATCGCCTGCCTTATGCCCGGCACCCAGGTCCGGGAGGTTGATATCACCACGAGTTACTATTCCAGCCACTTCTTCTGTGGCGTTGGGATAATATAACAGGGAACAGGAGCTGATTATTTCGGCTCCTTTTCTTTATGAAAAAATCGTGTTGTCTTTTGGGAAAATAATATCCGAAAAAAATATCGTTACCTACTTGAAAACGTTTACAAAGTATGCTATAATAAACGCATAACAATGTAATAACGCGCGTCAAGCGCTGATAAATCGAAAGGAATAACCACCAATGGAACAGAAGATCTATTCAGTTGAAATGGGCGCTGCCAAGTGCGCCGTAGACCTCGGCGACGGAAGCGAGCGCGGCGAGTACGTTAACCAGGATTATATCCTGCACAAGATGGGCAGACCGCACCGCGCAATCAGCCTGATGTACTGCTACTACCCCCTGGACAAGACCTGGCCCGTCCGCGCCCGTGACGCATTCGCAGACCAGGAAGTAAGCTTCCAGTGGGATTACCCCTATGATGATTATTTCACCTATAAGGGCGGAATCGGCGGAACCACCGACGGCGAGCCTTTCACCTGCATGAAGGACGTGCGCCGCCACGGTCAGGACGTTATCATCACCCTTACCGTTGATCCGAACCTCACCGACGAGTACCTCATAAAGATCGCACAGGAACTGCGTACCTACGGCAGAATGCAGCTGCGTATCAACCACGAGGCTACCGGCAACTGGTTCAGCTTCACCAAGCGCGCTACATACCAGCAGATCGCGGATTTCTATGTTCGCTTCCACAATATCATAAAGAAGGAAGCCCCGAACGTGTCCACTATCCTCTGCATAGGCGGTGTGGAGCACCCCGAAAAGGGCGGCGAGATCGAGATGGAGAAGGAGTTTGCAGACGCAGTACGCGCTACGGATATTTGGTCTGTGGACAAGTACATGAGCCTTCACTGGGGCTGGCCCTATGACGTCGCTGATGTAGGCGGCAACAGCTTCAGCAGAAGCAAGGTGGCTGATACCTATAATCTGACGAAGCTTTCCCAGAAGCGCTACAAGGAGCTTTGCGGCGGTGTCCAGAAGCCGATGGTAATGAGCGAGTTCAACGCGGACGGCGACGTTACCGGTCCCTACGACCAGGCGGCTATGATCAGGGAATTCTGCGACATGCTGAAGAACGACCCCGAGCAGGGCTGGTTCAGCGGATTCACATTCTACCAGTTCCGCGACCGCGGCAGACTGGGACTTGAGATCGAGGACCCGAACAATCCCGACGTGGGAATCGAGCAGCCTGCTCTCCAGACCTACAAGGAGATTATCCACGATGATTATTTCTACCCGGCAGTAAAGCAGGGTGCGGAGATCGCGCTGCCTGCAAAACTCCGCTGGGGCGGCAGCGAGGACGCGACCGGTATTGCGATCCCTCTGCACTTCGACAAGAGTCCTGTATTCTGCGAGGCAACATTTGACGAGCCGCTGAACCTCATGATGGAGATCAACGGCAAGTGGTTCTACAAGAGCCCCGAGGCAAAGACCATCGACTTCATGCCGGCATTCTTCGAGAAGCCCCTGGACGGCGCGGCTGACCTTACACTGAAGATATTCGCACCTCCTGCTTCCGGTGAAAACGATCCTTCCCAGGGCGAGGACTGGCAGACAAACTACTACACTACCATCAACAAGCTGCCGAACATCAGAATCAGATTCGCCCCTATCATTGAGGGCTGATAAAGCAAAATACAGGGACGGAAATCCGCCCCTGTACTGTTTTAATGGTTTCAGATGGTTCCGGTGACGGTGAGTATGCCGACAGAGGGAGTTATCTCGACTGCGCCGTTGGTTTCGTTCCGGGAGTATTCCGCCGCCGGGACGGTTATTGTGCCAGCAGTGGTTGCAAATGCGCCGGTTTCCGCATTGTAGGTGTAGTCTCTGCCCAGCGTCAGCGGAGTGCCGTTGTACGCGGCAGTAAGACCGTTCAGCACCGGCGTGAAGATATCCTCGACGATTGCGCCGAGCGCCCCGTCCGCCGCTGAGTTTCCGGTATTCTGGATAACAAAGGTATAGGTCACCTGTCCGTTTGCGCTTACTGTTGACGGATTTATTGCCTTGCTTATCGACAACTGTGCGCCGGTTCTTGTGGTGACAGTTTCTTCGGCGGTGAGAGTCTCTGCGACACCGGGACCGGTGAGCGAAGCGGTGTTTGTTACCACAGCTCCGGCGTCAAGCGGTGCATAGATATTCGGCCGAGTTTCGTATATCAGTATCGCGTTGCCGCCAGCCGGGACGTTTATCCCGGTTATTGTGATGTCGTTTCCGGCGGTCACAGTAAGGGCAGGCTGCAACGCTCCGTTGACATAGTATCTCATGGAGCCTTCGATATACGTCAGGGGAATCAGCCGGGTCTGTTCGTTGTACTGGTAAGCGCCGAGGTTATCGGTCAGAGTCAGCCCGGTGTATGCCGTTTCACTGTTATTGGTGATTCCGATGACGTAAGTTGTGTTCTCATCGGTGGAATATTCCTCGCGGACTGCTGTCTTTGTGATGTCCAGCGCCTGAACAAGATTTCCCACAACGATGTTGGAATTGGTCACCGTGTTATTATATCTCAGGGTAGCCTGATTAGTAAATTCTGCCATAAATGCCTCCTGTATTATTCTGAATTTTCGGGATTTTTCCTCCCGTTTATCATATGAATTCCGGCATGTTATGGTGCCTGTAATTACCGCTTCTTTTTCGGTGCGGACTGCATAGAATAAGCCTGTACCGGCGTTTACTGATATGTAAAAAAAGCATGACGTTCCCACGCTGCTTTCACGCGGATTTCACATATGTACTGTATACTGTCCAAAGCCGCGAGGGAATATGCTTTTGGAGGAAAACTATGACAAACTATAAAACTGACTTTGAAGCTCTGAGAAAGCAGCTGTCTGCGAAGCCGGTGGATCCGGAAAAACTGATAACCCCGGATCCGACGCCGAACACCCAGCGCCTGTGGGAATACCTCAAAAGCTGCTACGGTAAGAAGTTCATCTCCGGTCAGCAGTATCTTTGGGAGGACGAGAAAGAGGATCTTGTTTATTGGAACACCACAGGAAAGATCCCGGCGATACGCGGCTACGACTTCATGGGAATCAGCGGACTTGCCCGGGGATACGACCAGCTTGGCAGAGCGCTGGACTGGGCGCGCCGCACCGGAGGAATACTCACCATGTGCTGGCACTGGAACGCTCCGGACGACATGGAGGATATCGCGAAGGAATGCTCGTTCTATTACAAGACGACGAACTACGACCACAAAACGGGATTTGACATAGTGCGCGCCATGCATGAGGGAACTCCGGAGCATGATTTCGTGATCTATGAGATAGACCTGGTGGCAAGCGCGCTTAAAATGTTCGAACAGGCGGATATCCCGGTGCTGTGGCGGCCGCTGCATGAAGCGGCAGGGAACTGGTTCTGGTGGGGAAACCGCGCCGAGGCAGGCAAACAGGATCCCGAGAGCGTGGAGGCATACAAGAAGCTGTGGTACACTATCTTCGACAGATTCATGAACCTGCATAAGCTGCGGAATCTGATATGGGTGTGGAACGGTCAGGCGCCGTTCATGGCGGTGGATCCGAACACTTTTGACATAGCCGGCGAGGATATCTATGATGAGATACCGAATCACGGCTCCCAGCTGGAGCGCTTCCGGGGCGTAAGCAGCTACACCCATGGCAAGATGATAACCCTGTCCGAGTGCGGAAGCATTCCGGAGCCGGACGAAATGCTGAGGGACGGCGCCACATGGCTGTGGTGGCTGCCCTGGTGGGGAAGCTTCGTGTACGACACGGACGATAAGTGGCACGCTGTCCTGGACGATAACGGGATGCCGCGCCCCAATCCGAAGTACATGGACGAAGCGTTCATGAAGCGTATCTTTGCAGATCCCCGGGTGGTCACTCTGGAGGATCTGCCCTGGTACGATAAGCAAAAAAAGCCGCTGCCCTACGCTCTGCATCAGCGGCTGAGAAAGAAATATGGAAAGGAAACAGGAATATGAAAAAGTTTTTAGCAACAATGGCTGCCCTGGCAGTTGTAACAGCGGCTTTCACAGGCTGCTCCAACAATAACACGGATTCCAACAGCTCTGCGGCGAACAGCAGTTCTGCGGCGGAGAGCGGCGCGGCTTCCGATAGCAGCGCTGTAGATTCTGCTCCGGAAACAGTACGCACCGCGAAGGATATCACAAATGCAGTGTTTGAGAGCGTTGACTGGGTGTCCTCTGAGGAGATCACTGACGCTGAGCTTGCAGATACCATGATAGGACTGGATCTCAGTCTGGTGGAGGACTACTCGATATTTGTTCCGATGATGAGCGTTCATCTTGACGAACTCGTTGTCGTTAAGCCCAAGGCAGGCAGCGAATCCAAGGTGGAGGAGCAGCTTTCCGCTCACCTCGACTATATCAAGGACGGCGCGGCGTTCTATCCTGAACAGGAGATCGCGGCGGCTGGTGCAGTTATGGGAAAGACAGACGATGGATTCTACTATGTGGTTGTACACCAGGTAGGTTCTGAAATCGCAGAAGTGATCAAGAACTACAAGCCCGGCGATGAGATCACCAAGATCGATGTTCCGGAGATTGACGGCGATGGCGTTACCGTCGTTCCTACGGACGAGTTAAACGGCGACGCAGACAACAATGCTCCTGCCGTAATGCCCGGAGATACTCCGGTTGATGATGGAGTAGCTGTATCCTGATAAAATCCGATATGCGAACTCCCACCTTTGCTGGTGGGAGTTTTTTGCTGGTGTTGTGAAATCTGTGAAAACCTCCTGCGTGAAGAATACCAGTTTTGCCGGAGCAACTGCGCACAGTGTTGAGGACTGCCAAAATGACCATACCCGCCGCCGGAATCCGTGGCGGATTTTACAAAGGTAATGCGGCTGGTATTATATTTTGTGCCGATTCTGACACTGGAAATATATTCAGTTCTGTAGTAGAATATAAGCAAATAAAAATGGAGGCAGCCATTATGGAACTGAACAAAAAGAACACAAAGGACAGACTTCTCAAGATATGCGTTGCGGCGATGTTCACCGCACTGATATGCGTAGCGACTATGATCATACAGATTCCGTCGCCGCTGAACGGATTCGTGAATTTCGGTGATTGCTTCATTCTTATTGCGGCGTGGGTACTCGGTCCGTGGTACGGATTTGCCGCAGGTGGAATCGGCTCCGCGCTCGCTGACCTTTTCAGCGGATATATGCACTATGTTCCCGGAACTTTCGTGATCAAGGGACTCATCGCGGTTGCGGCGGCTCTTATCTGCCGTGCGCTTCTCAAGAGATTCACCAAGTTCCCGATCGTGGCTTATGTAGCCGGCGCGCTCGTTGGCGAGATCATCATGGTAGGCGGATATTACGTTTATGCGGCGCTTCTGCTCGGCAAGAGCTTTGAAGGCGCCCTTGCAAGCGTTCCCGGCAACCTTGTCCAGGGAGCTTTCGGTCTGGTGATCAGCGTTATCGTGATCAGGGTCATTGCCAGAACAAAGGTGCTCAATAAATTTGACGTGTACGCGGTGCAGTAACAGTTGAATGCGATAAAAAGGCGGAAAGCAATTTTCGCCTTTTTGTGTTATCCCTTGACAAATCCTGCCGGAACCGCTAAAATAGTAATCAGGCACACTACCAATAATCTATGAGAGGGATCTGTATGAAGAAATGTATTTATGCACTGCTTATGAGCGCGGCGCTTGCCGCAGGGATTACCGGTTGTTCCGGGGATAACGGCTCCTCCGGGGCGCAGCCGCAGGAATCCGGGAGCGGCTCCTCGGTACCCACCGCGGAGGCGGAGCAGCCTGAGGAAAAGAAGAACGCGAAAGTCACCATCGAGGGCACGAAGTTCATGGTGGACGGTCAGGAGCTCTGGCTGAACGGCGTGAATACTCCCTGGCAGAGCTGGAACGACTTCTGCGGCAACATGGACGAAGCCGCATGGGAATCCACCTTTGCGCTGCTCCAGCAGGATAACATCAATTGCACCCGTATCTGGATAAACTGCAACGGGACCAGCGTTGTCAGTCTTACCAGCGACGGCATGGTGGAGGAGGTCAACGAGGACCACTGGACTGACCTGGACAAGCTATTCGCCCTGGCGGAAAAGTACGAGGTTTATGTAATGCCCACGCTGCTTTCCTTCGACCACTTCAAGGATAACAACACCGGCAAGCAGAAGTGGCGCGACCTGGTAATGTCCAGCGCTGGCTGCGATGATTACGCGGAGAAGTACTGCGCGGAGTTCGCGAAGCGCTACAAGGGCTGCGACTGGATAATGGGCGTTGACCTGATGAACGAGCCGGACTGGGTATACGAGAACGAGGAGTGTGGTAAGCTTCCCTGGGAGAATCTCACCTATCTGTTCGCAAAGTGCGCCCAGGCTATCCACGAGAACAGCGACATGCTGGTGACCGTGGGACTTGGAATGCCGAAGTACAACTCCGACAAGTACAACGGCAACATGATCTCTGATGAGCGCCTGAAGGAGGCCGCTGGCAGCGACCAGGCGTACCTGGATTTCTACAGCCCACATTACTACAGCTGGGAGCGCTCATCCTTCGGATTCCCGTTCACCTCCACCCCGGAGGAATACGGACTTGGCACGGACAAGCCCTGCGTGATCGGTGAAACCTCCAACGACGACAAGGCGTACAAGATGACCTGCGAGGAATTCTACCAGTCCGCGTATGAAAAGGGCTGGAATGGTGTGCTTGTCTGGATGGAATACCGTACAGACGGAAGCAGCGGCTGCGATGAACTCTGGTACAGATACGACCTGACCAAAGCGGCGACCAACGCAATGAACGAGCTTATTCCCGAGAAGATTCACCCCTGGAACAACGCGGAACAGTCCGAAGCAGCATAAGAAAAGCCCCTGCACGATAATGCAGGGGCTCGTTTTATTTGGATTTGGGAAGCGTAAGCGTGAACGTCGTTCCGGTGCTCTCCGTGCTTTTGACGGTGATATTGCCGCCATGCAGCAGCACTCCGTGTTTGACGATGGAAAGACCCAGACCGGTGCCGCCGATCTTCCTGGAATGGCTCTTGTCCGCCCGGAAGAACCTCTCGAACACCCTGTCAATGCAGTCCGCCGGAATACCTATTCCGGTATCGGATACCGTGACGGTTATGTCGTGCTCTCCGTCAGCAACATTGATATCCGCCCTGCCGCCCTCGCGGTTGTATTTTACGGCGTTGTCCAGCAGGTTGTATACTATTTCCTCCAGAACCGAGCGTATTCCGGTCATTTCCGCGCGTTCGCCGGTCACATTTATTGTGACATGCTTGGATTCTGCGGCAGGTTTCAGCCGCTCGGAAGCAAGCTGTGCCAGAGTGAGTATATCCACGGTTTCCTCGTGGTCGGCGAAGGAGTTCTCGTCCAGCTGCGACAGCTTGATGATGTCCTCGATTAGGGTAATCATGCGACCTGCCTCGTCCCGGATATTCTTTGCGAATCCTGGTATATCCGCCGTTTTCACGATACCGCCGACAAGCATATCGGAAATCCCGTAGATTGTCGTGAGGGGTGTTTTCAGCTCGTGTGAAACATTCGACGTGAATTCCCGGCGGAGTTCCTCGCGGCCCTCTTTCTCCGTGATGTCCAGGATAATTATTACCGCGCCGGTCACCTTGCCGTCAGTGAACACCGGCGTTGCGATCACCTGGTATATCTTCTCGGAGATAGTCATGCTGACCTCGCAGCGTTCTCCTGCGAGCGCCTTTTCGACTGCATTGCGGAATCCCTCGCTGCGGTTCAGCACAAGCACGCTGTGGCTGTCGCCGGTGAAATCTGAGCCGAGTATATTAAGCGCGGATTTGTTGTAGGAGAGCACCTCCGTCCGGCTGTCGATGATGATGAATCCCTCGCTCATGTTCTCGGTGATGAGCGCGAATTCCGTGCGGCTGCGCGTGAGTTCCTCGATCTGTTTGTCGATCTCCCTGTTCTGCTCGGTGATACGGTGGAGCAGGGGAGCGATCTCGCCGTAGCTTTCGTTGATGTCGGGATTCCGCAGGTCAATGCTGTTTATCGGCTTGACAACAGCCCTTGCGACCAGCGCGGCAACTCCCAGGGAAAGCATGGCGGATATCAGGATAACCAGCAGGACTTCCCACCACATGCCGCCGACTCTCGCGAACACGGTGTCCATCGTGCCGGAAACCCGGACGATGCAGCCGAATCCGATGGTGCGCGCGCAGTAAACGGTCATTTCTGACAGGGTGTAACTCTCGCGTATTGCGGTGCCAGTACCGGACTGCTTCGCGGCAACGACCTCTTCGCGGTTGAGGTGGTTCTCCATTTCGGAGATATCCGCTTTGTTGTCATAAAGCACTGTGCCGTCGGCGCCGATATAGGTTATCCTGTTCTCAAAGGTGCTGTGGATATCCGCGCTGAGCTTTTGCAGGGATTCCACGTCCAGTTCCGGGGTGGTGTTATCCATTGTGGCAGCAAGCAGCATAGCCTGCTGTTCAAGCTGGCTTCTGAAAAGCTGCTGCTCTTTGTTGTAAGCAATCCCCAGTACCAGCGCCACGGAAGAGATTATTGCGATCAGCGACACCAGAAAAGCGCCGCCGAAAATTCGTTTAGTCATAGTCTGCCTTTCGTATCAGCTGATTTATTCATCTGCAACTGCCTTATAGCCAATGCCGCGAACCGTTTCTATCATGCTGCCGCAATCCCCGAGCTTCAGGCGGAGCGTGCGGATATGAACGTCCACGGTGCGGCTCTCGCCGTCGAAGTCGTAGCCCCACACCTTGGAGATGAGCTTTTCCCTGGAGAGTACTGTGCCCATGTTGTCCAGAAGCGTGCAGAGCAATTCGAATTCCTTGAACGTCAGCTGGACTTCTTTGCCGTTAACCTGCACAATGTGTTTGGACGTATTGACATACAGCTTACCGACCGAGTATTCAGTTGTCGCAACGGTGTTGGTGCGGCGCAGGAGCGCTTTGATCCTGGAGATGAGTTCCATCGTGCCGAAGGGCTTTGCGAGGTAGTCGTCGGCGCCGCTGTCCAGACCTATCACCTTGTCGTATTCCGAGCCCTTGGCGGTGAGCATGATAACCGGCAGCCCGGAGTACTCGGGATTCGCCCGGATCTTTGACAGCACGGAAAGCCCGTCCTCCTCCGGGAGCATGATGTCCAGCAGGAGCATCGTGGGCTTTTCCTCCCGGAGCGCCTCCCAGAATTCGCTGGGGCGTTCGAAACCCTTGGCTTCAAGCCCGGTATTGTTCAGCGCGTAAAGTACGAAATTCCTTATATTTGCGTCGTCCTCAAGCATGTAGATCATAATATAACTCTCTTTCTGTATGTGCTCATCGTTCTCCGGTGATGGAGTAGAGCACCCATTCCGCAATATTGGTTGCATGGTCGGCAATACGTTCAAGGTATTTCGCCGCCATCAGCAGGTCCATAAAGTATTCCGCTTCCTCGGCGTCGCTTCTTACCAGCCTGATAAGCTCCTGCTTGACCTCAAGGAAGAGGGAATCCACCTTGTCGTCGGCGGAGATAGCCTGCTGTGCGAGCTTGATATCCTTCTTGACGAAGGAATCCACGCTCATCGTCACCATGCTGATCGCCTCGTTTGCCATGTCGGAGATGTGCACCTTTCCTGTCAGGTCTGTGGAGTGCACAAACCCGGCTATTTCCGCGATATCCTGGGACTGATCGCCGATACGTTCCATGTCGGAGATCATCTTCAGCGCAGAGGAAACACAGCGCAGGTCCCGGGCGACAGGCTGCTGATGGAGCAGCAGCTTCATGCAGAGCGCTTCAATGTCATGCTCCATGTGGTCAGTTTCGACCTCGTTGTCGTTTACTTTTGTGATCATGTCCTCGGTCTTTTCGTTGAAAAGCGCCTTGGTGGCGCAGGCAATGCTTTCCTCGCAGAGCGCGCCCATCTTGATAAGCTCAACGTTCAGCTGCTCCAGCTGTTCGTCAAATCGGTTTCTCATAATATTACCCTCCAATTATCCGAAGCGTCCGGTTATGTAGTCCTCAGTGCGCTGGTCCTGCGGATTCGAGAATATCTGGTCGGTGTCGGCGTATTCCACCACTTCGCCCAGCAGGAAGAACGCCGTTTTGTCGGATATTCTGGCTGCCTGCTGCATGTTATGAGTAACCATAACTATAGTATACTCCTTTTTCAGCTCAATTGCAAGGTCTTCTATCTTGGAAGTTGATATCGGGTCCAGTGCGGAGGTCGGTTCGTCCATAAGCAGGACTTCCGGATCCACGGCGAGCGCTCTTGCAATGCAGAGTCGCTGCTGCTGACCGCCGGAAAGCCCCAGGGCGGATTTCTTGAGCCTGTCCTTGAGTTCGTCCCATATTGCGGCGTCACGCAGGGATTTCTCCACGATATCGTCCAGCTTTACCTTGGAGTGAATCCCATGGGTGCGCGGACCGAATGCGATGTTGTCATATACACTCATCGGGAATGGATTCGGCTTCTGGAATACCATACCGACGCGCTTGCGCAGCAGGTTGACGTCCATCTTGCCGTAGATATCCTCGCCGTCCAAAAGAAATTCGCCAGTGATGCGGCAGCCCTCCACCAGGTCGTTCATACGGTTGAGGGACTTCAGCAGCGTGGATTTTCCGCAGCCGGAGGGTCCGATAAAAGCAGTTATCTTGTTCTCGGGTATTTCGAGGTTTATTCCCTTGAGCGCCTTGAAGTCGCCGTAGTACAGCTCGGCGTTTCTTATGTCGAATTTCATGGTTTTATCCTTTCTTCTTTGCGATATGACGCTCTATGAGGTCGGAAATGAGGTTGATGATGAATGTGAGCGCCAGCAGTACTACTGCGGAGGCGAAAGCCTCGTTGACATGCAGTCCCTCGTTGGAGAGAATATACATATGCACGGTGAGGGTCGCGGCGGAGCTTCCGGAGCCTGCGAGCGCGCCCGGAATGCTGTGTCCGGAACCTGAGGTGAATATCAGCGCCGCAGATTCGCCCACGATACGTCCGATGGCGAGAATAACGCCGGACATGATACCAGGCACTGCAGTCGGGAGTATTACGCGGAACACGGTGCGCATTTTGCCTGCGCCCAGTCCGAAGCTGCCCTCGCGGTAGCTGTCGGGGACTGCCAGGAGCGCCTCCTCGGTGGTGCGGATTATCAGCGGCAGGATCATCATTGCCAGCGTGACAACGCCTGCCAGCATGGAGAATCCCCAGCCGAGGGAGAGGTTGAACATCAGATAGCCGAACAAACCGAATACGATGGACGGAATACCGGAAAGAGTTTCGGTGGTCACGCGGATTACCTTCACAAGCTTGTTGCCGCGCTTGGCGTATTCAACGAGGTAGACCGCCGCGAATACTCCTATCGGAACTGCGATGACGAGGGTCATTGCGGTCATGATGAGGGTATTTATGATAGCCGGCATCATGCTGACGTTTTCGGTGGTGTAATTCCAGTCGAACTGCTCCGCGGTGAGGTGCGGAACGCCGTTTATAAGAATGTAGGAGATGATGAATATGAGCATTCCCACCGAGAAAATCGCCGCCAGCATGACAAGTATCATGAGTATCAGCGAAATAGGGCTTCTGGTGTACTGCTTCAGCCGCGCACCGAATGTAACACGGTTTATGTAGTTCTCGGGCGCAGAGGTTGTTTTACCACTTTTCATGGCTGCTGTCGGAACGTCGGTCATCAGTCTTTCCTCCTTTTAAGAGCAGAGAAGCAGAGGTTGATTATAAGAATGAACACAAATAGTACAACGCCGGTCGCAATGAGAGCTTCGCGGTGAAGTCCGCCGGCGTAGCCCATTTCGATCACGATGTTGGAGGTCATCGTGCGGATACCGGATGTGATGCTCTTAGGAAGTATCGTCTGATTGCCCGCCACGAGGATAACCGCCATGGTTTCACCGATAGCACGTCCCACGCCGAGGATTATTGCCGCCAGGATACCGGATTTCGCTGCCGGCAGGGAAGCGAAGAACACGCTGCGTTCATGGGTCGCGCCGAGCGCCAGTGCACCTTCGTAGTAGCTCCTGGGAACGGCGTTCAGCGAGGATTCCGTGGTTTTGATGACTGTGGGGAGTATCATGATACCTAACAGAATACCTGCCGTCAGCAGCGATTTTCCGGAGCCGCCCACCAGATCCTTCATTATCGGCACGATAACCACCAGACCAAAGAATCCGTATACGATGGAGGGGATTCCAGCAAGAAGATTGATTGCGGGCTTTACGAAGCGGTACAGCTTCTTGGGGCAGTAATGCGACATGAATACAGCGCACAGGATCCCGATAGGCACGCCGATGATCACTGCAATACCAGTGACGAGTATTGAGCCGATGATCATCGGGAATATCCCATAGTAGCCGCTGGAGGGCTTCCATTTGGTTCCGAAAAGAAAGTCTGTGAAGCCAATTTCTGCCATGGCCGGGACGCCGCTTGCAAACAGGTAAACGCAGATCAGAACTACTGCGAGTATCGAAACGCATGCACATATCAGGAACAGGGCGTGCATAACGCCTTCTTTGACTTTTTGCATAGTCACACCTCATTTGATTTCCAGTAAATAACTTTACATTTCATATCTCATAAAAATGCGCTGCACTGCAGCTGTACAGCCGCTGCGCAGCGCCAAAAGGGAAGGGAGAAACCAGTTTCAGAAAAGAATTTCTGATTATCAGTCAGCGAGTTCGCTCCAGTTGTTGATCTCGCCGGTGTAGATCTTCATGATCTCGTCGGAAGTGATATTCTCAATGGGGTTGTCGAGGTTTACGATAACTGCGATACCATCGTCAGCGATCTTCATCTCGGTCAGACCAGCGTCGAGCTCTTCCTGCTTGAGTTCACGGGAGGACATTCCGATGTCGCAGGATCCCTCGGTAGCGGAGGTGATACCAGCGCCGGAACCGGTCTGCTGAATGTCTATGGATACATCTGGGTTAAGAGCCTTGTAAGCTTCGCAGAGCTTCTCCATTACGGGACCTACGGATGTGGAGCCGTTCAGGGAGATCGCACCGGAAACTCCGCTTGCGGTGTATGCGCCGGTGGATTCGATGGAGATATAACCGTTGTCTGCGATGATCTTCTGTCCGTCGTCGGATTCAATGAAGGCGATAAGATCCTTTGCAGCTGCATTGCTGTCGAGCTTTGCCTGCTGATAGCATACATTGAAAGGTCTTGCAACAACGTAGGTGCCGTTCTTGATGTCGTCAACTGAGCACTCAACGCCGTTAACGTCCAGAGCCTTTACGGTGTCGTTGAGGGAACCAAGGGATATGTAGCCAATAGCGTCAACGTTGCCTGCAACACTCATCATTACGCTGTTAGTAGAGTTGGAGATTTCTGCGTCGCCGCGCGTCATGTCTTCCTTCTCGCCTGCTTCGTTCTTCTGCTCAATGCCCATCAGTTCTACGAATGCGCCGCGAGTGCCGGAGCCGTCCTCACGGGAAACCACTGTGATGTCGGTATCCAGTTTGGTCTTGGTGCTGCCATTGTCTGCGGAGTTATCCTGTGCCACGGAGCTGTTGTCCTGTGCTACGGAGGAATCGCTGGAGGTGCTGTTTGTATTACCGCTGCAACCTGCGAGTGCTGCTATTGTGAGAAGCGCCGCGGTGCTGAGAGTAAGCTTTCTTGTGATTTTCATAGTTGTTGTTCTCCTTTAATATCTGCGGCTTGTGCCGCCTGTTGTTCTGTACAAGTCCTTTTTCCTTGTTACAAGTTAATTATAGCAGGTGAATGTAAAATCCAAAAGCAGTTCAATGTTAAATCTTCGTAAATTGATTTTACATTTCTCCGGCATCTTATTATAATGCATAAAGAAAAAAGGCGCTCTGTTTAAAGCGCCTGGGTTGATGTTCAGTAATTTTCCGGCTTCTGCTGAAAATAGGATTTCGGATAGCCGCAGACGGGGCACTGCTCCGGAGCTTTTTTTCCGAAATGCAGATGACCGCAGTTCCGGCACTGCCACATGATCTCCTCGGTCTTTTCGAATATCTGCTGCATTTCCACGGTATTCAGCAGCCGCAGGAATCTCTCCTCGTGCGATTTTTCCACCGCCGCCACCTTCCGGAATTTTTGGGCGATTTCCCTGAATCCTTCCTCGTCGGCGACCTTCGCGAATTCCTCGTACATTTCCGTCCATTCAAAGTTCTCGCCGGAGCGCGCGTTTTCAAGATTCTGCGCCGTGTTGGAAAGCGCCCCAAGTTCCTGGAACCACATGAATGCATGAGCCTGTTCGTTCGCTGAAGTTTCCCGGAATATCCCGGCGATTTGTTCAAATCCCTCGTTGGAGGCTGCTTTCGCAAAGTAGTCGTACTTGCTGCGTGCCTGGGTTTCTCCGGCAAATGCTGAGCGCAGATTGGCCTCTGTACGTGTTCCTCTGATATCCATTGATGATCTCCTTTCACATGTATGTGGAATGTAGTTTCCCCGGAAGATGGCAGATTATACAAACGAATATCAAAATAAACACGCAATAATATGTTTATTTTATACAAAACGCACAAAGAAAAATTGGTCAAATCGCTTGACAAAAAATAGATAAAGTGATAAAATACAAAATGTAAACAGAGATCGGTTTAATAAGCCGACCAATACGAACAAAAGAGGTAATTTTATCATGAAGATTTCTAAGATCGTTCTTTCTGCTGCTATCGCTGCTACAATGGCTGTAGCTACTGCTGCTGTTGCTTCTGCAACTGACGAGGTTGCTGCTACTGCTGAGGCTGTTGCTACCGCTGAGGCTACCGATACCGAGGCTACTGTTGAGGTTGCTACTGCTGACGCTGACACCGCTGAGGCTGCTACCGCTGAGGACACCACCGTTGAGGTTGTTGCAGCTCCCTCTGAGGACAAGGGTTCTCCTGACACTGGCGTAGCTGGCGTTGCTGCTGCTGCAGGCGCTGCTGTACTCGCTGGCGCTGTTCTGGTAGTTTCCAAGAAGTCCAGAAAGTAATCTGAATACAACGCACTGAATATTCCCGGATCAACGGGTGAATAAGTGCAGATCAGCCCGATGTCTGTTCGCAGATGTCGGGCTGATTCTATATTCCGGCGCGCAGAAACGGGGCTGTGGAATTTCCGCAGCCCCGTTTTTTATTCTGCCTTTATCGCCCAGCGCATTTTTGTTGACTTTGACCGTGGATTCTTCACGCATTCCTCCGGCGTGGGGCGGATCACGTCCCGGGCGACGTCGCTGTACACGCCCTCGCGGTGCAGCTCCTTGAAGGAGCGCTTGACCAGCCTGTCCTCTCCGGAGTGGAACGTGAGTATTGCGGCTCTTCCGCCCGGAGCAAGTATTCCCGGCAGCTTTTCCAGGAAGGAGTACAGCACCTCGAATTCGCTGTTCACGTCGATCCTGATCGCCTGGAAAGTCCGCTGGCAGGACTTCTTGATGATCTCCTTCTTCTCGCCCTTCGGGAGGAAGTCCAGCGCTTCGGTAATGCACTCGCGCAGCTGCGTTGTGGTGGCGATGAATGTTCCCTTATTGCGCCAGCGCATTATGGTGCGTGCAATCTGTTCCGCGTAGGGTTCGTCGGAGTTCTCGGTGAGCATTCCGACTATCTCGGCATAGGTAAGCTCCTGAAGGCGCTCGGCTCCGCTCTTGCCTTTTCTGGGATTCATTCTGAGGTCGAGGGGACCGTCCACCTTGTAGGAGAATCCGCGCTCCGGATTGTCGATCTGCATGGAGCTGACTCCCAGGTCCGCAAGGACGAAATTGAACTTCTTTCCGGTGTCGGCGGCTACCTTGTCGATGTCCGCGAAATTCTGTAAGCGCACCGTGAGGATATCATCGCCGTAGCCGAGATCGTTAAGCCGCTTTTTTGTCTTTTCGGATTCTATAGGATCAACGTCCAGCGCGTAAATATGTCCGCTGCCGTTCAGCTTGTCCAGCATTGCCCGGGTGTGGCCGCCGTATCCGAGGGTGGCGTCAAGTCCGGTCTGTCCCGGCTGAATATTCAGAAAGTCGAGTATCTCGTTCACCATGATGGAGATATGCATTCCTGCCGGAGTAGCACCCCGGGAGATGATGTGCTCAATATCCTTGGCGTATTTTTCCGGATTCAGCTCCTTGTATTTCTCTTCAAAGCGCCTGGGGTGAGTCCCCGAGTAGCGCACTCTGCGTTTGTGCTGTACTTCTTCTTCGTTGCTCATGTCGTTTCCTTTCGTCGTATATTACTTATATATTGTATTATGTTTTCGCCGGATTGTCAAGTGCGAATTCCGCTATTGACATATTTCTGCATATGTGGTACAATTGATTGCAGGTAATTATTATTACTGCCTGGCACAGTTAGATATTGCTAACGCTATGGCAGTCCCGGAAAGGGAAGAAAGGGAGACCACAGATGACTATCACAAAGATATTTATGCTTGTCGCGTGTATTTCGCACCTTGCAACGATGGAGTGCGACCGGCTGATAACATACACGCCGAACGGCAGGTTCGGATTCCCGGCGCTCAAGGACAACGAGCAGCTGTCAAAGCTGTTTGACGGAACTCCGCTGAAGCGCGCCATGATATCCATGGTGCTTGGCGTGTATTCCCTCGCGGTGTCGTTCTTTGGCTATCTGGCGCTGGTCGAGTGGCTCCGGGAGTATTCCGTGGTGTATGCGGTGCTCATGCTCATCGGGGCGGTATTGTTCTTCCTGCCCGGCGTGGCGCACCATGTGTTCTTCGGCGCGATAGAGTGGTTCTATATCCGCTCCGGCAGGACCGAGGAATCCCGGAAGATGATCATGGAATTCTTCCGGAAAACTTCCTCCACGATGTACGTCTGCTATTTCGGTTTGCTCCTGTTTTCGGTGTCGCTTTTCATTCCTGTCGTCAGCGGAATCACGCCGCTTCCGCAGTGGGCGTGCGTGTTTAATATCCTTCCGCTGTTTATAGTCCTCGCGCCGATAAGGATAGTGGGCACGGGTAATCTGGCAAGCGCCCTGATGTTCCTGGGACTGTTTATATTTATCTGAGCGCGTTTATTCAGCTCCCCTTTTGCTGTTTTCTCTGGCAGAAGGGGACTTTTTTATGCGCCGGGGACAATTTATACAAAAAATTACTATAAATTTTGTTGAGTCTGTTAATTTACAAATTAGCTAAAATGACTTAAAATAGTATTATACATATTTAATAAGTAATTGCCGGCAAATGGCATGAAAGGATATTCAAATGACGAAAAAAGCCGTTACCATGAGTGACATCGCAAAGGCTATGAATGTCAGCACCGTAACCGTATCCAAGGCGCTTGGCGACCGGGACGGCGTAAGTGCGGAGCTGCGCGAGAGGATCAAGCAGAAAGCCACGGAGATGGGCTACCGCGTCCACGCAGGCACTCACGGTGCAAAGGACGGACTGACCTACAACATCGGAATAATCGTTGCCAAGCACTTCATCAGCGACGCAAGTTCCTTCTACTGGATCGTGTACCGCTACATTGTCGAGCTTCTCCAGAAGCAGAACTATTACGGCATGCTTGAGGTTGTCAACGACCACAACGGCATGGAGGAGATCCCGAATTCCGTACTTGACCACAAGGTGGACGGACTTATCGTGCTGGGACAGCTTTCCGACGAGTACATCAGCAAGCTTATCAGCCACCAGCTCCCCACGGTTTTCCTGGATTTCTACGGCAGCCGCGAGGACGCAGACGCAGTGCTTTCCGATAACTTCTATGGAGCGTATATGCTGACGAGCCACCTTATCGAAAACGGCCACCGCCGCATCGGATTTCTGGGAAGTATCGGCTCCACCAGCAGCATTCAGGACAGATACCTCGGATATTACAAGGCGCTGCTTGAGAACCGCATTCCGCTGCGCCAGGATTGGGTGATCGGCGACCGCTCTAACGAGAGCGACATATTCCCGGAGTTCACCCTTCCGCAGGATATGCCAACCGCATTCGTCTGCAATTGCGATGAAACCGCATACAAGCTCGTGAATCAGCTGAAGAACGCCGGATACAGCGTTCCGGAGGATATCTCCGTCGTGGGCTACGACAACCACATTTATTCCACAATCTGCAACCCCAGGCTCACAACGATAGACGTGAACAGCCGCGTGATGAGTACCGAAGCCGTGGATATAATCCTGCACAAGATACGCGATGTGAACTACCGCCGCGGAAGAACCCTGGTGACCGGAAAGCTGGTCCGCCGAGAGAGCGTGAAGAAGCTGACAGAAGAATAAAAATAAAGCCCCCGGATAAATTTCCGGGGGCCCTGTTTGTTACTCAATCGAGGAATATACGCAGATTCTTGCTGCGGGACTGTTGGCGGAGTTTCCTCAGCGCCTTTGCTTCTATCTGGCGGATTCGCTCTCGGGTGACGTTGAATTCCTTGCCGACCTCCTCAAGGGTGTGGGAGCGATCGCTGCCGATTCCGTAGCGGAACTTGAGTACGTCGCGTTCCCTTGCCGGGAGGGTGTCCAGCGCCTTGTTAAGCTCGTCCTTGAACACGGACTGCATGGCGCTGTCGATAGGCGCCGGCGCGTCCTCGTCCGGAATGAAATCTCCCAGAAAACTGTCCTCTTCCTCGCCGACCGGTGCCTCGAGGGAAACAGGGTCCTGTGCAATGCGGATTATCTCGCGCACACGTTCGGGAGTCATATTAAGTTCCTTGGCAACCTCCTCGACGGTGGGCTCGTGACCATTGCGGTGGAGCAGGAGGTTCTGCGCTTTCTTGACCTTGGTGATGGTTTCCACCATATGAACGGGGATTCGGATAGTCCTTGCCTGGTCCGCGATTGCCCTGGAAATAGACTGGCGTATCCACCATGTTGCGTAAGTGGAGAACTTGTATCCCTTTGTGTGGTCGAACTTCTCAACAGCCTTGATGAGTCCGATGTAGCCCTCCTGGATAAGGTCCAGGAAAGGCATTCCTCTGCCGACAAAGTGCTTTGCAATGCTGACGACAAGACGCAGGTTCGCTTCAATAAGCCTGTCTCTCGCGTACTGGTCGCCGGAGCTGATCTTTTCCGCAAGCTGTATCTCCTCCTCGGCGGAGAGCAGGGGAATGCGCCCTATCTCCTTGAGGTGTACCTTCACGGGGTCGTCAACTGCAATGCCGTCGGTGGAATAGTCGCTGTCATCGTCGTTGGTGAAATCCAGGGCGTTGTCCAGGTCGCCGGTCACGATGTCGTCAACTATCTCGATGTTGTTGCTTTCAAGGTCATCATACAGCTTGTTTATCTGTTCAGCGTCAATATCCATCTCCTCGATGGCGTCGGTTATCTCCTTGGTGGTGAGCTTTCCGTTCTGCTTTCCGCGCTCGAGAAGCTCGCTGATAACTTTAGAGTTGCTCATTATTTGTCCTTTCCAGTGTTATTATGTACAAGCAATGATGATATCATTCCAGGAAGTCCTTCAGTTTCTTGCTGCGGGTGGGGTGGCGGAGCTTTCGCAGCGCCTTTGTTTCGATCTGGCGGATTCTCTCACGGGTGACCTGGAATTCCTGCCCGACCTCTTCAAGGGTTCTCTGCCTGCCGTCGATAAGACCGAATCGCAGGATTATAACGCGCTTCTCTCTCTCGGTAAGTGTATCCAGCACTTCGCCCAGCGTCTGTTTGAGAACACTGTTGCATGCCTCGTCCGCCGGAGCCGGAGCGTCCTCGTCCGGAATGAAGTCGCCCAGGTGGCTGTCCTCCTCCTCGCCGATAGGGGTTTCAAGGGAAACGGGGTCCTGCGCGATACGGATTATTTCGCGTACCTTGTCCAGCGGCATGTTGAGCTTTTCCGCGATCTCGTCCTCGGTCGGCTCGTAGCCGTTCTCGTGGAGGAGCTGACTCTGCATTTTCTTTACCTTTGTGATGGTTTCCACCATGTGAACGGGGATTCGGATAGTTCTTGCCTGATCTGCAATGGCACGGGTTATGGACTGCCTGATCCACCATGTGGCGTAGGTGGAGAACTTGAATCCCTTTGTGTAGTCAAACTTATCCACAGCCTTGATCAGTCCGAGGTTGCCCTCCTGTATCAGGTCAAGGAACTGCATTCCGCGGCGGACGTATTTCTTCGCGATGCTTACCACCAGACGGAGGTTGGCTTCGCTAAGGCGCTTCTTTGCGGCAGGATCGCCGTTTGCCATGCGCTCGGCAAGCTTGATCTCCTCCTCAGTGGTGAGCAGGGGAATGCGGCCTATCTCCTTGAGGTAGAGCTTTACGGAGTCGTCCGCGAGCATTCCGTCGGTGTCGTAGCTTTCGTCGGCATTCTCGGATTCCGCCAGGTCGATAAGGCTCTCGATATCCAGGTCGGCGGTATAGTCATCGACGATCTTTATATTAAGATTGTCAAGCTCCTCATAAAGCCCGTTGATCTGCTCCGCGTCAAAATTCAGCTCCTCAAGGACGTCTGTGATCTCCTTTGTGGTGAGGCTTCCTTTTTGCTTTCCCTGTGTGAGCAGGTCACGGAGTGACGCTCCGCTGCCGTTGTTCTCTGTCATTTGCTTTTCTTCTCCTTTAGCTTTTGTGCCAGCGTGAGCAGGTCGTCCTCGGACATGCTGCCGGCTTCTCTCTGATTTATATTGTCATGATACTCGTTGAGCACCCTGATATAATCGTTCACGGCGTCCTCTGAATTGGCGAACTTCGAAAAGTCGTTCAGCGTGCCGTATATTCTCCCGACTTCCTCGGTGGAGAAAGCCTCGTTGAACATTGTACCGGCAAAATTCGCCCCGGAATTATGCTTTTGTTCCATAAATTCGAACACGCGCCGGTTGAAATCCGTGGCGAAGCCGCCGGGCAGCTTTCTGCGCACTGCGGCGAGCTTGTCCGGATTCTGGAACACATAACAGATAATGCCGCGCTCCGCCTTTTCCTCCCGGGGGAGCTTTGCGGCTTCCGGATTCACCTTGTCGGTATTTCTCGGGGAGATAAGGCTGCGGTATTCGTCCCTGTCAGATTTCTTTTTCTGTCGGGAAATTTCGCTCTCCACGGCGTATCTTACCGTGTCCGCCGGGACTCTCGCGGTGTCCGCCGCCTTCGAGATGTAGACGGCGCGCTCCAGCGAGCTTCGTATCTGCGCCAGGAATACCACCGCCTTTTTCAGGTAGGCGGCTCTGTCCTCCTCTTTGGCGAGGTCAAGCCCGTAGCACAGCTTTCCCATCTCGTAGTCGATCGCTCCGCCGGAGCTTTCGATAAGGTGGGCAAAAGCCTGCGCCCCGAATTTCTTGATGTATTCGTCGGGGTCCTTTGCGCCGGTCATCTGGAGTACCCGGGCCTTCACGCCGGCTTCGCTGAGAAGGTTTATTCCCCGGGAAGCCGCCTTCTGGCCCGGACCGTCGCTGTCGTAGGAGAGTATCACCTCGGATTTCCCCATGCGCCCGATAAGCCGCGCCTGGGTAGCGGTTATCGCGGTGCCGAGAGTAGCCACCGCGCTGTCGAATCCTGCCTGATGCATGGAGATGACGTCCATGTACCCCTCGCAGAGAATGAAGTAGTCTGCCTTAGAATTCTTGGCGTAGTTCAGCGCAAACAGGTTGTCGCGCTTCTGGAACACATAGGTTTCGGAGCTGTTGAGGTATTTCGCCGGCGCGTCGGAAGCAAGCGCCCTACCGCCGAAGGCGATGATATTGCCGCGCGTGTCGAAAATCGGGAACATCACACGGTTGACGAACTTGTCGTAAACGCGGTTGTTGTTGCGCACCAATAGGGAGCCATCCACCAGTTCGTCCTCGGAGAATCCGAGGTTTCTCATGTAGTAGTGCAGCTTGTGGTAATCGTTCACCGCATATCCTATCCCGAAATGCCGGATAGTATGCTCGTTCAGCTGGCGCCCGGTAATGTAATTCCAGCCATCTGCGCCTTCCGGGGCGAACAGCTGACGGTGGAAGAACTTCCCGGCTTCGCGGTTCATTTCGTACAGCCTGCGGCGTTTACGGGCGGAATCGTCGTCGCGGTCCTCCGGCATAGCCATTCCGGAGCGCTGCGCCAGGAATCTCACCGCCTCGATGTAGTCAAGGTTCTCGATAGTGCGGATAAAGGTGATGACGTCGCCGCCGGCGCCGCAGCCGAAGCAGTAGTAGCTCTGGGTGTTCGGGTAGACATGGAATGACGGCGTGCGCTCCGAGTGGAACGGGCAGCGGCAGGAAAACGTGCTCCCGGACCTCTTCAGCTCGACATAATTTTCTATAACAGAAACGATCTCGTTGCTGTCGCGGAGTTCCTGAAGAAAACCCTCCGGCAGTGCCATATTCTCACCCCATATTCTGTATTTTGATCAGACCAGCTTGGAAGGAGTGCCGTTCCAACCCTTGGGAATGCAGATCTCCATGAACAGGTCAACTGCGTAATCATCGGTCATGCCGCTGATGAAATCCCCTACGGCGGTAGGCTTGTCGAAGCGCTCCGCCAGCGTCAGATAAAGCCCCGGCATTTTCTCCGGGCGGTCTATAAAGAATTTGTAAAGGAACTCGACAATATACTGTGCCTTGTCCTTTTCCGCGATCGTGGGCGCGGCATGGTAAACATTGCTGAACATGAACGCGCGGAGCTCGTCGTGCGCCTTTTTCGTCACGTCGTCCATGTGGATATTCTCCGCTCCGCCTTCGACGAGGGAGCGCACCAGGGAAGCTATCCTCGCGGATTTTGTCTGCCCGAGGATCCTCACGGGTTCCTCCGGGAGGTCGTTCTCGCTGATAACTCCACCGCGTATCGCGTCGTCGATGTCGTGATTTATGTAGGCGATCTTGTCGCAGAACCGCACCACCATACCCTCACGGGTGTAGGGAAGCGGCGCCCTGCCGGAAGTAGTGTGTCCCACGATACCGTCGATAACTTCCGCGGTAAGGTTCAGCCCTCTGCCGTCCTTCTCGATGAATTCCACAACGCGCCTGCCCTGTAAGTTGTGTGCGAATCCGCCGGGCATAAGATTTGACAGGACGTACTCGCCGTCATGTCCGAAGGGAGTATGCCCAAGGTCGTGCCCCAGTGCGATGGCCTCAGTGAGATCCTCGTTGAGCCCCAGCGCCCGGGAAACCGTCCGGGATATCTGGCTTACCTCAAGGGTATGCGTGAGCCGCGTGCGGTAATGATCCGAATGAGGAATAAGAAACACCTGCGTTTTCCTCTTCAGCCTGCGGAATGCGCGGCAGTGGATTATCCTGTCGCGGTCTCTCTGGAAATCCGTTCGGAAATCGTCCGGCTCCTCCGGCATTGCGCGCCCCTTTGTGTCGGCGGCTTTGCAGGCATATTCGCTGAGTATCAGCGACTCGTTGTGCATGATACGTTCTCTGGGCTGCATGGTAAATCCTTTCACTATATCGGCAAAAGGGCGCAATTATCCCTCTATAATAGAATACACTTTTTTTGAGCGTAATACCTTTTTTGTCAGAGCATTTTTGTTAAAACTACACAAAAGAAAAAAATAAATGCACATTCCATAGGTTATTATGCAAAATCGTAGTTTAGCTTTTCCAGCTCGTTGACTGAAATATTACCGTTGCAGCTGTCGATGAGCTTGTCGGAGAGCGTCTTGGCATTTTCCTCGCGGATACAAAGGGTGATTTGCACATTGTCGGCGAAGTCCTCTTTTTCCACCCTGGCGTCGAGGTCGGCGAAGATCTGCGCGAGTCTGCCATAAAGACCGTAGTCAACTGTGACTGCCATTCGCACCGCTGCTGCCATGCATTTTATCTGTGCGGCGTCCACGGCGTCTTTGGCGCCCCTGGTGTAGGCGCGGACAAGTCCGCCGGCGCCCAGGAGTATTCCCCCGAAATACCGCGTCACAACGCAGCACACGTCCGTCAGCCCCTCCTTTCGGAGCACCTCGTAAATGGGGACTCCGGCGGTGCCGCCCGGTTCCCCGTCGTCGGAGTGCCGCGCTGCATTGTTCTCCCGCAGAATATACGCGTAGCAGTTGTGGGTAGCCTTGCGGTGCATAGCGCGTATCTCCTCGATGAACGCGACGGCTTCCTCCTCCGTCCGGACGGGGCAGAGGTACCCTATGAACTCGGATTTCTTCTCGATAAATCTGGCTTCGCAACGGCGCGCGATGGTCTTGTATTCCATGAGTACCTCCGTTATAAACGCAAAAACACACGCAGGGAGATCCGAGCGTGTGTTTTTAACTACTTTCAGTCTACCGGTTGAACAATTACTTGCCCATGTTGTAGCGCTTCTTAAATCTGTCAACACGTCCGCCGGAGTCAACCAGCTTCTGCTTACCGGTGAAGAACGGATGGCACTTAGAGCAGATTTCTACTCTGATGTCCTTCTTGGTAGAGCGTGTCGGGATCTCGTTACCGCAAGCGCATCTGATTACAGTAGCTTCGTATACGGGATGAATACCTTCTTTCATGAATTTCACCTCAATCCATATATGCCAAACCCTGGTTTGCTTACCATCAGCGGTTCAGACCTTGGCATAGTCATTACAATTATATATTCTATCACAACTTTCTAGAAATTGCAATAGGTTTTCAGAAATTTTCTGAAATTTTTTCGTTCCACATGGAACTTACTTCCAATCAGAAGCCGAGGATTTTTGTGAAATCAGTGGAGAGCTTTTCCTGGAGTGCCACAGCGTCGGACTTCTGCGCTCCAGTGGTGGTGTAGTAAACCTTGATCTTAGGCTCAGTTCCGGAAGGTCTGATAACTACGCTGGCGTTGTCCTGGAGGAAGAATGTGATGACGTTGGACTTAGGCAGGGTGATCTGCTCGGTCTTGCCGTCGGTGTAGGTCTTTACGGAAGCCTCGTAGTCTGCAACAGCCTCAACAGCCAGACCGCCGATGGACTTGGGACCGTTCTTTCTGAGGTCGGACATGATCTCGCTCATGCGCTCCATACCGCTCTCGCCCTCGCAGGTGAAAGTGTCCAGCTTGTTGAAGTAAACGCCGTATTCAGCGTACATTCTCTTTCTAGCCTCAATGAGGGAGATACCCTTGGTGCGGTAGAATGCAGCCATCTCGCAGATGAGCATGGAAGCAACTACAGCGTCCTTGTCGCGTACATAGCCGCCTGCGAGGTAGCCGTAGCTCTCCTCGAAGCCGAAGATGTAGCGGTTCTCCTCGCCCTTTTCCTCGAGGAATCCGATCTGCTCGCCGATGAACTTGAATCCGGTGAGGACTTCGCGCAGTTCAACGCCGTACTTCTTGCAGATCGCCTTGGTGATATCGGTGGTTACGATGGTCTTTACTGCAACAGGGTTCTTGGGCATTGTGCCGAGAGCGATACGCTCCTTGCAGATGTATTCGAGGAGGAGTGCGCCTACTTCGTTGCCGGTGAACAGCTCGTAGTGGTCGCCGTCGGGAACTGCGATACCAACGCGGTCGCAGTCGGGGTCGGTAGCGAGCAGCAGATCAGGCTTCTCGGTCTCGCAGAGCTTCAGACCGCAAGCGAGTGCTTCCTTAATCTCGGGGTTCGGGTAGGGGCAGGTGGGGAAGTTTCCGTCAGGATTCTCCTGCTCGGGAACAACAACAACGTCCTTAACGCCGATCTCCCTGAGAATGCGGCGAACGGGCTTGTTGCCAGTGCCGTTCAGAGGAGTGTAGACTACCTTCAGACCGCTGAAAGCGACCAGATCGGTATGCAGACCCTGCTCCTTGACCTTAGCCATATAAGCGTCGATAACATCGTCGCCGATGAAGCTGATCATTCCGTCAGCAACAGCCTTGTCGAAGTCAACAGACTTCACGCCGTCGAAGATGTCGATAGCGTTGATCTTTGCGAGAACAGCCTCAGCAGCCTCAAGTGTGAGCTGGCAGCCGTCGTTTCCGTATACCTTGTAGCCGTTGTACTTGGCAGGGTTGTGGCTTGCTGTTACCATTACGCCGGCGCCGCAGTCCAGTGCTCTTACTGCCCAGGACAGCATGGGGGTAGGCATGAGTTCCTTGTAGATGTGTACCTTGATACCGTTGGCAGCGAGAACCTCTGCTGCGCTCTTGGAGAAGTAGTCGGACTTGATACGGCTGTCGCAGGAGATAGCCACGGACTTCTTCTCGCCGCTTGCGAGAATATACTCAGCAAGACCCTGAGTAGCCTTCTTTACGGTGTATACGTTCATTCTGTTGGTGCCTGCGCCGATAACGCCGCGGAGTCCGCCGGTGCCGAACTCGAGGTCGCGGTAGAAGCGGTCGTTTTTGCCGTCCTCGTCGTCCTTAATGCTCTCAAGTTCCTTCTTGAGGTCGGGGTCAGCGACTGCCTTAGCGAGCCACAGGTCATAGAGCTTCTGAATATCTGCCATTATATGTTCCTCCTGTTGTTCTTTTCTACAATCAGGTAGAGTAAGTATAAGCTACTACCTGAACAATCATAAATATTATAGCATACTCCGCAGGAAAATTCAAGGGGTATGAAATATTTTTTTAGCTAAAATTGTGGCTTTAATAACTTTTATCTAATGCCGCCGGATATACTTGACAACTCCGGCGCCGAGATAATCCTGCTTGACCGCACCGAGCAGGGCGGATTTTCAGACAGCAGCGGAAACGTGTACGTCCCTGTTTAATTAAGATGATACGCACGGTGGGTGGATCGTGCGTATTTTTTTCGAATACCCCTTGACAAATCCGTGGGATTGTGATATCATAATATTGTAGTTAGGAAACACTAACGCAGCGGAACAAAATCCACTATATTATTTAGATATAGGTTAGTGGGAACTAATTCAAAGAATGCGGAATAGAGCAGTCCGTATTAGCAGAAGATAGGAGAGAGCAATGTCAACGGAGGAATGCAGGCGCTTTGAAAAGAAGCTGGCGTTTCACACAGCGCCGTCGCTGCTTGGAATAAAGTGCGCAAGTCTGCTGACGCTTTCACGCAGCGAGTTTGATATCAGCGGAAATGCACGCAGATTCAACCGGCGTGCGTCGGCAAAGGGACTGAAGATCAAGGTGCTGCGCGAGGAATGCGCGTGCCGCGACCGGTCGCTGATACTCGTCTATAACGAGAATAAGCTCGCGGAAAGGCTCTCCGGCAGGGAGGCACGGCAGCTGCTGAGCGAATACGGCTACGGCGATGAAATGACTCCGGAGCAGTGCCTTGAGCGGCTTTCGCAGCGTACCGCGTGCGACGAATTTCCGCACGAGATCGGCGTATTCCTTGACTATCCCGTGGAGGACGTCCGCGGATTCGTGCAGAACAGCGGCTGCAACTATAAGCTGTGCGGCTGCTGGAAAGTATACGGGAGCGTTGAGAGCGCCCGGAAGAAATTCGCAGCGTATGACAAATGCCGTGAATATCTATGCAGAAAACTGGAGCAGGGCGAGGATATCTACCGTGCCCTGAAGATATCGTAAGGAGGACTTCTACATGAAAACAGCAGTTATTTACTGGAGCGGAACAGGCAACACCGAGGCAATGGCTAAGGCAGTGGCTGATGGTGCAGGCGCTGAGCTTTTCAGCGTATCCGCTTTTTCCGGCGATGTGGCAGATTACGACGCAGTGGCGTTCGGCTGCCCCGCAATGGGCGCAGAGAACCTTGAGGAAGGCGAGTTCGAGCCGTTCTTTGAGGGAATCGAAAGCAAGCTTTCCGGCAAGAAGGTGGCACTGTTCGGTTCCTATGGCTGGGGCGACGGCGAATGGATGCGTGAGTGGGCTGAGCGCGTCAAGAAAGACGGCGCAGTTCTCGTTAATGACGAGGGTCTTATTGTGAACGAAGCCCCCGACGACGCAGCCCTCGCAGACTGTAAGGCGCTCGGCGCAAAGCTTATCGGGTAATGTGACCCGGTGTTAAGGCGCAGCCCGGTTCACCTTTCCCCGGACTGCACCTGCGGCAAATGGCGCCGTTACCCGAAATTTGCAGATCTTTTCATATGATATGTCTGCCATGCGCGCTGATTGCCGCATGGCGCTTTTTTTATGAAACTTGTGTGATAATTCCGGCGGCGGATTTCCAAAAGCTTGACAAAAATGCTCAGGGGGGATATACTATATTATAAACAAACGACAGGGGTGATATCATGACTGATCCTATGACCGGACTGACCCGGGAGCAGGTCGCCGAAAAGACCGCCCGGGGCGAGAACGCCGGGGATTCCACCGTCAGATCAAAGAGCGTCGGCAGGATATTTGCCGATAATATATTCACGCTGTTCAACCTGATAAATGTGATAATTGCCGTGCTCGTGTTCCTGGTGGGAGCCTACCGGAACATGCTTTTCATGGGAGTTATCCTGTGCAATATAGCTATAGGAATATTCCAGGAGATACGCTCCAAGCGCATAATTGACCGGCTGTCCCTTATATCCGCGCCTAAGGCGCACCTGCTGAGGGACGGCGAGGAGCAGGTGCTTCCGGTTGCGGACCTTGTCCCGGGGGATATCATGCTTCTTTCCACCGGCAGGCAGCTCTGTGCGGACGGGGTTCTCGTGTCCGGCGAGCTGGAGGCAGATGAGAGCCTGCTGACCGGCGAAAGCGACACGGTAGTGAAGCGCCCGGGGGACACGCTGTATTCCGGAAGCTTTGTGGTAGCCGGCAGCGGAAAGGCGGAAGCGACAGCGGTCGGAGCGGCGGCATACGCGAACAAGATCGCAGCAGGCGCCAAGAAATCCAGAAAGCGCCGTTCGGACATGATGGACGCCATCAACAAGATAATCTCTGCTATATCCGTGTGTATCCTGCCGTTTGCGCTGGTGCTGTTCACCAAGGCGCTGTTTGTTGCCGGGCAGGAGCTTCAGTACAGTGTGACGAGTACCGCTGCCGCAATAATCGGAATGATCCCCGAGGGGCTTGTTCTGCTGACGAGTATCGCGCTGGCGGTGAGCTCCATAAGGCTTGCGCGCCGCCGTACTCTCTGCCAGGACCTGTACTGTGTGGAAAGCCTTGCCCGGGTGGACGTTCTCTGCCTTGACAAGACCGGAACGATAACCACCGGAAACATGCAGCTTAGCGAGATAGTCCGCCTGGACGCGGATTTCACGCCGGAGCCGGCGCTGTCTGCACTTTCCGGGGCGCTGGGGGCGGAGAACCAGACCATGGCGGCAGTCGCCCGCAGATTCCCGGGAGGAAACGACGTGCACTGCGTAAAGACGGAGCCGTTTTCCTCCGCGCGGAAATGGAGCGCGGCGCAGTTCGAGGAATATGGCACGCTGATTCTGGGCGCGCCCAGCTTCGTCCTCGGCGCGGACGAGTATTCCGCCATCAGGGAGCAGTGCGAGAAGTACTCCTCCCGGGGAATGCGCGTGCTTCTCCTGGCGCAGAGCCGCGAGCCGCTGCCGGACAAGGCGCTTCCCGGCGGAGTAGTTCCGCGAGCGCTGGTGGTGCTTTCCGATGAGATAAGGGAGAGCGCGCCCTCCACCCTGGAGTACTTTCGGTCGCAGGGCGTGGATATCCGCGTGATATCCGGCGACGACCCGGTGACGGTATCCAACGTGGCGGCAAAGGCAGGGCTTCCCGGCGCGGAGAATTACGCCGACATATCGCTGCTGACCGATGAGGAGCTTCCGGAAGCTGCGGAAAAGTACACCGTCTTCGGCAGGGTAACTCCCTCCCGGAAGCTTGCGCTGGTGAAGGCGCTGAGGTCGGCAGGTCACAAGGTCGCGATGACCGGCGACGGAGTGAACGATGTGCTGGCGCTCCGGGAGGCGGATTGCTCCGTGGCGGTGCAGTCCGGCAGCGACGCGGCAAGGTGCGTGTCCCAGCTTGTGCTGCTCGACAGCGACTTTTCCGCAATGCCCCTCGCCGTGGAGGAGGGCAGGCGCTGTATCAACAATATCCAGCGTTCTGCGTCTCTGTTCCTTGTTAAGACGATATTCTCGTTCCTGCTTTCGGTGATGTTCCTGTTCTCATCGTCGGCGTATCCGTTCCAGCCGATACAGCTGACGCTGATAAGCGCGCTGTTTATCGGCGCTCCATCGTTCCTCCTGGCTCTGGAGCCTAACAAGGACCGGGTGCAGGGAAGATTCATAGCGAACGTCCTGAAAAAGGCGCTCCCGGGAGGGCTTACTGTCGTGTTGGGTATCGGCGCCCTGCTGGTGCTCCAGAATATATTCTCGATTCCGCAGGAGCGGCTTTCGGTCATGGCGGTATACGTCACTGCCGGAGTACTCTACGGGGTGCTTTTCCGGGTCTGCAAGCCGTTCCGGAAGTGGCACATCATCATGCTGGCAGTCGTCCCGGCGGTGTTCTGCGCCGCGTGCTGGCTCGTCAGCCCGCTGTTCTATATCGTTCCACTGAATTTCAGCGAGTGGCTGTGCGTTGCGTGTGTGATTCCCGGGGAACTGATGATTTTCTGGGGGCTGGTCAATCTCCTGGGCAGGATACTCGGGCGCTGGTCCGGCGGATTCCCACCAATGCCGCGCACCAAGAAGGCCTGCGCCGGGACTGTGCTCGTCCTGTCGGCGGCATATGCGGTGTGGCTTTTCCTGATACTGGCGGATTACCTTGCCGTAAGGAACGGCGCGGTCCCGATATTTGCCATGAAACAGCCGGACGGCACGAATTCCGGGCTTCTCTACACGATAACCGACGGAGTGTTCCATGTATTCGGGCGTGATATAATTCCATAAGATAAAAGCGAACAGGGAAGCCCGTACAGGACTTCCATAAATAAAGATTGGAGGGTGCACAGCGCCCTCCGTTTGTATTTTATGCGAAACCGGCAAGCGAACGCCGCTTCAGCGCATTTTCCAGCACTTCCGGAAGCCGCTCCGGAGGGCACGCGAAGCATGGGATATCCAGTGCCGACACCCTTTTGGCGAGTTCCTCGTCAAATATAGGCTTTCCGCTGTCGGATACCGCGAGCAGCACCACGATGTTCACGCCGGAGCTGCGGAGTTCCTCCAGACGGCGGAGCAGTCTGCTGCGGTTTCCGCCCTCGTACAGGTCGGTGACAATGAACATTGTGGTTTTTTCCGGCTGAGTCACCAGCCCGGAGCAGTACGCCACGGATTTTTCTATGTCCGTGCCGCCGCCGAGCTGTATTCCATACAGCAGCTCCACCGGGTCGGAGCAGTGCTCCGTGAGGTCGGTGACGGCGGTGTCGAAGGCGATGACGTGAGTCCTGAGGGAGCTTATGCTGGCGAGGATACAGCCCATCACGGAGGAATATATCGCGGATTCCGCCATGGAGCCGCTCTGGTCGATATCCAGAATCACGGTGCGCGAGCCGGATTTCGCCGCGCGCTCATAGAACCAGAATTTTTCCGGCAGCAGCAGTTTCCGCTCCGGGTCGTAATTTCCGAGATTGCGGCGGATAGTCGTGCGAAAATCCAGCGCCGCCGCACTGGGTATGGGGGAGTGTTCCCGGCGGTTCAGCGCGGAGCTTACGGAGCGGCGCAGGTCGTCGGACAGGCGGCGGTTTATGTCCTCCACTATCTTCGCGATATAGCGGTGCGCGTTGTCCTTTGCCCGGGCAGGGATCTGGTCTTTCAGCGTGAGCAGCAGCGCCGCCGTGGAGATATCCGGTGCCAGTCCCTCCAGCATTTCCGGCTCAAAGAGAAGCTGCTTCAGTCCACAGCGTTCGATCGCGTCGTTCTGTATTATGCGAATCTCGGTCTGGCTGAAAAGCGAACGCAGGTCGCCGAGCCATTTCGTCAGCTTCGGCGAGGATTTGCCGCTGCCTGCCATTCCGGAGGAGCTACCGTCGGAGTTTCCGCCGTATATCTGCGACAGCGCGGAATCCATGAGCATATCCTCCTCGGACATCGCGCCGGCGCCGCCTAGGGAGTTCATCGTATCCTCGCAGCAGCTGCCGAGAATCAGCCGCCAGCGTTTCAGAATTTCCTTGTTTTCCATTCAAATATCTCCGAAGTCAAAATCGTCAAGACTGCCGATGTCCTGCTGTTCCTGCGCATTCAGCGCCCCGGTCGTGAATTCAGCCGCCGACTGCTTTGAGATCCCCAGCACTTCGCCGATGTTCTCGGCTATGTCGGATTTTTCAGCAGGGGTGTATTCCGCGAACGTGCGCCGCAGGCAGACAAGCACCGGCTTGAATTCCTCGGTGGAAAGCCCTGCCGTGAAATCGCACAGCTTCTCCCAGACGGAAAGGCGGCTTATCAGTGCGCGGCGGTTCTTCTTCGAGAATCCCTCGAACCACTGCGCGCCCTCTGCGGCGAATCCCGGGGACAGCCGCCTGCCGATAAGCTCCGAGAGCTTGCCGGGGGCTATCAGTCCGCGCTCCATCAGCACCGCGCAGCAGAATCCCGAGAGCAGCGGCGCGGCGAAGTTGCTGTCCGCGATATCCGATAGCAGGGCGGTGAATCGGTCGCCGTCCATAAAATCATGCGCAGTGCAGGCATCGTTCACGGCGGAAACCGCGGTTATCAGCTGCTCCGCCGCCGGGCGGTCGCATACTGCTCCCGACGGAAGGCACAGGCAGAATCTCAGGAACAGCTTCTCCATAAGTTCCGGCAGGCTGCTGGTATCCAGCCGGCGGATACTGCCGAAGCGCAGTATTCCCGACAGCGTGCCCAGCGCCCTGCCGACTTCCGCGGCGGAGGAGCACTCCGCGGTCTGCTTCTGCACGGAGGAAGCGGCGGTCCGCACGCAGTCCGGCAGTCCGCATTCAAACGCGGTGTCGAGCAGCGCGGCGGTCTGCGCCACGGATTCCGCCCCGGCAAGCTGCAGGGAGATATCGTTAGCCGCCGCCTGCTCCACCGTGTCGCCCTTCAGGGAGGCCTCCACTATTTCGATTTCCGCCTGGGGCGTCCAGCGGAGTTCCCACAGTTCCGCCCAGGTGGCGTTGTCCTGCGGCCGCGCCTTCTGTAGGCAGAAGCTGACGCCTAGCGCTTTCAGCCGGTGCAGGAAGAACGAGCGCTCAAGGTCGATGAACGCCGCCTTTTCCGTCTTTACCCGGAGATTCTCGCGCAGGTCGAGGGGCAGTTCCTCTGCGGTCGCCTTGCGGTATTTTTGCAGCTTCAGCTCCTTCAGCTGCCGCATGAAATCCTCCTGGACGGAGGTGCAGACTGCGCCCTCCGGCATGGAGCCTATCCGCGTTCCGATCTCGACGTCTGCGCAGGCGAGGGATATTTCCGCGAAGCTGCCGTGACCCATGCAGGTGACTGCCGCGTCGCGCAGGTCGGCGAGGTTCGGAAGCTTGCCGCCGCGCATTTCGGCGAGAGTGTCCGCAAGGCGTTTGGCTTCGATCACTTCCGCCGTGGAGCAGGCGAAGCCGTGTTCGCGCTGATACTCCGCTATTTTAGCGAGGTACTGCGCGGCGCTGTTCCGGATATCCCCGGAGCGGCGGCAGTTCCACAGGAGTTCGCTGTATCCGGGAGCCCTGCACCCGGCGCCGTAGCCGGAGCGCTCCGACAGGCGGTAGTAGGAATACGGCATGAGCGTCGCCTTTGAGGTCACGGTCGGTAGCTTACCGGTGAGTTTCGCGTCCTCCTGTGTGAACGGGACGTTTTTCAGTCCTGCGGTGTGGAAGGCTCCGGTCAGCACCGCGATATTACCGCCGGGGTGCGCGGATTCGCACTCGCTTATCACCCGGCGCATGAATGCTTCGCGCAGGGAGTTGTGCGCGTCGCTGCCGGAAAAACCGCGCAGCGACGCGCCGTAGTTCTCAGCGGCGGCGAGGAAGTCCTCATAGCTTTCGCACTGCTCAAAGCAGTATTCCCAGAAGGAGCCGTTGTCCATTCCGGAAACCGCCTCCATGCGCTCGTAAACGTTCGGCGAGCGGTCGTCAGTGGAGCCGTCCTCGTCGTCGGATTCCTGCTGTATCTGCGCCAGCACGCAGTCGGAGGGCAGGTCGCAGAAGCGCACCTCCACACCGTTTCGCACCGCCCACATCATCGCGGCGTATTCCGGGGAGAATTCCGCGAAGGGGTAGAGCACGGTGTGCACCGGGGCTTCCTCGGTGTAGGCGAGTATCGCGCCGGGCAGCTTCACCTCCGGGGCGCAAAGCTGCGGGATCAGTCCGCTGAGGTCGGAGGGACCCTCGATGAGCAGCACCTCCGGCTGTGTGCGCCGCAGGAATTCCTCAGCGTAATATGCGCAGGCAGGGGAGTGGTGTCTTACTCCGAAATAGTGCGTCATTATGCGTTTCTCTCCCTGCATTCAGCGTACAGTCCTGCGCATTCACGGCGCTTTTTCATCACGTTTTCGAGGTATTCCGCCCAGACAGCCTTGTCCTTGGTGTCGTCCTTGACGACTGCGCCCTGGAGCGCGGAGGCAAGGTCGGAGTCGGAAATCACGCCGTTACCGAAGCTTCCGGCGAGCGCCATGCTGTTTATCAGCAGGGAGATAGCCTCCGCGGAGGACAGCACTCCGGAGGTCTGCTTCAGCTTGACCTGCCCGTCGAGGGTCTGCCCGTTCCGGAGTTCCCGGAAAATAGTCACAACGCGTTCCACGGAGGTGCGGTCGGGGAGTTTCGCGGTCAGCCCGAAGCTGTCGGAAAGCTGCGCGACCCTGGTATTTACAATGTTGATTTCGGTTTCCATATCCGCCGGGGCAGGAAGCACCACGATATTGAAGCGGCGCTTCAGCGCGGAGGACATCTCGTTGACGCCCTTGTCGCGCGTGTTGGCGGTGGCGATAACGGAGAATCCCTTTTTCGCAGGGACTTCCTCGGAAAGCTCCGGCACGGAAATGCGCTTTTCTGAAAGAATGGAGATGAGCGCGTCTTGCACCTCGCTGGCGCAGCGCGAAATCTCTTCAATGCGCGCAATAGCGCCGGCTTCCATCGCAGAGTACACCGGGCTTTTCACGAGCGCTTCGTGGGAGGGACCCTTCGCAAGCAGCAGCGCGTAGTTCCAGGAGTAGCGTATCTGCTCCTCAGTGGTGCCGGCGGTACCCTGGATAACCAGGGAGGAATCGCCGTTTATTGCTGCGGTGAGGTGCTCCGACAGCCAGGATTTCGCAGTGCCCGGCTCGCCTATCAGCAGGAGGGCGCGGTCGGTGACGAGGGTCGCAATGCATATCTCAACGATACGGCGGTCGCCCATGTATTTCGGCGTGATGACGGTATTACCGGACTTGCCGCCCATTATGTAGGTCAGCACGGAGCGCGGTGACATCTTCCAGCCGGTGGGCACGGGGTCTTTTTCGTTTTTGATGAGGGCTTCAAGCTCCGCCTTGTACAGTTCCTCGGCAGGCAGGCGCAGTATATCGGACATGGTATGGTTCCTTTCTTTATTCGGGGAGTTCTTCCAGCAGATTCCTTGCTATCGTGGAGAAGTGCGAGAGCGGTCCGGTCAGCACTTTATCCAGCATTTCCAGCAGGAGAGTGCGCTTCTGCTGTACGGTGAGGAGTGGGGTCTTTGCGACTTCATATGCAGAGCGCGGCGCGTTGGGTGGGAACATCGCGCAGTCCCGTATCAGCCGGAAAGTCGTTTTGCTGTCCGGCGAGCCGTAATTTACGATTAGCTCCAGCAGGTCCAGATGTGGTATCTTTTTTATCGCAGCGAGGGCGAATTTCACAGTCTGCTCCTTTATCGCACCGACATCATCGGGAGCCGCTGTTTCAATAGCGGTTTTCAGGAAATTACAGCGTGCCTGTACTGGGTATGTCATTTCCCTGGAATCGCCGCTTATCATGGAGGATTCGCCCAGAAGCTCCGTCAGTGACTGCGGCATGCGTGCGAAAAGAGGCATTGTCAGCACGCGGACAGGGATATCACCGTATGCGACCGGAACTTCCGCCGCGAAGATATATTTCCCGTCGCTTTCAGAATAGCGGATACCATCTTCAAGCAGGTGAAAAGCAGCGTAGCTGCCCCGGCGTGATATGCGCTTCTTCATTTCCGCGGCGACCTTGTCCGGATCGTCCGGGAGCATAGCTATACACCATGCGGTGAAGAATGCTTCCGGCTCCTTTTCATGCAGCCGCAGCGTCATTGCCTTAAATCTGCCGTCCGGGTCGGGGAACATGTTGTTGATGAGCACATAGTTCATCTCGCGCAGCTCATATATTCCCTTCGGGCTGGCAGGAAACTTCCTGGAGAATTCCAGTGCTCGCAGGAAGCAGTCGTCGATGTCCGGCTTGTGTATCATCATGGATACCGTACTCATGACCTGCTTCGGATCCGGGCGATTCTTCTTATCGGCGGAGAAGGCGCTGTCCAACCTGTTGCGGATAAAATCCACCGCCACATCGGACGGTGAAGTGCACAGAATCGGCAGGTAGCTGTCCTTGTACTTCGCGGTGAGTTTCGTTAGGATATCATCGAATCCCGGAGGATTCAGCCGCGCAGTTTCAAGGAGGGCGGCGGTTTTTACCCTGCCCTTTTCGGTGCGGCAGAAATCCAGCAGGCGCAGAGCGTTTGCGCTGTCCCGTCCCAGTGCCTGGATCGCCTTTATCCGGACATTCTGTGGAGCTTCCTCGTTTTCCGCGAGGGAGAGGTACCAGTCGTTTTCCGCGCTTCCGGCGGTGTTCGCGATGTAGTCCACCTGCACCCCGGAAGCCTTCTCGTCCGACATATCGATGGAGCCTTTCAGCAGCGGCACGATGGAGGTTCCATAGGCGGCGCACATCGTATCTGCAAAGGCGCTGATATTCTCGCCCTTCTCTCCGGAGGCGGAAATAAACATCTCCAGTATTCTTGGGTCGCCTAGCAGTGCATATTCATCCGGGTCAAGCTTTTTCAGGTGCTGGCTTTTCGTGAGTATCGCAGCCCACAGGGATTTCACGGATCGCCAGCCTGCCTCCATGTTGTATTCCACATCGTATTCCAGCGTGCCCGGTTGGGATTCCTCGGCGTTGGTGTAGTGACCCTGGGCAACCGCCAGGGCGTCCGCCAATGCAATGCAGTCCGCCAGCAGGAGTGCCGGCTCCGGCTCGGTAAAGAGCCTTGCGCACATATCGCGCAGGCGTGCGAAGGTCTTGTTGGCTTCCGCGAGGGGAGCCATACCCTCCACGGCGCGCTTCAGCCGGAAGTCCTCCGGTATGGAAGCGCACCCGGCGGAGGCGCAGTCGTAAAGTCTGTCGTGAAGCTCGTAAAACGGCGCAGTATTCATATGTATCCTCCCCTCAGCACAGCTTGGTTATTCCGTCCGTGTGGACAATGGACATCGGACAGAGGTACATGCGGTGGTCTTCCGGCGCGTAGTACATCAGCCCGAAAAGCGCGCCGTCATGCAGCCGGCGGCTGTCCACAAAGGAAAGAATGTCGCAGCAGTTCGGGAACTGCCGGTAGTATGCCTGGAGAGTTATGCTCTCCTCCCCGAGTTTCAGCACGGCGCGGCGCTTATCCGCAAGCTGTATCTCGTCGAACCGGAGCAGCACACCGGCATAGGGCTCGGAGAGCGTGTTTTTCAGGTCGTTCTTGGCGGTTTTAACAGCTTCAGCGATACTGGTGCCAGCCTTTTCGAGCACCCGGGAGTAGTCCGGCGCGGATATCTCAGCCGCCTCCCACCGCACCCGGGGATTCAGTCCCCCGGGGTAGCGGCAGAGCACGGGAACATGGAAAATCCCGGTCGCGGAATCCTCCTGCTTCAGGTATTTTGCCGCCTTTACCGGGCGGATATTCCGCGTGCAGTATATCTCTCCGGAGCCGAGGTCGAGCCAGAATCCGTTGTCGGTTTCCACGGTGAGGTTGTAGTTGTTGTTCTCGCAGAAGGCCAGCTGGATAAGCTCGGCGTTTTCCTTGTACAGTCCGGCTTCCCGGAGCTGCGAGAGCTTCCACACGCCGCCCAGTTCCTCGTAGAGTACGCTGTCCTCCGGGAGCACGTCGCCGGATTCCAGCTTTGCGGTTATGTACTGCCGGGATTTCTTCACGGTGGCGGCAAGCCTTATCAGCAGGGAAGTGATGTAGCGCATGGATTTGTCGCCGGGGTCGCCGGTGAGATACTGCACGGAATCCACGATACGGTTCATTATCTCCTGGAGCCCGGGCAGCCAGTAGTCGCCGAGCTGCTTCGCGAGGGCGCGGTACTGGTCGGCAGCGGCGCTGTTGGCGGAGTACACTCCGCGGCTGAGCATGTCCTTCACGAAGCTTTCCGCGAGGTCGAGTCCCTCCAGCTGCTTCTTCAGTTTCTTTGCGGCTGCGGATTTGTTCTGCTTTGCCGGAGCGGCAGGAGCTGCCGCCTTTTCGGCGCGCTTTGCTGCCTTTTCGCGCTTCTGCGCTATGTCGTCGGGGATATCTGCGGTTTCGAACGGTTTTCCGGAGAGCCACTCCAGCATGAGCGCCAGGGAGTGCTTGCACGGGAACTGCCTGCTGGGGCAGGAGCAGCGGAATACCGGCTCGTTCCCGGAAAAATCCGCCGAGGTGGAGTAGGGATTCTTTCCGCTGCCCTGGCACTCGCCGAAAATCAGGGTTTCGTCCGCCGTCTTTTTCAGGTTGATGAACTCCCCACGGGAGCATATCTTCCGGGCGTTATCTATGGCGGCAGTATTCGGCGCCACGGAGCGCACCAGCTCCATTGAGATGATACTTGCTGTTGACATGGCTTTCCTCCATTGTTAATGTTATGTATCAATTATATCAGAAAACCGCCGTTTTTTCAATACACTAAATACCCCGTTTTCCCATCGGACGCATGCTTCGGTCTGATTTGTGGTGTGGAAAGTATAATTATGTCAGCATATACATCAGTGCGTTGACTATCGCTGCGGCGACATTGCTGCCGCCCTTTCTTCCCCGGGCAACGATATACGGGACTCCGCTCTGCATGATGAGCTCCTTCGACTGAACTACGTTCACGAATCCCACGGGAACGCCTATTACGAATGCCGGAGAGAAATCCCCGGCAGTGATATGCTCATACAGCCGGATAAGTGCAGTCGGAGCGTTTCCGCAGGCGAAGATCACGGGCTTCCCCAGCTGAGCGGCGCGGTCAACGGAAGCCGCCGCCCGGGTAGTTCCATGCGCCTTTGCGGCTGCGGCGGTTTCCGGGTCTGACATGAAGCAGAGCACCTCGCAGCCAAGTCTGCTCAGCGCGGATTTGTTGATGCCTGCCTTCGCCATGTTGGTGTCGGTCACTATGACGGCGCCGTTGCGGAGCAGCTCCAGCGCTGTGTCCACGGCGTTTTCCGAAAAGCACAGGTTGTCCGCGTAGTCAAAATCCGCCGTGGTGTGTATCACCCGGTAAAGCACGGGCTTTATCTTTTCCGGGAATGTCCTGCCGCCAAGCTCGGATTCGATGATCTCAAAGCTGCGGTGCTCGATATCCGCCGGAAGTACATATTCTATGTTCAATATTCTATCCCCCTGCGTGCGTTGATTCCCCGGGTGTAGGGGTGCTTTACGCACTTGATTTCGCTGACGTAATCTGCGGAATCCACGAACATCTGCGCAGGCTCTCGCCCGGTTATCACAAGCTCGGCGCTGCCGGGCTTTTCCGTCAGGAATTCCTCTGCCGCCGCCCTGTCGAGAAGTCCGCTGCGGTATGCCGCGTTGAATTCGTCGATTATCAGCATGTCCACCTCCCCGGAGCGCACCATGGAGTAGCCTTTTTCCAGCAGGGCATTGTGGCACTCGGTGATTCCGCGCTTGTCCTCGTCGGTCATATTCCAGACGAAGCCGTAATTCCTGTCGCAGCGCTCAAGGGTGATTCCCGGAATGCTTCGTATTACGGACAGCTCCGAGGTGTCCGAGCCTTTAAGCAGCTGGATTATGTGCACGCGCATTCCGGCGCCTGCCGCCCGGACTGCCAGCCCTAGCGCCGCTGTCGTTTTTCCCTTGCCGTCGCCGCAGTAAATATGCAGAAGTCCCATTCAAATGCCCTCCCTGATAATTTTGTAGATGAGTTCCATGTCCAGGCTCTCCCGGACGGAGTCCGCCAGCAGGTCGTACTGTGACTGCTTGTAAGCCTCCCTGTCAACAGTGCCGCCGGTGTATTCCAGCCCTTTTCGGCGGAAAAGTTCGTTCACCAGCCTGCCGCTGACGTCGCTGCTGTCGAAAATCCCGTGAATGTAGCAGCCGCAGATGTTCCCGGAATACGCGCCGTCCCCGGTGGAAAGCAGCGGCAGCCCGGCGGATTCCGTACGCCCCATGTGTATTTCGTAGCCGGAAAACTCCGCTCCGGAAAGGAACGAGAATCCTCCGGAGATGTCGCCGAATCTGCCGGAGGTCCGCGTGCGGCGCTTCTCAGCGGCGAACACTGTTTTTGCCGGGAGCAGCTCCAGTCCGCGTATCTCGCCGCCGCCCTCGGAGCATTCAGGGTCGGAAATCACGGCGCCGAGCAGCTGATATCCGCCGCATATCCCGAATATAAGCGCACCTGATGAAGCCGCCTTTTTCAGCGCGGCTTCCAGTCCGGATTCCCGGAGCCACCTCATGTCGGAGATGGTGCTTTTCGTCCCGGGAAGGATTATCATATCCGGATTTCCGAGCTGCTCCGGCTTCGTGACATACCGGACTGTGACCCCGGAATACTGCGAGAATACATCGAAATCCGTGAAGTTTGATATCCGCGGCAGGCGTATCACCGCAATGTCCACAAGTCCCACGGAGCGGTTGTCCAGCTTCTCGGAAAGGCTGTCCTCGTCCTCAATGTCGCACCGGACGTAAGGGACGACTCCGGCGACGGGCTTTCCGCTGCGCTGTTCGAGTATTTCTACGCCGCTGCGGAATATGCTCCGGTCTCCCCGGAACTTGTTGACGATGAGCGCCTTTATCATGTCCTGTTCGGAGGGCTCCAGCAGCTTCACCGTGCCGATCAGCTGCGCGAAAACTCCGCCGCGGTCGATGTCGCCCACCAGAACCACCGGGGATTTCGCGAGCCTTGCCATGCCCATATTCACGATGTCGTCAGCTTTCAGATTCAGCTCCGCCGGACTTCCTGCACCCTCGATGACGATTATGTCGTGCTGCGCGGACAGCGTGTCGTAAGCCGCCATTATCTGCGGAATGAATTCGCGCTTCCGCCGGAAATACTCCATCGCGCGCATGTTCCCGATTACTTCGCCGTTGACTATGACCTGGGAGCCGACGTCGCTTGTCGGCTTAAGCAGTATCGGGTTCATGAGGACTGACGGCTCGACGCCTGCCGCCTCCGCCTGCATTACCTGCGCCCTGCCCATTTCCAGACCCTCCGCGGTGATGTAGGAATTCAGCGCCATGTTCTGGGATTTGAACGGCGCAGCGGAATATCCGTCCTGCCGGAATATCCTGCACAGCGCCGCCGCGATAAGGCTTTTCCCGGCGTTTGACATCGTTCCCTGAATCATTATCGGTTTAGCCATGAAGCACCTCCATCAGCGCCGCCAGAAGCATTTCGTTTTCTTCCCGGAGCCGCACCGCAGTCCGGAACCAGCCCTTTCCCAGTCCGTCGTAGTTCTCGCAGTTCCGCACCATCAGCCCATGTTCCGGGAGCAGTTCGTCAAGCGGAACATCGCACCGGAACAGTATGAAGTTCGCCGCAGACGGAATTACCTTCAGTCCGAGGGCGCGAAGTCCTGCGCTAAGGAATCTGCGCTCGGTGCTGATAAGTCCCACGGTCTTTTCAACGTAGCCGTCAAGCTCCAGCGCCGCGATTCCAGCCGCCTGCGCCGGTACTGACACGTTCCAGGACTGTCCGGATTCCGCGACCCTTGCGGCGGTGCGCTCGCTGCCGAAAATCGCGTAGCCGAGCCGCAGCCCGGGCATGGCGTAGATTTTCGTGAACGCCTTGAGCACCGCGGAATTTTCGTTCAGCAGCGGCTTTGCCGACAGCATATTTCCGCCCTCCACGAAGTCAAGGAAGCACTCGTCAACCACCAGGAATGTCCCGGATTCCCGGCACTTCCCTGATATCTGCCGCAGCAGCGCCGCCGGAATCGTCACCCCGGTGGGATTGTTTGGCGTGCACAGGAACAGAATGTCAGTTCCCGGGGCGATATCTTTCAGGATTCCCTCGGTCAGCGCGAATCCGTTACCGCGATTCAGCATATGCTTCCGGATTGCGCAGCCGTGCTCCGTGAGCGCTTTCTCGTACTCGCTGAAAGTCGGGGCGCAGAGCAGCGCACAGCGTGGATTCAGCGCTGATACTATGCGGTAGATGAGATCTGCGGCGCCGTTGCCACAGACTATGCGCTCAGGTGGGATCACCTCCTGCCGGGAGAGCGCTTCCGCAAGCGCCCGGCAGCATGGGTCCGGGTAATTCGAGCATTCCAGGAGCGCCCGGGAAGCCGCCTGTACCACCTCGCCGGGAATCCCCAGCGGATTTATATTTGCGGAAAAATCGTGTTCTATGCGGCGTGAATAAACATCGCCGCCGTGGCTGAATCTGTTCACAGAATTATCCCCCATAACAGCGCCCGGACTGCGGTGCAAAGTATCAGCATGAGCGCCGAAGTGCAGTACATCAGCCGGTTGGCGCGGCGTATGTCCTCGTTTTCGATTTCACGGATATTGTCGCCGATGAACGGCTTTTTGTGCAGCTCCCCGAAGTAGTACGCGTCCCCGGCGAGCCGCACGTCCAGCGCCCCGGCGCATACTGCTTCGGTCTGCGCGGAGTTCGGGCTGGCGTGATTCCGGCGGTCGCGGCGCCATATCCTCCAGGCGTTCTTCATATCCAGCCGCAGTATTCCGGCGGAAAGTATCATAAGCAGTGCGGTCAGCCGCGACGGAATGTAATTCAGCACATCGTCCAGCTTCGCCGCGAATTTCCCGATGTGGAGGTATTTTTCGCTGGTGTAGCCTATCATGGAATCCATCGTGTTCGCCGCCTTGTAGAAGAATCCCAGCACGGCGCCGCCAAGTCCCATGTACAGCATGGGGGCGGTGACTCCGTCGGAGGTGTTTTCCGCAACGGTTTCAACCGCCGCGCGGATTATTCCGTTCCTGTCCAGGGGCTTCGTGTCCCTGCCGACTATCATCGAAACCGCCGTCCGGGCTTTCTCGGTGTCGTTTTCGCTTATCGCGCGGTAGGCTTTCATGCTCTCGCTGCGCAGACACCGCGCCGCCAGCATGTAGTAGCACAGAATGCTCTCCGCCGCCGCGCCAAGCCAGATGTTCACGCGATAGCACAGAAACAGTACCGCCAGCGGAATCCCGGCGGAGGTCAGCAGGACTATCAGCGCGAGTATAGTTCCCCCGGCGGTCAGGTGATTCGCGAACGCGTTACGCGCCCACTTTTCCAGCGCGGATATCAGCCTGCCTATCAGCCGTATCGGGTGGGGGAGGGAATAAGGGTCGCCCAGAATGCAGTCCAGCAGGAATCCTGCCAGAAGCGGCAGTACAGCAATAAGAATCTTCATTTTATCTCCGTAATCAGCGTGAGATTTTCACCGTCGAATCCGGCGGAAAATCCGCAGCCGTTGGCGCACTGCCAGTCGTAATATCCGCGCTTCGGCAGGGCAAAGCGCTCCATGACTGACATTATCGTACCGCCGTGTACGACGAATGTCAGCGTGTCCGCGGACGGATTCACCCTCACTGCCCGGAGGAATCCCTCACAGCAGCGGACGCGGAAATCCTCCGGGGATTCTCCGCCGGGAAAGGGAAGAGTGCCGCTGCTGTCTATCCAGCGCTGGTAGTCCGCGTTCCCGGAGAGTTCCTGCCAGTTCTTCCCCTCGAAATCCCCGAAGTCGCACTCCCGGAGTTCCGGATAAATCCGCGGCTGGACCCCCGGAAATATCGCCTGCGCGGTCTGGATACAGCGCTGCATGGGGCTGCATATCAGCACTCCGGGGTCGGGGTATTTCCGGGAGCCAAGTCCGGAGATTCCCTCGGCGCATAGTGGCTCGTCCGTCCTGCCGATGTAGCGCTTCTCCAGGTTCCCGGCGGTCATTCCGTGGCGTATCAGATTGATTTTCATGGGAGTTCCCCCTTTATCACGGTCGGGATTCCGCAGCACATTCTGACAACGGCCCTGGATCTCCCGGCAATGTAACAGCAGGCGCGCCCGGTTTCCTCGCGCCATATCCGGTCGGATTTCTCCATCGGGATTATGCCGCTGCCTATCTCGTCCGCTATGATGATTATATCCGGATTTCGACCGGACAGCTGTTCCGCCAGCGCCGCGCCGCTTTCATTCCCGAAGCGCTTCACGAACAGCTGGAAGTTCTTCATTGCACGGTAGGAATACGCCTGCTCCGGAGTGCACTCCGCCCCGTCAAGGATATCCGTTTCGCGGAGCGAGAATCTGTGCATTGCGAAATCCGTTTTCCCGGAGTACGCGCCGCCAATCACTAGTATCATAATACCTCCTGAATAAGTCCGGCAAGCACTGCGGCGGCAAGCTCCGCAAGCTCGCACACCTGTAGGAAATGCCCTGCCGTGTCCCCGGTTATTCCGCCGAAATTCCTGTAAGAGGATATCCGGTAATACAAAAGCGCCAGCCCGGCGGCGGTGATTGCCGCCGCGCCGCGGACCGGAGCTGCAAGAATCATTCCGGCTGCGGCGGCGCATGCCTCCACTGCAAGTATGATGATGGAATTCCGCCGGTGTGCAGGCTTCACGAAGCTTTGCAGTGTGCCGTCCTTTTTGGCGCAGCGGAACGTCACCGCCGCGAATCCGCTGAGCGCCCGGGATAGCACATATCCGCAGGCAGGAATGACCGCCGCGCGGATTCCTCCTACTTCCGTGAACAGACCGAACTGGAGCAGAAAATACAGTATCGAGTAGATCAGGGCGAAGGAGCCTACATGTGGGTCGCTCATTATTTCGAGCTTCTTCTCCCGGGGAGCGTAGGAGGATCTCGCGTCCGTCACGTCGCAGAATCCGTCCGCGTGTATTCCTCCGGTGACCGCTATCGGAATCACGCAGCAGACCGCAGCGTACAGCCATTTCCCGGAATGGAGGATTCCGCAGAGGTATGTCCACAGGATAATCAGACCGCCGATTACCGCCCCCACAAACGGGAACATCGCAAGGGAATAGCGGCGGTTCTCCTCCTTCCATTCCACCTGCGGCATGGGGATACGCGAGTACATCAGGAACGCGCAGGCGAGGGATTTTACTATCGTCATCAGAGCGCTCCTTTCAGCACAAGTGGGATTCCGCATACGCACTCTATCACCACGTCCGCCAGTCCGGCGACTGTGGAATTGAGCCTGCTCATTATGCGGATATAGTCCATCGTTTCCCCGGAGTATTCAATCCCGTCAGCGGAAACCTCGTTGGTCACTATCACAAGCTTATCCACCCGTTCGGAGAGTGCTTTCAGCCCGGAAATTATCCTGTCCGACGGGTCGTTTATCCCGGCAGGGGAGAACATTTCGTTCGCACAGAGGGTTGTCAGGCACTCAAGCAGAGCGCAGCAGGGAAGTCCGCCGTCCGGAAGCAGGATCCCCCTGATGTCCCGGGGGCGTTCAATCGTCCGGAATCCCTTGCCGCGGCGCATTTCCCGGTGCCGGGCTATAGCGCGCTGCGCGTCCTCGCCGTAGGGCTCCATCGCCGCGATGTAGTATTTCTCCCCGGGGAATCCGTTCAGCAGTCCCTCCGCGACCGAGGATTTACCGCACTTGGAGCCGCCGGTTATCAGTATCATCATGTAAGTTCCGTGTACCTTTCCATGTTCATGTCGTCGAATCTGTGCGCGCCGTAGTATACCGAAAGGGCGCCGTCCAGCAGCGGAAGAAGCATGATTCCTCCGGTGCCCTCTCCGAGATGGAATCCTGCGGTTATCGGCGCAGAAAGTCCTAGTCTGTCCAGCAGCAGCTTCGCCGCCGGCTCGTTTGAAATATGCGATGGCAGCATAAAGTCCCGACAGCCCGGGGATATCATCTCCGCAATACACGCGGCGGCAGCGGATATCACACCGTCTATCACCACTGGGATTCCGCATTCCGCGCCGCCGAGGAGCAGACCTGCCATTCCTGCAATGTCAAATCCGCCAAGCTTCGCCAGAATGTCCATGGGGTCGTGGGGATACGGCGCATTCACCTTCAGGGCGCGTCTGATGACGGATATCTTCCGGTCAAGCCCGGCGCTGTCAAGACCTGCGCCGCGCCCTGCCGCCTGCTCTGGAGGTGTTCCAAGAATCACGGAAGCCACCGCCGCCGACGTGGTGGTGTTGCCGATTCCCATTTCTCCGGTGACGATGATATCAGTGCCGCTTTCGGAAAGCTCCCGTACAAGCCGTATTCCCACGTCCACCGCGCTTTCAGCCTGTTCCCGTGACATTGCCGGACCGTCCGCGATATCCCCGGTGCCGTATGCGATTTTCCGGTTCAGAATCCGCCCGTCGTCCACGTCGGTATTCATGCCGATGTCCACCGCTATGACCTCCGCGCCGAACTGCTCCGCCAACAGATTCACACTGGACCGCCCACCAGCGATTTCACGCGCCACAGCGGCGGTAACGCTGCTGTCGGACTGGCTCACGCCCTCCCGGACAACGCCGTTATCCGCGCACATGATGACCGCCGTCCGCTTCCGGAGCGCCACGTCTGGATCTCCGCGCATTCCGGCGATCTTCGATACCATGTCCTCAAGCAGTCCAAGTCCGCCGAGCGGCTTTGCTATGCTGTTCCAGCGGAGTTTCGCCTGCGCCTGCGCAGCTGTGTTAAATTCCATATTTACCTCCGAATCCGGCGCAGTTTTCCACGAACCTTTCCGCCGCCCGGATATTCGCGTAGAAGTACAGGTGCGGAAATCCGGCGTACATGGCTGCGGAAGTGTGGACGCAGTCCCACTGCCTGCCGTTGCTTTCCTTGACGGCGGTGAATCCGCTTCCGCAGTTTTCGCTGTCCCAGTAGTGGAATTCGTGCGCCGGAATCACTCCACCCTTTTCGCAGAGCAGGCTGTCCGCCTTTGCGTGTAATTTCACATACCCGAAGCGCTGTAGCTTCGCCGTGGAGAAGCATCTCCCGGGGATCACCCCTGCCATCGGATATTCAGTCCCGTCCTCGCCGGTCAGGGATTCGTGCAGGTACATGAATCCGCCGCATTCCGCTATCACCGGCATTCCTCCGGCGATACTTTTCCGGACGGAATCCAGCATGCTGCGGTTCTGCGACAGCCTTTCCGCGTAAAGCTCCGGATATCCGCCGCACAGGATAAGTCCGGCGGCGCCCCGGGGTATTTCCGTATCGTCCAGCGGCGAGAAGTACTGTATCTCCGCCCCCAGACGCTCCAGCAGCCGCATGTTGTCGCGGTACAGGAACGAGAACGCGGAATCCCGAGCGACAGCTATCCGGACGCGCCTTTCCCTGCGCGGAGGGAGTTCCGCGAGATCGTCCAGCGGCGGCATTTCCGAAGCTGCGATAAGCCCGTCGATGTCAATTGACTGCTCCGCCTTTTCCGCGAGGAGCTGCGTTTTCCGTTTTAGATCCTCAACTCCGTCCGGGGTCACCAGTCCCAGCCTGCGGCTTTCCAGCGCGGATTCCGGGCTGGCAGGGAAGTACCCGAAGAACCCGGTGTGCAGTTCATCGCACATCGCGCGGACCTCCGGGATAAGTTGTGCCGGGAGCCGGTTGAAGATGAATCCGGCAATGCGGTTCGGCTTGCGGAAGTTCAGGAATCCCTGCATGACCGCGCCGATGGACGCGCTCATTCCCTTGCAGTCTATCACAATTACCGCCGGGCAGTCGATGTCCAGCGAAAGCGCATGGGAGCTTGCTCTCCCGGTGATTCCGTCGTAGAATCCCATAACGCCCTCGACGACGGAGATATCCGCTTCCGCGCTGTTGTCGGTAATCAGCCGCCGGAGCATTTTTCTGTCGCAGAAATACCCGTCCAGGTTGTGGGATTCCGCGCCGATGATCTTTTCGTGGAACATCGGGTCGATGTAATCCGGACCGCACTTGAATGAGGCGGCGCGGAGTCCTCGGTTCACCAGCGCCTGGAGTACCGCGCATACAACGGTAGTCTTTCCACAGCCGCTGTTGGTCCCTGCAATCATTATTTTGCGCATTTTCCTGCTCCTTTTATGATGAATACCGGATTCTCAGCCGCTAGCATTGTGTGGCTTCCAAGCTTTCTCGTCCGGGTGACTGCCGCCTGGATAATTTCCGCGCTGATACCCTGCCCGGCGAGGGATTCCACGGCTTCGTGCAGCGTTTCCAGGGAAACCGCAGTTATCACGATGACCGCCGCCGGATTCCTGCTGACCGCCGCCGAAATGATTCCGCGCAGATAACCGCCGGAACCTCCCACGAATACCTTGTCCGGTGCAGGAAAATCCGCCGTATCGCCGGGCGCGGAGCCAGTCCGCACAATTATGTTGTCGCAGTGGAACTTCACCGCATTCCGCCTTGTCAGCTCTGCCGCTTCCGGCTTGACGTCGATGGAGTATACCGCGCCGCGATAGCATTGCAGCGCCATTTCCACGGACACGGAGCCGGTTCCGCAGCCGATGTCCCACATGGTGTCACCGGGGCATATCCCGAGCCGGGAAATAACCAGCGCACGCACCTCGGATTTCGTCATGGGCACCTTATCCCGGATAAATTCCTCGTCCGGTATTCCCGTGCGGATATGCGTTTCCGGTGCCGGATTTTCCGTCAGCATTACCGAAAGGCGGTCGGTTTCGATGTCGGTGAATCCCTCCGCCGTGCCGGAGATAACGCGCTCCTGCGGATACCCGAGCCGCTCCCCGATGTGCACCGTCATGCCGCCAAGCCCGTATTCACACAGCCGTCTGCACACCTCACGCGCGCCGGATTTTCCCCCCAGCAGGAAGAAGCAGCGGCGGTGCATGGCGGCATTCCGCGCGATATTCGCGGATTCCCCGTGCAGGTTCACGGTGGGGATATCCTGCCAAGGGATACCGAGCTTTCCGCAGAAGTACACCGGGGAGGAGATTCCGGAAATCACCTCCGCCCGAACGGAGTCCGGCAGCGCCATCAGAAGTCCCTCCGCGCCGCTGAAATAGCCGCAGTCCCCGGACATGAGCACCGCAAACTTATCATATCCGGAATCCAGAATATACCCGGCTATCTCGCCGCTGTTCCAGCTTGTGAAACACGGCTTCGACAGCGCGGAAAACGGCTCCAGCATTCTCGCCGCGCCTATCAGGCAGTCCGCGCTGCCGATCGCGGCGCGCGCCTGCTGTGTGAGGGTGGAATTTCCGTCCATTCCGATTCCGACTATGTAAACCTTTTTCATGTTATCTCCGTTTCAAGGATTTTTTCTGTCTGTGCGAGGGAATAGCCCTGCTCCACCGGGCGGCGGAGCGTCAGCAGTTCCGCACCGCACTGCGCCGCGGCTTCCGCCTTTTCCGGGAATCCTCCGGCGGCTCCGCTTTCCTTCGTCACGAGTATTTCTGCTGCCGCCTGTTTTATGTGGGCGACGTTCTGTTCCACCGTGAAGGGTCCCTTTTCGAGGATAGTCCGCTCCGGCAGGAATCCCAGCTGCGCACAGTGTTCCGCCGCGCCCTCCGCCGGGAGAATACGCACCGTCAGCCGGTCACGGAAACCGCGCACTTTCGTGTATTCTGCCAGGGAGTTCCCTCCGGTGGTTATCAGCGCCTTTTTGTCGCTGGCGTTCAGGTATTCCACCATCTCCGGGATACTGTCGAACAGCCGCCCGGGCGGATTTCCGGATCCCTCCCGGAGCAGCCGCAGGTACCGCACGCCGGATTCCGCGCAGGCTGCCATGACGTTGGCGGACACATTCCGCGCAAAGGGGTGGGTGGCGTCTATCACCGCCGCATAATCCCCGGATCTCAGCAGCGCGGAAATTTCCTGCCCATCCAGTTTTCCCACAAGTTCGCGAATGAATCCCGACTGTGGGAGGAGTTCCGCGCCGTATTCCGTCACAGTGCTGACCGCCGCGCGGATTCCCTTGGCGGCGCAGAATTCCGCCAGCAGCCTGCCCTCGGTCGTCCCACCGAAAATCAGTATCTCAGACATTCCTGTAGCCCCTCGGTGTGACCATTCTGCCGTTGATTTCCCGGGTGGAGCTGCTTCCGATGAACACGGTGCAGAACATATCCACGGCGGTTTCGCGGAGTTCACCCAGCGACATCACCCGGCAGGAGCAGCCCTCGCGCCCGATATTCCGCGCAATTCCGCAGACGGTATCCGCCGGTTTGGATTCCAGCAGGATATCGCACGCCCGGGCGAGATAGTCCGCGCGCTTTTTCGAGGAGGGATTGTACAGCGCAATCGCGAAATCCCCCTCCGCCGCCATACGCAGACGCTTTTCGATGAGCTCCCAGGGGGTGAGCAGGTCAGAAAGACTGATGACTGCGAAGTCGTGTCCCAGCGGAGCGCCTAACAGAGCGCTTCCGCTGAGCGCTGCGGTAACTCCCGGCACCACCTCGATTTCTACCCCTGGGTATTCCACGGAAAGCTCCAGCGCCAGCCCTGCCATGCCGTAAACTCCGCTGTCGCCGCTGCAAACCAGCGACACAGTTTTCCCTTTCTGAGCCTCAGAAAGCGCCAGGCGAACGCGTTCCACCTCGCTTTTCATTCCGGTGGCGAGGTAGTCTTTCTCCGGGAATATTCCGCGGAGAAGCTCCACATACAGCGTGTAGCCCACCACAAGGTCGCTGCCGAGTATTGCGGACTGCGCGTCCAGGGTCATTCCGCCGGCGTTTCCGGCTCCGGTCCCGACTATGTAAAGTTTCATTTCTGTTTCCGGCTGAAATCTATCAGCACGTTCCTTTCCGCCGCTGCGATGGTCACTCCGTCTGCGGCTGTTTTCCCGAGTATGAGAGTATTTCCTCCGGCTGCGGCGCTGCGTTCGCACACGCTGTCAACGCCCACGGTACGCGCCACGAAATCCGAGCCCGTGAATTCCCCGGGGACTGCCGCAAGCTGCTCTGCCGTGTAGGTTTTCAGCGGCACCTTCAGTTCCTCGCAGAGCCGCAGAATACACGGCTCCTCCGACTTGCGGTCGATGGTGGATATCCCGGAAATACGCCGTATCTGCGTCGCTGTAAGTTTCCGTTTCATCAGAGCCGTGAGCGCGGAGTATTCCGCTCCCTTTTTGCAGCCCACCCCGAGCACGATATTCTTCGGCGCGAGGTTGAATGTCACCCCGAACGGCTTCGCGGACATTTCCCGGGAAATACACAGCCCGTATTCTCCGCCGTCGGCGCGGCTTATTTCCGGCGGCAGATTCACGCATTCGAACTCCGAATACAGCCCGATTTTTTCTCCGCGAAGTACCGCAGCGGCGATTTCCTTGGCGGCGCCGAGGTCGTCAAAATACAGCCCGTTGGCAAGGGCGAAGCAGTCCGGCGAGAATCTTCCGCCGGAGTCCGTCGCGGTGGTGATCACCGGCTGCGCGCCGATTGCTTCCGCGATGGATTCCGCCAGGCAGTTTGCGCCGCCGAGGTGCCCGGAAAGCAGCGATATTGCGTATTTCCCACAGTCGTCAAGCACCACGACCGCCGGGTCGGACTGCTTGGAGTGCAGATTCGGCGCCACCGCCCTGACCGCGATTCCGCAGGCGCAGACGAATATCAGCGCGTCAAACGCCTGGAAAACCTCCGCAACGGTATCCGACAGGCTGGAGAATTCCGAAACGTTCCCGGCGGCGTATTTGTGGAAGCAAAACCGCGTGACCCGGTATTGCGGCGAAATCGCCTCGGCAATTCGCCCGGAAAGCTCCGCTCCGCGCCCTGTCACGGAAAATACGGCGGCTCTCATGTGCGCTCCTTTGCCTGGCGGAATTCCGTGGAGAATCCGCTGTCGTAAAGCTTTGACAGCTCATAGTCGCCGCTGAGGAAGTTCCCGACAGTTATCAGCGCGGTCTTGCGGATCCCGTTTTCGTCGGCGGTTTGCGCGAGAGTACCCACGGTGCAGCGGCAGACCTTCTCGTCCTGCCAGCTTGCCTTGTACACTATCGCCGCCGGAGTGTTCTTGGAGTAGCCTCCGGAAATCAGCTTTTCGGAAAGCTCCCGGAGCATTCCGGTGCTGAGGAATACCACCATCGTTGCTCCGTGTGCCGCGAGGGATTCTATGCTTTCACGCTCCGGCACCGGGGTGCGCCCTGCCATGCGCGTGATGATCACTGTCTGGCTGACCGAGGGCAGGGTGTATTCCGCCCGGAGTGCTGCTGCGGCTCCGCAGAAGCTGCTTACCCCGGGGCACACCGCGTATTCTATTCCAAGTGCGTCCAGTCTGTCCATCTGCTCGCGTATTGCGCCGTACAGGCAGGGGTCGCCGGTGTGGAGCCTTACCGTGCGCTTCCCGGAGGATTCCGCCGCGGATATCACGTCAATCACCTCGTCCAGCGTCATCAGCGCGCTGTTGTGTGTTTCACAGTCCGGCTTTGCGTATTCAAGCAGTTCCGGATTCACAAGCGAGCCAGCGTAAATTATCACGTTCGCCTGTTGGATAAGCTTCAGTCCGCGCAGGGTGATGAGGTCCTTTGCGCCGCAGCCAGCGCCCACGAAATCAACCATTGTATTCCTCCGATATAGTTCTGATAAGCTCCCCGGCGGACGGCGTTTTTACCAGTATCCCGTACTTGTCCGAGAACATCACCGCGCCGATGGGGACAGTGCTCTTTACCTTCGCGCTGAGGTAGTATTCTGCGCGCCGCCCCAGTATCTCCATCGCCTTTTCACATACTCCGGAATCCCTGAGCAGCGATATCGCCGCGTCCGCCGTGACGCATTCCGTTATCTTCTTCAGCGTGTCCGGATCCGCACCTGCGAGAAGTCCGCAGGTGACGAGGACTTCCATTCTGCCGTCTGCCTGTGCGGAGTGAGTGTTCATTATTCCTGCGCCGAGCTTCACCATCTTGCCGATGTGACCGATTATGAGAATGCACTCAAATCCGTATTCCAGCGCTGCGTCTATCGCCTCTCCGATGAAGTTGCTGCAAGTAACGCAGCGGTCGAGGGCGAAGGGCATATTCCGCTGAATGAAGCTCTGGCTGTAGTTCCCGAGGGCCAGCAGCAGACTGCGGCAGCCCTCCTCGCGGCGCATGCGCTCTTCCAGTCGGATCGTGTCCACCAGCGCGGAATTGCTCATCGGCTCGACGATTCCGGTGGTGCCGATTATCGAGATACCGCCCTCGATTCCCATGCGCGGGTTGTAGGTTTTAGAAGCCAGCTCGGCGCCCTTCGGCACGGAAATAACAACGTGAAATCCGCCGCGGTAGTCGTAGTGCTCCGCGATCTCCGCCACCGCCGCCGCTATCATTTTCCTGGGTACGGAGTTTATCGCCGCAGTTCCCGGGGGCTGATCAAGTCCCGGCTTCGTAACGGTGCCGATTCCCTCGCCGCCGTCGATCGTGATTCCACTGCCGGAAAGCTCCACCCGTGCGCAGACCTCGATACCGTTCGTGATATCCGGGTCATCGCCGCTGTCTTTAATTACGGAGCACAGCGCGCTGTTTCCGGAGATCTCGCAGCGCTCCACCGGGATATCCAGCGTGACCCCCTTCGGCGTGGGTAATTCCACACGTTCCGCCGGAGTCCCGGACAGCAGTGCGATAGCCGCCGCCTTTGAAGCCGCCGCGGCGCAGCTGCCGGTGGTGAATCCGCAGCGGAGTTTCTCACCGGATCTGTATATAAATCTGTCCACATGACCTCCAGAAAATAAAAAATCCGCATGCCGGAGCATACGGAAAACACGCAAAAAACAGCCGGACTCCTGCCCGACCCTTTTGCGCACCTCCGTCGCTCGCAGAGTTACGCGGAACATACTTGTCGGCAGGTATTCCGGCTCGGGGTGAACGCCATTCCTCCGCCTTCCCGGTTTCCCAGTGGCTGCATTGCGCGTGGAGAACGGCTGTCCCTTACGGCAGCGTGACTGCACAGGTCTTACACCTGTTTCCCTATTATCTCCCTTTCCGGGGAGCACCGACAGTCCCATCACATAATATTTTACTCCATATCCGGCGCAAATTCAACCCGTTTTGCTTATAAAATTAACCTATATCCGGCAATATTTTTTGTTTATATTCTCCAATCCCACTGGGTGATATCATCAACAAACCCGGTATTTTCCGGACAGTATTATTTGTGCAATGATACAAAAATTCCACAAAGGTCTTGCAAATTAATAATTCCGTGGTATAATTCATTTTGGCAGAATGTATATACAGCCGCCGCGTTATTCCGGATAAATGCGCGGACTAAAATTGAATAAGTAGGGCGGTGCCGCAGCATGGAGTCATTCCATGACTGAGGGTAAAAGGGAAGCAGGTGTGAATCCTGCACGATCTCGTCACTGTATCAGGGGAGCAGAAACCACGGAGCGAAGCTTCAGCCACTGGGAAACCGGGAAGGCGGTTTTCTGCGATGATCCTCAAGCCAGGAAACCTGCCGTCTGAATGTACAGGGATTGTATCCCGGATCACGAGGTATTGGTCGTACGCTTTTCTGACGCCGCATTGCGACGTCTGGTTTGTCGTGCCCTTTTCCTTTTGAAGAGGGCTTTTTTAATGCACCTATTCCGCGTGTTCCAGAAAGAAAGGAACACATTAACATGAAGAAATCCAAGATCATTCTCGCAGCAGTACTTGCTGCTGCCACCGCACTTACCGGCTGTTCTTCCAAGGAGGAGTCCTCCGCGTCCAGCTCCGCTTCTGAGTCCGTGACCTCCACCGCGGCTTCCACCGCTGAGAGCTCTGCCGCTGAGGATTCCGACAGCAGCGCGGCTTCCGACGTATCCACCGCTGAATCCGCTGCTACGGCTGAGGCTGACGACGAGAACTACAACACCGGCGACGCTTCCCTCGATAACCCCAGGAATCAGGACGAGATCGGCGACAACGAGCTGCTGGTACTCAGCTTTGGCACCAGCTTCAACGACAGCCGCCGCCTGACTATCGGCGCTATTGAAAACGACCTCGAAACAGCATTCCCGGGTTACTCCGTAAGAAGAGGGTTCACTGCCAATATCGTTATTGATCACGTTTACAAGCGCGACGGCGAGAAAATTGACGACATAGGCGAGTCTCTTGACAGAGCCGTAGCAAACGGTGTAAAGAACCTTGTCGTACAGCCCACTCACCTCATGAACGGTATTGAGTATGACGAACTCTGCGGAAAGATCGGGGATTATTCCGACGCGTTCGAGAAGGTGGTCATCGGCGATCCGCTGCTCACCTCCGACGAGGATTTCCAGATCGTTGCCGACGCTATCGTTGACTGGACAAAGGATTACGATGACGGCGAAACTGCTGTCGTGTTCATGGGTCACGGCACCGAGGCTGAATCCAACGCAGTATACCAGAAGATGCAGGATCTGCTGACCAGCGGCGGCCACACCAACTATTTCGTAGGCACCGTTGAGGCTTCTCCCTCCCTGGACGACATAATCGCGGCTGTAAAAGCAGGCGGCTACAAGAAGGTAGTCCTGGAGCCGCTGATGGTAGTTGCCGGCGATCACGCAAACAACGATATGGCAGGCGACGAGGACGACAGCTGGAAGTCTGCCTTTGAGAAGGAAGGCTACGAAGTGACCTGCCTGCTCCGCGGTCTTGGAGAGAACGAAACCATCAGACAGCTTTATGTTGCTCACGCACAGGCTGCTGTAAACGCTATTGAGGGCGTATCTGAGTAATTACGGTCAATATCATTGCCAGGCGGCAGGGGAATCCCATGCCGCCTTTTGGAGATTTTACAGATGAAAAAATATATCACTATAATCGCAGCTGCGGCTCTGCTGCTCACCGGCTGCGCTGCGGAAAATCCCTCTGCCGCGCCGCAGGATTCGCAGGTTTCTGCAAGCGTGGTAAGCACGGCGGAATCCGCTGCTGACACTGAGGAAGCGGCGAGTACTGGAACTCCGCTCACCGCTGCGGATATCCTTGACGGAAGCTACGAAATAACTGTGGATTCCAGCTCCACGATGTTCAATATCACGAAATGCACGCTGAATGTTTCTGACGGCAGCATGACCGCCGTAATGACCATGCATGGCAAGGGCTACCTGTACCTCTTCATGGGAAAGGGCGACGACGCCGTGGAATCCGGGCATATTCCGTTTGTGGAGGACGCCGACGGTAATCACACGTTCACCGTTCCGGTTCCGGCTCTGGATACCCCGGTGGACTGCGCCGCATTCAGCAAAAACAAGGAGAAGTGGTACGACCGCACTCTGGTGTTCCGCTCCGACCTTATTCCGGCGGAATCCTTTGCGGATGGCGTGCTGAAGTCCGCCGCTTCCATGGGGCTTGCGGATGGGGAATACACTGCGGACGTCACACTTTCCGGCGGTTCCGGGAGAGCAACGGTTCAGTCCCCGGTGAAGATCACCATATCCGGCGGAGCGGCTTCTGCGGAGATCGTCTGGAGCAGTTCCAACTATGATTACATGCGTATTGGCGAGGAAAAGTACCTGCCGACGAATACCGAGGGGAATTCCACGTTCGTTATCCCGGTGGCGTATTTCGACCGCGAAATGACGGTATTCGCGGATACTACCGCCATGAGCGAGCCGCACGAGATCGAATACAAGCTGATTTTCGATTCAGCTTCGGTGAAGTGATGGGCGGATTTCGCAGGGCTGTTTCATTCCTTGCGGCGGTGATCCTGTTCACCGGCTGCGCGGCTCCAGTCCGGCAGAGCGCGGAGTATACGCTGCCGGATGTGGTCGGCAGCATGGAGCTGAAATACGCCGGCCAGTTCTCAGTGGATTACCTTTCGGACGGCACCGCCCTCGCGGAAATAGCCGACGGGCGGCGCTATCTGATAATCCCGGAGGGCGCAGCAGTCCCGGAGCAGATTCCGGAGGACATCACTGTAATCAAGCAGCCGGAGAATATCTATCTTGCTTCCTCCTCGGCGATGGACCTGTTCGACTGCCTGGGCGGACTGGACGATATCCTCGCCACTTCCACGCCGGAATCCGGCTGGAAGCTTCCGGACATAGCGCAGGCGATGGCAGACGAAGATATTCTCTATGCCGGGAAGTATTCCTCTCCGGACATCGAACTGTTGATGTCCGAGGGTTGCGACGCCGCGATTGAGAACACGATGATATATCACAGCCCGAAGATAATCGAGCAGATAGAGAAGTGCGGTATTCCGGTGCTTATCGAGCGCTCCAGTTACGAATCCCACCCCCTGGGACGGCTGGAGTGGATACGTCTATACGGGCTTATTCTCGGGAGATCCGATGAAGCCGAGCGGATTTTCAGCGAGAAGTGCGCGCTGCTTGACGATGTGGTATCCCGGGAAAGCACCGGCAGCACGGCGGCGTTTTTCTACATCTCGTCCAATGGCTATGCCGTGGTGCGCAAGCCCGGGGATTACATCTCCAGGATGATAGGACTTGCCGGGGGAGAGTACATTCTGGATGCGGACAGCCTTAAGGTCGATGAGAATGCGCTGTCCACCGCGAATATCCAGTTTGAGGCATTTTATGCGATGGCGAAGGACGCGGACTACCTCATCTATAACGGCACCATAGACGGCGGCGTGGATTCCCTGGCGCAGCTTTCCGCGAAGAACCCACTGCTGTCGGATTTCCGGGCATTTCAGACCGGGAACGTCTGGTGCACCAACGCGAACGTATTCCAGCAGACCTCCGCCGCTGCAGAAATGACCGAGGAACTCCACCGGATATTCACCGGCGGCAGCGGAAGTTTTGAGTTCTTCCACAAGCTGACCTGACAGAAAGGAGCGCCGCATGAGCAGAAAAACGCGCTGCGCCGTATGCTATGCGGCGCTGGTCATACTCACCCTGTTGCTTGGAATAGCCGGAATATGCTTCGGCAGCGTGAGCATATCCGCTCAGGATATCGCTGTGGCTGTGTTCGGCGGCGAGAAATCCACGGCGTCGGACATAATCCTTATCAGCCGTCTGCCGCGCGTCATCGCGGCAGTGGTCCTAGGCGGCGCCCTGGCGGTTTCCGGGTACCTGCTCCAGACATTTTTCGCAAATCCCATTGCAGGACCCTTCGTGCTCGGGATATCCTCCGGGGCGAAACTGGTCGTCGCGCTGACGATGATAGTGTTCCTCGGCAATGGCGTCATGCTGGATTCCGCCGGGCTGATAATCGCGGCTTTTGTCGGCTCGCTGCTTTCCCTGGGGCTGATAATCCCGGTGTCCGGCAGGGCGCAGAAGAATTACATGCTCATCGTCTGTGGAATCATGATAGGTTACATATGCTCCGCGATAACCGAATTCGTCGTGACATTCGCGGACGATTCCAACATCGTGAACCTGCACAACTGGTCGATGGGAAGCTTCTCAGGCATCGGCATGGACCAGGCGGCGGTGATGTCCGCAGTGGTATTCGCGGCAATGATACCGACGTTTCTGCTGTCGAAACAGATAGGCGCATATCAGCTCGGGGAAGCCTACGCGCGGAATTCCGGCGTGAATATCCGCTGGTTCCGGCTGGCGGTGATACTGCTGTCGAGCCTGCTTTCCGCCTGCGTTACGGCGTTCGCCGGACCGGTGTCCTTTGTCGGAATAGCGGTGCCGCACATCGTGAAGAGAATGCTGGGTACCGCGAAGCCACGGGCGGTGATCCCGGCGTCGTTCCTCGGCGGAGCCTGCTTCTGTCTGCTGTGCGACCTTATCGCGCGAACGGTATTCGCCCCCACCGAACTCAGCATAGGCTCCGTTACCGCGGTGCTGGGCGCCCCGGTGGTGATAGTTATAATGATGTCCCGGAAGAAGTGAACGGAGGCGCAGATGAACAGCGAATATTTCAGAACTGACGGACTTTCCGCTGGCTACGGGAAGCATGTGATACTGAGCGGCGTGGGAATAACCGTCTGCCGCGGCGAGATCACCACGCTTATCGGACCGAACGGCTGTGGGAAATCCACGCTGCTCCGCACCGCCGCGAAGCAGCTGGCAGCGCTCTCCGGCGCAGTATTCATTGATGGAAAGAGTTTGTCGGAAATTTCACCGAACGCGCTTGCCCGGAAGCTGTCAATACTGCTGACGGAGCGTATTTCACCGGAACTCATGACCTGCCGGGACGTGGTGGAATCCGGGCGCTACCCATACACCGGGCAGCTTGGTATACTCTCGGCGGCGGACAGGGAAGCGGTCGCGGAGGCAATGGAGCAGACTTCCACCACGGAGCTGTCGGAGCTGGATTTCGGCAGGATAAGCGACGGGCAGCGGCAGCGCGTAATGCTCGCCCGGGCGATATGCCAGCAGCCGGAGCTGCTGATCCTTGACGAGCCTACCTCCTACCTGGATATCCGGCACAAGCTGGAGCTGCTGAATACGCTGAAACGGCTGGTGCGAGAGAAGAATATCGCAGTCCTGATGTCGCTGCATGAGCTTGATCTGGCGGAGCGGATCTCCGACAAGATTGTGTGTATCGACAACGGAAGGGTGGGGCGCGTCGGAACTCCGGAGGAGATATTCAGCGGCGGCTGCATCAGCAGCCTGTACGGGATTCCCGGGGAGTGCTTCTGCGAAAGCAGCGGCTGCGCGGAGCTTGAAAGACCTTCCGGAATCCCCCGGGTATTCGTCATATCCGGCGGCGGAAAATCCGCCGGGGTATTCCGCAGGCTCCAACGGCAGGGGATCCCGTTCGCCGCCGGGATAATCCCGGAGAACGACGCGGATTTCCCGGTCGCCAGCGCGCTGGCAGCGGAGGTGCTGTCCTGTCCGGCGTTCTCCCGTATTCCGGAGCCATCGTACCTGCGCGGCCGGGAGCTGGTAGATTCCTGCGAGCAGGTTATCTGCTGCCCGGGAAGCTGCGGTGAGCTGAATCCGGAGAATACATCTCTGCTGGAACTGGCGCGGCAGAGTGGTAAATTGCGCCCTGACCGTATGGAGATGCCTCTGTAGTCTGCGGTAAATTGAATATAACACGTTTGCAGGGCGCAGTTCCGAAAACTACGCCCTGTGCCATTATTTCGTGAACTGCTGCGGAGCCCTGCGACAGTTCTCCAGCAGATTGATCAGATCCTGTGTGGAAACAAAGAACGGAATTTCCTCGTCGTTCTCCATTTCAATGACCATCAGCGCCTTGTTTCCCCAGTCGTTGATGGTTATTCTGCGGACGGTGGAGCCGTGATCCTTTTTGGTGTTGATCGACTTCAGCAGGGCGTTCATACGGACAAATCCGTGGATCCTTCCGCTGCTGCTAGTCCGGAATGACAACTTCCTTGCAAGCGGTCTTTCGATGTCGATGATCACCTTGATCTCAGTTATTCCGCCGGGCAGGTCGGATTCCGTGCGGTGCACCGTGCGGAACAGCTTCACCGGGATATAATCCTCCAGCTTAACTGTGGGCGCGTTTGCATAATGCTCCGAATTAGCCATGCTGTATCAGTCCTTCCTTAATCAAAGAGTTGCGTCTACCTCGGTCAGAACCTCGTCAACCTTGACCATCTCCTCGCGCAGCTGCTCGGGAGTTATGATGAGGGGAGGGCAGATGAGGATCATGTTCTCGTGGGAGTAGGTCATGAACTTCTTGGCCTTCAGCTTGCCGATGATTCCGCTCATTACGCCGAGTTTGTCGCCGCCGTAGGGTACCAGCGCCTCCCGGGTATCCTTGTCCTTTACAAGCTCGATAGCGGAGAACAGACCGATGTAGCGTACATCGCCGACGCACTTGTGCTTTGCCTTGATCTCCTCAAGGATCTCGCCGAGCACCTTGCCGCTCTTGTTTACGTTGTCGAGAATGTTGTTGTCCTTGTAGTAGTTCAGGCAGGCAACTCCGGCTGCGCAGGCGAGGGGGTGACCGCTGTAGGTCAGTCCGCACTGGAGAACGTTGTCATCGAAGTATTCCGCGATCTTCTTGCTGACCGCAACGCCGCCCAGCTGAACATATCCGCAGGTAACGCCCTTTGCGAAGCTTACGAGATCGGGCTTTACGCCGAAGTTCTCGAATGCGAACATCTTACCGGTGCGTCCGAATCCTGCCATGACCTCGTCGCAGATCATCATGATACCGTAGTCGTCGCAGATCTTGCGTACTCCTTCAAGGTAGCCCTCCGGCGGAATAATAATGCCGTTGGAGCCGGTGATGGTTTCCATTACGATTGCCGCAACGCTGTCCGGACCCTCGTAGATCACCTGCTCGCGCAGCTTCTTTACATAGTAGTCGCTGCATTCCTTCTCAGTAGCGAAGGGGAGGTTGTCGCGGTACATATACGGGTCGAAGAACTTCACGAATCCGGGAATACCAGGTTCCAGGGGATATCTTCTCGGCTCGCCGGTCAGGTTTCCTGCGCCGAATGTGGAGCCGTGATAGCTTCTGTAACGGGAGAAGATCTTCTTGCGCCCGGTGTACATTCTCGCCATCTTGATTGCGTTCTCGTTTGCGTCCGCACCGCCGTTGGTGAAGAACACCTTTCCGATGTTGTCCGGCATGAGCTCAACCACCATCTGCGCAAGCTTTGAACGGCTCTCGGCAGCGTAGCTGGGACCGACGAAGCAGAACTTCTCCGCCTGCTCCTTGATGGCGTCGATGATGGGGCGGCAGCCGAATCCCACGTTGAGATTGACCAGCTGGCTTGACATATCGGTGTATCTGGTTCCGTCATAGTCCCAGAAATAGATTCCCTCGCCCTTTTCAACAGCGATAGGATTCAGTCCCTTCTGCCTGGACCAGGACTGAAGGTTGTACTTGGTGTGATTGGTTTTGATCTCAGTTGCATTCATAAGGTTCGTCCTCCATAATGACCTTTGTATTTTCAGTGTTCAGAAGCTCCTGCGCCCGGAATGCCAGCAGCAGGTTCATCTTGTCCTCGTCGCTGAATTCGCTGCCGAGCATTTCCCGTATCTGCTTGAGCTTGTAGTTCACTGTATTTCTGTGTACGCCGAAGATGTCCGCGACCTCCTTGACGCTGCAGTCGTTCTCAAAGTAGCAGCGCAGCAGCTCGGCGTAATCCCCGTTGTTTTTTGCGTCGTGATCCAGCAGCTTCCCGAGGGTGGTTTCAACATAATCCGAGAGGATCTTCGAGCTTCCCACGCCGAAAAGCAGCTTGTATACACCGATGTCATGGTAATGCATGACCGCGGCTTTCTTCATAACCGCCAGCCTCATTGCGGACAGCGCCTGGTGCCAGGCGGTATGTATCCCGTCGAATCCAAGACCGACATCGGAAATACCCACATGCACCCCGGCAGGCTGCGAGATGTTCTCCATCACGGCGGAAGAGAGCGTCTCTGCCAGCCGCTGCGCCTCCTGCACCGGGAAGTGCTGGCGCACTATGACCAGCATGTTTTCCTGAATGAAAATGCAGGAGGGATACTGGCTGCCGGAGCAGATCTTCTGCACCAGGAACCTGACCGAACGCCACTCGTCCGCAGTACCAGCCCTGTCCGGGTGGGAGATGCTGGCGCACAGCAGCGTGTATCCGCTCACGTCGTGGAATCCGCGGCGCTCAAGCACCGGCGCGTAGGCGTCCCGTTCACCGGGGGTGAAGAATAGGTTCCGGAATGCGCCTGCGAGGCTTGTTTCGCTTTCCTCGCTGCTGATGATGCGGTGGCAGAAGTCGTAGGTTATGTCTATCAGCCTGACCGCCCAGGGAACCACGAACAGCGGCAGCGCGTTTTTCTCGCAGAATTCCGTGACTTCCCTCGGAACGCTGCTGATGTACGGACCGATGTTCACCACGAACCCTGCGACCCTGCGGTCGTAGAGGTGCTGGGCGAAATCCATCAGCCAGCTGTTTCCCTTATGGCTTATCCCGGTGGTGAATACAAGCTCGTTGCCGTGCATGAAATCCGGGACTTCGCTGTCCTCAACTATATGTACCCAGCGCACGAAGTTGTCCAGACCGGTTTTTCCGGCGAGAAGCTTCATGCCGTAGGTCCTTTCAGTGTTTGCACACAGCTTTGCAAGAGTGATAGCCATAACCTGCTCCTTTCCGTCAGTTTATCTGCCCGGTTTCTTTACGCGGCGGCTGGGCTTGATCGCCCCGGTGGGACATACCAGGGTGCACAGCAGGCACCCGACGCAGTTTCCGCCGGTGAGGTGCGGTTTCCAGTCAGCGCCCACCGCGATTGCCTGGTGACCTCCGTCCATGCAGGATACATAGCATCTTCCACAGCCGACACAGAGTTCCTTGTCGAATATCGGATACACCACCGTGCTTCTGTCCAGATCGTCCGCCGGGACGATCTTCGGAAGCGCGGTCCCGGTAAGCTGCCGCAGGCTTGTCAGCCTGTGCGCCTTGAGATACGCCTGCGTGCCGGAGATAAGATCGTCGATTATCCGGTAGCCGTACTGCATTACCGCAGTGGTGATCTGGATATTCTCACAGCCCAGTGCGATGAATTCCAGCGCGTCGTGCCAGCTCTCAATTCCGCCGATTCCGCTCAGTGGCATTCCGGAAAGCTCCGGACAGACTGCCATGTCGTGAATGAACCGCAGCGCGATGGGCTTCACTGCCTTTCCGGAGTACCCGGATACGGAGCACTTCCCGTTCACGCTCGGGCATGAAACCATCGTATCTAGGTCGATACGCGTCAGGCTCTTTACGGTGTTGATCGCGGCAATTCCGTCCGCGCCGCCTTCTTTTGCAGCGATCGCCGGAACTTCCATGTTGCCGATGTTCGGGGTCATTTTCGCCAGCACCGGGAGCTTAGTTCCGCGTTTCGCCGCGGCGGTGTAAGCCCGGACCAGTTCCGGATTCTGCCCCACATCGCTGCCCAGTCCCTCGCCGACCATCTGCGGACAGGAGAAGTTGCACTCGATGATGTCGCAGCCAGCCTCCTCGGAGAGCCGCGCCAGCTCCGTCCACTCTTCCTCGGTGCTGCCCATGATGGAGGATACGATGATCTTGGAAGGGAAGTCCTGCTTCAGCCGCCGGAGTATCTCGAGATTCTCCTTCAGCGGGTGGTCGGAGATCTGCTCCAGGTTCTTGAATCCGACGAACGGGGTGGATTCCTTGCCGATGGCGTCGAATCTTGGGGAAACCTCGTCCGGCTTGATGAATCCGATGGTCTTGTATACGATTCCGCCCCAGCCGGCTTTAAGCGCGTTCGCGCACATTTCGTATCCGCTCGCCACGACGGACGACGAAAGGAAGAATGGATTCTCGCACTTCACTCCGCAGAACTCCATCGAGAGGTCCGTGTCGGAATCCGCCACGGTCACCGGCTCCGGAGCCGCAGCCGCCATCTCCCGTATTCTGACCGCGCCGTCGTAGTGCAGGCAGGCGCTCTCGCACTTGCCGTTGCACTTCGCGCAGGCGGCGCTGTTTATGTACCCGGCGCCGACCTGCGGATTCTCGAACCGCACCGCCCTTATGAACCTTGCCGGGTCGAATCCCCCCGGACATGCCGCCGTACAGGGGGCGTCGCTGCACAGCAGGCACCGTGATGCCTCGTTGTTCAGAATGATCTCTGCATATTTCATTGTGGTCACCTCCTGTACGGAAAAGTTACTTTGCCTTATGTCTTGCGCACTTCACGAACTTGCCCCAGCCGCGTTCGCCGACGAACTCGCCGTTGTCGAACACCAGGCGTCCCCTGGAGTAGGTCTGCACGGGATAGCCGTGGACTTTCACGCCCTCCCAGATGGTGTGGTCGCAGTCGGAGTGCATGTTATCCTGGTGGATAGTGAAATCCTTTGCCGGGTCGTAGATCACGATATCCGCGTCCTTGCCCGGGGCGATCTCGCCTTTTTCGGTGCAGCCGAATATCCTTGCCGGATTTGCGGAGCACAGCTCCACTGCCTTTTCGAAGCTGATAACGCCGTCGTTTGCCTTGCCGAGCATGTAGGGATACATGTTCTCGATTCCTGCGCAGCCGTTCGGTATCTTCCGGAAGTCATTCAGCCCCCAGTCCTTTTCGCTCTGCTGGAACGGGCAGTGGTCAGTCGCGATGGTGTCGATATCGCCGCGCTTTATCGCTTCCCAGATAGCGTCCTGGGATTCCTTGCCCTTCATGGGCGGCGAGCATACGAAGTTCCTGCCGTCCGCGCGCTTGTAGACATCGCTGGTGAATTCCAGGTACTGCGGACAGGTTTCTGCGTAGATCTCGTAGCCCTCGTCCTTTGCCTTGGTCACGGCTTCGACGCCCTGCTTGTTCGCCAGATGGACTATGTACAGCGGAGCGTTGGCTGCCTTTGCAAGATTGATCGCGCGCTCGTCCGCTTCGCCCTCGACGAATTCCGGACGGCTCATGTAGTGATACCACGCGTCAGTCTTGCCCTCGCTGATGTATTTTTCGGTCAGGGTATTCACCAGTTCGTTGTTCTCCGCGTGGACCGCGATCAGCGCGCCGAACTCCTTGGATTTTGCGAGCAGCTGGTAGAACACGCCGTCCTTCACGCCGAAGTCATACACCATGAACACCTTGTAGGAAGTCACGCCGATATCGCAGGCGTCCTTTATGCTGTCCAGCAGTTCGCCGTGGATATCCTTGACGCCGATGTGGAACGAGTAATCCACCGCCGCGTCGGGAGCCGCGAGAGCGTTCCTGCGCTCGAAGGTCTGGGTCATAGTTTCGTTGAAATCCTGTAGGGCGAAATCAAACACGGTGGTGGTTCCGCCGCATGCTGCCGCCCGGGTGCCAGCGAAGTAATCGTCCGAGGATACCGTGCCGCCGAAGGGCATTGCGAGGTGAGTGTGCGCGTCGATAGCGCCGGGGAGCACCAGCTTTCCGGCAGCGTCAACCACCTTCACGCCGGGCATATCCGGAATACAGCCGACAGCGGCGATCTTTCCGTCCTTTACCGCAACGTCCGCCCTGTACGAACCGGTCGCGTTCACGACTGTGCCGTTTCTGATTATCATATCCATATCGAAGCCTCCTTGTATTTGTTCTGGCAAATTTGTATTTGTCGGAAAACCTGGTACATCGCTGCACCGGGCTTTCCGACAAATCCTCGCCGGAGCGAGGATCTGCCGTGGGAATGGGAAAAACCTACTTGTTGGTTATTTAGTGTAGTTGTCGTTCTTGTAAACCAGTACCAGGCCGGATCTCTGGTATACCTGAGCGGCTTCCAGAAGCTCCATGCCGCCAGCGTTCGCGTTGATGAGGTTGGATACCCAGGTTACGCCGAAGTCAACGGTGCCGTTGTATACCGCGGTAGTTTCGGAGATGTCGCCGCCGCCGGAGATGATGTCAACAGTCAGACCGACCTCGTCGTAGTAGCCCTTTGCCTGCGCAACGTAGTAGCCCATGAACTGAGCCTGCGGCAGCCATTTGAGCTGAACGGAAACGGAAGTCTTTTCGGGAGCGCCGTCGGTCGCCGGGTCATATGTAAGGAAATCTGTGCTGCGGATATCGTCCAGAGTCAGGGAAGCCAGCTTGTCCTTTGCGGCGCTGTCCTCAAGAATGATGTACTGCTTCGCGAGGTCGAGAGTCTGCTGCATTGCGGTTTCGTCCATGTTGCCTACATCGGAAGCGGATACTGCGTTTCCGTTCATGTCTGTGGTTACCAGCTTTGCTACCTCGGAAGCCATGTAAGCCTGGTGATCAGCGGAAACCGAGGAACCAGCCTCGAACACGATCTCCGCAGCCTCGTCCGGGTGCTCGCAGGCGTATGCCCAGCCCTTCATGGAAGCGGAAACGAATGCCTTGACAGTGTTCGGATTTGCCTCTGCGAACGCCTTGGAGGTGAACAGGTTATCCTCCAGCATTGCCACGCCCTCGTCGTTCATATCAATGACGCTCACGGAATCTCCGTAGCCGTAGCCACCGTCGTAGCTGTTCTTTACCAGACCAAGCTCGTTGTAAGTCATAGCGGAGGCCAGTGTAACACTGTCGCTGTCGAACTGGTCCATAGTGAAGTCCTGTGTGATGTAGTCCGTGGGGAGTCCGTACTTGGTCAGCAGCGCCTGGATCTCATACTCGTTGCCAAGACCCCAGTTGCCCACCATTCCGGCCGCAGCAGCGGATTTCACGATCTCCTCGCTGGACATCATTGCGCCGGAGGAATCTCCTCCCTCGTCTGCCGCGGAGCTGCTTCCTGCTTCGGAAACATCAGCTGCTGAAGAGCTGTCAGCAGCGCTGGAGGAAGATGAGCTCCCGCTGCTGGAACTCCCACCGGAACATGCTGTGAACTGCATGCATGCGAGTACTGCCGCAACTCCTGCGAGTAAAAATCTCTTTCTTTCTGCTTTCATAGTGTGTACCTGCCTTTCTTTATACCTTTGTTCTATACCAAACGGAAGCGTTACGCCTTTCTCCGTTTAAGCACCATACGTTCAACCAGCATGAGAATGATGTACATTCCGATACCTATCGCGCATGCCGTTGCGATGTACGCCCACGCCGTGGGATACTGACCCTTGACGATGTTCTCGCGTATCTGCCTTCCGACACCGACCGTGTCCTCCGCGAAGTATTCAGTGACCAGCGCGCCGATGACGCTCGCCGGAACGCTGACCCTCAGCGCCGTGAACACATACGGCAGTGAGTTCGGGAGCCGCAGCTTGATGAATGTGACGACCTTCGGCGCCGCGTAGGAGGTCATTAAGTCCTCGCTGAACGGCTTAAGCTCCGTCAGTCCGCGGAATGCGTTCACGCTCATCGCTGCCGTGCAGGATATCGTGACCACGATTATCTTCGCCAGCGTGCTGCGGACGGAAACTTCGTTGCTGACGTCGCGCGTCCAGTTGTTTATTACCGGAGCCAGCGCCACAATCGGGATAGCATTGAATGCGGAAACTATCGTCAGTCCGCCGGCACCCCACTTCCGGAATATCGTGGCGACCACCGCGATTAGATATCCCAGCAGACTGCCTGCGACGAGTCCGCCCAGGGCAACGATCAGCGTCATTTTCACCTGGCTGCCGATACTGTTCTTGTTCTGGGAGATTATCTCGCTGATACGCGTGGGAAGCGGAAGCGTTATCGTGTCAGTTCCCAGCCAGGAATGAAGCACCTGCGTCTGCCACAGAACGAACAGAATCACTCCGAACAGCAGCGGAAGTCCGACGCTGGACAGCATTCCGAGCATTTTCTTGGATCTCATGATATCCCTCCTCAGTCGCTGGATTTATTGCGCTTGTAGGGGCACAGTAGCCTTTCAAGCAGCCCCATAAGCACGAAGCTGAGTATTCCTATCAAAGCACTTATCAGCACGATATCCCAGAATACCAGACGGGTCATTCCGCCCTTGAGCGACTGGGAGAGCATGCACCCGAGTCCGTTGCCGCCCTGGAGAGTGTCCACCAGAATCGAAGCGGTTATCGCCATCGGAGCCGATATTTTCAGCCCGGTGAAGAAATACGGGATACAAGCCGGGATAAGCGTTTTTGTGTACAGCTGGAACTTGTTCGCGGCGTAGCTGTACATCAGTTCGTGCTTTTCCTTTTCCACTGAACGGAATCCTGCAAGCAAGTTCGTAGATACCGGGTAGAAGGTGAGTATTGCCGCGATGACTATTCGTGCGGAGTTGATGTCGCCGGTTATCGAGAGGATTATCGGCGCCATACCCAGAATGGGTATCATCTGAATTATCATCAGATAAGGGAACGCGATCTTCTCGACTATTCTCGAAAGGTTCATCAGCAGCGCCAGTATGTAGCCCAGCACGATACCTGTCAGGAATCCTATGCCGGCACGGGAAAGCGTTTCGCCGCACGCCGTGCCGATAAGCTCGATCATCGTCATCTTTCCGGTGACCTTCTTGTCGCTGAAGAAGGAACCGATGATCTCGTAAAGGTGCGGCAGCACATTCACCGGAGTGCGCTTGGTCGCCGCCACGATACATGCGAATATCTCCCAGATGACCACTATGCCCAGGATCCAGACCAGTGTCACCATGTGCTTTGAATGAACGAAGCGCTTCAGAGCCGGGAGCGGACTCCTGTGCGCTGTTTTTGCGTTTGTCATGCCGTTCCCTCCTCATACTCCCTCGAAGCTGCCGCGTACCTTTGCGACCAGATCTGTGAATTTCTGCGTGTCGGTGAGATCCAGCGTGCGCGGTCTGGGGAGGTCGATATCCACCACTGCGGAAAGCCTGCCCGGGTGAGGGGACAATACGCACACGCGGTCGGAAAGGAATACGCTCTCGGAAATGTTGTGCGTTACGAAGATGACCGTCTTGTTGGTCTTGCTCCAGATCTTCAGCAGGTCTATGTGGAGCTTCTCACGGGTGAATTCGTCCAGCGCCGAGAACGGTTCGTCCATCAGCAGTATTTCCGGGCGAATCGCCAGCGCCCTTGCGATTCCGACGCGCTGCTGCATTCCTCCGGAAAGCTGGTTCGGATAGTGGTTCGCGAAGTTCGTGAGTCCCACCATCTCCAGCATGCTGTCCGCGATATCCTCGCGTTCGTCCTTCGGGACGTGCATTATCTCCAGCGGAAGCATTACGTTCCTGCGGACTGTGCGCCAGTCGTAGAGCACCGGGCTCTGGAACACTATCCCGTACCGCTGCGCCAGCCTTGCCTCCCGGGGAGTTACACCGCCCACGGTGATCTTTCCGGTGGTGGGGTGGAGCAGATCCGCAATTATTCTCAGAAGAGTGGTCTTGCCGCAGCCCGAGGGACCGAGCAGCGAAATGAACTCGCCCTTCTTGATATCCAACGTTACATTGGTGAGCGCTGTGACATCATTTCCGCCCTGATCCTTGTACACCATGCCGATTCCGTCCAGCATGATCTCTGTGTTCTCGTTTGCCATATTGATCACTCCTTAATAAAAAACAGGGCAGTGGCTTCATCATTGGCGCCATTGCCCTGATCCTGTTTTGTGTTTAAGATTTGCATGATTTGAATTTGATTTATTCATTTCCTTTGTTCTTGATACAAGTATACAGCAAAATGTGCACCCTGTCAATGTGCCGGAGAACATTTAGGATTTTTCCACAACAATATTCACCAAAATTCAGAAAGTTATATGTGAATCGTGCACAAACCGCGCTATCGTGCTGCTGCACAACCATGTGTGTTGTGCCCGGGCACATACATGATTGCCCTCAATGTCATATTTCTTGCCTTCCGTTCGGGATAAATCATTCCTAGATCGGTGCTCTGCGGCAGGACCGGCAGCTTCTAGTCTGCATTTCCGTACATATGAAATATGCATAATCTACCGTGCAGTTATTCATTTCTGAAAAAAGATCCGGACAGCCGAAGCCGCCCGGATACGGTATTTAATTGTGGCTGCTCAGTCCTGGTCAGCCTTGAGCACAGCGTTGAGCATTACTGTCGCGCCCTCCGTGCAGTGCTCCACGGAACTGAATTCCTTCTCGCAGTGGGAAAGACCGTCCTTGCTCTGTACGAACACCATTGTTGTTGGGATCATGTATGCACAGAACTGTGCGTCGTGACCTGCGCCGGAGTGGATATACTGGTGCTTGATACCGGTTTCCTCAGCGGCAGCCTTGACGTATCCTACGAGCTTCTTGTCATAGTAAACTGTGTCACGGTTCCATGCCTTGACTACCTCGCAGGTGCAGCCTGCCCAGGTCTTTTCAGCACAGCTCTTGACGATCGCCAGCACTTTCTCCAGCACCTTGGGATCCTCATGCCGTGCGTCGAAGGAGAAGTCGAAGAAATCCGGAACGCAGGTATGTACGCAGGGGTGACATACGACTTCGCCGGTGGTGTAGACCAGATCCGAGTAGCCCAGCTTGTCAATCTCCTCGTGCAGGTAGCACAGCGCCTGGGAAGCAGCCAGGAACGCGTCCTTTCTCTTCGGCATGGGGAACGTACCTGCATGCGTTGTCTGCCCGTAGAACTTCAGGCGGTAGTTGAACATGCCCAGTACGCAGTCTACAACGCCGATGTCGTTTCCAGCGTCCTCAAGGATAGGACCCTGTTCGATGTGGGTTTCGAACATGTACATGTATTTTTCCGGGGAAATGCGGAATTTCCTGTCGCCCTTGAATCCGGACTTCTCCAGCGCCTCTCCGAAGGTGGATTTGTTGTCCAGAATGCTCCTGGAAGCCATCATGTCCTCGAATCTGAACTTGCAGCGGATATCCTCCGGGAGGTAGTCGTAGCAGATTATTCCGGAGCACATCATAGCCGGCGGATACAGAGAACCTTCCTCGTTGGTCCAGATCATCGCAGTCAGTGGGTGCCTGTGTGGGATCTTCTTTTCGGCTACGGTTTCGAGCACCTCCATGGCGCTCATAACGCCGAGGATTCCGTCGTAGTTACCGCCGTTCTTTACGCTGTCCACATGGGAGCCCATAACGATACGCTTTGCGTCCGGGTCGGAGCCGGGGAGCGTCGCATACATACATGCAACGTCGTCCACTTCGATGGTTGCGCCGATGGCTTCCATTCTGCGGCGGAACTCGTTCCGTGCCTGGATAGCTTCCGGCGAGAGGGAGTAACGGGTGATTCCGCCGTGACCTGCGTCACCGAATTTGCTGAAAGTTTCAATTTTGTCCTTCATTCTGTCGTAGCTGCATGTGTACATAAAAACTCTCCTTTGCTTCTGTATTTCTGTCTGATGGTAAAACAGACGGCGCCTGAAACTCTGCGAGTTCCAAGCGCCGTTGCTTTATGTATTGATTATAGCGCGATCATTGTGCTGTGTCAACCTTTTTCGCGAAATTCACGTCAAATCCGTAAAATTTGTGCCCCGGGCACAGTACTTGTTTATGCCACGGCACAATGAATCAATCCCACAGGGAAGCGTAGATATCCAGTATATCCTGCTTTGTGACCTCCCTGATGGTATTCGTCGGGCTTCCGCTTGCGAGGGCGTCGTCAGCCATCTTGTCCATCACGGAGAAGAATTTTTCGCGGTCGATACCGTATTCCATCAGTGTGGGGATCTCCACCTCCCGGCACAGATTTCCGAGCGCGGTCAGGAAGTCCCGGGCAGCAGTCGCATCATCGCCGCTGTCGGAAGCTCCCACAGCCCGGGCAGCCGCTGCGAATTTTCCCGGGGCGCCCTGCGCCGCAAATCCCAGGCATTTTATATCCAGCATTGCGTTTGAGATCCCGTGCGGAACATGGAACAGCGCGCCGATTGGACGGCTCATTCCGTGGACTATGGTGACGGAAGCGTTGTTTATGCACACTCCTGCTTCGTAAGCTGCGATAAGCATTTGTTCCCTGGCATATTCATTTCCGGGGTCGCTGTACGCAATTGGAAGGTTCGCAAAAATCCTTTTCAGCGCGGAGAGCGCAAAGGTGTCAGTGATAGGATTTGCCTTTCTGGAAGTGTAGCTCTCTATTGCGTGCGTGAGCGCGTCCATTCCTGTTGCCGCGGTGACGGATTTCGGCGAAGAGATCGTGTAGGAATAATCCAGCACCGCCAGATCCGGAAGCAGCTTGTCGCCCCTTAGCAGCATTTTGATATTCTTTTCGGTATCGGTGATGATAGTGAATTTTGTGGCTTCTGAGCCTGTTCCGGCGGTGGTCGGAATAAGCACCATATGTGGGAATTCACCATCAATGTCCCTGCCCATGTAGTCCGCGATGTTTCCTCCGAGAGCGGACATCGCGGCAATTGCCTTGGCGCTGTCCAGCGCGCTTCCTCCGCCGATCCCGATAACATAGTCGCAGGAGTTCTCATGGAATGCCGCAACGCCTGCGTTGATCATCTCCACGGTAGGTTCGCCGGTTATTCCGTCAAAGACCACGCCGGGCGTGTATTTCAGCAGCTCCGCCGCCGCAGCGGACCTGGCGGTGTATTTCCCGGTGACGATGAGCGGCTTCCTGCCGTATTTCTCCAGCCCGGCACGGGAAATCGCGCCCTTGCCTGCAATTGTTTTTCCTGGCAGCACTATCTGAAAATCCATGGTGATTCCTCCTTGTTGTTCTGCACAAATCGTATTCTGTTATCTCGCAGGGCACCCTGCACCTATACGATATCACAATTTAAAAAGAATTGCAAGCTTTTTTTTAATAATCGCCGTAAACCGCGGTGTTATGCCAAATATGGCAGTTGTACCGCAGCACGGAGCATTGTAAGCCGCAACACATACGCCGCCCCGGATCAGCAAATCAAGGCATAGGAATGCCAGGCTGAATCCAATTAGAATGAGCCCGGTAAAATACAGTGCTCATTTGAGACCGTCGAAAAAGTCACTAAAGTGACTTTTCCGCCGAACATCCGCCCTGC
>OOCI01000015.1_pt1 | contig 206203 bp, 175 predicted proteins | sample 1671761 | NCBI WGS metagenome assembly OOCI01 (sample SAMN06348190, study PRJEB24527) | human gut metagenome | biome: human gut; feature: ankylosing spondylitis patient; material: feces | host: Homo sapiens | place: China | collected 2015-10
GTGCCCGGCACCCAGACGCAGGCGGGCATGTCGGCCCTGGCCAGCCAGAGCTTGCCTTCGTAGGTGTAGTAGCTGTCCTTGGTGACATCCATGCCGTAGAGGAAGGCGAAGGGATGTTCCCGGCTGCCGTCCGGCTCTTCACCGGTCTCCGGGGCCACGGACAGCGGACGGTACACGGCCAGCATCCCGGCAGCATCCGGGGGCTGGTTCTCGATGGCTGTCACTTCCTGCATCACTTCATAGACGATGCCCTTGTGGGCCAGGCGGTAGCCCTTGGCGTAGGTCTGGCCGGCGGCCCAGTCCGTGAACAGCCCGGCTTTGGCGAAGGTGGCGAACTCGGCGGCGGCGAAGGCGCCCGTCTGTACCATGTCCGCCTGCATCCGGGCCATGAGGATGCTGCGCGACTGCGCCCTGGCCTCGGCTACGGCCTGCGCGGCCAGCTCCTCGTCAGTGGGCGGGCGGTTGGCCTCTTCTTCCAGACGGGCCTTCTCTTCTTCCCACAGGGCCACATAGGGGGCCACGCGCCCGGCGTAGTCGTCGGAGGAAAGCTCCTCGTTGGGCAGGCCATTGCCGGGCTCCACATGGCCCGCGCCATCGTGCCACTGGAGGGCGTGGAAGGTCTCGGACGTGATGCCGTCCAGGAACAGCACTTCCCCGTCCACAGAGATGATGCCGTCGGACGGGATGACGGTGACGTGTGTTTTCATGCTAGACCACCTTGATGAAGAAGTTCATGGCGAGATGCGGGTCGGTGTGCGTGCCGGATACCGACCCGGACAGGGGATGCGTGTGGGAGCCGTTGCCGCCTGTTGCGGAAGTATTGGAACTGCCGCTGTCGTATAGGTTCCCGCTCTCCATATACCGTCCTTTAGTCGATATGACGGCAGAGAACGGGTGCGTGTGGCTGGGCATCTGCGTTGTACTCAGCGTCGTGGCCCCGGTACTGCCGGAAAGTTCCACAGCGACATCTTCGCTGCCGCCGGTGGTGCCTTCGGGCTCGGCTTCGCTGGCACCGCGGACATAGCGGCCCCGCAGGTCAGGCACGGTGCCATCCTTGCCGTCGCTGCCGCCGTCGCAGAGGAGCCATTCTTCGCGGGCCTGTTCTTCTCCGGGCATGATGGCCCGGCGTCCGTCACTGCCGCCCGGCGTCGCGCCCCAGATAGGGACGGGCACGAAGGGCGGGAACATGTCCCAATAGTCAGGTCTGGGCACCCAGCTTGCGTCCAGCGTGCCGTCTTCCCCGGCCTGGGGCACGGTGTTGGCCGCCGCCGTGGTGCTGGCCAGCACGCCGCCACGCTGGGAAGCACTGGCCTTGCGGACGCGCAGTTTCCCATCTGTTTCGAGTTCAAGGCCGTCCTCGTGGCCGGTCTGGGGCATGACGCTGCCCAGGCTGGTAGGGGTGGCGATGGCCGAGGCCCCGGAATCGCCCTTGGGGATGCCGAGATGCAGGATGCCGGTCTCCGGGTCGTAGTCGCCGCCGGCGGGCAGTCCGGGATCGAGCGTGGACACCTCCACCTGCAATCCCAGGATGGACGCGGCGCTCTGGGCGGCCCTGTCCTCGCTCCCTGCCGCGGCCTCCGCGCTCTGGCGGGCTGCCGTGGCGCTTTGGGAGGCGTCGGCGGCACTGGCGGCTGCCGCTGCCCGGCTTTGGTCGGCAGCTTCTGCCGAGGCAGCTGCGGCCTGTGCGCTGGCTGCGGACTGCGAAGCGCTGGACGCTGCTGCGGATTCGCTGGCCTGGGCAGCTGCGGCGCTGGCCTGGGCGGCCTTTCCCGCCTGCAGGAGCTGTTCGGCCATCTTGATGGGCGTCTCGTCACTGGTGGGGGGCAGGATGACCGCCCGCTGGAGCTGTTCCAGCAGCTGCTGGCGTTCGGCCGTGGCCCGGTCGAGGCCTGTCTCGATGACTTCGGCATCGAAGCGGGTCCCGGACACCAGGTCGATCTGCTGTTCAAAAGGCATGTTGCGGGTGATGGCCAGCTTCCAGCCCGCGGGCAGGGGAGCGCCTTCGTGGAGGTAGGTCACGCTGCCGCCGTCGTCGTTCAGGCGGGCGGTCCAGCCGCTGGCCGGGCGGCTGTTGCCGTCGGGGCCGGTCAGGGTGACGGTCAGTTGTTCCGTCCCCCAGACTTTGAAGGAAAAAGGAAAATCCGTGGCCGTACCGTTGCCTTCGAACAGGGCACGGCCGGGACTGTAAGGCATGGTCATGCGAACTCCCGGAAAAGGGGCGGACAGGGAAGGCCGCCATACAGTGAAGAGCGGGTATCGGGCCGTCAGCGGGCCTGCAACCAGCTGTCGGGCAGGGGCAGGGGGCGGCGCTCACTGGCATCGGACTGCCGGGCCTGGGGAAGGCTGGCGCTGTAGAGCTGTTCCAGCTCCGCGATCTTCTGGCTGTTGCTCTTGAGCAGCGGTGCCGCCAGCAGGCAGGCCAGCTTCCGGGCCAGCATGTGGGCGAAAAGGTCGTCGAACTGGTGGCAGTGGCGCACGTCTTCCGTATAGAGCAGCAAGGCCCGGCTGGCGCTGGTGAGCAGGATGGTGGCATCCCCGGCGGGATCCCGGGCCAGACAGAAGGGGCGCGGCAGCAGGCCTTCGTGCCGGACCTCATGCGCTTTGAGGCAGGCCTCGGGCAGGGCGTAGGCAAAGCGGTATTCCTGCTCGAAGCCCGAGGGCAGGGCCACCCGGGCCAGCCAGGCCCGGCGCTGGGCAAAGGCCCAGGGGTAGTCGCGCAGGGCCTGCCGCCGGGCACTGTCCCAGTACAGGCGGCATTGCAGGGCCTCGGGCGTGTTCTCGTCCTCGGCGGCGATGCTGCGGGCGCCCAAAAAGCCCAGGGCCCGGTTCCAGATGGCGATCTGGGTCAGGGTCTCCATATGTCTTCCTTGTGGTGGCATCAGGGAAAAAGGGAACGGAGGGGGCTCCCTCACGTTGGGCAGGGGGCGGGGCAAGCGTCCGCCCCGCCTCATGAATGAGGGGTCTGTCGCCCGCCGGTCGCGGGCATGATCCTGTCTCCGGTGCGGCGACCGGGCTGTGAGATGGCCCGGTCGCTCCCGGTGCGGGGAGAGGACTAGCGCACGCGCAGTTCCTTTTCGTAGGGGAAGTCTTCCTCGCGCAGCAGGGCCGCGAAGATGTGCCCGTCATGGCTGCCGCTCCCGGCCGGAGACAGCTTGAGGCGCAGCCAGCTCTTGCGCACGGCTTGGGGCACGAAGCGCCAGCCCAGGCGGGCGCCCTCGCCCAGTTCCTCCCCCTGGACGGTGATGGCAGCGCCGGGCACGTCCTGCCATTCGCCTTCGGCGCTGTCGGCTTCCTGCAGGGTCAGGGCCAGCGAGGTGGTCTGTTCTTTGGCGAAACCCCTGGTCACGGAGATGCGCAGCGGCATGGGCTCCATGCGGCCGGGCAGGCGCAGGGCCGTGAGGGGTACGGCCTTGCCGGTGCTTTCGGCACTCAGGGGACCTTCGAAAAGGATGCAATGACTGTCGATGATGGCCATGAGGACTCCTTGTTTCCTGAAAAAATGCATGGGAAGCGGACGTATGACGGCCGCAGGTCGTGCAGTCAGAGGGGAGGGCAACCGGGGGGCCGCCGGGACACGGTGGAGGCGGAGGAAGGGCAGCGCCGCTGCACGGACAGCGCATCCGCCCGGGGATCGTGCCGTAAGGTCCCGGCATCCTGGCAGCAGCGGCAGCTCAGGGCGGTCCCCCCTTGGAAGGGCGCGGCTCTAGATGGAAGCCTCGTCCGAGGCGATGGCGTCGCACTGACGCACGGGGCGGCCGTGCAGCACGGGAACGGCCTTGGCGTCGAAGAATTCGCCGTAGTGCAGCTGCACCTGCCCGGCGTCGGAGTTCTGGAGTTCCAGCGCGGTGAGCACATCGGCGTTGGCATACCAGACGGCTTTCTGGCGCAGATGCTGGGGCATGCGGTTCTTGGCTTCGATGGTCAGCTTCTGCAGATCCACGAAACCTTCCTCGCCCTTGCGCTTGCCCAGTGCGGCCACGGGCACGTTGGCGATGCGCACCACCCCGCGCCAGTCGCGTACGGCCAGACCGCAGCGCCAGTTGTATTTGTCGCCCGTGACCTGATATTTGCGGCCGTTCTCGTCCTGCGCCATGTAGGTCTTGAGATCTTCGTGGGAAAGGCCGCCGCGGCTGCCCTTGGGATAGATGCCGTGCACGGACTGCGGCCCCCAGGAGACCAGCCAGAGCGAGGTGCAGCCGCCGTCGCGGCCACCGGCGTCCAGCACATTTTCGGCATCGCTGGCCGGGTAACGCATGGCCAGGCCGTTGAATTCGTCGGGATTGCGGTTGCTGTCGCCATAGAACAGGGTGCGGGCCACCTTCTGGCGCATGGCCTCGGCAAAGGCGATGCCCTCGCTCATGCGGAAGGAGCGGTCACGGTCGCCGTACAGGCGGATCTCTTCCACATCCAGTTCCATGATGGCCTCAAGGATGCCGCAACCTTCCTTGACCTGGCTCCACTGGGACTTGGCGGGCGGCGTGCCCTGATAGAGGCGGCGCCAGTACACGGCGGGCAGGCCGGTGCGGATGCGCGTCAGGTGGCCGTCGGACTGGTTGGCTTCCATCCAGGGCACGTCATCCATGATGTCGTTGGTCTTGTTCATCAGCTCGATGATCTGGCCGGCCTTGTCGCCGCGATAGAACTGTTCCATTTCGGCCAGCGTGGCCACAAAACCCAGAGTGGCGGACATGAAGTCTCCTTGGCAAAGGTGGTCGGGAAGGGGCCGTCAGCGGCCCGGTACGAAACGACGGAAAGGGGAAAATGCCGTGTGCCGGTTGGCGACCTGCATGGTCAGGATCGCTGCGAGCTCCAGCCCGCGTACATGCGTTCTTCCAGGGGCGGCAGGCTGCCGCCGCCTTCGCTGCCGGGCAGGCTGTCTTCCAGCAGGCTGTCGGCCAGGCGGCTGAAAAAGCGCAGCACGGCCGGGTGATTGCCGTAGCCGCTTTCTTCCAGCAGGCGGCCGATGCTCTTGTCCGTGTCGAAGCGGTCCAGGGCCAGCTGGGCCCGGGCCACGGTGGCGGCCAGATGTTCGCCGCCCAGCTGCGGATCGTCGGCCACTTCCTGCCGCCACTGTTCCACCTGCTGCTGCCAGCGGGCACGGCGCAGGGCATCGGTCTGGCGCAGATGGGCCTCCAGCCGGGCGGCGTCATCGGCTGCGGGCTGTTTTTCCTGCCCCTCGGCAGAGGTCTGGCCGGGGGCGGCGGGCCGGCCTTCTTCCGGGCCGCTGCCCAGCAGGGGCGTAGCGGGGGGCGTCCCCCCCTCGTCGGCAGGCAGGCCGTACAGGCCGCTTTCCGGCCGGGGGGCCATGCGGCCTTCGTCAAAGATCGCTTCAGTTTCGGGCATCGTCTTCCTCCTGTGTCAAAAAAAGTCGGGGCAGGTGGGAGGGATCGGCCTCCTGCAAAAGGCGGAGCACGGACACGCCCACATGGCGGCGGCCCTCCTCCCAGTAGATCTGTCCGGCCGGGGTCCCCGGGCCCGGACAGGCGGCGGTGAAGCAGAGCCCGGCCTGCAACAGCCAGCGCAGCAGGTCGCGCCCTTCCGCCGAGGTCATGAGGCCGTCCACGGCCCGGCACAGTCCGGCCCGCCAGCGCTGCTGTGCCGGAGAAGCGGGGGCAGGGTCCCCGGCGGGGAAAAGCCGGTCATCGTGCAACGTGTCCTCCTTCCGGGGGCGGCGTCGTGCCGCTCGTCTGCTGCGGCCGCAGGGCAGGGGCGGCCCCGGCGGCCAGGTTGGCCAGTACCTGCAGGACGGAGCTTTTTTCCCCTTCCACGGTCAGGTCGCTGTCGGCCAGGGTGTGTCCCAGGTCGGCGGCCTTCTGCAGCAGCTCCAGCTGCTGTTCCGCCTGCCGCGCCTCCTCGCGTCCGGCCCGCAGCCGGGCCCGTTCCTCACGGGGACGTGTCAGGTTCGCGGGCAGGCCGAGGCTTTGGGCATAATTGTCCAGCAGATTGTCCACATCCACGCTGTCCAGGGCTTCGGGCCAGGCCGAGGCCGCCTTGAGGGTCAGGGCCAGATACTGGTCCGTGGCGCTGATGCCCACCAGTTTCTGGGCCTGTGCCAGCAGGGAGACGAATTCCACCTTGAGGTGGCGTCCGCTCAGTTCCGGCGGGCAGGGGGGCAGCATGTCCAGGGCCAGCATGAGGCGGAAGGTACGGTCGATGAGCGGGATCAGCAGCTCGTCATGCAGGCGTTCCAGCACGGGACCGATGAGCAGCAGCTTCTCTTCTTCGCGGGCGGCTATCTCGCTGGCCGTGACCTTGCTGCGCCCTTCCAGGATCAGGCGGAACAGGTCGTTGTAGAGCCCGGCCCGTATCTGCTGCTGCACGGCTTCCATGGCGGAGCGCGCCTGGGCCAGATCGGGCTTGACCTGCAAAAGGGGCGTGGCCACGGGCTGGTTCTGTCCGGGCAGGCTGTCCACGAAGTTGATGCCGCCGGGCGTCAGGTCGAGCCCCACGGAGCGCAGGCCCGCATGGACGCTCATGGGCGGGTCCACGGCTTTGTGGATGGCCTTGAGCGTGGTGATGCCCATTTGTTGCAGCATGCGGCAGTCGGGCAGGGCATCCATGGCGGGCGAGCGGCCATAGACATCGTTGGCCGCCACGTCCCAGCGCGGGCCGAAACCGGGAAAGCCCAGGAAGCCGGATTCCTTCAGGGGCACGACCTGCCCTTCCCGTCCTTCCAGCCAGTAGACCGAGGCCCAGGGCATGTGGCATTGCCCCGCCAGCCGGGGCCGGCGTTCCGTGCGGGGCAGCACGGCATGGATGACCGCATGACGCTGGTCCGGCGTGCGCCGGGCCGCCAGACGCAGGTTTTCCGGCAGGGCCTCCGGACCGAAGCTTTGCACCATCTGGCGCAGGCTCATGTGCATGCGGTGGAAGACCGTGTCCACCCGCCGGGCCGCGTCCGTATCCAGCACATACTGTCCGGCGCAGAGCGGCACGAAGCGGAAGCCGTGGCGCAGGTCGGCCAGTTCGAAGACGAAGGCCGTGCCGAAGGTCCCCAGTTCCGCATAGATGGTGTGCATGGCGTTGTAGAAGTTGCAGCGCTGCAGCACCACGCGCATGCGGGCCTCCACTTCATCCAGATAACGCTGGCCCGCGTGGCTGCGCGACAGTTCGGGATCGTCCAGGGCCAGCCGGAACCAGGGCCGGGCGGGGCTGGTCATGCCGCCCTGCAGGCCGGCGGCCAGGGTCCGCATGGCCAGGATGCCCGTGGCGTCCACCAAGGAGCGGTTGAGCAGGGGGCGGTCGTCCGGACTGTCGTCGGTACGGAAACGGGTGGGCAGAAAGTGTTCGGCCAGGCTCTCCCAGGCCGTGTCCCAGGGCGAGCGCCGTTCCAGCAGGGCCCGGTAACGCCGGGCCAGGGCCGGGACGCGCAGGGCAAGACGCTCTTCGGCTTCCGGCCGGTCTCCTGCAGGCAGCGGGGGCCCCTGATGCGCTGTCCCGAGCAGGGCGTGCAAAGCGGGGCGCTGTGCCGGGCGCATCCTATTGCCCCAGCAGGGTCTTGCCGCGGTTCTCCTGCGAGGCCAGCGGCGTGGTGTGGATGGATGCCCGGATGCCCGCGGCCTTGCTGGCCTTGTCCTTCTGGTTCTGGCGGGCGGCCGTGGCCGCTTCGGTGACGGGTTTGGGAGTGGCCGCCTTGGGGGCGGGCTGGACTTCCGGTACGCTGGGGCTGGAGGAGCCTCCGAATCCCATATGTCCTCCTTGGGGATGAAGGTTGTTTACGGATGGGCCCTGTGGCCGGATGGAGACATCTTTATGGCGCGCGCCAGCGTCTCCGGCGTGCAGAGCAGCTGGATGCCGTCCACATGGACGCCGCGCCGGGCCAGCCAGCAGGCGGCGGGCAGGCGTCCCGTGATGACGAAACCGCAGGCCGTGGCCAGACGCCAGGCATGGCGGTTGCTGACCGGGCACAGGCCCCAAAGCGCGCTGCTCTCCGTATGGCGGAAGACCCAGCGGAAAGCGGCACGGGCCAGCGGCACAGCCAGCGGGAATGCCGGGCGGAAGACCGTGAAATCGAATTCCCGGATCCGCCCGCGCCAGGGGCTGAACAATCCGCAGGCCAGCACCGTGCCGTCAGGGGCCGTGGCCTGCAGGAGCAGGCGGCCGGGGGCGCTGACCAGATGCAGCCAGTCGTCTTCCCGGGGATGGGGCCAGGCGTACATGGCGCAGCCCGTGAGCCCTTCCCGGCACATGCGGGCGAAGAGGGCTTTGCGGCCCGCGTCGTCCCGGACGGCTTCCAGATGGAATGCGTCCTGCACGTGGGCCTGGCCGCAGGGTTGCGGTCGTGTGTTTTCCATGCGGGCTCCTGTTGTTGGGGGATTTGCGGGATAGGGGCGTGCGGGATGTCGTCGCAGTCATGACGCTGCCCGGGACGGGGGAGGAAGGCCAATCTCGACCGGCTTTCCCCTGTTTGGCAGGTCTCCCGGCACGGCCCTGTCGCGGGCGATCCCGGCGATGGATCTTTTCGGGCCTGTCGATGGCACGGGGACGTGGAAGCCTTCCTTTCATCGCCCCAGTCCCAGCACGTCATAGCTGATGCGGGCCCGGGCCGGAGGCAGGGGACGCTCCGGCGGGCGAAAGCCCGTGACCGCGTAGCGCAGGGCATCGGCGGCGTGGCTGGAGCCGTCATGCAGCGGGCCGGAGGAGAACTGTTCCTGCCGGGGCCGCCATTGCCGCCGGTAGGAGCGCAGGGCCGCCAGTCCGGCGGCGCAGTGACGGCTGTCGAACCAGAGCCGGGGCAGGGCGCGGCGCACGGCATCGATACCGTCGGCCAGCGGCAGGGACGGCGCGATGTCGAAGCGGATGCCCAGACGGGCGGCGCTCTCCAGACGGCTCTGGCCCGTGCCCAGTTCCCGCACCCGGATGTCATGCGGGGCCAGGTGGCGGCCGTAGCAGAATCCGCGTCCCGCAAGGCCGTCGGCGGTGGCCGTTCCTTCCGGCCGGGCCTTGGCCGCCAGCACGGCCACGTAATGGGCCAGCCCCTCACCGCTGGCTTCGTAATAGTCCAGCATGCGCCAGTTGCCGGAAGGCTCCACCTGGAAGAACCAGATGGCCGTGGCATCATCCATGCCCAGGTCCCAGGCCGTATGCACGGGCAGGTCGGGGCTTACCGGCAGAGGGCAGATGCGTCCCGCCAGATCGGCGGCATCCAGCTGGGCGGCATAGTAGGCCCCGCGCACGGCGGCGGCGAAGGAACACTCGAATTCCTGCTGGTACTCGGCCTCGCTCATGCCGCGGCGGGCGGCGTCCAGCTCGGTCTGCGGCAGGTAGCCTGTCTGCGAGGCCGGGAAGCGAAAGCGTGACCAGCCCTCCGCCGCCCCCAGACTGCCCGCCAGCTGCCAGACATCGTGCAGCAAATTGTCACAGCCCTTGGGCGTGCCGCAGAACAGGGCCCGTCCCTGCCGGTCGGCCAGAGCGGGGCGCAGGATCTGGCTCCAGACCTCGCGGGGGATGTCGGCGGGCTCGTCCAGCACCAGATCGTCCAGATACAGGCCGCGCAGGGCCTGGGCGTTGTCCGTGCCGTACAGGCGGATGCGCGCGCCGTTGGGCAGGTCACAGCGCAGTTCGCCGTCATGGAAACGGGTACCGGGGATCACGCCCGCGAAATGCCGCAGATAATCCCAGGCCACGGCCTTGGCCTGCCCCAGATAGGGGGCGGCGTAGGCGGCGCGCCAGTCCGTACGGGAAGTACGCAGGGCCGCCCGCAGCAGGTCGTTGACGGCGGCCACGGTCTTGCCGAAACGGCGGTGGCAGAGCAGCACGCAAAAGCGGGTGCGCTGCTGGTGGAAGCGCCATTGCAGCGGGCGCGGCGCATAAGGGATGATGCAGGGCGTTTCCATGTCGGTCTCGCGGGCTTCAAAGGTTACGGAGGGCCATCTTCCGGCTCCTGTCCGGCCCAGATGACGCGCAGGGGGGCGGGGGGCTTCCGGTCGCCGTCCTGTGACGTGCCCTCCTGCTCCAGCGTGCGGGCAAGGGCGTGCAGTTCCTTGATCTCTTTGACGATGTCGATGCTTTTTTCCGAGACCTCGGCAGTGTCGAGATGTTCGGTCAGGCGTTGCAGGCGCTCGTGCAGGGCTTTTTCCAGGGCTTTTTTCCGGCGGCGTACCGGCATCACTGCACCTCCCGGGGAGGACGGCAGTGCAGCAGGGCGGGCAAGGCGGCGCCGGGGAGCTGCTGCCAGCGGTCCTCCTGCCGCTCCAGATGCCGTTCCAGACGTTGCAGCAGGCGTTCCAGACCGTAGAAGCGCGCTTCCTGGGCCTGCAACTGGCTGTGCAGGCGGCCTGCGTCCTCCCGCAGGGAGCGTACCTCGTCCGCCAGCGGCGTCAGGAGTTCCCGTTCCTGCGCCAGAGCCTGTTCCAGCAGATCGAGGCGGCGCAGCCACAGGGCTTCCCGTCGCTGTTCGTCCCGGCGGCAGCGCAGATGTTCGGCCTGCGGGACGAAGCTGCGGCGCAGGCTCCACAGGGCCCAGAACAGCAGCCCCTGTACCAGGGCCAGCAGCAGGGGCAGGAGCGCGGCAGGCAGATGGGTGGTCATGGGCATCTCCGTGGTTCAGAAGGGCAGGCCCAGCATTCCGGCCAGCAGGCCCAGGATCTGGTCCAGGGCCGGGGGCGGCAGGTCGTCCAGCAGGTCGGGCGCCAGAAGGGGCAGGAGCAGCAGGCGCACGGGTACTTCCCAGCAAAAGAGCAGGGCCAGCACCCAGCCCAGGAAGGAACGCCACAGGCGCAGCACGCTGGAAGGGGCATTTTCCGTTTCCCGTTCGTTGAGGCGGATCTGGGCGGCCAGCAGTTCCTGCCGTTCCCGGCTGCTGCCCGTCAGGTCGCGCAACAGCCGGGTGCCCAGATCGCGCAGCAGGTTCCACATTACTGCGCCTCCCGTTCCAGATCGGCCAGATGCTGGTGCAGGGCCTTCACCCGGTTGCGCCAGCCCGTCAGGAAGACCTTCATGGACGGGCGGGACGCGGCCAGACGGCGATAGAAGGCGTCCCGCAGGCGCAGGCTGCTTCGGGCCGCGTACCAGTCCAGATGCACGTCGGCCAGCGCGTTGGCCAGCTCGCGGGTGTCCGGGCCCATGATGCCGTCCTCGGCGATGGGGGAGTAGCGGTCGAGCTGGGTCTCGCCCGTGGCGTTCATGGCTTCCTGCAACTGCTTCACGGCCCGGCTGGCGCCCATGTTGACCGCGCCGTCATAGAGCGTGACGGCCAGCGGCAGGGGCAGGCGGTCGCAGCCCAGTGCCTCCCAGAAATGCCTGCGGAACAGACGGGCCGCCTGTTCTTTGGTACAGGCGCGGATGTCGTCGGCGTCGATGTCGCCGTCATTGTCCAGATCAAGGCTGAAGTAGTCGCAGTCCGGGCCCGTTCGCCGGGGGCAGGTATCGCACTGCCGGGCATCGCGCAGGCAGCGTTCTTTGGCCTGCCGGGCCAGATCCGTGACCCAGCGCAGGGAGATGCCGTGATTGGTGATGCCGCCGGGATCGGCTTCGTGATCGGAAAGGCCGCCTTCCCAGCGGGCCGTGAACGTATGGGCCAGAGTGAAATTGTCGCGCATATGCCCTCCTGCATGGCGGTGGAATGATGGCGGGGCGGTGTCGCACCCGTGAGGCCACCATGCCGGAAAAGGGCGCTGGCGTAAGTTTGAAGGATTTCAGTAGGGGAAGCGTCGTGGAGGGACAGGAGAGGGAAGAAGCCAGACAGGCACCCCGGAGAGGAGAGCCCGTGTACAGGCCTGCGGGCCTCATCCGTCCCTGCCGGACATGCCCCGGCAAGGGAGACAGCCTGCGGACAAAAAAACGGGAAAGGCCACAGCCTTTCCCGTCCGGCCTGAAAGGGAGGTGCGGGGATCAGCCCTGAAGGGCGTCGCCGGGGGCCTGAAGGGCCTTGTCCGGCAGTTCGGCCTCCTGCTTGAGCAGCTGCCAGACGCGCCGGTCCGTGATGCCGTACCGGCGGGCCAGAAAGCGCACCTCGGCATTGCTGGAGGTACCGGCGGCGGTATGGCGGCTGAAGGCGCCGAGCAGCTCCCGCTGGCGCACCTGACGGGCGAGACGGGCGCAGCGGGGGATATACAGACAGGTGCCGCCGTAAGCCCCCAGCAGGCGGCGCAAGACGGGCTCGGGCAGCAGGGCGCGCAGCAGATGCCCTTCCGACGGGAAGCGGCGGGGGATGCGCAGGGTCAGGCCGCCGCAGTGTTCCAGAAGCCTGTGCAGGGCGGCATCATCTTCCAGAACCTGGCGCAGCAGGCGTACGCTTTCGGGCAAAAGGGGCAGCAGGCTGTCCCAGTCCACGGGGGCGGAGGATCCGGCCGTGTGCCGGGGAAGCGTGGCAGGACTTCCGCTACTGGACCACATGGCGGGCCTCCGGGGCCAGGGGGCTGCGGGGGCGCTGGAGATGTGCCTCCAACGGTTGTTCCGTGTCGTCCGCCCCTTGTCCGGCCATGAAGGTCCCGGCAGCAGGGATGGCTTCCGGGGCAGGCGGCATGGCATCGCCGGACTGGCGGGGAGCGGCCTGCATGTCTTCCAGCATGCGGGCGATGCGGCGCAATTGCGCTGCCGCCCAGAGCAGGGAACCCTCGGCGGGTTCCTCTTCACTGTCGGCGGACTGCGTCAGGAGACGCTGGAACTGTTCCAGGGATCGTGTGTTCATGTCGGCTACTCCCTTTCTGATAATGGCACGGTGTCCCGCAGCGGATCTCTGCGGAAAAGTTATGTTGCGGAAAAAGTTTTCTTTTGCCCGCAAAAGCGGGCCCGGGCTGCTGTATCCATTGCCATTAGCTACAGGTTGTTCTATGTTTGACAGCAGTCATAGCCGTACTTTTTACATGTTTTCTTTTTTCAATCAAAGGAAAAATTTTTAACTTTTCTTTTAAAAAGATTTAATAGGCTGTTTTTAATGAATAAAAAAATTTGGAGCGCGCATGGAAGATAAAAATAGGTTTTCCTTTATCTCTACACAGGGCTTTGCCGAGCGCCTGCGCCGCCGTCGCCTTGGCCTTGGCCTGCGCAAGCAGGATCTTGCCGCACAGGTGGGGGTCAGCCTGACCACTATCCAGCAGTACGAGAACGGCCAGTTGCCCAAGGGGGAGTTTGCCGTCCGGCTGGGGGCGGCCCTGCGCTGTTCGCTGGACTGGCTGCTGGCCGGGCAGGGGAATGTGGAAGGGGCCCTGCAGGACCAGTGGGCCGGGCTGGTCATGGTGCCCATGGTGGAGGCGCGTCTTTCCGCCGGTACGGGGAGCTTCGAGACCAGCGGCGATGTGGTGCGGCACTATGCCTTCCGCGAGGATTTTTTGCGGCGCAAGGGCAGCCCGTCGCACATGGCCCTGCTGCGGGTCTCCGGCGACAGCATGGAGCCACGCATCTGCCACAATGACGTGGTCCTTGTGGACCAGAGCCAGAAAGACCCGGTGCCCGGCCGCATCTATGCCGTGAGCGTGGAGGATCTGGTCTACCTCAAGGTGGTCAACGCCATGCCGGGGCGCCTGATCCTCAGCAGCTACAATCCTGCCTATCCGCCCATCGAGGCCTGCACCACCGACCAGCTGGCCGACCTGGTGCGCATCGTGGGGCGGGCGGTCTGGGTGGGGCGTGAGCTTGATTGACGGCACGTCCCGCGTACCTTGTTCGATTTGTTAAACATAGTAAAAAACTTTATTTTATTATCCTTTAAAATCAATACAATAACAAAAAATATGCATGGCGCAGGCGTTTTCTTGGCCTGCGCTGACACTTTGCTGACAGCCGCAGGCGCAGTGTGGAGATACGGACAGGGCCCAGTCCGCAGGGGCCGGGACGTAGCCGTGCCCCCACCCGCAACTGTTACGGATGGCGGTCATGCCGCCAGAAGGAGATATCCCATGCGTCTGCTGCTTTCTTGTGTGATGGTTCTGGCTCTTGCTTTCCCCGCCATGGCTGCCCAGGGCGGCTTCCAGGGCCCGGGACAGGCTCCCGGCGGTTTCCAGGGGCCCACGTCCGGCGTCCAGGCCGATACCGTGGCCAAGGCCCTCAAAGCCTGGGACGACGCGCCGGTGATGCTGACGGGCCATATCGTGGAGCGTGTGGCCGGCAGCGATGACAAGTACAATTTCCGTGACGCCACGGGCACCATCGTGGTAGAGATCGACCATGAAGTGTTCGCCGGCCGTACGGTGACGCCCGCCGACCGGGTGCGCCTTTCCGGCAAGCTGGACAAGGAGATGATGGATCCCACCAAGGTCGACGTGAAGGTCCTGGAAATCCTCAAGTAGTCTGACAGGCGGGCCGTGCGCTACCGGCGGGCGGCCCGCCAGCGGAGTCGTGATGCGAATTTTTTCTGTGCTGCTTCTGCTGGCCGCCGGCCTGTTTCTGCTCCCGCCGGGTACCGGTGCGGCGGGTTTCGTGGGCCCCGGTGTCTCGCCGACGCTGACCCGTGCGGCCGACGTGCTCAATGCCTGGGATGATGCCCCCTGTGTTCTGGAAGGCCATATCCTGGAAAAGATCCCCCGCAAGGACCGTTACCTTTTTGAGGACGAGAGCGGCCGCGTGGTGGTGGAGATAGAGCACGAGACCTTCGGGCACCTGACGGTCACTCCGCAGGACAAAGTGCGCCTGGTGGGGCATGTGGACTGGAGCTCCAAGCACCCCAATGAGGTGGAGGTGGACGCTCTGGCCATCATCCAGTGATGTTCGGGCCCTGCGGGGCCTTTCGGACGGCGGGGCATCCGCCGGGTTTTCCATTCTTCAGGGGGCGCACGGCGCCCCGTCCTTTTTTGCGGAGGTGCGCATGGTGCCTGTCTCTGTCCTGCTGGTGGAAGATAACGAGGACATCCTCGCCAACCTGTACGCCTATCTTGAGCCTTTGGGCTATGAACTGGATTGCGCCCGCAACGGCCGTACGGGCCTCGAGATGGCCGCGTCCGGCCAGTTCGATCTGGTGGTGCTGGACATCATGCTCCCCGGGCTGGACGGCATCAGCCTGTGCCGTGCCCTGCGCGAGGAACACGGCGTGCAGGTGCCGGTCATCATGCTGACGGCCCGTGATACCGTGGCCGACCGTGTGCTGGGCCTGGACGCCGGGGCCGACGACTACCTGGTCAAACCCTTTGCCCTGCGCGAGCTGGAGGCCCGCATCCGGGCCCTGCTGCGTCGGGGCCGGACGCAGGAGAGCGCCCAGGGCGGCGAGCTGCGTGTGGACGATGTCTGTATCGACGTGGCCGGGCACCGGGTCACGCGGCAGGGCCGCGAGGTCAAGGTGAGCCCCACGGGCTTCCGCATCCTGTGCGAGCTGGCGCGCCGGGCCCCCGCCCTGGTCCGCCGCGAGGAACTGGAGCGCCGCCTCTGGGGCGACGATCTGCCCGGCGGCAGCGCCCTGCGGACGCATATCCACGAACTGCGCCAGCATCTGGACAAGCCTTTCGGCAGCCCCGTGCTGCACACCATCTCCCATGTGGGCTACCGTCTCGGCCGTGAAGAGGAGCCCGGGGCGTGAGCGGCGGTTCCCCCATCCGGCGGCGTCTGCTGGTCTCGTTCATGCTGCTGGCCGCCGGTCTCGGCCTGACCATGGGCATGGTGGGCCTGCTCTCCTATGACAGGCTGGGCGCCCATCTGGTGGACTGGTACGCACGTCCGGTCATGAATGCCCTCATCGAGGCCGAGGAACGCTCGCGCCGTGCCGAGGACCGGGGACGGCACAACAACCTGGTCTATGGGGCCGACCTGGCGAACCTTATGGATCTGCAATTCCGGGTGGGCAAACAGATCCCCCGCGAATGGCATTCCCTGGAGCCCGGCCTGCACTTTTTCGACCGCATGGAGAATTTCGTCTTCCTCGAGGAGCACAAGGGCGTGCGTTACGCCCTGAGCGGGCACACGGGCCTGCTGGTGACCATCAAGGCCCAGCTGACCCGGGTCCTGGGCCTGTGCGCGGGCCTGGGCCTGGGCGTGGCGGCCCTGCTGGCCGTGCTGCTCAGCCGGCGGCTCACGGGCCAACTGACCGATCTGACCCGTACCGTGTCCCGCTGCCCCGTGCCCCGTGCCGGAGGGGATTATCCCGGCCTGCCGCCCTTGCCGCAGGTGGCCCTTGATGACGAGGTGGGCGTGCTGGCGCGGGCCATCGCCAGCCGCGAGGAGGCCCTGCGCCGTTTCGTGCAGCGCGAGAGCTTCTTCACCGGCGATGTGAGCCACGAGCTGCGCACGCCCCTGACCGTCATGCAGGGCGGGCTGGAAGTGCTGGAGCTGCAGCTGGAGCGCCTGCCCGGTTCCGAGCGCTGTGCGCCCACGGTGGAGCGCCTGCAGCGCACGGTGCGCGACATGTCCGCCACGGTGGGCATCCTTCTGCTGCTGGCCCGCCGTCCCGAAAATATCGAACTCGAACCCGTGGATCTGGCCCTGCTGGTGCGGGACACGGCCCAGGGGCAGGACTGCTTTTCACTGGAGCTCCCCGAGAGCCGGGAAGTGCAGGCGCAGCCTGCCCTGGCGGGGATCGTCGTCAAGAATCTGCTGGACAATGCCCGGCTTTACTCGGAAAATGGCCGTGTTGCCGTGCGCCTGGACGAGCATGTGCTCCAGGTGCGCAACGCGGGACGCATCCCTGAGGATCTGGACATCTTTGCCCGCGGGGTGCGTGCCCGTGCCCGGGGCGATGCCACGCCGGGCGGCAGCGGTCTGGGGCTCTCGCTGGTGCGCCGCGCCTGCGAGCAGCTGGGCTGGTCGGTGAGTTACCGGCACAGCGGAGAAAATGAGACACTGTTCGAAGTGTGCTTTGCTCCGGACAGTGATGGAGAACGTGTGTGAAGATCAGCATGAGCAAGGGCCGCCTGCTGGCCGTACTGGCCCTGCTGCTGGGCTGTGCGCTGCTCTGGCGGGGCTTTTTCGAGCCCGGCAGGCAGCGCGGCATGCCGCAGGATACGCCGCCGGTGCGTGTGGCCACGGCCCTGGCGCAGGATATGCCCCATTTCCTCAACGGTCTGGGCACGGTGGAGCCGTCCAGTGACGTGCTGGTGACCAGCCGGGTGGACGGGCATCTGCAGCGCCTGCATTTTACGGAAGGTCAGTTCGTCCATAAGGGCGACCTGCTGGCCGAGATCGACCCCCGGCCGTTCGAGGCCGCTTTGGGCGAGGCCCGCGGCGCCCTGGCCCGCGATACGGCCCAGCTGGAGAACGCCCGCCGCGACCTGAGCCGGTATGAAAAGCTGGTGAGCGGCGGCCATATCGCCCGGCAACAGTACGACAACCAGCGCGCCCTGGTGCGCCAGTATGAAGGCACGGTACAGTCCGACAAGGCTGCCGTGGATTCGGCGGCCCTGCAATTGCAGTACAGCCGTATCACCGCTCCGGCCGACGGCGTGCTGGGCCTGCGGAAGGTGGACGAGGGCAACATGGTGCATGCCTCCGATACCGAAGGTCTGGTGCGCATCACCCTGCTGACGCCTTCCTATGTGGTCTTCACCCTGCCGGAAAGCCGGGTGCCCCTGGTGGCGCAGCACTGGCGCGAGGCCCGCAAGAGCGGTGGCCGTCTGCTGGTCCAGGCCTGGGACCGCGAGCAGCAGGCCCTGCTGGCCCAGGGCTTTCTGCTGAGCATGGACAACCAGATCGACACCGCCACGGGTACGGTGAAGCTCAAGGCGGAATTCGCCAACGAGGACCATACCCTTTTCCCCAACCAGTTCGTCAATGCCCGTTTGCTGGTCACGGTCCTGCCCCGGGCCGTCACGGTGCCCACCGCCGCCGTGCAGCTGGGCAGCCGCGGCTCCTACGTCTATGTGGTGGACAAGGATACCGTCCGCCTGCGCGAAGTGACGCCCGGCGTGCGTACCGACAGCCTGACCGTCATCGACAAGGGCCTTGCCGCGGGCGAGGTCGTGGTGGTGGACGGTGTGGACCGCCTGCGTGACGGCCTGCGCGTGCGCGTGACGGCCAGCATGGAGACCCCGCGCGTGACCGTGCCTGCCACCGGGAGCGGGGAGTAGCTTCAGGGAGGGAAGAGGGATCCCGACACGGCTGCCGATGCCCGTGACGCCGCGCCTTGCAGCCGCCATCCGGTGACGCGGGCGTGCGGCATGGTCCCTTTCCTCCGGTTCGATCCCTTTCCCGGCACGCTTTCCCGCCCGCCCCTTGGCAAAAAGGTCATGCGGTGAAAGCGCGGTGCAGGGGCCGCCGGGCATCCCTTCCCTTGCAGCGCTCCTGCCGGGGGCGGTGTTGACGCCGCCGTGCTCCTGCCCCCTGGGGCAGCGGCAGGCCCTTTCCCCCTTCCTTTCCCGGCCTCCCGTCCTTTCGCAGGGCAGGGGACCGCCGTTTCCCGCTGACGGTCCCGCCGCCGTTTCCAGAAGACAGACGAGCAGCTCCATGAACATTTCCCGCATCTTCATCCTCCGGCCCATCGCCACCTCGCTGCTGATGGTGGCCCTGCTCCTTTCCGGGCTGCTGGCCTATCATTCTCTGCCCATGGCGGCCCTGCCGCAGATCGACTACCCCACCATCCAGGTGCAGACCCTGTACCCCGGCGCGTCCTCCGAGGTCATGGCCGCGGTGGTCACCTCGCCGCTGGAACGGCAGCTGGGCACCATGTCGGGCCTTGTGCAGATGACCTCCCTGTCTTCGGCCGGGGCCTCGGTCATCACCTTGCAGTTCGACCTTTCCGTGCCGCTGGACGTGGCCGAGCAGGAGGTGCAGGCCGCCATCAACGCGGCGGACAACCTGCTGCCATCCGACCTGCCCAACCCGCCGGTCTACAACAAGGTCAACCCGGCGGACCCGGCCATCATGACGCTGGCGGTCTACAGTGACGCCATGCCCCTGACCCGTCTGGAAGACCTGGTGGACACCCGGCTGGCGCAGAAGATATCGCAGATCACCGGCGTGGGCCTGGTGACCCTGTCGGGCGGGCAGCGGCCCGCGGTGCGGGTGCAGGTCAATCCCTCGGCCCTGGCCTCGGCCGGGCTGACCATGGCCGACGTGCGCTCGGCCATCGCTTCGGCCAACGTCAACGACGCCAAGGGCAGCTTTGACGGGCCCCAGCGCACCAGTACCATCGATGCCAACGACCAGCTGGCCTCGGCCGAGGAATACGCGCGGACCATCATCGGCTACAGCAACGGCGCGCCCCTGCGTCTGGAAGATGTGGCCACCGTGGAGGAGGGCGCGGAGAACGCCCGTCTGGCCGCCTATGTGGCCGACGGGGAGCAGGGCTTCCGCCCGGCCATCGTCCTCTCCATCCAGCGCCAGCCCGGCGCCAACGTCATCACCGTGGCCGACAGCATCACCCGTTTGCTGCCGCAGCTGCAGCAGGCCCTGCCCGGGCATGTGCGGGTGCAGGTGGTGACGGACCGCACCACCACCATCCGGGCCACGGTGCACGACGTGCAGCTGGAACTGGTGCTGGCCGTGGTCCTGGTCATCGCCGTCATCTGGATCTTCCTGCGCAACGTGCAGGCCACCATCATCCCGGCCCTGGCCGTGCCCCTGTCGCTGGTGGGCTCGCTGGGCGTCATGTATCTGGCGGGTTTCTCGCTCAACAACCTGACCCTCATGGCCCTGGTCATCGCCTCCGGTTTCGTGGTGGACGACGCCATCGTGGTCATCGAGAACATCAGCCGCTATCTGGAGAACGGCTACAAGCCCCTGCAGGCCGCCCTCGTGGGGGCCGGGCAGATCGGTTTCACCATCATCTCCCTGACCCTGTCGCTGGTGGCCGTGCTCATCCCGTTGCTGTTCATGGGCGACGTGGCCGGGCGCCTGTTCCGCGAGTTCGCGGTCACGCTGGCCGTGACCATCCTCATCTCGGCCGTCATCTCCCTGTCCCTGACGCCCATGCTCTGCGCGGTCATGCTGCGGCCGGAGCGGCACAAGGAAGGGGAGGGCAATTTCTTCCCGGCCCTGCTGCGCTGGTATGAAGGCAAGCTGGACTGGGTGCTGGCCCACCAGCGCCTGACCCTGGCCGTGGCCGTGGGTACCCTGCTGCTGAGCGTGGCCATGTACGCGCTGGTGCCCAAGGGCTTTTTCCCCACGCAGGACACGGGCGTCATCCAGGGCATCGCGGAATTCCCGCAGGATACCTCGTTTGCGGCCATGGCCCGGCGCCAGAAAGAACTTTCCGACGTGCTGCTGGCCGATCCGGCCGTGGCCCGGGTGGCGTTCTTCGTGGGCGTGGACGGCATCAACCCCAGCCTGGCCACCTCGCGCCTGACCATCGACCTCAAGCCGCTGGAAGATCGCGACCACCGCGCCCCGGTCATCGCCCGGCGTCTCATGGAGCGGGCGGACAGCCTGCCGGGCATGGATCTGTTCCTGCAGCCCGTGCAGGACCTGACCGTGGAGGACCGCGTCTCGCGCACCCAGTACCAGCTTTCGGTGGAGGCCCTCAGCGACGCCCAGCTGGAAGGGCGCATCCCGGACATCCTGGCGGCCTTGCGGGCGCGGCCGGAGCTGAGCCATGTGACCAGCGACCTGCTGGGCCGGGGCCGCATGCTCTGGCTGGACATCGACCGCGATGCGGCCAGCCGTCTGGGCGTGAGCATGGACGTCATCGACAATGCCCTTTATGACGCGCTGGGGCAGCGCCTGATCTCCACCATCTTCACCCAGACCAACCAGTACAAGGTGGTGCTGGAAAGCGCCCCGCAATTCCGGCGCGGCCCGGACGACATCGAAAAGATCTACGTCAAGGGCAGCGAGGGCAAGCCCATCCCGCTCTCGGCCCTGGTGCGCATGGAAGAACGCTCCGCGCGCCCTGCCACCATGCGGCAGGGCCAGTTCCCGGTGGCCACCATCTCCTTCAACGTGGCCGAAGGCTCCTCGCTGGGGGCGGCCGTGAGTGCGGTGGAGGAGACCCTTGCTTCCCTGGAGCTGCCTTCGTCCCTGCGCTGCCAGTTCCAGGGGGCGGCCCATGCCTTTGCCTCGTCCACGGACAATCAGGTCTGGCTGCTGCTGGCCGCCGTGGTCACCATGTACATCGTGCTGGGCGTGCTCTACGAAAGCTACATCCATCCCGTGACCATCCTGTCCACCCTGCCGTCGGCGGGCATCGGCGCCACGCTGGCCCTCATGCTCTGCGGCATGGAACTGGGCGTGGTGGGCATCATCGGCATCATCCTGCTCATCGGCATCGTCAAAAAGAACGCCATCATGATGATCGACTTTGCCCTGGAGGCCGAGCGGCAGGAAGGCAAGGATCCACAGGCCGCCATCCGGCAGGCCTGTCTGCTGCGTCTGCGGCCCATCCTCATGACCACCATGGCGGCCCTGCTGGGGGCCCTGCCGCTGATGATCGGCTGGGGCATGGGCGCGGAACTGCGCCGTCCGCTGGGCGTGACCATGGTGGGCGGCCTCATCGTCAGCCAGGTGCTGACCCTGTTCACTACGCCTGTCATCTATATCTGGTTCGCGCGTCTGGCCGAGAAGCTGGGCCGCCGTGGCGGGGAGGCCGGTCATGAGCAGGCCTGAGGAGACGCCCCGGGCCGCCGCATCCGGCCGGGAGAGCGGTCACGCTCATGAAGGGCAGGATCTGGCTCTGGCCGGAGAACGGCGCAAGCGCTTCGGGCCGGAATTCATCCCCCTGAACCTTTCCGCGCCCTTCATCCGTCGGCCCGTGGCCACCACGCTGCTGACCATCGCCGTGACCCTGGCGGGCATGGTGGCTTTTTTCCTGCTGCCCGTGGCACCCCTGCCCGAAGTGGACTTCCCCGTGGTCAGGGTGCAGGCCAATATGCCCGGGGCCAGCCCCGAGACCATGGCCTCCACCGTGGCCACGCCGCTGGAACGGGCCCTGGGCCGCATCGCCGGGGTGACCGAGATGACCTCCAGCAGCAGCCTGGGCTCCACGCGCGTCATCCTCCAGTTCGACCTGGACAGGGACATCAACGGCGCGGCCCGTGACGTGCAGGCGGCCATCAACGCCGCCCGTTCCACCCTGCCTACCATGCCGTCCAACCCCACCTACCGCAAGGTGAACCCGTCGGGCGCGCCCATCCTCATCCTGTCCGTCACCTCGGACGTCCTGAGCCGCACCCAGCTCTACGATGCCGCGTCCACGGTGCTGGCCCAGAAGATCAGCCAGATCGCCGGGGTGGGCGAAGTGACCGTGGGCGGCGGCGCCCTGCCTGCCGTGCGCGTGGACATCTCGCCCGATGCCCTGCACCGCACGGGCCTGAGCATGGAAGACGTGCGTGCGGCCCTGGCCGGGGCCAATGCCTTTTTGCCCAAGGGGCATCTGGAGAACGAAAGCACCTCCTGGACCGTGGTGGCCAGCGACCAGCTGCGCACCGCGGCCCAGTACCGCAAGGTCATCGTGGCCGAGCGCGGCGGTGTCGTCATCCGTCTGGGCGACGTGGCCACGGTGACGGATTCCAGCCAGGACATCCGCCAGATGGCCCTTTCCAACGGCAAGCCCTCCATCCTGCTCATCGTGTTCCGTTCGCCCGGGGCCAACATCATCGAGACCGTGGACAGGGTGAAGGCCATGATCCCGCAACTGCGCTCCTGGCTGCCCGAAAGCGCGGATCTTTCCGTGCGCATGGACCGCTCCCAGACCATCCGGGCCTCGCTGCACGAGGTGGAGAAGAGCCTGTTGCTGTCCATGGCCCTGGTGGTGCTGGTGGTCTTTCTCTTTTTGCGCAACGGCCGCGCCACCAGCATCCCGGCCGTGGCCGCGCCGGTATCGCTCATCGGCACCTTCGGGGTCATGTATCTGTGCGGCTACACGCTGGACAACCTTTCGCTCATGGCCCTGACCGTGGCCACGGGCTTTGTGGTGGACGACGCCATCGTAGTGCTGGAGAACATCGTGCGCCGTCTGGAGATGGGCGAAAAGCCCCTGCGGGCCGCCCTGCGCGGTGCGCGCGAGGTGGGCTTTACGGTCATCTCCATTTCCCTGTCGCTGGTGGCGGTCTTCATCCCCATCCTGTTCATGGGCGGCGTGGTGGGACGCCTGTTCCGCGAGTTCTCCGTGGTGCTGGCCACGGCCGTACTGGTCTCCATGGTGGTCTCCCTGACTACCACGCCCATGATGTGCGCCACGTTGCTGCGGCCTTTCGATGAAGAGCTCGCCCGCCGCAGTGCCCGCCTGCGGGCGGAAGAGGGCGGACGGCAGGGGCTGTTCACCCATGTGGGGCGGTTGTGGGGCCGCTTCCTGTCCGCCATGCAGGAGGGCTATTCCCGCAGCCTCTATGTGGTGCTGGATCACTGGAAGCTGACCCTGACCGTGCTCCTGCTGGTGGTGGCGGCCAATGTCTGGATGTACATCGTGGTGCCCAAGGGTTTCTTTCCCCAGCAGGATACGGGCGTCATCATGGGCGGCATCCGCGCTGACCAGAGCGCCTCGTTTCAGGACATGGAAGTCAAGCTGGCCCGGCTGGTGCGCATCCTCAGCGCCGATCCGGCCGTGGACCAGGTCTCGGCCCACATCTCGGGCGGCCGCGGCGGCGGGGGCGTGTTCATCTCCCTCAAGCCGCTGGAGGAACGCGGCATCAGCGCCCAGCAGGTCATCGGCCGTCTGCGCGGCAAGATGTCCTCGGAACCGGGGCTCCAGATCTTTTTGCAGGCCGCGCAGGACATCATGATGGGCGGGCGCAGCTCCCGCTCCCAGTACCAGTATACCTTGCAGGCCGACGACCTGGACAGCCTGCGCCGCTGGGGACGGCGTTTGCAGCAGGAGTTCGCGGGCATCCGCATCCTCAAGGACGTGGACAGCGACATCGAGGAACGGGGCCTGCAGACCCTGCTGACCATCAACCGTGACGCTCTGGCCCGGCTGGGCCTGACCATGAAGGACGTGGACGCGGCCCTGAACAATGCCTTCGGCCAGCGTCAGGTCAGCACCATCTATGAGGAAAAGAACCAGTACCGCGTGGTGCTGGAATATGCCCTGCCCTGGCTGGAAGGCGAGGATTCGCTGGGCAAGGTCTGGCTGCCGGGCAAGGACGGGGCCGTGCCCCTGCTGGGCGTGGCCGAGGTCTCACCGGCCTTCGCGCCCCTTTCCGTGGCCCATCAGGGCCAGTTCGCGGCCGTGACCCTGTCCTTCAACCTGGCGGAGGGCGCGTCCCTTTCACAGGCGCAGGCGGCCATCGACGAGGCGCGCGTGCGCATCGGCATGCCGTCCACCATCGTGGGCAGCTTCCAGGGCACGGCCAAGATGTACAGCGATACGGTCAGGGAGCAGGTGCTGCTCATCCTGGCGGCCCTGGCCGCGCTCTATATCGTGCTGGGCGTGCTTTACGAGAGCCTCATCCATCCGCTGACCATCCTCTCCACCCTGCCGTCGGCGGGCATCGGGGCCCTGCTGGCCCTGCGGGCCTGCGGCATGGAGTTCAGCGTCATCGCCCTCATCGGCGTGCTGCTGCTTTGCGGCATCGTCAAGAAAAACGCCATCATGATGATCGACTTTGCCATCGAGGCCGCGCGCACCCGCAACCTGCCCCCGCGCGAGGCCATCCACGAGGCCTGCCGCCTGCGCTTTCGTCCCATCATGATGACCACGGCCGCCGCCATCCTGGGGGCCGTACCGCTGGCTCTGGGGCAGGGCGACGGCGCCGAGATCCGTCAGCCCCTGGGCATCACCATCGTGGGCGGCCTGCTGGTGAGCCAGCTGCTCACCCTGTACACCACGCCCGTGGTCTACCTGTGCCTCGACCGGGCCCGTCTGCGCTGGCGCCGGCGCTGGTGGCGGCTGCGCTACGGCGAACGCAAGGCGGCCCTGCTGACGGCGCTTTGCCGTCAGGGCTAGGGACTGTCTTTCCGCAGGAGGGGGGCCGGGCCATGTCGCGGCCTTCCGGGGGCATGGCCCTTGCGGCCGTCATCCTTGCGGCCTTCCTGCCAGCGTGTTTTGTACGGAAAGGGCGGCGCTGTGGAAGGCCCCACCTCCCTTGATGATTCCCTGTCCGGAGGGCTCCTGTCCTCCTGATTCGGACAGGAGCTTTTTCTGCGCCCTGTTTCTGCCTCCGCAAGTCCTTCATTTTTACTCCGCGGATTGACGGCCCGCATGGGGCCTCCTATGCTGGGACGGCGACAGTGTCGCCAAAGAGACAGCCTGTGGAGGGAACATGAAAATCAGGGACTTCGGACTGGAGATCTTTTTTGGACGGTATGAATTCAGCGCGCCGTATCTGCTGGCGCAGTCGGACTGCGAGTCCCTGAGCATCCGCGAGTTGCTGGCTCTGGAGCCGGGCGCGCAGGAAGACTTTCTGGACACCTGGCTGGGCTACAGCGAGAACGACGGTGCTCCGGCCCTGCGGGAGGCGGTCTCCGGCCTGTACACGCAGTGCGGTCCGGAAAACGTGCTGCTGCACGTGGGCGCGCAGGAGGCCATCTTCGGGGCGCTCAACGTGCTGGTGGAGCCGGGCGAGCATGTGATCTGCCAGTTCCCCACCTACCAGTCCCTGTACGAGGTGGCGCGGGCCGCGGGCTGCGAGCTCTCCCTCTGGCCCCTGCATCAGGGCGAGGACGGCTGGTACTGCGACCTTGACGAGCTGGAGCGGCTCATCACGTCCAAGACGCGTCTGCTGGTGCTGAACACGCCCAACAATCCCACCGGCTACGCCCTGTCCGCCGACGAGCGGCAGCGCATCTGCGAGCTGGCCCGCCGCCACGGCCTGCGCATCCTGGCCGATGAGGTCTACCGGGGCCTGGAAGCGCCGGATGCCGTGCCCCCGGCCTTTTGCGACATCTACGAACGGGCCTTTTCCGTGGGCGTGCTCTCCAAGGCCTACGGCCTGCCCGGCCTGCGTGTGGGCTGGATCGCCTCGCAGGAACGGGACGCCATCGGCGCCCTGAGCCGCTACAAGAATTATCTCAGCATCTGCTGCCCCACGCCTTCCGAAGCCCTGGCCCGCATCGCGCTGAAGCACGGCCCGGCCGTCCTGGCCCGCAACCGGGAGATCATCGCCCGCAATCGCCGGATCGCCGCCGACTTCTTTGCCCGCTATGACCACGTGTTCCTCCACAATCCGCCCCAGGCCGGTCCCATCGCTTTCCATGGTCTGCGGCCGGACTTCGTGGCCCGCTTCGGTTCCGCACTGGCTTTTTGCGAACACCTGGCCCAGTCGGCCGGCGTGCTGCTCCTGCCCGGCAATGTCTATGATATGGACGCGCCCTATGTACGCATGGGCTACGGCCGCGCCAACTTTGCCGAGAACCTGGCCGTGCTGGACGGCTGGCTGCAGCGGAACGGCTAAGCCCGGGAGGGGGATCTACCTTGCCGGAAAAGGTGGTTTCATCGTGCTGTCAGGAGGGAATATGCGACTTATATGCTTTAATATAGGCTGGATGGAACGATATGACGGTTCGGGAACACTCATTTCTGACTTCAAATATGTGCGTGTAAACAAGACAGGGGAAGAAATATCAAATTTTGCCAATAGAAATGGATATTGCTATGGTAATGTCCCGATAAGGTATATTGAGGGGAAATCTGTCAGCCTGCATCTGGAAAGACTTGGAGCCGGAAAAAGCGATTTGTCTGTGGATGGGGTGACTGTTGTCTTTTTTGCACGCCATCCAGAGAAAGGAGTAGCTTGCGTCGTTGGCTGGTATCGCAATGCTGTTGTTTACAGAAAAGAGCAGTATGAAATAGTGGATGGAGAGATACTGAAATACTCGGCAAAGACACGTGTTGAGGATAGCATTTGCCTGAAAGCGCAGGAACGTTCTTTTGCGATTCCCTCGGGGCATGTCGTGAAGGGGGGCTACGGGCAGGGAACCGTGTGGTATGCGGATTCAGATGCTCCAGCCATTGCGGCATTGCGCAAACACCTTGAGGCCTACCTGCACCGTCACCAGTTTATGGGGGAGTAAAAAAGGACGCCGTCTCGGCGTCCTTTTCTATAGCGGGGCCCCAAGGGAGGAAGCGATCTGGAGGGCCCCTGTCAGGCCGGGATGTCCCTGCCCACGAGGCAGCGACGGAGATCAGCGGCCATGCCAGAATAACGTTTTTGGGGAGAGGAAGATCGGCGGAGAAACTTTTTTTACGAAAGCAGCTCCATGAGAGCTGTGAACTTCCACACAGCGGGGGTCCTGCCTTTTCCGGGAGCGGCTTTGGCAATGATGCCTGCTTGCTCCAATTTGTGCAGGATATTTGTGAATCCCTGTCGTGTCCGTGCTGTCCCAACGTATTTTTGAAGATCAGGCTGGGTAAACAGTGGCTTCGAAAACATGTAATCCAGTATCTGCACAGCGTTTGCGGATCCTGTGATAGCAGGGAAAGTGTTTTTTGACTGCTCATAAAGGGCATTCATGGCAGTAAGTAGATCCTTGTTATGTTTACTACGAAGGATGACGGCATTAAGGAAAAATTCTATCCATTCTTTCCAGCTTCCTTGTTGGGAAATATTTCCAAGAGCTGTATAGTATTCTGTACGGTGTTCCTGGAGATAGGCACTCATATAGAAACAAGGCTTGGCCAGCAATTTCTTTTCTGCAAGTAGCAGGGTGATGAGCAGACGTCCCATTCTGCCATTTCCATCACAGAAAGGATGGATCATTTCAAATTGCGCGTGCATGACGGCAGCCTGTATAAGAGGGTTCAAATCAGTGCGACGCAGAAATTTTTCCCAATTTTCCAGAAGGGCGGGAACATGGACGGAATCAGGCGGGATATAGGTCGCCGTCTCAGGCGTCGAACCGGGACGACCGATGTGGACCTGGATAGTGCGATATTGTCCGGGTTTTTTCTTTTCTCCGCGAGCCCCTTCAAGGAGGAGAGCGTGGAGGGATTTGACCAGAGACAGTGTAATGTCCCGCCCGTTGTTTATGGCCTGAAGTCCGGCCTCTGTAGCTTCCTTGTAGTTGATGACTTCCCGTACATCATCTTGACGTTCTGCGGGAACGACAACCCCGGCGTTTTCTCCCAAGATTTCTTCGAAAGTTGTGACAGTACCTTCGATGACATTGGAGCTCCGTGCTTCCTGAAGCAGCCAGGTGAGCCAGAAAAGATCGGCCTTGGCGGAGGCTTGCATCATGCCGTTGAGCTCTGCAAGGGAAGAAACGGCATTGAACTCCAGCATACCGAAGTTTCCCCAGGCATCATCGCTAACTGTCAGGGGGAGAAGAGGTGGTAGATAAGGCGTCGCAGACATGAGCGTTCCTTTGCAGGCGGCGTATTTGTGTCCAATGAAAGTGTGTCAAAGCATCATATATCTGTTTGTGTCAAATAAAAAGCCGTTTCATTTGACACAAATGGCTAAGACAGGCGGGGAACTTCCCGTACAAAGCAGCAAAAAAGGGAGATCTGCCGGGAGTCATTTCCCAGACATCCCTCAGTAGAAAGCTGTACTACCATGAAAAAAGGACGCCATGGCGGCGTCCTTTTTTTACGGGGGCTCCAAGGGAGGAAGCGATCTGGATGGGGCCCCCGTCAGGCCGGGATGTCCCTGACCACGAGGCAGCGACGGGGACCTGTGCCCGTACCTGAAAGTTTTTGGGGAGAGGGGCCCGGGGGAGAGAGCTTTTGTCTGCAAAGAGTCTCTCCCCCGGAGTGTCTGTCATTTCTACAAGGGCGGCATCTCGCCTGCCTGGCCGCGTGCGGCTTTGTCCAGCCAGTCGGCCCAGCGGCAGCCGGTCTCGATGAGCCTGTCCTGCGACAGCCGGGTGCTGTCATACAGGATGAGGGCCGAACCGCTCAGGGGGTTGAGCTCTATGTCCCGCACACCGTCCACACGCAGGAGGGCGGCGCGGGCTTTGCCGGCGATGGCGGCGTCGCGCAGGGCAGGGTGCCGGACGCGTACGCGTCCGTCCATGAAGCTGCGGACGTATTTCACGAAGCGCAGGCTGTCGAGCATCAGGCGGCCTCCAGCTGACGGGCATGGCGACCGGGCAGATGCGGCCGCATGGCATTGAGGGTCACGCCCAGGGTCGTCAGGTTATGCAACAGAGCCGAGACGCCGGGCGTCAGGATCATGAACAGGCCCCCGGCCAGGAACATGCTGTTGAGCAACATGGTGGCCGCAAAGTTGATGTGGATGCGCCGCAGGGTGGCCCTGCCCAGCAGCCGGGCCGTGATGAGCCCGCTGAGGTCCGGCCGGGTGAGCAGCACATTGGCCACTTCGCGGGCCAGGTCGGCGCCGTCGCACATGGCCACGCCCACATGGGAGGCGGACAGGGCAGGCGCGTCGTTGATGCCGTCGCCCACCATGAGGACCTTGCAGCCCTGGGCGGTGAGGTCGGCGATGACGTCTGCCTTGTCGGCGGGCAGGACCTGCGAACGGTATTCCTTGAGGCCCAGCTTGCCGGCCACGGCACGGGCGGTACGCTCGTCGTCGCCGGTGAGCATGAGGATGCGGCGGAAGCCCAGCTCTTCGAGCTGTTTGAGGACCTGCGGGCATTCGGGACGCAGGGGGTCCTCGATGGCCAGGAACCCGGCCAGCTTGCCGTCGATGGCCAGATAGAGCAGCGAGCGTCCCATCCGGGCCTGGGCGTCGATCTCCGCCTCCAGGGGCGAAAGGTCGATGCCTTCGTCGCATTCGATGTAGTGGCGGCTGCCCACACGCACGGCCTTGCCGTACAGGGTGGAGGCGATGCCGTGGGCCACCACATATTCCACCTGGGCGTGCTCTTCCTCATGCTGCAGGCCTTCTTCCTGCGCGCAGCGGACAACGGCGCGGGCCACAGGATGGGGGAAGTGTTCCTCAAGGCAGGCCGCAAGGCGCAGGACCTCGTCCCGGTCATGACCGGCGGCGGGGATGACCTCCACTACATGGGGGCTGGCGTTGGTGAGGGTGCCCGTTTTGTCGAAGACCACGGTATCGGCTTCGGAAAGGGCCTCCAGGAAACGGCCGCCCTTGATGACCACGCCGTGACGTGCGCCTTCGCGCATGGCGGCCAGCACGGCCAGCGGGGTGGCAAGGCGCAGGGCGCAGGAATAGTCCACCAGCAGCACGGAAGCCGCCTGCATGGGGTTGCGGGTGATGAGCCACACAAGGCCCGCCAGGGCGAAGGTGAAGGGCACGGCCATGTCGGCCATGCGTTCGAATTTGCCCTGGATGCCTGCCTTGAGGGCTTCGGATTCTTCGATGAAGCGCACCACCTGCTTGAGGCGGGTGCCGTCGCCCACATGGGTGGCGCGGATGACGAGATGTCCCTGCTCCACCACCGTGCCCGAGTAGACGGCAGCGCCCTTGCTGCGGGCCACGCCCAGGGGCTCGCCGGTCATGCTGGCCTGGTTGACCACGGCCTCGCCGTCCTCGACGATACCGTCCACAGGGATGGAGCCGCCGTCGCGGACCACGACCAGATCGCCTTCACGCACATCGGAGAGCGGGACGCTGGTCTCCACACCATCGGCCAGTACCCAGGCGGTATCCACGTTGAGCGCCAGGCTCTCGGTCAGGCTGTCCATGGAGCGGCGGCGCGTCCAGTATTCCAGGGCCTCGCCCAGTCCCAGCAGCAGGGTCAGCACGGTGACGGTACGGAAGTCGCGCCGCAGCAGGGAAACACCGATGGCCGCGGCATCCAGTACGTCGACATTGAGCTTGCCCTGGAGGAGCGAGGCGAGGCCCTTTCGCAAAAAGGGAAGGGCTCCCATGACACTGCTGGCCACACGCAGCTTGAACGGCAGGAAAGGACGGACGAAGAGGAAGCGCATCAGGGGGCCGAAACCGTGGGCCCCCATCTCGTCCTCATCATGGGCCGGCAGGCGGCTGCCGGAAGCGTGCCGTTCGAGGCTGCTTTCCAGCTCCTGGGTCAGGGTGGCCAGGACGCTGCCGTCATTGAGGGCACCGGCGTCCTGGGCAGCCAGGGAGCGGAGCACGTCCTGCCGGGCCTGCGCATGCCGGTAGAGCACGAGGACGCTGGGCACGCGGGGATTGACCCGCACGCCTTCCACGCCGTCGATGGCATCCAGAGTATCGGCCAGGATCTCGGCCTGCACCTGTGTCATGGGGCGGCAGGCACGCGCACGCAGCCGTCCGGCCCCGTTGGAGCAGCTCAGTTCATGAACCAGAAAAAAGCGCATGCGCGTGCCCTCATTAGGCCTGAGGATCGGCAGCTTCGGCCTTGCGCTTGTCAGCGGCCTGACGGGCTTCGGCGGCCAGATCTTCCATATCTTCCTTGACGGCTTCCACCTTGCTCATGATGGCGTCTTTCATGTCCATGCCGCGGCTCACCAGATCGGTAGCCAGGGGTTTGAGATCGAGCTTGCCGCGGGTGACGGCAACGGTGCCCACGACGCCCAGCGCCAGACCACCCAGGAAAAAGAGACCGTATTTCAGACCGTTGTTCATGTTTGTGCCTCCGTTTGCACAGGTAAAAGGATACAGAGGGCCATCCGGGCCATGTTCTGGCACGGCCCGGACAGCAAAAGACGCACGATTGGGAGAAGAGAGGGGCTAGTTGGAGACGTCGACGGTGATGTGGTCGGCTTCGCTGTTGCGCAGGGTGACGGTCACGCCGGAAAGGCGCAGCGCAACGGGGTCTTTGAGGGGCGCGCGGCCCACGACGGAAACGGTGGTCCCGGGGATCAGGCCCATGTCCCGGATGCGGCGGCCCATTTCTCCAAGGGCTTCCACCGTGGCGATCCTGCCGCTCTGGCCGATCTGCATCTGACGAAGGCTGATGATGTCGCTCATGATCTTCTCCTTTGCTGGTACGGGCCCGGAGCAGGGACCGGCATACCTGCGCAGTGCGATCCGGCCGGGACGATCCCGACCGGGCTTGGGGGGCGGCTGATCCGGCATGTCGAACCGCTACTCCGGGCTTGCAAAGAAGCATGGCGTAAACTAGGATGAGTGTCAAGAAAAAAGAAAATCACTTTCATTTTTCTTTTGACCTGTATGTAAAATTTTTTATCTTTTCATTTTAACCTCTTACCCCAGGAGTGCTCTTATGGAAAAAGCCTGTCTCGCTACAGGGGACCTGGCTGTCCCCGCACGGTCCGCGACCAAAAAGCTCAGCGGGCGCAAACTGGCCATGCGCATCATGCTCGGTGCGCTGGGGGCATCGGTGGTGTTGGGCTTTGCCGGCAACAAAACGGCCCATGTGCTGACCGGCGCCGTGTTCAGCGCCCTGCTGGCCGACCACGTCTGGAAGCGCCGCAAGGCCCTGTAAGGATCGTCACATGGAGCGTCCTTCCGACGGGAATGCGGCTTTGCCCGCTGCTTCGGGGGCGGCCGTCCCCCGGTGGAAAGCCCTGCTGGCCACGGGTATCCGGCGGCTGGCGGTCTGGGGAACGGGCCTGCTGGCGGCCCTGGTCGCCCTGCTGGCCCTGGCCCAGATCGTCTGCCTGGCCCTGTGTCTGCTGGCTCTGGTGGTCCTGGCCCTGTGTTTCCTGATGGCTTCCTATCCCGAGGAATGCCGCCAGTTCTGGCGCATGCTGCGGGAGACGCGCGCGGAGGGACGCGGCAACGATTCCTGAACCTTGGGAGCGGCCGTTGCGGCCTGGGGGGCCGGCCGCTCCGCCGGGGAAAGGAGCCCGCAGGAGGCTGCGGACAAAAAAAGACCACCCGTCGGCGGGTGGTCTTTTTTCGTATCAGGGAGCGGGGGAGAGGCTATTCCTTGGGCTGGTCCTCGTCGGGCAGGTTGGCCGTCTCGTGCTGGCCCTGCAGCAGGTTGCGGTGACCGACGATGATGTGGTCGAGCACTTCGGGCTTGGCCAGGGCCGTGGTATCGCCCAGGTCGTCATAGACGTTGCCCGCGATCTTGCGCAGCATGCGGCGGATGACCTTGCCGGAACAGGTCTTGGGCATGGCTTCCACGAACTGGATGTATTCGGGGGAGGCCAGGGCGCCGATGTCGCGGCGCACGGTGTCGCGCAGCTTTTTGCGCACGTCGTCGCTCCAGGGCACTTCGTCACGGGTGACGACATAGGCGTAGATGCCTTCGCCCTTGAGGGCATGGGGCATGGGCACCACGGCGGCTTCCGCCACTTCGGGGCAGGAGGCCAGCACGGCCTCGATCTCGGCGGTGGAGAGACGGTGGCCGGAAACGTTGATGGAATCGTCCACGCGGCCCAGGATCCAGAAGTAGCCGTCCTCGTCCACTTCGGCGCCGTCGCCGGACTCATAGCAGCCGAAGCGCGAGAAGTAGGACTGGTACTTTTCTTCGTCGTTGTACACGCCCTGCATCATGCCGGGCCAGGGCTTGCGGATGACCAGATGGCCGCTGCGGGTGGAGCCGTCGCCGTCTTCCTCGTCACGGGTGGCGCTGCCGCCCATGACGGCCGCGTCGATGCCGGGCAGGGGCCGCGAGGCCGAGCCGGGCTTGAGCTTGGTGGCGTAGGGCAGGGGGCTGATCATGGCGCCGCCGGTCTCGGTCTGCCACCAGGTATCCACGATGGGCAGCTCGCTGCCGCCGATGTTCTTGTGGTACCAGTGCCAGGCTTCGGGGTTGATGGGTTCGCCCACGGAGCCCAGGATGCGCAGGGTGCGCAGGTCATAGCGTTCGGCCCAGGCTTCGCCCAGACGCATGAGGGAACGGATGACCGTGGGGGCCGTGTAGAGGATGTTGACGCGGAATTTTTCCACGATGCGCCAGTAGCGGTCCGGCTTTGGCCATGTGGGCACGCCTTCGAACATCACCACGGTGGCGCCCAGGGCCAGCGGCCCGTACACGCCGTAGGTATGGCCGGTGATCCAGCCCATATCGGCCGTGCACCAGTAGACGTCGTCGTCGCGCATGTCGAAGACCCATTGCGTGGTATGCGCCGCATAGGTCAGGTAACCACCCGTGGAGTGCATGATGCCCGTAGGCTTGCCGGTGCTGCCGCTGGTATGCAGCAGGAAGAGCGTGTCGTTGGCGTCCATGGGCTCGCAGGGGAAGTCCACGTCCAGGGTGAAGTCCTCGATGAGGTCATGCCACCAGATGTCGCGGTTGGGGGTCATCTTCACGTCGTAGAGGTCGGCGTGGTTCACCACCACCACGTGGGCCACGGAGGGGCACTTTTCCAGGATGGGGTCCAGGTTGGCCTTGAGGGGCTTGATTTTGCCGGCGCGGATGGCGGCATCGGCGGTGATGACGACCTTGGCCTTGGAGCCCTGGATACGGCTGCGCACGCCGCCTTCGGCATAGCCGGAGAAGATGGCCGTATGGATGGCGCCGATGCGGGCACAGGCCAGCATGGCGATGACCAGCTCGGGGATCATGGGCATGTACAGGGCCACACGGTCACCCTTGTTGATGTGCAGGGAGCTCAGGGCGTGGGCCACACGGCAGACCTCGGTATAGAGCATCTGGTAGGTGAAGCAGCGCACGTCCATTTCCTTTTCGCCCTGCCAGATGAGGGCGGCCTTGTTGCGGCGGCCGGAGATGAGGTGGCGGTCGATGCAGTTGAAGGCGGCGTTGAGCTTGGCGCCGGTGAACCATCTGTACTTGTGCCGCGCTTCGTCGGCCTCCAGTACCTTGTCCCAGCGCTTGAACCAGTGGATCAGCTGCGATGCGCGTGCACCCCAGAAGTCATTGGGGTCTTCCAGAGCTCGCCGGCAGATGGCGTCGGCTTCGTCCTGACCGCAGATCCACGCGGACGACTTGCCGTGCTCGGGGGGGAGGTAGCTACGCTTCTCGGTTAAGAGAGTGGTAATCCGTTCCTGGGACATGATGGCAACTCCATAAGCTTAAGACTGCAAACAACAGTGGAAAATCATCCATGCTACCGGCGTAAAGTGATTTCTTACGGGCGTCAAGGGCCGGAAAACTGTTTGTGCTACCAGTCATCGTGGAGAAAAAAGGGACAAGGAGCTGAAACAGAGTGCAACAAAACGGCAGCAGGCACCGGTATGCATGGGAATGCTGAATAGTGAAAAAAATCCCAATCTGGAACGATTTTTTATGAAATTTTTTTTAAAATTTTTTCCATATTCGGAACGAGAGCCTACTTTTTGTGTAAAAAATGCATGGCGGCAGAGAAAATGACCGGCAGCGCGGCCGGAAAATGAAAAGGGCGGCCTCATGACGAGACCGCCCTGAAAAGCAGGATGGAGATGGCGCAAGGATCAGTCCACGGGACGCATCCAGCCTCCCTCCAGCAGGAGGGCGGCAAGACGGCTCACCGGCAGGCCCACCACCGTGGACCAGGAACCGTGTACGCTTTCCACCAGAAAGGCCCCCTGGCCCTGGATGGCGTAGGCCCCGGCCTTGTCGGCCGGTTCGCCGCTGCGCACATAGGCGCGGAGAACGTCTTCAGGCCAGGCATGGAAGCGGACGGCGCTGGTATCGGCAAAGCCCGCGCTGCTCCCGTCGGGGAAAAGGCAGCAGACGCCGGTGATGACCTCATGCTCGCGGCCGGAAAGGCGCCGCAGCATGTCCAGGGCGTCCGCATCGTCAGCGGGCTTGCCCAGGATGTCGTGGCCCAGGGCCACCACGGTGTCGGCGGCCAGGATCAGGTCGTCGGCCCCGGCATCCGCCGAGGCGGCCACGGCCCGCGCTTTGGCCGTAGCGGCACGCAGGGCGTAGGCGGCGGGCGTTTCCCCATGTTCGGGGCGCGGTTCCACCCCGGTGGGCCGGACGATGGTATAGGGCAGGCCCCATTCATCCATGAACTGGCGGCGTCGCGGCGAGGCCGAAGCCAGCACCAGCCGGATGCCGGGCCGCAGGAGGAAAAGGGGCTGGAGCGGGGCCGTGTTCATCGGCCCGCCTGATGGGGCCAGTTCTGGCGGGGCCAGTGGCGCAGCAGCTCCTTGCCTTCCATGTCATAGACGTGGAAGCAGCCGTCCTCATACAGGCCGTAGCTGCGGGGGGATCCGCCCTTGGGCAGACTGAGGGAGCCGGGGTTCCAGAAGTGCAGGCCGTCCAGGCTCTCGCCGCGCGGGATGTGGGTATGGCCGCGCAGGATGACCGTGCCCGGGGCAAAACCCGGCAGAGGCGGGTTCTCCGGCAGACGGTGGCCGTGGCTGGCGAAGATGCGCAGGGCGTCGGCCTCTATCCAGGCATTCTCCGAAACGGCGAAGGGCGTGAGCATGATGTCCACTTCGGCGTCGCAGTTGCCGCGTACGGCCGTGACCGGGCAGGGCAGATGGTTCAGGCGGTCCAGTTCTTCCAGCACGGAGCGGGTGTCATAGCCGCCGGGCAGGGGGTTGCGCGGACCGTGGTAGACCAGGTCGCCCAGCAGCACCAGCATGTCGGGCGACAGGCGCTGGGCCGTATCACAGAGGAAGCGCAGGCTGTCCAGCGAGCCGTGCAGGTCGGAAGCGATGAGCAGACGCATGGACGGCCCTAGCCTTTGTGTTCCTCATCCCAGCGGGCGCGCTCCACAGCGGCGTCCACCAGCATGATGGGGATATCGTCACGCACGGGATAGACCACGTTGCAGGCCGGGCAGGCCAGGCCTTCGGGATGCTCGGCAGAGGGCAGGGGCTCCAGAGAGCCCATGCAGCGGGGGCAGGCCAGAATCTGCAGCAGTTCCTGTGTGTTCATCATGATGTTTCCTTGTCTTTGGGGACAGCGGCCCCCTGTTTTGCGAGGGCAAAAGCATAGCTTTTTGCCGTCCGTTCTTCAAGACAAAGCTGTCGGGACGACCTGCGGGAAAGCGTGACCTGACGGGCCCTGCGCACCTTGCCACGGGAGTGCGCAGCTTGCTTTTTTTTCATAAAGTCGTAGTTTACTTGAAAAGAAAAAGATAACTGTCATGGATGAAAGCATGCAATTCATTGATTTACATACGCATTCACAGGCCTCTGACGGAACGGACAGCCCCGGGCAGCTCGTGCGTAATGCCCAGATCCAGGGGCTGGCGGCGGTGGCGGTGACCGATCACGATACGGTCTCCGGCCTGGACGAAGCCGAGGCGGCAGCCCGTGACCTGGGGCTGGAATTCGTGCGTGGATGCGAACTGTCGACCAGTACGGAGCTGGGCGAGATGCATGTGCTCGGCCTGTGGCTGCCCCGGGATCTGGCTCCCCTGCAGGACAGGCTCCAGTATCTGCGCCGAAAACGCAGCGAGCGCAACGTCCGCATCGTGGAAAAGCTCCAGGGCCTGGGCGTGGAGATCGAGCTCGACGAAGTGCTGCACGAGGCCCGCGGCGAGAGCGTGGGGCGCCCGCACATCGCTGCCGTGCTGGTCCGCAAGGGCTATGTGAAGGACGTCAGCGAGGCCTTCAAGGAATATCTGGGCTATTACGGCCGCGCCTACCTGCCCAAGGAGGTCCTGCAGCCCGAAGAGGCCGTGGAAGTCCTCTCTTCTCTGGGGGCCACGGTCTGCCTGGCCCACCCCATGCTGCAAAAGCTGCCCGAGGGCTGGCTGGAAGCCTTCATCGAACGCCTCCTGCCCTGCGGGCTCACGGCCATCGAGGCTTATCACAGCGAACATTCCGAGGCCGCTTCCCGGCGCTGCCTGGAGCTGGCCCGCCATTACGGCCTGGGCGTCAGCGGCGGCTCGGACTATCACGGTACCAACAAGCCCCGCATCCGCCTGGGCAAGGGCTACGGCTCCCTGCGCGTGCCCTACAGCGTGCTGGAAGAGCTGCGCGAGATGCGCGCCCGGCGCGGCCTGCCCTGCTAGGGCGTGGCGACCTGTCCGCAGTTTGCTTGTGGGGGAAGGGAAACCTCTCATCTCCGCTGTCGATGCCCGTAACGCTCCTTCGTCGTTAACGGGCACGGCCTGCGGCTGCCTTCGCTCGCTGCTCGCGCGAGTTTTTTCCCTTTCCCCAAGTCCCATCCTTTCCCCAGCGCGCTTTTTTAGATGGGCGCTGGCTCATGGCGGACATCCTTCGTTGGGGATGTGTGCTGGTATCCTTTATTTCATTGGAATACAACGGAGAGTTGCGTTGAAAGGCCCGGGGAAAGGGGGGGCTTGGGGAGGCTCACCCCTCTTTCCGTGAGCCTCATGCGGCCCGTACGTGCAACGGGCCCGGTGGGCAGCGTCTTCATGGCGGGAGCGTCCTGCGCGGGCATGCTGTGCCCTTCCCGTTCCCGTGCCTCTGGTTATTCTGTCCGTATCTGTCGCCGTAGATCTTCCACTGTCGGCGGATGCAAAAAAGCGGGGCCCGCTTGAGAGGGTCCCGCTTTTTTCGTCAGTGATGGTCAGGAGCGGCTAGACTTTGCCCATGCCGCAGCACTTTTTGTACTTCTTGCCGCTGCCGCAGGGGCAGGGATCGTTGCGGCCCACGCGGGGCTTGGCCTTGGCGGGCTGGTTGCCGGCATCCGTGGTCTGGCTGCCGGAGTAGGCCAGGTCGTCGTTCTCCTTGTGGCGCAGGCTCAGGGTGGGCTTGGCCTTGGGGGCTTCCTGCTGCGGAGCTTCGGCCGGGGCATTGCCCTCTTCCACGGCGTCCTCGGCAGGGGCGGGTTCGGCGGGCTGCACATGCACGCGGGTCAGGGCGCGGAACACGCCTTCGCGGATCTGGAAGAGCATGGACTGGAACATCTCGAAGCCTTCACGCTTGTATTCCAGCTTGGGGTCCTTCTGGCCGTAACCGCGCAGGCCGATACCGTCACGCAGGGCATCCATGTTGCGCAGATGTTCCTTCCAGGTGCGGTCCAGTTCTTCCAGCAGGAAGTAGCGCAGGATGTCCTGGTACAGGGGACCGGCTTCTTCGCGCAGCTGCTGGAAGATCTGGTGGATGCATTCCTCACAGCCGGCACGGTCGGGCACGGGAGCATCGGCCGCCAGCACGCGGCCCAGGTTGAAGACGTCGGCCAGACGGGCCTGCAGGGCCTTGCGCAGCTCGATGGCCGTATCGGTATCGGCCTGCTCCAGCGGCGTGTAGGCATCGTCCAGGATATCGTTGCGGAACTCGCTCAGCACGGGTTCCAGATCTTCTTCCACCATCATGTCGCGGCGCAGGGTGTAGATGACCTCGCGCTGCTGGTTCATGACGTTGTCGTAATCCAGCAGGGTCTTGCGGATCTCGAAGTGGTGGGCTTCCACGCGCTTCTGGGCGCTTTCCACGGCGCGGGTGACCATGGTGTTCTCGATGGCTTCACCGTCCTTGAGGCCCAGCTTCTCCATGAGGCCGCTGATGCGGTCGGAGCCGAACAGGCGCATGAGGTCGTCTTCCAGCGAGAGGTAGAAGCGGGAGGAACCGGGGTCGCCCTGACGGCCGGAACGGCCGCGCAGCTGGTTGTCGATACGGCGGCTCTCGTGGCGTTCGGTGCCCAGGATGTGCAGGCCGCCCAGTTCCAGCACGCCTTCGCCCAGCACGATGTCCGTACCGCGGCCGGCCATGTTGGTGGCGATGGTCACATGGCCCTTCTGGCCGGCCTGGGCCACGATCTCGGCTTCACGGGCGTGCTGCTTGGCGTTGAGCACGCTGTGCGGGATGTTGAGCTTTTTCAGGCGCTGGGAGAGCATTTCCGAGGTCTCGATGGAGATGGTGCCCACCAGCACGGGCTGGCCCTTTTCGTACAGCTCGCGGATGGCCTCGATGATGGCATCGTACTTTTCCTTGCGGGTACGGTAGATGAGGTCGGGGTAGTCCTTGCGCTGCATGGGCTTGTTGGGCGGGATGGAGACCACTTCCAGATTGTAGATCTGGTGGAATTCCACGGCTTCGGTATCGGCCGTACCGGTCATGCCCGCCAGCTTGTCATACATGCGGAAATAGTTCTGGAAGGTGATGGAGGCCAGGGTCTGGTTTTCGGCGGCGATGGTGACGTTTTCCTTGGCTTCCAGGGCCTGGTGCAGACCGTCGGAATAGCGGCGGCCGTCCATGAGGCGGCCCGTGAACTCGTCCACGATGACCACCTTGTCGTTCTGCACGATGTAGTCCACGTCGCGCTTGAAGACGTGATGGGCCTTCAGGGCCTGCAGGATGCAGTGCTGCTGGGTGATGTTGGCCGGGTCGAAGAGGTTGTCCACATGCAGCAGGGCTTCGCAGTGGGCCACGCCTTCCTCGGAGAGCATGGCGGTGCGGGCCTTCTCGTCCACGGTGTAGTCTTCGGGCCCCAGCTGGCGCACGATCTGGTCCATGGCGCGGTACATGCCCACGCTTTCGTCGGAAGCGCCGGAGATGATGAGCGGGGTACGGGCCTCGTCGATGAGGATGGAGTCCACTTCGTCCACGATGGCGAAGTTGTGGCCGCGCTGCACCAGCTGCGTGGCGTAGAACTTCATGTTGTCGCGCAGATAGTCGAAGCCGAACTCGTTGTTGGTACCGTAGGTGATGTCGGCGCCGTAGGCTTCCTTGCGGGCCTGGTCGTCAAGACCGTTGACGATGACGCCCACGGAAAGGCCCAGGAAGTTGTAGAGCTTGCCCATCCACTGGGCGTCGCGGGTGGCCAGGTAGTCGTTGACGGTCACCACATGCACGCCCTTGCCGGAAAGGGCATTGAGGGCCACGGGCAGGGTGGCCACCAGGGTCTTGCCTTCACCGGTCTTCATTTCGGCGATCTTGCCGCGGTGCAGCACGATGCCGCCCACCAGCTGCACGTCATAGTGGCGCATGCCCATGACACGGCGGGAGGCTTCGCGGACCAGGGCGAAGACTTCGGGCAGAAGGTCGTCCAGGGTGCGTTCACCGGCCTGCACCTGCTGGCGGTATTCCGCCATGCGCTGGGCGAAGTCCTCGTCGGCCAGTTCCTGCATCTGGGGTTCGAGCGCGTTGATGCGCGCCACGATGGGGCGCAGGCGGCGCAGGTAGCGGTCGTTCTTGCTGCCGAAAATCTTTTTGAAAATGAAACCGAACATGCGTTCTCCTCGTTTGGCGGGATGGCCTGCCCCGGGGCAGGCGCGCGACCGTGTGCATCCTGAAAAAAACGGACGGGCCGTGCGTGAAAGGGCCCGGCACCGGGGGCCGGGCGTCACAAACGGTCGCGCATGCCGTAGAAGTAAGGTCAAAACACGGCTTTGGCAATGCACCGAGGGGGAAAAATGCCCTCACGGACAGGAGAAAGCGCGTCTGGCGACCAGCTGGGGCGGGGGAGGGCTGTGGGGAAAAGCTGCAGCAGGCTGCCCAGCGGGAGCGGGATCTTCGTTGGGCAGGGCCGGACTTGCCTGCCTGCGTGAAGAGCCGGGCCGGGGAAGATCAAGGGGAAGGCCAAGGGGAAGGGAAGAGCAGGAGGGAGGGGCTTCCCCGTTAAAACAGGGGCCTCTTCTTTAAAGAAGCTTGCCCGCAGCCCTGCCTGTTGAGGCAGGAAACTGCGGGCGATACGGGCAGCCATGAGCATCCGAAGCTTCTGCCGCTGTCACCATCGTCCTTGCGGGCAAGGGCGGCCGCGGTTCCGTGCGGATGCGGCAGCAGGGCAGAGGCGCTCCTCCCTGAACGGCACCGGTCTAGGCTTCCGGGCCGTGTTCCTGTTTGATGACGGCTTCGGACTTGATGCGGTCCAGCAGCTCGGCAAAGGTGGCTTTGACGTTCTCGCGGATGTCACCGGCCACCACCAGCAGGAGCAGGTCGTCACCGGGCTGCAATTCTCCTCCATTGGCCTGGGCCACGATGGCGAAGATGCCGGGGCGCTGCTCCATCTCATGACAAATGGCGTCCATCTTGGCCTGGTCATGGCTGACGGTGATGGAGCTGACCGGCGCATGATCCTTGCGCGACCAGCCGCGGACAACGCCATTGTGTACCAGCATCATGCCCACATGGTCGGTGAAGCCGGGGCGGGCCTTGAGTTCCTGCAAAACCTTGTTGACGTCCATACTGACTCCTTTGTCTGCGGTGCCGGATCGGTCCGGCGCAGGAGCAAGCATACACGGCCCAAGCCCGTGGATAAAGGGCGGACGGCGCGGAAAAACAGCTTTTTGCGCCAATCTTCATCTTCCAATACACTGGAATGATTTGAGAATAAAAAAATATTACTTATTTTTGCGCTAGGTATTGATTTTTTAATTAAGAATCATTACTATTCAAAAAAAACACATGGAGGAGTATATGAACCGCCTGCAAGATTATGCTCTTTATGATATTTCTTGGAACCTGAGCCCTGAACACGCCGTGACCATGTACCTCGAATGGGGCAACAACGACTGGCACTCCGAATATCCGCCCGTGCGCTCCAAGGAAGATGTGTCCCACTACTTTGTGGTGGACAGCTGGGGCAAGGAACCCGTCATCCGCCTGGTGCGCCGCAACTCCGAAAACGCTGAAGACCTGTTCACCATGCCGCTTCCCCACCACCTGCTGTCCGAATACGAATCCGTGCACGGCAAGTGGCGCGGCATCAGCGAACCCACCCCCGCCATCAAGAGCTGGCTGCGCCACGAACTGGGCCAGTAGACAGCTTTGACGTCATAACGAACCTTTCTTCTTCATCAAAAATTTCTTTGTGGTTTGAGACCTCCACCTTCAGGGGGAAAAGAGAAGTTGACAAGACGGCGGAGCCGATGAAATCCTTTTTCGTAACCCCTCCCTTCAGGGAGGGGCAATCCGCACGACCCCTATCCGTCGGCTGCGGAGTCAGTCGGCGGACGGGGCGACTGTGGATTGAAACATTCCCTCCTCAAACCCATAAACCTCCACACCAAACGCACCAGACAGGGCCCCGGCAACGGGGCCCTTCGTCTTTTGGGGGCCGGGATACTCTATGTCATCCCGGCCAGGGCAGTTGCCCGCGGGCTCTGCGAGAGGGGCGGCGGGGCACGATGGCCTGTCCGCATCCCTGCCCGGACGGGAGAGCCGCAGCGGAGCGGTCGACCGTTCGCAAGCTTCCCCGGACGGCGGACATAAAAAAAGCCGGTGGCTTTGGCCACCGGCTTTTTCATATCTGTCAGGCGCGTGCCTTACTTGTTGGTCTTGAGGAAGTTCTTGGCACGGGCCGCTTCGGGCGAGTTGGGGTACTTCTTGATGAGCTCGTTCATGCGGGCCTTGGCGGCGGCCTTCTGGTTCATCTTGCTGAAGCAGATGCCCTGCTTCAGGTAAGCGCCCGGAGTACGGTTGCTCTTGGAGAACTTGGTGATGACCGTGTCGTAGGCCAGGGCGGCGTCAGGGAACTGGTTGCGCTGGAAGTAGCACTCGGCCAGATAGTACTGCGCGTCGGGAGCCATGCTGTGCGTGGGATAGTTCTTCATGAAGTCGGCGAAAGAACGCTGGGCCTCATCGTACTTGCGGGCCTGGAAGGCATTGAGGCCGGCGTCATACAGGGCCAGCGAGATGTCCTTCTTCGCAGCGGGCTTGGCTTCGGGCTGGGGCGTGGGCTGGCCCCAGGTGCTGCCCGCAGCGGCCGGAGCGGCGGCAGGAGCAGCGGCGGCATCACCGTAAGGGCCGGTAGCCAGACCGGCGGCGGCACCGGCTGCTGCACCGGCAGCGGCACCAGCGGCGGGCGCGGCATAGGGGTTCTGCTGGGGCTGGAACAGGGGCGCATTGGCCTGGGGCGCGGCGGCATGGGCCGGAGCGGCGCCACCGGCGGCCATGGGCTCGCCCAGGTTGAGGTTGAGGGCCATGCTGGTCTCCACCTGGCGCAGGGCGGCATCATGGGCACGCACGCGTTCAGCCAGGGCAGCGGCACCGCCCACGTTCTTCAGGTCGTCCACCAGGCCCTTGAGGGTGTTCAGTTCCTGGCGCATGGCCTGCACCTGGTTCCAGACTTCGGCCTGGGCAGGCTGCATCTGGCGCAGCAGGGTATCGTGTTCCTGCACGCGCTGCTCAAGATACATGCTTTCGTTGGCAGCGTTGCTGCTGCCCTGACCCACGCAAGCGCCCAGCATGGCGGTGGCGCAGATCAGGCCACACAGAGGAAGAAGACGTTTGCTGTTCATAGAGTCTTGGTCTCCCGTTTTAAAGTTTTTCACCGGCGTGCTTGCGACCGGCGAAAATATAGATCAGGCCCCCCAGCACAGGCAGGAAAACAGCGATGACCAGCCAGATGGCCTTTTGCTGGAAGGATGAGAAGCGGTGGTTCCAGATATGCCAGATGCTCCAGAGGTTGGGCAGGATGGGGATCAGGGCCACCAGGACGTGCCACCAGGCAAAGGTCATGATTTTTTCTCCTTGCTCTTTTCCGGGGCTTCCGGGGTGCGCCAGATGACGATGCAGGCCAGGAAGGCGCCGACGCAGATGGCCATGTCCGCCACGTTGAAGGCGGGCCAGTGCCACTGCCCCACATAGACATCCACAAAGTCGATGACCGCCCGGAAGCGGATGCGGTCCACCAGATTGCCCAGTGCGCCCCCCAGCACCAGCCCCAGCCCGGCACTGAGCCAGGCATTGAAGCGGGAGCTGCGCAGCAGGGCCACGATGGCCACGGCGGCCACCACGGTCGCGCCCAGGAACAGCCAGAACTGCCACTGGATGTCGGAACGGTTCAAAAAGCCGAAGGCAGCGCCCCGGTTGTGGACCAGCACCAGATCCAGCAGGCCGGGGATGACCGTCACGGGCTGCAGGGGATCGATGGCGGCCACGGCCCACCACTTGGTCAGCTGGTCAAGGACCAGCGCCAGCAGGCCGTAGCCGCCCAGGATCGTATATTTGCGCATTACGCCTCAGGCAGTTCCGCCATGACCTTGGCACAGCGGGGGCAGAGGGTGGGGTGCGCGGGATCGCTGCCCAGTTCGGTGCTGTAGATCCAGCAGCGTTCGCACTTTTCACCGGCGGCCTTGGCCACGCCCACGGCCAGACCGGCCACTTCGGCGTCCTGCACGGCGTCGGCCGGAGCTTCGGCCAGGGGCGCCAGATGCAGCTGCGAGACGATGAAGAAGGCGCGCAGGTCGGTGTGCAGGCCTTCCAGGCGTTCACGCAGTTCGTCGGCCACATAAAGGGTCACGCTGGTATCCAGCGAATGGCCCACCACGCTGTCGCGACGCAGGGGCTCGATGGCGCGGGTCACGGCGCCGCGCACGGCCAGCAGCACGTTCCAGTCGTCGCGCACGCCGTCTTCCAGCAGATAGGGCTTGCTGTCCACGGGCGGCAGGGCAAAGACGGTGGGCACGTCGTCGCGCAGGTCGTTGGGCAGGTGGTGGAAGATCTCTTCGGCGGTGAAGGACAGCACCGGGGCCATGTCGCGCACCAGCATGCAGAGCAGGTGGTACAGGGCGGTCTGGGCCGAGCGGCGTTCCTTGCTGGCGGGAGCGGAGGAATACAGACGGTCCTTGAGGATGTCCAGATACACGGCCGAGAGGTCGGTCACGCAATAGTTGTGGAGGGTGTGGTAGACCTTGTGGAAGTCGTAGGTCATGTAGGCATCCTGCACGCGGTCATGCACCTGGGCGGCGGCATGGAGCGCGTAGCGGTCCAGAGGCAGCAGCTGGTCCAGGGGCAGCAGGTCGGCGCGGGTCAGGTCGTTGATGGTGCCCAGGATGAAGCGGCAGGTGTTGCGGATACGGCGGTAGGCATCCACCAGTCGGCCCAGGATCTGTTCCGAGATGCGGATGTCTTCGCGGTATTCCACCGAGGAGACCCACAGGCGCACGATCTCGGCGCCGTACTTGTCGATGAGTTCCTGCGGGGCGATGACGTTGCCGATGGACTTGGACATCTTGCGGCCGTCGCCGTCCACCACATAGCCGTGGGTCAGCACGGCCTTGTAGGGCGGATCGTTACGGGTGCCTTCGGCCACCAGCAGGGAGCTGTGGAACCAGCCGCGGTGCTGGTCCGAGCCTTCCAGATACAGGTCGGCAGGCGCGGAGAGCTCGGGGCGGCTCTCCAGCACGGCGGCAAAGCTGGTACCGGAGTCGAACCACACGTCGAGGATGTCGTCTTCCTTTTCCCAGTGCTGGCCACCGCAGTGGGGACACTTGAGGCCTTCGGGCACGATCTCTTCCAGGGGCGCTTCATACCAGTAGTCGCAGCCCGTGGGGTGCTTGGCGAAGCGGTCGGCCATCTCGTGCATCCACTTGGCGTCGTTCCAGGCTTCGCCGCAGTCCTTGCAGAGCAGGGCCATGATGGGCACGCCCCACTGACGCTGGCGCGAGATGCACCAGTCGGGACGGGACTCGATCATGTTGTAGATGCGGTCGCGGCCCCAGGCGGGGATCCACTGCACCTTGGTGTCGATGGCGTTGAGGGCCTTCTTGCGCAGGTCGTTCTTTTCCATGCTGATGAACCACTGGGTGGTGGCACGGAAGATGACCGGCTGCTTGCAGCGCCAGCAGTGCGGGTAGGAGTGGCTGATCTTGGCGGTCTTGAGCAGGGCGCCCACTTCGGTCAGCTTTTCGATGACCTTGGGGTTGGCTTCAAAGACGTTGAGACCGGCGAAAAATTCCACGGACGGCAGGAAGCGGCCCGCATCGTCCAGGGGCGAGTAGACGTCCAGCTTGTAGGCCAGGCCCACTTCGTAGTCCTCGCGGCCGTGGCCGGGAGCGGTGTGGACGCAGCCGGTACCGGCATCCAGGGTCACGTGGCGGCCCAGGATCAGGGGGGACTGGCGGTCATAGAAGGGATGACGGGCGATGAGGCCTTCCAGCTCCTGACCGGTGGCGCGGCCCACCACGGTCACGTCTTCCCAGCCGAAGGACTTGGCGCAGCCTTCCAGCAGCTCTTCGGCCAGCAGGTACTGGCAGCCGCCGGTCTCCACCAGCACGTAGGTGAACTCGGGATGCAGGCAGACGGCCATGTTGTCCGGCAGGGTCCAGGGCGTGGTGGTCCAGATGACCACATAGGCGCGGGACGGATCGGCGCCGGGGATGCGCTGGGCCAGGGCGGCATCGTTGAGGGCGAAGCGCACGAAGATGGAGGGCGAGGTATGGTCGCCGTATTCCACTTCGGCTTCGGCCAGGGCCGTATGGCAGGAGCAGCACCAGTAGATGGGCTTCTTGGCGCGCACCACACCGCCCTTGTCCACGAACTTGGCCAGTTCGTGGGCCGTGGCGGCCTCATAGGCGGGGTTCATGCTCTTGTAGGGATCGTCCCAGTTGCCCAGCACGCCCAGGCGCTTGAACTCCTTGCGCTGGATGTCGATCCACTTGCCGGCGTAGTCGCGGCACATCTTGCGCACCACGTGGGCGGGCAGGGTCTTTTTCTTTTCCTTCAGTTCCTGTTCCACCTTGTGCTCGATGGGCAGGCCGTGGCAGTCCCAGCCGGGCACATAGTGGGCGCGATAGCCCTGCATGTTGCGCGACTTGACCACGATATCCTTCAGGATCTTGTTCAGGGCCGTGCCCATGTGGATATGACCGTTGGCATACGGCGGGCCGTCATGCAGGACGAACGCACCCTTGTCGGTGCAGTTCTCGATCATGGCTTCACAGGCTTTGGTTTCTTCCCACTGCTTGAGCTGCTGGGGCTCGCGCTGGGCAAGATTGGCCTTCATGGGGAAGGCGGTCTTGGGCAAATTCAGGGTTTTTTTATAGTCGCTCATGCTGGCTCCTCAGGCAATGTAAAAAGCGCCTAAGTTTCGGCAAATACGTTTGTAAAGTCAAGGAAAGGGCAGCAGGAAAGGCCGCCCTGACGCGCTTTTCCGCCGGAAAACGCAGCCGGGGACACGGCCGCTGCCCGGCACATGCGGATGCGGGCTTTTCCGGGTGGGCCAAAGGCCCCGCCGGAGGCAGGGAAAGCTGGCGGAAACGGCCGCGGACGGCGTAGAGGGGGGAGGGGGGCGGGGGCGTGCTGGTGAACGGCCGGGCCCCGTTGCCGGATGATGAAAAGGGCTTTCCCACGGGAAAGCCCTTTGCTGTCGCTGCGGATCAGAACAGGGGTTTCTGCCCTTCGATGGCCTCGGCCACCTCGCGCAGGGCCGCCAGGCTCTCCTGGGCCTGCTCAGGGGTGAGGCTGTGCAGGGCGAAGCCCGCGTGGACGATGACGTAATCACCGACCTTGGGCGGCTCGGGCAGCAGGAGCATGGAAGCGGTAAGGTAGGTCTGGCTTTCGCCCACACGCACGCGGGCCATGCCCTGTTCCTGGAGTTCGACCACCTGGGCCGGAATGGCAAGACACATGACTCTTCCTCGATGGTTAACAGGTACTGTCGGGATCGTTCCCGGCGTATTGGCGGGACAGGCGCAGGATCTCCTTGCGGACCTCGTCCAGATAGGCGGGGAAGCGTTCCTGCACGACGGGGGAAAGCTCCATGCTCCAGGAAGTGTAGTCTGCGGGCTCCATGCCCATGACGGTGAGGTTGGGGCGGGAGCCGTGGAGCATCTCGGCCATGCGCAGGGAATCCAGCAGGTCGATGTCGTGGATGGAGAGGCGCTGCTTCTCGTTGTCCACCAGCTGGTTCTCGGTCAGATGATAGACCGTGCCGGGTCCGGCATGGCCATGGACGATGTCCAGGATGAGCACATGGGCAAAGCCCTTGAACAGATAGAAGACATCCTGGGTGAAGGTGCCCGCTTCCATGATGGTGACGTTTTCGGGCCAGGATTCCCCGGCCAGGGTCTGGGCGGCGTGGACGCCGACACCGTCGTCGGTGAGGAGCAGGTTGCCGATACCCATGACAAGCACTTTGTCCATACTATCCTCGGTACAGGAGTTGCGCCCGCTGGGGGCGGGATGTGGTGTCCGCCGTGCCCGGTGCCGCATGGACGCCGGCCGTGCAGGCGCGGATGCCCCGGCAGGGACGGATCACGGACAGGCGACAGCATAGCAGCCCGGCGGGGCAGCCGCAAGGGGATGACGGGGAAGGGAAGGATGCCCTGCGGATGGAACATCCTCCCGGGCAAGCAATGCTCCCCGGGCGAACGCCGGAGCGCGGGCACGAAAAAAGGGCGGGGTCATCCCCGCCCTTTCGGTTTGTGTGGTTTGCGTACGGCCTAATGCTCGTCGTCGTCACCAAAGAGCCAGGGGCCCTTCTTGGGGAACAGCACGGTGTTCCAGTAGAGGACGTAGACGGGCAGGGTCACGAACATCATGACGTAGGCCCAGTTCTTGGTGTAGAGGAAGTAGTCGTAAAAGGTATGGAATTCCATGATGTTCCTCCTGTCCTAGTGGGCGTCCTTGAAGTCGGGGTGTTCGTACAGCACCGGCATGTGATAGACGATGAAGCGGTACACGGTCACGATCAGGGTCACCACGAAGATGGAGATGCACACTTCCCAGATGCTGGGGAAGTAGCGCTCGTCAGCGGGCAGGGCATAGTTGAAGGCGATCATGGACACGTTGAAACGGTTCAGGACGATACCCAGCACGGCGTTGGCGGAAGCGAAGCGGCAGAGCTTGATGTTGCGGTCGCGAGAGCCCTTGGCATACAGCAGGGCGGGCGTCAGCACGAAGAACAGCATTTCCACCAGCCACCACAGACCGTAACCGGTGCAGAGGTAAGGCAGGTTGGCCTGGACCAGCATGTCGATGAGCTTCAGCATGAAGTAGCCGAAGAGGATGAAGGCACCGGCCTTGGAGAAGCTGAAGACCACTTCGTCAGCTTCGCGCAGGTGGGTCTCGTCCATGTAGTGGTGCACGCCCTTGTGGGCCCACATGCCTTCAAAGATGACCATGGAGCAACCGGCAGCCATGGAGCTGACGAAGAAGAACATGGGCATGAAGGGGGAGTACCACAGCGGATGCAGCTTGCCGGGGGCGATCAGGTAGAGGGCGCCCAGCGAGGACTGGTGCAGGGTGGACAGGCACACGCCGAAGATGGTCAGGATGATGGTGCAGCGCACCACGACCTTGCGCCACTTCTTGAGGAAGGGGAACTTGCAGGACAGCCATTCCATGGGAGCCACCGAGAATTCGATGAACAGCACGGTCAGGTAGGTAGCCACGCACAGACCCACTTCGAACAGAACGGAGGTGGTGCCGGGGAAGAAGAACATGTAGGGCAGACGCAGCGGGTGACCAAGGTCATACAGCAGGGCGAACACCACGAAGGCGTAGCCCAGGAAGGCGGTGGTCACAGCGGGGCGCACGGCCGAATGGAAGTGCTTCATGCCCATGACGTAGCAGGCCACGGTGGTGAAGTAACCACCGGCGGCCAGACACACGCCGCAGAGCAGGTCGAAGCCGATCCACATGCCCCAGGGCATGGTATCGGACAGGTTGGTGATGGAGCCGATACCCTGGGTGAAGCGGATGAAGGTCAGTACGAAGCCCACGACCAGGATGACCGCGGTGATCATGTTGCCGGGGCGACGCAGGGAAAACTCACCAAGGTTGAACAGTTTGTCCTTGGTGGGGATCACGATTTGGTGCTGGGACATTTACTTATCCTCCCCGTGCTTGCAGCCGCAGCAGCCGTCGCAGCCGTTTTGAGCTTCACGGGCCTTGAGGGCCTGGATCATGGCCTTGCGGGCCTCATCGGCGGCCACGGGACCCTGATTCTGCTCGATGCTGCGCACAGCGGCGTCCATGGCGGCCGTCACATCTTCCTTGGCGGTCTGGACGGTCTTTTCCTGGGCGGCCTTGCTCATGGCCTCACGACGCTTGGTCATGCCGTAGGCGCCACCGAAGAGGATGGGCCAGAAGGCGATGATCATGGGCACGGCACCCAGGGCGCCGTAGGTCAGTTCACCCATGGGACGGTTGCCCAGGTGGGTGTCCAGACCCAGTTCCTTGAAGGTATGGCCGGCATCGGCCGTACCGGCGGCCTTGACGGCCGACGGGGTCGGCTTGGGAGCCAGGACCATCCAGGCGGTACCGCCGGCGTCCCATTCACCATAGATGTAGTCCACGTATTTGCCGGGGTTCTCGGCGATACGCTTGCGGGCGATCTTGATGAGGTCGGAACGGCGGCCGAAGGTCAGGGCGTCCATGGGGCAGGCTTCCACACAGCCGGGCAGCTTGCCTTCCTTCAGGCGGGGTTCGCAGAAGGTGCACTTCTGGACCAACGGGTCCCAGGCCTCGTCGTATTCGAAGCCGGGCACATAGAAGGGGCAGGCGATCATGCAGTAACGGCAGCCCACGCACTGGGAACCGTCGTAGGTCACGCTGCCGTCAGGCTGCTTCTGGAAGCATTTGGCGAAACAGGCGGAGGCACAGGCCGGGTCGTTGCAGTGGAAGCACTGCAGCTTGCGGAACACGGGCTTGCCGCCCACTTCGTACTTGTTGACCACCGTCCAGGCATCGGCGGAGGTACGACGATGCTTGTCACAGACGGAAAGGTCGGTGAAGGGCTTTTCGGGCTTGGGCAGGTTGTTGACCTTGTTGCAAGCCTCTTCGCAGCTGCGGCAGCCGATGCAGCGGGTGGTATCGTGCAGGACGCCGTAGCTGTCTTCATAGTAAGGGAACATATGGGTGCCGCCGGCCTTGGCCACTTGTGCCGTGCCCAATGCGGAAGCGACGCCAGCGCTGCCCAGGATGGTCAGAAATTTTCTACGATCCATAATCGTACTCTCCAGCTAGTTGGCGTTCTCGGTCGCACGCGGCTTGTGGCAGGACGCGCAGGACGTATCGAGGGGACGGGCAACGTCCATGCCGTCATGGCAACCCATGCACTGCAGATGATACGCGGCCTTCAGCGTGGGACGCTCGGGCACGCGGGGATCGATCTTGGCGGAGTGGCAGCTGCCGCACTTGGGCGGAGTGGCCGACAGGGGGCTGCGATGGTGGCAGGTGGCGCACAGGATCTCGGGTTCGCTGTGGAACGCCTTGGCCAGATTGTCGCCTTCAATGCGCTTCATGAGCGAAGAGACGTGACGACGATGGTTGAAGAGGTTGGGCTCGAACTTGTCGGACAGGCTGCCGATCTCCACCTTGTAGGGGCAGGCTTCGGGGGCTAGGTAGTCCACGGGCTTGCGTTCGGCGATGGTGGCTTCGGCCAGGGCGACGCGGTCCTCGGCGGACAGCTTGCCGGCCACGCCCAGCTGGTACTGTTCGGGGGTCATCTTGGAGGTGACCACGTGGCAGACGCCGCACCACTGGTCGTCACGCTTGGGAGTGACGATCTCGTGGCAGCCGGCGCATTCGCGGCGTTCCTTGTACTGCTCTTCGTGGCAGCTCACGCAGCTCTTGGGCGTGACGCCATCCTTGCGCGGGGCAATCTTGGTGGCGTGCATGGCGCGCTCAAGGTTGATGAAGTTGCCCTCGGCTTTGCCTTCCACGGTATGACAGGTGCTACAGGCCACCATGTCGCCCGTGTGATGACAGGCCGTGCAATCGTCGATCTTGTCGACGTGAGCCTGATGGTTGAATGTCACCGGCGTCATGCTGGCGCCCTTGGGATTGGGCTTTTCGCTGACCGGAAAGAGAACCGTGGCATTAGGCATTTCCGCGTCGGATTCTTCCAGACCCACCGCCACAGCGCGGTTGGCTTCGGGAAGCATCAGACAGGCCACGCCGGCCAAGGCAATCACCGCCGCCAAAAGCAGTGCTTTACCGTTCCTCATGTGCTCGTCCTTTTGAAACAGACTTTTCCCCATTCTCCCGCAGCGTGGAGCCGCGGGCGTCCTCCGGCTCTCATGAGCCAAACACACCAATAATGTGTGGCAAGTTATCGCAGGCACAAGGCCACGTCAAGGGGAGGTCGCGAGCAGAAAAGCTTACTTGTACGCTGGTATTGGGGCATCCGGGCTGGAGAAAAAGGGGACCGCGGCGGGAAAAATCCTTGCGGCTGGCCCTGTTTCGGGAACGGATCAGGCAAAGAAGGCGGGAGCGGGCGGGAGGGGAGAACGGGCGGGATGTCAAGAAATATTTTGAGAAATCTTTCGTGGTACGCGTCAAAAAGGGGGCTCCGGAGGCCGGGCCCTGCTCCCTGCGGGGAAGGACCTCCGTACGGGCATGAAAAAAGCACCATACCGCGGCCGTGCCGGGCATGGTGCCGTGATCTGTCTGCCGGCTGGGGAGGGGAGAGCGGGCGTCCGCCCGCCCCGGTTCAGCAGGCCTGCCGGGCGGCCGCCAGCAGGCCGTCCAGATCCTGCGGGGCGAAGAAGCGGGCCTCGCTGCGGGCCCGGAACCAGGTGCGCTGGCGCTTGGCATAGGCGCGGGTGTTGTGCAGCCAGAGGCGGCGGCATTCCTCCAGGGAAAGCTCGCCGCGCAGATGGGCCAGCACTTCGGCGCAGCCGATGCCGGACCAGCCGGGGGCCGCGGCATCGTCACAGCGCCGCCGGGCGGCGCGGGCCTCGTCCAGGGCCCCCTGTTCCAGCATCAGGTCGATGCGGCGGGCCAGGCGGGGCGTCAGGGCATCCAGCTCCATGTCCAGCACCAGCAAGGGCCCGGCGCAGGGCGGTTCGGGCATGCCGTGCTCGTGCCACCAGCTGAAGGTATGGCCGGTGCCGGCCAGCACTTCCAGGGCACGCACGATGCGCTGGCGGTCATTGGGATGGATGCGGGCCGCGTAGGCGGGATCTTTGGCGGCCAGTTCGGCATGGAGGGCCGCCGGGCCCTCCTCGGCCAGCCGGGCCGTGAGGGCGGCGGTGATGGCCGGATCGATGGCCGGTATCTCGGCGATGCCGTGCAGCAGGCCCTGGAAGTACAGGCCGGTGCCGCCCACCAGCAGGGGCACATGGCCCCGGGCCAGCACGGCCTTTGCCTCGGCCACGGCCTGGTCGGCCCAGCGGCCGGCGCTGATCTTCTGCTCCGTGGGCAAGAACCCGTACAGGTGATGCGGACAGCAGGCCTGTTCCTCGGGCGAGGGCTGGGCCGTGATGAGCGGAAAATCGCTGTAGACCTGGCGGGAGTCGGCGTTGATGACCTCGCCGCCCAGGGCTTCGGCCAGGGCCAGGGCCGCGGCGGTCTTGCCGCAGCCCGTGGGGCCGGCCAGACAGATGACGGGCAGGGGCGCGACCATCTTATTTGTTGACGCGGAAGCCGCCGTAGGGGGCGGAGAGGCAGGGGGTGGCCTGACGCACTTCGCCGCGCTGGTACTTTTCCATCAGGCGCAGGCGCACGTTCTCGGGCACCAGGCCCACGATGTCGGCGCCGTGGCTGGCCGCGGCCTTGACGATGGTGGAGCTGATGAACAGCCACTGGTAGTCGGTCATCAGGAACACGGTCTGGATGTCGCGCTGCAGGCGGCGGTTCATGAGGGCCAGCTGGAATTCGTATTCGAAGTCCGAGACGGCGCGCAGACCGCGCAGGATGGCACAGGCCCCGCGCTTGGCCGCATACTCCACGGTCAGGCCGGTGAAGGGTTCCACCAGGATGCGGTCGTCGTCGCCCACGGCCTCGCGGGCCATGGCCACGCGCTCTTCCTGGGAGAAGAGGGGGAACTTGGGCGTATTGTCGGCCACGGCCACCACGATCTGGTCGAAGACGGCCAGGCCGCGGCGGATGAGGGCCAGATGCCCGTTGGTCAGGGGGTCGAAAGTGCCGGGATAGAGTGCCAGTTTCATGCGAGTGTCCATATCAGTATGCGGGTTTGACCAAAATGGCGTTCCACCAGCAGTTCCAGACTGTCGGGAGCGGCCACGACGGCGTCTTTTTCGATCTCGGCGCAGATGAGGGCGCCGGGCGCCAGCCAGTTACGTTTGAGCAGGCCCTGCAGGGTGGCGTTGAGCAGGTTCTTGCGGTAGGGCGGGTCCAGGAAGACCAGGTCGAAACAGCCCATGGGCGTATTGTTCAGGGTCTTGCGCACGTCGTCGCGGATCAGGCGCACGCAGTCCTCCACGCCCAGCTGGCGGATGTTGTCGGCCAGGCAGCGGGCGGCCACGGCGGAATTCTCCACCAGCACGGCCAGCTCGGCGCCGCGGCTCACGGCTTCGAAGGCCAGGCTGCCGCTGCCGGCGAAAAGGTCGAGCACGCGCGCCCCTTCCCAGACCACGCCCCGCGAGGTGAGCATGGAGAACAGGGATTCGCGCGTTTTGCCCATGGCCGGGCGGTAGCCTTCGCCCTCCACGGTCTTGATGCGTCTGCCGCCCAGTCTGCCGGAGATGATGCGCATGGTTTTTCCTGTATTTTCTGTGCCGTGGATGAACGGCGGTTGGCTGTACAAAGGGTGCCCTCAGGGCAGGGAAAAGACTTGTACCTGCGGGGCGGCCCTTCCGTCAATGGGCGGCCGGGGCATCCCGTAAAGCGCGGAAGGGCGCGGCCCCAAGGCCGCGCCCCGTAAGACGGTCACATGCGGGAAAGGAGACGGGTCAGGGCGTAATCCATCTTGGCCAGGGCGTCCTGCAGTTCGGTCTGCTGGACCCAGGGGCTCTGCTCCACGTCGGCCAGCTTGCCCTTGAACATGCCCCACTTGCGTTCCACTTCGCCGGTGAGGAAGTCCCAGTTGATGCGGGGATGGGCCAGGGCCTCGTGCTGGACGGTCTGGGCCACCTGATGGCCTTCGAGGATCATCTCTTCCATATAGCCGGGCACCAGCGGGGTCACACCGAACTTTTCCTTGATCAGGCCGGAAAGGGTGGTCTGGGCCTTTTCTTCACCGTGGACCAGGACCACGTTGGCCTTGTCGTGGACCAGGGGCTCCAGCCAGGAGAGCAGCTGGTCCTGCCCGGCGTGGGCGGAGAAGCCGTTGATGGTGTAGATGCGGGCGGCGATGTCCATATCTTCACCGAACAGGGTGATCTTGCTGGCTTTTTCCACGATCTTGCGGCCGGGGGTGCCCACGGCCTGATAGCCCACGAAGACGATGCTGGCCCCGGGCTTCCAGATGTTGTGCTTGAGGTGATGGCGCACACGGCCCGCGTTGCACATGCCGCTGGCCGAGATGATGATGGCCGGTCCCTTGTAGTCGTTGATGCTCTGGGATTCCGCGGCAGACAGGGTGTAGCGCAGGTTGGGCAGCTCGAAGGGGTCGTCGCCCTGGTGCAGCATCTTTTGGGCGTCCTCGTCGAAGAGCTCGCGGTTGCGGCGGAAGACCTCGGTGGCGCGGATGGCCAGGGGGCTGTCCACGAAGACGGGCATGTCCGCGGGCAGTTTGCCCTTGCTCTGGAGGATGTGCAGACAGTAGAGGATCTCCTGCGTGCGCTCCACGGCAAAGGCGGGGATGATGACCTTTTCGCCCTTGCTGTAGCTGTAGGCGATGGCGTCGGCCAGTTCCTGGTCGCTGATGTCCTCGTCCTTGTGGTTGCGGTCGCCGTAGGTGGACTCCATGAAGATGTAATCGGCCTTGGGCGGGCTTTCGGGGTCGCGCACGATGAGGGCCTGGGGACGGCCGATGTCGCCCGAGAAGATGATGCTGGTGGTCTTGTCGTCCTCGGTCACTTCCAGGCGCAGGGAGCCGGAGCCGAGGATGTGGCCCGCATCATAGTAGGTGACCTTGATGCCCGGGGCGGGCTCGAAGTCCTCATGGTAGGCCACGGGGTGCAGGAGCTCGGCGGTCTTGAGGGCGTCCTCGGTGGTGTACAGGGCTGCGGGCGGGTTCTTGAGGCCGCGGCGGCTGTACTTTTTGGCTTCCCACTGGGCTTCCATCTCCTGGATGTGGGCGCTGTCCTGCAGCATGATGTCCAGCAGTTCGCTGGTGGCCTTGGTACAGTAGATGGGCTTGCTGAAACCTTCGCGCACCATGAGGGGCAGCAGACCGGAATGGTCGATGTGCGCGTGGGTCACGAGGATGAAGTCGATATTGCCAGGGGCGTAGGGACGGGGATTGCGGTTGCGCTCCTCGATGGCCTTGTTGCCCTGGTGCATGCCGCAGTCGATACAGAAACGCTTGCCGCAGGCCTCTATCATATAACAGGAGCCGGTAACGGTCTGGGCAGCGCCGAGAAACTGGACTTTCATGGGATGCTCCGGGGTGATGTTCTGCTTGCCGGATGCAAGCGGGGGATTCTTCACTATGCGCTTCCTGCCCCGGAAGCGCAAGGCCCCATAAACCTTTGACGGGCTGTTCCGGGCGGTTTAAGATGGATGTTCATCAAAAATTCTTTTTTGGTTTGAGACCTCCCCCTTCAGGGAGGGCTGATCCGCACGACCCCTATCCGTCGGTCGCGGAGCCAGTCGGCGGATGGGGCGACTGTGGATTGAAACATTTCTGCGATCCTCGCAACAAGGAGGCTTTCATGGAGATCCGGCAGAACGTCATCGACGATCTCAATGCCATGACCACGGAGTCCTGGCGCACCATCCGCATCATGGCCGAAATGGTCCAGGCCCTGGATACCCTGAACAAGCTGGGCACCAACTGCGTGTCCATCTTCGGCTCGGCCCGCTCCACCTCCGACACGCCCGAATACCGGGATGCCGAGCGTCTGGCCCGGATGCTGGTGGAAAAGGGCTTCGGCGTCATCACCGGCGGCGGCCCCGGCGTCATGGAAGCGGCCAACAAGGGCGCTGCCGAGGCGGGCGGCGTTTCCGTGGGCCTGCGCATCGAGCTGCCCCACGAACAGGGCTGCAACCAGTATGTGAAGACGCGCTGCAATTTCCGCTACTTCTTCACCCGCAAGTTCATGTTCGTGAAGTACGCCATGGCCTATGTGGTCATGCCCGGTGGCATGGGGACCATCGACGAACTGTCCGAGGCCTTCGTGCTGGCCCAGACCGGACGCATCCGGCCCTTCCCCATCATCCTTTATAATTCCTCCTACTGGGCGGGCCTGCTGGAATGGCTGCGCACGAGCATGGCCAACGGCGGTTTCATCAACCGGGAAGAGATCGACAAGCTCGTCACGGTGTGCGACACGCCCGAGCAGGTGGTGGAGCATCTGTGCAAGATCGTGATCCTGTAAGCAACGGGGCGCTGGTACGCCCCTGCGGCGGGCCCGTGCCTTCCGCGCCGCCGGGCTGGAGCTGGGAGTCCCTCATGCGTCTGGCCCTGGACGAGGCGCGGCAGGCCGCCCGCGAGGACGAAGTGCCTGTGGGCGCGGTGCTGGTGGCGGCGGATGGCCGTCTGCTGGCCCGCGCCCACAACCGGCCCGTGGCCCTGCACGATCCCACGGCCCATGCCGAGATCCTGGCCCTGCGGGCCGCCGGGGCCGCCAGCGGCAATTACCGTCTGGGCGGCGGGGTGCTGGTGGTGACCCTGGAACCCTGCGCCATGTGCGCCGCGGCCCTGGTCCATGCCCGGCTCGCCGGGGTGGTCTACGGGGCGGCCGACAGGCTGGCCGGTGCCGTGACTTCCTGCACCGAGACGCTGGACCAGCCTTTCTTCAATCACCGGGTCTGGCATATGGGCGGCGTGCTGGCCCGGGAAAGCGTGGACCTGTTGCAGGACTTCTTTGCCGGACGGCGGGACTGACCCCGCTTTTTTTGCGGGTACGCCCGCGTACGGGACGACGATGCTGGAGATCATCGCTTTTTGTTGCGGCGCCCTGGTCATGGTGCTGGAGATGGTGGGCGCGCGCGTGCTGGCCCCGCATGTGGGCACCTCGGCCGTGGTCTGGACCAGCCTCATCGGCGTGGTGCTGGCCTGTCTTGCCGTGGGGGCCTGGCTGGGAGGCCGCCTGGCCGACAGGCACCTTTCCCGGCGGGGGCTGGCCTTCATCCTGACGGGAGCTTCCCTGGGCAGCGCCCTGGCCGCCGGGACGCACCGTCTGGTGGGGGAGGCGCTGAGCGTCGCCATCACGGACATCCATCTGGCCGCCGTTGCCTGTGCCCTGGGCATCCTGGCCCTGCCCGCCCTGTGCTGCGGCATGATCAGCCCCTACATCATCCGGCTGCGCATCCGGGACGTGGCCACGTCCGGCGCCACGGTGGGCCGGCTGTACGCCCTGTCCACGGCGGGCAGCATCGTGGGCACCTTCCTGGGGGGCTTCGTCCTCATCTCCTTCTTTGCCAGCGGCACCATCCTCTGGGGCGTGGCCCTGGGCCTGCTGCTGCTCTCGCTGCCGGCCGAGCCCTCCCGTCCCTGGGGGCGGCTGGGCCTCGTGCTGTTGCTGCTCCTGCTGGCCGTCTGGGACCGGCAGTTCCGCCGGACGGAAGGCCCCCTGATGGTGGAGAGCCCCTACAACTGCATGCTGATCCACGAGAGCCGCGACAGGGGCAGGCCGGTGCGCATCCTCTCCACGGATCCCGACTACAGCCAGTCGGGCATGTATCTGGACGATCCTGACGAGCTCTATTTCGACTACACCCGCTTTTATGCCCTGGCCGTGCTGGCCCGTCCGCAGGCCCGGGACATCCTCATGCTGGGCGGGGGCGGCGGCTCCGTGCCCAAGTGGCTGCTGTCCGGCAAGAGCGGGCTGGACGCCGCAGACCTGCGCCTGACCGTGGTGGAGCTGGATCCCGGCATGAGCGCCGTGGCCCGGCGCTGGTTCTTCCTGCCCGGGGACGACCCGCGTCTGCGCCTGATCCATGCCGATGCCCGGACCTTCCTCAACCGGCAGCGGGAACAGTATGACATCCTGCTGGTGGACGTGTTCAACTCCTGTTATTCCATCCCCTTCCATCTGGGCACGCAGGAGGCCTTTGCCGCCATGCGCCGTGCCCTGCGCCCCGGCGGCGTGCTGGCCATGAACGTCATCGCTGCTGTGGAAGGCGAGGACGGCCGCCTGCTGCGGGCCATCCATGCCGGGCTGCAACGGCATTTCGCCCGGGTGGAGGTCTTTTGCGTCACCGATCCCGGGCATCCCGGCCAGTTGCAGAACCTGATGGTGCTGGCGTTCAGCGACGCCGCCACGGCCGCGGCCCTGCGTGACGGCCCGGGCCATTCGCCGGAGATGGCGGCCATGCTGGCCTGCCGTTATCGTCCTTCCCTGCCGGTTACGAAGCCCCTGCGTGACGACTTCGCCCCGGTGGAACGTTTCGCCCTGTCGCTGCTGCGGCGTCCCTGAGCCGGAAGGCTCGTCCTTCTCCTGTGATTTTCTTGATGTGGTGCAGGCCCGTTGCGGCAGGTCGTGCCCTTCGTCACTTTCTGCGGCGAGAGGGCGGCACGGCCATCCGTTTGGGGGAAAACGGCAGGGGGCAGGGTCCCATACTGCGCGGAGCCGGGAAAGCCGCATGCGCCTGTGCGGGCCGCAGCCATGCCCGCCCAAGGGGGGCAGGCTTGCCGTTTGGCCCCGAAATGCGTAGATTGTGCGCCATGAGAGGGATGGCACGGCCCTGGCGGCCCGTGCAGACTCTTTACTTCAACCGTGCACGTCCCGGGTGCGCGTTCGCAAGGAAGGCAGTTTTGAGCGAATCCATCGATGATCTCACAGTGGAATATGAGGAGAACGGACAGATCATCCTCAAGGAACTGGACAAGATCGTCCTGAGCAAGGGCGCCTGGACCACTATCCTCTTCCGCTATCAGGAGTGGAAGCCGCAGACCTCGTCCTACGGCCCCGACAAGTATGTGATCCGCCGCTACAAGAAAATGGGCGGCGAATACCGGCAGCAGAGCAAGTTCACCATTTCCAGCGCCGATCAGGCCCGCAAGATCGTGGACGCCCTGCAGACCTGGATCGGGGAGGCCGAGCAGGAAAAGTAGCCGGGACAGTCTGTGCCTTCCCAGAGGTGCTGTTTGAGGAAAAAAGGGCGCTGCACATGCAGCGCCCTTTTCGTGTCCATAAGGGATGAAAAAAGGACCGTCGGAAAAGGGCGGTCCTTGATGGGACGGGATGCGGGGGAGCAGTCCCGCCCTCGCGGGGGCAGAAAGGAAACCCGGCAGCATGCTGCCGGTCATAAAAACATGGAAGAAGTATAGCCCTTTGGCTGGGCAAGGCAATGCCCCGGGCCCGGAGTGTACAGTTTGATACACAGTTACGGCAGGCAAGGCGGTATACGGGCATCGCGTCCATCCCGGGAAGGAGCGGGGCCGTGCCTTGCCATGTGCCTGCGTTTGGGAGGGCCGGTGCCGGTCGCGCTTCTTTCCGGGCATTTTGTCCTCTTTTGCGTCCCGGCCCTATCCGCCTTGTCGGGACCGTCGGCTGCGGCTATACAGAGGGGGTATCAGGCTGAGGTGCCGCCGCAGGGCCCCGGTACGGGCACGGCAGGCGGCGGTGATGTTGGGCAATCTTCAACTTCTGGAAAATCCTGTGGAAAAATGTTCCTTGCGCGAACTGCTGGCCAAAGCCTCTCCCTTGCGTTCGGGGGACGTGCTGGCCGGCATCGCGGCCGAGAATGAGGAGGAGCGCATCCGGGCCCAGATGGCCCTGGCCGATGTGCCCCTGAAGCGTTTCCTGTCGGAGTGCGTGGTGCCGTACGAGACGGACGAGGTCACCCGGCTCATCATGGACAGCCACGATGCGCAGGCCTTTGCGCCGGTCAGCTCCTTCACGGTGGGCCAGCTGCGCGACTGGCTGCTGACCCCTGCCGCGGACACGGCGACCCTTACGGCCCTGGCGCCGGGCCTGACCCCGGAGATGGTGGCCGCGGCCAGCAAGCTCATGCGCATCCAGGATCTGGTGCTGGTGGCCTCCAAGTGCAGCGTGGTGACGCGCTTTCGCGATACCATCGGCCTGCCGGGGCGTTTTTCCTCGCGCCTGCAGCCCAACCATCCCACCGATGACGCGCGCGGCGTGCTGGCCTCCGTCATCGACGGCCTGCAATACGGCTCCGGGGACGCGGTCATCGGCATCAACCCGGCTTCGGACAGCCTGCCCGCCATCGGGCGCCTGCTCCGCCTGCTGGACGATGTCATCGTCCGTTACGACATCCCCACCCAAAGCTGCGTGCTGACCCACGTCACCAACACCCTGGAGATGATCCGGCGCGGCGTGCCCGTGGACCTCTGCTTCCAGTCCATCGCCGGTACGGAAAAGGCCAATGCCAGTTTCGGCATCTCCCTGTCCCTGCTGGACGAGGCCTGGGACGCCACCCTCTCCCTGAAGCGCGGCACGGTGGGGGACAACGTCATGTATTTCGAGACCGGGCAGGGCAGCGCGCTTTCCGCCGGGGCCCACTTCGGCGTGGACCAGCAGACCCTGGAATGCCGCGCCTATGCCGTGGCCCGGCGTTACCGTCCCCTGCTGGTCAATACGGTGGTGGGCTTCATCGGGCCGGAATATTTGTTCAACGGCAAGCAGATCATCCGTGCCGGTCTGGAGGACCATTGCTGCGGCAAGCTGCTGGGCCTGCCCATGGGCGAGGACGTCTGCTACACCAACCACGCCGAGGCCGACCAGGACGACATGGACATGCTCCTGACCCTGCTGGGCGTGGCGGGCTGCAATTTCGTCATGGGCATCCCCGGTGCCGATGACATCATGTTGGGCTACCAGTCCACCTCCTTCCACGATGTGGCCTGGCTGCGGCGGGTGCTGGGCAAGCGGCCCGCACCGGAATTCGAAGCATGGCTGGAGCGCATGGGCATCCTGTCCGCCGCGGGCGAGCTGCTGCCGCCCGGTGAGCGCCGGGGCATGGCCGCTCTGGGCCGGGAACTGGAGGAGGGCGGCCATGGCAACTAGGCAGGATGAGCTCGCGGGCGCCGCGCCCGCCATCGTGACGCCGGACCCTTGGGAAGAACTGCGCCGCTTCACCGATGCGCGCATCGGTCTGGGCCATTGCGGGGTGAGCCTGCCCGTGAAACGCTGGCTGGAATTCCGTCTGGCCCATGCCCGCGCCCGGGATGCCGTCATGACGCCGCTGGATGAAGAGCAGGTGCGCGCCGGTCTGGCCGCCCACGGTCTGGAATGCCTCTCCCTGAGCAGCGCGGTGGCGGACAGGAACGAATATCTGACCCGGCCGGACAAGGGGCGTCGTCTTTCCGTGGCTTCGCGGCAGCTGCTGGATGCCTGGATGGACGCGCATCCCGGCAGTGCGCCGGACGTGAGCGTGGTCATCTGTGACGGCCTGTCCGCACGGGCCGTGCACGAGAACGCCGTGCCCTTCGCGTCCCGTTTTCTGGAAGAAGCGGCCGCTGCCGGGCTCAGTGCCGCGCCGGTGGCTCTGGTGAAGTTCGGCCGCGTGGCTGTGGGCGACGATGTGGCGGCCCTGCTCAATGCGCGGCTGGTGGTCGTGCTGGTGGGCGAACGCCCCGGCCTCAGCTCGCCCGATTCCCTGGGCGTCTACATGACCCACGCGCCCACGCCCGGCCTGACCGACGAGGCCCGCAACTGCATCTCCAACGTGCGCGCCGCGGGCCTGCCCGTGGAGGAGGCCGTGCGCAAGCTCTGCTACCTGGTGGAGAATGCCCTTGTCCGGCGCCTGTCCGGTGTGGATCTCAAGGACGACGTGCCGCCCGGCTATCTGCCGTTCGCGGAGACGCGGGCATTGGGATAGGGAAGACGGAGAGGCCCGACAGGAGGCCGGGATACCGTTGAAAAATGAAAAGGCAGGTTTCCGCGAGGGGAACCTGCCTTTCAAATATTGGTGGGCCCACCAGGACTCGAACCTGGGACCTGCCGGTTATGAGCCGGAGGCTCTACCAACTGAGCTATAGGCCCACGAAGGAAGCGAACTATAGCCGGAAGGACGCTTGGCGGTCAAGCCCTTCCGGCAGGGCTTGAGGGCCGGGCTCCGGCGGGGACAGCTGGGCGGGCCTGTGCGGTTCCACAAAAACGAAGGGGCTGCCCGCATGCACGACAGCCCCGAAAACAGGCAGGTATCGCACGGGGACGCTACATGGCGCCGCCGGCGTTGAGCTTGCTGATCTGTTCGTCCATGGCCTTCTTCAGGGGAGCGGGCAGACCCATGATGTCCACGTTGAGGAAGCCGCGCACGATGGTGGAGGTGGCTTCGTCCTCGTCCAGGCCGCGGGCCATGAGGTATTCGATCTCTTCTTGGGCGATCTTGCCCACGGCGGCTTCGTGGGAGAGTTCCACGCCGTCGCGGCAGCTGTCCAGTTCGGGGATGGCATGCACGCGGCCGCCGCCCACGATGAGGCCCTTGCACTCCAGATGGCCCTTGACCGGGGTGGCCGAAGCGCCGATGAAACCGCGGTTGATGATGGTGCCGCCGGTGGTCAGGGTGCGGGAGATGATCTCGCCGCGGGTGTGGGGCGCGTTGAGGTGGATGGCGCTGCCGCTGTCCACGTAGGAGCCCGTGGGCGTCACGATGACCGAGTTGAAGGTGGCCACGGCGCCCTCGCCGTTGAGGTCGATGCGGGGATAGGATTGCAGGCTGCCCACGCTCTTGAGCAGGATGTAGTTGTTCTGGAACACGCCCCCGGCTTCCACCACGCCCGCCGAGCGCGGCCGCACGGTGGTGGAGTCGCCCCAGTTGTGGATCATGGTGAAGGTCAGCTTGCCGCCCTTTTCCACATAGTATTCGGTGATGCCCAGATGCGCGGCATCATTGCTGTGCTGGGAGGTGGCGCAGCCGCCCAGGATGTTGAGCTCGGCGCCTTCTTCCACCACCACGATGTTGTGCACGGCCTGTCCGGCGGCATTGCCCTTGATGAACATGCAGGACTGCACGGGCTGGCTGATCTTCACGCCTTTGCGGGCACGCACGAAGTAGCCGCCGTTGAGGTGCTCGTAGGCCATGCGGGTGATCTCGTCCTTGTTGGGATCGAGCAGCTTCCAGTAGTACTGCGGCAGGCCGTCGAACTTTTTGAGGGCCGCGCGGATGTCCATGAGGTCCAGGCCTTCCTGCCGGGTGGTGCAGTGCACGTCGGCATGGTTGAGCTGCATGAAGGCGCCGCTGACCTTGGTGTCGTGCACGTCGATGCCGGCCAGGACCAGGCGCTGCTGGTCTTCCTGGGGCAGACGGGTCAGATCTTCGATGGGGGCGGAGTTCTCACCGCCGCTGAAGTTGAAACGGGAAAGGTCGATGCTGCTCATACCAGGGGAGCCTCCGCGATTTTGCCGTACATGTCGCCGGCCAGGCAGCGCAGGCATTCCTGGTAGCCGTGCTGGGCGATATGGTCGAGGATGACGCGCGGGCGCGCTTCACAGCAGAGCTTGCCGTGATACATGACCTGTCCGCGGTCGGCGTTGACATATTCAAGGATGTGGCCGGTGTGGGTGATGATGAGCCCGCTGGTGGAACGCTGGCGACCCTGCTCGCGCAGGGTGGCGCTACAGCAGTCGGGCACGCCGTCCAGCAGCTTGCGCACGGTCTTGCCCACCAGGGCCATGTTTTCCAGGTCCACGCCGGATTCCGGCTCGTCGAAAAGCAGCAGGCTGGGCTGCTGGGCCATGAGCTGCAGCAGCTCGGAGCGCTTGATCTCGCCGCCGGAGAAACCGGCGTTGACGTCGCGGTCCAGGAAGGTATCGAAATGCACGCGCTTGGCCATGGCGGGGATGTCCATCTTGCGGCCGCGGCCGCACAGTTCCACCATCTTGCCCGTGGGCAGGCCGTGGATGGTGGGCGGGCGCTGGAAGGACATGCCGATGCCCAGACGGGCACGCTCGTACATGGGGGCGTAGGTGATGTCGTGGCCCTTGAAGATGATCTTGCCCCGGGTCACTTCGTAGCCGGAAAAGCCCATCAGCGTCATGAGCAGGGTGGTCTTGCCGGAGCCGTTGGGGCCGAACAGGATAAAGGTTTCGCCCGCTTCCACCTTCAGGTCGATGCCCTTGAGCACCGGCGTGCCGTGGACGGAAACGTGCAGGTCTTGGATCTCAAGCATTGTTTCCCTCAATTATGCCGGCAGTCCTCTCCCTTGCGGGAGCCCGGCAGGCTTTCTAGTCCTGGGGCTCGGTTTCACCCAGATATTCCATGACGTCGTAGTGCACGTGGTCCAGCACATGCGTCAGGTAGGAGACACATTCGTCGCCCACGGCATGGCTCAGCAGATCCACGATGAACGCGGCGCGCTTGGCGTTGACAAGGGCGACATTGCCGGGGTCGCCGTCATCGGGGATGGCGCTCACGGCTTCGTGGAAGGCCACGAGGTCATCTTCGGTCAGGTGCTTGATGGGTTGGGGTTCGTCATTGATGTAGGGGACACCTTCCCGCAGTTCCAGCATGACGGGATTGCCGTGCATGATCGCGATGCAGACTTGCATGATATTGATACCTCGCTGTGAAGTTGGGGGCATAGTGGCAAACTTGGACAGCCATGTCCAGTAGGGCCCCTGTTTCGGAACGCGTGCTCGCTGCGGGCCGGCGGACCTTTTCCCCCGCTATAAAGATGGGGTCGCGGCGGCAAAAGGCAAGGCCGCTTCCTGCCGGGCTCCGGGATCTTCGGGCAAAAAAAAGGCCGGGGCAGGGCCCCGGCCTGAAAAGGCGTGCTCAGGCTAGCTCAGCTGGGAGATCAGGGTCTCCTTGATGGAGTCGATGGTGCCTTCGCCGTTCAGTTCGATGTACTTGGTCTTGCCTTCGGCGGCCAGGTTCTTGAAGAAGTAGGCCGCGGCCAGGGTGCCGTTCTCGGTGTTGTAGTAGATGTCGTGACGCTTGTTGATGGCGGCTTCGTCCTGGTCGTCGGAACGGGTGGAGAGCTCACCGCCACAGACGCGGCACTTGTCACCGTTGGGCTTGATGGCGTCGATGAAGATGTTGTTGGGATGGTTGTTGTTTTCCTTGCACAGGCGACGGCCCATGATGCGGTTCTTGGCGATCTCGCGGGGCAGCAGGATCTCGATGACGTAGTCCAGTTTCAGACCTTCGGCCTGCAGGGCTTCCCACAGTTTCTGGGCCTGCACCATGTTGCGGGGGAAGCCGTCCAGCAGCCAGCCGTCCTTGCCCTTGGTCTTCAGGGTCTCCAGCACCATGGGGATGGTGATGTCGTCGGGCACCAGGTCGCCGCGATCGATGTATTCCTTGGCCTTCTTGCCCAGCTCGGTGCCGCCGCCGATGTGCTCACGGAAGATGGCGCCGGATTCGATGTGAGCAAGATTGTACTTAGCCTTGACCAGGTTGCCCTGGGTGCCCTTGCCGCTGCCGTTGGGACCAAAGATGAGGATATTCATGGCGCTTCTCCTTATTGAGACGGACCGTTGTTGGGTTTGTGCAAAAAAGAACAGATAGAGCCTGTCTACCCTTTGCAGGCGGTTCTGTCAACGGGGGCGGGGAAAGTGCAAGGCCTTTTCCGGCAGGGGAAGGCCGGTGGGACCGGGGCGAAAGAGACCGGGACGCGGGATCAGCGGAACAGGTTCCAGGTGCCTTCCATGACCCCGCCCAGCAGCTCGAAGATGCCGTGGGTCAGGCTGGTGACGGCGTAGAGGATGGCCGTCCCTGCGCTGACCGAAGTCTTGGGATCATGGAGCTTGCCGGTCACGCGCACGGGGAATTCCTGCATGCGGTCGGTCTTGACGAAGAGGTTGCAGTCCAGGTCTTCGTTGTTGAAGTCGATGCGGCCGCCGCCGCGCACGCGCATCTCGGCATCCTGATAAAAGATGTTGCTGCTGCGGGCCACACCGCCCTGCATGTTGCCCGAGGCGCTGAGGCGCTGGAAGCGGGTGGGCTTGCCGCCGGGCCGCCCGGCCTTGTCGCGGTTCTGGTAGCTGCCGTTGATGATGGCCACGCCCCAGGTGCCGGAAAGGGCCGCGGGCATCTGGCCGCTGCCGGTCAGGTGGGCGCTCATCTCCGATTCCACCGAGGCCAGCCCCCGCACGGCGCGCTTGTCGTTGCGGTCGTTGCTGGCGGCGTCGAGGTTGATGTTCAGGGCCCTGACCTTGGTGGTGTAGCTCAGGCCCCGGTCGAAGCGGAAGTCGCCCGAGGCACGCAGGCGCGAATTGTAAAAGTTGCCTTCCAGCGCAGGCACGGAAAGGTGGCCGTCCTTGAGACTGAAGCGGGTGGTCATCTGCTGCATGCGCAGACGCATGAAGCGCACCCTGTCCACGCTCAGGCTCCCCTGGGCATCGAAGGCCTTCATGAAGCGCAGGTCCCAGGGAGCGCCCGGGGCCTTGCTCCGTCCCTTGCTGCGGGCCTGGTCGGGGAACATCTCCGCCAGCAGGCGGTCCAGATCGAAGTCCGCGGCATGCAGGCGCAGGTCCAGTTGCGGGGTGCCGCTCCAGTTCACGGCAGCCTCGCCGTCCACCTGCTGCCAGCCCAGGCTGCAGCGCAGATCCTTGAGGCGCAGGCTGTCCGGGGTGCCGGAGGCCGTGCCCTTGAGGCGCAGGCTGTTGAGGGAGGCGGGCAGGGAGGCGGGCGCACTGCCCCGGATCTGCCGGAGGCTGTGCTTCAGGTCGCGGGCGGCAAGGTCCACGTTCCCGCCCCAGGTCAGGCCGCTGCGGCCGTTGCCGACGTCCAGATCGCCCTTGAGCTGCAGGCCCAGCGCCGAGAGCGTGGCCTTTTTCAGCTTCAGCCCGGCAGGGCCCGCACAGCTGAACACGCCGTCGGTATCCAGATCCATGCCCTGGGGCAGCAGATCCTTTTCAAGGGACGGCAGGTGCAGGCGCAGGGAACCGGGCAGATCCTGCCAGGCCACGAACTCCTTGCCGCCGAACCAGACGAGGCCGTCCAGCTTCTGGGTCAGGGAAAGATCCTCACCCTCCAGCGAGGCCGTCCAGCGGCCTTCGAAACCGGCCCGGGCCGGAGTGGGGCGCAGGTCGCGGCGGGCGCTTTGCAGGTCGAGGCGCAGCGAGAGTTTTTCGAAGGGCAGGCTCTTTTTGCCTCCGGCGGGCAGCAAGCCCTTGCTGCCGTCGGCCGAGACCGTGCCGCGCATGCTCTTCAGGAACACGTCCAGGTCGCTGCCCCGGCTGGTGATGGCCGCCTGGGCGGACAGCATGCCGCGCCGTACGGGGATGAGGTCGAAATCCCTGACCAGCTTGCTGCCGTGGACCTTGTCCAGGCGCAGGTCGATGTCGAAGGTGGGCATGTCCGAAGGCCCGCCGATGGCGCAGCGGCCCTTGAGGCGGCCTTCGTAAAAGTCGCCCGTGGCCCGGATCACGGCCGTACCGTTGCCGGCCTTGTCGGGGGTGCCGGGTTCGATGACCACGGCCGCGCCGGTGATGGTCACAGGGCCGTAATGCACGGTGCGGGCATTGAGGCGGATGTCATAGCCGATGTGCAGGTCCGTGGCGGGATCGGGCGGCGGCAGCGGCGTGGAGCGCGAGGCCCGCAGGCTGGTCAGGGGCCCGTGCGGGAAATAGACCTGCAGGGGCAGGGTGCCCACGGCTTCCGGGATGGCCCGGCCCAGCTTTACTTCCGGGGCGGTCAGGTCAAGGGCCACCACCGGCTCGGCCCAGCGGGCCACGCCGCCGGAACCGGTGAAGCGCGAGCCCGAGGCATGGGCCACGATATAGGGCACGCGCAGGCCTTCGGCATCCAGTTCGAATTCCAGGAGGCTGTCCGTGATGTTGTCCAGGGCCATCTGCAGGCCCGGAGCCAGACCGCGGGCAAAGCCCAGCCAGCGTGTCAGGCTCAGGCGGTGGGCCTGCAGGCTGCCGTTGAGGACGGGGCCCCGCTGTTTGTCGAGGATCAGGTTGCCGTCGAGGGTGGCGCTGTCTTCGCCCAGTTCCAGCCGGATGCGTTCCAGACGCACGGGCGGGCGTGTCCCTCCCGCAGCGGGCAGGTCGGGCTGGGGGGCCACCTGGGGTGCGGGAACTGTCTTTGCAGCGGCGGCATCAGCGGCCGGTGAACGGGGGGCGGACGGGGCAGGAGCCGTTGCGGGACCTTCCTTTCCGGCTGCGGCCAGCTCCTGCGGATCGGGCAGGAAGACCTCGCGCAGCATGCGCCGTACCGAGGCCTGCGGCGCGTTCCTGTCCTGCAGCAGGCGGCCGGACACGGCAAAGGGGATGGGCTCGTCGTCCTGCATCAGGTCGCCCTGGATGTCATGATCCAGCTGCCAGCCCGCGGCCGTGGCCGTGAAATCGAGGTTCATGCGTACGCGGGGCAGGTGGGGCGGCAGATGCAGCAGGGTACGCAGGCGCAGGCGGGGCGTATCGCTCAAAAAACGGAGCGGACGGCTGCGGCCTTCCACGAGCAGGTTTTCCAGGTCGAGCACGGGGATCTCTTCCCCGGCGGCCAGGTTGCGGATCAGACCTGCCTGCAGCTTGCCGCGCACGTCCTGAAGACCGCGCAGATGCAGCACGCAGGAAAGGTTGCCCGCGCGCAGGGAAGAAGCGTCCTGGGCCTGGAAGGAGAAATTGCCCTGGTCTATCTCTATCTGGAGGGTACCGGGCAGCAGGCTGTCCAGCCGGGCCAGCCCTCCCGTATCGCCGCTGCCGCCCCCGGCGGCGGAGCCCAGCTTGCGCAGGTCCAGCGTGGGCAGCGGCAGGCTGCCGGAGAGCACGGGATTCTGCAGGGCCACGTATTCCAGTTCCAACCGTCCCTGCAGCAGGGCGGTCAGGCGGGGGCGCAGGCGGGCCGTGCGGACGGAGATGTCCAGCTCTTTGATGCGGATGCGCACGTCATCGGCCTGGACGGCCGGAGGCAGCCAGGAAAGGCCGATGGACCTGACATGCAGGTGGAGGCCCGTACGCTGGGTGAAGTCTTCCAGCAGGGCATGGGTGATGGCGACGGAATTGTGCTGCACATAGACCATGGCCGCGCCGGCCAGCAACAGGATGCCCAGCAGCAGGGCTGCCAGACAGCGGAGGAAAAGACGCAGGCGGCGGGATGGTTCGGGCATGGCAGGAAGGCTGCTTGACGATGAAAAGGGGCAAGGCTAGGTTGACGAAGCGCTGTCGCGGCGTGCGCGGAAGGCACGACAAAAGCCCCGCCGGAGGGAAAAGCCCGCTTCCGGGCAAAAAACGGAACAGCCCTAGCGGCTGCTGTCCATGTGCAGGTCCAGGCCCGGGTCCACCACCGGCGTGCGGGGCGCGGCCTTCTTGGCCGCAGGCGCATCAAAGCTCAGATGCAGCAGGGGATCCTGTGCGGCAGGCGTGGCCTGCACGGCCGTTTCGGCCAGTTTGGGGGCAGGGCAGCCCAGGGCATCCAGGCGGGCTTCCATGGCGCGCAGCAGCACGCGCATCTGGGCGTGTTCGTCACGCAGGGCGCGGTTCAGGCGTTCCTGGCTGCGCAGCATGTAGAATTGTACGGCAAGCATGCCGAGAAAACAAAGAAAAATAAAGAGCATCAGGGAAAACATGGGGCGGCCTCGCGGATATTCTGGCGGCCGTCGTGCCCATGTTTCCGGGGCTGGCCGCAGCTCCGCTTATATACATTCGGACGCGGCAGGGCAAGATGCCGCAAGGAAGGAAAATGGCAACAGCAAAGATCGAACCGCATATGGTCATGGCCGATGCCCAGGGCAACATCTATGATGATCCCGACCTGCTCATGGTCTGCCGCCGCGGCGAGGAATGGGGCACGCCCCGTCCTGACGAACTCATGCCCCTGCCCGAGGAGAGCGAGCTCTTCCTCCTGCCCGGACGCCGGGCCGTGGGCCTGAACCCCGAGACCGGCGAGATAGAGTGCACCGAGGATCTGGCCGTGGCCGCCTTTGCCGCACCGGCCCATACGCTCTCCGCCCATCCGGCCTACACCAGCGATGCCGACGCCCCCCTGCTGCCCCTGTTCGCCTATGGCGCCGTGGGCTTCGCCAAGGGGCGCTTCTACATCTGTGCCCGTAAGGTGGATGCCGACCAGCGTCAGGAGTTCCGCCACATCCCGCGTTCCCGCATCGAAAAGAACGTGCGGGCCCTGCTGCGCCAGTTCCCCAAGAACCGTCTGGTGGGCCACATCCTCGAAGACTGCGTCATGAAGTACGACTGCCCGGCGGCCCGCAACTTTGCCCTGGGCCGCTTCGAGGCGCCCCTGCCCAGCTCGCGCACCTGCAATGCCCGCTGTGTGGGCTGTATCTCCGAGCAGGACAAGGATTCGCCCATCAACGTGACGCCCCAGTGCCGCCTGACCTTCACCCCCACCCCCGAGGAACTGGTGGAAGTCATGAGCTTCCATGCCGGCCGCGAGACGAAGACGCCCATCTATTCCTTCGGGCAGGGCTGTGAGGGCGATCCCCTCATGAATCCCGACCTGCTGGTGGAAAGCGTGCGCCTGTTCCGCAGCCGGGGCGGCGTGGGCACGGTCAACTGCAATACCAACGCCTCCCGCACCGAGGCCGTGGAGCGTCTGGCCCAGGCGGGCCTCTCCAGCATCCGCGTCAGCCTCAACAGCGCCCGGCCCGAAGTCTACGAGCGCTACTACCGCCCCCACGGCTACAGCTTCGACGACGTGCGCCGCTCCATCGCCGTGGCCCGGAAGAACGGTCTCTGGGTCTCGCTGAACCTGCTCTTCTTCCCCGGTGTCACCGACAGCGAAGGCGAGCTGGAAGCCCTGGCCCGTCTGGTGGGCGAGAACGGCGTGAGCATGATCCAGTGGCGTAACCTCAACATCGACCCCGAATGGTATCTGGGCCTCATGCGCGGCATCGACCACGGCCCCATCATGGGCCTCAGCCTGTTCATGAAGCGTCTGAAAAAACTTTGCCCCTGGCTGCGCTTCGGCTACTTCAACCCCTATGTGGGCGAGAAGGCCGAGCTTACGGCGCCCCTGCCCGGGCAGTGGCAGATGCCTGATCTTTCCGTGGCCGACGCCCCCCTGGCCGGGCCCGCTTCGGAAGATGCCGCCGGGGAGGCGGACGCGGAAGCTGGAGCATAGTTTTTGGCGGAGGAGGCCGGGTATTTTCCGGGGGAGGAGGGCGCTTTTGAAAAAGCGTCCCCCTCCCCCGGGCCCCCTCTCCCCGTAAAACTTTTGCTCCGGTGCGGATGGCAGGTCCCCGTCTTCGGCTTGCGGGGAGCGATTTCGTTTCGTCATCGGGAAAGGGGAGAGCGCGAGCGTCTCCCGTGCCTAAAAGAGGGGACGCTGCCCGGAGTAACGGCAAGACGGCTTCCGGAGCATGGCATCGTCAGGAACGGCGCAGGGGCGGACGGTGCAGCACGCGGGCGGGAGGCTCATCCGTGAGGCGACGGAGGCGCGGATCCCGGGTGAACGGACAGGCTCAGGGCAGGTACGGATAACGGGCGGATATTCCAGCCTGTTCCCCGGGCGGGATGTTTTTGATGGGAAAAAGGATGTTTTTAGTCGGAGATAAATATTTTTCGTCGGGAAACAGTCTTTTGCTTGACGCACGTCCTGTTCTTCTATAGCTTCTTTTTGAAATTGAATTTCTTTTTCTAAACATCCAACGGCGGCCATGCCGCCAGGGAGTTATCATGAGCAAAGTCCTGATCGTTTTTGGTTCCAGCACCGGAAATACCGAGGGCATCGCCCAGAAACTGGAAGAGATCATCGCCGCCGCAGGCCATGACGTCACGCTGAAAAACGCCGCCGACGTGGATGCCGACGGTCTGGCCGAAGGCTATGACGCCGTGCTGCTGGGCTGCTCCGCCTGGGGCGACGACGAGCTGGAGCTGCAGGACGATTTCATCCCTCTTTATGAGAACATGGAAGCCATGGGCCTTTCGGGCGTCAAACTGTCGGCGTTTGCCTCCGGCGACAGTTCCTACACGCATTTTTGCGGTGCGGTGGACGCCATCGAGGCCAAGGGCAAGGACCTGGGTGCGCAGATCGTGGCTGAGGGGCTGAAAGTGGACGGTACCGTCAGCGATGCCCCTGATGCCGTGCAGGAATTTGCGGCTGCTGTTCTGGCAGCATTGTAGCCGCAAAGGGACCCCGGCCTTCGCCGGGGCGCGTCCTGTGCCTTGCGCGGAGTCTGGCCATGGACTCCGCGCTTCTTTTATGTCCTGTCCCGCCTTCAAGAGGCCTTGGGCATCCCGGGCCTTGCCAGCCGCAGGCAAACATCGTAGCGTGCCGCCATCATCATCATCTTTGTTGTGGAGGTCTGTATGGCGATCCTTGTTTGCGGCGGTGCGGGCTATATCGGTTCCCACGCGGTCCATGCCCTGGCAGCGGCCGGGCAGGAGGTCGTGGTGGTGGACAATCTCCAGACGGGCCATGCCGCCGCCGTGGCGGGCAAGGCTGCCTTCGTGCAGGGCGACATCCGCGATGCCGCCTGTCTGGACGGCATCTTTCGCCGTTTCCGCATCGACGGCGTCATGCACTTCGCCGCCGATTCGCAGGTGGGCGAGAGCATGGTCGATCCCCTCAAGTACTTCAACAATAATGTGGGCGGCATGCAGAGCCTGCTGGAAGCCATGGTCCGTCATGGCGTGGGCCGCATCGTGTTCTCGTCCTCGGCGGCGGTCTACGGCGAGCCCGACAGCGTGCCCATCAGCGAGGATGCCCCCACCCGGCCCACCAATCCTTACGGGCACAGCAAACTGATGATGGAGGCCATGATGCGCTGGGTCTCGGTGGCCCACGGCATCCGTTATGTCTCCCTGCGTTATTTCAATGTGGCCGGGGCTCTGGCCGACGGCAGCATCGGCGAGGACCACAGCCCCGAGAGCCATCTCATCCCCCTGGTCCTGCAAGTGCCGCTGGGCCGGCGGCCGCACATCACCATCTTCGGTGATGATTACGCTACGCCCGACGGGACCTGCATCCGCGACTACATCGCCGTCACCGACCTGGTGGACGCCCATATGAGGGCCCTGGACCATCTGCAGCGCGGCGGTGATGACCTCATCTGCAACCTGGGCAACGGGCAGGGCTTTTCCGTGCGCGAGATCGTGGACTGCGCCCGCAAGGTGACCGGTCACGAGATCCCCGTGGTCATGGGGCAGCGGCGCGCGGGCGATCCGGCCCGTCTGGTGGCTTCCGCCCGCAAGGCGCAGCAGGTGCTGGGCTGGCAGCCGCAGCTGGGTGTGGAGGCCATCATCGAATCGGCCTGGCGCTGGCACCGGGAACATCCGCACGGTTACGGCGAACGGCAGTAAGACGGCATCCTGGCGGGGCGTCCGCCATGCGCCGTTCCTGTGGCGGAGGAGCCGTGCAAAGGACGGTAGTGGCAGGCTGACCTGCCAGAAAAGACAACGTGTTATCCGGGGAGGATGAGCCTCCTTTTTTTATGGCCTCGCGCGGGCTTGCTTTTCTTTTGAGGCGCCGCTATCTTAATATTGATAACTTGTACTGACAGGAGGTGCCATGTACGGCTATCCCTGCGCGCGACGCGCCTTTTCCTTTGCCATCCTGATGCTGGCCCTGGTCCTTTCCGGGACCGGTGCCGCGGCTGCGGAACTTTCCCGCCCCACCTTTGACCCCTTACGGGAGAAAGCCCCCATGAATAATGACGGATTCCGGATCATTGCCCGCGGTGATGCCGCGGTGCCGCCCCTGACGCCCCGCGAGGCGGACATCATCCTCCGCAAGGCCACGGAAGCCCCGTGGTCCGGTGAGTACGAAAAGAACACGGCCGCCGGGACCTACCTGTGCCGCCAGTGCGGCGTGGCCCTGTACCGTTCTTCGGACAAGTTCGATTCCGGGTGCGGCTGGCCCGCCTTCGACGATGCCCTGCCGGGCATGGTGCGCCGCCAGCCCGATGCCGACGGCCACCGGGTGGAGATCGTCTGCGAGCACTGCGGCGCCCACCTGGGGCATGTTTTTGAGGGCGAAGGCCTGACGGCCAAGAACACCCGCCATTGCGTCAACTCCCTGTCCATGCGCTTCGCCCCTGCGGGCAGCGAAAAGGAAAAGCTGGGCCTGGCCCTGTACGAGCAGGTGCGCAACACCCAGGTGGCCGTGCTGGCGGGCGGCTGCTTCTGGGGCGTGGAAGATGCCCTGAGCAAGCTCCCCGGTGTGGTGGACGTGCGTTCCGGCTACACGGGCGGCCATACCGACCGGCCTTCCTATGAGGATGTCTGCCGGGGCGATACCGGCCATGCCGAAGCCGTGCTGGTGCGCTTCGATCCCAAAAAGATCAGCTATGAGGCCATCGTACGCCGCTTTTTCGAGGTCCACGATCCCACCCAGCTGGACAGGCAGGGCCCGGACGTCGGCAGCCAGTACCGCTCCACCATCTTCTGGCTGGACGAGTCCCAGAAGCGGACGGCCCAGAAGCTCATGGATGAGCTGCGCGGTCTGGGCTATGACGTGGTGACCCGTCTGGAAAAGGCCGGGGCCTTCTACGAGGCCGAGGCCTACCATCAGGATTTTGCCCGCCGCACGGGCCGGGGCGGCTGCCATCTGGCCGTGCCCCGCTTCGAGCGCCGTGCTGACGGCAGCCCGCGCTAGGGAACTGGCCGCATACCCATAAAAACAAAAGGCAGGCACGCCGCGATGGTGTGCCTGCCTTTTCGTGTTTTTTGTTTTCAGGGAAGGCGGAATTGGGTTTGCGCCATCTCCCTTGAAGGGCTGCCGTTTTTTTGTGCCTGATGCTGTGCGGAGGAAGGGGCTCCTTTTTCGCCAGACAACGGAGATCCTCCCGCCGGACAAGGCCCCTTTCTAGGCCTTGATGCGCCGGACCAGCGGCGCCAGGCAGAAGATGGCCACGCCCACCACCACGATGGGCGACAGGGCCCAGCGCAGATCGAACTGATGGGAAAGGAAGCCCACCATGGGCGGGCAGCCCAAAAAGCCCAGGAAACTGAGGGACGAGACCAGCGAGATGGCCACGCTGGGCGGCACGCGCGTGGACTTGCCCGCCAGGCTGTAGCAGAGCGGCACCACGGAGGCCATGCCGAAGCCCACCAGGGCCAGCCCCGCCGTGGCGGGCAGCAGGTCGGGCCAGAGCAGGGCCAGGCTCAGACCGGCGGCGATGCAGAGGCCGCTCAGCTGGAGCACGGGCGTGACCCCGAAGCGGTTCACCAGACCGTCGGCCAGCAGGCGGCCCGTGACCATGGCACACATGCAGGCCAGGTAGCCGGCGCGGATGAGGCTCTCGCCCGGCTGGACCACCTGGGCGAAATAGACGGAGCTCCAGTCATACATGGCGCCTTCCGTGGCCATGCTGCCCAGGGCGATGCAGCCGAGCAGGGTCAGATAGAGGTCGGGGCGGAAGGAGCGCTTCCCGCTTTCGGGCGCTGCGGCGCCGATGCGCACTTCCCGGGGCATGGTCCAGGTGCGCAGGCAGCACAGCGTCGCCAGCGTGATGACGAAGATGGCGGCAAAGTGGGGCAGGGGCGCCACGCCCAGCGGCGCCACGATGGAGCCGATGATGCAGCCGGCCACCCCGCCCAGGCTCCACATGCCGTGGAAGGTGGCCATGATGCTGCGGCCGTAAAGGGTCTCCACGCCCACGGCCTGGGCATTGAGGGAGATGTTGAGCATGTTGTTGGCAAAGCCGAAACCCAGCAGGGCCGCGGCCAGCCAGTGCGGGCTGCCGGCCAGGGCCAGGGAGAGCAGGGCGCAGGGCATGAGCATGAGCCCCAGCATGATGACGCGGCGGCTGCGGAAGCGGCCGATGAGCCAGGCCGTGGGCGCGATGGAGAGCATCTCGCCCAGAGGGGCGGCCAGCAGGACGCTGCCCAGAGCCGCGTCGCTCATCTGCAGGGCGGCCTTGATGTCCGGGATGCGGACGGCCCAGGAGGCGAAGACCATGCCCATGACGAAGAAAAAGGCATTGATGGCGGTACGATAGAAGGCCCGGGGCGTACGCGGCAGGATGCGGGCCGCGGCCAGGCGGGGAGTGGAGATGGTCAGTTCCATGACGTATCCTCGATGAAAGCACTGGCGCTCTCCAACAGGACTGTTTGAGCGCACAGGCAACATCTATGCGCATTGCCTCGCCTTGAAAAGTGTTTTTTTGCGGGGAGCTCCGGCGGGCATGCCTGCTGCTCCTGCTCGGATCCGGCCGTCCGCTCTCCTGGGGATTCAGAGCGGGAGCCCGGCATATCCCGGCTTTCCTGCGGCGCGGACGTTGCATCCTGCGCCGGGCTTGCGTATGGGGAACGGCATACGGAGGTCGTCATGACAAAAAAGATCGTTTCCTGCCTGTTTGCCCTGGCCCTGCTGCTGGGCTCTGTCTTCCCGGCCGCAGCTCTGGAGATCCATATCGACAACAGCCAGGCCCTGGGCGGGAGCCTGGCCCTGCGCTATCTGCGCACGGACGGCGTGTGGGTCACGAAAGGCTGGGTGAACTTCGGTCCGCACAGCAAGCAGACCGTGACCCTGGAGACCTGGAAGCCCGTGTTCTACCTGCATGTGGAAGTAGGCGGCGGTGCGTCCGTGGAGCTGCCGGGCGAAAAGCACCGCTTCTGGGTGGTGCGTGATGTCTTCGAGCTGGAGGGGGATGCCCGCCCGGCGCGTGGCCAGCAGGCGGATTTCATCAAGGTGGAGGTGCGGGGGGACGATCCCCGTTTCACGCTGCGCTTCTGATCCGGGCCGCCGTTGTGGCGGACAGGACAGCACGGCCATGAGCGTGCCGCAAAAAAGGCAGCCTTTCCGGTGACCGGAGGGCTGCTTTTTTTGACGGATGATCTTTTCCGCTAGCGGCAGTTGCAGAGCGTCCTGTCGCGCAGGGAGGGCAGGCGGATGCCGCCGCGCGTCAGCTCCAGGCGCAGTTCGGCAAGGCGGCGTTCGATGGCGGCGGGCAGGCGCACACCGGCATGGCGTGCCCAGACCTGGGGCGAGACGATGTCCACGCCGCCGTTGGCCAGATCATAGGTGATGATCTCGTTACCGGCAAAGGCCCCCTGGGCGGTGGCTTTGACGATCTCGAACACGGCGCGGTCGGCCCGCTTGACGATGCTGGTCAGCATGAGCTTGGGCGCCAGGAATTGCTGGTCCTTGTCCACACCCACCAGGGGACGCCCCTGGGCTATGGCCGCTTCCACGGCGCCCAGTCCCGAGCGCCCGGCCAGCACGGCCAGGGCATTGATGTCCAGCCCCAGCAGTTCTTCGGCCTTGGCGCGGCCTTTTTCAGGGGAGCTGTAGCTGCCTGCCACGCCGTTGATGACGCGCGCGCCCGGGCTTTCCAGCCGGACACCTTCCACAAAGCCGTTGAGCATGGATTTCAGCTGCGGGTCGTCTTCCCCGGCCAGCCAGCCAAGGGTCAGTTCATCGCTGCCGGCGCGTGTCCGGGGGGCGGGCAGCAGGCCGTGCCGGTGCAGCTGGGAGAGCAGGGCACCGGCCAGGAAGGCGGCCTGCTCGTCGGCAAAAGTCACGCACATGATGTTGGCGGCGCGGATGCCCGTATCGATACAGCCGAACTTCGTCTGCCGGAAGTTGGCGGCATTGTTGCGCAAGATCTCGTGCAAGCGGGCCCCGGAGAGTAGGACGAGGTCGGCCTGCCGGGCGGCGGCTTGGAAGATGCCCTCCTGCGTCAGGCCATTGCTGCCTTGGGGCGGGGCCACCACGACGGCCGTGCGGACGCCCAGCTCCTTCCGGGCCTGCTCCAGCCCCTGGCGCAGCAGATCGTTCCAGCCCCGGTCGGGGGCCGCATCTTCCAGCAGCAGAGCCACTCGCAGGGCCGGGGCCTCACTGGCCGGAGCCGCCAGGACGGAGGAGAAACAAAAAACGGACAACAGGACGGACAGGCACAGCAGCCGGGTGATATCAAAGCATTTTTTCATGTCAGGCTCCCGGCGGCATACTAGCAGGGGGCCGGAGAGGCCACAAGCGCCCGGGGGAGCCTCTTGGAGAAAAATTGAGTAATCGAACAATTTGCATAGTAAAAAGATTATATTTGACAACATACTGTTTTTAAATGATAAAAATAATAATATGAAAGATTTTCTGCTATTTTTGAGGCGTTTTTCCTGTTGTTGGGCATTTTTCTGTGAAAAAAAGCACTAGGCAAGCTGTGAAACTTGTGCTAAGTCTCCTGCTCAGGAAACGTGTACTCGTGTTTCGTCCCTGCGTATGGGTTGCGCAGGGGCGGGATGCAACTCCTTGGGACATTGCTTGGAAGGATACGTTATGTCTGCATACGAGCTGCCTGCATGGCTTGACACCCGGTTCATCGAAAACGCGCTCAGTCGTACGGCTGCACCGGACAAGGCGGAGCTTCGGGATATTCTGGACAAATCTCTGGCTCTGAAGTCACTGACCATTCAGGAAGCGACGGCTCTCATGCGGGTGACGGATCCCGAAGACATCGCCCTGATGATGAAAACGGCGGATGCGGTCAAGCAGAAGGCCTATGGTGACCGTATCGTGCTGACCGCTCCGCTGCATATCTCGAACCATTGCGGCAGTGAATGCCTCTACTGCGCCAACCGCAAGAGCAATACGCTCATCCAGCGCAAGTACATGACCTCGCCCGAGATGCGCGAGGCCGCCGGCAAGCTGATCCGTCAGGGGCACAAGCGCATCGTGCTGGTCTCCGGCCAGCTGCCCAATGCCGATGTGGAGTACCTGGCCGAAGCCATCAGCATCATGTACACCGTGTTCGACGGTCACGGCGAAGTCCGCCGCGTCAACGTCAACGTGGGGCCGCTGAATGCCGACCAGTACAGCGTGCTGCTGGATGCTGACGTGGGCACCGTCCTGATCTATCAGGATACCTACCATCCCGATTACTACAAGGCCGCCCATGTGGCCGGGCCCAAGAGCCATTACGAGAAGCGCCTCAACGCGCCTGAGGTGGCGTTGGGTGCCGGTGTGCGCGATGTGGGCCTCGGCCTGCTGCTGGGCCTTGCGCCCTGGCAGTTCGATGTGCTGGCCACCATGCTGCATGTGGCCCATCTCAACCGCCTGTTCGGCGCCGGCGGCCACACCGTCAGCATGTTCCGTCTGCGCCCTGCGCCGGGCAGCCTGTTCGTGCCCCCGCATCCGCTTTCGGACGACGAGTTCCTGCGCTGCGTGGCCATCATGCGCCTGGCCGTGCCCCATGCGGGCATCGTCGTCACCACGCGCGAACCTTCCGGCCTGTGGCGTGACGCCTGTAGCAGCGGTGTCTCCCAGGTGTTCACGGGCAGCGTGGGCAGCGCTTACGAGACCTGGAGCGACAAGCCCGGTCCCGACGGCATCCCCTTCCCGCTGGGCGAAGACACCCACCTGGACGAAGTGGTGCGCTTCCTCATGGAAGAGGCCGAGCACCTGCCCTCGTTCTGTACCGCCTGTCCCCGCTTGGGCCGCAGCGGTGCGGACTTCATGGGCATGGTGCACGAGTGCGGCATGCGCAGCCAGTGCAGCCCCAACTCCATCGCTTCCTTCGAAGAGTTCCTGCTCAATTACGCGACGCCCTATACCCGTGAGGTGGGCGAACGCCTGATCGCCCGCAAGCTCCCGCAGATGAGCGACGTGGAGCGCGGCGCGGCAGAACGTCTGTTGCAGAAGGTCAAGTCGGGACGTATGGACGAATTCATCTAACAGGCAGCGGCCAGGGCCGTTCTTCAGCGAAACCGCCGCCACCGTCTGCCTTCTGGCAGATGGTGGCGGTTTTTTATTTTTGTTGGCATAGTCCGTTAGCCTGCTTTGCCTGCCCCGGGCAGCAGGCAGAAAGAAAAGGGAGACGCCGTGGCAAGACTCATCGACCGTATTTTTTTTGACAGGCAGGACAGGGACATCCTCGTCCTGGTCAACCGCATCCTCGAAGCACCCAACGTGCCCTCGCGGGACAATCTCTTCAATCCCGAGCTGCATCCCCACGGCATCAAGGAGCTGGTCACCTTTCCGGCCTCGCGCATGGCCTATGCCGTCATCAACCTGCTGCGCAATCTGGAGGTCGGCGGCTCGCGCGACCGCCTGCTGGCCCTGCAGACCCTGTATGACGAAGTGCTGACCAGCGCCCATTCGGCCCTGCGCCGCAATACCGCCCGTGCGCTCATGCAGATCATGAAGGACATGGTGCGCGCCCACGGCGACGAGACCCGTCAGCTCATGCTGGCCCACGACTTCCGCAACACCGCCCTGGGCACGCCGCGCGTGGTGCGGCGCATGCTGGCGCGCTACCATCTGCCCGAGATGCCCGAAGCCTGGAACCAGCTTGCCTTCGACGACCATGTCTATGACGTGAACACCAAGGGCCGCAAAACGCCCACGCACCTCATCATGGACGCCTGGATCAAGGGCCTGCGCTCCATCACGGTGGTCTACGACAACAGCGTGGATCTGGAGGCCGCCACCGAGGTCATCCATGCTTCGGGCATCGTGGGCATCTCCGTGCGCATCGGCCTGGAATTCAGCGTGCCTTTCTACGACCGCTTCGTGAACCTGGTCTGGATGCCGCGCGGTTTCAGCTCCGGCAAGGGCTTCCTGGATTTTTTGCGCAGCCCGCAGATGCGGGAGATGCTGGAAAAGGGACGCGAAGTGCTGCACTGGCGGCGCGAAGTGGCCCTGCACACCCTGGAGGTCTGGAACGAGGACGAGCGCCCCCGTCTGGAGCAGCTCTGGGGCGTGTCCGTGGCGCCCATGGGGCTGGAGGAGTTCCTCGATTTCGTGGGGCGCGGGCACGCTTCCCTGCTGCGTCTGGCCGAATACCTGCACAAGCACATCCAGCCCAGCCTGCGGGCCCGGGCCGAGATCCTGCGTGCCCGGCATGACGATCCCGAGGCCATGGAAGAGTTGCAGCGTCTGGACAATCTGGGCCCCGACGATGTGCAGGCCCTGTGGCTGAACCCCGGCCACAACCCGCGCATCCCCAATACGGAGCAGCCGGGCGCCTGCGACAACCTGCCGGAACTGATGTGCATGAGCGCCCAGAAGCTTTCCGCCTATCTCAACGGGCTTGCCACGGGCAACCGTCTGATCCTGGGCACCGAGGGCCTGAGCGTGGAGGACGTGGTGGAGCTGCTCTGGGACTGCGAGGGGCGCATCACCCATCTGGAGCTCTTCAACATGAAGAGCTGGGTGGAAGGGCACCTCAACAATATCGCGGCCATCAACGAATTGCAGCGCGTGCTCAACCAGGGCCTTGCCCCGCGCATGAAGCAGATGGTGCGCCAGATGATCCGGCAGATGGAGATGACGGGCGACGACGAACGCCTGGAAAAGTTCCATGCCATCCTGCGCGACATCCCCAAGCTCTGGGCCGCATACCGCCACGAGCCTCTCAAGTCGCGCCTAGGCAGCAATTCGGCCAGCCGTTCGCGTTCGTACGGCATGGGCCTGGCCATCCGGGAGACGCTGCCGCGCCGGGCCCTGCTGGCCATGAAAAAGTCGGGCAGCCAGCAGTCCGCCATCCCCATCTATTCACCGGTGGAAGAGCAGATCCGCTACAACGAGCCGGAGACCCCCTCGCCCGGGCAGCGCCTGCTGGCCCATTTCCGCTTTTTGCCGGGCTGCGACCATCTGGGCATGGAACGCCGCCGCGTATGGCGGGCGGCCAGTGAGGATTGCCGCGTCAGCAACCGGGGCAACATGGTCAACCTCGGCGGCCTGAGCCCCTTCCGGGGTAACGGTCTGACCGATGCGCCGCAGGGGGAGGAGGCCCGGCCCGACCGCCGTTACCTCAACAGTACCTTGAGCAACTGCCTCAAGGTGCTGCTGGGCTTCATCCCGGCGTTCTGTTCCTTCCAGTATACCCAGAGCTGGTGGTTCCTGGCCTGGTTCGGCCCGCTCATCTGGTTCAGCATCACCGGTGTGCGCAACGTGGTCCAGATGGTCATGGCCGCCCGTGGCGCCAAGCGCAGCACCCTGACCCACTGGCGGGAGCATGTCAGCGTCAAACGCATCTGTGACTCGCTCATGTACACGGGCATTTCCGTACTGCTGCTGGAAGTCATCATGCGCGTGCTCGTACTGGAGAAGACCTTTGGCCTCAGTGTGGCGGACCACCCCATAGCGGTCTTTTGTGTGCTCAACCTGGTCAACGGCCTCTATCTCTTCTCGCACAACATGTACCGGGGCTTTCCCCGGCAGGCGGCCATCGGCAACATCTTCCGCAGCATGCTGGCCATCCCTGTATCGGCCCTTTACAACGCGACGCTCTATCACTTCCTTTTGCTGGTGCTCGGCATCCCCGACCCGCTGGTCTATCTGGTGCCCAGTGCCACGGTGATCTCCAAGATGGCCTCGGACACTGTGGCAGCCATCATCGAGGGCTACGCCGACAGCCAGGTGAACCTGCGCATGCGCCGCTGGGACTACGAGAGCACCATCAAGCGCATCTTCGACTGCTACACCCAGCTGGAGCTGCTCTTCCCCCGCGAAGACGCCCTGATCTGTCTGGCCCGCCCCGGTGGTCTGCGCGGACGTGGCGGTGAGGAGGCCCAGCGCCTGGAGCGCATCCTCATCATCTGCGCCCTGGACCTGATGTATTTCTGGTTCTACCAGCCGCGCGCCCAGGAGGCTTTCCGGCACAAGGTGCGCTCCATGGCCGAGGCCGACAGGGCCGTGCTGCTCAGCGCCCAGCTGGTGCTGATGCGCGAACGGGAGGTGAGCCAGTTCCTGGTGGACGGCCTGCTTGGACGTAACTTCTCGAAACCCCTGGCCTTCTTCCTTGACAGGCGCAAGGAATACCTGCGCCTCATGGCGCGCATCTGCATCCTTTCAAAACCCCGCGAAGCCCCGGCCTGCCCGGTTCTTTTCGGGGAGGACAAAAAAAGTTGAATCTATTTTATAAAATCTTATTGCCATGGCGGGGCTGGTCGCGTATGTTGATTCCAGTACATCCATAAACGTTTCCAAACCGGGCTCGGACGGGGATCCAGACCGTTCAGACGCCCAAACCAAGGAGTTGCACAATGAGCACGGATGTCAAGAGCATGCATATGGGCCAGATCACGTCCTTCTTCATCCCCACCGTGACTCTGGTCGGCCAGAACTGCTCCACCCAGATTCCCGATCGCCTGAAGAGCCTCGGCGGCAAGAAGCCGCTGATCGTCACCGACCAGGGCATCGTGGCCGTGGGCATCCTGAAGCAGATCACCGATATCCTTGACGCCGCCGGCATGCAGTATGCCGTGTACGACAAGACCGTGCCCAACCCCACGGACAAAAACGTTGAGGAAGCCACCGAAGCTTACAAGAGCAACGGTTGCGACAGCCTGATCACCCTGGGCGGCGGTTCTTCGCATGACTGCGGCAAGGGCGTCGGCTTCGTGGTCGGCAACGGCGGCAAGATCCACGACTACGAAGGCGTGGACAAATCCAGCAAGCCCTTCCCGCCCTATGTGGCCGTGAACACCACCGCTGGTACCGCCTCTGAAATGACCCGTTTCTGCATCATCACCGACACCTCCCGCAAGGTGAAGATGGCCATCGTTGACTGGCGCTGCACCCCCAGCGTCGCCATCGACGACCCGGTCCTGATGATGGGCATGCCTCCGTCCCTGACCGCCGCTACCGGTATGGACGCCCTGACCCACGCCGTGGAAGCCTACGTTTCCACCGCTGCCACTCCCATGACCGACGCCTGTGCTGAAAAGGCCATGGAATACATCAACCGCTACCTGCGCCGCGCCGTTGCCAACGGCAAGGATATGGAAGCCCGCGAAGGCATGTGCTACGCCCAGTACCTGGCCGGTATGGCGTTCAACAACGCCAGCCTGGGTCACGTGCACGCCATGGCTCACCAGCTGGGCGGCTTCTATGACCTGCCGCACGGCGAATGCAACGCCATCCTGCTGCCCCATGTGTGCGAGTACAACCTGATCTCCAGCCGCCGCCGCTTTGGCCGCATCGCCAAACTGCTGGGCGAACGCGTGGACGGCCTGAGCCCGACCGACGCTTCGCAGGCTGCCATCAAGGCCATCCGCATCCTGTCCAAGGACGTGGGTATCCCGGAAGGCCTGATCGCCCTGGGCAAGAAGTACGGCAAGGAAGTGAAGGAAGAGGACATCCCCACCATGACCGCCAACGCCCAGAAGGACGCCTGCGGTCTGACCAACCCGCGCATGATGAGCGACGCCGCTGTGGCCGCCATATACAAGGCCGCCCTGTAGTCCTCGCTGCATAGCTGCATAATGGAGGCCCCCGGGAAACCGGGGGCCTTTTTGCGTTTTGGGCTTTAGCTTGTCGGGCGGCACGGCGCGAAATGAAAAACCACCCGCATGGCAGGTGGTTTTGAGACGATGGCCGGAGTGTTCTCAGCTGTTGGAGATGGCACGGACACGGCAGGGCGATATGCCCCGCTGCGGGGACCGCTGCTTCTCCCGCCGCAGTTTTTCAGAGGCGCATGCCGGAAAAAGCGGAGAGCAGGGAAGGGGGGCTCTTTGTCCGGCAGGGCTCCCGCTGTGATACGGCATCACGCGAACATCCCCGGCCGGGCGGCACGGCAGACGGCTCCGGCCACGGCGTCAGCGGCCAGGGCCCCCAGCAGGAGTTCATTCCAGGGGCCGTGCCCTTCGGGCAGGGGCTGCTTGCTGGCCAGCGTGAACACGATATCCCCGTCGAAGAGCATGTGCGCGGGGATGATATGCCGGGCCAGACCGGTGGCGGCCATGCGGGCCAGACGGCTGCACTGGGTCTTGTCCAGGGGGACGTTGGTCGCCACTACGGTGAGCACGGTATTGCCGGCAGGGACCTGTCCGGCCAGAGCGTCCAAAGCCTGCGCATGGGGCACAGGCGTGCCGTCAGGGAAGCGCCCGCCGGCCAGGAAGTTCCCCTGGGCATCGTAGACATTGCCCAGCGCATTGAGGACCACCAGGGCCGCCACCCGTATGCCCTCCCGTTCCAGGCACAGGCTGCCCAGACCGCTCTTGTCCGAAAGATCCAGCGGTTTGCCCGCGGCATCCTGGCAAAGGCAGAACAGGCGGCCGCAGCGGGCCCCGCAGGCTGCCCCCACAGCGCCTTCGGCCAGCGGTGCCGCCGAGGCCGCCCGGGCCGCGGCATAGCCCATGTCCGCATCGGGCAGCACGCCGGGCCGGGCATTCATATCCAGATCGTAGATGACGGCCCCCGGGACGATGGGGATGACACCGTGCGGCATGGCGAATCCGTGTCCCTGTTCGCGTAAAAAGCGCATGACGCCGTCAGCAGCGGCCAGTCCGAAGGCGCTGCCTCCGGCCAGCAGCAGGCCGTGCACGGTATCCACCTGTGATTCGGGCCGCATGAGTTCGGTCTCGCGGCAGCCCGGGGCGAATCCGGGCACGGCGATGCCTGGCGTGAAGCCCTGCGGGCAAAGAATGGCGGTGCAGCCGGTATGGTTCCGGTCGTCCGTGGCATGGCCTGCCAGCAGGCCGTCGATGGCGGTCAGGGTGGTATTGCTCATGGGAACTCCTGTGGGGGAGGTTGGCAGCTGCGCCCGTGCAGCCATACGGCTGCTGTCGGGAGTGGGCGCGTGGGACAAATCTTTCATGTTCACGCGGAAAAGGAAAGCCTCCCTTGTGGGGGGATGCGGTCCGCAGTCCGGGCCGTACCGGGAAGGGGAGAGGAGGACGACAGGCCTTGTGCGGGCCGGTCGCCAGGTAACGGTCAGGAGTGGGGACGTTTTCGGAGGAAAGGGGCGGACATTTGACAGATGAAGCCAAAGATCCTCCTGGGCGCATCCCGGTGCCAGAGAACGACAGAGCCCCGCGCGAACGTAACGTTCGGCGCGGGGCTCGTTGTTTTTCGGCAGATGCCGCGGATCAGGCCAGCATGTCCAGGAAGTACTGGTGCAGGCGCAGGTCCGGGGTCAGTTCGGGGTGGAAGGACGTGGCCAGCACATTGCCCTGACGCACGGCCACGATGCGCTCGCCGCGGTCGGCATCCAGACGGGCCAGCACCCGCACGCCTTCGCCCACGCGGCTGATGAGCGGCGCACGGATGAACACGGCCCGCAGGGGCTCACCGGCCAGGCCGTCGATGTGCAGGTCGGTCTCGAAGCTGTCCACCTGACGGCCGAAGGCATTGCGGCGCACGGTGGCGTCCAGCACGCCCAGACGCGGCTGGTCAGAGCCTTCGATCTCCTTGCAGAGCAGGATCAGGCCCGCGCAGCTGCCGTAGACGGGCATGCCGTCCAGGATGCGCCGGCGCAGCGGCTCCAGCATGTCCCATTCCACCAGCAGCTTGCCGATGGTGGTGCTTTCGCCGCCGGGGATGACCATGCCCTCAAGGCCTTCCATGTCCTTGAGCTGGCGCACTTCGCAGACATCGGCGCCCAGACGGCGCAGCGCTGCGGCATGTTCGCGGAAGGCCCCCTGCAGGGCCAGGACTCCGATGCGGGCCATGCTACCAGCCCCGCTCCTGCATGCGTTCGGCCGGCGGGATGGTGGAGATGTCGATGCCCACCATGGGTTCGCCCAGGTCGCGGGAGATCTCGGCCAGCAGGGCGTAATCCTTGTAGTTGGTCACGGCCTGCACGATGGCGCGGGCACGCTTGGCCGGGTCGCCGGACTTGAAGATGCCGGAGCCCACGAACACGCCGTCGCAGCCCAGGTGCATCATCATGGCGGCGTCAGCGGGGGTGGCGATGCCGCCGGCGGCGAAGTTCACCACAGGCAGACGGCCTTCCTTGCGCACGGCCATGCAGACTTCCAGGGGAGCGCCGTTTTCCTTGGCAAAGTTGGCCACTTCGGCTTCGGGCAGGGAACAGAGCACGCGGATCTCGTCCATGACCTGACGGCAATGGCGCACGGCTTCCACCACGTTGCCGGTGCCGGGCTCGCCCTTGGTGCGGATCATGGCCGCGCCTTCGGCGATGCGGCGCAGGGCTTCGCCCAGGTTGCGGCAGCCGCAGACGAAGGGCACGGTGAAGTCGCGCTTGTCGATATGATAACGGTCATCGGCGGGAGTCAGCACTTCGCTCTCGTCGATGTAGTCCACGCCCAGAGCCTCGAGGATGCGGGCTTCCACGAAATGGCCGATGCGGGCCTTGGCCATGACGGGGATGCTCACCACTTCCATGATGCGCTTGACGATGGTGGGGTCAGCCATGCGGGCGATGCCGCCGGCGGCGCGGATGTCGGCCGGGACGCGTTCAAGAGCCATGACGGCGCAGGCGCCGGCTTCTTCGGCGATCTTCGCCTGTTCGGGGGTGGTCACGTCCATGATGACGCCACCCTTGAGCATTTCTGCAAGACCGGTCTTCAGGCGAATGGTGCCCTGTTCCATATCTTCTACTCCTTCGGCACCGCCGTGCGGTGCGCTAAGTTGCGTGGGGCCGTTAACGGCCAGAAGCGCGTTATATGCCATATCGTCGTCAGTGACAATAATCCGGGCCCGTCCTGCGGTTTACGGCAGACAGGCCGTGCCCGTTTCGGGGAAGGTCCGGAGCCTGTTCTGACAGGATGGACGGCGGTTTTCCATGTCCGCACGCACAGTCTGCGCTCTGCATCGCCGTTGCGGCAGTTCGGGGTAGCGGCAGCCGCCGGAAAAATCTGGGGCCTCCCCTGAGGAAAAGCTTTTCCATAAGTCATGGCGGGGCAGGGGAGCGCCGGAGATGTCAGGGTATGACGGCTTTGGCCTTGCAATCGGGTCCCCCTGTGGCGTATGCTAAAAACTCCAGCTTAACCAAGGATGATACATGTCTGCACTCTGTATCCGTGTCCCCGCCCTGCGTGGTCCCCTGCCCGGAGAAGCACTGCTTTTGCCCGCGGAAGGGTCCTGTCCTGTCTTGCGTCTGTGGCCCGGTCTGCCGGAAGAATTTTCCCGTCCTGCCGCCGGAGGGCTGACGGCGTCCGGCCGTCGTGCCGTGACCGTCGCGGCCCCGGCTCCCGAGGGGCCGTGGCATATGCCGGAGGATCTGCCTTTTTCGCCGCGTGAAGCCGCGGCCTGTCTGGACGACCTCCAGCGCATGGGGGATGCCGCCCTTTCCGGCCAGCCGGTGGGGACTTTGGGCGCCGACGTGGGCCGTGCCCGCCGCAACAGCGCGGAAAGCGCCCTGCGTGCCGGCCTGATGGCCGACGGCACCCTGGAGACGGCCCAGGCCCTGGAAGCTGCCCGCGAAGAGCGGGAAAAGGCCTGTGCGGCCCAGCGCATGCTGCTCTGGAGCTGGCTGCAGGAAGAGCGCCTGGCCGAACTCCAGGCCCTGAGCTCCAGCCTGAGCAGCAGCAATGCCCGTCTGCAGGCCGCGCTGGACATGGATCCCGCCGATCTTGACGAGACGGCCCTGCTGGCGGGCGATGCCCGCGACACGGAGGCCGCCCTGGCCACGCTGGCCACCCTCAACAGCCCCGTGCATGTGGACGATTCCCTGCTGCCCGCCTGGCCCCGTCTGCTGGACGCCGTGGTGCGCTTTGCCCCGGCGGACTGCCTGCTGCTGGCCGAGGGCCGCATGCGCCGCGACCTGCTGGACGGTCAGGGCGAGCTGGAGTTCCGGCCCCTGCCCGACGACAGCCCCCTGCGCCTGTGCGATGCGGAAGGCAACGCCGTATCCCTGCTGCAGGCGCGTGCCCCCCTGTGGCGCATCCTCGGGCGTCCGCGTGCGCCCCGCTGCTGCCCCGGCTGGCAGGAAGAACGCACTGTAGTGCTGCGCGGGGACGACTGATGGGCAAACTTTTCCCGCACGGCCTTACCGGCATCATCTTCGACTGTGACGGGGTCATGATCGATTCCCGCGCCGCCAACGCCATCTTTTACAACAAGGTGCTGGCGGCCCTGGGACTGCCGCCCCTGACCCCGGAGCAAGATGCCTATACGTTCATGGCCACGGCTCGGCAGGCGCTGGAATACATCGTACCTCCCGAGATGCATCAGCGCATGTATGAAGTGGTGCGGACGGAGGTCATCTATTCGCGCGATATCGTTCCCCTGCTGCAGATCTATCCCGGTTACCGGGAATTCCTTGAGCTCGCGCACGGTCACGGCATGCGTCTGGCCGTGCATACCAACAGAACTGCGGAAGGGATGCAAAGGGTTCTGGACTTTTTGGCGTTGCCCTCCTATTTTAATCCTGTAGTCACGGCGACGGAAGCAGCCCCCAAGCCCGCCCCCGATGGGGTGCGGCTGATCCTTGAACAGTGGGGGGCCGATCCTGAGCAGGTGCTTTTTGTGGGCGACAGTCCCAACGACCAGAAAGCCGCCACCGCCGCAGGCGTCGTGTTCGCGGCCTTCGGCGGGGAATTGCAAGGCCCGCTCGCGGCAGCCGGTTATGACGAACTGGCCGGGCTGCTGCAAAATGAATGGGAGTAGGCATGTTTTTTGTACAGAATGTCATCCTGGCCGTGGTCGATCTGCTGGCCATAGTCCTCAATCTGTATTTCTGGGTTGTCATCGTGGCGGCCGTGCTTTCGTGGGTGCGTCCCGATCCCTACAACCCTGTGGTGCGCGCGTTGCGCACCCTGACGGAACCCGTATTCTACCGGGTGCGGAAATGGTTGCCCTTCACCTATACCAACGGCATCGATTTCTCGCCTGTGGTGGTGCTGCTGGTCATCCAGCTCATCAACCGCATCGTCATCGCATCACTGGCCCAGTTTGCCGCTACTCTGGTGTAGCAGCGGTTTGTCGTAACGGGCGCCATGCCGGGCGCCGAACATCTAACGCTGGAGATTTCTTATGGATCAGCATGAAATTGAACTCATCGAACAGCTACTGCCCACTGATCCGGAGCTGAAATCCCTATGGGAAGACCACGTCATTTACAGCAAGCAGGTAGAAAAGCTGGAAGCCAAGTCTTTCCGTACCCCCACCGAGGAACAGACCCTGAAGCAGCTTAAGAAACAAAAACTTGAAGGCAAAACCAAGCTCATGGAGCTCTTGGATAGCCATCGCGCCGGAGCATAACTGCTGGCGCAGGAGTTGACCCTATGGAACTCACAGGTGCGCAGATTCTCCTTGAATCCCTTAAAAAAGAAGGTGTTGATGTACTGTTCGGTTACCCGGGCGGTGCTGTGATTGATATTTATGACGAGTTGCCGCGGCATCCGGAACTGAAGCATGTTCTGGTGCGGCATGAACAAGGGGCTGTGCACGCGGCTGATGGCTATGCCCGTGCCTCCGGCAAGGTTGGGTGCTGTCTGGTCACTTCCGGACCCGGCGCCACCAATACCGTTACGGGCATAGCCACAGCCTACTGTGATTCCATTCCGCTGGTCGTCTTCACGGGACAGGTCCCCACGCAGCTCATCGGTAACGACGCCTTCCAGGAAGTCGATATCGTGGGCATCACCCGTCCCTGTACCAAACACAATTTTCTGGTGAAGGACGTGCGCAACCTGGCCAAGACCATCCGCCAGGCCTTCTATCTTGCGCGCTCCGGTCGCCCCGGGCCTGTCCTCGTGGACCTGCCCAAGGATATCATGCAGGCCCGTACGGAATTCGTCTGGCCTGAAGATATCTTCATGCGCAGTTACAATCCCACCTACAAGCCCAACCTGAACCAGCTGCGCCGTACGGCCGAAGAGCTGGCCAAGGCCCGCAAGCCCATCATCCTGGCGGGCGGCGGCGTCATCATGGCCAATGCCTCCGAGGTGCTCTGCGAGCTGGCCCACGAATTGAACATCCCCGTGGCCACCACGCTCATGGGCCTGGGCGCCTTCCCCGCCAACGGCGACCTGTGGCTGGGCATGGTGGGCATGCATGGCACCTACGCTGCCAACATGAGCATCAACCATGCGGACCTGCTGGTCTGTGTGGGCGCGCGCTTCGACGACCGTGTGACCGGCCGTCTGCAGGACTTCGCCTCCCATGCGCGCATCGTGCATATCGATATCGACCCCACCTCCATCCGCAAGAACGTGGAAGTGGACGTGCCCGTGGTGGGCGACTGCCGCCAGGCCCTGGAAGGCATCCTGGAGATCTGCCGCGCCAAGATGGCCGATACCGACTGGTCGGGCATGCATGCCGACTGGCTGCAGACCGTGCATGAATGGAAGGCCAACCATCCGCTGGCCTACAACAAGAACGGCCACATCAAGCCGCAGCAGGTCATCGAGACCATGTACTCCATCACCAAGGGCGATGCCATCATCGCCACCGAGGTGGGGCAGAACCAGATGTGGGCCGCGCAGTTCTATACCTTCACCAAACCGCGCACCCTGCTGACCAGCGGTGGTCTGGGCACCATGGGCTACGGCTTCCCCGCGGCCATCGGCGCGCAGTTCGCCTTCCCGGACAAGCTGGTCATCAACGTGGCCGGTGACGGCTCCATCCAGATGAACATCCAGGAACTGGCCACCGTGGTGCAGAACAAGATCCCGGTCAAGGTGGTCATCCTCAACAACGGTCATCTGGGCATGGTCCGCCAGTGGCAGGAACTCTTCTACAATCGCAACTACAGCCATACCAATATGGAGGCCCAGCCCGACTTCGTGAAGCTGGCTGAGGCCTACGGCGCCGAAGGCTACCGCATCAGCAAGCCCGAAGAGCTGGAAGACGTGCTGCGCAAGGCCCTGACCTCGCCCAACCCGGCCTTCATCGACGTCATGGTTGAGCGCGAGGAAAACGTCTATCCCATGGTGCCCGCCGGGGCCGCCCTGGATGAGATGCTCTTGGTGTAGAGGAGGGACGCCATGCAAAGACATGTTCTTTCCGTGCTGGTGGAGAACGAGCCCGGTGTGCTTAGCCGCGTGGCCGGCCTGTTCAGCGGCCGCGGCTTCAATATCGATTCGCTCAATGTGGCGCCTACCCTGGAAGAGGGCGTTTCGCACATGACCATCACCACCTACGGTGACAGCCAGATCCTGGAGCAGATCATGAAACAGCTCCACAAGATCGTGACCGTCATCAAGGTGATGGATTTTGCCGACATGCCCGCCATCGAGCGCGAGATGATGTTCGTCAAGGTGCAGGCCGAAGGCCCCGCCCGCAGCGAGATCCTGCGTACCGTGGAGATCTTCCGCTGCAAGGTGGTGGACGTCAGCTCCAGCGAGATGACCATCGAGGCCACCGGCGACCACGACAAGCTGGACGCCATCCTGAGCCTGCTGCACCGCTTCGGCATCAAGGAAGTGGCCCGCACCGGTTCCGTGGCCATGCGCCGCTCCAAAAAGTGTGAATAGCATCCCCGGCGGCGGGATCGTGGACGGTTCCCCACCGGAAGATGACGGCAAATTTGCCTGAGGGATGCCGTGACGCTTGACATTTGCGCCACGGCATCCCAAATAGAAGTTTCCCCCTCGGGAATACCGAGTATTTTTCCATTGAAAAGGACAAGAGCCATGAAAGTTTACTATGATCAGGATGCCGATCTTTCCGTCTTGAAAAACAAGACTGTGGCCATCATCGGTTACGGCAGCCAGGGCCATGCCCATGCCCAGAACCTGCGCGACTCCGGCGTGAAGGTCGTCGTGGGCCAGCGCCCCGGCGGCGCCAACTACGAGCTGGCCAAGCAGCACGGCTTTACCCCCGTGTCCGCTGCCGAAGCTGCCGCTCAGGGCGACCTGATCATGATCCTGCTGCCTGACGAAGTGCAGGCCGCCGTGTACGAAAAGGACATCAAGCCCAACCTGACTCCCGGCAAGGCTCTGCTGTTCGCCCACGGCTTCAACATCCACTTCAACCAGATCGTGCCTCCCAAGGACGTGGACGTGTTCCTGATCGCCCCCAAGGGTCCCGGCCATCTGGTGCGCCGTACCTTCACCGAAGGCGGCGGCGTGCCCTGCCTGGTGGGCATCCAGCAGGACGCCACCGGTGAAGCCCTGAAGGTGGCCCTGGCCTACGCCAAGGGCATCGGCGGCACCCGCTCCGGCGTTATCGAGACCAGCTTCCGTGAAGAGACCGAAACCGACCTCTTCGGCGAACAGGCCGTGCTGTGCGGCGGTATCTCCGCCCTCATCAAGGCCGGTTTCGAAACCCTGGTGGAAGCTGGTTACCAGCCCGAAATGGCTTACTTCGAGTGCATGCACGAAATGAAGCTGATCGTTGACCTGATGTACGAAGGCGGCCTGTCCCGCATGCGTTACTCCATCAGCAACACGGCTGAATACGGCGACTATGTGACCGGCCCCCGCCTGATCACCGACGCCGTGAAGAAGGAAATGAAGGCCGTGCTGAAGGACATCCAGAGCGGCAAGTTCGCCCGTGACTTCATCCTCGAAGCCCGCGCCAACTATCCCATGTTCATGGCCACCCGCCGCAACGAAGCCAACCACCAGCTGGAGCAGGTGGGCAAGGAACTGCGCGGCATGATGACCTGGCTGAAGAAGGACAAGAAGGACTAGTTCCGCTGTCCGTCATGACGCTCACAAAGGGGGACTTCGGTCCCCCTTTTTTGTTTCGGAGGCCGGGCAGGGGCGTTGAAAAGAAGGCCTGTGATATGGCCGTGCGGGCAGCGACCAGCCTCCGGGACTTCCCGCGGCAAGACAGCGGGAAGGACAGGCTCCGTCCCTGTTCCGGGAGGGAGCGGCCCCGTCCGGCCGATGACCAGTGCATCCCGGCACGATGAGACAAAGGGAGGAAAACTGTGGCACCGGATACGGCATTCTATGATCAGCGCGCGGCCAGCTACGCTGCGGCATCCCATGATATGGACCTGCGGCCCCTGTATGCCCGTTTTCTGCCGCATGTGCGCCCCGGCGGGCTCATCCTTGATGCCGGTTGCGGCTCGGGGCGGGACGCGCTGGCTTTCCGGCAGGCGGGCTTCCGGGTGGAGGCCTTCGATGCTTCGCCGCAGATGGCCCGGCAGGCAGCGCTCCTGCTGGGGCAGGAGGTGCCCGTGCTCTGCTTCGAAGACGTGGCATGGCAGGAGCGTTTCGACGGTATCTGGGCCTGTGCCAGCCTGCTGCATGTGGCCCCGGCGGATCTGCCCGATGTCTTGCGGCGTTTGCAGCGTGCCCTGCGTCCCGGCGGCGTGATGTTCTTCAATTTCAAGTACGGTCAGGGGCAGCGCCACAGCCCGGACGGTCGTCGCTTCACGGATATGAACGAGGCCGGTGTCCGGGCCCTGCTGGATGCGCTGCCGGAGCTTTCCTGCCTGGATATGCGGACAGGGGAGGACGACCGTGCGGCGGAGCTGCGGGAACGCTGGATCCAGGTCCTTGTCCGGCGCATCCCCTCTTCCGATTGAGGCGGCCTGGTCAACAGGCTGACCGGAGGGGCGCGGCGTCCGCCATACCGGCATCCCTATCGCAGCTTCCCCAACAGCCGCCCCCTGTGGCTTGCAGACGGAAAAAACACCCGCTCCGGCGGGTGTTTTTTCCGTTTAGGGCAGGGGGGCATCTTTGTCTTATTGCTGCCCGTCGTAACGGCTGCAGCCTGTCACAGCCTGGCCTGTCTCCATCCCCGTGCTTTGTGTTTGTCCCTGAGCGACCCGGGCTGCTGCAAAACAAAAAAGTCAATCCGCAAGGCAGATGGACATACTGGTGCTTGGGGAGAGGAAGGGCGTTCGAGGGGAGAGGCCCCTTTTTGCCGCAAGATGCGACCGGAAGGCGGCCGCAAGGCCGTGCCCGTTACGACGCAGGAAGTTACGCCCGTCGGCAGCAGAGCGAAAGGGGATCTCCTCTCGATCTAAAAAGCAACGGCGGCCTACACCGCCCAGCAGGCAACACTATGGCCGTTCTCGCAACGGGCCACAGGGGCGCTTTCAAAGCAGCGCGGCAGGGCTTCGTCGCAGCGCGGGGCAAAGGGGCAGCCTTCGGGCATGTTGTCCAGGCTGGGGACGCTGCCGGTGATGGCGGGCAGGCGCTGCATGCCCATGGCCGCACGTCCCGGTGCGGAACGCATGAGCCCGCGCGTATACGGATGCAGGGGATTGCGGAACAGCTCGGCCGTGGGAGCGTGTTCCACCAGATGCCCCGCGTACATGACGCCCACGTTGTCGGCGATACGGGCCACCACGCCCAGGTCGTGGGTGATGAAGAGCACGGCCATGCCGCGCTTGCGGCTCTGTTCCGTGATGAGGCTGAGTATCTGCCCCTGGATGGTGGCGTCGAGGGCCGTGGTGGGCTCGTCCGCCAGCAGCAGATCGGGCTTGCAGGCCAGGGCCATGGCGATCATCACGCGCTGGCGCATGCCGCCGGAAAGCTGATGGGGATAATCGTCATAGCGGCTCTCCGCCGCCGGGATGCCCACCTCGGAGAACAGGCGGATGACCTCCTGCCGCGCCTCGCTGCGGGACAGGCCCAGATGCAGGCGCAGGGGCTCCGCGGTCTGCATGCCTACCTTCAGCACCGGATTGAGCGAGGTCATGGGCTCCTGGAAGATCATGGCGATATGGCGGCCCCGCAGGGCGCGCATCTCTTCCGGGGGCATGGTGCGCAGGTCACGGCCGCGGAACAGGATACGGCCGCTGATATGGGCATTTTCGGGCAGCAGATGCAGGATGGCGCGGGCCGTGAGGCTTTTGCCGCAACCGGATTCGCCCACCAGGCAGGTGATGCCCGCCGGGGGCAGGCTGAGGCTGACGGCGTGGACGGCGGGCAGGATGCCGTCGTCCGTGCTGAAACTGACGGAAAGCTGTTCCAGAGTGAGGGTATCGTCCAGGTTCATGGGCGGAGTGTTCCCCGGCTGTTGGGTTGGGCGGCCGGTCCCCGGCAGGGCCCCGGCACGGCGGGTTTGAAAAAGGGAAGGAGTCTTTCCTTGCGGAAACGGCTCCTTCCCCCGGATGTCGTCGAGGTGATGGCGGATCAGCGTTTGACGCGCGCCTCGCGGTACTGGATGTAGGCCTCGCGCACGGCGATGTACGGGTCCACGGCGATGCCGCTCAGGCTCTCGTAGGTGGGCAGCAGGTCGTCCAGGGCATTGAAGCGCAGGTAGAGCTCGGAAGCCGTGGCCAGCTCCCAGGGATGGACGAAGAAGAAGACATCGGTGGCGCAGTCGCCCACAAAGCCGATGCTTTCACGCACGGAGCTGGGGCCCAGGAAGGGCCAGACGATGTAGAAACCGTGCCCGATGCCCCAGCGGCCCAGGGTCTGTCCGAAATCCTCGCCGCCGGGATCGATGTCCACCAGGATTTTCTTGGTGCTGGCCACATCGGCAAAGCCGCCCAGGCCCACGGTGGTGTTCATGCAGAAGCGCCCGAATTCCACAAAGGCTTCCTTGACGCGGAACTGCAGCAGGCTGTTGATCATGCGCTTGGGCATGAGGATGTTGGCATAGAAGTTTTTGACGCCGCCCCGGATGGGCTGGGGGACGACGGTCTCGTAGAAGTTGTAGACCGGCTTGGCGACATGCAGGAAGAAGATGTCGTTGAAGGCGAACCAGAAGCGATTCCAGGGCTCCAGCGGGTCGGCGATGCTGGTCAGGGGCTCGCTGTCGTAATCATCCAGGGAATCCCCGTCAGCCAGCTGCTCATGGGCATAGGGATGCACGGAGATGGCCCCGGCCGGCATGGTGGGGCTGCTGCTGTCGTACAGGCTCGACGGCGCGTGCTCCGTGGCCGGGGCGGCCGGAGCGGCACCGGCGGGCGCGGCGCACAGGAGCGTCAGCAGCAGGAGCGGGACAAGGATATGGGGACGCATGCTGTCTCCGTCTGGCGGCTATTTGCCGACCGGCTGCTTGCGCACTTCTTCGGCCTTGGCCTTGACGCGGGCGATGAGCTCGTCAGGGGTGCCGCTGGTCAGGATGTCCTGGAACTGGGTACGGTAGTTTTTGACCAGGCTCAGGTTCTCCACGATGATGTCATAGACGCGCCAGCTGTTGTCCTTGGCCATCATGCGGTAGGCCACGGGCACGCGGGTGCCGTCCTTCAAGGTGATCTCGGTGCGGACTTCCACACGGGTCTTGGCGGCATTGGCGATCTCGCCGGTATAGGCCACCTGCTCGCCGTTATAGCCGTCCACCTTGTTCAGGTAGGTGGTCAGCAGCAGGTCGGCAAAGGCGTTGCTGAAGCTCTTTTTCTGGGCGGCGGAAAATTCCTTCCAGCGGGGGCCCACCGTACGGGACGAGAACTCGCCGAAATCGAAGATATGGTAGACCTCGTCCTCGATCTGGCGGCGCAGGGGCGGCCGGGTGGCGGGGTTCACGTAGTCGGGGTTCTTGATGCAGTCCAGTACGCGGCTGATGGAGACCTCCAGGGCTTTGCGGGCCGGAGAAGCTTCGGCCGCGTCGGCGGCGGGGGCAAAGCCGGGCAGGGACAGGCAGAGGGTGAGGGCGGCAGCGGCCAGCAGGCCGAGCACCGTGCGACGGTTGTTCATATTACACACCTCCCAGGGCGTATTTGCTGATAAGGGATTCGATGTCTACGGCGGATTCCGTTTCTTCCAGGGTGTCCCCGGAAGCCAGGATGTCTTCGGAGCCGCCGGCAGTCAGGTTGACGTACTTGTCACCGATAAGACCGCTGGTCTTGACCGAGGCGATGGTATCGGCGGGCAGCTGCAGGTCCTTGTCCAGGATCAGGACCACGCGGGCCTGACGCCGGGAAAGGTCGTCATCCAGCTTGATGGAGGCCACACGGCCCACGGGCACACCGGCCATCTCCACGTCGGCGCCCACGCGCAGACCGGAAACGGAGTTGAAGTTGGCCACAAGCTCAAAGCCCTTGCTGTCGAAGACCTCCATCTTGCCGAGCTTGATGGTCAGGTAGGCCACACAGACAAGGCCCAGCAGGACGAAGATGCCGACAGCGGTCTGGCGGAAAGAATTCATGGCAATTTCCTTGTGCGGCAATGCCGCGCTATGGTTATACGCCCGGCAGGGGCAATCTTCAAGGTGCGTCCGCAACGATATGCGGCAACATTCGTTGGCGGCTCGCCGGGTATCAGACGATGGATGCGGCGGCACGGCCCCGCAGCGCAGCACAGGGCAGAGGGCCGCCGGCCCCGCCTAGGTCCTGAACCATTTGTCCAGGGCGGCGCTCACGCGCGGGTCGGCAGGGGCGTCAGCCAGGCTTTCCTCGTCGCCGCCTTCACGGCGCAGGAACTGGAGCAGGTACGGGTCCCGGCTGGCCTCCAGTTCCGGCAGCGTACCGGAAAAGATGGCCCGGCCCTCGCGCAGCACCAGCACATGGTCGGCGATGCAGCGCAGGCTGGCCAGGTCGTGGCTGACCACCACGATGGTCATTTCCGGGTACTGGCGGTGCATGGCCTGCAACAGGGCATCCATGCGCGCGGCCGTGATGGGGTCCAGGCCGGATGTCGGCTCGTCACACAGCAGGATGCGCGGCTCGGCGATGAGGGCCCGGGCAAGGCCCGCCCGTTTGCGCATGCCGCCCGAAAGCTGGTTGGGGAAATAGTCGGCAAAGTCTTCCAGCCCCACCATGCGCAGGACGCGCAGCCCGGCTTCGCGCAGGACGTCCTTGGGCAGGCGCAGATGCTCGCTGAGGGGCAGGCAGACGTTCTGCACCAGGGTCAGGGCGCCCAGCAGGGCACCGTCCTGGAAAAGCACGCCCATGCGGCGGCGGATGCGCCGGGCCTCGGCATGGGGCAGGCTGAACAGGTCCTGGCCGCCGATGCGCAGGTTGCCGCTGATGGGCCGCGAAAGGCCGATGATGTGGCGCAGCAGGGTGGACTTGCCGCAGCCGGAGCCCCCCAGGATGACGGAGACCTTGCCGCCGGGCAGGGTGGCGTTGATGTCATGCAGCACGGCGTGGTCGCCGTAGCCTACGGAAAGGGAAGAAAAAGAGATGTCCCAGGCGTTCATGGTCACCTACAGCAGGAAGGAGGTCAGCACATAGTCGGCCACCAGGATGAGCACGCAGGAGATGACCACGGCCGAGGTGGTGGCGTTGCCCACGGCTTCGGGGCCCACACTGTCACGCCGCATGTGGGTGGTGTAGCCCTGATGGCAGCAGACCGTGGCCACCAGCAGGCCGAAGACCAGGGATTTGATGAAGCCCCCGGCCACGTCGTTCATGGTCACGGAGCTGGCGATGCGGTACAGATAGGCGCCTTCGTTGATGTGCAGCATGAGCACGCCGGTGAGGTAACCGCCGATGATGCCGATGGCGTCGAAGATGGCCGTGAGCAGGGGGAAGGCCAGCAGCGAGGCCACCAGACGGGGGCTGACCAGATAGGCCATGGAGTTGATGTCCATGACGTCCAGGGCGTCGATCTGGTCGGAGATGCGCATGACGCCGATCTCGGCCGCCATGGAGGAACCGGCGCGTCCGGCCAGCATGATGGCCGTGAGCACGGGGCCCAGTTCGCGGATGAGGCTCAGCGAGACGGCCGAGCCCAGCATGCCCACGGAACCGAACTGGACGAGGGTATAGTAACCCTGCAGGCCCAGCACCATGCCGCAGAAGATGCCGATGAGCAGGATGACGAACAGGGATTTGTAACCGATGACGTACAGCTGCTGGATGGTGCGGGGAACGATGCGGGGACTGGTGAAGATATGGCGCAGGCCGTCGAGCATGAAAAGGGTCACGGCGCCCAGACTGTCCAGCATGCGCAGCACAGCGGCGCCCAGCCGGTTGCAGAACGTCAGGATGCTGCTCATAAAGGGTAACACGCCTCACTAGCGGGGGCGGGGTTTGCCGCCTACCCGTTTTTTGGATTTTTGCAGGGGAGAGCCGAGCCGCATGCGTTGCAGCTCTTCTTTGAGGTTGGCGGCATCCAGATCCGTGCCGCGCATATGGACCATGACCAGGGTCAGCTTGCCGCTTTTCTGGCCGCGTGTGCGCAGGCCCTGGCCTTCCAGGCGCTGGCGCAGGCGGTCGGCGTCGTCCACATTGCGGAAGGCCGCCACCTGGAACACGAAATCATACAGGGGCGCGCCGTTCGTCGCCGCCTGGGGCTTGGCCGGGGCCGCCGTTTTTTCGGAAGCGGGCTGGGCCGCGCCCTTGGGGGCATTGCCCCAGGCCGCCAGTCCGTTGTCCGAAGGCTTGTTGAAAGGATACGAGCTCTTGGCGGCAGGGGCCGCGGCCGGTGCGGCGGATGCGTTGGCAGCGGCAGCGGGGGCCGCAGCGGCATCCCCGTCGGGAGCGGCAGGGGCGCCGCCCACGGGCTGCCGGCTCAGGTCGGCCAGTTTGTCGCGCAGGCCCGCGTCTTCGGAACCGGCCATGGCCTTGTCCATCTCGGCCAGGGTCTCCCTGTCGGGACGGCCGATGCCGGTCAGTTCCCGCATCTCTTCGCCGGGGTTCTGGCCGTGGCCCACCATATAGCCCATGAAGAAGGCCCAGCCTATGCAGGCCAGCATGACGATGCAGACGGCCCCCGCGGCCAGGGGCGGCAGCGTGAAGCTGAAACCGCCCTTGGGCACAGCGGGAGCGATACGCTGGCGGATCTTTCGCAAAGGCTGGGCCATAGGATCTACATGGCCTCGGGAGCGCTGACGCCCAGCAGATCAAGGCCGTTGCGAAGCACCTGGCTCACGGCGCGCAGCAGGGCCAGACGCGAGAGGGTGCGGGCCGTATCGTCGGCCAGCAGCACCTGATGCTTGGCGTAGTAGCTGTGCAGCATACCGGCCAGATCCATCAGATAGTGGCTGACGTGATGCACGGCCAGGGCCTGGGCAGCGGTGGCCACCATGTCCTCGAAACCGGCCATCTTGCGCAGCAGGGCCATGTCTTCGGGGGTGTCCAGGGCCGCCAGCAGTTCGTCCGTGGCAGCGGCGGGCAGGGTGATGCCGCGTTCCTCGGCACGGCGCAGCACGGCGCAGATGCGGGCGTGGGCGTACTGCACATAGTACACCGGGTTGTCCAGGCTGCGCTGCTTGGCCAGCTCCAGGTCGAAGTCCAGGCTGGTGTCGCTCTTGCGCGAAAGGAACATGAAGCGGGCCGCGTCGGCGCCCACTTCCTTGACCACGTCGGCCAGGGTCTCGAAGGTGCCGGCGCGGGTGGACATGCTCACGGGCTTGCCGCCCTGGAGCAGGTTCACCAGCTGGATGAGCACCACGTCGAAGCTTTCGCGGGGCTTGCCCATGGCGGTGATGGCCGCGCGCATGCGGGGCACGTAACCGTGGTGGTCGGCACCCCAGATGTCGATGAGCCAGTCATAGCCGCGCTGGAACTTGTTGTGGTGGTAGGCGATGTCCGAGGCGAAATAGGTCAGGCTGCCGTCGGACTTGCGCAGCACGCGGTCCTTGTCGTCGCCCAGGGCCTGGGTGGCGAACCAGAAGGCTCCGTCCTTGTCGAAGGTGTGCCCGGCTTCGGTCAGGGCATCGAAGGCGGCCTTGACGGCGCCGCTCTCCACCAGGGTCTTTTCCGAGAACCAGTGCTGGTGCTCCACGCGGAAGTCGGCCAAGTCGGCCTTGATGCCGTCCAGGATCTCGTTCATGGCGCGTTCGTAGCAGCGGTCCTGACCGGCCTGGTCTTCCATGTCGGGCAGGCTGGGATCTTCGGCCAGCATCTCGCGGGCGATGTCGATGATGTAGCTGCCGCGGTAGTAGTCTTCAGGCCATTCCACGGGACGACCGGCCAGTTCCTTCACGCGCAGCCACACGGAAAGGCCCAGGATGCGCATCTGGCGACCGGCGTCGTTGATGTAGTACTCGGTCTCCACGTCGAAACCGGCCTTGCGCAGCAGGCGGGCCAGGCTGTCGCCCACGGCGGCGCCGCGGCCGTGGCCCACATGCAGGGGACCGGTGGGGTTGGCGGAAACGTATTCCACCAGGGTCTTGCGGCCCTGGCCCACGCTGCTCTGGCCGTAGGCGGCACCGGCGGCTTCCACTTCACACACGGTCTTGCGCCAGAAGTGCTGGCTGAAGGTCACGTTGCAGAAACCGGGGCCGGCCACTTCCACCTTTTCGATGTCGGCGCAGCGCTGGGGCAGCTTTTCCACGAAGATCTGAGCCAGTTCGCGGGGATTCTTGTGGGCCTCGCGGGCCAGCAGCATGGCGATGTTGGCGGCCAGGTCGCCGTGTTTGGGGTCGCGGGGCGGTTCGATGACCGCTTTGGCGGGCCAGTTGAGGCCCATCTCTTCCACAATGCCCATGAGGGCAGAGCGCAAAACGTCAGTAGCGCGCATGTATTTTATCTCCTGAGGCGGGGCTCGCGCCTACGCCGAAAAATTTTCCACGCTTTCGAGGCTGTTGACCAGTTCCACCCGCAGTTCCTGGCGGGCGGCCTCGTCCAGATGATTGAGACAGGCGGGCACCATCTTGCCCAGCACGGCCTTGGGACCCACCTCGACCCAGCGGCGCACGCCGTCGGCGTACTGGTTGCGCACGGTCTCGATCCAGAGCACGGACGAGGTCATCTGCTTGAGCAGGCTTTCCTTGGCGCTTTCGCCGTCGGTGACGGCGCGGCCGTGCAGGTTGCAGTAGACCGGGAACTGCGGCTTGCGCCACACGGCCTTGCGCAGCAGGGGCTCCAGCTCGCGGGAGGCCTTTTCCATCATGGGGCTGTGGAAGGCGCCGCTCACCTTGAGCTCGATGGCGCGGCCGCGGTGCTCCTTGGCCTTTTGACAGGCCAGGGCCACGGCATCGCGGTGACCGCTGACCACGAACTGGGCCGGGGTGTTGTAATTGGCCACGATGAGCAGGGCGTCGGCTTCCACGGCGGCCTCGCGGGCCAGGGCCTCCACGTCTTCCTGCTTCATCTTGAGGATGGCGGCCATGCTGCCGGTGCCGTCGGGATCGGCCTCGGCCATGAGGCGGCCGCGCAGGGACACGATCTGCAGCACGGTCTCGGGATCCAGCACCTCGGCGGCGGCCAGGGCGCTGAATTCGCCCAGGCTGTGACCGGCGGCGGCACAGGGGCGCACCTTGCCCGCCAGCTCACGCCAGAGGTTGATGTTGACCACGGTCAGCGCGGGCTGCAGGGCGCGGGTGTCGCTCATGGCGGCAGCATCGCCTTCCCAGTAGATCTCGCGCAGCGGCAGGCCGCTGATGGCTTCGGCGCGCTTCCAGAGCGTCATGGCTTCGGGACGGGCTTCGGCCAGCTCCCGGCCCATGCCCGCTTCCTGCGAGCCCTGGCCGGGAAAAAGCAATGCACACGATGTCATTTTCATAGCTCCAAAAATGGATTGGCAAGCGGTATAAAGTCGTCTTTTTTACGACAGAGCGCCAGAGCTTGCAAGTCCCGCCGCCAGAGGCTACACAAGGCCCATGAAGCCCAACGCGAAACACGACGACATCTCCCTGTCCGCCCTGGCGCGATGCGCCCGGGAGGCGGGCGTGACGGTGCCCGAGGCGGCCCTGCCCGGGCTGGCGGAATATCTGCAGCTGCTCTGCCGCTGGAACAAGGCCATGAACCTGGTGGGCGCGCATCACTGGCGCGACGCCATGCAGCGCCTGGTGGCCGACAGCTTCCATCTGGCGACCTTCCTCGACGGCCTGCCCCTGCCCGAAGATCCCCTGTGCTGGGATCTGGGCTCCGGTGCGGGCCTGCCCGCCATCCCCCTGCGCATGGCCTGGCAGCGCGGCACCTGCTGGCTGGTGGAGGCCCGGGAGAAACGGGCGCTGTTCCTTTCCACGGTGCTGGCCCGCGTGCCCCTGCCGGGGACCCATGTTTTCCGGGGCAGGGTGGAGCACTTTTTCCCCAAGCAGGCCCGCAAGGCCGACTGCATCACCAGCCGGGCCTTCATGCCCTGGCCGCAGCTGCTGGAGCTGGTGGCCCCGCATCTGGCCGATGACGGCATCGTGGTGATCCTGGCCCGCGAGGAGCCGCCCGCCGCCGGGGACATCGACGGCTGGGAGCTGGTGGGGTCCTTCGCCTACACGGCCGACAACGTGCACCGCTGGTTCTGGGCCCTGCGCCGGAGAGCCGAAGGATAGTTTTTGAGGGGAGGGGCTGCCCACGCGGGAGGGCCCCAGGCTTTTCGCCTTTTCCCCGCACGTTTCTTCGTATCCCCGGGATGCGTCCCTTCTTCTGCCTGAAAACTCTCTGCCACAAAGGAGAGCACGCATGACGGACAAACCGGTCTCCGTCTATTTTACCGCTGAGAACCGCACCTTCTGGCTGCACGGCCTGTTCTGGGGCCTGGTGACCCTGGGCCTGGCCTTTGCCCTGCGCATGCTGGAATGGCCCTGCTGGCAGAACCCGGAGTACCGTCTGGGCTCGGAATGGCTGCTGGCCACGCACGATGCCTACCACTGGGTGGCCGGTGCCGAAGGTTTCGGCCATGCGGTGGGGCACCCCATGGCCGTCATGCTGCGTGGCATGGCCGATCTGCTGGGGACCTATCCCGCGGCGGTGGCCTTCTGGTTCCCGGCGCTGCTCTCCTGCTTCGTGGCCGTCATCGTCTACGCCTGGGTCTGGGCCCTGGGCAGCATGGAAGCCGGTGTGGCGGCGGGCCTGCTGACCAGCCTTGCGCCGGGTTTCCTGGCCCGCACCCTGCTGGGCTACTATGACACGGACCTGGTGACCCTGTTCTTCCCCCTGCTCATGACCCTGGCGCCTGCTTGCTGGGCCATGCGCTACATGCTCCTGCCCCAGCTGATCCTGAAAAAGCTCATCGTCGGTTCCGGCCTGGCCGCGGCCAGACGCCTTTGGGGCAGCTCGCTGGCCGAGCAGGACCTGCGCCTGGGCAATCCCCTGCGCTGGCAGTGGGTGGTGCTGCTGGGCGTTTCCGGCGTCATCTCCTGGTGGACGCAGGAATGGCACTCGGTCTTCCCCTATCTGACCCGCTACAATGTCTGTCTGCTGGCCTTCATGAGCCTGGTCATGGCGCCGCGCGGCCGCCGCAACCTCCTGCTGCTGGGCTCGCTGGCCTACGCCCTGCCCACGCTGGGCGGCCCCCTGTTCTTCGGCTTCAGCGCCCTGCTCATGACCGCGGGCTGGACGCGCGCCCGTCAGATGTACCGTCTGCGCCAGTGGCTGTGCCGCCCCTGGGTCCTCATCCTCCTCTGGCTGGGGGTGGGCTCCCTCTTCCTGTCGGGCGAACTGTTGCAGACCATCACCCACCAGCTTTCCCTGTACATGAAGAAGGCCGAGGTCTCGGGCGGCAGCGGGGCGCTGGCCCTCATCTATCCGCCTGCGGGACAGGCCCTTACCGAAGTGCAGGACCTTGGCCTGCTGGCCGTGCTGGCCTACTTCCATCCCTGGCACGAGGCCGCGGCCCTTGGCCTGCTGGGTTTCGTATGGGTGATCTTCCGCCGTCCCGGCGCGCTCTTCCTGCTGCCGCTGGCGGCGCTGGGCCTGCTCAGCACCAAGATGGGCGGTCGCATGGTCATGTTCGGCGCGCCCATCGTGGCCGTGGGCCTGACCCTGCCCCTGTACTGGATGCTCCAGCGTCTGCTGCGCAAGCTGCGCCCCAACGTGACGGGCATCCTGACCTCCGCGCTGCTGCTGGCGCTGCTGGTGGCCCCCTTCGTGAACATCATCCCGGCCATGTCGCAGGGCCCCATGATCAACCGCCGTCATGCCGAGATGCTCAGCCGGGCCCAGACCGTGGTGCCCAAGGATGCCACGCTCTGGCTGTGGTGGGACTGGGGCTACGCGGCCCACCATTTTGCCCACCGCCTCACCATCGCGGACGGTGCCCGCAATGCCGGAGCGCCGCTCTATCTTTCGGCGGCGGTGCTGGGTACGGACAATCCCCGTTTCGCCCGTCAGCTCATCCGCTATACCAGCCAGTTCGCCAAGGGGCGCGACCCCTTCGACGAGGAGGTGGCCAGCGAGGTCTTTGCCGGACTGGACGCCCAGCAGGCCCAGGACCTCATGGACAAGCTGCGCTCGCCGGAAACGGCGCTGGTGGAAGGCGAAGGGCGGCAGTTCGTGACGGTCAGCTTCGAGATGCTGCGTCTCGGCTTCTGGATCAGCAATTTCGGCAACTGGGATTTCGTGACCCGGCAGGGAGAGGGCGCGGCCCTGTCCATCCTGCCGCAGGCCGTGGCCTACAATCTGGACAAGGGCGAGGTCCTGCTGGACGACAGCGCCACGCCCATCCGTCCGGCGTCCATCAGCGTGTTCGAGGAGACGGGCGTCACCCGCCGGGACTACATCCAGCAGTGGTTCGACAGCCATCCGCGGGCCACGGCGGCCCAGCGGCAGGAATTCCTTTCCGGACGCCGCAACGTGCATTTCTTCTTCAACCGTATCACGGACGAGAAGCTGGCCATGGATGCCAACCTCTACAATTCGCTCATGGTGCGCCTGCTGGTGGGCAATCCGCAGGATCCGGCCATCTCGCCCTATTTCAAGCTGGTCTACGACAACGTGTTCTGCCGTATCTACGAAGTGCTGTAGGGAAGGGCGGACGTTGAGGGATTCTTGAGGAGAGGGCAGACCTCTCCTCACATCTCTTGGCCTTCCCCAGCGTGTTTTGTCTGGAAAAGAGGAAGCGGATGCCGGGGGAGCCCCGGTCGCAGGGATGCTTTTTGCCGGACAAAGCCGTCCCTTTTGGCATGGGCGTGTGACCAAAGACGGTCCGCAGGGCCGTGTCCGTCGCGATGGAGAGCGCCGGGGCATGGACGGCAGAGGGGCGAGCGGAGGCGGCTCGCGGCAAGGCTCCTTTGGGGAGAAAGCTCATGTCGGGGAGGGATGCCCCTCCCCGGAAGTATCCTTGTGGGCAAGTGCCGCAGCAGGCCGCATCAATGATGGTAGGGCACCTTGCGGATGATGCACTCCGCGCGGTAGAGCTGCTCCAGCAGGAGCACGCGGGCCAGCTCATGAGGGAAGGTCATGCTGCTGAGGCTGACGAGCTTCCAGGCGCGCTGGCGCACGGCCTCGTCCAGACCGTAGGCGCCGCCGATGATGAAACAGGCGCGGCCCATGGCGTTGTTGTCGATCTTTTGCAGCAGCTGGGCCAGCTGGGGCGAGGTCATGGTGATGCCGCGCTCGTCCAGCACCAGGGGCACGTCCTGCGGGCCCAGGGCCTCCAGCAGGCGGCGGCCTTCCAGCTCGTTGCGCTGGACCTGGGGCAGGGCGGGGTCCCCGTCCCGGACTTCCACACATTCCAGACGCCGCCAGCGGTTGATGCGCCGGCTGTAGTGGGCGGCGGCGTCTTTCCAGAACGGTACTTTCAGTTTGCCCACACTGAGCAGGCGCAAGGGTTTCCCTGTCATGATTCCTCGATCGTTGTGTCAGATATCCACGGCGGAAGACGCCGCCCGCAGACTGCGTGATGGCGGCGTGCTGGCCTTTCCCACAGAGACGTTCTACGGCCTGGGCTGCTGTGCCGACCAGGCCGTGGCCGTGGCGCGAGTGTATCAGGCCAAGCGCAGGCCCGTCCATATGCCTCTGCCCCTGCTGGCGGGCAGCCTTGACCTGCTGCGCCCCTATGTGACGCTGGAGCAGGCCCCCGAAGCGCTGCTGACGGCCTTTTGGCCCGGCCCGCTGACCGTGGTGCTGACCGCCCGGCTGACGCCGCTGGAAGGACGTCGGCCCCTGGCGCCGCAGCTGGTGAACCCCAAGGGCAAGGCTGCCGTGCGCCTGACGCCCCATCCGCTGGCGGCGCAGCTTTCCCGTCTGGCCGGGGCGCCCCTGACGGCCAGCAGCGCCAACATCAGCGGCCAGGCGGCCGCCCGTGTGCCTGAGGAGCTGGACGAACGCCTGCTGACGGCCCTGACCGGGCCCGACGACGGCGTGGTGATCAGCGGCCCGGCCCCGGCAGGCGGCGTGCCGTCCACCATCGTGGAGCCGCTGGCCGGTACGGACCTGCGCGTGCTGCGTCTGGGGGCCGTCAGCCTGGAGGCTTTGAAGGCTGCGGGCTTCACGCCGCACCTGGCCTGAGCCCGCTCCGCCGCCAAAGGCGGAAGGCGCATCCCGGAGCATCGGAATCCCTGTCGAACATGGAGCTTGCGGCCAACATGCTGCTGGCGTACCATGCGCCACTGGAGGCACCCATGCAGAAAGAACTCACCTGTCCCGCTTGCGGTCACAGCGTCATCCGGTATCTGAACCCCGCGCCCACCACGGATGTGGTCATCTATGATCCCGAACGGGGCGTGGTGGTCATCGAACGTGTCAACGAGCCGCACGGCTTTGCCCTGCCGGGAGGCTTCGTGGACGACGGCGAGCAGGTGGAACATGCCGCCGTGCGCGAGATGCGCGAGGAGACCGGCCTCGATGTGGAGCTGCTGGGCGTGCTGGGCGTGTATTCGCGCCCGGATCGTGACCCGCGCCGCCATACCATGAGCGTGGTCTTCGTGGGGCGTCCGCGTGATGCGGCGGCCCTGAAAGCCGGGGACGATGCGGCCCGGGCGGCCTTCTATCCTCTGGACAGGCTGCCGCAGCCCATTTGTTTCGACCATGCCCGCATCCTGGCGGACTTCGGCCGCTGGCTGGCGGGAGAACGTACGCTGGCACCGGTGGAACCGGCAGGGGAGGATGACTGATGGGCTACCGTAACCTTCAGGAATGTGTGGCCGATCTGGAAAAGGTCGGGCAGCTGCGCCGTATCGACGTGCCCGTGGACCCGTATCTGGAGCTGGCGCACATCCAGCGCCGGGCCTTCCGCTCCAAGTCTCCGGCCCTGCTGTTCACGCGGGTCAAGGGCTGCTCCTTCCCCATGCTGGCCAACCTTTTCGGCACCACGGAGCGCCTGCACTACATTTTTCGCGACAGCCTCGCCGGGGTGGAAGCCGTGCTGGCCGCCAAGGCCGATCCGGCCGCGGCCCTGAAGCATCCCCTGCGCAGCCTGCGGGCCCTGCCCGCGCTGCCGCACATGCTGCCCCGCCGCACCTCCAAGGCCCCCGTGCTGGAGAACCGCTGCGCCCTGTCGGCCCTGCCCCGTCTGGTGGGCTGGCCCATGGACGGCGGCCCCTTCATCACCCTGCCGCTGGTCTATAGCGAGGATCCCGCACGCCCCGGCCCGGATGCCTCCAATCTGGGCATGTACCGTGTGCAGCTGGCGGGCAACGACTACGCCGCCGACGAGGTGGGCCTGCATTACCAGATCCATCGCGGCATCGGCGTGCACCATGCCGAGGCCCTCAAGCGGGGCCAGAGCCTGCCGGTGAACATCTTCGTGGGCGGGCCGCCGGCCTTCACCGTGGCGGCGGTCATGCCCCTGCCCGAAGGCCTGTCGGAACTGCGCTTCGCGGGCCTGCTGGGGGGCTGCCGTGCGGCCATGCATTACAGCCGCCGTCTGCCCCTGCCGGTGCTGGCCGAGGCGGATTTCTGCATCAGCGGTCACATCCTGCCGCACCTCAAGCCCGAAGGTCCCTTTGGCGACCATGTGGGCTACTACAGCCTGAAGCATGATTTCCCCGTCCTGCAGATGGAGGCCGTGCATCACCGCACCGGCGCCATCTGGCCCTATACGGCCGTGGGACGCCCGCCGCAGGAAGACACGGTCTTCGGCGACTTTATCCACGAGCTCACCGGCGCGCTGGTGCCTCAGGTCTTCCAGGGCGTGCGCGAGGTCCACGCCGTGGACGCCGCCGGGGTGCACCCCCTGCTGCTGGCCCTGGGCAGCGAGCGCTACACGCCGTACGAGGCGCAGCGCCGCCCGCGCGAACTGCTGACCGCCGCCCTGCACATGCTGGGCACCACGCAGACGGCCCTGGCCAAATACGTGCTGGTGGCCGCGCATGAGGATGCGCCGGGACTGCGGGCGCGGGACGTGGTGGCCTTTTTCCGGCATCTGCTGGAGCGTACCGATTTCGAGCGCGACCTGCACTTCATCACCCGCTCCACCACGGATACGCTGGACTACACCGGTTTTGCCCTCAACGAAGGCTCCAAGCTCATCTGGGCCTCGGCGGGCGAGAAGCGCCGGGAACTGGCGCTGGAAGTGCACGACCTGCCGTCGCTGCCCGAAGGCTTCGGCGACGCCCGCTGTGCCGGGCCGGGCATCCTGGTGCTGCGCGGCCCCCGTCATGAGCTGGGCCGCAACGAGACCGACCCGCGCATGGAGGAGCTGGCCGCCTGCCTGGCCCACTGGCCGCAGCGCGATGCCTTCCCGCTGGTGGTCGTGGCGGACGATGCCGCCTTTTGCGCCGCGGACTTCGACAATTTCCTCTGGGTGGCCTTCAGCCGTTCCGATCCCGCTGCCGACGTCTACGGCACCGGGGCCGTGGTCCGCGCGCGGCACTGGTCCTGCGAAGGGCCGCTGCTGCTGGATGCCCGCATCAAGCCCTTTCATGCGCCCGCCCTGGAGGAAGACCCCGCCGTTCAACGCCGTGTGGATGCCCTGGCCGCGCCGGGCGGCCCGCTGCACGGCCTTATCGAATAAGGATCGTCTATGAAGATCGCCCTCTTGCAATGCAATACCGTCACCGGTGACGTGGCCGGCAATGCCGAGCGCATCCTTGCCGCCGTGCGTGAGGCCGCCGCCCAGGGCGCCGACCTGTGCGTCACTCCCGAGCTGGCCCTGTGCGGCGTGGCCCCGGGCAGCTATCTGCGCGCCGAGGACTTCGCCGAGGGCTGCAAGGCCGGGTTGCAGATGCTGGCCGATGCCCTGCAGGACGGGCCGCCCCTGCTGGTGGGCGCGCCGGTGGCCAGCGTGTACGCCTCGGGCCTGCTCTCCAATGCGGCCATCCTGGTGCAGAAAGGGCGCTGGTCGGTGGTCTCGCGCAAGGTCTACCAGACCTACGGGCAGGACAGCGAGGCCCGCTTCTTCGACCGGGGCGTCTCCTGCGGTATCCTGGCCCTGGACGGCTGGCGCCTTGGCGTGGTGCTGTGCCAGGAATCGGCCACCGAGGACGGCGCCTTCTGGAAGACCCAGTACGCCAGCGGCCACAACCCGCTCATGGAGCTGGTGCAGCGCGGTGTGGACGCCATCGTCCACATGGCGGCGGTGCCGTTCAGCAAAGGGGTGCAGCGCCTGAGCGAGCAGATGCTCTCGCATGTGGCGGCGCGGCATCATGTACATCTTTTTTCCGTCAACATGGTGGGCGGCAACGACAGCCGCGTCTATAACGGCCAGAGCCTGGCCTTCGATCCCACGGGGCAGATCCTGGCCCGCGGCAAGGCCTTTGCCGAGGACGTGCTGCTGGTGGACACCGCGGGCAGCGGCGGCATCGTGCATCCGCGTCCCGCCTGCCTGCCCGAAGCCATCTGGGACGCCCTGACCCTGGGCGTGCGGGACTTCGTCCGCAAGTGCGGTCTGGAAAAGGCCATCGTGGCCCTTTCCGGCGGCATGGATTCGGCCCTGGTGCTCTGTGTGGCTGCCGAGGCCCTGGGCGCGGACAACGTGACGGCCGTGCTCATGCCGTCGCCCTACAGCAGCGAAGGTTCGGTGACCGACTCGCTGGAGCTGGCCAAGAATCTGGGAGTGCGGACCCTGACCCTGCCCATCGAGCCGGTCATGGAGAGTTTTTCCGCGGCGCTGGCGCCGGGGCTCGACCTGTTCGAGACCTTCCCCGGTGACACCACCTTCGAGAACCTGCAGGCCCGCATCCGGGGCATCATGGTGTCCTCGCTGGCCAACCGGGCGCGGGCGCTGGTGCTCAACACGGGCAACAAGAGCGAGTGCGCCGTGGGCTACAGCACCCTGTACGGCGATACCGTGGGCGCGCTGGGCGTCATCGCCGACCTGACCAAGACCGAAGTCTACACCCTGGCAGGCTGGTACAACCATCACCGCCAGGCCACCATCATCCCGCAGGCCATCTTCGACAAGGCCCCCTCGGCCGAGCTGCGGCCCGGGCAGAAGGATTCGGATTCCCTGCCGCCCTACGACGTGCTGGATCCGGTGCTGGAGAGCCTGATCTTTGCCGGGCAGACGGCGGCCCAGCCCCAGGAAGCCGACGAGGGCCTGCGCAAGGAAGTGCGCCGCAAGCTGTTCGCCGCGGAATTCAAGCGCCGTCAGGAGCCGTTGGCCCTGCACATCAGCCGCATGCCCTTCGGCACGGGCTGGCAGGTGCCGGTGGCCGGGCGCTACCGCATGCCGTAGGGGCGCGTGCTATCCGAGGAAAAGGGGACGCGCCGCAAGGCGCACGATATTTGATACCAAGGGAAGGCGGCTGCGGGAACGAGCATGGCCGCCGGAGCGCTCGCAGGAGCGTAGACAGACATCATTCGCATCTGGAGGAGAGACCATGCCTGAAGCACCAGAGAAAAACCTGGCTCTTGACATCGTTCGCATCACGGAAGCCGCCGCGCTTTCTTCGGCCCGCTGGCTGGGCCGCGGCAACAAGGAGGCCGGTGACGGCGCCGCCGTGGACGCCATGCGCAACAGTTTTTCCACCCTGCATGTGGACGGCATCGTGGTCATCGGTGAAGGCGAAAAGGACCACGCCCCCATGCTGTACAACGGTGAAAAGGTCGGCATGGGCGACGGCCCGCAGCTGGACGTGGCCGTGGACCCCGTGGAAGGCACCAGCCTGCTGGCCTATGGCCGTCCCAATGCCATCTCCACGGTGGCCGTGGCGCCGCGCGGCAGCATGTTCAACCCCGGCCCCAGCTATTACATGCAGAAGCTGGTGGTGGCCCGCGAGGCCCGCGATGTGATCGATCTGGACGCCCCGGTGGACGTCAACCTGCACAACGTGGCCCGCGCCCTGGGCAAGAACGTGCAGGACCTGGTGGTCTTCGTGCTGGACAAGCCCCGTCACAAGAAGCTCATCGAAGACATCCGCAGCACGGGCGCCCGCATCCAGCTGCATACCGACGGTGACGTGGCCGGCGCCCTGATGGCCGTGGATCCGCGTTCCGAAGTCGACGTCATGATGGGCACCGGCGGCACCCCCGAAGGCGTGCTGGCGGCCTGCGCCATCAAGGGGATGGGCGGCCAGATCCTGGCCCGTCTGGATCCCCAGTCCTATGTGGAGAAGGAAGCCATCAACGAGGCCGGCATCGACATCCGCGAAGTGCTGACCGTGCACGACCTGGTGCGCAGCGATGATTGCTTCTTTGCCGCCACGGGTATCTCCGGCGGCGATTTCCTGCGTGGCGTGCGCTACAGCGCCCGTCATGCGGTGACCCATTCCCTGGTGCTGCGCGGCAAGACCGGGACCCTGCGCTATGTGGAATCCTACCACAATATGGACAGGCTCTCCAAGATCAGCGCCGTGCAGTACTAAGCGAGGCTTGTTGCTTGATGAGAAAAACAGGATGCCAAGGCTGGCTGGCCAGCGGGCTGCTTTGCGGTCTGCTGCTGTGCGGCCTGACCGTGGTCGCCCCGGTGGACGTGGAAGCGGCCGCCGTGACGACGGTCTATGACGGGCAGAGCCCGGTGGAAGAAAAGGAACTGCTGCGCTTTCTCGATGTGCTGCCCCAGTTCCGCAGCTGGGCCCGTGAGAACAGGATCGAGGCCCATCCCGTGGCCCGCAGGGGCAAGGCGGATTTCCTCTATCCTGAGGATGCCGCCCGCTGGGTGGAAGCCAAGGGCTGGGATGCCCGGCGCTTCTTCTGCGTCATGGGCCGCATGGCCGCAGCGCTTGTCATCGTGGAAGACGGCAATGACCTGCAGGCCCGTCCCAAGGATATGCCCGTCGTGGACAAGAGCGAAGTGGAGCTGGCCCGCAAGCATCTGGGCAGCCTGCTCAAGGTGAGCATGCCTGACGAGGGCATGTCCCACTAGCATCGCAGGCCCTGCCTGCTGTTCTGAAAAAAGGCGTCCGTCCCGTGAGGGATGGGCGCTTTTTTCATGCCGTTTGGCTTTGTTCCGTTTGCATCCTCCCTGCTGGCACGGATGTGGAGCGTGCTCTTCTCGCACGATGAGCCTTCCCGCCTTAGCGGCGGCGACGGACGGAAGCGCCAAACGAAGAAGAGCTGTCGCCCAAACAGAGGGGCCGGGAGTGGTGGCCTCCCTGCTTTACAGTACGATATGGAGACAGGTCCGGTACGTTCGCATTTGTTGGTGTGGTGTCGTGTCGCTTAGGGGAGATCCGCCATCTCGGACGGCATCCTTTCCGTATGTTTGCGGATACGTCGTCCGGCAGGGATAAAGAGATGCTGTCACAGTCCCGCTGTCCGAAATGTGGGGCGGCAGGCAGCCCGGCAGCAGACAGGTGCGGGAGTCTTTGTCGAAGCTGGCGGGGGGAGTTCCCGCTGGGCAAGGAAACAGGAAAAGCAAAAGGGGAGGGCCTTGGCAGGCTCTCCCCTTGTTTTTGGTCTATGGACGGGCGCTTACTGGGCCGGAACGGCTTCCGGCGGGATGGGCGCGCCGTGCTCGGGGCCCGCGGGCAGGGTCTGCACGGCGGGCGCCTCCTGCACGGGTTCGGCAGGCTGCGCGTTTTCCGCAGGCGCGGGCGTGCCTTCCGCGGGAGCAGGGGCCGCAGCCTCCTCGGCCGGGGCAGCCTGCGTTTCCACAGGAGCGGCGGCATCAGTCGCGGGAGCGGTGGCTTCCGGCGTTTCCGGGGCCTGGGCGGCTTCAGCCGGAGCAGCGGCCTCAGGGGCCGGGGCCGCTTTAGGAGTTGCCGCATCAGCAGCGGGTGTTTCCGGTGCGGCCGTTTCGGCAGCAGCTTCGGGGGCCGCAGGAGCCGCGCTTTCCTCAACAGCGGCCGGAGCGGCAGGGGCAGCGGCGTTCAGAGGCTGGGCGGCGGCGAGCTTGAGCTCGGCATGTCCGGCCAGCTGGGGAGCCAGCCACAGGTGGGCAGGCTGGGCCAGGAGGATGGCGAACAGGGTGCAGACCAGCAGGGAGCCGCCGGGCCAGGCGCGGCGGGTGAAGCGGGCCAGCAGCACGGCAAAGACGATGCACAGGCCGCCCAGGACGGGCAGGGCATCCAGACTGGTCAGCAGGGCCTCATACTGCTGGGGGATGGCCAGCGAGGTGGACGTGCGGAGCCATTCCAGCGCCACGGGGAAGTGCAGGGCGGCCAGCAGCATGCCCGCATGCAGGAAGAGCAGGGCGATGACCAGATAGAAGAACTTGCTGCCCAGGCTGCCCATGCGGACCAGGGCGCGGCCCAGCAGGATGGCCAGCAGGCAGAGCACGGGCGTGGCACCGGCAAGGCCGGAACCCAGCAGGGACAGGGGCAGGGAGAAGAACAGGGCGATCCAGAGGAAGGAGCTGCCGCTGTTTTCCTTGCGGCTGGCCCGCAGGGTCTTCCAGCTGGTGGCGAACACGCGGCCCCAGTTGACGCCGGTGACCACGAAGAGCCAGGGCAGGAGGCCGAGCACGGCCAGCGCCGGGGCCAGCCACCAGAAGGCGGGCAGGGGCCAGGGCAGGCTGATGAACTTGCCCGACACGGCCTGGGCGTAGCCTTCGGCCTGCACCCAGAAGATGATGGCGGCGGCCCAGAGGGTACCCAGCAGCAGGAGCAGGAGGAAGCCCGCCAGCGCGTCCAGACGTTGGGCGCGACGGATGCGCCAGGTCCAGAACAGGTGGACGAGGCTGGTCAGCAGGGGCAGGATCAGGAAGACCAGGCCGCCGGTCAGCGCGGCCAGACCGGAGGTCAGGAAGGCCAGCGGCAGGGAGATCCAAGCGTGTTCCTTTTTCCAGCCCATGCAGAAAAAGGCCATGGAGAGCAGGCACAGACCGGTGGCCAGCCCCTGCGGGCCCATGAAATGCGCCAGCTGCGGGAACAGCAGGCTGGAGAGCAGGATCAGGCCGGAGGCCAGGGCGGCCTGCGGGCCGAAACCGGCGGCACGGCTCAGGGCCCAGGTGCCCCACAGACAAGCCAGCCCGCCCAGAGCGGCGCCCGCCGGCCAGACGAAGGCCGAAAGCTGCGGCACCATGCGGGCCACTAGGTCGAGGGCGGCCAGCATCCAGACGAAGACGGGCAGCTGGGCATCACCGTTATGCAGGGGCGCGAACCACTGTCCACTGGCCAGCGCTTCACGGACGGTATCCATCAGTTTCATTTCCGGCGGGCAGTACAGGCCGCCGGTCAGGAAGGTGGGCCAGAGCTGGCAGGCCAGGAGCAGGAGCAGGGCCAGGGGGCCCATCTTGGCCAGCACGGCAAAGGCCTTCTGGGCAGGCCCGGCTTCCAGCACGGCCACCGGCGCGGCAGCAGGCGCGGCGGGAGCGGCCGGGGCTTCTGCCTGCGGGGCGGGCGCCTGGCCTTCTTCCGGCAGGGGAGCTGCTTCGGCTGCCGGGATCTGTTCATCCATCGCAGCGGGCTGCATGGTGGCCAGACCGCGACGTCCGCTGCGGGGCGCTTCGGCCATGGCGGCAGCCGCGGCGGCATCGGCAGCGACGTCCTCCGCAGGGGCTTCGCTGCCGTCGGCCTTTTCTTCGGCGGTGACGGCAGGCTCGGTCGCGGGTACGGGCTGTGCAGTCTCGGCAGGGGCCGCAGGCGCTTCCCCGGCTTCCATGCTCAGGGGCGCTTCGGGCGTCTGGTCCGCGGCAGGGCTTTCCACCGGCGCGGCAACGGGCGCGGCGGGAGCGGCCGGGGCGTCCTCAGCCTGCACGGCCTCTGCGGCGGGCATGGGGATGGGGGCCTCTTGCTGCGGGGCGGGCGCCGGTTCCGGGGCCACAGACGCTGTGCCGGGGGCCGGGCTCTTCTGGCCGTCGGCAGGGGCGGGGCGGCTTACCCGGGCCCGGGCCTCTTCATCCAGCTGGGACCAGGGCGTCATGCCCATGGGGATCTCCTCTTCAGGGCAGGCCAGCTTGCTGGCGGCATCGGGATTTTTTTCTGTCATGATGGCTCCTTGGGCGATGCGGCGGCTCCGACCAGATAATGCCGGGCAGAACGGCCGTTCAGGGTCACGGTCAGACCTCCCTGGACAGCCAGGGACGTCTGTTCAACGATATCTTGCGCTGCCCCGGAAACGGGCAGGGGGATGCGAAGGGTGGCGCTGTCGCTGCCGAAGTTGGCGGCCAGCACCCAGCAGCTGCCGTCAGGCAGACGGGTGACGGTGGCCAGAGTCCCGGCAGGGCCGCTGACCACGCGCAAAAGCCGGCCCCGGGCCACACCGGAGACGGCGCGGGCATGCAGCAGCCGCGCCATGATGCTTGCCGGGCTCTGGGGCAGGCGCAGCTCTTCCGAAAGCGGGCCAAAGGCCAGGGGCGCGGGCTCCACTTCTCCGGCTGCGGTCTCCGGCTCCAGCAGGGGGACGAGACCGGCGCTGGCAGCCGTGCCCGGCGTGGACTTGGGCAGGGGCAGGGCGCCCTGCAATTCCTGCGGGCTCACGAAGGCCAGACCGGGCAGGCCCACACGCCAGGCAAGCAGCAGCAGGCAGGCTTCTTCCAGTTCCGTGTCGCGCCGGTCGCGGGCGGGAACGGCATCGGGCTTGCGCCCAAGGGCTTCCCGGGCCAGTCCGGCGGGCGTGGTGGGCCAGAAATATTCGTCGTCATGCAGGCCGGCAAGACGGCAGGCACGCTGGAACAGGGCCTCGCCACCGGGCAGGTCGCGCAGGGGACGCCAGTCCACGCCCCGCCACTGGTGCAGACCGCGGGCCAGACCTTCCTGCCGGACTCCGCTGTTCATGGACTGGCGCAGCAATGCGGCCAGAGGCGCGGCATCGCCGGTGAGCAGGGCATATTCGGCGGCGGGGCTGGTGACGGTATCGCGGGTCAGGTCCACGGGGGCCCGCTGGATAAGGGGCGTCAGCGACGGGGGCAGGATGTCGGCCTGCATGGCCCAGCCGCCGTAGCGGTGGATCTCGCGGGCAAGGGCATCCAGGGCCTCCAGACCGGGGGCCAGCTGGTCACGGGGGGAGGGCGCTCCGCCGTCGGGCGGCACGTCCAGGCCCATGATGGCTTCAAGGTGCAGCCCGGCCAGGGTCTGCTGCTGCAGGCCGGTATGGCGGATGACGGCGGCGGAGAGCACGCGCCGGGCCTGTCCCGAGGGATCCTGCCAGAGCAGCACGGGGCGCAGTACGTTGCCCGCATAGCGGTAGAGCCAGCGCCGGGGCTTGCCGTCGGCCCCGCGCACTTCGCCGGTGACGGCCCAGCCGCCGGGCGTGGCCCAGGGCAGGCTGTCGCGCAGCAGGGCCGGGGGCAGCAGGCCCTTGTCGGTGAGGGCGCGGCATTGCCGGGCGTTGAGGGGGAGGCATTCCCATTCCTGGGGCGAGGCGGGCAGCGTGCTCCAGAGGGAGGAGGGGGCCTCCATCATGGCGTACAGACCGCTGAAGCGGCTGGCGTGGCGGGCCTGGAGGAAAAAGTCCGGGCCCAGGCCTGTGGCGGCCGGGGGCAGGGAGCCGCCCAGCTGGAAGCCGCTGGTGGCGGCACGGGCGTTGAGCCGGGCGAACTGTTCGTCATCGCCGCTGCGGGCGTCGAAGGCCAGGGACGTGGTGCCCGTGCCGAAATCGGGGCGGAGCTGGTTGTGCCAGAGGGCGCCCTGTTCCTGGGACGGGGACAGGTAGAGGCCGGAAAAGCCCATCCGCCGGAAGGCTTCCAGGGTGCCGGAGCGGGCCAGGGACTGCATGGCCGTGGCCTTGCCCCGCAGGGTGTGGGGATTGACCTCCAGCCAGCAGGGGGCGGCGTCCAGCAGCAGGGGCAGGCGGTCATTGCTGCCGCTGTTGCCCCACAGGCGTTCCGAGCCCGAGACCTCGGCGGCCAGGTCGTCGGCATTGCCCAGCATGGACTGGCGTTCCAGCCACTGGATATAGCCGGGATCGGCGCGCAGCAGGCTGCCGGGGGCCCTGTCGGGGCGTTCCGTCCCGGACAGGAGCATCGGCTTGCGGCCGTGCGGGCCCATGACCTCCTGCGAACAGGCGCAGAGCAGCAGGGTCAGCACGACCGCCAAAAGCCGCCAAAGGGCAAAGGTCGCTAATGGGCGGCCTTTTCTTCTTCCTTGGCCGCGTTCCACAGCTCGTCCTTCTCATCCAGCGACAGGTCGGGGAAGTCCTTCCCCTGCTGCCGGGCCAGTTCTTCCATGCGGGCAAAGCGACGCAGGAAGCGGGCCGTGGCCAGGTCCAGGGCTTCGCTGGCCTTGATGCCCTTGCGGCGGCCCATCTCGGTGATGCTGAAGATCAGGTCGCCCAGTTCGTGCTTCTGGGCTTCGGCGTCGTCACCGGCGGAGGCGTCCAGCCATTCCAGCCATTCGGCTTCCACCTGCTGTTCCACTTCTTCGTCCTCGGGCCAGGTGAAGCCCACGCGGGCGGCCTTGGAGTGGATGCGGTAGGCCTTGGTCAGCGGCGGCAGGCTGGCGGGCAGGGAGTCGAACAGGCCCTGGGGCTTGCCTTCGGCGTCGGTGTGCTCGGCGCGCTTGATCTTTTCCCAGGTCTTGAGCTGCTCGTCCAGATTGTCGAAGGTCACGTCACCGAACACATGGGGATGGCGGCGCACCATCTTGGCCCGGTTGTTGTTCAGGGCGTCGTCCAGGCTGAACTGGCCGCGCTTCTGGTACAGATGGGCCACGAAGAGCAGCAGGAAGGCCACGTCGCCCAGTTCTTCGCACACGTCGGCCGTGTTGCCGGAGCGGATGGCGCTGACCAGCTCGTGGCTTTCCTCGATGAGGTATTCGGTCAGGCTTTCGGGGGTCTGCTCCTTGTCCCAGGGGCAGCCGTTCTCGGCATCGGTCAGCCGTTCGATGACGGCCTGCAATTCTTCCAGAGCGCTTTTCATGAAACTGTTCCTTGTGGAGGGTTAAAGTCCGAAACGGCTGATGAGGTCAGGCGGCAGCCAGCCGCGCACCTGGCTTATCAGGGAATTGAAGTAGGGCAGGGCGCGCGAATGGCGCAGGAACTCGGCATCGCCGAAGAGCTTTTGCAACAGCAGCAGGACCACGGCACAGAGCAGCACACCCTTGGCCAGGCCCAGCAGGCCGCCGGTGAGCTTGTCGATCCAGCCCACGAAGGAGAAGGCCAGCAGCTTTTGCAGCAGCCGCGCCAGCAGGCCCACGGCGATGAGCACGCCCAGGAAGAGCAGCACATAGCTGGCGATGTTGCGCCAGGCCGGTTCGGTGATGAAGGTGAGGTGCGGGGCCAGCACGGTGTGGAAATGGTGGGAGACCCAGAAGCCGCCCACGATGGAGATCAGCCCGGCGACCTCGCCCACGAAGCCGGTCCAGAACCCGCGGGCCGCGAAGGCCGTCAGGACCAGCACGATGATGACGTCGAAAATATCCTGTCCCATAAGCTTCCTGTAGGAAAAGATCCTCCTGCGGCCGCCGGGGCGGCAGGGTCGCGGGGTGCCGGGATCTCCGGCAGCCTGCGGCGGGCCGCATCCGTGCGTGCAGGTACGGGCGCAGCATAGCAAAAGGGGGGGCAGGACACAATCCGTCCGTCTGTACAGATGGGGGCCGATACGCTATGCTTGCGGGATGGATACGCGATTGGGAAACTTGCTGGAACAGGCCGGGCTGGCCTGCAACAGTACGGAAGCTCCGGCGGCGGAGACCGCTCCCGGAGCCGAAGAGGAAAGCCACGGCCTGACGGCCTACACGCCCTTCATCTCCGTGCGGGCCTGCGGCCGTTTGTGGCGCCTGCAGCGCGCCGCCGACCTGGAGACCCTGTGGAACGCCATGCTGGACGATCCGCAGAACTTCGAGGACGAACGCCTGCCTTACTGGACGGAACTGTGGCCGTCCAGCATCGCCCTGTGCCGCTGGCTGGAAGAGCGCCGCGCCGAGATCGCCGGGCGTCCCTGCCTCGACCTGGGCTGCGGCCTGGGCCTTACGGCCATGGTGGGCCAGTGGCTGGGCGCGCAGGTCATCGGCATGGACTATGAGGAAGAGGCCCTGCACTTCGCCAGCCTCAACGCCCGGCACAACGGGGTGTCCTCGCCCCTGTGGACCGTCATGGACTGGCGGCAGCCCGCCGTGCGGCCCCGCAGCATCTTCCGCCTGTGGGGCGGCGACATCATGTACGAAAAGCGCTTCGTGGCGCCGGTGATGCACTTTCTTTCCCATGTGCTGGCCGACGACGGCGCGGCCTGGGTGGCCGAGCCCGGGCGCGGCGTGTACGAGGCCTTTTTGCAGGCCCTGCACGGCGGCGGTCTGGAAGGGCGGCGCGTGTTCACCGAGCGTGTGGAACCCCTGTATGCCCAGCCCGTGCCCGTCACGGTGGCCGTATGGGAGATACGCCGCCGCGTCCGGCCCGCGTAGGCCCGGATCGGGGCCCTGGAGCCCTCCCGCCCCGGTAGCCGGCCCCCGTTGCCTGCGTGAGGGGCTTGTTCCCGCAAGGCATACGGCAACATGCGCAGGCAGGGGCCTTCTGTATCCCTTGCCGCAGCGGCCCGGCATGACGGGCGTGCACCTGTGGCCGACATCCGGCCTGTCCGTCCCTTTCCAGGCACGTTTTTTCGTGAAAGGCGCCGTTCCGGCGGGCAGGGGCGGGGAAAGGCCTCTGGATTTTCAGGAAGATTTTGCTAGATTCACCACCGGGCACCGCCGGACGGTGTCCCGGCCGCATGAGGCGAACAATGGGAAAACTGACACGTTTTGGTGTTTCTCTGGATGAAGAGCTGCTGGAACCTTTCGACGCCCTGTGCGCCGTCAAGGGCTACAGCAACCGCTCCGAAGCCATCCGTGACCTCATCCGCAAGGCCCTTGTGGCCGAGGAGTGGCAACAGGCCGACGGCCAGGGCGCAGGCACGCTGACCCTGGTCTATGACCATCACAAGAACGACCTGGCCCGCCGCCTGACCCAGATGCAGCACGACGAGCATGACATCATCATCGCCACCCTGCATGTGCATCTGGACCATCACAACTGTCTTGAGGTGCTCATCCTCAAAGGCGAGGCCGCCCGCGTGCGGGCGCTGGCCGACAAGCTCATTTCCTGCAAGGGTGTCAAGCACGGCACCTTCAGCGGTACAACTACAGGACAGGATCTCGCATAATGGAAGACGTGCAACGCCATGCCCCCAAGGTTCCCATCAATATCGACCGCGTCGGCATCCGCGGCATCACCGTGCCCCTGCTGGTGCGCGACCGCGCCCAGGGCAGCCGCCAGACCGTGGCCCGGGTGGACCTTGGTGTGGATCTGCCCGCCTCGTTCAAGGGCACGCACATGAGCCGCTTCATCGAAGCGCTGGAAGAATGGAACGACGAAATCAACTACCAGTCGGTGCGCCGCCTGCTGGCCACGGTCAAGGAACGCCTGGAGGCGCGCCGCTCCTATGTGCGCTTCTGCTTTCCTTATTTCGTGCACAAGCCCGCGCCCTCGTCGGGCATCAAGAGCATCATCTCGTATGAATGCCGTTTGACCGGCGAGCTGGACGAGAAGGGCCAGTCCTTCCTGCTGGAAGTGGACGTGCCCGTGATGACCGTGTGTCCCTGCTCCAAGGCCATCAGCCGCGAGGGCGCGCACAGCCAGCGCACCATGATCCATCTGGCCGTGCGCATGTCGGGTTTCAGCTGGATCGAGGAATTCATCGAGATGGCCGAGGCTTCGGGCTCGTCCGCCGTCTACACCCTGCTCAAGCGCGAGGACGAGAAATACGTCACCGAGCACGCCTTCGCCCAGCCCACCTTCGTGGAGGACGTGGTGCGCAACGTGGCCCAGCGCCTGACGGAGCACGAGCATGTGCGCTGGTTCCGCGTGGAAGTGGAGAGCATGGAATCCATCCACAGCCACAACGCCTTTGCCTGCATCGAACGCGACCTGCGAACGCAGGACGAACAGGCCTAGCCCACACCTGAGGAAGCCGGGAGAGCCCCGGCTTCCTTTTTTTTGCACGATACTGCGGTCAAAAAATTTTTCCCAAAAAGTTTTTTACACTTGACAGCAGCCTGTGCTAATACTCTCAAGCCCAAGTTTCGTATGGCCTTGGGGCAGGGCAGGCTGTCCGGCCGTCGTCCTGTCCCCCTCAGGGACTGTCCCTTTGCCGGCGGCATGCGGGGCTTTTCCCTGCCGCCCGGGCCCTTTCCCCCGTTTTTGGTTGCGATTTCTTACCCCGGAGAAAGCATGCGTCTTGTCCCAAGACTGCTGATACCCCTTGCCATGGGCCTGCTGGCCCTGAGCGCCGGTTGCGCCTCCCATTCCGGGTCCGGCTCTTCCGGTTATCCTGAAGAATCCTGGTATGCGCAGCGCCAGCGCGCGGCGCAGGAAGCCCGCTTCCGCCGTTCTTATGAAGCCGTTTTCGATGAAAGCGCCGAGGAGGGCGGTCCCCGGCAGGCCAAGGCCGTGCAGGTGGCCCGTTCCGCCATCGGTACCCCCTATGTGCCCGGCGGGCGCAATCCCGGCGGCTTCGACTGCTCCGGCCTCGTCCAGTGGGCCTACAAGAGCGTGGGCATCAACCTGCCGCGCACGGCCCGGGAACAGTCGGCCGTAGGCAAGCGCATCACCCGCGTGGAAGACATGCGCGCCGGTGACATCGTGGCCTTCCACCATCCCCGCCGCGGCTACCACACCGGCATCTATGTGGGGGACGGGAAATTCGTCCACAGCCCCCGTCGCCGGACGCGCGTGCGCATCAACAGCCTTGACGACCCGTATTTCAGAACTACCTTCATGGGAGCCCGGCGCGTGGAAGGCAGCGACGCCTTCAGTGCCGAGGAACTGCGCATGGCCGCCTATGCCGAAGAGCAGGCCGTGCGCGAGATCTCGCACAGCCGCAGCAAGAGCAAGGCCGGTGTCAGCCAGAAGAGCTCGCGGGACAAGAAGAGCAGCGTCAAGAAGAACAACAGCCGCAACAAGAGCAAGAGCAGCGTCAGCCGGAAGGACAGCAGCAAGAAGAGCAGCGTCAAGAAAAGCAGTCGCAGCAAAAGCAAGAGCAGCGTCAAGAAAAGCAGTCGCAGCAAAAGCAAGAGCAGCGTCCAGAAAAAGAGCAGCAGCAAGAAGAGCTCCGGCAAGCAGGGACGCAATACCAAGAAATAGTCCGTCCTTTCGTCCGCAACGGGAGGGCGGCATGACCCGGGCCCCGGGCCCGGCATAGACGGGAGTCGATCATGCTTCCTCTCATGAGCCCCCAGGATGTCAAAAGGAAACTGGAAGCCGGCGAGATCCGGCTCGTAGACATACGCGAACCTGATGAAGTGGAGTCCCTGCGCATCGAAGGCGCGGAGATCGCCCCCCTGTCGGTCATCCGCTGGCAGGATTTCCGCCCCGTGACGGACAAGCCCGTGGTCTTCACCTGCAACTCGGGCCGCCGCACCAAGAACAACAGCGACCTTCTGGAACAGCTGGCCGCCGGTGAGGCCTGGCAGATGGAAGGCGGGGCCACGGCCTGGGACAAGGCCGGTCTCCCCGTGGTGCGCAGCCGCCGCAGCCTGCCCATGTTCCGCCAGATCCAGATCGGCGCGGGCGGCATGGTGCTGCTGGGCCTGGCCCTGAGCCTCGCCTGGCCCCAGTGGCTCTGGCTGAGCGCTTTCGTGGGCGCGGGCCTGGTCTTTGCCGGGGTGACGGGCTTCTGCGGCTTGGGTCTTTTGCTGGCCCGCATGCCGTGGAACAAGAAATAGTCTCCGCGCAGACAGATTTTCCCAAAGGGGAAGGGCGCTCCTGTCAGGGGGCCCTTCCCCTTTCGTTCATATCCTTCATGATACACAGACGGCCCGTACGGGCGTTTTCGGAGGCGGCATGACCATCCCCTGCGCACTGCCCCGCAGCCTGCAAGCCTATCGTTACCATCCTGCGCCGTCAGCCTCTTCCCGTCCCGTGCGGGGACGGCTGGCCCCCAGCCCCACGGGCTACATGCATCTGGGCAATGCCTGGGCCTTCCTTCTGGCCTGGCTGGCGGTGCGCAGCGCCGGAGGGACGCTGGTCCTGCGCATGGAGGACATCGACCCCCAGCGTTCGCGTCCCGAATATGCCCGGGCTCTGGTGGAGGATCTGCGCTGGCTGGGGCTGGACTGGGACGAAGGCCCGGCCGTGGACGGTGCCATCCCGGACGCGGGCGACATGGCGGAGCAGGGCCCGTGCGGCCCTTATTTCCAAAGCGCCCGCACGGCCCTGTATGATGCGACGCTGGATGCCATGGACCGTGCCGGGCTGGTCTATCCCTGTTATTGCACCCGCAAGGAGCTGCGCCAGCTGGCCGGAGCCCCCCATGTGGATGATGCCGGGGCCCCCTATCCCGGTACCTGCCGTCATCTGAGCCCGGAAGAACGGCGTCAGCGCGAGGCCCGGGGGCGGCGTGCCTGCCTGCGCCTGCGCTGCCCCGAGGGACGTTTCCATTTTCAGGACGGCCTGCTGGGCGAGCAATCTTTCACTCTGGAGGACTGCGGCGGCGATTTTGCCCTGCGCCGTTCCGACGGCGTGGTGGCCTACCAGCTGGCCGTGGCCCTGGACGACGCCCTGATGGGCATCACCCAGGTGGTGCGGGGCCGCGACATACTGACGTCCACGCCGCGCCAGCTGGCCCTGCTGCGTCTGTGGGGCTTCGAACCGCCCGCCTATGCGCACATCCCGCTGCTGCTGGACGGACAGGGGGAGCGGCTGGCCAAGCGCCATCAGAGCCTGGGGGTGCGCGAGCTGCGCCGCCAGGGCGTCGCGGCGGCGGAGATCGTGGGCGTGCTGGCCCGTCTGGCAGGCCTGCGCCCGGACATGCGACCGCTGGCGGCAGCGGATCTGCTGGCGGATTTCCGGCTGGAGCGCCTGCCCCGGCAGGACGTCTGCCTGCGGGACCTGCCCTGTGTGCCGGACTGGCTGCGGCCCCTGTGCCTGCCCTGCTGACGGGCGGATTTGTCTTTTATGAAAAAAAACGCTATCTTTAGCTTTTGAAATTTTCTTGCCCGTTGTCGGGCTGGAGGCAATATGAGCAAGGTTCTTGATAAGGCCTTTCTTGAAAGTGTGTTCCCTCCGGAACGCACTGAGGCTTTTTTCGACGCACTGTTCGGCGGCGCTGAGGAAGGCGCTTATGACATCGTTCTGGTCTGCCGCTCCGAAGGAGAAGGGAAGGCGGAACTGGCCTTTGAGCTGCATCAGCGTCCCGGAAAATGTCTTGCCTGCAATCTGACCTACGGACTGCCGCAGGTCTTCCAGCGCCATCCCATCCTCAATGTGGCGGGCGTGGCCCGTGCCGTGGCGGAAAAACTGGGCTGGCCCGGCGACAAGGTCCGCTGGTGGCTGGGCCATACCGAGGAAGTCAGCCGCAGCCTGCACGTCATCCCCCTGTATCTGGAAAGGACTGCGGACTGATCCCGGGGCCGGACATATTTCCGCTTGACAGTCCGGCCATATTTTGACACAACAAGCCGTCCGCCAGCTTAGCTCAGTTGGTAGAGCAGCTGATTCGTAATCAGCAGGCCAAGAGTTCAAGTCTCTTAGCTGGCTCCATAAAAAATAAGCCCTTACGGAATCCTCCGTGAGGGCTTTTTTTGTTGCTGAAAAACATTTTTTGTTTTCTTTCCGGCGCAGCCTGCGGGCTCGACAGCAAGCTATGTTCCGGCAGGCACCAGGCGCGCCGTCGGGGTATGGCGAGAGGCTGTTCCCGGGGGGAGGGCAATACGGTATCGCCCTGCGGGCGGTATGGGATGGGATAGCTGCCGGGATGGCAGAAAATTGTTTGCAGCGTAGAAATAATCGGAGATATTTTTAAAAATACCTAATAATATAAATGGAATAATGAAAAATCTGGAAAGGTTTTCCACAAATCCCGCGATCTGGAACGATCCCGCAGCAGGATGAGACATTCACTGCCGGACAGTGTCACTCCAACCCTGTGAGGTAAGCCATGCCTGTGTGTCCCACCTGCGGTTTTCCGGGAACGATCTACAAATGTGATGTTTGCGGCGATGTCCGTTGCAACGGCCATACGGTAAGCGCCGGAGGCCAGCGCGGTGCCTGCGGAACCACCAAGAGCCCCTTTGGCACTGCCAAACCGGCCGTGCCCAACGGCCGTTGCCATGTCTGCCGCAAGGGGAAGTACAGAAAGATCTAGCGATTGCCAGCGGCCCTGGCTTGCGGGGCCGCCGGCAGGGCCAGATTGTCCGCATCCGGGCGGGCGCTTTTTTCCTGCAGGCCGTGCCATGGAGGCGGGGTGCTGGCAAACGCTCCGCCTTGGCGCTATCTTTGTTCCCGGACAGGCTGTCCTGGGCTGGAGACTGGCCTCTGCGGCTGCGTCCAGCCTTTTTTTCTTTGAAGTGCGCCATCCCGGGGATGCCGTCTCCCTGCTGGAGAAGAGCAGGGAGGACGTTTCCATGCGGCGCCGTGTATCAAGGAGATTGATCATGCTGGGAGCCATCATCGGTGACATGGTGGGCAGTCCTTACGAGTTCCATCCGTGGCAGGGGGCTGCGGAGGCCTTTCCTTTATTTTCTCCCCGTTCCCGCTTCACGGACGATACGGTGATGACCGTGGCCGTGGCCCGTGGCCTGATGCAGGCCTACGGCCAGGAACAGGCCTGCCGGGAAGCCTTCATCGACGCCATGCACGAATATGGCCGTGCCTACAGCCGGGCGGGCTACGGACAGCGTTTTTTCCGCTGGATCGTCACAGGCAGTCGCGAGCCGTACAACAGTTTCGGCAACGGTTCGGCCATGCGTGTCTCGCCCGTGGGCTGGGCCTGTGACAGTCTGGAAGAAACGGAACGTTATGCGGCCCTGAGCGCCTCCGTGACGCATGACCATCCCGAGGGCATCAAAGGCGCCTGCGCCACGGCAGCGGCCATCTTCCTGGCCCGGGACGGTGCCGGGCGGGATGCCATCCGTGACTATGTCTCTTTCCGCTACGGGTATGATCTGGCCCGCAGCCTGGCTGAGATCAGGCCCGCGTACCGTCACAAGGAGAGCTGTCAGGAGTCCGTCCCCGAAGCCATCATCGCCTTTCTGGAAAGCCATTCCTTCGAGGAGGCCGTACGCAATGCCGTCTGGCTGGGCGGTGACAGCGACACGCAGGCCGCCATCGCCGGGAGCATAGCCGAGGCTTTTTACGGCGGTGTGCCGCAGGATCTGCGGGAGGCGGCGTTGGCCCGCCTCGATGACCGTCTGCGCGGCGATGTGGCTGCCTGGTACCACTGGCTGTCGGAGCACAGGGGCATCCGGCTTGACAGGAAGGCCGATCCTGTTCAGGAACAGAAGACAGCCGTATCCGCAACAGGGAGGGACATTATGGAGATCATGCCGAAAGCCGGGATGACAGGGCAATGGGAAACGACGGTGGAAGAAGGGCTGCTGGCCGCGCAGGTGGGCAGCGGCGAGGTCCGGGTGCTGGCCACGCCCATGATGATCATGGGCATGGAACGGGCCGCCATGGAAGCTGTGCGTCCCTGCCTGCCCGAAGGCATGACCAGCGTGGGCACCCGTGTGGACATCAGCCACATGGCGCCGACCCCCTGCGGCATGAAGGTGCGCTTTGAGGCGAAGCTGACGGCGGTCTCGGCCAACGGGCGCGGCCTGACCTTTGCGGTGACGGCCTATGACGAAGCAGGCCCCATCGGAGAGGGCACCCACGAGCGCGTGGTGGTGGACAGGGAAAAATTCCAGAGCCGCGCCCAGACCCGCGGCAAGCATGAATAAAATGAAATATTGCGCTATCTTGCTGTGCTGTTTCCTCTGGGGGGCCGCGCCCGTCCTGGCTTCTCCCCTGGGGGCGGACAGTTTTTTCACGGTGGACATCCCCGAGGGCTGGACCATCGAGGCCCAGGACAAGGGCTCCGTGACCATGCTTTCCCCGGATGCCGGCATCATGGTGAGCTTGGTGACGGGCCTCAACGGTACGCGCAGCCGCGCCGACATCGTGGAGGAGTACCGCAAGATGCTGGGTGCGCCGGATGTCCGGCCCCGGGCCGATGGTGTCTACGAGATGCAGGGCCATGCGGGGAACATCCCCATGCGGGGCGTGCTGGCTCTGGGAGCTGACCGGCATGTGCTCGTCCTGCTGGCCGGGAAGGTGGATGATGCCCAGGCCCAGGCCATCGTGGATTCGCTGGCCCTGAAAAAATAGACTGCTTCCGTACCGCTTCCTGCTGGGGCGGGACAGCGATTGCAGGCGCAGGAGGACTGCTCTTGACGGGGCAGGAAAAGACCGTTTGGGTAAAAAAACCGTCGTCCGTGGGATGGCGGTCTTTTTTTATGGCAGGAAGGCCCATGTGCGGCTGGTTCCGTCGGGTGGCGGCCCGCGGGAGAGAGGGCGGCTCGGGCCCGGGGCATGTCTGCTGCCGTCTCATATGCAGGAGGACGTGACGGGCCAGAGGAAAGGGCCGCAGCGTCTGCGGGACGGGAGCGCGTTGCAGGGATAGGGGAGGCCGCAGGGGCATCCGTGGCCGGGAAAAGCCGTTGTCCTGCGGAAAGGCGGCTCCCCGGCCCCTTGTGGGGCGTGTGTAATGGGTATATGCTCCAAAGATTCCGCCTGCCTCTGGCGTGAGCAGGCGCACCGTTTTTACAAGGGATGTTTTCCATGTCGAATCATAGCGAGTACCTGAACAAGGTGTTGTTGAGCCGGGTCTACGACGTGGCCGTCGAGACCCCGCTGGATGAGGCCGTGAGCCTTTCCCGCCGCCTGGGCAACCGCGTGCTGCTCAAGCGGGACGACCTGCAGCCTGTGTTTTCCTTCAAGCTGCGCGGCGCCTACAACAAGATGGCCCGTCTTTCTCCCGAAGAGCTGCGCCGCGGCGTCATCGCCGCCTCGGCCGGCAACCATGCCCAGGGGGTGGCCCTGGCCGCCCGCCGTCTGGGATGCGAAGCCGTCATCGTCATGCCCGTGACCACGCCCGCCATCAAGGTGGATGCCGTGCGCCGTCTGGGCGGACAGGTGGTGCTGTTCGGTGAGTCTTTCAGCGATGCCTGGCGGCATACGCTGGATCTCATCAAGGAGACCGGCTACGTGTTCATCCCGCCTTTTGACGATCCCGATGTCATTGCCGGACAAGGCACCATCGGCATGGAGATCCTGCGTCAGCATCCCGACCCCATTCACGCCATTTTCGTGCCCATCGGCGGGGGCGGACTTGCCGCCGGCGTGGCCGCCTATGTGAAGAACCTGCGGCCCGAGATCCGCGTCATCGGCGTGGAACCCGTGGACTCCGACGCCATGCGCCGTTCCATCATGGCCGGGCATCGTGTGGAGCTCAAGGACGTGGGCCTGTTCGCCGACGGCGTGGCCGTGAAACTGGTGGGCGAGGAGACCTTCGCCCTTTGCCGCGACCTGCTGGACGACATCATCACCGTGGACACGGACGCCATCTGCGGCGCCATCAAGGATATCTTTGAAGATACCCGCGTGGTGGCCGAACCGGCCGGTGCGCTGGCCCTGGCCGGTCTGCGTGCCTATGCCCGCGCGGGCAACCTGCGCGACACCACCCTGGTGGCCGTGGTCAGCGGAGCCAACATGAATTTCGACCGTCTGAGCCATGTGGCGGAACGGGCGCGCTTCGGTGCCAACCGCGAAGCCCTGCTGGGTGTGACCATCCCCGAGAAGGCGGGCAGCTTCCGCCAGCTGGTGCAGGCCATCAGCAGCCGCAACATCACCGAGCTGTGCACCCGCTTCGCCGACCCGGTCAACGCCCATGTGCTGGTGGGCATCGACATCAAGAACAGCGACGAGGTGGCCTCCGTGCTGGAAGACCTGCGGGCTGCCGGTTTCAGCGCCTGCGACCTTACGGACAACGAACTGGCCAAGCTGCACCTGCGCCATATGGTGGGCGGCAACGCGCCCCAGGTGCACAACGAACGCCTGATCCGCTTCTTCTTCCCCGAGCGGCCCGGCGCCCTGCTCAATTTCATGGACGCCATGCGCGTGACCTACAACTTCACCCTGTTCCAGTACCGCTACCACGGGGCGGACTTCGGCCGCGTGCTGCTGGGGGTGGAAGTTCCCGAAGAGCGGCGCGAGGACTTCGAGGAGTTCCTGGCCCGCGTCGACCGCATGGGCTACCCGCATGTGGATGAGACCGACAACCCGGCCTACAAGATGTTCCTGGGCTGGCATCACGACAACTAACTGATGCCGGTCTGCACGGACAGACCATGATGCTTGTCGGGAGGCCGCTCCTTCGGGGGCGGCCTCCTGCTGTTCACAGGCCCCGGAGATCCCGGCGGCAACAAGGAGAGCACGGGAGGGCTGAGAGAGGCCCGGCAGCGCGGCTCCTTTGCGGACAATCGGGAGGCCTGCATCGGCCCTCCCCGGGCCGGGGGAGCTTTCTCCGCCTGTCCCTGCCTTCCGGGCCGTCGTCATTGACAAGCCGGGACAGTTGGCCGAACATGGACAAAACCGGTATCGTCAACTTTTTACCGTCTGGCAGGACGCTATGATTCGTATTCAGGAAATTCTCGACAAGGTGGCGGCCAACAACCATGATGCCAATCTGGAGCTGATCCAGAAGGCCTATGTGTTCGCCGCCACAGCTCACGCGGGGCAGACGCGCCTTTCGGGCGAGCCCTATCTGTCCCATCCGCTGGCCGTGGCCTATACCCTGGCCGACATGGGCTTTGACGAGCCCACGGTGGCGGCGGGCCTGCTGCACGATACGGTGGAAGACACCGGCACCACCATCGAAGAGATCGACGACAAGTTCGGTGAAGACGTGGCCGACATCGTGGACGGTGTCACCAAGATCAGCATGATCGTCTTCGAGAACAAGGAAGAGGCGCAGGCCGAGAACATCCGCAAGATGATCCTGGCCATGAGCCACGACATGCGCGTGCTGATGGTCAAACTGGCCGACCGCCTGCACAACATGAGCACCCTTGATTTCCAGAAGCCCCACAAGCAGCGCCGCATCGCCCAGGAGACCATGGACATCTACGCGCCCCTGGCCAACCGTCTGGGCCTGTACCTGCTCAAGCGCCAGCTGGAGGACCTGAGCTTCAAATACCTGCGGCCGGACATCTACAACCAGATCGACCACTGGCTGGACGCGCATCAGGTGGTGGAAAAGCAGATCATCGAAAAGGTGGTCTCCCTCATCCAGGATCTGCTGGCTTCCAACGGTCTGGAAGGGCAGGTCTACGGGCGCATCAAGCACAAGTACAGCATCTACAAAAAGATGCAGTCCCAGTCCCTGACCCTGGACGAGATGCACGACATCATGGCCTTCCGCGTGCTGGTCAAGGACATCCGCGACTGTTACGCGGTGCTCGGTCTGGTGCACTCGCAGTGGAAGCCGGTGCACGGGCGCTTCAAGGACTATATCTCCATGCCCAAGGCCAACGGCTACCAGAGCCTGCATACCACGGTCATCGGGCCCGAAGGCGAGCGCATCGAGATCCAGATCCGTACCGAAGAGATGCACCGGCAGGCCGAACACGGTGTGGCCGCGCACTGGCTGTACAAGGAAAAGGGCCGGGTCAACTCCAAGGACCTGGAACAGTTCTCCTGGCTGCGCGAGATCTTCGAGCGCCAGGGCGACGAAGCGGACTCGCGCGAGTTCATGCATTCGCTCAAGCTGGACCTGTTCAAGGACGAGGTCTACGTCTACACCCCTGCCGGTGACGTGAAGGAACTGCCCGAAGGCGCCACGCCGCTGGACTTCGCCTTCCACATCCACAGCAAGGTGGGCCATCATTGCGCCGGGGCCAAGATCAACGGCCGCCTCATGCCGCTGGGCACGCCGCTCAAGAACGGCGACATCGTGGAGATCATCACCGATCCTTCGCGCAACCCCAATCGCGACTGGCTCAAGATCGTCAAGACGGCCCGCGCCCGCAGCCGCATCCAGCGCTACCTGCGTACCGAGGAACGCGCCCATGCCCTGGCCCTGGGCCGCGACATGCTGGAAAAGGAAGGCCGCAAGGTCAACCTCAATGTGGCGCGCGCCCTGAAGGACGGCCAGCTGGCCATCGTGGCGCAGGAGATGAACTTCGAGAACGTGGACGAGCTGGTGGCCTCGGTGGGCTATGCGCATATCACGCCGCGCCGTGTGCTCAACAAGCTCTATGCCGTCCTGCATCCCGATAATGCCGCAGCCGCGGAACCGGCCACGCCCACCATCAAGGAAAGCAAAGAAGCCGCCAAGCGCAAGAGCGACGGCGTGGGCATTTCCGGCTGTGACGGCGTGCTCATGCGTTTTGCCAAGTGCTGCAACCCGGTGCCGGGGGACCCCATCATCGGTTACATCAGCCGCGGCATGGGCGTCACTGTCCACCGTGCGGACTGTCCCAATGTGGCCAATATGGAGCCGGAGCGCCTCATCTCCGTGCATTGGGACGGCGAGGAGGAAAAGCCCTACGAGGCCGGCATCTTCATCCTGGCCCAGAACCGTAGCGGCGTGCTGGCGGGCATCGCCCAGCTCCTGGCCCTGCAGGGCATCAACATCACGGCGCTGTCTTCGCGGGCGCTGGTGGACGGCCGGGCCGAACTGCGCCTGACCGTGGAAGTGTGCAACGCCACCCAGCTCTATGATGTCATCGAGGCCATCCGCGGCCAGTCCGGCATCCTCGAAGTGGTGCGCGATACCGAAGAAGCCTAGCCCAGCCCGCCCGGCTGCCGTGGCGCAGCCTTTCAGCGAACATACGCAGGGGACACCGCAAGGTGTCCCCTTTTTCGTGGGCCATCCCGCGACAGTTTTGGGCAACTATTTGCCAGGAACAGGTCTGTACCCGGCAGCCGGGGCGGCGTATCCCGGTAAGCACAGGACAAAGGTCCGTTGCCCGGACGGGATCTGCCGGAAAAGGGCGGAGCCTTCCGGTCTGCATCGGCGGGGAGCAGGAGGCATCTTTGCGTTCCCCGCTATGCGGCAGCGGGCCGTCTTTCTCATGCCGGGGCATCCGGCACAACCGTTGAAGATATCGTGGGGAACAACACCATGGACAGGATGCAGAAAGCGGAAGCGTACAGGAAGGAATTGGGCAAGACGGGGGCCCCGGCACTGGCCGGGACGGATCCCGAACTGGCGGCTATCCGGGAGCGCCTGGAATACGGCGAGATCGCCGGACAGGGCTGCCTGGATGCGCGTCAGCGCCGCCTCATTACCCTGGTCGTCCTGGCCGCCATCCAGACGCCGGAGGGGATAGGGGAGGAGACACGGGCCGCCCTGCATCAGGGCGTGCGTCCCGAAGAGATCCGCGAGGCCCTGTACCAGTGCGCGCCCTATATCGGCTTCCCGCGGACGGAGGCGGCCCTGCGCCATGCGGATGCCGCCCTGGAGGCCGCCGGTATCGCCCTGCCCCTGCCTGAAGGCGGCACGGTGAGCGAAGAAGACCGCTTTGAAAAAGGCCTTGCCGTACAGACCGGTATTTTCGGGGATGCCATCAGCAAGATGCACGCTTCGGCCCCTGAAGGACAGCGGGAGATCCTCGTCCGGCATCTTTCCGCGTTCTGCTTCGGCGACATCTATACGCGCACGGGGCTTGATCTGCCGCTGCGGGAGCTGCTGACCTTCTGCATCATCAGCGCGCTGGGCGGCTGTGAGGCCCAGGTCAAGGCCCATGTGCAGGGCAATGCCGCCGTGGGCAACGGCAAGCAGCTGCTGGTGGATGCCCTGCTGCAGATGCTGCCCTGCATCGGCTTCCCCCGCACGCTCAACGCCCTTGCCTGCGTCAACAGCGTGCTGCCGGAGGCCTAGAGCACCGGGCAGGAGGATAGTGTCCCCGCGCGCCCCGGCTGTGTTCCTGTTGCCGGGGCATGCGGGAATGACGGGATGGTCTTGAGGTCAGGAAGGGCGCGGCCCTACGAGGACGGGCCGCACCGGCGCGGAACAGGACCGGCCCGCAGGCGGATGACGCGGACGTATCCTAAAGGCCGCCCGCCCCGGCTTCGCCCAGAGGCGCAAGCGTGCGTTTCCGCTGGATGTCCCGGTGGGGCGGTTCGCCGAACATGCGTTTGTACTCCCTGCTGAACTGGGTCACGCTCTCATAGCCTACGGAAAGGGCCGCCGAGGCCGCGCGCATGTCTTCCATGAGCATCAGGCGCTGGGCCTCGTGCAGTCTGAGCTGTTTGAGGTATTGCAGGGGGCTCAATCCGGTGACGGTCTTGAAATGACGATGGAGCGTGGACAGGGACATGCCCACCTGCCGTGCCAGGCTCTCCATGCGTACCGGGGCCCCCAGATCCCGGCGCAGGATGGAGACGGCCTGCAAGACCTGGCTGTTCTGCGAGCCCTGGGCATAGAGTCCGCGCAGCACATGGCCCAGGGGCCCGATCAGCAGCAGATAGTGCAGCTCCTGCAGGATCATGGGGGCGCGGATGGCGATCTGCTCCGGCTTGTCCAGCAGCTCGGCCAGGCGCAGCACCGCTTCCAGGAATTCCGGTTCGGCATCCGCCACGGCGACGCCGGGGCCGTCTTCCTGCGGCGTTTTGCCCGCAGGCCGCATCCTGAGCATGAGGTCCGTCAGGATCTGCCTGTCCAGATAGAAGAAGAGGGAGAGGAAAGGCTGTCCGGGAGCCGTATCGAAAAAAGAAGATGAACTGGGCATGTCGATGCCGGAGACTAGGAACTGGCCCCGCCGGAAGACGAATTCCTGCGAGCCGATGAGCGAGCGCTTGCCCCCCTGGACGATGATGGCTGTCAGAGGTTTTTCGAAACAGCGGTCAGATGCGGGGGGATCTTCTCGCCGGACGAGTACCAGACCGTCGATGGGGCTGGGGCGGATCTCCGGGGCGGGGAGGTGCCGCATCAGGATGTCTTTCAGGGCGGCAAGGATATCTTCTTTGATGGACAGGGCTGAGGATGCCATGAGGACCTCCGGTTCGGGCTGCCTGTCCAGTGTAACCAAAAGACGGCAGGGAGAGAAGACGCCGCCAGTGGCGTCCGCGGGCAGACGGCACGACTGTGCAAGAGCGCCGGAGGGGATGTGTTTCCCCAGCCTCAGGAAGGCTCTGTCTTTGCCCTGCTGACGGGACAGGCACGGGGAGCGGTACACGGCGCTGTCCGTCCGCGGCTGCCCGGCAGTGTGGCCGCGCCTCCGGCGATACCGGCCGGGCGTGACATATAACGATCAACAAAAGGAAACGACCATGCAGGAAAACAGGGGGCCTTTCGCCCAGGGCGGTGCCAACACGGCCTATGCCCGCTACTTTGTCGGCAACAGTTACCTGAACATGCTTTCCACCGAAGGGGTCGTCATCGGTAACGTGACCTTCGAACCGGGATGCCGCAACAACTGGCATATCCATGAGGCCGCCAGCGGCGGCGGGCAGATACTGCTCTGCACCTCCGGGCGCGGCTGGTATCAGGAGTGGGGCAAGCCCGCACGCGAACTGCACGCGGGCGACGTGGTCCACATCCCCGCCGGGGTCAAGCACTGGCACGGCGCGGCCAGGGACAGCTGGTTCGTGCATCTGGCCGTGGAAGTCCCCGGTGAGGGCTGCCTCTCCCAGTGGCTGGAGCCTGTCAGCGAAGAGGAGTATGCCCGTCTGCCCTAGGCAGGAGCATCTTGCATCCGGTGCCCACGGCGCCGGATGAGCCTGCCGGCAGCCGCCGGAAAAAGGAGGCCGCCGCTGTTCCTGCAAAAACAGCGGCGGCGGAGTGCGCGCGGGAAGGAGAAGCACGCGCGGGGGAGGGACGGATGGCCCGCCCCGGGAGGGCTAGAAGGTGTAGGCGAAGATCAGCTGGGCTTTCCAGGCATCCTGCTTGGACCAGTTACGCTTTTCGGTGATGTAGCTCTTGTCCCAGGTATCCTTGTCCATCATGTTGACGATGTAGCCGAGCTCGAGATTGGCTTCCAGGTTCTCGTAGATCTGCCAGGAGTTGACCAGGTTGAATTCCAGCAGACCGTCGTTGGTGGTCAGATAGGGACCGTCCTGGGTGGCGGTGGTGTCGTTCCAGGCCACGCCGGAACCCATGTACTTGACCATGGAGGGGCTGTTGGTGCCGCCCCAGTAGGCCACACGGAAGGTGTGCTTGAGGTCTTCCACAAAGCTCACGTCCGCGATCTGCAGACCCACGCCCCAGGTACCGGCGTAGGTCAGATTGTTGTCGTAGAAGTTGTAGCCGGTGCCCCAGGCCAGGTTGCCGTCGCCCATGAAGGACGTGAAGTTGCCCGCGCCGGCGATGGAGGGCAGGCGCTCGGAACCGTTCTTGACGTTGCCGTCGTCACCGGAGGCATACCAGCCGAAGATGCCGGGGGTGCCCCAGTCCATCTTGTATTCCACCAGGGCCTTGACCAGCCAGCCTTCACGCTTGCTGTTGCCGCGCACCCAGTCCGTACCGCGCTTGAGCACGTCGTAGCGGCCCATGGCTTCCACATAGCCGTAGTTGATGTCGAATTCGATGTTCAGGGGATCGAAGGCCGTGATGGCCACGGGCAGACCGGCCCAGAACATGGAGCCGTAGGCCTTGCTGGTCTTGCCGAGGCCGCCGGGGCCGAAGTTCATGCCGGGCAGGTAGCCGGGCAGGGTCACGTCCAGCGCACCGTCGGCGGTCTCCACGCCGCCTTCATTGAAGCGGGTGTTCTTGCCCTGCATGCCGTACATGGCCCAGGGGGTCAGTTCCACACCGTCGAACTTCAGGGGCAGCATGAGCGCGAAGAGGTCCATGTTGTCCAGGTAGTTCTTCTGGTAATCTTCCCTGTCGCCATAGACACGGCCAGCATAATTGTCGTTGAGCGGGCGCATCCAGAGGGCGGTCAGGCCCACGTTGTCGTTGAACTGGTAGCTGGCGACCACGGCGGCGGCGTCACCGTCCATGATGGCGGAACCGCCGGCCACGTTGGGCAGGGCCACGGCCTGCAGGCCCATGCGGAGCTTGAGGTCGGTATTGGGCACCATCCAGTCGATGTAGGCGTTCTTGACCTTCACCTCCTTGCCGTCGGCACCCAGGGCGCCGCCGCTTTCGGCATTGCCCCACATCTGGTCGCCGATCTCGAAGAACACCGTACCGGACAGGGATTCGGAGGCCACGGCATCCAGCTGCAGGCGGACGCGCTGGCCGGCATTGAAGGTATCGTCGTGGTGGTGTTTCTTGTTGTCCACATCCTTGATAAGGCTGCCGTCACCAAGGCCAAAGCCCACCAGCCATTCGCCGGAGGCTTTGAAATCGATGGCTTTGGCGCCGCTGGCGGCCCCCAGGAGCATGCCGGCAGCCAGCATGAGGGTAAGAATTTTTTTCATGACCTTCTTCCTTACTGTTTGAGGTTCACATCCATCAGGCAACAGCGGCGCCCCCCGACGCCACGGCCGCCCGGGCCGTATTCCGCGCCTTGGCGCGGGCCTTTTTGTCCTTGCAGCGGCAGTTGGGGCAGGTGCCCTTGCAAACATGCTTTGCCTTTTCAGGGACAATGAGGACCTTGTTGCCGCTCGTCGCCAGCTCGAAGCCGCGGGAGCCTTTGTAGTGGATGCGCTGCGGCGCGATGGAAGGCTGGGGCGCACCACGCAGGGCTGCGGCCGCCGCCGGCTGGATGCGGGTCACATGGCGCACATCGATGAAGAATTTGTTGCAGTCGTTGCTGTGGCAGCGCATAAGGTTCAGGATGGCACGGGCCTGTTCCAGATCCAGATCCTCGCCGGTGGCGATGTGCAGGTTGTTGGCACTGCGGCGGAAAGAGATCCGGGTCTGGGGAAGGTTTTCCAATCTCGGCATGGTGGCTCCTGTGGTAATGTGTTTTGTTGAGGCCAACATGCCATGATTGAAAATTGATGTCAACGGAATTGAAAGTTGTTTTCAATTTATTTTGCCTTTGAAAAATAAAAAGACAATCATCTCAAAAAGGTAGCGAACCCGTGCCGGCCTATCTCTGCGTATGACTCAAAACAGGGCCAGCATCGATCCCGGACTGCGTGCCCCTGCCGGTCAGCAGGGAAGAAAAGCGGCGGTACGGGATTTGCGATACTTTTTTTAAAGGCACCGCAGCACAGCTTGCCTGCCGCCGCAGATCACGTCAACGCCGGTTCAGGATCGGGGGGACCGGCGGGGATCCTGCGCGCGTATATCTCGAAAAATCTTTTATTTTGCGCTATGGTGCGCGCACAGGAAGGCCTCTGGAGAAGATCATGACGACAGCCACAAGCCGATATTTTGCCCTGCTGGCCCTGACGGCCGCCCTGTGGGGTGCCCAGCCGCTGCTGGTCAAGATCACCATGCGGGAGCTGAACCCGTCCACCATGACCGCAGTGCGTTATCTGCTCATGAGCATCACCTTTTTCGCGCTCATGCGCTGGCGGGGGCTGCCGCTCCTGCCGCCGCTGCGCCTGATGCCGGCCCTGCTGCTCATGGGCATCACCGGTGTGGCGCTCAACAATATCGCCCAGTTCACCGGTCTGCAGCTCTCCACGGTCAGCAATGCCACTCTCATCGCCACGACCACTCCGGCCGTGACGGCGCTGGTGGCCCTGATCTTCCTGCGCGAACGCCTGCTGCCCATCGAACTGCTGGGGATCCTGCTTTCCGTGGCCGGGGCGCTGTTCCTCGTCAGCAAGGGACAGATAGACGTATTGCTGCATATCTCCTTCAACAAGGGGGATCTGCTGTTCTTCACCGCCCAGCTGGGCTGGGCCGTCTATTCCCTGACGGGCTTCCGCGTCATGCGCCATCTTCCGCCCCTGACGACCACGGCCTGGGCCGGGCTGTTCGGGACGGCGGGCACCTTCATCTACGCCGCGCTGACCGGCCAGCTGGACGTGCACAGCGTGGGCGGCACGACCCTGGCCTGTATGGTCTATATCGTCTGGATCGGCGGCGTGTGCGCCATGATCTTCTGGAACATGGGGGTCAAGGTGGTGGGGGCAGGGCAGGCGGCCATCTTCCTCAACATCATGCCGCTGGTGGGCGTTGTTCTGGGCGTGACCTTGCTGGGAGAGGACTTTGCTTTCCGCGAGGCCTTCGGCGCCGTGGGCATCCTGGGCGGAGTGTACATCCTGACGCACAGCCGCCAGATCATGCGGCGCATGGACCAGCGCCTGATCCGGCGCGCCCGGGAGCTGGCGGCCGCCCGCCGGCAGGCTGCGGAAAAGGAATCCCGCCGGGACTGAGACCGGCGGGATGGCATCTATCAAGAGACGGGCTGCCGCTATGAAAGAGACTGAACACAAAAGACACCGGCTTGCGGATCTGCTTCTGGTCCTGCTGGCCGCGCTGTTCTGCTGGTGTGCCCTGCAGGGGACGCTGGACCTCAATCCCCAGGGCATCGGCATGGACAGCGACCTGCAGAACTACGCGCAGATCATGGAAGCCGGGGAATGCCCCGCGGCCTTTGCCCGTGACCCGGTGGCGTCTTTTTTCCCGCAGGATCCGGGCGTGCCCAATCTGCTGACGGCCCTGGCGGGTCTGCTCCCCGACGGGGACAATGCGGCCACGGACATGCTGCGTGTGGGCGCGCTGGGCGTCTTTTTGCACTTCCTTGCCTATTACATCCTGGGGCGCTGTCTGTTCCGCAGCCCCTCTCTGGCGGCCCTGCTCTCGATCCTGATGAGCATTGCCGTGCACTGGTCGTTCGGCACCTTCTGGGGCAGCATGCGCTCGGATCCGGTGCCGCGCATCTTCTATGCCGATCTCTGGCCCTTCCTTCTGCTGCTGGCCTGTGCGGCCGTCAAACGCCCTTCGCTGCAGCCTGTGGTCATGTTCCTGTCAGGCTGTGCCATGCTGGTGCATACGGTCAGCGCCCTCATGGGCGGAGCCATGTTCTTCATGGCCTTTTTCCTGCTCTGGCGGGACAGGGGACTGTGGCGCCACGCGGGCCTGAGCCTGCTGAATCTGTTGAGCTTCGCAGTTCCCGTTGTTATATATCTGAAAGTTTTTCTTGCGGATACACCAGCACCGCCGGTCGAGTATGCCGGGCTTTTTGCCGAGGTGCGCGCCCTGCGTTACAGCAAGGACTGGCATGATGTCTGGCAGAGCCTTGCGGACATATTGCGCTATTATACCTTCCCCGTCCCGCTGTTCCCCGCGGCAGCCGTAGCAGCCGCCATACTGTTCAAAAAAAGACAGCAGCTGGCCGGGCCGGTGCGCACCCTGCTGCGGCTCATGCCGGGCATGGTGCTGGGCATCGCGGGCGGCTGTGTGCTCTGCGCCCTGGAGATGTGGCTGGCCCGCCATCTGGGGCGGCAGAACATGAGTCAGGAGATCCTGCGGGGCACGCGCTTTTTGGTGCCGCTTTCCTGGCTGCTGCTGACCTGTCTTTTGTCCCTGTACTGGCAGGGCCTTGCCCCCCTGCTGCGCCGTGGCATCGTCATCCTGCTGGCTGTCGTCCTGCTGTCGCTGGGGCAGGGCAAACAGGTGGTGGCGGCCCGGCATGCCCTGGCGGACATGACCGGTCTGGGCTGGCTGGATACGGAAGAGGCCCGGCAGATCAAGGCGCATTCCCTGGGATTGCGGGATGCCCTGCAGGCCCTGCGCGCGCAGGCGGGACCGGAAGAGCTGGTTTTTACTGACGGAGACTGCATGGCCGTGCGCTTTGCTGCCCGCATGCCCATGCTGCCCGTACACAAGGACGGGAACGTCATCTATTATGCCGCCGACCCGGATATGGCCCGGCGCTGGCTGGCCATGCAACACCGCATGGCGGCCGATGCCACCGGCTATATGGAGGTCTGGCGTACGGAGCAGGCCGCGTTGCTGCTGACGCGCCATGTGGAGCACAAAGCCCTGTTGCTGCGTTACGGTGCCCTGCTTTTTGAGAATGAAGACTGGCTGTTGCTGCGGCGTTCGCCGGTAGCGGCGGACGCCGATGCACAGGTCACGAGGAGCGGATATGCAGACTGAGAAGAAAGGCAACAGGATCGCGGTCCTGATCCCCTGCTATAACGAGGCGCTGACCATCGGGAACGTGGTCAGGGATTACCGTCAGGCCCTGCCGGATGCCGATATCTATGTCTATGACAACAATTCCACCGACGAAACGGCCCGTCTGGCCCGTGAGGCCGGTGCCATCGTGCGCCCCGAGCCCCGTCAGGGCAAGGGCAACGTGGTGCGGACCATGTTCCGTGACATCGAGGCGGACTGTTATCTGATGGTGGACGGGGACGACACCTATCCGGCTTCGCAGGCTGCGGCCCTGTGCGCACCCGTGCTGGAAGGCCGTGCGGACATGGTCATCGGCGACCGGCTGTCCTCCACCTACTTCACGGAGAACAAGCGCCCGTTCCACAACAGCGGCAACATGCTGGTGCGCCGCTGCATCAACATGTTCTGGAAACGCGGCCGGCAGATCGAGGACGTCATGACGGGCATGCGGGCCATGTCGCCCCTGTTCGTCAAATCCTTCCCCATCCTTTCACAGGGCTTCGAGATCGAGACGGAGATGACCATCTTTTCCCTGGCCAACAACTTCCGCATCGCTTCCATGCCCATCCAGTACCGCGACCGGCCGGAAGGGAGTTTTTCCAAGCTGAGCACGTTCCGGGACGGCTTCCGCGTCCTGAAGACCATCGCCGTCCTGTTCAAGGATTACCGTCCCCTGCTGGTCTTCTGGTCGGTGGCCTGTCTGCTGGCCCTGCTTTCTCTGGGGCTGTTCCTGCCTGTGCTGGGCGAATACATGTCCAGCGGGCTCGTACCCCGCTTCCCGACCCTGATCGTGTCCGGCTTCTGCATGCTGGCGGCTTTGCTGAGCTTTGTTGCCGGCCTGACCCTGGACTGCCAGCGCAAGCGGGCCCGGCAGGCCTTCGAGATCCAGCTCAATGTGCTGTCACTGCTGCTGCGGCAGGGCAGGACAGGCATGCCCTCCGGCGGGAACAGGCCGGAGCAAGACCCTCAGGCGTAAATGAAGAAAGCCGGGCAACAGCCCGGCTTTTTCCATTTGGGACAACGCTGGAAAGGACGCAGCGAAAAGGCTGGGGAGCTTCCCTGCCCGGTCAGCTGAGGGCCTTGCGCTTCATGATGTAGTTCCAGATCATGACCACCCCCGTGGCCACGACCTTGGCCAGCATGTAGTGCAGGGCCAGCTTGTCCACCAGCAGCCACATGCAGACCTGATTGATGCCCAGACCGGCCAGGCTCGATCCCACGAAGACCACCTGCCGGGCAAAGCTGCGTACCGCCTGATGGAAGACGAAGAACACGCAAAGGTAGTAATTGACGATGACGGCCACGATGAAGGCCCAGGCGGACGACCAGAGGTAATGGACGTCCAGCACGCTGGTCAGCAGGAACAGCAGGCCGTAGTCCACCAGAAAGGTCAGACCGCCCACGATGCAGAAGCGGAAAAATTCCGCGCCACGGCTGGCAAGGGACATAAAGACTCCTTTGGGATTGGGCTGCCCTGACTTAGCCTGTTCCCCGCCGGGGCGCAAGCCGGATGGGCAGGTATGCGGCAAAGGGGCGAGGGCTGGCCGCTATGGTGCGTGCGCGACAGGGCACGGCATGCACGCCGGTAGGGCAGAGCAATATGCCGGAACGCGGAGGACGCCGCGAACTGTCGGACATCACATGCCGCACGACGCGCAGCGCGGAGGGGAGGGCACTCCCGTCCGCGCTGCTTTTTGTTCCGTCGTCCCCTGTAACCGGGGACGATGTTTTCTGGTCTTGCGTATGGTTTGTGAACGCCAATGTCGTCAGGGACGTAGGGGGATTTCTTCAGCTCCCTCCGGCCCGGCGGGACGGAGCTGCCCCTTGTCCAGCAGGAAGAGGGGGGCGGAGGGCTGGACCTCCCGCAGCAGGGCCGCCGTATGGGGATGGCAGGTGAAAAAGAGGATCTGCTGCCGGGGGCCGTATCTTCCCTGGCTGAGGTCCCCCAGGATACGGGCCGTGCGCCGTGCCCGGCCGGGATCGAAGTCCACCAGCACATCGTCCATGATGACCGGCAGGGGGCTGGCCTGCGCCGCGTGATCCTGGATGTAGGCCAGACGCAGGGCCAGATAAAGCTGCTCCTGGGTGCCCCGGCTCAGCTGCTCCGGGCTGACGGGCTCGCCCTGCGGCGGCATGACCCGCAGGCTGGAATCGCCCACGACGGCGCCCACGTCCTGCCAGGCACCGGCGGTGATGTCCCGGAATATGGCCGCGGCCCGGCGGATGACACGGGGCTGGCGTTCCTTCTCAAAGGCCAGTTTTGCCCGGTGGAGCAGAGCATGGGCCAGACGCAGGCGGCACCAGGCACGGGCCTGCCGCTGCAGCTCTTCCCGCTGGTCGGCTTCCTGCTGCAACAGGTCGGCCAGGGTCCCGTCCTGCCGCATGGCCTCCACGCGCACGCCCAGAGCGGCGACTTCTTCCGCCAGCGCGTCCTCTTCCTGACGCAATCCTTCCAGAAGATGCTGCTGCCCTGCGCAGGCCTGTTCCTCTTCCTCCCGGGCCTCTTCCCGGAAAGAAGCCAAAAACGTTTCCAGCGGCTGCGTCCCGGCCACCAGGCGCAGGCTGTCTTCCAGCAGCAGGCGACGCTGCTCCGTCCGGTGCCGTTCTTCCAGCAGGGCGGCCGTTTGCAAAAAATCCCCGTCGTCCCGGGCTCCGCCCTGATGCAGCAGGGCCGCCAGATCGGTATGGATGTTGTCCAGATCGCTTGCCGCACGGCGGCAGGCCGTTTCCTGCTCATCCAGCAGCTGGCGCAGGCGGGCCTGCTCTGCGGCACGGTGGCGGGCGTCCTCCGCCGCCTCGCCCAGCATTTCCAGATGCCGGAGCCAGTCGGCATCCTGCGGCGGCACGGGGCGTCCCGTCTCTTCCAGCAGGGCCGCCAGCGGTGCCCGCAGGGCTTCTGTTTCGCCGTGCAGACGTTGCAGGCGCGAATCTTCCTGTTGCAGCTCTTCTTCGAGGCGCAAACAACTCTCCATACCGTCCAGGGCCGCGTGGACGGTTCCCGGCGTCAGGTCTTCCGGCAGGCCCAGCGAATGCAGGCCGCCGATCCAGGCGGTCCGGGCCGTCTCCAGCCGGAGGGCCGCTTCCTGCGTGCGGCAACGGCTGTCCTCCAGTACCTTGCGACAGCGTTCCAGCAGCCCGGCACTGGTCGCGGCCTCGGCAGCGGCCTGCTGATGTCCGGCATGGGCCTCTTCCGCTTCCCGGCAAAGGGCAAGGCCGCGGCGGACAGCCTCCGGCAGGCTGGGGCAGGCGGCATCGGGAGGGAGCAGGGCCAGCAGGTCGCGCAAGGCCTGTTCCGTCTGCTGTAGGGAAGAGGTCGCATGTCCGGCATCGTCCCCGGCTGCGCGCAGTGCCTCCGCCAGTGCGGTGGCGGTGGCTGCCCGCTCGAAAAGCAGCCCTGCCGCTGCCGGGGCAAAGGCCGTCGCCGTGGCTGCGGGCAGCATGGCCTGCCAGCGGTTTTCCCCGTCCTGTATGGCGGCAAGGAGTTCCTGCTCCTGTTCGGCCAGTCGGGCCAGCGTTTGCCTGACGCGCCTCAATTCCTGCCGCAGGCTGTCGTGTTCCTGCAGGAGCTGATCCAGCTGACGGCGCGCGGCCTGCTGTTTTTCCAGACAGCTTTCCAGTTCATCGGCATCCGGGATGTCGTTGTTCATGCTGCGCGGCAGGGGCAGACGGGCAAGGCGGTGCTGCTGTTCCCGCAGGCGTCCTGTGCTTTCTTCCAGCAGCTGCCGGATGCGCGCCGCTTCTTCCCGGCGATGGCGTTCCGCCTTCTCGGCATGGGGCAGGCCGCCTGCCAGCAGGGCAAGACCGCAGACCGCTGCCAGCCCGCCTGCCCAGGGCGAGGCCGCCAGCCCGGGCCAGGGGAGCAGCTCCGGGGCCCACTGTCCGGCCAGCAGAAGGACCAGGCCGGGGAGCAGGAGCACGATGCCCATGCAGAGCAGAGGCAGGCTGCCGCCTGTCAGAGGACGCTCCAGCTGTTGGGCCTGTTGTGAAAGCCCTTCCTGCCGGACCGTCTCGGCGGCGATCCCGGAGCGGAGCGTACGGCAATGCCGCACGGCGGCAGCAAAACGATCCAGGGCTTCCTGCTCCAGGGCCGGATGCCGGTCGATGGCCTGGACAAGGGCCGTCTCGCGCTGTTGCAGCTTGTCCTGCTCCTGCCGTGCGTGGTCCTGCTGTTCCCGCAGGCTGCGCAAGCGCTCTGTCAGATGGTCGAGGCGGGAGGCCAGCGAGAGGGCCTCGTCCCTGTGGCGGAGCAGCCGCTCCGGCCCGGCAAGGTCGTTTTCGTCCAGGCGCAGCGGCGCGCAGGCGCGTGAAAAGGCTTCCCGGGCCCGTTGCTGCCGTCGCTGCCAGCGGGGGAGGTCCCCCTGTTTTTCCTGCCAGTTTTCCAGAAGGCGTTGCAGGTGGCGTTGTTGGCCGCCGTCCAGAGGCGGCTGGCGGTCGGGCAGGGCCTCCAGACGTTGCAGGTGTGCCTGGTGGGTCTCCTCAGCCTGTGCCAGCGCGGCGGCGGCCTCGTCTTCCCGCTGGCGGGCCATCTGCAGGGCCGTCGTACAGGTCGCCAGTGTGGCGGCCTGCCGTTCCACTTCCTCCCGGCCGAAGACAGAGCGGTCCGTGGCACGGATGCGGGCGCAATCCCAGTCAGGGCCCAGACGGGAAAGCTCTTCCTGCAGACGGCGGGCGATCTGTTCCTTGCGCAGACGCGCCAGCGGCAGGTCGGTCAGGGCTTGTCGGTAGGTGGAGGTCTGTTCCGTCAGGGCGCGCAGACGGGGCAGGGCCGCCACAAGGGCCTGATCCGGGCACAGCTCCCGGAGCCGTTCGCGTGTGCGCGCGCACTGTTCCCGAAGGCCCTGCAGGGCATGCTGCCCTTCCTCCTCCCGTTCGCGCAGACGGGCCAGACGCTCGCGCCCCTGCGGCGGGAAATCCTGCGGCAGGCCGGAAAGGCGCTCCAGACGCATCCCCAGCAGATGCCACTCCCGCCACTGCTCCCAGACCGAGAGGCGCCGTTCCGTACGGCGCAGGGCGGTCTCCAGCTCCGTCTTGCGGCGGCGGAGGTCTTCGAGATCCTGTTTGCGCTGCTGCCACTGGGCGCACAGGGCGTCGTAGCTGCCGCTCCGGGCGTCGGCCTGACGGATGCGGGCCCGCAGCTCCTGCCAGCAGCCCGCCTGGACGTTGAGGGGCAGCTTGCGTCCCTGCGGGCGATAGATGGCGTCGGCCTGCTGTTGCAGGGCGCGCAGCACATCGGCCGGGGAACGCAGGCCCGTGCCGAAGCTGGCCCCGTAGAGGGCGTGGCGCACGGCCTCGTCGTCCAGGCTCTCGAAGCGCTGCAATTCCCCCAGACTGAAGCCGAAAACGTTGCTGTAGACCTGACGGTCGATGCCCCGGAAGAGCTGCTCCAGCAGGCTTTCCGGCACAGGGGCCCCGTCGGGGCCGGTGAGCTGCAAACGGCCGCTGCCCGGGCCGGGGCGGCGATGCAGATGCAGCAGGCCGTGGAGGCCGCTTTCCAGCGTCAGGCTGCCCCCGGCCTGTCCGCCGCGCAGGGGCTGGCCGGCCTGACGCTCCTTGCGCCCGGAGGGATAGCCGGTGAGCATGGCCCGCAGGAAGGCCAGACAGGTGGACTTGCCGGCTTCGTTGTCGCCCAGAAAAATGTTGATGCCCGGGCCGAGGCCCTCGGCGCCCGTTTGGGCAAGGATGCCGAAACCGTCTGCATGGAACGAGAGCAGGCGCATCACTTCCCCTCCAGCATGTCCAGGCAGAGATAACGGGCTTCGTCCAGCAGGTCCTGGAGATCCTCCCCTTCCGGCATGTCGAGCATCCCGGCGGGGCAGTGCCGGAACAGGGGCGCCAGCTCCTCCTCGGCAAAGGCGGCCAGCGCTTCGGGCTGCTGTCCGAGTCCTTCCGCCAGACGCAGGGCCTCGCCCAGCAGATCCTGGCGTTGCAGGCAGGCGGCCATATCCACAGCGGGGGCCGTCTCCACGCACAGATCCTTGATATGGACAGGCAGGGGTAGGGGAGCCTGATGCAGGCGCTCTCGCAGGTCGCGGCAGGTCTCTGGGCGGCGCAACAGGCTGTCCAGCGGGGTGCGTCCCTGCAGGCACAGGCGCACGACCATGAGCGTGCAGGATGCGTCAGCGCTTTCCGTGACCGTGGTCAGGGCCTCCAGCAACCTGTCCTCTACGGCGTCGAGCTGTTCCACGGCGTCCAGACCGATGACCGGACGCTGCCATTGTACCGGCCCCAGCGGCAGGAACTCTTCCCGGCAGGAGAAAGCACCGTCGCAGGCCTCGGCAGTGACCAGCAGGCAGCCGCGCGGGCCGCCTTCATTGATGTGGAGTCCCTGGGTATTGCCGGGATAGGCGATGAAGGGATGGCGCGCCAGGGTGCGGCGTTCGTGCACATGGCCCAGAGCCCAGGCATCCAGACCGGCGGCACGCAGATCATCCAGCGAGCAGGGGGCGTACCTGTCCTGCGTGGGGCTGCCTTCCACGCTGCAATGCAGCACGCCCAGCTGGAAGCAATCCGTCTCCGGTTGGCGGTGGAAGAGGAGGGCCAGGTTGCGGGCCTCCCTGATGCGGGCATGGCTGATGCCGTGGATCACGGCAAGGGGAGCCCCGTCCCGGTACAGCACATGCTGTTCGGGCTCCGGGCCGAAGATGGTCACGTTGTCGGGCCAGTCCACGGTCTTCAGCCGCGAGTCCAGCGGGTCATGGTTGCCGTGGGCCCAGAAGACCGGGATGCCGCAGGCCTGCAGGCGCACACAGCCGTCGCGCAGGGCCAGCTGGGCTTTGACGCTGTGCTCTTCCTGATTGTAGATGTCCCCGGCCAGGACGAGAAAGTCCGGCCGCAGGCGCTCGCACTGGTCGAACAGGCGTTGCAGTGCCGTGAAGGTGGCGTCGCGCAGCTGCGCTTGCAGGGCCTCTCCGGCATCGGTACGGCTCAGGCCCAGGAAGGGGGTGTCCAGATGCAGGTCGGCGGCATGGATGTATCGGAGGCTGTTCATGGCGTGTCCTTGGCGTGGGCTCCTCCGGCAGAGATATGTTTTTTCCGGCAGCAGGACAAGTTGCGCGCGTGGAGGCGTGCGCGGTTGACGCTGTCAAAGCCCGTTGGTATGACTAGCGTTTATACCACAGGGGGAAAGAATGGCGCGAATCCTTTACGGCATCCACGGGACAGGGCATGGCCATGCCATGCGCGGGCTGACCATCGCCCGCCGTCTGGGCGCACACGAATTTCTGTTCGTGGCCAATGACGACGCCCCCAAGATACTGGAGCCCGAATTCCGGGTGCACCGCATCCCCAATCTGGGCACGGTGTTCCGCAACTATCAGGTGGATGTGGGCGCTACGGTGCGCAAGGCCATCCCGCTGCTCTGGCACCGTCAGCGCTATGTGGATGAAGTGCTGCGCCTTATCGACCAGTTCAAGCCCGACGTCTGCATGACGGACCTGGAATACTTCGTGCCGCGTGCGGCCGAGAAGGCCGGGCTGCACTGCCTGACCCTCGACCATCAGCACGTCATCACCTGCTGTCGCCACGGCTGGCTGCCGCCGCGCATGTGGTGGGATCACCTGCTGCAGGGCATCACGCCCCGCTATCTGTTCCGGCCCACGGAGCAGAACCTGCTGGTCTCCTTCTATGCGCCGCCGGTGCAGCCCCGCTACCACGCCCGCGTGGTACCCCCCATCCTGCGTGAAAGCGTGCTGCGCCTCAATCCCCGCGACGACGGCCATGTGGTGGTCTACCAGAGCAATTCCACGCACCGCAAGCTGGTGGACTTTTTGCTCCAGGCCACGGACCGCCCCTGCTATGTCTTCGGCTATGACCGGACGGAAGGCCGCGAGGGCAACGTCATCTTCATGAAGAAGAGCGAAGAGGGCTTCCTCAAGCTGCTGGAAGGCTGTTCCTACGTCATCCAGGGCGGCGGCCATACCCTGATGACCGAGGCCCTGCACCTGGGCAAGCCCATCCTGAGCCTGCCGCTCAAGGCCATGGTGGAACAGTGTTTCAACGCCCTGTACCTCGAACGTCTGAACTACGGCATGCAGGCCGACATGATGACCCTGGAGCCCGCCTTGCTGCGCCGCTTCGAGGAACGCCTGCCCGAGTTCCGGGCCTCCATCGCGCGCGGGCATTTCTGCGGCAACGATCTGGTCTTCGGCCTGGTGGATACCTTCATCCGCACCGGTACCCTGCCGGTATCGGGCACGCCGAAGGTGGTGGAGTAGGAGAAAAAGCTCGCATACGGCAGGGATTCCATCCCTGTTTCCATGATGGCAAAACGCCTCTTCCGTCTCATGCGGGAGAGGCGTTTCTGCGTGGAGCGCTCCACGCGCAGGGGGCTCTTTGTCATTCCCCTTGTCCATATGTTCGCTCGGCATCCCCACGGGAGTGGGGAATACTTCCTTCGCCGGCAAGTCCATCGGCGCGTTCTCGGTTCATCCCCACGCATGCGGGGAATACTCTTCGACGAGATGCAAAAGATAACAAGCTGTCAGCGGGACGGCTGCATACTGCCGAACCAGGCCATGCTCGCTGCGATCCCGCTCCACGAGCATCAAAAAAGGGAAGGAGCTTGCGCGCAAGGCGGCTCCTTCCCTTCCAACAATACCGCCCGGCAGGGCAGCTGGGATCCATTGATTTTTACATGCCCAGATAGGCGGAACGCACGTCCTCGCTCTTGAGCAGGTTCTCGGCGCTGTCGCTGGTGACGATACGGCCGTTCTCCATCACATAGCCGCGGTGGGCGATGCGCAGGGCCTGGTTGGCGTTCTGTTCCACCAGGAAGACCGTGGTGCCGTTGGCGTTGACGCGCTGGATGATCTGGAAGATCTGCTGGATGATGATGGGCGCGAGGCCCAGCGAGGGCTCGTCCAGCAGGAGCAGCTTGGGCCGGGCCATGAGGGCGCGGCTGATGGCCAGCATCTGCTGTTCGCCACCGGACAGGGTGCCGCCGGTCTGCTTGCGGCGCTGGGCCAGGATGGGGAAGAGGTCGAACACATAGTCCATGTCTTCCTTGATGCCCTGCACGTCGTTGCGCAGGAAGGCGCCCAGGTCGAGGTTCTCGCGCACGCTCAGGTCGGGGAAGATGAGGCGGCCTTCGGGCACCTGCGAGATGCCCAGGCGGACGATCTCGTGCGGGGGCAGCTCGTGGATGGGCTCGCCGTTCCAGAGGATCTCGCCCTTGCGCGGCCGGTTGATGCCGCAGATGGTCATGAGTGTGGTGGACTTGCCGGCGCCGTTGGCACCGATGAGGGTCACGATCTCGCCGTCATCCACGCGCAGGGAAACGTCGCGCAGGGCCTGGATGTTGCCGTAGTAGGTATCAATGCCCTTGACTTCAAGCATCTTCGCTTTCTCCCAGATAGGCCTGAATGACGCGCGGGTTGCTGCGCACTTCCGCGGGAGTGCCGGCAGCGATGCGCGAACCGTATTCCATGACATAGATGCGGTCGGACAGGGACATGACCATGCCCATGTCGTGCTCGATGAGCAGGATGGAAAGATCCCGGTCCGCGCGGATCTGGAGCACCAGATCCTTGAGCTCGTTGGTCTCCTGCGGGTTCATGCCGGCGGCGGGTTCGTCCAGCAGCAGCATGCGGGGCTCGGTAGCCAGGGCGCGGGCGATCTCCAGACGGCGCTGGGCACCGTAGGCCAGGTTGCAGGCCTTTTCGTTCCACAGATCCTGCAGGTGCACGGTCTCCAGCAGACTGTAGGAGATGTCGATGGATTCCTGCTCTTCGCGGCGGGTGGCGGGGTTGCGGGTCAGGGCGCCCCAGATGCCGGCCTTGGTGCGGCAGTGGCGGCCGATCATCACGTTCTCCAGCACGGTCATGTCGCTGAACAGGCGGATGTTCTGGAAGGTGCGGGCCATGCCCAGCGCCGTGATGAGGTGGGGCTTGCGCCCGTTGAGCAGATGCTTCTCGCCGTTGGCGCCGTACAGGTGCACGGTGCCTTCCGTGGGCTTGTAGATGCCGGTGACGCAGTTGAAGAAGGTGGTCTTGCCGGCGCCGTTGGGGCCGATGAGGGCCACGATCTCGCCTTCGTTGACGGTCAGGTCCAGCTCGTTGAGGGCGCGCAGACCGCCGAAGTCACGCGTCAGGCCCTTGACTTCAAGGACGGGTTTCATGCGCGTTCTCCTTTGTTGCCGCCCTGCAGGGCGGTGATGCGGTAGCGGCGGCGCTCACCGGTGACGAGGCCCTGGGGCCGGAAGATCATCATGATGACCATGATGGCGCCGAAGATCAGCATGCGGTACTCGGAAAAGGCACGCAGGTATTCGGGAGCCAGGATGAGGATGGTGGCGGCGATGACCACACCCACGATGGAGCCCATGCCGCCCAGCACCACCATGGAGAGGATCATGGCCGATTCCATGAAGGTGAAGCTGGCGGGGTTGATGAAGGTGGTCTTGGCCGCGAAGATGACGCCGGCGAAACCGGCCCAGCAGGAGCTCAGGGCAAAGGCCGAGAGCTTGACGCGGGCCAGGTCGATGCCCATGGCCTCACAGGCGATCTCGTCTTCACGCAGGGCCTGCAGGGCAAGGCCCACACGGGAGTTCTTGAGGCGGCTGATGACGATGATGGTCAGGATCACGGCCAGCAGCACCAGATAGTAGATGAAGATGGTGTTGGCGGCGATCTCCAGCTCCTGGCCGAAGAAGGAGGGGCCGGGGATGTTCTTGATGCCGCCGGAACCGCCGGTGAGGCTGGTCCAGTTGAGCAGCACCAGGCGCACGATCTCGCCGAAGCCCAGGGTCACGATGGCCAGATAGTCACCGCGCAGGCGCAGCACGGGGAAGCCCAGGGCCAGGCCGAAAACGATGGCCATGAAGCCGCCCACGGGCAGACAGGCCCAGAAGCCCAGGCCGAACGCCTGGTTGAGCAGGGCGTAGGAATAGGCGCCCACGGCGTAGAAGGCCACATAGCCCAGCACCAGCTGACCGGCGATGCCCACGGCGATGTTCAGGCCCAGGGCCAGGATGACGTAGAGCATGGCCGAGATCATGATGTTGGTCTGGTAGAAGGAGCTCACCAGAGGCATGACGATCATGACGGCCAGCAGCAGGCCGAGGCTGGTCAGACGGGTGGTGGTATTGCGGTTGGGCAGGGTGACCAGGCTGTGCAGGCCCTTGCCCAGGCCTTCGGGCAGGCGGATCAGCGGGATGCCGCGGGCCTTGCGGCTGAAACACCAGTTCCAGAGCATGGAAAGGAAGAAGATGGCCACGCCCAGCAGGATGACCCTGTCGAACTGCCATTCCACGGTCTGGTCAACGCTGTTGAGCTTGATGCCCATGACCGGGAAGGTCAGGAGCATGAACCAACAGGCAGCCAAAAGGGCTTTTGTAAGATATTGCATCATGATTGGCTACACCTTCTGCACTTTTGCTTTGCCGAGGATGCCGTCGGGACGGAAGATGAGGATGAGGATGAGCAGGGCAAAGGCCAGGGCATCCTCATAGTTGCCCGACAGGTAGCCGGTGGTCATGCTCTCGGCGATACCCAGCACAAGGCCGCCCACCATGGCACCGGGGATGGAACCGATGCCGCCGAGCACCGCGGCCGTGAAGGCCTTGAGGCCGGCCAGGAAGCCGATGCCGAAGTTGACCTGTCCCATGTGGGAGGCGATGAGCACGCCGCCCAGGGCCGCCAGGGCCGAGCCGACGATGAAGGTGAGCGAGATGATGCGGTCGGCATTGATGCCCAGCAGCAGGGCCATCTTGCGGTTCTGCGCGGTGGCGCGCATGGCCTTGCCCATGCGGGTATAGCGGATGAACAGGCTCAGGGAGACCATGGCCAGCGTGCTGGTGACGAGGATCAGGAAATCACTGGGGCCCATGATGTTGCCCAGGTAATCCAGAAACTCCATCTCCGGCAGCAGGCGGGGGAAGGGGACATAGTCAGAGGTCTGCGCCAGCAGCACATAGTTCTGTAGGAAGATGGACATGCCGATGGCCGAAATGAGGGGCGACAGACGCGGGGCGCCGCGCAGGGGTTTGTAGGCCACCTTTTCCAGAGTATAGCCGTAGGCCGCGCTCCAGACCACGGCCGCGAGGGCCGCAACGATGAGGATGCCTCCGGCGGGGAAACCGACGATGCCCAGCACACCGGCTACCAGCAGGGCCGTGAAGGCGCCCAGCATGTAGATTTCGCCGTGTGCGAAGTTGATCAGTTCGATGATGCCGTACACCAGCGTATAGCCCAGGGCGATGAGGGCATAGATGCTGCCGCGTGTGAGGCCGCCGAAGAAAAGTTCGATAAAGTACTGGAAGTCCATGCCGTTACAGGGGCTGCGGTTTACCCGGGCGCAGCGGGCAAGAGGGCGCGGAGGCCATGCCCCCGCGCCCGTGCGCCATAGTATCCTATTAATGCAGAGTGATGCTGTGGTCGCTTTCGACGAACTTGCCGTCCTTCACCACGTAGACGGACAGGCCCAGACCGGTGGCGTCACCGGCCTTGTTGAAGGACATCTTGCCCAGAGGGGTGTCCACTTCGGTGCTCTTCAGAGCGGCCATGATCTTGTCGGTCTCGGTGCTGCCGGCCACTTCGATGGCCTTGATGAGGGCCTGGGTGGCGGCATAGGCGTTGTAGTAACCGAAGCCGGGCTCGCTGCCGAACTGCTTGACGTGGGCTTCGCGGGCGTGCTTGTACATGGCCAGGGTACTGGTATCCTTGGGATAGGAGGCCATGACGCCTTCGCTGTCCTTGCCGGTCATCTTGAGGAAGGTCTCGTCCTTCACGCCGTCAGGACCGATGAGGGGGGTCTTGACGCGGTCGCGGCGCATCTGCTGCACCAGCTTGGAGGCGGTGTTCTGGTAGCCGCCGAAGATCAGGACGTCGGCCTTGGCGCGACGCAGCTTGCGCACCACGGCGGAGAAGTCCACGGCGTCGGGGGTCACGGCTTCGAACAGGACGGTCTCGACGCCGGCCTTTTCGAGGATGCCGCGGTTCTGCTGGGCAAAGCCCTTGCCGTATTCGCCGTTGTCATGCAGGTAGGCGACCTTCTTGGCCTTCAGCACTTCGATGATGTAGCTGCTGGTCAGCTGGGCCTGGGCATTGTCGTTGGCCACGGTGCGCAGGAACAGGGGGTGCTTGCCTTCCAGGGTCAGGGCAGGCGTGGTGGCCGTGGGGGAGATGCTGATGATGTTGGCGCTTTCATACATGGGCAGGGAGGCGTTGGTGGCGCCGGAGCAGATGGGGCCCATGATGGCCACGACCTTGTCGGAGATCAGCTTGGTCGCGGCGTTGGTGGCCAGTTCGGGCTTACACTGGTCGTCCTGGGACACCAGTTCGATCTTCTTGCCCAGCACGCCGCCCTTGGCGTTGGCTTCTTCAATGACGATCTTGGCGGCATTGAGGCTGGGGACGCCGTACGAGGCCAGGTCGCCGGAATGGGCGCCCTGCACGCCGATTTTGATGGTGTCGGCGGCCATGGCAGGAGCCGCAACGGCAACGCTGCACAGCGCGGCCATGAGCCAGGTCATGCACTTTTTCATTTTCTCCCTCCTTGAGAGACTCCATGCACTGCCGGGCGTCGCACAACAGCAAAGCGACGTCTACCTTGCGGCAGTATAAGCCCTTTCTATTGCATCTTTATCTGATTCCTGTCAATGCGGTTTGCCGGATGGACACACAAATCCATCTCTCCCGCACGGCCACATATCTACTGTGATTTCTTGTGGCTGGAACGCAGGTGCAGGCGCATGGGCGCATGCGTGATGCCGAAGATGCGGCGCAGGGCGCGTTCCAGATAGCGGGCATAGCTTTCCGGCACGCGGTCGGCGTCACTGACGAAAAAGACGAAGGTCGGCGGCTGGGACTCGGCCTGGGTCAGATAGAAGAACTTGGCGCGCACGCGCTTGACCACCGGGGGCTGGTGGCGGGTCAGCACTTCTTCCATGGCACGGTTGAGCTGGCCGGTGGGCACGCGGATGGCGCATTCCTCATGGATCTTGCGGGCCATGGGCAGGATCTTGTTCAGGCCCGTGCCCTTGAGGGCCGAGACCGTGAGGATGGGCACATGCTTGCAGAAGGCCAGCATCTCGCTCACGTTCTGCAGCAGTTGCTTGAGCTGACCGGCGGGCACCAGGTCGCACTTGTTGACCAGCACCATGAAGGGGATCTTGCGGGTATCCAGCAGATCCATGAGGCGCTTGTCCTGCTGGCTCACGCCTTCGGTGGCGTCCAGGGTCAGCAGGGTCACGTCGGCCTTGGTGGTGGACTTGAGGGCCGCGTTGACGGAGTACTTTTCCACGATGTCCGTGATCTTGGTACGGCGGCGCACCCCGGCGGTATCCACAAAGACGTAATCCTGACCGTCGCGCTCAAAGCGCACGTCCACGCTGTCGCGGGTGGTGCCGGCCACGTCGGAGACGATCATGCGTTCCTCACCGGCCAGGGCGTTGATCATGGAGGACTTGCCCGCATTGGGGCGGCCCAGCATGGCCAGGCGCAGGGCCGGGGGCTCGTGTTCGGCCTCGTAATCATCGGGCAGCAGGTCGGCCAGTTCTTCGGTAAGGGCGCGGATGTTGTGCCCGTGCTCGGCCGAGACCGGCAGCAGGGGGAAGCCCAGGCTGTGGAACTCGGCCAGCAGCTCGTCTTCCTTTTCCAGGCCGTCCACCTTGTTGACCACGCAAAGGGTGGGCAGGCCCATGCGGCGGATGTGGGCCGCCAGATATTCGTCCAGGGGCAGCAGGCCGTCACGGCCGTCCACCACGAAGGCCACGGCACAGGCGTCCTTCATGGCCGCCTCGGCCTGGCGCAGGATGTCGGACTCGAAGCCGCGGATGCCTTCGGGGCCTTCGGTGACCATGGCATGGGCATCCAGGGTGATGCCGCCGGTATCCACGATGCCGAAATCAGGATGGCCCTTGCGGCGGACCACACCTTCCATGCGGTCGCGGGTCACGCCGGGACGGTCATGGGTGATGGCGCGGTTGCTGCGGATCAGGCGGTTGAACAGAGTGGACTTGCCCACGTTGGGGCGTCCCACCAGAACGATGCAGGGTAATGAGGACATGGGTCTCCCTTCGGCCATGACGGGCCGTTGTTGCGGAAATGGGGCCGCACGGGGCGGCGGGCATGGCGCACGGAGAAACGGGATGGAAAAAAGGCCCCTCAAAGCGGGGTGAGCGCCACACGCTGCGCTTGTGTAGCATCCTTGAGGCCGTTTGAAAAGAAAAAAATGCCCCGCGGGCGCATTTGCCGGAATCGACCGGATGCGGGCAGACAACACAGCGGGATGACAGGCGTTTTTTCAGGATGCCGTCAGGGCGGCAGAAAGCCGTGCCGGGCAGTCGTAAAAAAACAGTCCCTGCCGGTCCGAAGGGCCTGCAGGGACTGTGTGGGTGTGGCTGATCGCTGGGGCCGCCGGAGCGGCCGTGGCCCGGAGAGGGGGCCTTGGGGAAAAATGCGGTGCGGGAGGCACTCACTCGTTGCCCTCGCTCCGGCTCTCGCTGACGGGCAGGGGCAGCAGCAGGCGGAACAGGGCCCCGCCTTCGGGACGGTTGGCCGCCGTGATCTGGCCGCCGCGACCGTGGGCAAGGCCCGTGGCCACGGAAAGGCCCAGGCCTGCGGCCCGGCCCGCCTGACGGTGGGTGGTGAAGAAGGGCTCGAAGATATGGGGCATGATGTCGTCAGCGATACCGGTACCGCTGTCGGCCACCGAAAGCTCGTACCAGGTGGTGCCGTCGTCATCGGCGGGCAGCAGCCGGGCGCCGATGTCCAGCGTGCCGCCCTCGGGCATGGCGTCCAGGGCGTTCTCCACCAGATGCAGGCAGATCTGTTCCAGCTCCAGCGCGGAGCCCAGGGGACGGGGCGCGTCCTCGCCCCATTCCGGCGGGAAGTGCAGCCGGCAGGTCACCTTGAGGCTGTCCATGCGGCCCTGCAGCAGGGTCAGGACACGGGAGACCACGGCCTGCACGTCCATGGGCGCGCTGCGGGGGTCCAGGCCCACACCGGCCATGAGCAGCTTGCGGGTGATCTCGCGCACGCGCATGCTCTGGGTCACGATGGCCTTGAGGGACTCGCGCAGGTCCTCGATGTCGGGCAGGGCCTCGGCCTCGGGGCTGTCCAGGCTGTCGCCCATGAGGCCCGCGGCTTGGACGATGATGTTCAGGGGGTTGTTGACTTCGTGGGCCACACCTTCGGCGATGCGGCCCAGACTGCGCAGGCGGGCCTCTTCGGCCAGACGCCGGGCCTGGCGCCGGGACTCGGCCCGCTCCCGGGCCTTGCGGCATTCTTCCAGCACCGCATCCAGCGAGACGGGCTTGGCAAGCCAGTTGAGCGCGCCGCGCCGCATGGCCTTGACCGCCTGGCTCATCTCCGTGGCGCCGGAGAGCATGACCACATCGGGACGCGGTTCATGTTCCTGCAGGAGCTTGAGCAGGGAGACGCCGTCCATGCCCGGCAGGCAGACATCCAGGAAGACCAGATCCCATTCCTGCCGGGAGAGCATGCCCAGGGCCGTTTCCGCATCGCCGGCCACGGCAGCCTCGATACCGCGCAGCTCCAGGCGCTGTGCCAGCGGTTCGGCAAAGGCCTGTTCGTCGTCGACGATGAGTACACGCATGACGTCTTTCCCCCTTGCGACAATGCGTCAACATGATGCACGCCCGGAGCGTGCGGGATCTTTCCTGTCCGGCGGTGCTGCCGCCGGACAGGGGCAATGGCGGCCTAAAGCTTGTGCTCGGCCAGGAGGTCTTTTTCGTTGAGGACATCCTGGGCGGCGTCGAAATCGCCGCCTTCGGCCAGACTGACGGCCACCATGGCGTTCTCCACCTTGTCGCGGTAGGCCATGCGGATGCTGTTCAGCAGCTCGTCGATGTCCATGGGTTTCTTGAGGAAGTTGTAGGCGCCCATGCGGTAGGCCGTCTGTTCTTCGGCATCACCGCCGTGACCGGTCAGGATGATGACCTGCACCTGGGGGTTGCTCTTCTTGACGCTGCGCAGCACTTCGAAACCGTCCATGCCGGGCATGCGCAGGTCCAGGACGATGACGTCGGTGGGCTCTTCAACGGCTTTGAGGGCCTGCGGGCCGTCATAGGCCACGCGCGCTGAAAAACCGCGCATGGCAAGGCGCTCGGCAAGCGTGTCCACAAACTGTTTTTCGTCGTCTACCAGCAGAATCTTGATCTCTTCCTTGCTCATGCCATTCTCCTTCACCCGGTGATGCCGGGAAAAATGTCGTTCTAGTCTTCACTCCCGCAGGCGGAAATGGAGAGGAAAAAGCGCTGTGCCGGATCGCGCCAGGGCATCAGCAGGGCCTGCCAGCCGGGCCGGGGCCGGGCGTTGAGCAGGGGGCTGCCCGTCAGGGCCGCCAGGGCCATGTCGCGATTGGCGCCGTCGCAAACTTCGATGATGATGCCTTCCACCTTGTTCTGGCGACCGGCGGAAAAGCGGAGCTTCACCTGCCCGCCCACGGAGGCGCACAGGTCGAAGATGTCCAGCAGGGCACGCAGCACCGCCAGGGCGGGCACGGCGGACCATACGGGTTCTTCGCTGTCGGCAGATTCCAGCACCATCTGCACGGCGCGGGCCCGGCGGGCCGCCATGAGACAGAAGGTGCTGGCCACACGCGCCAGGTCGCAGGGCGCGTTCTCGTTCTCGCTGTGGCTGACCTGGGCCAGGTACTCCATGCACTCGGCCAGGGCCGCGCCCCGCAGGATCTGCTGCTGGGCTTCCTTCAGGGCCTTGATGACGCGCGGGTCGGCGGGCTTGTCGGCCCCGGCGGCCAGCTGCACCATGTCCTGCGCCAGCCCGGCGGATTCGCGGATCACGGCCAGCACGTTGCGCATGTCGTGCGTGGCCGAGGCCAGCAGACGTCCCATGCATTGCGAATCGGTCATGCTACGCCCCCCTGGCCTTGTCGCTGCCGGTGCCGCCGGAACGGGCAGCGGCTTCCAGCGTTTCCAGGAACATGCCCAGGCTCAGCGGCTTGGTCAGGCAGGCGAAGGCACTGGCCACGGGGCTGTCGCCGGAATCGTCCACGGAGTCATGCCCCGTGAGCACGATGACCGGCAGGCCGGGGTACTTCCGGCGCACCTGTTGGAGGACGGCGTCCCCGGTCATGCCGGGCATAAGCAGATCCACCACCATCACGTCGGGCAGGGCCTCCGCGGCCGCCATCTCGTCCAGGGTGGTCAGGGCCGCCTTGCCGTCCAGGGCCACCCGTACTTCGATACCGCGCAGATCCAGACGCTCGGCCAGGGTCTCCACGAATTCCTTCTCGTCATCGGCCAACAATACACGCAGTGCCATCTCAAGCCTCCACAGGACGTTCCGGCGGTGTAAGCGGCAGCGTGATGCTGACCGTCGTGCCCTTGCCTTCGGTGCTGTCCACGGTGATCTCGCCGCCGAGACGGCGCACGATACCGTAGGTGATAAACATGCCCAGACCGTTGCCCTTCTCCTTCTTGGTGGAATAGAAGGGCTCGAAGATGTGCTTGATCACTTCCGGGCTCATCCCCTTGCCGTTGTCGGTGACGCGCACCAGCAGCCCGCCGTCGGCCATCCGGCTGCAGGCGATGTCCACCTTGCCGCCGTCAGGCACCGCATCCAGGGCATTGCCCATGATGTTGAGGAAGACTTGCTGCAGCTGGCCGCGGTCGGACACGATGTCCGGCAGGCCTTCGGCAAAGTCCGTGCCGATGGTCACGCCGCGGTTCTTGGCGCCGCGTTCCAGAAAGCCCATGGTCTCGGTCAGCACTTCGGGCACGCTCAGTTCCTGGCGGTTGGCCTCCATGCGCCGGGCAAAGCCCAGCAGACGGTGGGTGATGCCGCGGGCACGTTCCACGGTGCTCTCGATGGCCTCCAGCAGGCTGATGAGCCTGTCCTTGCGCTCGAAGTTGCCGCTCATGTGCAGCAGGTCGAGACCAAGGCCCGCCTTTTCGTTGATGACGGCCAGGGGGTTGTTGACCTCGTGGGCCACCCCGGCTGCCAGCCGGCCGATGGAGGAGAGCTTCTGGTTGTGTTCCATCTGGGCGAAGACCGCCACGCGGCGTTCGTCGCTGGCCTGCAGGCGTCCCACCAGATGCTTCATCAGCAGGTGCGAGACCAGCACGATGATGGCGATGCCGCCGCAGAAGACCAGCAGCAGCTCGCTGCGCAGGGCCGTCCAGGGTTTGTAGATGTCCAGGGTGGGCTTGACGGCCAGGAGCATGAAGTCCGTGCCTGCCAGGCTGGTATAGGCCACCATGAGATCCTGTCCGCTGTCGTCCTTCCAGGGCCGCACCGTGGTCTCGAAGGACTGGGGCGGCAGGGTCAGGGGCAGCTTGTCCAGCACCTTGCCGTAGAAACGGGAGTTGGTCTGGAGCACGCCCCGGCTGTCGCAGAGGAAAGCGTCGGTATCCTGCATCAGGCCCACGGCCGCCACCAGGCGTTCCAGCCGGGAGGTGTCGATGGTCACGCGCAGGGTCCATTCCCGGCCGCTCTCTTCCATGCGGTGCACGGCGATGACCATGTGCGGGAAGCCGCGCAGCCCCAGGAAGACGTCGCTGATGTAGCGGCCCTTGACCTGGGCCTCGCTGAGCCAGGGCTGTCCGGCGTAGTCGGCGTCCTTGAGCTTGTAGGGGCCCACATAGGCCACCTGCCGCCCGTTCACATCCACCAGGCCCATGTCCACGAAGCCCTGGAACTCGCTCTTGAGCGCTAGGAAGACGCGGTTGAGGGTCTGCTCGTTGGTCAGGTCGTCAAAGCTGTAGGCATGGGCGATCAGACTGACGGTGGAGGCCCGTTCGCCGAGGAAAAGCTCCATCGAGGCCTGCGATTTGCGCACCATGGCGTAGAGCGGGTTCTCCATCTCCCGTTCCAGGGTGCTCATGTACTGGGCGTGGTTGATACCGGTGAGGATCAGCAGCGGCGTTACCGACACCGTGACCATCAGGATGGTCATGATGCGCCGCAGTGAGCGGTAACGCGCTGGTGATACGGCGTCCGGCACTTCCAGCAGATGCCCGAAATACGCTTTGATTGCAGAAAACATGCGACCTCCCGCGCAGGAACGGCGCGGCCTGTGCTCCGTCGGCCTAATGCCCGCCGCCCACCAGGATGCCGGAGGCGGCCAGCACCAGCACCAGCACTTCGAGGATGGCGATGACGCACAGCAGCCACTGCTTGCGACGCGCCAGGGAAAGCGCCAGCTGGGCGAAGCAGACGATGGTCAGGCCCGCCAGGATGATGATGCCCACAAAGTTGCAGATGTCGCCCTTGCCGATGAGGGCCAGCCAGCCCCAGCCCTGCGGGATGCTGCCGGCGGCACGGTAATCGGCGGCGCTGCCGGTCCACAGGCGCGGCAGGTCGTCCAGGGGAATCTGCGGGGTGAGGATGCCCGTCACGTACAGGACGTAGGTGATGAGCATGATCACGAAACCGATGAGGGAACCATAGAACAGAGTATCGGCATAGCGCAATTGCGCGGGCGAAGCCTGGATGTCATTCTTGTTCATTTTTCTGTCTCCTTCATGCCCGGCAGCTTACCAGCCCAGGCCCTTCAGCAGCGCCTTGGCGCCAGAGAAAAACAGCACGGCGATGACCATGATACGGATGAACTTGGGCTTGGCCTTGGCCAGCAGGCGCACACCCACCACGGAACCGAGCATCAGGCCCACGATGGACGGGATGGCCATCAGCGGGATCACGCAGCCCTGGTTCAGGTAGACCCAGGCGGCGGAAGTATCGGTGATGGAGAGCAGGAACTTGGAGGTACCCACGCTGACCTTCAGCGGCACGCCCATGAGCAGGTTGAGCACGGGCACGTTGGCCCAGCCGGCGCCCAGGCCGAACATACCGGCCATGATGCCGATGACGATGAACAGCAGCAGACCGGCCAGGGTGCGGTGGGTCTTCCAGTCCACCACTTCACCGGTGCTGGGCTCAAGGAACACACCGTTCATGCCCAGGGCCAGGCCCACGGCGTCCTGCTTGTTGACCACGGGACGCACGGAGTTCTTGGAGAAGAAGAGCAGCACGGCGATGCCCAGGATGGTCACGCCAAGGCAGGTCTGGATGATGTCGGTGGGCAGGGCCAGGCCCAGCATGGCGCCCACGATGGAGCAGGCCGAGGCGATGAGGGCCACGGGCAGGGCCAGACGCAGGTTGGCGAAGTTACGGCGCAGCAGACCGGGACCGGCAGCCAGGGCACCGGCCAAGGCCACCAGCAGGCCCGCGCCGCGGACGAAGTCCAGATGGAAGGGGAAGAAGCCCGAGACCAGCGGCACGAAGAGCACGCCGCCGCCCACGCCGGCCATAACGGCGATGATGCCGAGGATGAAGCAGAAGAAAAGCAGCGCCACAGGCCAGAACCACCACGGATGGTTGTCCACGACCTGGGCGGTCTGCACGTCGCCCGTGGTGGCGGCCACCGGCGAAGGCGTCACGGCCGTATCCTGGGCATCGGCCACGGTGACGACGTTCGTCTGGGCGGCAGGAGCCGTAGCGGCGGCATCGGCCGCCATGCTGATGGCCGGACAGGCCAGGACGAAGGTCAGGAAAAACAGAACGAGCCACTGCCCGGCAGTGGCTTTGACGGCACGGGCCGTCGTTGCAAGTGCGTTGCGCGCCATGTGATCCCCCTTTACTGTCTGGTGGGGCGGTGCCCCACATGCATTCCTTTTGATGGCCTTACCCTACGCGTACGGCGGGGCGGCCGGTATCAGGAGAATCCTGAAATTGGCTCCATCAGCGGCCTGCGGCCGGAAGATGCGGTACAGGTGACTGCTTTTATTCGTTATTTTCTTCACAAAAAACATCTGCCACACCCGCATGCGGACAGGAATGGCTCTCAGGAGGAAGAGCGGACATGGGGAAATCTCCCCATAGCGGCGGGGAAAGCCGCTTTTTTCCTGATGCCTGCTCGGGCATCCCCGGAGAGGAGCACGGAGCGCAGGCGACGCGAGCCTGAACGGCAGAAGGACAAGGGAGAGGTGCAGAGCCGGGAAGCGTCCTTACTCGTTGGGACGGCCCCCGGCAACACCCGTGACGGACAGGCGGAGGTCAGCAGGCAAGTCTGTTCGCGGCAACAGGGGCAGGCACTCGGGATGACAAAAGGCTGCCGGGACTGAGGGCACAGGCAGCGCGGCAGACGCCCGGTCTTCGGTCTGCCGCGGCGTCCGGGAGATTTTGCAGGGCACAGGACGGAAGAAAGCCCCCGCAGGGCAGGGGCTTTCCGTTCGGAAGGCGGACAGCGGCAGGATATGACGGATGCCGCTGCGTGATGGAGCAGGCAGGAGGAGGGGGGATCCCCTGCTTTGGGTCTATCCTTCGGAGGCCGGTTCCTTCTTGAGGGAACGCAGGTAGGCCAGGGTCTCGGCCTTGACCACCGGGGTCAGCATGATGAGGCCTATAAGGTTGGGGAAGGCCATGAGGGCGTTGAAGATGTCGGACAGGGTCCAGACCAGATCCAGCTTCATGGACGCGCCCAGGCCCACGGAGATGATGAAGGCCCAGCGGTAGGGGATGATGGCCTTGCTGCCCAGCAGGTATTCGATGGCCTTTTCGCCGTAGTAGCTCCAGCCGAGGATGGTGGAGTAGGCGAAGAGGATGATGCCGATGGTCACGATAAGGCCGCCCAGTTCGCCGGGCAGGCCCGTCTCGAAAGCATAGGAGGTGAGGGGGGCGCCGTTCTTGCCGGAAGTCCAGACGCCGGTGACGAGGATGACCAGGCCGGTCATGGAACAGACTACCAGCGTGTCGATGAAGGTCTGGGTCATGGAGATGAGGGCCTGCACCACGGGCTGGCTGGTGCGGGCGGCCGCGGCGGCGATGGGGGCGGAACCCAGGCCGGATTCGTTGGAGAACAGGCCGCGGGCCACGCCCAGACGAATGGCCATCATCACCGTGGCGCCGGCAAAGCCGCCGGTGGCCGCCACAGGCTGGAAGGCGCTGGACACGACCATGGCCAGGACGCCGGGGATCTCGGTGATGTGCATGAGGATCACCGCCAGAGCGCCCAGCACATAGAGGGCGATCATGACGGGCACCAGCAGGGCGGTCACGCGGCCGATGCTGCGCACACCGCCGATGATGACGGCGGCGGTCAGGCCCATGAGCACGATGCCGGTGATGCCGGGAGCGATGGAAAAGCTGTGGTTGAGGGCGTCAGCCACGGAATTGGACTGCACCATGCTGCCGATGCCGAAGGTGGCGATGGCCGCGAAGAAGGCGAAGAGCGTGGCCAGCCATTTCCAGCCCAGCCCGCGCGAGATGTAGTACATGGGGCCGCCGCTGAAGGTGCCGTTCTCGTTCTGCACGCGGTATTTCACGGCCAGCACGGCCTCGGCGTATTTGGTGGCCATGCCCACAAGGCCGGTCATCCACATCCAGAACAGCGCACCGGGGCCGCCGATATAGATGGCCGTGGCCACACCGGCGATATTGCCGGTGCCCACGGTGGCGGAAAGGGCCACCATCAAGGCCTCGAAGTTGGAGATGTCGCCCTGGGCCTTCCTGTCGGGGGTCTTGCGGACGATGAGGGTGAATGCGTGGATCAGATGACTGAACTGCAGGGCTCGCAGGGAAAAGGTCAGCCACAGGCCCGTGCCGACCAGAAGGATCATCAATGGCCATCCCCAGACATACCCAGAAACCGTGTTCAAGAAATCCAGCATGTTCCCTCCCGGAAAAGAGGCCGCAGCCGCGTGCCTCCCGGCGCCTTCACATTAAACTGAATACGCCGTTGTTTACAAATATTAAACCATGCTATAAAATTTTTTTGCGACTGCAAAGGGGTTTCAGCCGCAAAAGCTCACATCTTTCACATTTCATCCAAGGCCGCTCCTGCGGGGATGATCCGGGGAGCGGACATGGGGGGAACCATGATCCGTTCACTTCTGTCCTGCCTGCTGATGCTGCAGGTGCTGCTTTTTTCCCTTCAGGTCGCCACGGTCCAGGCCCGTGCTGATGCCGCCACGGAATATCAGATCCAGACCTTCCCGCTGGAGCGCAACGGCGTCGCCCTGCATCTGCAGCGTCTGGCCGTGGCCGGGACGCAGCCCCAGCGCCAGATCCTGCTGGTGCACGGCCTGACCTATTCCTCGCATGAGTTCGACGTGAACTATGCCGACTACAGCCTGGCCCGCTACCTTGCCGCGCGCGGCTTCGCTGTCTGGACCTTCGATGTGGCCGGTTATGGTGAATCCCAGGAAGTGGAAGACGGCTTCATGCCCAATTCCGACTATGCCGCCGAGGATGCCGCGGCCGCTGCGGCCGAGATCCTCAAGGTCTCCGGCCAGAAGAAGCTGGATGTGCTGGGCTGGAGCTGGGGCACCGTCACCAGCAGCCGCTTCGTGGCCCGTCATCCCGAGATGGTGAAGAAGCTGGTGCTGTATGCGCCCATCATGGTGGGCCTGGGTGCCGCCGAAGTGAAGGTGCCCTTCAACCACAATACCTGGCTGCATGCGGCGGGCGACTTCCAGACCACCAAGGACGGCGCCATCGACTACACCATCGTGGACCCGCAGGTGGTGGCCGTGTTCCAGTCCAACTGCTGGCGCTATGACAAGGACTCCAGCCCCAACGGCGGCCGCCGCGACCTGCTGGTCTCCGCGGAGACGCCTCTCATCGACCCCGCCGCCATCCGGGTGCCCACCCTGGTCATCGGCGGTGACAAGGACCCGTACCTGAACCTCGACAGCATGCGGGCCGCCATGAGCAAGCTGCCTTCCGGCTCCAAGCTGGAGATCATGCCCGGCGCGGCCCATGCCATGATGATGGAAAAGCCCTATTACAAGGAATTCCGCCAGAAGGTGGTGGAGTTCCTGGAACACTAGTCCCGGGCTGTGACAGGCCGGGATACCGGCTTGACGGAAAAGCCCGGTCATGACATACCGCCCCGTCCATCAGCTCATGCCGATAAACGGGGCGGTATCGTTTCAGGGAAGAAAGGGACACGGCAGCGTGTTCGACGTACCGGAGCACGGCTGTCTGCCATGCGGGCAAGCTGCCGGTCTTCGCACCGGGATGGGGCGTTGTGCAGGATGTTCCGGGGAAGGACGCTCCTTCCCGGATTTGAGCAGGCTGCTACGCCTCCATCTCCACAGGCAGGCCGAGCATGGCGCGGCGCAGCATGTCCAGGGCGTGGCTGGCGGCGCGCTGGCGGGTCCAGGCCCGGCCCATGTAGCGGCCGTGGGGGCGCATGACGCGCAGCCAGGTCTGTCGGCCGTTGCTGAGGGCGATGTAGACCAGGCCCACGGGCTTGGTGGCCGTGGCGCCGCCGGGGCCCGCGATGCCGGAGATGCCCACGCCCCAGGTGCTGCCGTAGCGGGTGCAGGCCTGTTCGGCCATGCAGCGGGCCACTTCGGGGCTGACGGCCCCCACGCTGGCCAGCAGCTCTTCGGGAACGCCCAGCAGCCGGGTCTTGGCTTCGTTGGCATAGGTCACGACCCCCTGATGGAAGACCGACGAGGCACCGGCCACGTCGGTGATGCGCTTGGCCAGCAGGCCGCCCGTGCAGGATTCGGCCGTGGTCAGGGTCTCGCCGCGTTGCAGCAGCAGGGGCACGACGACGCTTTCCAGATTTTCCACGTCCACGCCGTAGACGTGCTCGCCCAGACGACGGCAGACGGCATCCCGCACGGGGGCCACCAGCAGTGCGGCCTCTTCGGCGGTGGCGGCCTTGGCCGTGATGCGCACGAACATCTCGCCATTGGTGGCATAGGTAGCCACTGTGGGGTTGGCGGCACCGGTCATGTCGCGCAGCCGCAGTTCGGCATCCCCTTCGCCCAGGGCAAAGGTGCGCACCATGCTGGAGTGGATGCAGGCCCCGGTCTTGCGGGCAAGCCAGGGCACGACCGCGTCATGCAGCATGGGCAGGAGCTCGGACGGCGGGCCGGGCAGCAGGATGACGAGCTTGCCGCCTTCCGCAGGCGCGGCGCAGCCCGGGGCCGTGCCCACGCTGTTGGCAAAGGCGTGGCTGCCGCGCGGCAACCAGGCCTGCTTGTACTGGTTCTCGCCCACGGGCCGGTCACCGAAGTATTCCCGCAGCCTGCGCAGGCTGTCCGCATCTTCTTCCAGCGGCAGGCCCAGGACGCGGGCCACGGTCTCCTTGGTGAGGTCGTCGTTGGTGGGGCCCAGGCCGCCGGTGGTGATGACCAGGTCGCTGCGCTGCAGGGCGGCGCGCAGGCATTCTTCCAGGCGGGCGGCGTTGTCGCCCACCACGCAGGCATGGTGCAGGTCGATGCCCAGGGAGGAGAGGGCGCGGGCCACATGGGCGGCGTCCGTATTGATGGTGTGGCCGAGCAAAAGCTCGGTGCCCACGGAAATGATCTCGGCTTTCATGCGATGTTCCTTGTCTGTGGGGATGCGTCGGGGCGGGCTCAGGCGGTGAAGACGCCGGTCAGCCAGCGGCGGAAGAAATCTTGTCCGGCGGCCGCGGCACGGCTGCCCAGGTCGCGGGCATCCTGACGGATGGCCGCCACGTCCAGACCGGCGGCGGCCAGTTCGCAGGCATGGCCCATGAGCCAGTGCTCCATGCGGGCGGCGTCGGCCTCGGCATGGAATTGCAGGGCCAGCTGGCCTGCCCCTGCCTGAAAAGCCTGATGGGGCGTGATGTCCGTGGAGGCCAGCAGGGTGGCGGCGGGCGGCAGGTCGAAGGTATCGCCGTGCCAGTGCAGCACGGGGGCCCCGCGCAGGGCTGCCAGGGGCGAGGCTGCGCCGGCTTCCGTCAGCTGCAGGCCGCCCCAGCCGATCTCCTTGGCCTTGCCCGCATAGACCGCCGCGCCCAGGGCCTGTGCCATGAGCTGGGCGCCCAGGCAGATGCCCAGCAGGGGCCGTCCTTCGCCCAGGCGGCTGCGGACGAGCTCCAGTTCACGGGAAAGGAAGGGATAGGCCGCCCCGTCGTGGACGCCCATGGGCCCGCCCAGGACGATGCACAGGTCGGCATCGCGCCAGTCCCGTGCATCCGGGAGGCCATCCGCCACATGGCAGGCCTGTATGGTCCAGCCTGTTTCAAGGAGTACGGGCGCGAATGTCCCAAGATCTTCAAAAGCCAGATGTTGCAGTACGCAGCAGCGCATGGGGACCTCCTGTGAGGGAGCGTCGTCCGGTGTCATGAAGGTACGGGCGCTCCCGCTGCCCCCTGTCATACACGCGGAATGCCGGGAGGGAAAGGCTTGCTCCCTTCATGCGCTTTTGATAGGAAATCATGTATGATACCCGGGATGACCCTATGAGTGATGTACCTTTACCGGCTGACTGGTATGAATCCCATGTCATGGGTGCCGCAGACCCCCTTTGGCAGTGGGACGTCCACAGTGACCGCATCGTCCTGAGCCCGGAGGCCGCCAACCTGCTGCAAGGCGGGGCGGGGAATGGTTACCGGGGCGAATGCGGGGCCTTCTGTGACGGCCTTGCCGAAGACCGGCAGGAAAGTGTCCGGCAGCTCTTCGGCAGCCTGCGCCGTTCTTCCTTCGACAGTGCCATGGAGATCCTGCAGACCGTGGGCGAGGACATCATCTGCTGCCGGGCCATCGTGCTGGAGCGTTTTTCCTGCGGCACGCCCCGCCTGCTGGTCGGGGCCCTGACCAGGCTGGACGGCAGGGGTTGGTTGCATGAGACCGGCGCGGAAGGCCGGTGGGTCTATGATTGCGCCCGGGAGGAATATACGCTGGACAGGAACTGTGCCCGGCTGCTCCGCCTTCCCGACAGCGTCGGCCTGCGTCTGCCCCGCCAGACCATCCGGGACATGCTGGGGTCCGATGCCGCACGCTTTTTTTCCAGCCGTTTTTCCCGGCTCGTGAACGCCCGTGACCATGACGGCAGCTTCGTGGAGCGCGTGCTGCTGCATCTGCCGGACGGCAGCCGCAAAAACTTTCTGGTTTCCGGCACCCTTGTGGGCCATGACGATTCCGGGCATCCCGTCTATGTGACAGGGAACCTCGTGCAGCGGGGCGGGGAAGAACCTCAGGAGGCCCTTTCCAGCAAAAGCTGCGAGATCTCCCTCATGGCCCTGTTCGGCAGCGGTGACGGCCTGTGGGACTGGAACATGGAGACCAACACCATCTACTACAGTCCCCGCTATACCGCCATGCTGGGCTATGACAGGAGCACGTTCGGCAACACCTTCGAAAGCTGGCGGGACAAGTTGCATCCCGATGAGCGTCCGGCGATCCTGAAACGGCAGATGGACATCATCATGTCGCCCCGTTACGGTAACAGTTACGAACATTCTTTCCGCATGCGCAAGGCAGACGGCACCTATTGCTGGATACTGAGCCGGGCCCGCGTCCTGCGGCGCAACGCCCACGGTCGCGCCACGCGCCTCATCGGCCTGCATACGGACATCACCACCACCCAGGGAGAGCGCGACCGGCTGGCGGAGATGATCGAATACGATCCCCTGACGGACGTCCACAGCCTGGTCTATTTCCATAACGAGCTGGACCGGCTGGACATGCAGCCGGACAAGGTGGTCAGCATCATCAGCTGCGACGTCAACGGACTGAAACTGATCAACGACTATCTGGGACACGACACCGGCAACAGCATGTTGCAGACGGCCGCCCGTCTGCTGCGAAGCTCGCTGCGTTCCACGGACTGCGTAGCCCGGCTGGGCGGTGACGAGTTCGCCGTGCTGCTGCCCCGGTGCAATCTGCGCGATGCCGCGCGGGTCCTGGAAAAGATCAGGGCGGTGTTCCGGCATTACAACGAACATTCCGGCAATGTGCCGGTCATCATGTCCTTTGGCCTTTCCGGTGCGGAGGAGGCACCCTCCCTGCGGGAGGCCCTTGCCCTTGCCGACCGCCGGATGCTCCACGAAAAGCACGGCAGCCGGCTGGTTTCCGGCCATGCCATCAAGGCCTGGATAGAAAAACGCAAGGATTGCGTGGTATCCTTGGAGGAGAGCCGATATGACGGGTGAAGCGCCCGACCCCAATACAGTCATCGTGGATCCCCGCGAAGGCGGGCAGAAGCTGCTGCAATTCCTGCAACGGCGTCTGGATCTGCCGCCGTCGCTGCTGCATCGCTGGATCCGCACGGGTCAGGTCCGCATCAATGGTGGCCGGGCAAAACCGTTCGGCCTTGTGGCCGCGGGCGACAGCGTGCGCCTGCCTCCCTTTGCTCTGGGCATGAGCCGCCGGAGCAAGGCCACGGGAGGTCAGGCCTCCCCGGAGCAGGAGCATGAGCCGCGTCAGCGGACACAGGCCCTGCCCCCTGCCCCCCGTCCATTGCAGAAGGACGGGGACCTCTGGGTCTTCTGCAAGCCGGCGGGCCTGCCCACGCATCCCGGCACCGGCCACGAGGACAGTCTGTCCAGCCGTCTGGCGGCCCGGGCAGGGGATGCCCCGTTCAAGCCCACGCCTGTCCATCGTCTGGACAAGGACACTTCGGGCATCCTGCTGGTGGCTGCCAGTTTTTCCGTCCTGCGCGAGCTGACCACGGCTCTGCGTGAACGGCGGATGAAAAAAGAATATCTGGCCTGGGTGGAAGGGCGCTGGCCCCATACCGGGGTGCGCCTGTTCCGGCACTGGCTGCGCAAGGAGGCCGATAACGGCCGGGAACAGATGCATGTCCGGCAGACCGGCGCACCGGGCAATGGGGAGACGGAAGCCCTGCTGCTGGTCCGGCCCGTACGGGTGGAGGATCGTCGCAGTCTGCTGCTGGTCCGTCTGCTGACCGGGCGTACCCACCAGATCCGGGCCCAGCTTTCCTCCCTGGGGCATCCCATCGAGGGGGACGTCAAATACGGGGCCCGCGGGCGTGCCGCAGGGACGCCCATGTACCTGCATGCCATGCGGGTCATCCTGCCGGACGGACGACGTTTTGCCTGCCTGCCCGACTGGCCCGCCGACAGGCTGCCGCAGGCCGTGCCGGACGAGATCGACGAGGCGGCGGCCCGGCAGGGGAACTGAATCCTAAGATGACCATAAAGAAAGGGGACGGCATGATGCCGTCCCCTTTTTGTTTGCTTGTTGCCTTGCCGGAAGGAGAGCGCCCTGCCGGTAAAGGACGCGCAGGGAAAAAGGACTTTTTCGCTCGCGTTAGCGGGGCAGGGGCACGTTGGTCTGGAAACCGGTGGCCAGACACTTGGCCACATGGGCGCCGCTGCCGTCATAGACGTTGACGTCGTAGGTGAGCACGTGGGCGCCGTTGCGCACCAGACGGGCTTCGGCCTTGAGGGGGCTGACCATACCGGGGCGCAGATACTCGATGGTGGTGGACAGGCTGACCACTCCGTGGTCGTTGCCGGCATTGGCCGCACAGCCGAAGGCCACGTCGGCCAGGGAGAAGATGGCGCCGCCGTGGGCCACGCCCATGCCGTTCTTGTGGTTCTCGGTGATGGGCATGGTCACGCGGGCGTATTCGCGGCTGACTTCTTCGATGCACATATCAAGATGACGCACGAGCTTGTCGTGCTTGCGGACATAACATTCCATGTGGACTCCTTGCCCCGCCGGGGGGGATAAAAAAGGCCGGAAGAACTTCCGGCCCGGCTACTTAGTAATAGTTCTTCTTTGCGTATATTACGCTACTTGCTGGATGCCGTCCAGCTTCCAGGTGCCGCCGTCGAGCTCACGGACGAAATGCCAGATCTCGCGCACGTTGGAAGGCGTAGGCTGATCGGGACGTTCACGCATGAGGACATCGAAGTAGACCTGGGCGCGCTGTTCCTTGTCTTCATTGACCACGCTCAGGAGCTGGGCGTTGACCAGCAGGATCTCGGTCTTGCTGGGTTCGGTCTCTTCGGCCAGCTGCTGACGCACGGCGTCCATGACGGCCGGGCTGGCGAACTGGGCGATATCGTTGAGATCACGGCTGTCCCAGGCAGCCTGGAGGCGGTTGTAGGCCATCTTGGCGCCGCGCAGGAATTCTTCGGCATCGAAGTCGGCGGGCATGGGGATGACCACTTCGGGCTGGCTGTTGTAGGCATTGTTCTGGCCGCTCAGGGTGTCCCAGCCGGAAGCCGCGGTATCGTTGCGCTGCAGGGGGGGCTCCATGCCGCCCATGGGAGCGTTGCCGGCACCGGCGGGCGCGGGCTGGGCCTTGCTGCGGGCGCGGGCAAAAAGCTTCAGGCCCACGAAGAGCAGGATGCCGAGCAGCAGGATGTCCATGATGCCGCCACCGGAGAAGCCGCCGCCGAAGAGCAGGGAGCCGATGAGCGAACCGGCCAGAAGGCCGCCGAGCAGGCCACCCATACCGCCGAGGAAGCCCTTGCGCTGGGGCTGCTGGGCCTGGGCCGCCTGCTGGCGCTGCTGCGTGGACTGGCGCTGCATGGCGCTGGGGGCCTGGGCGGGCTGAGACATGGAAGGACGGCTGCCGAAGGAACGCCCCCCGCCCAGACGGGCCGCATCGGCGGTGTCGGGCAGGGCATACATACAGGCGCCTCCCAGCATGATGAGCATGGTCAGGATAGCTTTGATCTTCATTGATGTCTCCGTAAGGGTAAAGATGCGTTCAGGCTTCTTTTCTCAATACCATTTACTATAGCTGGCTTGGGCAAAAAGGCAAGGCCCGCAAGGCTCTCCCGGGGGGACGGCCGGGGCTGCACGGTGATAATCGCGGAAAATACCTGCTAAAAAAAGTGTATTTTCGGCCTACCGGTTTTTGTCGGGCTGTTCCGCCGCATCCACGTACAGCCAGAGGACGCTCCCCAGGATCAGGGGCGTGGGCTGGCCGTCAGGGCCCTTGAGGGGCTGGCCGGGCACTTCCACCACGCAGCACCACCAGCCGGGCGCTCCGGGGGTGAAGGTGAACTGGCCGTCGGCATCGGTGCGGGCTTCCAGATCATGCTGCCAGGGCAGGGGGCCGGTCTTTTTTTCCGTGCGGATGCGGTCCATGTATACACGGGCATTTGTCAGGGGACCGTCAGGACCCAGTGCCTTGCCCGTAAAGCTGCTGCCTGCGGTCAGGCCGAAAGGCCGGGTCAGGGGCAGGATCTCCAGGCGCAGTCCGGCGGGCCGCTCCCAGCCTTCTTCCACGCCGCAGACCGGCAGGATGCTCTTGACGTACTGCTGCTCGAAGCATTGCCGTTCCACATTGAGGCGCGGGCGGGTCTCGGTGATGAACTGGTAGAGGCCGGGCTGGTCGATGGCCACATTGGCGCCCCAGGCCTTGGTATCCAGGTACAGGCTTTCTTCCATGTCGCCCAGCAGGTCACGGCGCTCGGGCTGGGGAGTCCCGTTGACGAAACGGGTCCCGGCATCGTGCCGCAGCACGGCGAAGAGCTGCGGCATGTCCATGGGCTGGGCGGCATGTTCTCTGGGACGCATCAGGCTGATGAGCATGTCCACCTCCGCATTGAGCGGCGGCGGGGCGGGCTGGGCGGCAGCCTGGGCCTTGCTCTCCTCACCGGCGGCTTCGGCAGGGGCCTCCTTGCCGCTGTCGGCGGTGTTCTTGGCTTCTTTGGCGGCGGGCGCTTTGGCAGCCTGGGGTTCCGTGCCTTTTTTCTCGGCGGGGACGTCGATGAAGGTACGGCTGGGGATGAGCAGGGTGACTTCGGCGCGGGCCGGGGCAGGGACAGTCAGGGAGACGGCCAGGGACAGCATACAGCCCAGCAGGGCGGCACGTGGCAGTGACATGCTTCGATCCTTATTTTATGGGTAATATAGGGCAGATGTAGCAATTTTCCCCATTTTTGTCATGCGCCATTTCCAGAGGCGCCTCAGGGACGGGGCGTCCGCGCCAGGGCCAGGACATCCACGCGCGCGGCCCCGGCACGGCGCAGTTCGGCGCAGGCGGCCCGCAGGGTGCTGCCGGTGGTGATGATGTCGTCCACCAGCCACAGATGCAGCCCCCGGACGTCAGCAGCCTGAAAGCTCCCGGCGGCGTTGCGCTGCCGCTGGGCCGCGGTGAGCCCTGTCTGGTGGGGGCTGTCTGCCGGACGTCGCAGCAGCTCGGGGCGGACAGGAAGGGAGAGCAAAAGCCCCAGCGCCACGGCCAGCTCATGGGCCTGGTTGTAGCCGCGTCGGCGCAAATGATCCTCATGCTGGGGGATGCCCAGGACGGCATCGGGCAAAGGCAGACAGGCGGCGGCCTCCAGCAGCATCCCGGCCAGCAGGAAAGCCAGAGCAGGTTTGCCGCCGTGCTTGAAACGCAAAATGAGCTGGCGCAACGGCCCGCGGTACTGACCGTGCAGTGCCAGTCCCTGCCAGGGAGGCGGGGAAGCCAGACAGTCTCCGCACAGCAGCGGCTGCCCGGCGGCAGGCCAGGGCAGGGGAAGGCCGCAGGCCCGGCAGCGGCCCCCGACGTACGGGCCCAGGGCCCGGGCGCAGGCGGGACAGAGTCCGTGGTCCAACATCCCGGCTTCCGGGCCGGAGCCGCATGCCCCGTCATCATCCACAGGCGTGCCGCAGACAGGGCAGCGGTGTTCGGTGAATCCCAGCAGACGGGCCAGCCGGAGCAGGGGAGAGGGGCGCCACAGCGGCGCCTCCGGGACAACGTCCTGTCCCCCCTCCCTGACGGCATCCTGCCCGATAGGGATCACGGGCGGCCCTCCGCCAGACGGACGGCCCAGTCCCGGCCCCAGCGCTCAAGATCAGCGCACAGATCGGGGCGGGCAAGCAGGTTCTCGGGACAGGCCAGGCCCCGAAGGGTGCGGGTATCCGCTATCCGGGCGCCGAAGCTGGCAAAAAAGTATTTCAGGCCCAGCAGGCTGCCGGTGAAGAGCTGTTCTCCCCGTGGACGAGCTGCCGCCAGAGCTGCCAGCACCAGGGGGCCGTTGCCTGCCGGGCGGCCCGCCTCGACTCCGGCCCAGATGCGTTGGGAACGGTCCACCAGCGCCTTGGCCTGGGCAGGCAGGCCGTAAAAGTAGACAGGAGACGTCCAGAGGACCACGTCCGCGGCGGCGATGGCCGCAAAAACGGCCTCGGCATCATCCGTACATGCCAGCGGGCAGACATGGGGCGCGGCGCCACAGCTCTGGCAGCCCCGGCAGGGACGGATGAGCTTTTCCTGTAGGGCAATCTCTTCCACGGGCCCACCGCCGGACAGTCCTCCGGCGATAAGCCGGGCCATGGTATGGGTGGTACCGTTGGCGCGGGGACTGCCCAGCAGGGAAAGAATGCGCATTAGACGAAATCCCCGCAGAAGGGGTTGTTACGGCGTTCGTTGCCGATACTGGTAGCCGGGCCGTGACCGGGCAGGACGGCCGTTTCTTCCGGCAGGGCGAAAAGCACCTTGCGGATGGAATGCAGCAAGGTATCGTGATCGCCGCCGGGGAAGTCCGTGCGGCCCAGGGAGCGGTAGAAGAGGGCATCACCGGTGAACACGGCCTTTTCGTCCGGGAAGTAATAGGAGACGCCGCCGGGGGTATGGCCGGGGGTGTCCAGCACGGTGCAGGTCATGCCGCCGAAGACCTGCGGTCCCGTGGGCAGGTCACGGCTCTCGAAGGCAGGCACCGGCGGGAAGCCCCAGATGCCGCCGTCGGAGGATTCCGTACCGATCAGGCAGGCATCGTGGACCGGAGAGTAGACAGGGGCGCCGGTCTCCTTCACCAGCGTGGCCACGCCGTACATATGGTCGAAGTGGCGGTGCGTGAGGCAGATGGCGGCCAGCGTCAGGCCCTTGGCGCGAAGATCGTGCAGGATGGGGGCGGGATCGCCGCCGGCATCGATGACCACGGCCTGGCCGTCCTTGTAGACGAGGTAACTGTTGGTCTCCAGCGGACCCAGAGGATAGACGGAATACGGCATGGGATCCTTCCTTTTGCGAATGGGATTTTCTTCTAGGTAGCGCAGGAGGGTCCGGGGGGCAAGCCCGCCCGGTACCGGCATATTCGCGGACGATATTTCTTGATTTTTTCTAGACAATGCCCGGGGGGACAACTACACTGGCGGCATGAATACCGCTCCTTCCGCCTGTGACCTGACCCGCAGGGACCTCATGGACATGGACGCCCTCCTGATGCAGGAACTGGGCAAGTTCATCCAGTGTTCGCACCATGCCCTGTACTTCCCCACCACCCATGCGCCGCGCCAGCCGGAACTGCTGCCGCGCGAACGCCGCCTGCTCCTGCCCCTGTACCGGCAGGGGAGCCTTTTGGGCGTGCTGATGCTGCACGGCGTCAAGGTGAGGGATGCCCGTCTCCTGTTGCCGCAGCTCCCTGCCATCGCTGACCTTTGCCTGGAACTTCTGGCCCGGGTCAAGGCCACGCGCGTGGATGCCGTGACAGGGCTGGCCACGGAGAACGTGCTCTACGGCTCCATGGAAGACGAGGCCGCCCGGGTGCGCGAGATATTCGCGGACCCCTCCCGCGGGGACGGACAGAGCTCCCCCCTGCACCGGCTGTGCATGGGGCTGGTGCTGCTGCATTTTTCCAACGGGCGCGAGATCGTGGGCCGCATGGGCTTCCGCTTTGCCGATGAGCTCATGCGCCGCGCGGCCGAAGCCTTGCAGGAGGAGCTGCCGTCGGATGTGGTGGCCGCCCGTGTGGGGCGCTTCGGCATGGCCCTGCTGCTGCCGTCGGTGAGCGGCCGCAGCGCCTGCCAGAAGATGGCCGAGGCCGCGCTGGCCCGCATGGCCGGGGCCGCCATGCCCGCCCCCCTGACGGGCAGGACCATACGTCCCCGTCTGAGCGCCGGACATGCCGTGTACCCGCAGGACATGGAAGGCGCCGAGCTGCGTCTGCCCATGTTCGAGCAGGCCCGCATGCTCATGGAACGTGCCCGGCTCGCGGCCCGCATGACCTCCCAGCCGGGAGCGCCGCGCGTCATGCCCTTTGCCCGCATCCTTCAGGACGGCGGTACCGTGCTCCGGGCCCTGCCGCAGGGCCGGGTGCGGGTGGGGCTGGGGGCCCAGGCCAAGGCCCGCGAAGGCATGCGTTTCGCGGTCTGGGGGCCGTCGGGACAGGAAGGCTCCGGCAACCAGTACAAGGGCGAAGTGGTGCTCCTGCAGGTGCGGGAATTCCACTCCGTGGCCGAAACAGTGCATCTGGCCGATGCCACGGCGCCGCTGGAAGCCGGAGACAGGCTCAGCCTGCTGGAAGTGCCCTCTCTTGCGGCTTCGCATCCTCATACGCCGGGCGGGAAGGCCACTGACGCCGAGGTGTCCGGTGCGCCCGGACAGGAGGGTGGGGCCGCTGCGGATACGGAGACGGAGGAGGCCTCCGCCGCCGGGAGCGTGCAGGAGCTGCGCGCCCGTGTCCCTGTGCTGGAGGAAGGCTCCTGCACGGGCATCTATGGCCATGGGGATTTTTTGCATCTTTTCGCCCAGGAGAAAGAGCGCACGGGGCGCTTCGTGCTGGCCATCGTGCGGGTGGATGTCCCGCATGACGCGCGGCAGGAAGCGGCGTTGGGCGAGTGCCTCGCGGCATGGCGGCAGATCCCCGAACTGTGCACCGGAGAACCGCTGGCCGGTCTGTACGGCAGCAACGCCTTGATATTTTTTCATGCGGACAGCAATGCCGAGGCGCTGCTGCCGCACTACGCCGCCCTGTGCACCCGGATGGAAGAGGCCGGGCTGCCGGTTTCGGCCGGTCTTGCCGGGTATCCCTTCCTGCATTACCGCAAGGGCGAGATGCCCGACTGCGCCCTCAAGGCCCTGGAGTACGCCCAGCTGTTGCCCACGCCGCGCGCGGGCCTGTGCAATTCCCTGGCACTGAACATCAGTGCGGACCGCCGCTATGCGCTGGGGGACGTCTTCGGTGCCATCGACGAATACAAGCTCGCCCTGCTGGCGGATGCGGAAAACGTGCTGGCCCGCAACTCCCTGGGCGTCTGTATGGCTGCTTTGGGGCGTTATCACGAGGCCCGGCGGCATTTCCTGGAGGCCCTGCGTTATAAGGGCGATGCCGGGCCGGAGCGTCAGGAGCGCATCGCCCAAACCCATTACAATCTGGGCACGGTTTGCCAGCAGCTGGGCGAGCGCCGCGCCGCGGCCCGCTATTACCGGGAATGTATCAAGGACGCCCCGGAGCATGTCTATGCCCATCTGCGTCTGGGGCAGTTGTGTGAGGAGGGCGGACGCCGTAATGAGGCCCGGCGCTTCTATGAGCTGGCCGCCGCCATCGAGGACAGGCAGGCGGAGCAGGCCGGGGAACAGCGCCCCAGTCTTGCCCGGCGCTATCTTGCCCGGCTCGCGGCCCGGCAGCGGCATGGCGGTGAGGCCCGCGAACTGCTGCACGATACCCTGTTGCGCAATCCCTTCGATGCCGCGGCCATGCTCCTGCTGGCCCGTCTGTATCTGGACGGCAACGAGGATCCGGCCATGGCCGAGTTGCTGGCCCGTAAGAGCGTAGGCCTGCGTGACACGCCCGAAGGCTGGCAGGTGCTGGCCCGGGCCTTGCGTGCCTTGGGGCGTGAAGAGGAAGCCAGCCTGGCCGAGGCGCACGCCTCCGTAGGGTAGCGCCCAGGCGGGAGCGGCAGAGAGGAAAGGGCCTTGCTTTGTTCCTCTGTCTGTACTCGTGAGGGCAAGAGGGCGTCCGCGTCTTTGGGGCGTTGTCGGCGGCCCAAAACTCTTCCTCCCGGACGGACTGGGAAGGAAAAAGGATGAGCGGGCATCCGCCATCAGGATGGCAGGGAGATATTTCTCCGCTTCGTGTGTCCGGCGGAGAGGATGCGGGACGGATCAGCCGTACCGTGCATCGTGAAGAGGGGGGAGCCTGCGGGCCCCCCTCTTTTCGCATTTGCGGCGGACGGGCATGAAGAAAGGCCACCCGCATGGCGGATGGCCCTGGATGTTGGCGATAGCTGTGGAAGACCAGGCCTAGCGGCCCAGCAGAGCCTTGCTGGCCGGGGTCAGACCGCGCAGGCTTTCCACGACCTTGGCCGTGCCCAGACCGGCCGGATCCTGTTCCATGATGATGAGGACGCGGGCGTCATCGGCGCTGACGCGGGTCAGGGTCTCCATGGCCATGGCCCGGCTGCGGGGCGTGCCGCGGAAGGTCCACATGGCGCCTTCCTGTTGCAGGTCCGTGGGGGCGTCCTGCATCTCGCGCATGCGGGAAGCAAAGGTCTTGGCGTCCATCTTGTCCTTGTTGGGCAGGATGAAGATGGTGATGTGGGCCTCCACGGCTTCCTCGCCGCGTTTGCCCAGCAGGAGCATGTATTCGTCCGGGTGGCCGCTCTGGAAACCGGGGCGTTCATCGCTGGTCCAGCCGTCGGGCAGATCCACGGCGAACTGGCTGAAGGTTTTTTCGGCGGCCGGGGCACTGACGGCAGCGGTCAGCAGGAACACGAGAGCAAGAAGAATATGGCGCATAACGGATCCTTTGGAGTGGGATAAGATGTCCTTGCCAGCATAGCCCGCAGCGGGGATGGGGGCAAGCGGGGTCAGGGCCGCGGCAGCTGGGTGAGCGGTACGGCCATTCGTATGAGGAGGAAACACCAGGGCAGGAGTTGCAGCACAAGGTTGCGGGCCTTCTGGGGGCGGTAGAGGAAGACGCTCCAGCTGATGATGGCCAGGGCGGCCAGCACCGACAGAATCAGGGCATTCATCTGGGGCATGATGTCGAAGGGGACGCCGCTGTGCAGGCTGCGCAGCAGGGCGGCCAGCAGGGTGCTCCAGAAATCGATAATGGAAGGCAGATAGCCCACCACGGCCCAGACAGCGCACCAGCGGACAGCCAGAGTAAACGCTCTTTCGTCCGTCAGCGGCGCGCGGTGGCGCAGGTACCAGAGCCACAGCAAGGCTGCGCCGCCCGCCAGCGAGAGGTAGCGGAAGAGCAGATGCAGGGCCTGGCGGATCTGGAGCAGGATGAAGTTGCTGCGTTCCATACCCTGCGGCGGCTCCAGCAGCAGACCTGTGGACAACAGGCTGCCCAGCAGAAAGAGCAGCAGGGCCAGCAGGCAACCCCAGAGCGTCAGGCGCAGGTCACTGGTGCGATAGCTCGTAATGGCTGGATCCGTGGCGTCGGGCCAGTGCCGGGAGGCTCGTAGCAGCCCCCAGAGCAGCAGGGTGGCCGGCAGCCAGGCCAGCAGGGCCACGGTGGCGGGCTGAACGAGGAGATCGGCCAGCGGAGGCATCTGCGGTTGCCGCAGGGCTTCCAGCAGGAGCATGAGCGGGAACAGGGGCAAGGCGAGGGCGGCGCAGAACAGGCCCAGACGCAGAAGCTGGCGTCCGCCCCAGAGGCACAGGGCCGCGTTGCCCTTACGGCCGGCCAGCAGGGTCATAAGGATGAGAAAGGGCAGGGCCTGGGCCGTCTGTGCGAGCAGAGCCTGTAGGTTGCCCAGCCAGTATATAAGGATGAAAGTCATTTGCATGGGGTACTCTCCTGCCCGCTATATAAGCGTTGCCCGTGCGGGCTGCAAGAGGAGGGCGCCGCGACAGCAGCTTTTGCCGCGGGCCGTCAGGACGCGGATCTGCCGTACGGGCGCAAGATGGTGGTCGCCGTTGCAGGATAAGGGACGTCTTGCCGGTTTCTGCGGCCTTCTCCCTGCGGGGGGGACTGTGGCGGAAAACTTGCCGCCGTCATGCGCTTGGGGTATGACTCGTCTGTTTCACCTCCGTCAACCTGCGGGATAATCATGTCATTTTTTACTGTTTTTCTGCTGGCTGTGGCCCTGTCCATGGATGCTTTCGCCGTGGCGCTGGCCTCGGGATGCGCCATCCGCGAAGTCCGGCTGCGCCAGTATGTCCGGGTCAGCGTGGCTTTTGGCTTTTTTCAGTTCTTCATGCCCGTGCTGGGCTGGTTCCTGGGGCAGTCGGTACATCATTTCATCGAAGCCTGGGACCACTGGCTGGCCTTCGTGCTGCTGGCGTGGATCGGCGGCAACATGCTGCGCTCCGGTATCGGCGGCCTGCGCAAGAACGAGCCCGTGTCCTGTCCCCAGAGCGACCCCACCGCAGGCTGGAACCTGCTCCTTCTGGCGGTGGCCACCAGCATCGACGCCCTGGCCGTGGGCCTGACCTTTGCCATGACGAATACCAATGCCTTCCTGCATTCCTGTCTCATCGGGGTGGTCTGTGCCGCCATCTCGGCCTGCGGACTCTTTTTGGGCAAGAAGCTGTCTTCGCTGCCCATGCTCAACGGCTGGGCCGAAGTGCTGGGCGGTGCGGTGCTGCTGTGCATCGGCCTGAACATCCTGCACGAGAGCGGTGTCATCTAGCCTGCCGGGAAGGCCGCAGGCCCCTGCCGGATGGTTGCCGAGCCGCGCCAAGATGCCTATAGTGCCGGAGGCCCGGAGACCGTCCGTGCCGCAGGCATGTCCGAAATCGTCCGGCGTGCCGGAGTGTTGAGAGGAGACCATGATCAGTATCTGCCGTTATCATGATATTTCCGTGGGGCACCGCATCTGCGGTCACGAATCCCACTGCGCCCGTCTGCACGGGCATAATTACCGCATCCATTTCACCTGCACCGCTGACGAGCTGGACGCCCTGGGGCGCGTGCTGGACTTTCAGGTGGTCAAGGAACGCCTGTGCCAGTGGCTGGAAGACCACTGGGATCACCGCTTTCTGGTCTGGGACAAGGACCCCCTGCTGGAGGGCCTGCGGGCGCTGGATCCCTCGGTGAGCGTCCTTCCCTGCAATCCGTCCGCCGAGAACATGGCCCGTTATCTGGGCGAAGTGGTAGGACCGGCCCAGCTGGAAGGTACCGGAGCCCGTCTGGTGGCCGTGGAAGTGGAAGAGACTGCCAAGTGCAAGGCGCGCTGGAGCCTGTGATGCGGACCCTGGCGGTCAACGAATTTTTCGTCACCCTGCAGGGCGAGGCCTCCTTTGCCGGGACGCCTGCGGTCTTTGTCCGTTTCCAGGGCTGCCCTGTGGCCTGCCCGTGGTGCGATACGCAGTACGCCGCCCGGCTGGACGGCGCGACGCTGGATTTTGCCGCCGTGCGTGCCAAGCAGGGGCCGGGAGCGGGCTATGCCGATGTGGAGCCCGAGGCTTTGCTGGCAGCCATCCGGGAGGCCGGGCCGCGTCATGTGGTGCTGACCGGCGGCGAGCCCTGCCGCCACGACCTCACGGAGCTGACCTCCCGGCTTGTGGCGGAGGGTTTTCGTGTCCAGATCGAGACTAGTGGCACTATGCCCATCCGTTGTCATGAGGATGTCTGGGTGACCCTGAGCCCCAAGCTGGACATGCCCGGTGGTCTGGAAGTGCGCCAGGATGCCTGGGAGCGGGCCGGAGAGATCAAATTTCCTGTGGATACAGCCGCGGACCTGACCCGTTTTGAACAGGCGCTGGCAGCGGCCCGTCAGGCGGCTGCCCGGCCGCTGACGGAGCTTGTCTGGCTACAGCCCGTCAGTCAGGGGAAGGAAGCCACACGCTTGTGCGTGGAGGCAGCCTTTGCCCATCAGTGGCGTGTGAGCGTCCAGGTTCATAAATATCTGGATCTGCGCTGAGCGATTCACAGGCAAGAGATTTGTATGGATATGAAAGGCGGCATGCACGGCATGTCGCCTTTTTCTTTGGTCTGGTGAGCGTAGTAGGGAAGGGTGCGGGAAAGGTTGGACGACCTTGCTGGATGGACGGCTGCTGAAAAGGAAGCTCGCCATGCCTGTCGGTGCCGCTAGGTATCCGGCAAGCATCCGCAGTATCTCGTTGGGGAAATGGGCAAGACCCATGAAGGCGATCCATAGCGCAAGGCAGGATCAGTATACAAGAAAAAGGGATCATGTGGAGGCATCCCGGCTTCTGGCATCCCGATTGTGAAGAAAGGGCGTACGCAAGGCACAGAATTCCCCAGGGACGAAAAAAGCCACCCGAAGGTGGCTTTGGCATATCCGGTGGAGCGCGTGATCTAGTGGCGCTTCAGGCGCTTCATCTCGTCCTGCATCAGTTCCAGGCCGACCAGGATGTTGCGGCGCATGGCTTCCATGAGTTTTTCTTCATCTTTTTCGCGCATGGCGGTCAGGATGTCCTTGTGCTGCTGGATGAAGAGCGAGATGTCTTCGGGAGAATAGCGGCGGGTATTGAGGAAACCTTCCACGTAGTCCAGCAGGTGGCTGTCCACGGCCAGCAGATGGTGCATCCGCGAAAGGGAATAGAGTTGCAGATGGAAGTCCCTGTCTTTGTGGAAGAAGAAGTCGGCATCGCGGGTATCGGCCAGGTCTCCGGCCAGCTGTTCCAGCCTGTCCATGTCTTCGGCGGTCGCCTGCTGCATGGCTTCCTTGGCCAGGGCACATTCCACCTGGATGCGCAGGTTGAAGATGTGCTCAATTTCCTTGGAAGAGGGCGGCATCATGACGATGGCCCCCTTGTAGGGGATGTTCTGGACCAGACCGGATTTGTCCAGGCGCATGAGGGCATCACGGATGGGGCCGCGCCCCACGCCGAGCTTTTTTTCCAGATCAACAAGGACAAGACGGGTGCCGGGCAGGGCCTCGCCGGACAGGATCATGTCGCGGATCAAATCGTAGGCCGCCAGCGATTTGATGGTAGAAGCAGTACTCATGGAAACTCCTTCTGTAAGGTACATATTTTGATAAATAATTTATAAAATTATGTCAAATGGCCCAGAAGGGCAAAAAAAGGAGCAAACTCGCCCGTATGGCACGCTTTTTTGCGGTCCGGGAGCAGGACGGGGAAGCCTTCGGACATGCGTACAACAGGGAAATGCTGACGGGGGATGTGTCCGGGTACGAAAAAAGGGGCTTTCTCCAAAGAGAAAACCCCTGAATTTGCTGGAGCGGGAGACGGGATTTGAACCCGCGACTTCAACCTTGGCAAGGTTGCACTCTACCACTGAGTTACTCCCGCTCAACGAAAGAGGGTTCTACGCTAGAGACCCCCTTTCTGTCAAGCAGCTTTTTTCATTTTGTCGAAAAATAAAAAATTTATTTCCCAACATGCTGCTTTTATTATCTTTATTCTGTGGGCCGCTTGTCGATGATACGCTTGGCCTTGCCCTCGGAGCGCTGGATGGAATGCGGTTCCATGAGGCGCACCTTGGTGGTGACGCCCAGGAATTCCTTGATGCTCTTCTGGATGGAGCTTTCCAGGCTCTGCAGCTTGCGGATCTCGTCGGCAAAGAGGGTCTCGTTCATCTCCACCTGGACTTCCAGGGTATCCAGGTTGTTCACGCGGTCCACGATGATCTGATAGTTGGGGCTCAGGTTCTGGTTTTCCATGAGCAGGGCTTCGATCTGCTGCGGGAACACGTTGACGCCGCGGATGATGAGCATGTCGTCGCTGCGGCCCCGGATGCGGGTCAGGCGCACATGGGTACGTCCGCAGCGGCAGGGGGTGTAATCCAGGCTGGTCAGGTCGCGGGTGCGGTAGCGGATCAGCGGGATGCCTTCCTTGGTGAGCGTGGTGATGACCAGTTCGCCCACTTCGCCCTCGGGAAGCTGTTCGCCGGTGACGGGATCGATGATCTCGGGCAGGAAGTGGTCTTCCCACAGGTGCATGCCGCACTTGGATTCCAGGCATTCCATGGCCACGCCGGGGCCCATGACTTCGGAAAGGCCGTAGATGTTCAGGGCGTTGATGCCCATTTTCCGCTCGATGTCCTGGCGCATCTCTTCGGTCCAGGGCTCGGCACCGAACACGCCGGTACGCAGGGGCAGGTCACGGAAGTCGATGCCCACTTCCTGGCCGGCTTCCCACAGGTGCAGGGCGTAGGAGGGCGTACAGCACAGGGCCGTGGCGCCGAAGTCGCGCAGCAGGTAGGCCTGGCGACGCGTGGCGCCGCCCGAGGCCGGGACCACCGTGGCACCGATGCGCTCGGCACCGCCGTGGGCGCCCAGACCGCCGGTGAACAGGCCGTAGCCGTAGGCCACATGCACGATGTCCGTCTGGTTGACGCCGGCGGCGGACAGGCTGCGGCCGGCCAGTTCGGCCCAGTTGTGCAGGTCGCGGGCGGTATAGCCCACCACCACGGCCTTGCCGGTGGTGCCGCTGGAGGCGTGCAGGCGGACGATGTTGTCACGCGGCACGGCGAAAAGACCGAAGGGATAGTAATTGCGCAGGTCCTGCTTTTCGGTGAAGGGCAGGTTCTTCAGATCGGCCAGGCTCTTGATGTCGCCGGGCTTGATACCGCTCTCGTCGAAGCGTTTGCGGTAGAAAGGCACATTGGCATAGACACGGGAGCAAAGGTCCTGCAGACGGCGCAATTGCAGGGCTTCGATATCTTCGCGGGGCAGCGTTTCCTTGTCGATATTGAAAATCACGGCGTTTCTCCTTGAAATCCTGAGTAGTCTATGGATGACGCAAAAGTCCCCCAAGGTCAAGATATCTGCTTGAAAAACATGGATAACATATTGCAATGCAATGTCTTTTTTTATGCTAGGAACAATGCGCCGGGCCATCCCCGGGCCGGGCGGGATTGTTGCCCTCGGGTACGCTTTGAGGTATGGGAGGGACATGCAAAACCTTATCTCTACCCCCAAGAAATATTCGGAACTGCCTACGGCGGAAAAAATGGCCGTCATCAAGGCGTGGCTTGAGGAACACAAGGCTGTCGACGTGGCCGAGATCGACCTGGCCGGCCAGGGTGCCTTCACGGACGCCCTGCTGGTGGTCAGCGCCACCTCCGTGCGTCATGCCCAGAGCCTGGCGGACGGCGTCTCCGCCCTGTGCCATGAACAGAACTACGAATACCTGCGCATGGAAGGCTACAACACCGGCCAGTGGATCCTGGTGGACTGCAACGACATCGTGGTCAACATCTTCCAGCAGTCCGTGCGTGACCTTTATCAGCTGGAGAACCTGTGGGGCGCGGCTGCCGCTGCCCTCAACAAGGAGCCCCGTGCATGACCCCCACCCTGTTGCTCATCCTTGACGGCTGGGGCCTGACGGAAAAAGGGGAAGGCAATGCCCCCTGGGTGGCAGCCACGCCCCATCTGGATGACCTGATGGCGCGCTGCCCCCACAGCCGCCTTGCCGCCTCCGGGCGCGAAGTGGGCCTGCCTGCCGGCTATATGGGCAACTCCGAGGTGGGACACCTCAATATCGGTGCGGGACGCATCGTCTATCAGGACATGACGCGCATCGACGTGGCCCTTGAGGACGGCTCCCTGTTCCACAACCCCGTGCTGCAGGACGTGCTGGAAAAAACACGCCGCAGCGGCGGCCGTCTGCATCTGGCGGGCCTGCTCTCCGACGGCGGTGTGCACAGCCACATCAACCATCTGGTGGCCCTGTGCGCCATGGCTTTCGCCGCCGGTGTGCCGGTGCGCATCCACTGCTTCATGGATGGGCGCGATACCCCGCCCCAGAGCGGCGCCTCCTATGTGCGCAGCCTGCTGGAACAGATCGTCTCCATGAAGGACGTGCGTGTGGCCAGCCTGGCGGGGCGCTTTTATGCCATGGACCGCGACAAGCGCTGGGAGCGCGTGTCCGAGGTCTGGGATCTCATGGTCCACGGCAAGGGCCGCAAAGCCACGGATGCCGTGCAGGCTGTGGAAGATTCCTATGCCGAGGGCGTCAGCGACGAATTCATCAAGCCCGTGCTGCTGGAAGGCGAGGATGCCTCCACCCTGCAGGACGGCGACGGCCTGTTCTTCTACAATTTCCGCGCCGACCGCATGCGCGAGCTTTCCCAGGCCTTCGTAGACGCGGACTTCACCGCTTTCGAGCGGGGCAGGGTGCCGCAGCTGGCTGCCGTGGCTTCCATGACGGCCTACGACGCCCACTTCCCCCTGCCGGTGGCCTTCCCCAAGGAATCCGTGACCATGGGCCTTGGCGAAGTCGTTTCGCAGCAGGGCATGCACCAGCTGCGTCTGGCCGAAACGGAAAAATACGCGCACGTCACCTATTTCTTCAACGGCGGTGTGGAAGAACCCCTGCCGCTGGAAGACCGCATCCTCGTGCCTTCGCCGCGCGAGGTGCAGACTTATGACCAGAAACCGGCCATGAGCGCCCGCGAGGTCACGGACAAGTTCGTGGAAGCCTGGCAGAGCGGCCAGTACGACCTGGTGGTCTGCAACCTGGCCAACGGCGATATGGTGGGCCATACGGGCGTGCTCTCCGCCGCCGTGGAAGCCTGCACGGTGGTGGATGAATGCGTGGGCCGCATGGTGGCTGCCGTGGAGGCCCGCAAGGGCCGTATGCTGCTCATCGCCGACCACGGCAACTGCGAAGTCATGAAGGACGGAGAGGGCAAGCCCCAGACCGCCCATACCACCAATCCCGTGCCCTGCATCCTGCTGGATGCCTCCGGCAAGGAATGGCGCCTGCATGACGGCAAGCTGGCCGATGTGGCCCCGACCCTGCTGCGCATGTGGGGCATCGCCCAGCCCGAGGCCATGACCGGGACGCCGCTGGTGGAGGAAGCCCATGTCCGGTAGCCAGAAACCTTTGGAGCCTGTGGCTCCTGACGGCATGGAGCTGCTGTTCTTCTACCGCTGCCCCCACTGCCTGCGCCATGTACCGCTGGTCAACCCGGTGGAGCCGCGCAATGTGCGCTGCGACGGCTGCGGCAAGCAGTTCCCCATCATCCCGGTGGACGAGCACGGCCTGCATTATGTGCGCATCATGCTGGCCAACGGCAAGGCCGCTGCCAATCCCGACTATCTGTAAGCGTCGCCATACGGCCGGAGGAAAGTCCTCCGGCCGTTTTCTCTGCCGCGATGCTTTTTTCTCCACGCTACCAAATATACCGAGCAAACGACATGAAGATCTGTCCCGTCATCTTGTGCGGGGGCGCCGGTACACGCCTGTGGCCCCTGTCCCGTCGCAAGTATCCCAAGCAATTCATGGACCTGGGCGGCCATACGCTGTTCGAGGACACGCTGCAGCGTCTTGCGGCCGTGCCCGGACTGGCCGCGCCCGTGGTCATCTGCAATGAAGAGCAGCGCTTTCTTGCCGCCGCAGCCCTGCAGCGTCAGGGACTGAACGGCCGGATCCTGCTGGAACCGGAACCGCGCAATACGGCACCGGCCATCGCCGCTGCCGCGTTGGCCGTGACGGCCGCCTGTGACGTGGAAGACGGTGATCCTGTCCTGCTGGTCCTGCCTTCGGACCATGTGCTGGAGGATCTGCCGGCTTTTGCCGCTGCCGTCACACAGGCTGCGGAGTGTGCCCGCGAAGGGGCCCTGGTCACCTTCGGGGTCACGCCGGACCGCCCCGAGACCGGTTACGGCTACATCGAAAAGGGCGATGCCCTGGCTTCCGGTTTCGCGGTCCGCCGTTTTGTGGAAAAGCCCGCGCAGGAGGCTGCCGAGGCCATGCTGGCGCAGGGCGGCTATTTCTGGAACAGCGGCATGTTCGTGTTTCGCGCCTCCCAGTATCTGGCCGAGCTGGAAGCGCAGGCTCCGGCCATCATGGCCGCGGTGCGCAAGGCCTGGGCCCTGCGCCGGGCCGATTATGACTTCATCCGCCTGCATCGGGAATCTTTTGCCCACTGCCCCTCTGATTCGGTGGACTATGCCCTGATGGAGAAAAGCGCGCATGTGGCCATGGTGCCGCTGCCGTGCCGCTGGAGCGATCTGGGATCCTGGGAAGCCATCTACGAAAACAGCACGCAGGATGCGGAAGGCAATGCCTGCGTGGGCGATGTGATGGCCCAGGACAGCCGGGGATGCTACATCCATGCCGGGAGCCGCCTGGTGACGACGCTGGGCGTGAAGGATCTTGTGGTGGTGGAGACCGGCGACGCCGTCCTGGTGGCCGACAGGGCCCGCAGCCAGGAGGTCAAGACCCTGGTGGCCCGTCTCGCCGCCCAGGACCGGCACGAGCAGGAGATGCATCTGCGTGTGTATCGTCCCTGGGGCTGGTATGAGACCCTGGCCCTGGGCGAGCGATTCCAGGTCAAGCGGATCCAGGTCAATCCCGGAGCAGCGCTTTCCCTGCAACGTCACCGGCACCGGGCCGAGCACTGGGTCGTCATCGCCGGGGAAGGTCTGGTGCGCGTGGGGGACGAAGAGATGCACCTGCATGTGGACCAGTCGGTCTACATCCCCCAGAAGACCATGCATCGGCTGAGCAACGCTTCGGCACAGCCGCTGGAGATCGTGGAAGTCCAGACCGGTGATTACCTGGGCGAAGACGATATCGAGCGTTTTGACGACCGTTACGGGCGTGAATGAGCCTGAGATGGCCTGAGGCCATCACCAGATACCAAGGCTGCGGGAGAGTTCCCGCGGCCTTTTTTATTTTTGGGGTCAGCCTGGTGAGCGTCACGACGCGAAACGAAATGGCGGATGATTTGGGGGATGGCCCAGGGACAGGCATCAGGCAAACGTCCCCGATAACGCCTCGCAGTCCTTCGGAGCCCGTCTGGTATACGACGCAGCCAGATGGATGAAACGGATCTTTTTTGTAAGCATCCGGACGTTTTTCCTGATGTCACAGGGCGATCGCCGGACACAGGACAGGCCCGGAAAAACGTTTTTTGGCGAGGAGGGGGCGAGGGGAGGACGCAGCTTTTGTCCACAAAAGGGGGCCTTTCCCTCGCCCGCAGGAAAACACGGGTGCAGACGGATGCGTCGCAGTTCTCCCGCTTTTCTGCAGGCATAAAAAAGGGGGAGCATCGCTGCTCCCCCCAAAGATGACACATGGTCGAAGATTACTCTTCGTCGCCTTCCCACTTGATGAAGCCGGGATTGACGTTGACCATGGCGTTGACGATCAGTTCCACCAAGCCGCCGTAGGCGAAGCTGTTCTTGGTGTACAGGTCGCTGTGTTCCAACATTTCGCGGATCTGGCCCTTGCAGTTGGAGCAGGGAGCGCAGATGTACTTCTTGGTTTCGGGGCCAAGGCAGTCCTTGAAGGCCTGGGCGATCTGCCACATCTTTTTACGGCCGGAGATGTTGCCGCGCCATTCGTCGATGTTCTGACGGGTCATGATGGCGAAGCCGGAACCACCGCCGCAGCAGTAGTTGTCCACGCCGTGGCAGGGCATTTCGCGGAACTGCGGGGCGATCTTGTGCAGGATCTCGCGCTGGGGCTGCACGATACCCATCAGGCGCACGGCGTTGCAGGGGTCGTGCAGGGTGACGGGGAAGTTGTTGCGCGAGGGATCCAGCTTCAGACGACCGGACATGACGATGTCACGCAGGGTCACGTAGCAGGATTCGCGGGGCACCTGGTATTCGTAGGGGATGACGCGGTCGGCGATGACGGTCATGGCCTTGTGGGCGTGGCCGCATTCACCGATGACGATCTTCTTGGCGCCCAGTTCCTTGGCGGCCTGCATGTGCTGCAGGGCGATACGGGCGGTCTGGGCGTCGTCGTAGAACACGCCGTAGTTCACGCCGTCATAGGCCACGGCCTTGCTGGACAGGGTCCAGGACAGGCCGGCTTCCTGGAAGATCAGGGAGAAGCTGGCGATGTTTTCGGGCCAGGCCATGACTTCGCCGGCGTTGTGGATCAGCAGGATGTCGGCGCCCTTCACGTCGAAGGGGGTGTGGATGCCCACACCGGTGATTTCGGTGTAGTCCTCGTCGATGAACTCCACGTTTTCTTTCACCACGTCGGGGGTCATACCGGTGGAGGAGCCCACCTTCATCTGGTTGATGGTGCCCTTTTCGTGCAGTTCGCGGGGCGAGAAGCCCAGTTCCTGGCTGAACAGCTTGCGGATTTCACGGGCGATCAGACCGTTGTCCACGCCGATGGGGCAGGTCTGGGCGCAGCGACGGCAGAGGTTGCAGCGGTAGGCCAGTTCGCCCAGGCGGGCAACGGTCTTCCAGTTCAGGCCCATGTCGCCGTAACGCCATTTGGCCAGGGGCTCTTTCTTCACATACTGCTTGTAGATGCGGCGGAAGATCTCAGAGCGGTAGTTGGGGCGGTACATCTCGTTGTGGCCGGACATCTCGTACAGATGGCAGGCATCGGAACAGGAGTTGCACTGGGCGCAGTAGTCCATGCTGGTCTCCAGCATGGGCAGGAAGGTCCAGTTGTTCTCCTTGCTGAACAGTTTGCGCATACCGTCCAGGAAACGGTTGACCAGCTCTTCTTCTTCCTGGGGGGTCTGGGGCTTGGGGATGTTCAGCACGCAGACTTCGTCCAGGATGCAGGCCACTTTGGCCTTCTGTTCGTCGCTGACGGGGCGCCAGGGCATCTTGACGAGGTCAAGGCCTTCCACATCGGGGATGTCCTTGAGGTCGATGCTGACCATCTGGCCTTCGGCCGTGGAAATATCAGTCAAACGCAGCGTATCTTTCATGATGTACTCCCTAGTCCTTCTTGGGGGATTCGGTAGCGATGTCGAGCCAGGTCTTGGTGCCCTGACCGTTGATGTGGTCGGCGGCCCAGCTCACCTTGAACTGCAGGGCCTGCTTCATCTTCTCGTTGTTCTTCTGGCTGAAATCGGTGGGGGTGTCGCCCCAGCGGATGTCATGGTAGGTGAAGTACTTGAAGATCAGGTGGCCCATGTGGGTCATGGGGATCCAGATCAGCACGAAGAAGCCGAACAGCATGTGGATCACGAAAGTGGTGCTGTTGATGTCGGCAAAGTTGAAGGTGAGCAGGTTGTAGATGAAGTCACCGGACATGCGGGCAAAGGAGGGGTTGAAGGCCCAGGCCACCAGACCCACCAGGGCGAAGACGATGAACACGCCCAGGTTGAAGAAGTGTTCGGGGGTGGTGTACTTGCGCAGGCCTTCGTCGTGCAGACGACGGCAGATCAGGCCGATGCCGCCACCGATGATGCCGAACATGCCCAGCAGGCTGATGGCATTGATGACGTTGTGCACGAAGGTCAGGAAGCCGCCGTCGGGGTTCATGCCGAACAGGCGCAGGAAGGCGGCCACGACCAGGATGATGGTGCCGCCCATCAGCATGTACAGACCAAAGTGGAAGGGATAGGTGCGGAACCACAGCTTGAGGTTATGGGTGAAGGTGGCGTGCAGGAAGAGCACTTCTTCCAGCAGGGCCTTGATGTCGCCCATGTGGTCGATGTGGCGGGGCTTGGTCCACCAGTCGGTCTCTTCCATGAAGCTGCCGCCGTAGGAGCCTTTGGGGCCTTCATGCGGCACGGGGTAGAGCTCCCAGCGGGCGTGCAGGGGGCTGGCAGCCAGGTAGCCTTTCACCTTGATGGCGGCAGTCGCCACAAAGCCGATTACTGCAAGGTAGGCCAGGATGTAGAACAGAGTTGTCATGCGTTTTCTCCCATGAGTCGAGATGCCTGCGGCATCGTGGTTTCTGCGCATGGCCGAGCCAGATCCGGTCATGAGCAAGAGGTGCAGCGCACCAGGAACCAACCTCTCCAGAACAATGCGCCGGGATCCGGCGGGTCGGATCATGCCGGGGCACGACCTGTCGCCGCCTGGTCTCAGGCGCGGAACAATTCCTGCCTTCTACCGTAAAATGCAAGAAATGCAAAGATGGCACGCAGATTCCCAAAATACTCCGACCTGGCTATGTTTTCTTGTTTATATAATTATTTTAATATGTTGTATTAAACGAAGCCATGCTTTGCGCGTATGAAAAATTTTTTGACCTCCTTTTCACAACACGGCGGCTCCGGCGGAGGGGGATGCGTCTTAGCCAGCAGGTCTTCCCGGCCATGGCCGGGAAATTTTTCTCTCTTATCAGGAATTAGTCACAAAAAGAAAGATGGGAAGGGCTTCTCTACATTTTGTTGCATTGGGAACGACACCACCCGGTCCCAGCCGCAGGGAGGAAGGCGCCGGGACAGCGGCCGGCAAGAGAGGCAGGGCCGGCGATGGCGAGAGGGCAGGGCGTGCTGCATACGGTCCTTCGATCAGCCATACATAAAAAAAGGGCGACCGCCATATGACGGTCGCCCTGATGTTCAGCGGAGGAGGGCCTACTGGCCCAGATCCACCAGCACGGGGTTCTCTTCCAGATCTTCCAGGAACTTGTCCGGACGTTCCTTCTGGTCGGGCACGGTGATGTCGCCGTGGACATACTCGCGATAGCCCGTACCGGCCGGGATGAGACGGCCCACGATGACGTTTTCCTTGAGGCCGCGCAGGTAGTCCATCTTGCCCTTGAGGGAAGCCTCGGTGAGCACCTTGGTGGTTTCCTGGAAGGAAGCCGCCGAGATGAAGGACGAGGTGGTCAGCGAAGCCTGGGTGATGCCCAGCACCAGCGGTTCGGCGGTGGCGGGCTGACGGCCTTCGGCGATGGCCTTGTGGTTCTCGGCCTTGAACTCGGCCTTGTCCACCTGTTCGCCCACCAGGAAGCTGGTGCCGCCGGAATCCAGCACGGTGACCTTCTTGAGCATCTGGCGCACGATGACTTCGATGTGCTTGTCGTCGATGCCCACGCCCTGGAAGCGGTACACTTCCTGGATCTCGTCCACGAGGTAGCGGGCCAGGTACTTTTCACCGCGGGTGCGCAGGATGTCGTGCAGTTCGGGCGAACCTTCGGTCAGCGGATCGCCGGCTTCCACGAAGTCGCCGTCGGCCACGGTGATGTGCTTGCCCTTGGGCACCAGGTATTCCTTGGAATCACCGATCTCGGGGGTCACCACCAGCTTGCGCTTGCCCTTGGATTCGCCGGCGTAGGACACGGTACCGGAGATCTCGGAGACCACGGCCATGTCCTTGGGCTTGCGGACTTCGAAGAGCTCGGCCACGCGGGGAAGACCACCCACGATGTCCTTGGTCTTGGAAGTTTCGCGGGGCTTACGGGCGATGATGTCACCGGCCTGGATGGCCTCGCCGTCCTTGACCATGATGATGGAGCCCACGGGCAGGCTGTACACGGCGGACGCCACGCTGTGCGGACGCTGCTTGACGTTGCCGTTCTCATCGCAGACCGAGATGGACGGACGGTAGTTGGTGGTACGGTATTCCATGATGGTCAGGGAGGCCTGACGCGTCACGTCGTCCACCTTTTCCTGCACGGTCTTGCCGTCCACAATGTCGGTGAAGCGGATGATACCCTCTTCTTCGGACACGAAGGGTTCGTTGAAGGGGTCCCACTCGGCCAGCACGGTGCCCTTGGTCACTTCCTGACCGTCGGTCACATGCAGGCGGGCGCCGTTGGGCAGGATGTACTTTTCACGTTCGCGGCCCTGCGGATCCACGATGGTCAGCTGGCCGCTCTTGCCCAGCACCAGCTGGATGCCGTCACGGTTGGTAACGGCGCGCACGCGGTTGAGGATGACGCGACCGGTGTTCTGGGCTTCGAACTTGTTCTTTTCAATGGTGCTGGATGCGGTACCACCGATGTGGAAGGTACGCATGGTCAGCTGGGTGCCGGGTTCACCGATGGACTGGGCGGCGATGATGCCCACGGTCTCGCCGGTGTTGACCAGGTGCCCGCGGGCCAGATCGCGGCCGTAGCACAGGGCGCAGATGCCGCGCCCGGCCTGGCAGGTGAGGGGCGAACGCACCGTGATGGAGCTCACGCCGTGTTCACGCAGCACAGCGGCCTCGGCTTCGTCGATGAGGGTGTTCTCGGGCAGCAGCACCTTTTCCGCGTCTTCGGGATCGTAGACGGGGTAGAGCAGCACACGGCCCATGGCACGTTCCCACACCGGGGTCTTGATGTCGCCGCCTTCGCGCAGGTGGGTCAGCTCGATGCCGTCCACCGTGCCGCAGTCGTGTTCGGAGACGATCACGTCCTGCACCACGTCCACCAGACGACGGGTCAGGTAACCGGAGTTGGCCGTCTTCAGGGCGGTGTCGGCCAGACCCTTACGGGCACCGTGGGTGGAGGTGAAGTACTGCAGCACCGACAGACCTTCGCGGAAGGACGAGGTGATGGGCGTTTCGATGATTTCACCGGAAGGCTTGGCCATCAGACCGCGCATACCGGCCAGCTGACGCATCTGGTCCTGGTTGCCTCGGGCACCGGAGGTGGACATCATGAAGATGGAGTTGAAGCTCTGGTTCTTCTCTTCACGGCCGGTCTTGGGATCCTTCAGGATATCGTAAGAGATCTCCTTGATCATTTCCGTGGAGACGTCCTGGGTGGCCTTGGTCCACACATCGACGACCTTGTTGTACTTTTCGGTACGGGTGATGATACCGTCGCGGTACTGGCGTTCGATGTCGTCCACCTCGGCCTGGGAAGCGGCCAGGATGTCCTTCTTGCGGGCCGGGATGATGAGGTCCTTCACACCGATACTGACACCGGCGCGGGTAGCGAACTCATAACCCATGTTCTTCAGATTGTCGCAGAGGATGACCGTGGCCTTGATGCCGCACTGGCGGTAGCAGTTTTCCACCAGCTTGGCGATCATCTTCTTGGTCAGCACCAGGTTGACGTTCTCGAAGGACATTTCCTTGGGCAGGATGTTGCTCACCAGCACGCGGCCGGGCGTGGTGCGGTGGGTCTTGCCGTCGGGCATGCGCACGTTGATGCGGGCGTGCAGGGACACGGCATCGGCATCATAGGCGGCTTCCACTTCCCAGGGACCGCAGAAGGTCATGCCTTCGCCCTTCTCGAAGCTGCGCTCGGAGGTCATGTAGTACAGACCCAGAACGATGTCCTGGGAAGGCACGATGACGGGACCGCCGTTGGCGGGCGAGAGAATGTTGTTGGTGCTCATCATGAGCACGCGGCATTCGATCTGCGCTTCCACGGAAAGCGGGATGTGCACGGCCATCTGGTCACCGTCGAAGTCGGCGTTGTAGGCCGAGCAGACCAGGGGATGCAGACGGATGGCCTTGCCTTCCACCAGCAGGGGCTCAAAGGCCTGGATACCCAGACGGTGCAGGGTAGGGGCACGGTTGAGCATGATGGGGTATTCGCGCACCACTTCCGAGAGGATGTCCCAGACCACCAGCTCTTCACGCTCCACCATCTTCTTGGCGCTCTTGATGGTGGAGGCATAACCGCGTTTTTCCAGCTCCGAGTAGATGAAGGGCTTGAACAGCTCCAGGGCCATCTTCTTGGGCAGGCCGCACTGGTGCAGCTTGAGGTAAGGACCCACGGTAATAACGGAACGACCGGAGTAGTCCACGCGCTTGCCCAGCAGGTTCTGACGGAAGCGGCCCTGCTTGCCCTTGATCATGTCGGACAGGGACTTGAGCGGACGACCGTTGGTACCGGCGATGGCGCGACCGCGGCGGCCGTTGTCGAACAGGGCGTCCACGGCTTCCTGCAGCATGCGCTTTTCGTTGCGGATGATGATGTCGGGAGCGCCCAGTTCGATGAGGCGCTTCAGACGGTTGTTGCGGTTGATGACGCGGCGGTACAGGTCGTTGAGGTCGGAGGTGGCGAAACGGCCGCCGTCCAGGGGCACCAGGGGACGCAGCTCCGGCGGGATGACGGGAATGACTTCCATGATCATCCATTCGGGCTTGTTGTTGGACTCCAGGAAGGCCTCGACGATCTTCAGGCGCTTGGTGAGCTTCTTCTTTTTGGTCTGGCTCTTGGTGGTCTCGCTTTCTTCGCGCAGTTCGGTGCGCAGCTTTTCCAGATCCAGCTCTTCCAGAAGGGAGCGCACGGCTTCGGCGCCCATGCCCACGGTCAGGGCGTCTTCGGTGCCGTAGTGGTCCAGGATCTGCAGATACTGGTCTTCAGAAATGACCTGGCGGCGCTGCAGATTGGTCTGGCCGGGATCGAGCACGATGTAGGAATCGAAGTACAGGACCTTTTCCAGATCGGCCATGGTCATGTCGAGCAGGGTGCCGATCTTGGAAGGCAGGGTCTTGAGGAACCAGATGTGGGCCACGGGCGCGGCCAGTTCGATGTGGCCCATGCGCTCGCGACGCACCTTGGAGGCAATGACTTCAACGCCGCACTTTTCGCAGACGATGCCGCGGTGCTTCATGCGCTTGTACTTGCCGCAGTTGCACTCGTAGTCCTTCACGGGGCCGAAGATCTTGGCGCAGAACAGGCCGTCGCGCTCCGGCTTGAAGGTACGGTAGTTGATGGTTTCCGGTTTCTTGACCTCACCGTAGGACCATTCGCGGATGGCTTCGGGCGAGGCGATGGAAATCTGGATGGCTTTCAGGTTGCGGATGTTGGTCACATTGGCCGACGTGCCGCGTGCAGTGAAGAGATCGTCCAGGCTCATATATCTACCTTGCTTGTCAAAAGCTCGTTACAGTCGTTGTGGCGTATGGTTGACGCTCCGTCCCGGGGAATGGCGCTGCCGGGCACCGCGCGGTGGCGTGATGCCCGGCGCATCCATGAATTATTCCTCGGGTTCCTGGTCGCGCATGAAGCCGATACGCTTGGGCTTTTTCTTGCCGTCTTCCTGATGCAGGGTCACGTCGAGGCCCAGGCTCATGAGTTCCTTGACCAGAACGTTGAAGGATTCGGGCAGACCGGCTTCCAGGAAGTTGTCGCCCTTGACGATCTTCTCGTACATCTTCACACGTCCGGTCACGTCGTCGGACTTGACGGTGAGGAATTCCTGCAGGAGATAGGCGGCGCCGTAGGCTTCCAGAGCCCAGACTTCCATTTCACCCAGACGCTGGCCACCGAACTGCGCCTTACCGCCCAGCGGCTGCTGGGTGACCAGGCTGTAGGGGCCGGTGGAGCGGGCGTGGATCTTTTCGTCGACCAGGTGGTGCAGCTTCAGGATGTACATGACACCGGTGGTCACGCGGTTCTTGAAGGGCACGCCGGTACGGCCGTCGTACAGGATGGTCTTGCCGTCGCTGTCCTTGCCGGCCTTTTCCATCCAGCCCCAGATCTCTTCTTCGGTGGCGCCGTCGAAGACCGGGGTCTTGGTCACGATGCCGTTGCGCAGCTTCTTGACCGAGGCGATGAACTCTTCGTCATCCATCTTGTCCACCAGCTCGCTGATGGCCGGGGAATCGAAGACGTCCTTGACCTCGTCACGCACCACCTGCAGGGCCGCGCCGGAATCCAGCAGTTCGGCCAGCTGGCGGCCAAGTTCCTTGGCGCCCCAGCCCAGGTGGGTTTCCATGATCTGGCCGATGTTCATTCGCGAAGGCACGCCCAGGGGGTTGAGCACGATGTCCACGGGGCGACCGTCGGCGAAGAAGGGCATGTCTTCTTCGGGCAGGATGCAGGAGACCACACCCTTGTTACCGTGACGGCCGGCCATCTTGTCGCCCACCGAGAGCTTACGCTTGATGGCGATATGGACCTTGACCATCTTGATGACGCCGGGAGGCAGATCGTCCCCTTCGGTGACCTTCTCGCGCTTGGAGTCATAGATGGCGTGCAGGTAATCCACCTGATGGTCGTAGTCCTTGAGCTGGTCGGCCACGATGTCGTTGACTTCCTTGCTCTCGAACAGGCCCTGCAGCTTCTTCACCGGGATGGCGTCCAGCTGCTCGCGGGTCAGGGCGACACCGGCTTCCACCAGCACTTCGCCCTTCTTGTTGCCGGGGACGCTGACGGCGGTCAGCTTGCCCAGCACATGGGGGGCCAGCACTTCGCGGGTGCGGTTGCCCAGAGCGCGCATGTGATCGGATTCCTTCTGATCCAGCACGGCGGTATCGTGGGCCTCGATGGCCAGGGTGCGGTCGTCCTTTTCACCGGAACGACGGTTGAACACCTTGACGTCGATGACCGTACCTTCCACTCCCGGGGGCACCTTGAGGGAGGTATTCTTCACGTCGCGGGCCTTCTCGCCGAAGATGGCGCGCAACAGCTTTTCTTCCGGGGTCAGCTGGGTCTCGCCCTTGGGGGTGATCTTGCCGACCAGGATGTCGTCAGGCTTCACGGCCGCGCCGATGCGGATGATGCCGCTGTCGTCCAGGTTGCGCAGCATGTCTTCGCTGACGTTGGGGATGTCGCGGGTGATCTCTTCGGGTCCGAGCTTGGTGTCGCGGGCCACCACTTCGAATTCTTCGATGTGGATGGAGGTGAAGATGTCCTCTTTCACGGTACGTTCGGAAATGAGGATGGAGTCTTCGTAGTTGTAACCGCACCAGGGCATGAAGGCCACCACCAGGTTCTTGCCCAGAGCCAGCTGGCCTTCGTCGATGCCGGGACCGTCAGCGAGGATCTCGCCCTTCTTGAACACCTGACCGGGGTAGCAGGTGGGCTTCTGACCAAAGCAGGAGTTCTGGTTGGACTTGTGGAACTTCAGCAGGTCATAGGCGCGCACGCCGCCCTGTTTCTTGTACAGGTCGCCTTCGTAGGAGACCACGATGCGGTCGGCGTCGGCGTATTCCACCTTGCCGTCGGCCTGGGCCACGATGCAGGCGCCGGAGTCGCGGGCCACGTCGATTTCCATGCCGGTGCCCACCAGGGGCTTTTCGCTGCGCAGCAGCGGCACGGCCTGGCGCTGCATGTTGGAACCCATGAGGGCGCGGTTGGCGTCGTCGTGTTCCAGGAAGGGGATGAGCGCGGCCGAGATGGAGACCATCTGGCTGGGCGAGATGTCCATGAGGGTCACCTCGTCACGGGAGCGCATTTCCACTTCGCCCTTGACGCGCACGGTCACGAACTCGTCCAGGAAGTTGCCGTCGGCGTCCACGCGGGCGTTGGCCTGGGCCACCACCTGGTCGCCTTCGCGGGAAGCGTCCAGATGCACGATCTCGTCAGTCATGCGGCCATTGCGCACCACGCGGTACGGGGTCTCGATGAAACCGAAGTCGTTGACCTTGGCGAAGGTGGTCAGCGACACGATCAGACCGATGTTGGGACCTTCGGGCGTTTCGATGGGGCAGATGCGGCCATAGTGGGAGGTGTGCACGTCGCGCACTTCGAAGCCGGCACGCTCACGGGTCAGACCGCCGGGGCCCAGGGCCGACAGACGGCGCTTGTGGGTCACTTCGGACAGGGAGTTGGTCTGGTCCATGAACTGCGACAGCTGGGAAGTACCGAAGAACTCCTTGAGCACCGCGGCCACAGGCTTGGGATTGATCAGGTCGTGGGGCATGAGCGTGGAGATTTCCTGGATGCTCATGCGTTCCTTGATGGCGCGCTCCATGCGCACCAGACCGATGCGGTACTGGTTCTCCACCAGTTCGCCCACCAGGCGCACGCGGCGATTGCCCAGATGGTCGATATCGTCGGCCGGACCGTGGCTGTCCTTCAACTGCACCAGCACCTTGATGGCGGTGAGGATGTCGTTGTCGGTCAGGGTACGGGAATCTTCGGTGTCGGGCAGGCCCAGGCGCTGGTTGAGCTTGTAACGGCCCACCGGCGACAGGTCATAGTAATCCGGGCTGCGGAACAGGTTGTCGAAGAAGCTGGCGGCGATCTCGGCGGTCGGCGGGCTGGAAGGACGCAGACGACGGTAGATCTCTTCCTGAGCCTTTTCCTGATCGGGGATGCGGTCCTGCATCAGGGTGTCGCGGATGGAGGAAGAGGTGTCGGTGCCCTTGGTGTGCAGCACGGCGATACGCTCGATGCCGGCTTCGCGCATGCGCTCCAGCAGGCCGGGAGTGATCTCGTCGGCGGCTTCGGCCAGCACTTCGCCACTGCCGGGAGCGATGACGTCTTCGGCCAGGAACATGCCGTCCAGGGTGTCGGGACGCACTTCGATGGCCTTGATGCCCGCTTCACAGACCTGACGCCAGCCACGCTTGGTGATGGGCTTGCCGGCCTTGATGAGCACGGTGCCGTCTTCGGTGGCGATGTCGGAGTAGGCGTTGTCCTTGCGGTACAGGGACTTTTCCACTTCCCACATCAGAGTGTTGTGCGGCTTCAGCAGGTAGTGCTCGCGGGTGTAGAAGTACTCCAGGATGTCCATCTTGCTCATGCCCATGGCCTTGAACAGGATGGTGGCGGGCATCTTGCGGCGACGGTCGATGCGGACATACAGGATGTCCTTGTGGTCGAAGTCGAAGTCCAGCCAGGAGCCACGCATGGGGATGACTCGGCAGGAGTAGAGCACCTTGCGGCTGGTGTGGGTCTTGCCGCCGTCGTGTTCAAAGATGATGCCGGGAGAACGCTGCAGCTGGTTGACGATGACGCGCTCGGTGCCGTTGATGATGAACGTGCCCTTTTCCGTCATCAGGGGCAGGGTGCCAAAGTAGATGCCCTGTTCCTTGATGTCGCGGATGGTGCGGTTGCCCGTGGCTTCATCGGTGTCATAGACCACCAGGCGCACCTTGATGTGCACCGGGGCTTCGTAGGTCAGGCCCTTGGAGATGCACTCGGCCTGGTCGTACTTGGGCTCGCGGATTTCGTAGCTGACGAATTCCAGGCTGGCGGTCTTGTTGAAATCTTCGATGGGGAAGACGGTGTGGAACACGCCTTCCAGACCTTCCTCCTTATTTCGATCGGCTTCGGCAACGCCTTCCTGCAGGAACTTGCTGTAGGAGTCGATCTGAAGATTGAGGAGGTGCGGAATGGGGAGAGTAACGTTGATTTTGCCGAACTGTTTGGTAAGCTGGCCCATGCGATACCTCAAGGTAGGTAGCGGTTGCGCTTCGGCTGCCGGCGTTGCACCGGAACGTCCGGTCGGCATTCTGCCCGTGCAGACCGCTGTGGACAGACTGCCAAAACGCCAGTCATGCCGCGATCCGAAGCGTACAATCTATATCTCTCAGTGGGATCCGGTTTTCACAACGCGCAAAAAGGACAAACGACACTTCCCCGCGTTGCCGGCAGGGGTGAGGCCGCTTGTCTTGAAAGAAAAGGCTATGCGCGTCGGGCGTTATCTACCAGAAAAACCAGATACTTCTCCCACAACAGTTTTGGAACGAAGAGACATACCGCAAAAGCATGGTTTTTGCAAGCACTTTTTCCGCAGCCCGGAAGCGCCCCGGAAGGGAGAGGGGGCGAGGGCGGGACGGCTGCCGTGAGCAGCCTGGGCAGTATCTACCATGCCTGTGCCGCCGGGGCAACGCCGAAAAAAAGAAACTCCGTCTTTTTTTGTATGGAAAAAGACGGAGCGTCAATGAAAAAAAGCAGGCTGCATCAAAAAGACACAAAAGGAACCCGCAGGATACCGGCCGCCTGAGGGCAGGCAATAAAAAAGGCGGGGTTTGCACCCCGCCTTCAAAAAGATCGGAAAAACCGAACTTACTTCACTTCGACAACAGCGCCGGCTTCGGTCAGCTGCTTCTTGGCTTCTTCGGCTTCTTCCTTGCTCACGCCTTCCTTCAGGGTGGAGGGGCAGCCGTCGACCTTTTCCTTGGCTTCCTTCAGGCCCAGGCTGGTCAGAGCGCGCACGACCTTGATGACGCCGATCTTGTTGGCGCCGGCTTCCTTCAGGATAACGTCGAATTCGGTCTTTTCTTCGGCAGCGGCAGCGGCGCCACCGTCAGCGGGGGCGGCCATCACCATGGCAGCGGCGGGAGCGGCAGCGGACACGCCGAACTTTTCTTCCAGTTCCTTGATGAATTCGGACAGTTCCAGGACGGTCATGTTGGAGATGAACTCAACAACCTGTTCTTTGGTCACGGACATGGTAAACTCCTAGCTCTTTGGCTAAAATTTGGTTGATTGCTTTTCTTGCTGCGAAAGCCTTAGGCGGCTTCGCCCTTCTTTTCTTCGATGGCCTTAAGCGCATAGAGCAGGCCGCGGAGAACGTTGGCGAACAGCGAAACAAAATTGGTGGGCACGGCGTTCATGGTGCCGAGCAGCTGACCAAGGAGCTGTTCCTTGGACGGCAGCTTGGCCAGGGCTTCAACCTGTTCGGCAGACATTTCCTTGCCTTCCAGGCTGCCGCAGCGCAGCTGGAACAGCTTGCTCTGCTTAGCAAAATCACTCAACGCCTTGGCCACCGCCACGGGGTCATCGAAACCAAGGGCAATGGCGCTGTTGTCGTGGAACTTGTCCTTGACAACGTCATGCGTGCCACCGGTAAAAGCGATACGGGCCAACGTGTTCTTGACGACGTAGAATTCGCCGCCAGCCTTGCGCAGGTTCACACGGAGGTTCGTCAGCTCTTCCACCGTCATGCCCTTGAACTCGGTCAGCACCGCAAAAGAAGCACGATCGGCATTCGCTTTGATCGCTTCAATGACGGCTGCTTTTTCAGACCTGGTCACGTGATACCTCTCACGTTCGGGGTTGCCGGGTGGAATGCCGAGCCAAAGATAAGTCTGGACAGGTGGATTAAAGGCCTTGCGGCCTGCCTGCCGTCTTCGACTCGAATTCCCTTGCCTTAGCCAGTAAATTCAAATGCGGGGATTGCTATTACTACAATCCCCGCACGATGTCAACTAAAAAATGGGCTTAGCCTTCCAGGAATTTTTTCACCTGGGACATATCGATCTTGAAGCCGGGGCCCATAGTGGTGGACACAGCCATGGAGAGCATGTAGGTGCCCTTGGCGCCGGAGGGCTTCAGACGATTCACGGTTTCCAGCAGGGCCTTGAGGTTGCCCAGGATCTTTTCGGGACCGAAGGAAACCTTGCCCAGAGGAGCGTGCAGAACACCGGCCTTGTCGACCTTGAAGTCCACGCGACCGGCCTTCAGTTCGTTGACGGCCTTGGTCACGTCGAAGGTAACGGAACCGGTCTTGGCGTTGGGCATCAGGCCGCGGGGGCCGAGCAGACGGCCGATCTGGCCCACCAGAGCCATGACGTCAGGGGTGGCGACGGCGGCGTCGAAGTCCAGCCAGCCTTCCTTGACCTTGGCCACCAGGTCTTCAGCACCCACGAAGTCGGCGCCGGCGGCGGTGGCTTCGGCCTGCTTTTCACCCTTACAGAAAACGGCCACGCGAACGGTCTTGCCCAGGCCGTGAGGCAGGGTCACAGCGCCGCGCACCATCTGGTCGGAGTACTTGGGGTCAACACCCAGGCGGATGGCCACGTCGACGGTTTCGTCGAACTTGGCGAAGGAAGCGCCCAGGGATTTGCTCACAGCGTCTTCAACGCTCAGGCGTTCCTGCAGGTTCACGCCTTCGAGAGCTTTGCGAAAATTTTTGCCATGCTTGGGCATGTCTTTATCCTTTCGTTTTATCTCCTGCCACACATGGACTGCTCCAGGTCTGGCAGTACAATTGATCAACGAGGGGCAGCCAGGCTGCCGTCATCCGGTAAACCGGTCCCTACTTGATTTCGATGCCCATGCTGCGGGCGGTGCCGGCGATGGACTTCACAGCGGACTCAAGGGTGGCGGCGTTGAGATCGGGCAGCTTCAGCTTGGCGATTTCTTCCACCTGGGCCATGGTCAGGCTGCCAACCTTGTTACGGTTGGGTTCACCGGAGCCCTTTTCGATCTTGGCGGCCTTCATGATCAGCACCGCGGCCGGGGGGGTCTTGGTGATGAAGGTGAAGGAGCGGTCAGCGTAGACCGTGATGACCACAGGGATGATCATGCCCTTCTGGTCCTGGGTGCGGGCATTGAATTCCTTGCAGAAGCCCATGATGTTCAGGCCATGCTGACCCAGGGCGGGACCCACCGGCGGGGAGGGGTTGGCGGCGCCGGCCGGAATCTGCAGTTTGATTTTGGCAACTTCTTTTTTGGCCATGATGTTCTATCCTTATGACTGGAACAGCGCCCTGCGGCGCTGCTCCGATGCTAGCCCTTGGAAACCTGCACGAAATCCAGTTCCACCGGGGTTTGTCTTCCGAAGATGGAAACGGATACGCGCAGCTTGCCCTTTTCGTAGTTGACATCGTCCACGACGCCATTGAAGCCCTCGAAGGGGCCCTCGATAACCCGAACGTCGTCGCCGCGTTCGAAGTTGAACTTGGGCCGGGGGGTCTCCTGGCGACTTTCCATCAGCGAGAGGATGCGCGCGGCGTCACTTTCGCTCATGGGAGTGGGGCGGTTCTTACCCCCCACAAAACCGGTGACCTTGGGGATGGACTGCACCAGATGGCAGGAAAGATCCGTCATAATCATGCGGATCATCACATAGCCGGGGTAGAATTTGCGGGTACTGGTGCGAGGCTGCGAGCCGTTCTTGGAAGGTTCGATGACCTTTTCGGTAGGCACGACCACTTCCTGGATGAGGCCATTGTCCTCGCCGGAATCCATCATCGCCTTAATGGTCTTCTGCACGCGCTGCTCGAAACCGGAGTAGGTGTGCACGATGTACCAGCGAGACTTCTTCCCCAGTTCGGAGTTCTCGTCGATAACGGGAGTGTTCATATGTGCCTTCAGGAGAGGATGCTCTTGATGATGGCCGAAAGCCCCAGATCCACGAGGCCAAGCACGATCGCCATGACGGCAACAAAGCCCAGAACCGCAAACGTCGCTTTGCGCGTTTCCTTGAGCGTAGGCCACGTAACCTTACGCAGTTCGCCGCGAGAATCTTCGATATATTGCGCCAGGCGGGAGATGGGGTTGGGGGTCTGTTCGGTCTTGGAGTCGGCTTGCGCGGATTTCTTTACCATGGTGCTTCCCACAAGATAAAAAATGGCAGGGCAGGAGGGATTCGAACCCCCAACTTGCGGTTTTGGAGACCGCCGCTCTAGCCGTTAGAGCTACTGCCCTGCGTACCGTCAGGGGGGAGGGGTGCTCCCCCCTGCGGAAGTATTGTTACCTGGTTTCTCTGTGAAGCGTGTGCTTCTTGTCCCAGGGACAATATTTTTTCATTTCCAGACGCCCGGTGGTGTTCTTCTTGTTCTTCCGGGTGCTGTAGTTGCGACGCTTGCACTCAGTGCAGGCAAGGATGATATTCACTCTCATGGTACTACTCGATGATTTCGGTCACCACGCCGGAGCCCACGGTACGGCCACCTTCACGGATGGCGAAGCGCAGACCGGCTTCCATGGCGATGGGGGCGATCAGTTCCACCAGGAACTGGCTGTTATCGCCAGGCATGACCATTTCCACACCTTCGGGCAGGTTGATCACACCGGTGATGTCGGTGGTACGGAAGTAGAACTGAGGACGATAGCCGGAGAAGAACGGGGTGTGACGGCCACCTTCTTCCTTGGACAGGACGTACACTTCAGCCTTGAACTTCTTGTGGGGCGTGATGGACTTGGGAGCAGCGAGCACCTGGCCGCGTTCCACTTCGTCACGCTTGGTGCCGCGCAGCAGCACACCGATGTTGTCACCAGCTTCGCCCTGGTCCAGCAGCTTGCGGAACATTTCCACGCCGGTGCAGGTGGTCTGGGCGGTGGGCTTGATACCCACGATTTCCACCACATCGCCGACCTTGATGACGCCGCGTTCCACACGACCGGTCACCACGGTACCGCGGCCGGAGATGGAGAACACGTCTTC